>JAESGM010000042.1_pt1 | contig 432879 bp, 403 predicted proteins | sample 9269721 | NCBI WGS metagenome assembly JAESGM01 (sample SAMN15720920, study PRJNA650825) | algae metagenome | isolation source: Komarekiella atlantica HA4396-MV6 and co-occurring heterotrophs from... | place: USA: Theobald House, Kauai, HI | collected 2009-07-29 | reverse complement strand
CACCGTTGCCGTTTCCGCCACCGTTGCCGTTTCCGCCACCGTTGCCGTTTCCGCCACCGTTGCCGTTTCCGCCACCGTTGCCGTTTCCGCCACCGTTGCCGTTTCCGCCACCGTTGCCGTTTCCGCCGCCGTTGCCGTTTCCGCCACCATTGCCGTTCCCGCCACCGTTGCCGTTTCCGCCAATGCCGCTTTTGGATTTGCTGGCGCCCATGGCGCCCTTGGCTTCTTCGGGTGTCGTCGACGCCTTGTTCACAGCGCCAGCGGCCGGAACCTTGGCCTTCGACGGTGCCACACGCGTGATCTGCGGCTTTTCCGAAAGGCCGGCGACGGTCATTCCGGATGAGGTTACCTTGGCACCCTGGCCGGCACCCAAGTCGCTACGCTCACCGGTACTGAAGCTGGTCACCTGAACCAGGCCCTGGTCTACAGCGACAGCCGCGTTTGTTTTGCTGACCTTGACGGTGAATTGCGTGCCCTTGACCACGGCTGCCAGGAAAGGGGTCTGGACCGTCGTATGCGGACGCTGCCGTTTCTCAATTTCGAGACTGATCTCGCCCACCTGCTGGACCACCTCGGTCTTGCGGCTCATATCCTGGCCCCGGGTGATGATGGCCGCCAGCGTGTTCGGCTGAAAGGCGATGCTTTCCGTACCGCGCACCAGCTGCAACCGCCCCCGCGGCCCTGTCGAGATCCAGGCTTTGTTGGGTACTTCCATGCCTCTCTTAAGCGGAACCCAGGTCTTCTTGTCCACGGTATAGGCGACCTGTGCCGTCGCCTTGGTCGCCGTCCATACCTCGCCGGCGGCCGATGCCGCACCGACAAGGCCAGTCAGGAAAAGACAGAGAATGGTGGAAACGATAAAGCGCATGATAGGTCTCCCTTGAGCACCTAATTCAGCACGCGTTTCTTAAGATTCTTCTGAATCTGCTATGTCGGTTTTATCAAATGCCTGATTATTCGACGAAATATGCGCGAAACCTGGCGTGTCCCGGTTGGTGGCGCCCGTGCAGATTGTGCCTGCAGCTTTGATGCTATCCACTCAGCAAGGTGATGGAAGCTTGATCGAACCTCGCCCGGTTCTAGTTAGCGTGAGGCGAGTGATGTCGGCCCTTGCATCAACCAAACCCGAAAAGGATTTCCCGTGCACACTGGAAGACAGGTATCAGCAGCCAGAATTCTGCTCGGCATGACTAAGGCGCAGCTCGCCGACCGCGCCGGCCTTCCTGTATCGACAGTCGAGCGGCTGGAGAACTCGGCCCCGCTCGCCGGGGAGGAAGTCGCTATGCTCGATGGTATCAGGTCCGTTCTGGAAGACGCGGGCGTCACATTTATCGATGAACGGGTAGCAAGCGCTGCCGGCGGCTTTGGTGTGCGTCTGTCCGTCCCTGCTTCCCAGTCTGTCGACACCGACGGCAATGAAACTGTTCAGTATCCCGAAATGGCGAAGAACGGCCCCTTCGGCGCCGGTGGCTGAAGCGATCGGGCTCTCAGCTCTCGTTCTCCCAGTACCAGGCAACGTATTGCTTCCGGCGGTCGCGACCCCTCTCGGCGAGATGGCGCTTGATCGTCCGCACATCCGCCTTTTCGCCGGCAAACCAGACAAAGGTTCCGGCATCCACATCGCCGAGTGCAGCCTTTACCTTGTCCACCAGAGGATGGGCGTCGGCGCCTGTATAGGATGATCGGTGCAGCCATTCGACATGGATCGGAGCCTGACCGCGCAATGGCTGCTCCTCGTTGGCATCTTCGACTTCGATGATCGCCCGCATCGCGACGCCTGGCGGCGCCTCCTCGACCATCCGGGCGATGGCTGGCAGCGCACTTTCGTCGCCGGCAAAGAAGATATCCTGTGCGTCAGGCAAGCCGCCGCCGCCCGGTCCCATGATCGCCACCTGCTGGCCGATCTGAGCGTCCCGTGCGAAATCCGCGCCGGGTGTGGCCACGCCCTCGGCCGGGTGCTGCAGGATATCAAGGGCAATGTGGCGTGCTTGCGCGTCGACGCAGCGGATCGTGTAAATCCGCACGAGCAACTCGTCGGGCCAGCCGATGCGTCCATTTTCCTGAAGGTGAGGCCAGACAGGCGTCTGACCCTGCGGCGGCACCAGCAGCCGCACATGCATGTTGCGCACGAGAAAGGGCGAGACGTCGGCGACGGAGAGCGTGACCCGCCGCATCCTGGGGGTGACATCCTCGACGCCGACAACGGTCGCCTCGTGGAAACCCGGCGGTTTCACCTTCGCGGCCGGCTTCGACCACTCGAGCGAGAAGGGCTCATCCCCGGCGAAATAGAAGAGATGTTCGGCGAACATGGTGCGCGTGACGGCGAGCGCCTCTTCACCCAAGGTGCTGATCTCGATCTGCAAAATATCCTCGGCCGTCGCGATGTTGATCGTCCAGTCCTCCGATTTCAGCGTGGCAACGCCATCGGCGTGAGCCACGTCCGAGTGCTCGACGAAGTGTTCGCAGATTTCGGCAAGCATGGCGCCGACATCGGCAGGACGGGCAATGCCTGTGAGTTTGGTGGGCTGAAGATCGGTCATAAATGTGCCAGTCGAGTGAGGGAGGACGAGGGTTGCATGTGGTGCCGCCCGATCGGGAGCATCATCGGTCGGCCGGAGGTCGGATCGGTGAGGATCCGGGCTTCGAGATTGAACACCCGGCGCACCATATCTTCGGTCAAGACGGTTTCCGGGCTGCCGCTTTTGAAGGGGCTTCCGCCCAGCATCGCGACCAGATGATCGCCATAACGAGCTGCGAGGTTCAGGTCGTGCAAGACCATCACGATGGTCGTGCCGCGGCTGCGGTTGAGGTCCGTCAGGAGATCGAGGACGTCGATCTGGTGGCTGATGTCGAGAAAGGTCGTCGGCTCGTCGAGCAGCAGGAATTCGGTCTCCTGGGCAAGCGCCATCGCGATCCAGACCCGCTGCCGCTGGCCACCCGACAGCTCATCCACCGGCCGGTCTGCAAGCTCGGCGGTCTGTGTGGCCGCCAGGGCATCGGCAACCGCCTGGTCGTCCGCCTTGGTCCAGGATTGAAACAGGCCATTATGCGGGTAGCGGCCGCGGCTCACTAGATCCATCACCGTGATCCCATCCGGCGCGATCGGGGATTGTGGCAGAAGCCCAAGCCGGCGCGCGAGTTCGCGGGTCGGGACCTTGTGGATTGCCTTGCCGTCGAGCAGCACCTCGCCGGCCTTGGGCTCGATCAGTCGCGACAGGGCCTTGAGCAAGGTGGATTTGCCACAGGCATTGGCGCCGACGATGGCAGTGATCTGGCCGGATGGGAGGATGAGGTCCAGATCGCTAAGGACGAGGTTGTCACCGTAAGCGGCCGAAAGAGCTTTTGCTTCGAGGCGGTGATCGGTCATGTCGCGGCTCCCCGCCGATTGCTTCTGATGATCAGGGTGATGAGGTAGGGTGCCCCAAGCGCCCCGGTCACCACGCCGACCGGGTATCGGCTCGGCAAAAGAAACTGGCCGACGAAATCTGCTGCGAGGACCAGCAAGGCGCCGACCACGGCGGCCGGCAGGAGGATCGAACTGCGCCTCCCGAAGACGCCGCTCGCGATCGGGCCTGCGAGAAAGGCGACAAAGGCGATTGGGCCCGTGACCGCGGTCGCGGTCGCAATCAGACCGACGGCGCAGACGATAACCATGAGCTTGGTCGAGGAGACATGCACCCCGAGCGCGGTCGCCGTATCGTCGCCCGCCCGCATGACATCGAGATCGCGCGCCTTGGCGAGAAGCAGGCTGCCCAGCGCAATGAGCGCAACGATCAGCGGAAGGGCCTGATCGAGCTTGGCGCCGTTGAGGCTGCCGGTCAGCCAGCGCATGGCTTCCTGCAGCGTGAAGGCGGGCGCGCGCGACAGGATGTAGGCGATCATGCTTTCGAGCATGGCAGAGACGCCGATCCCGACAAGGATCAGCCGCGGTCCGGCAACCCCGTTCTTCGAGGCGAGGCCATGCACCAGAAGTGCGATTGCGAGGCCGGCACCGACGGCGAGAAGAGAGACCAGCGGCCCCGTGAGCGAGAGCACGACGATGGCAAACACTGCTGCCGCGCTGGCGCCTGAGGTGATGCCGATGATGTCGGGGCTTGCGAGCGGATTGCGCAACAGCGTCTGGAAAGCCGTTCCCCCGAGACCGAAACTCATGCCGGCGGCAATGGCCAGCACGGCACGTGGCAGGCGCAGCTGTCCGACGGTGAAATCCGCGCCGGCAACTGGTTCTCCGATGAGGACACGGATGACGTCTCCCAAAGGCGTGAAGGTTCGACCGGCCATCAGCGTCAACGTGAAGCCGGCGAGGATGAGGAACAGAATAAGGGCCAGCATGACCAGCCGCCGGCGCGACCTTTGCTTGCGGTTTGTCGCGACCATTGCGGTGAGGGAAGCATCGGATCGAAGAAGGATCACAGATCTCTCACCTTCTGCCGACGGACGATGAAGATGAAGACCGGCGCGCCGATAAGGGCGGTCACGACGCCGACCTCGAGTTCGGACGGGCGGGCCGCCAGGCGACCGAGAATGTCGCTCGCCGTCAAAAGGATGGCCCCGCCGATGGCGGAGAATGGCAGAAGCCAGCGATGGTCTACGCCAACCAGCAGCCGACAAGCATGCGGGACAACGAGGCCGACGAAGCCGATCGGGCCGCAGATGGCCGTAGTCGCGCCGCACAGCACGACCGCACCGAGCGTGGCCATACCGCGCGCCACGGCTACGCGCTCGCCAAGTCCCGCGGCAAGTTCGTCACCGAGCGCCAGAGCATTCAGGCGTCGTGCTGAAAGCAGGCACAGCAGAAACCCGACCAGAAGGAACGGATAGATGTGTTCCATCCGCTCGAAGGTGGCGCCCCCGACGCCCCCGATTTGCCAGGAGCGGATGCCGCCGGCAATGTCGGCACGCGGCAAGACGACGGCAATCACCAGCGATGAAAAGGCGATCGCGGTTGCCGTGCCGGCAAGTGCGAGCTTCAGCGGCGTTGCGCCACCGCGTCCCATCGACCCGATGACATAGACGAAGACGGCCGTGGCGCCGGCACCCGCGATGGCAATCCAGATGAAGGAATTGGCTGAACTGATGCCAAACCACGCCACACCCACCACGACGGCAAGCGAGGCGCCGACATTGACGCCGAGGATGCCGGGATCGGCGAGCGGATTTCGCGTGACGCCCTGCATGACGGCCCCGGCAAGGCCAAGGGCCGCACCGGCAAGAAGTGCCAGAACGGTGCGCGGCACGCGGGTCGCAACCGCAGCGCGGTCAAGCGTCGTTGAGTCTCCGGAGAGGGCCGCCAGCACCTCCGAGAGCGGCACATCGCGGGTGCCGACGGTGAGGGACAGCAAGGCGACGCCGATGCCGACCGCGATCGCCGCAGCCAGCCAAACCAAGCTGCCCTTGGCCCTCTTCGGAAGAGACAGTCGATGGGCAGAAGACAGGGAAGGGGCGGATGTCATTCCGTCTTTCGCGCCGCTTCCGCGAGCTTCTCTACATAGGCTGGCAACACCCAGATGATCGACAGGGGCGTTGGATTGGCGGCGGTTCCCACGGGATCGCGGCCGAGCGTGACGATGGCGTCATGCTTCACGGCCGGCATGTGGGACAGAAGAGGATTGGCCTTCATAGCGTCGATCAAGGCCTGGTCGCCATAGGTCACGAGAATATCGACGTCATCAAAGAGATCGATCTGTTCGGCGCTGATCGAGCCGGCGAAGCTGCCGGTCGTCGATGCCTGCATCACGCTTTTCGGCATCGAAAGCCCGAGATCGGCGAAGAACCGAACGCGGGTGTCCTGGGTCGTATAGAAATTGACGATGCTAAGGTCGGTCGCGTCGAGATGGGTAACGAACATCGCCCGTTTCCCCTTGAGTTCGGGATATTTGGCGACCTCGGCTGCGATCTTCTTCTCAATATCGGCAATCAGCGCTTCACCTTCCTGCGCCATCCCCATGCCGGCGCTGTCGAAGCGGATTGTTTCACGCCAATCCGTCGACCAGGGCGCCTGCGGATAGGCGACAACGGGGGCGATCTGGTTCAAGGTGTCGTAGTCGGATTGGCTCAAGCCCGAATAGGCGGCGAGAATGACATCCGGTGCCGTCCCTGCAACCGCCTCAAAGTCGATCCCATCCCCCTCGTCGAACAGGACGGGCGCGTCGGCGCCCAGGGACTTCAAGCGCTCCGACACCCAGGGCAGCAGCCCGTCGCCGTCATCGTCACCGAAATTCGCAGCCGCCATGCCGACCGGCACGATGCCGAGGGCAAGCGGGACTTCGTGATTGGCCCAGGCCACCGTTGCCACGCGTTGCGGCTTTGCAGTAACGGTCGTCTGCCCGAGCGCATGCCTGATCTCGAGGGGAAAACGAGCCTCCTCGGCGGCGAAGGCCATCGGGCCGGAGACAGACAGGAAGACGGCTGCAAGAGGCGCCAGGTGATGCAAATTGATCCGCATGGGTCCCAATCATCCCTTGGTTAAGTTGACTTTCCCTCTCAGCTTCAATTCATGGGGTCAAGCAATTTGGACCGAGCGGACGACATCGGCTCTTGATTTTCCGGGGAATCTTACAAAAAAGAGAAATCTACAATACTGGATGAAAATTATCCAGTTAATGGCCTGCAGACCGATCCGATCTCGGTCTGCAGCGGCCGGGGCTCAGGGATAGGGCCGCAAGAGACTGCAGACCTAAATCCGGTGTCGGTCGGCGCCCGACGATGATCCTCTCTGTTCATCGTGCGGGAATGTCGGAACGTCAAATTCTGGAAACAACAATGATCAGAGCCATTTCCGCCCGGGGCACCAAGCGCGTCTCCCTTCGCCATCGCATCAGCATTCTACTTGGCTGCACGGCATTCGTGGCCCTGGTGCCGGTATTCGCCGTCGCTCAGGACGCCGATACCGATGGCGACACGACCGTTCTGCAGACGATCACTGTCGATGGGGCCGGCAAGGCCGACGCGGATTCCAAGTCGATCGTCGCGACCCAATCGAGCGCCGTCGGCAAGATGCCCGGCGAAATCCTGACGACGCCTGCCACCGTTTCCGTCGTCACCTCGAAGGAAATCGAGCAGCGCGGCGCCGACAGCGTCGAGAAAGTGGTGCAGTATACGGCCGGCGTAACCACCGATTTCTACGGATCGGACGACCGTTTCGACTACGTCACCATTCGTGGCTTTTCGCCCTACACCTACCGCGACGGTCTGGCCCTCGGCAGAACCTGGCTGGGTGTCAAGGAAGAACCCTATGCTTTTGAACGGCTCGAAATCCTGAAGGGCGCGAATTCCACCGGCTTCGGCGTCTCCGATCCGGGTGGCGCCATCAACTATGTCACGAAGACGCCGCGCGGCGAGCGTTTTGGCGAGGTCTATGGCACGGCCGGATCCTTCGCCCACAAGGAGACAGGCTTCGACTTCGGCGACAATCTGACGGAAGACGACACCCTGTCCTATCGCCTGACCGGCAAGTTTCAGCGGGCCGATGGCGAGTATGATTTCTCGGAGAATGACGAGAACTTCATCATGGGCGGTTTGACCTGGCGTCCCACCGACATGACCAGTTTGACATTCGTCTTCGATCACCTCGACCGCAACGTGACCCCGAGCGGGGGCGGTCATCCGCTTTACACCGATTTCGATCGGGACCGGTTCTTCGGAGAGCCCGATTTCAACTACGATGCGACGAACCGCAACACTTACACGATGCTGTTCGACCACGACTTCGGCAACGGCCTGAGCTTCAATTCCAGTGCGCGCTACAGCAATGCCAACCGCGACACCGGCTTTGCCTATATCTATGACACGGCCGGCGCCTCCAGCCTTGCTGACACCAGAACAGATCGTATCTATTCTCTCGGCTCCAGTTCGAGCGAACAATTCATTGTCGATGCCCATCTGCTGTATGAGGCGAGTTTTGATCAGGTGGAAAGCCGGACCCTGGTTGGCCTCGACTACAACAGCATCGAGTCCCGCAACGAGTCCGGCTATGTCTGGGGCGCTGGCGCGCCGTCGATCGATTGGCAAAATCCTGTCTACGCGGGGCTACCGTCGGCGATCCCGCTAACGACCCGCAAGAGCAACGACCGCAGCACCCGGGCCATCTATCTGCAGCAGGATCTGATCTTCTCGGACCGAGTCACGGCCAGTGTCGGCCTGCGCAACGACTGGCTGGATCTTGAAGAAACCGATCTGGCGACCCGGGTGTCCAAGTCGCGCGACTACAGCGAGTTCAGCAAGCGCGTCGGTCTGAGCTACAAGGTCACCGAGGAGCTGGCAGCCTATGTCAGCTATGCCGAGTCCGTCGCCCCGCCGAGCACGGGCAACGAGCCTCTCTACGGCTCGCAGTACGAGGTGGGCGTCAAATATCGTCCGGACGCCTTCCCCGGCCTGATCACCGCCTCGATCTACGATCTCACGCTCGAAAACATCACCACATCCGAGGGGCCGTTCTACCTTGCGACCACGGTCGAAAAAGTGCGCCATCGCGGTCTCGATCTCGAGGCAAAGGTCGAGGTCACGCCAAGCTTCGGGCTAATCGCGGGATACAGCTACATCGACTCGAAGATCGAAGACACGAGCACCGCCTCGAGCTCGATGAACGGCAAGCGTTTCGCCCAGGTTCCCGAGCACATGGCATCGATCTGGGGTACCTACACGCTCGAAGGCAACGGCGATCGCGGCGACATGACCTTCGGCGCAGGAGCGCGCTTCGTCGGCTCCTACTATTTCAACAATGCGAACACCCGCAAATCTGACGGCGCAGTGATCTTCGATGCCTCCTTTACCTATGCGATCAAGGAGAACACGAGCTTCCAGTTGAACGTCAGCAACCTGTTCGACGAAAAGCACATCGCCAACAATGATGGCGGTGCGCTCTACTACAATCCCGGTCGCGCCATCTACGCGACCCTTCGCCAGACCTGGTAAAAAAACAGCGAGGGCTTGCCGCGCCGAGTGCGACTAGCCCTCAATCATCTAGATCGAATGCAGTTGTTTGCGTCGCCAGACGGCCGGGGTCTCCCCGGTGATGCTGCGGAACACCTTGGTCAGATGCGCCTGGTCGGAAAAGCCGAGCTGCGCACTGATGTCAGCGATACTCATCTCCGTTTCCGAAAGCATCTGCCGCGCCATGTCGATCCGGCGTGACAATTGCCATTGGAGCGGCGTCATATCGGTGGTCTGACGGAACACCGTGGCGAACCAGCTCTCCGACAGGCCGACGACATCTGCCATTTCCCGGACGCTCAATCGACGCCCGCCGCAATTGGCGAAATAGCCCGAAAGTCGGTTCAGCTGTGCCTTGGTGAGACGCCCGGCATGCGCCGCCGTTCGCCCTTCGCTGATCCGCAGATCGAGAAGTCCGGTGACGATACTGCCGACCAGGTTCTCGGCAAAGACAGGATGCCTGCCATCCGTCGACAACTCGTCGACGACAAGCGTCGCAAGGCTGGCCAGGGGGCCGGGATCCTGCAGCTCAACCGGTTGCCGGATGATGGCCCGCGCCGCCGACGAACCGACAGCCGGTGTAAGATAGCGCATCAGGCGTTCGGTGTGCAGATGCAGGTCGAGGTGTGAAAAGCGATGGCGGCTGCTGAACTTCGTCCACATGGGCATGCCAGCCGGCACATAGATGGCGCGCGCCATGCCGCGCTCGCCGCGGTCCAGTTCCTCCGCGCGCTCCGCCACCCGGATCTGCGTGCTGACATCGTTGAAGAAGAAGACGATCCGCGGATCCGGCGAGAGATAATAGCCGTTCGCCCCCGCATGGCCTTCCGCTTCCCAGTGGACGCCGACGACGCCGTCGAGGGAGCGCCATCTGGGCGGCATGAGGGCGCGGATGCCCTCGATTTCGGACTGCATCGAATGGAGATATGTCAAACCAATGGCCTCTCACCCGGTTTCGGTGACCTGCACATGCGTCATGGCGCGGTGCACTATTGGCCGGATGCAGGCGCCGGGTCAATAAAGATGACTTCATACATCATATTTTTGGGCTTTACCCGTGAGTGTGGCTGTTCTGCGTCACGACTTGGATCGTGACGAATGAGCGCAGGTCTGCCCTCTCGGCGCAGCCGTAGTCTTGTCTGGCAGGTACCAGTGAGTGCCAGCCGGATTGAACGCTTACGGAGCAATGATGGCAGACTTGGACTTTCCCCTGACCCGCAGCGAAGCTCTTCAACGCCTCGACGATTTTCTGCCGCATGCGGGTGCTGCCTATGCACGCTTGCGCAACAAGGAACACGGGCAGGGGCATCATGTCCATGTATCGCGACTGTCCGCTGCGCTGCGCAGACGGCTAATCTCCGAGCAGGAGGTGGTCGACGCGGTGCTGGCTCGGCACGGACTGGCAGCGGCCGAAAAATTCGTCAGCGAAGTGTTCTGGCGCACCTACTGGAAGGGCTGGCTCGAGCAGCGTCCAACCGTTTGGGAGGATTATGGCGCAGCCGTCGAACGGGCGCTGGAGCAGCTGGATGCAGTGTCGGGACTAAGTAGACGCTATGCTTCGGCGATCGATGGATCGACCGGCATCGACTGTTTCGACGCATGGGCAAGAGAGCTGAAGGAGACAGGCTATCTGCACAACTGGGCGCGCATGCAGTTTGCCTCGATCTGGATCTTCACGCTCGGCCTGCCCTGGGAGCTCGGTGCCGCCTCGATGTTCGACCGTCTGATCGACGCCGATCCGGCATCGAACACCCTGTCCTGGCGTTGGGTGGCGGGGCTGCACACGGCCGGCAAGGCCTATCTCGCCGATGCCGAACGCATCCGCTCGATGACCGATGGCCGCTTTTCGCCTGCCGGCCTGGCACGCACGGCCCGCATTCCCGCAGACAGTGTGCGGACCGCTTCACCTTCGTCCATTCGGCTTGCCTCTTCGCCGGATCCATCCGCAGCCACTCTGTTGCTGCTGACCACAGAGGATCTGTCGGTCGAACAGGTTGGCGCGATGCGTGCGCTGCCGGTCAAGGCCATCGCGTTTCTTGAAGGTCGCAACCCGTGGGACGATACGGCCCTTGCGGATGGTCTTGGCCGTGCCGCACTGCTGTGGCCGGATGCGGAAGTCTGCGGGGCTCTTGTGCCCGCAGAACTGGCCGCGGCAGCCAAGTCGTCAGGTTGCACACAGGTCGCAACCGCTTTCCTGCCCGTCGGGCCGGTCGCGTCCTCCATCGCCTCAGTGCGCGCCGAGTTACAGGGGCTCGGCATCGCCTTCACGGAGCATGTGCGCGATTGGGATCGGATGTCCTGGCCGCATTGCCGGAAGGGCTTCTTCGGGCTGAAGGAGAAGATTCCGGCTCTCCTGCAGGCGGGGCACCGCTGACATGCGCTCCAATTCTCGGAAGGATAGTCATGAGTGATCGTGATCGATACAGGCCTGTCCCTCAGGGGCGTCTTAGCCGGCTCGCAGCACTTGGCCAGATTGCCGGCGGCGTCGCCTCGGGCATGGTCGCGGAAGGCTTGAGCCGCCTGGCGAAAGGGGAACGTCCGCACTTAAGAGATCTGCTGCTGACACCGTCGAACGCGCTGAAGGCGGCAGAGCAGCTGTCACGCATGCGCGGCGCGGCCATGAAGCTCGGCCAGATGATCTCGCTGGAACCGGGCGAGTTCCTGCCGCCCGAGCTTCAGTCGATCTTTGCGCAGCTCCGGTCCTCGGCGCATTTCATGCCGCCCAGCCAGCTTTCCGCCTCACTGTCGAGCGCCTGGGGTCCGGACTGGCGACGCCATTTCAGCCAGTTCGAGACCACACCGATTGCAGCGGCTTCGATCGGACAGGTGCATCGGGGCACTCTGTCGTCAGGCCGTCCGGTTGCCGTCAAAGTTCAATACCCAGGCGTGCTCCAGAGCATCGATTCCGACATCGACAATGTCGCGGCCTTCCTGCGTCTTTCGGGCCTTCTTCCCGCAGGTCTCGACATTGCGCCGCATCTGGCGGAAGCCAAGCGGCAGTTGCGGGAAGAGGCAGATTATCTGCGCGAGGCAGAGGAAATGCGTCGCTTCGGCCGCCTGCTCGCCGATGACGACCGCTTCGTGGTGCCGTCGCCGGTGGAGGAGCTCCTGCGGCCGACGGTCCTGCCGATGGATTTCGTCGAGGGGGCTCCGCTCGAAACGCTGGCCCATGCACCACAGACCCAGAGAGATGCGGCCATGCAGGCGATCTCTGAGCTGGCACTGCGCGAACTTTTTGTCTTCGGTCACATGCAGACGGATCCGAACTTTGCCAACTATTTCTGGAGGCCTTCCGACGGACGGGTCGCGCTTCTCGATTTCGGCGCGGTGCGACCGGTCTCCCCGGAAAGCGCGAGGGACTACCATCTTCTCCTGCAGGCGACCCTTGGCGGCAGCGTGACGGCGGTGCGCGATGCGCTGATGCAGATGCGCTATCTGTCCCGGGCGCAGACGGAGCGCTACGGACGGACGCTGGATGAAATGACACGCGTCGTCCTCGACCATGTCCTGAAGGCGCCGGAGGGGCTGGTCGATTTCAGCGACCGTGGCCCGCTCGTGGAAATCCGTGAGCGCGCGGTGCCGATATTTGCCGATCGCGCGCTCTGGGCGTTGCCGGCTCCGGACAAGATGTTCCTGCAACGCAAAATCACCGGGCTTGCGCTTCTCAGCATGAAGCTTCGCGTCCGTATGCCGCTTTCGGCCATGCTGCGAGACTATGCCTGACGCGTATCGCAGACAGGTGTGCCGTCGCACACCTGTCTGCGAAGAAGCGCACCCCCCGCTGACGCAGATCAGTCTGCCTGCTTCGCGGTTGCGACCGGCGCCGTGACCAGCTTGAATTCCGCCATCTCCTCCGGCGTCAGGTAGTAGAGCCGGTCCGGAGGTGTTTCGAGCGCGTTGATCCAAAGCCCGTTGCCGATGCCCATTTCTTCGAGATGGCGGGCAATGCGTGCCGTGGTGCTCTGAGCGCCGGACATCGCCTGCTCGGGAGAGGGGCGGTCTTGCCCGGCATTGAAGACCTGGTGGACGCCGAGAATGGCATCCTCTTCTGCCTCGCGGGCCACGCCGCCGGCAAAAACCAGAGGACAGGAAGAGGCGCAGAGCGCCTTGCTCGCCACCTTGGTGTTGATGCCTTTCTCCCGGATCAGCTTCGACATGGCCAGAGCATCGTTGACCGAGCCACCCGGCGAATTCAGCGACACCTCTTGAACATATTCGCCGCGAGCAGCGATCTCTTCTGCAAATCGCTCCGCAGCGCCGAGGTCGATTGAGCCTTCCGCCTTGAGCAAGCCACCGGTTAGCAGTTCGAACCGCATCGGTTGGCGAAGGACCTCCGGAGAGCTGCCGGGCTCAACCGGGGGCAACTGGGGAGTGCCGTCCGTCAGCGCCGGCGGAAGCACGGGTGCGTCTGTCGTCATCGGATCATGGCCGGGAAGGGGAGCATGCGCGAGGCTCATCTCCCTGAGATCCGTGAAAAGAAAGGCACCTGCCGCCGCCAGCAGTCCGAAGAAGGCGCTGCGCATCAGTAATCCATCATCGGCACGCACAAAGGCAGTCTTCAGGCGCAGGGCGAGCGAAGCTGGTTTCACGCCGGTGGCCCTTTGCGCGGCGTCTTGGTGGACACGTCCAAGCTGGTGATGTTGGAATCGATCCGCCCACGCTCATCCTCAGCCTCAACGGACTGGAGCGCCTGCTCGACATCGATCCCCTGTCGATTGAGTGCGCGTTGCACCTCGAGCGCCTCCAGCAGTTCGGCTGCGGTAATGCGCTGTGCGAAGGGCATCCGCTCCTCCTGTCGCCGGATCGCTCCGTGCACGACGGCCAGGATAAAGACCAGCACGGCGGGCAGAAGATCGATCGAAATCGCCCCTGCCCAAGCCGGTATGAAATCGCTGGCATACCGCAGGACAGCTTCTGCGGAGGAGAGCGGTACGAAGCGCCGTTCGGCGACCGGCTCGCGCGCGAGGATTTCGTCGGCGGCCTGCGACAGAACCTGCGACTGGGCGGAAACGGAGGCCCGGATCGTCTGCATGACCTGGTCCTGACGCTCTGCGAGATCGGCCGCCCGGCCATCGGCAACAGGCGCGATGAAGCCGAGCGAGAGGTCGTCGGCGGCCCGCTTGACGGAGGGGGCGATCGAGGTCTGCTCGAGCGATGTGATGACGCCGGAAAGGGCGACGACTTCGGCGGAGAATTCGTCGCTGCGAGGTGCAATTGCGCCGGGCGCCGAAACCAGCGTGCGCATGGTCGCCAGATGAGCCCGCCCCTGGTCAAAGAGCGTCGTCACCCGCTCGCGCGAGGCGGTGATGCCGGTTTCCAACTCGTCGAGTTGGGCGGACATCTGCGTCAGAAGCTGGACGACACTGCCCGCACCCGTGGTGCCGGTGAGCGCGCCATTCTGACGTTCATCTTCGGCGAGCCGCGAAAAGCGTTCCGATGTCCGCTGGATGTCCGGCAGCAGGCTTTGGGCGGCGAGCGCATTCTGATGCGCCTGATCGAGGTCGGCCGTGTAGTCTTGCACCGTCTCGGCGAGATGCTGTTCGAGTGCAGCAGATCCGGCAAGCGCCGCCGCATTCAGCCAGCTCGACATGGCAATGATCATCGCGCAGCCGAGTGCCATCACTCCGATCATCGCACCACGTGCGGCAGCGCCAATTACATGGGGGTAAAAGCGCGCCATGTAGGACCAGAAGGCGTAGATCGCGACCGAGACCGAGGCCGAATAGATGATCGCGGCAAAAAAGACCGCAGTCGGCGAGCCATCGAGAAGGCTACGGACCCCCAGATAGGTATAGACACCGGACGCAAGGGCCAGAACGGCAAGCGCAAAGCGGGTCATGGTTTCGACGGCAAGGACGCCATCCTGCAAACGATGCGATGCGCCAAGCGCCATAGAGACCTCCGACAGGAATGAATTCTCAACAAGCTCTTAAGAAACAGGCGAAATGAAGGCTGAGGCTGAGCTGTATTTCTGTCAGCTGCTGGCGCTCCCGAGCAGGCCAAACTTCCACAATCGGTATGATTTGCAACCAATTTGCGCTTGTCGAAATGCCTGTTGCTCCGACAAAGGCACAGTCTGAGCCCTAGGAAGCGCCGACTTCAGCCTTTCGGTGGACGAATCTCGCGACATCGTGATCGTTCCTGCCGATCAGAGACTGGGTGCCGGCGCAAGCCGGTTCGCTGATTGTGGAGGCGAGACAGGTCTTCGTGGACGGCCCCTTGCCGATCCAAGCGGGGCCAGAAGGCCCCGCTGATGTAGGGGACGGATGGTCTCAGTTGAGACGCGCGCCGTCTGCGTCGAAGTAGTGCAGGTCCGATGCCTTCGCGCCGATCTGCACCATGTCGTCCATCTCGATCCGCGAGCGACCCGCCACACGGAAGACGATGTCGCTACCATCGGCAAGCGTACCATGCACGTAGCTCTCGGCGCCGACCAGTTCGACCGCGGCGACCTTGACGCTTGCGGTGAAGATCTCGTCCCCCGGCACGTCGGTGATCAGGTGGAGGTCTTCCGGGCGGATGCCGAGGGTCGCGGTGCCTGACGGGACCGACGCTTCCGACGTCATCGACCAGCTGCCGGTTGCCTTCGTCATCTGCAGCAGGTTCATCGAAGGTGATCCGATGAAGGTCGCAACGAAGGTCGTTGCCGGGCGCTCGTAAAGCTCGATCGGTGTACCCACCTGTTCGATCCGACCGGCATTCAGCACCACGAGCCTGTCGGCGAGCGTCATCGCTTCCATCTGGTCGTGGGTCACGTAGACGCTGGTTGTGGCGAGCGACCGCTGCAGCCGCTTGATCTCGACGCGCATCTGCACGCGCAGCTTCGCATCAAGGTTCGATAGCGGTTCATCGAAGAGATAGGCCGCCGGCTCGCGCACGATCGCGCGACCCATGGCAACGCGCTGACGCTGGCCGCCCGAGAGCTGGCGGGGCTTACGCTCCAGGAATTGCTCGATCTCCAGTGCCTTGGCTGCCTGCTCGATGCGGCGATCAATCTCGTCCTTCGGCGTGTTGCGGTTCTTCAGACCGTAGGCCAGGTTCTGGCGGACGGTCATATGCGGATAGAGCGCATAGTTCTGGAACACCATGGCAATGTCGCGCTCGGATGGTTCCAGCTGGTTGACGACCCGGTCGCCGATCGCGATCTCGCCGCCCGAGATGCTCTCAAGGCCGGCAATCATGCGCAACAGCGTGGACTTGCCGCAGCCGGATGGGCCGACGAGAACAACCAGTTCTCCATCGGCGATTTCCAGAGACACGCCTTTGATGGCTTCGACATTGCCATACATCTTGCGGACATCGTTCAAAACAATCTGGGCCATTACTTTTCTGTCTCCACAAGACCTTTGACGAACCATCGCTGCATCAGAACGACAACGATGATGGGAGGGATGATGGCGAGGATCGCCGTAACCATGACGTAATTCCAGGGCGTGGAGGCGTCGGTAAAATCGACCATGCGGCGAAGGCCGATGATGATGGTGTTCATCTTGGCATCGTTCGTGACCAGAAGCGGCCAGAGATACTGGGTCCAGCCATAGATGAAGAGGATGACGAAGAGTGCTGCGATATTGGTGGTCGACAGCGGCAGCAGGATGTCCTTCATGAAGCGGAACGGCCCCGCATTGTCGATGCGCGCAGCTTCCACCAGCTCGCCCGGTATCGTCAGGAAGAACTGCCGGAACAGGAAGGTTGCCGTGGCCGACGCCATCAGCGGCAGTGTGAGCCCCGCATAGGTATCGATCAGCCCGAGATCCACGATGACCTTGTAGGTGGGCAGGATGCGCACCTCGACCGGCAGCATCAGGGTGATGAAGATCATCCAGAAGAAGAACATCCGGAACCGGAAGCGGAAGAAGACGATCGCGAAGGCCGAGAGGAAGGAGATGATGATCTTGCCGACGGCGATCGCAATCGCGACGACGAAGGAATTGAACAGCAGCCGTTCGAGGCTCACGCCGACGACGCGTTCGACGCCGCCGGACATGGCTTCCGTGTAGTTTTCGACCAGATGGTCGCCCGGCAGCAGCGACATCGGCGGCCGGATGATGTCCTGCGAGCTCATCGAGGACGCGATGAAGGTGTAGTAGATCGGAAAAGCAACGACGATGATGCCGATGACGAGGATAAGGTGGCCAATCAGATTGGCGATGGGGCGTTTTTCAATCATGTCCGGTCCTCAGCCATAATGAACCCGCTTCTCGACGAAGCGGAACTGGAAGGCAGTCAGGCCGATCACGATGATCATCAGGATGACGGACTGCGCTGCGGATGAGCCGAGGTTCAGGTTGACGAAGCCGTCGTTGTAAACCTTGTAAACCAGCGTTTCGGTCGCCTTGGCCGGGCCGCCACCGGTGACGGCATGGATGATGCCGAAAGTGTCGAAGAAGGCGTAGACGGTGTTGACCACCAGCAGGAAGAAGGTCGTCGGCGCCAGAAGCGGGAAGATGATCGTCCAGAACCGTCTGCTGCCGCGGGCCCCGTCGATGGCGGCCGCTTCGATCAGCGATTTCGGGATCGCCTGAAGGCCTGCAACGAAGAAGAGGAAATTGTAGCTGATCTGCTTCCAGGCGGCTGCGAAGACGATGAGCGCCATGGCCTGGTCGCCCTTCAGAAGCGGATCCCAATCGAAACCCGTCGAGCGCAACAGATAGGCAAGCGTTCCCATGGCCGGGTTGAACATGAAGAGCCACAGCATGCCGGCAACGGCAGGTGCTACGGCATAGGGCCAGATCAGCAGCGTGCGGTAGAAGGTCTGCCCGCGGACCACCTTGTCGGCCGCCGTCGCCAGAAGCAGCGCGACCGCCATCGAGACGAGAGCCGTCAGTGCGCTGAAGACGATCGTCACCTGAAACGAATGCAGGTAGTTCGGATCGGACAGAATGTTGGAGAAATTGGCAAAGCCCACAAAGGTGCTTTGGAGCCCGAACGGATCTTCCCTCAGCATGGACTGATAGATCGCCTGGCTTGCTGGCCAAAAGAAAAATATCAGCGTCAGGATAATCTGCGGCGCCAAGAGCAGGTAGGGCAGGATTTTGTTCGGGAAGTGAACCGTGTGCAAGGCGATGCTCCTCAGCCGGCCATGGAAAAAGCACTGCCCGCACCTTGCGATGCGGGCAGTGTCGTCATTTGGTCAGATCAGTTGCTGGAAACGGCTGCGATGGCCGCATTGCCACGATCAACGATCTTGTCGAGCGTGGTCTTGGCATCCTGCGAGCCGGCCAGCATGGCTTCGAACTCTTCGTTCATGATGTCGCGAACCTGCGGCAGGTTCGGCAGACGCACGCCCTTGGAGTTTTCGGTCGGTGCCTTGCCGGTCATCTGCAGGATCGGCGTTTCACGCGCCGGGTTCTTTTCGTAGAAGCCCGAGGCCTTGGTCGCCTCGTAGGCTGCGTTGGTCACCGGAAGATAACCGGAAACCTGATGCAGGCGTGCCTGGATTTCCGTCTGCGACAGGAAGTTGAAGAACTGGGCGATGCCCTTGTATTCTTCGTCGCTCTTACCACCGAAGACCCAGAGGCTGGCGCCGCCCGGAATGGTGTTCTGCGGGCCATTGCCGTCATAGTAGGGAAGCTGGCCAATCCCGTAGTTCATGCCGGACTTGACGATGTCGCCGAGGCCACCGGAGGACTCGGTCATGATCGCGCATTCGCCCGAAAGGAAAAGCTGCTTCGCTTCCGAGGTGCGGCCGCCGTAACGGAACACACCGTCCTTGGCCAGATCTGCGATCGACTGGAAGTGCTGGACGTAGAGATCAGAATTGACGTTCAGTTCGACGGTGCCGCCGGCAAGACCGTTTTCGTTGGTGCCGTAGGAGACGTTGTTCCAGGCTGCAAAGTTCTCGGTCTGGATCCAGGTCAGCCAGGTGGAGGTCAGGCCGCAAGGGGCAGCGCCGCTGTCCTTGATCTTGCGCGCGGCTTCGAAGACTTCCGGCCAGGTCTTCGGCGGGTTTTCTGCGTCGAGGCCGGCCTTCGTGAAGGCGTCCTTGTTGTAGTAGAGAACCGGCGAGGACGAATTGTAGGGGAAGGACAGCATGGTGCCGTCAGGCTTCGAATAATAGGCAACGATGCCGGCCAGATAGTCGGACTTGTTGAAGTCGAAGCCGCCCTTCTGCAGCACCTCAGCGACCGGAAGGACGGCGCCTTCAGCGCCCATCATCACGCCCGAGCCAGCGTCGAAGACCTGAATGATGGCCGGCGGCTGCTTGGAACGGAATGCGGCGATACCGGCATTCAGCGTTTCCGGATAGGTACCCTTGAAAACGGGCGTGATCTTGTACTCGCTCTGGCTTTCGTTGAATTCCTTGGCCAGCTGGTCGACAACTTCGTTGTTGGCGCCGGTCATGGCATGCCACCACTGCAGTTCGGTCGCGGCAAAGGCAGAAGAGCCGAAAGAAAGCGAAAGGGCGATGGTCGCCGCAGATGCAGCGAAACGTTTCGTGGACATGGTGCCTCCCTGATGTTCCACCTGGCCAAGCGACAGGCTGGCCAGACTAGCCCTACGAAGATCCTCCCAGATCTGCGTGAGCGTGCTTCGTTTGAAGCGTCCCACATTCAAAACGAAAACATATGAACCTGCAACGAAATTGTGACAGTCGGTTGTCCCGAGCTGTGCACAAGCAAAGATCGCGATCGGAGACTCTTGAAAAACGTGAGCGGAGTGGGAGTTTGCGCAGCACGAGGCTTACCTTCTCGATCGCTCGCGACCACTTTCGCAAAAGCCAGATGACCCACATTTCGATCACATGCACGTGAAAGGGTGTCTGATGATCCGAACGTGGGCTGACGGCCGGAGCAGTCCGACAATCGAGAAGGCTCGAGCGTGCCGGCCCGAGATGTGCTTTCGAATGCGGCACATCCATCACCGCGAGATGTGTCATGGACGATCAAGGCTTTAGGCGTCACCCGCCGCATCAACACCAGCACTGATGCTGGCTGGCAGGGGCGGCTTCCCTGCTTCCAACGAAGGTCCCTTTGGGAAGCTGCAAACACAGCACTTGTGGTCAGTTATTATAGTTGATAATTCCAATCATCTTTTGGAGGCGGTCGCGTCTTGCGACGATCCGATCCCCCTTGTTTGGAATTTCATATGCGCCTGTGCCTGATTGCGATCCTCTCGATGTTCTGCCTTACCTGCCCTTCGGCCGCACAAGATCCCGGTTGGGACCCGCGCATTGCCACAGGTACGCTCGACAACGGCCTTCGCTACTTCCTCCATGACAGTGGCAAGGAAGCGGACCCCTTCAATATCCGCCTGATCGTGCATGCAGGTTCGGTGGATGAGCCGGTGCCGAGCGGCATTGCCCATATCCTCGAGCATATGGTTTTCCAGACGAACGAGGCCCGTGGACGCTCCATGCACGAGGAGATCGAGGCGCTCGGCTGGCGCACCGGCGTCGAGGTCAATGCGGTGACGCGGGAGGCGGAGACACAGTTCATGCTGCGCACCCGCCCTGATGATGCGCTCGACCTTGCGGGATCGCTGCAGTTCATAGCCGATCTGGTGATGAAGCCGGCGCTGAAGAGTGAGGACTGGGAGAAGGAACGCTTCGTCATCCTTGAGGAACTGCGCCAGACGGTAAGCGTTGCGGACCGGGTCAGCCGTCTGAAGAAGGCGGCCCTGCGCATGGGGTCACGATATGTAGACCGGCCTACAATTGGCACTCATGCCGGCATATCGCGCAGTTCGATCGATGAAATCCGCAGTTTTCATCAAAGCTTCTATCGCGCCTCCAACATGACGCTGATCGTCTCCGGCCGTATCGACAAGGATGCGGCACGCAAGGCCCTCGAGACGGCTTTCGGCCCGGCACCGACGCTGCCTGCACCGGAGCGCGCCTACCGTATTCTGCCCTTGAAGCAGGGTCTCAATGTCAACCTGGTGCAGGACGAGCAGGGCTCGAGCTCGCAGGTGACCTATGCCCTGCGGCTGCCTATGCCGAACCGGATGACGGATGCGGGCCAGATCGCCTACTTGGAGCAGTATTTCCTGACACGGTTGATCCGCGACGCCGTGCAGGCTGAGGCACCGTATCATGGGGCGGTCACTGACAGCCTCGGCTTTGCGGCACAGGAAACCACCGAGGAGCGGCTGATCCTCGCCTTTAACGCCCGCACCGACAACCACGCAGCAGCTATACCCGTGCTGATCGAAACAGTCGAACGGCTGCGGCGTGACGGTGTGTCGCGCGACGGGTTTGAAAGCCTGATGACGCGCGCCCGCGCCATCAACGAGAACAACAGAAAAGCAGCCGAGAACCGAACCTATGCGGAATGGGAAGACCGGATCGCCTCTGCGGTTCTGACCGGCTCGGTCGTCGATGATCCCGCAACCCGCACGACCCGCACGGCCGCTCTCCTCGATCGCATCACCTTCGAGGGTCTCAATAAGCGCCTGCGGGAGATGCTGGCAGCCGAGGATCAGGTCCTGTTCTACCAGGTGCCGGGCGGCGTTTCGGTGACGCTGCCGACGGTTGCCACCGTGGAGGCGGAACGGGCGCGCTGGGCGGCCATGGCTGACCTTCCGCCGCGCCAGCCACGGACACCAGAACCTGAGATTGCGACCGCCGCACCCGTATGGCCAGCCGATCGACAGGTGGCCAGATCGGGCCGCATCACCGCCGAGAGCCGCACGGGAAATCCCGATGTCATCGAATGGACGCTGTCAAACGGGGACGTCGTCGTCTGGCTGGTACGGGATACGCCGGATGGCAAGGTCTATCTTTCGGGCCAATCGCGCCCGGGCTACCTCAACAGCCTTTTCGCAAGCTCTGCCTCGCAGGCGGCAGTCCAGCTTTTTGATCAAAGTGGCTTCACCTTCTGGAGCCAGACCGAACACGATCTCTGGGAAAAACAGCAGGCGCAGCGGTGGAGCATCGCCCTGAAGGAAGGCCATCTTGACGCCGGCATCGCCACGTCTCCAGGCGATCTGCCGGCCGGCCTTGAGACCTATGCCTCGATCCTTGGCTTCGGCAGCGTACGACCGGAGGCCGTCGAGGCGCTGCACGAGCAGATAAACAGCGAGCGGCCGGATGATGTTGCCGCACGGCGTACCGAACTGCTTTACGGCGAAGCAGTTGCGGGCAACACGTTGCTGGACCTGAGACATGTGGATGCGGAAGAGTTGAGCCACATCGCCCGCACCCACTTTCAGCAACCAGTGACCTGGTATGCCGTCGGTCCAGAGCCCGGCTTGGAGATCCGCGACAGCTTTGCCTCGGTGATTGGTGCCATCCCACGTGCGGCATCGATGACAACGGAGGTCGCTTTGCAAAGGGCCGGGCACCATGCGGCCGAGGTCGAAGTCTTTCCCGACGATCGCGCGCGCGTCGAGATTTCCTTTTTCGCCGGGCTCGACTGGACGCCCGAGGCGAGCTTCGTCATCTCGACGCTGACGCCGATTGCCCAGCAGAACCTGAAGAAGGAACTGCGCAATGTTCTCGGTGGCATCTACAGCCTTGAATTCGAACTGGATGCCGATCCCGATCAGGACCGGGTTCTCGGCACGCTCGCATTTTATTGCGCGCCGGAACGCACGGAGGAGCTGACCCAAGCTGCGTTTGCCGTACTCGATCGCATGCCGGAGATTGCCAGAGGGGCGGATGTGGCGAAGATCCGCTCCGACATTGCCTTTGCCGAAGGAAGTCGTCTGACCGATCCCAATACATGGTTGCGCCGGCTTGCACTCAGCCATCGCCGCTACGGGGATGCCGGATATTTGCGGCGCATGCAGGGGCTGGGCGAGCGAGTCACGGCGCAAAGGCTGGTCGCTCATGCGAAGCATATCTTCCGCACCGAAAATGTCGCCGTTCTGACCAAGGTGCCGCTAGGCGCAGGCGCCAGGCCGGAACGCGACGCCGAATGACGGACATGCCGGCCTTGGCGGAGCCATTGCGCGCTTGGCTGAGGCTGGCGTCGTCGCTCGTGTCCTTTGGCAAGGGCTCACGATGACCGCCGACACCCAGAGATTGGACGACGCGTTTCTCGGCATGCGGCAGTCGCTCTACCGGGCGATCCTCAGGATCGTGCGCGACACTGCCGAGGCCGAGGAACTGACGCACGACGCCTATCTGAGAGCGCGTCGGGCGCTCGATCAGGGCACGCCTGGCAATATCGAAGCTTTTCTCTGGCAAACGGCGCGCAATCTGGCCCTCGATCACCTCCGCCGCCGCAAGGTGCGGGCTCTGCATGAGGAGCGGGACTTCCAGGCGGCGGATACCGTTGTTGTCGCCGATCCCCAGCCGAGCATCGAGGACCAGGCCATTCAGCGGGACCTGGTCAAGGCCTTCAATCGCGCGCTGCTGACGCTTCCGCCGCGCGCCCGTTCGGCCTGGTGCCTCAACCGGCTCGAAGGCCTCGCCTATCCGGAGATTGCCAGACGGCTTGGGGTCTCGCCCAACACCGTGTTCAACGACATGAAGATGGCCATGGCCGTCCTCATGGAAATCCGGGAGAAGATGGAGCGATGAGCCGCGTGCACGGGCGGGGATCTGCAATTTTTGGGAGGAGAACTGATTTGAAACGTCATCTATTAACATGCACCATTTCAGCGGAAGACCGTCATGCACGCAGTGACTGACAACGAGGATCAAGCGCGCTATCGGCATCCGGAGCCGGTCGTAGACCAGGCGCTCGAATGGGTGTTGAAGCGTCAGGCGGGGGAGGTCGATCAGAATGAGCTCGATGCCTGGCTGGCAGAAAGTGCAGACAGGCGCGGGGCGTTCGCGCGGGTGCTGGCGCTCCATGAATGTCCCGCATTGACCGTGGCTTCCGCGCAGTCAGCACCGACATCGCCGCCGGTCGAGGCCATCAGACACGCGCCGGCTACCGCCCGGCGCTCTCCGCTTTTGCCGCTCGCGCTCGCGGCCTCGATCGCCGCAGCCGTGGTCGTGCCGCTCCTTGGAAGTGACTGGCTCCTCGATTTGCAGGCCGACTATCGGACATCTGCCGGCGAGATCGTCGCGGTCGATCTGCCCGACGGCTCCCGCATGCAGATGAACAGCCAGACGGTAGTGCGCCTCGATTTCGAAGCTGGCCGGCGGGCCGTCCGGCTTCTCGAGGGTGAGGCCTATTTCGAGGTGGCGCATGACGCTGCCCGCCCGTTCACCGTCACAGGGGGCTATGGCACCGTGACGGTGACCGGCACGGCTTTCGATGTGGCGCGCGGTGATGCAGAAGACGTCGTGCATCTGGAAAGCGGTCGCGTCGTCTTGACCCGCGATGGCGAGCAATCGAGCCCGGTTGCCATGACGCCAGGCCAGACGGCGGCCGTTGATCGCACACGGATCGCATTCCTTCCTCAAGGGGACGATGAAAGCCGGCTTGCCTGGCGCGAAGGCTGGATCCAGCTTTCCGCCATTCCCTTGCGGGACGCCCTCGTCGAGATCGGACGCCATACGGATCTCACCATTATCACCCTGCCGGCCGCTGCCCTTGAAACCCCCGTCAGCGGCAGCTTCCGCATCTCCGAGGCGGATGCCGCACTCGACAGCGTGGCCACCGCCGCAGGGGCACGCATTGAGCGATTGCCGGGCGGCATCTTATTCATTCGCTAAAGTCTCAAGTTTTTTTGTGAGACCGGCCGGGCTGACACGTCATCCCCATCAGAGCCGACGCGCATGATGCGCGGCGGCGGGGTGACAACAGGGTGACAAGGGCTTCCGGCCCGGGATCAAGATGGCAGAGCGTAGAGTATCTCTCGGCAAGCACAAGCTTGCCATGTTCATGGTGTCCACGGCACTGGTTTCGGCTTCGGCCGGTGTGTTTGAGGTTCGAGCGCAGGATGCCGGGGCAAGTCCGACGACGAACGGTCCCCGGGCGATCTCGATCCCTGCACAGCCGCTTGATGCAGCCCTCAGGGCCTTCACGCGACAGACGGGCTGGCAGGTCGGCTATGCCGCAGCCCTCGTGTCTGGCCGGACCTCATCGGCCGTCGCCGGCGAAACCGATCCGCTCGTCGCACTGCGCGCCCTCACCGCCGGTTCAGGCATCGAGATCCGCGTAACCGGGGCCCGCACCGCATCGCTGGTTGCCGAAGGCACGATCGACGAAGCTGCGGCTGCAGGGACGACCGTGCTCGAGGAGATCACGGTCTCGTCCTCCGGCGGCGGCGTGAAACTCGGAACCGAGAGCGCAGGCGATACCGGGACCACCGTGATGGATTCAACCCAGGTCGGAATTCGCACGAGCAGCGGGGATGCCAACAGCTTCCTGCGCGGTCTGCCGAACGTGCAGTACCAGAACGATACCAACGAGAATGCCGGCGTCGAGAGTCAGTCAATCCTGAACACCAAGCCGCAGGAGGTCTCGATCTCAGGTGGCCGAACCTATGAGAACAACTTTATCCTGAACGGCATCGGCATCAATACGATCACGGGGACCGAGGAGCCGTACGATACCGGCAACCGCGGTGAACTGTCTGACGATGACACGGCCTACAATGCTGACCGCATCTACGGCTTGCATTCACAGACGGTGTTCGTGCCCACGGATTTTGTTCAATCCGCAACGGTCATCGACAGCAATGCGTCGGCCCGTTACGGCGCCTTCCAGGGCGGCGTCGTCGAATACGAACTGATGCAGCCCGCAACCGACAGGCTGAGGGCATTGGCCACGGTGGAATATGAGAATGACGATCTCGTCAAATACAATCTCGCGACCGAGGACGGTCTCAATCCGAATGGGATAGTTGAGCCGGAATTCTACAAAAAGAAGAAGGCCTTCTCGGTCACCGGTCCGATCACGGACAATATCGCTGTCATCGGCCAGTACAGCGTGACGGATGCCTGGACCAACAAGGCGAAGAACTACATCTATGGCGAAGAGCTTGTGCAGTCGGAGTCCAAGAACGAGTTCTACCGGTTCCAGGCCAATGCAGAGACGGACTTCGGCTTGTTCAAGCTGGAAGGCATTCACACCGATTACTATCAGGACTTCGAGTCCGACAATTATCGGGTACTTGAGATTGATACTGCGACCCGGACCTATGCAGGCAAGCTCGAGAACTTGTACGAGTTCGAGGATTTTTCGCTCGGTGGCGTAGCGCTTTCCAACGTTTCTCTGACCAGCAAGATCACGGCTTCGAAATCCGACGCACTCAACCTCGGTGGCGATAACACGATCCGCAACTGGATCTCGACCTACTGGCGCACCATTTCGGGGACGAGAACCAAGGTCTTCGAGTCGAGCATGCTCGACTGGTGCCGCGTCGATCCGACCTCGACCACAACCACATCTTGCCGGGAAGGCGGAATGGGCAAGGAGCGCGGTCAGGGGCAGGAAAGCTACACCTGGTCACAAGCGCTGGCGGGAGATGTCTGGAATGGTACTTTCCAGACCGGCTACGAGTTCGGCTATACTGAGGCGCACCGTTGGCGAGCAGAAGACTACGTCAGCTACACCTACAACGTCGCTCAGGCCTATACGGCCTTGAGGGCTGCGAACATATCCACCTTTACCTGCAACACGACGGAAGAGTGCTACAGCGAACAGTTTGCGTATAGCAAGACGGTCCATAAGGCATTTGATATTCAGGCGCAGATCATGCAGGCAAATGCCTATCTGCAGTTCGATCAGACCTTCGACTGGCTAAAGATCCGCCCCGGCATCCGTCTCGACTATGACGATTACCAGGGCAACCTGAATATATCTCCGCGTTTAGTGGCAACGGTAACGCCAATAGAGGATTTCAGCATTTCCGGTGGTTTCAACCGATACTACGACGCTGCCAATCTTTCTTACGCAATTCGTAACCAGCAACCGCGCATCACGACCTTCTCCAGGACGCCGAGCTCCACAGGTGTTGTCGGCGATTTCACCACGACGCCGACGCAAACCTATTACACTCTGGATGCTGCGGATCTGAAGACGCCTTACACGGACGAGTTCACTGCCGGGATCGACTTTACCGATCCTCTAACCGGTGGCGATTGGCGTTTTCGCTATCTGCATCGCAGTTCTCGTGACCAGTATGCCTCGCAGACGCCGACGAATACGTCCTATGTGCTGACCAACAATGCCAAAGGATCATATGACTCCTTCACGGCCGAATATGCCAAGGAATTGCCGACAGCCTCCTGGAACCCGGCGGACAACTCTCTTCTTGCCGCTTCGATTACCTGGGCGGACAAAGATGTCTCGGCCGACAGCTACTTCTTCGATGAAGACGATCTGGAAAACCGGATTTCTTATAAGGGAACATCCTACACCCAGGCTGGCTTCAAAGCCGTCACCGGCAACATGGACATTCCGCTGCGCGCCCAGGTCGGTCTTTCCGGCAGTTTCTTCGACGAGCGGCTGACGCTTGGCCTCTCCGCCAACTACAACTTCGCATATGATGGCGTCGAGGACACCGATGACACCGAGAGCATAGATGGAGTGCTGCACGACATCTGGGATGACAAGGCTTTTGCTGCCGTGCTCACCGTCGATTTGAGTGGCTCTTACAAGTTCGCGTCCGTGGACGACCATGGAATGACCCTGAACTTCAAGGTCGTCAATCTCTTCAACGAGCTTGGCAACGCAAAGTCATCCAACGGCAATCCCTGGGTCATCGGCCGCACTCTCTGGGTCGGCGCCTCTGCGGAGTTTTGAGCCGCGGTCGACGTATGGAACAGTGCCGCGACCCACGTAGCGCGGCACTGCATCTTCGACCCGTCGAGTTTTCGATTACGCCGGACGCTTCAGGTGTCGTCGGGGCTGATGTTCAGGCGTCGCATCTTTTCCCACAATGTCGTTCGCGACACGCCCAGCGCTTCGGCGGCTTCTTTCGCCGAGCCGTCGGCGCGTGCCAGGGCAGCCTTGATATGGGCACGTTCGGCGGCATCGCGCACGTCGGCGAGTGTGGCGTTGGCGTCAGGAACGACGCTTAACCCGAGATCTTTGACGGCCAGTCCTTCGGGGAAAAGTTCGGTTTCGGACAGGACCTGGCCGTCACCCATGGCAACGGCGCGATCGACGCGATTGATCAGTTCGCGGATGTTGCCGGGCCAGCGGTGACGCTTGGCCGCTTCATACGCCGCCTCGTCAACGACGATCCTGCCATGTCCGAGCCTTGCTGCCGCTGCAGATGCAAAACTCTCGAGAAGCGATGGCAGTTCTTCCTGTCTTTCCCTGAGCGGCGGCAGCTTGCAGGCGATGACATTGATGCGGAACCAGAGATCCTCGCGGAACTGGCTATCTGCCACCATGGCGCCGAGATCCTTGTTGGTGGCGCAGACGAGGCGTGCTCCGAACTTCCGTGTCTCACTTCCCCCAAGCCGTCGGAATTCCCGCGTTTCGAGAACGCGCAGCAACTTCACCTGCAGCACGGGTGACAGGTCGCCGATCTCGTCCAGAAACAGCGTGCCCTCGTCCGCCTCTTCGAAAAAGCCGCGATGCATGCCCGAAGCGCCGGTAAAGGAGCCGCGCTCGTGACCGAAAAGCAGCGAGTCCGCGAGTTCGGCCGGCAAGGCACCGCAATTGACCGGGACAAACGGCAGCTGTTTGCGCGGACCTGCCTCATGCACATAGCGGGCCGCGACTTCCTTGCCGGTTCCCGTCTCACCGAGGATGAGGACTGGCAGGTCGATGTTCGAAGCGCGCAGCAGTGTTTCGCCGATCTTGCGCATCGCGCGGCTACCGGAAAATGCGGTCCCGACCTGTGGCCCGTTGTTCTTGCGGCGACTGATACCCTGCAAGGTCTCGATAAGCAGATCGAGATCGAATGGTTTGCTGACATAGTCGACCGCACCGTCCCGCACCAGACGAACTGCCTGGTCGATGTCGCCATAGGCTGTCATGAAGATGACCGGGACCAGTCCGAAGCGCTCGAAATGCCGGCGCATGATGGTTTCGCCGTCACCGTCCGGCAGACGGATATCCGACAGAATGATGTCGGGTGCAGCAGCCTTGAGCGCCGCATTGGCTTCTGCCGCCGAACGCGCCCATCTGACGGTGAAGCCTTCCAGCACAAGTCTTTGTTGCAGCGACTGGCCGAGCGTTGCGTCGTCCTCCACCACCAGTATGCGACCTGCCGTCATGATGTCATGTCTCCGCTCCGCCCTGCTGCGCCGTGACCAGCGTGAGTTGGACATTGGTTCCCTTGCTGTCGCTGCGGATCGACAGGTCAGCTCCCATTCGCTCCACCAGGGAGGCAACGATCCAGATACCGATGCTGCGCTCCACGGGGATGTCGTTGACACGGCCCGAAATCATCGCGGCGACGATCTCGGGCGGCATCCCCGGTCCCTCGTCAGCGACGCTGAGCACGACCGTCTGGGCATCCTTTCGGATGAGAGAAACTGTGACTGTGGAACCTGGCGGTGATGCGCGAACGGCATTCAGCATCAGATTAATGAGAATTTGTCGCAGCGCATCGACGTCCACCCGGAATTCGGTCGGCTCTTCGAACGTCCAGGCAAGCCCGACACCGGCTCGTCCCGCTTCCGGAGCGATCAAGATCTCGAGGTCACGAATATCCTGAGCGGTGATCATTCTCGACCCGGAGCGCTGACGATAGGTGGAGAGCGTAACGTCGACCACCCGGCCGATGCTGTCGAGCCCGTTCTCCAAAAATGCCAAGGTTTCCCGTCGCACATCCTCGCGGTCGCCAAATCGCTTCAGGGTGGAGATACCGTTCTTCAGTCCGGCCAGCGGATTGCGCACCTCGTGCGCGATGCTAGCTGCCATGCGTGCCAGAAGTCCGTCGCGTTCCTGCTGCGCCATCTGCTCGAGGATGGTAACCCTCTGGGCTTCCGATTGCTCGCGCATCGCCAGAGCCGCTTCCAGCTGGCGCAATTCGTTACCGCGCCGCCAGTCTGCGCCGTTTGTCGAGGAACCCTCCGGGTCGGCCAAACGGTCGATAAACTGATCAAGTGGCTTCAGCGAACGCCGTGTTACGACATAAGCCGCAGCAGCAGCGATGATGGCCACCAGAATATCGATCCCGATTGCCGCATTGGACGCTGCATCCGTGGCTGCCTCAAGCGGCTCAGTGTCAAAGGTCGCGGCCAGATAGAGACGCCCCTCGGCCATCCCATAGCTGCGTGCAACCAGAAGAACGGATCGGTCCGGAACCAGTCGCGGACTGACGTCACCAGGGCTGTTGGCTTGCGCCTCCGTCAAGGCGACGTCGAGCAGATCTCCATCGCTCTCGGCCAGCGCTACCGTGATCGTTTCACCCGACGTGTCGGTCCAACGTGCCGCGATGCTTTCTTCGAGAAGCGCGGTGCGAAACTCGAGCGACGCCGCCAGGGTCCGCTGCACGGATTGCCGGGCATCTGCCTCCTTGATTTCGGCAGCAATGTTGCCGGCGACGGCATCGAGGAAGACCAGTGCCTGATCGCGCAGGCCCGTCTCGTTGCTCGACCGCAAAGCCATGATGCCGATCTGGGTCGTGCCGACTGCCACGAGGAACATCGCGACTGCCACGAAGAGTGGCAGCGCGACGGAGAGGGGCAGTTTGGGACGCGAAAGTGAGGACATGCAGATTGATTAGACCAAGTCGCGCTTGACCTGCCAGCACATTATTCCAGTCAGAGCTCTCAGCGTTCCATGATCAGGACCTCACCTGCCATGTCCGGTGCGATCCGACTGAGCCAGGGCGCGCCAAACCAGTTCGTGCGCAGTGGCCTTGGTGTACGACCCAGCACGACCGCTCGCACACCCACGATACCGGCCGGTATGGCGCAGACACTGTCTGGCGCTGCATGGCGTGTATAACTGCAACCGAAGCGGTCTGCGATTTCGGCAAATCCGGTATCCTTCAACTGCTTGTCCGCAACATGCACGATCTCAGTCACCTCCCAGAGATTGTTGAGAAGGGACCATTCGACGAGCGGGGCCAGGTGATCCTCGCCGCAGTCGCGCACCACCAGCGTGCGTGCCGTGTCAGACAACGGCGTCTTGCCCACGAAAAGCACAGGGCCGCTATGGCAGCTCGGCAGACGCAACAGTCCATCCGGATCCCAGGTGGTACGCTCCATTCGCGCCTCCACCTGGTGATGGAACCAGCCCTGGCAGGGCAGAACGAGGAGCGTCTGGCCCGGCTGCGTCTCGCAGCGAAGAATGTGCTCGGGATCGCCTTCATCATAGCGCAGGATCGAAGCCACGTCCGTTCCTGCTGTAACCGATTTTAGTTCGCTGATCGCGTCGCTTGCACGCTCGCGGATCAACCGACGCACCCGAGCTTGATCTGCGGCGGCATGGATCGCATGCGTGTCGATGATGGTGTGTGCAGAAAGGCTCGCCCCGCTTCTCTTCGCAATCGTGCCCGCGCGTTCTGCCACGTGAGCGACCTGTCCGTCGATGACTGCGAACCGGACGGTCTCGAGAGCCGGCAGAACCGGCATGTCGTTTCGTGGCGCCGGTCGCGGCTGGGGCGCTTGGTCCCTGTTGTCGCCGGCCTGCACTTTCGGAGCCACGGAAGTCCAGCCGCTTCGCTTGCCAAGCGACTGGTTGGCACGCGTTAGCACACCGTCGAGGGCGTCATCATGCGAAAGCGTCAGTTTCGCACCCGAGACATAGGCCGCGCGACCAAGAAGATGGCCGGCGACCGGCACGGTGAGCAGGAGGAAGACGACGGTCAGCAAACCCATCACCGTCGCGTCCAGCGCTCCATGGGCAATGACGCTGCCGATGATCACCAGGCCAGCACCCAGCGTGCCGGCTTTCGTGGCTGCATGCATGCGCTGGAACGGATCGGCAAGTTTGATGACGCCGTAAGCGGCGATGCAGAGGAACACGACACCGACAAGCTTGAACAGAATGGACAGGAGTGCGAGCATCACACGTCCTCCTTTTTCTTCTCGAGAAGGGCAGACAGCGAACACGTCGCCAGGAAACCGATCAATGCGATCCCGAAGGCGACGTCGAGAAATTCGCGGCGGCCGGTGACGATCATCGTCAAGGCGGCGATCGCGACGGCAATGCCGGTCAGCATGTCCAGCGCAACGAAGCGGTCGGCATAACCAGGACCGGTCACCATGCGGACCGCAGCAAGCACCAGGGGTACCATCAGAACGGCGATCATGATGGCGGCAAATGTTGATAGGATCCCATCCAGAAGCGCAATCATCCTTCGATCTCCTTAATGCGTGTCTCGAACGTGTTCTTGATGCTATCCACCACCGCATCGGGCTGGGGCGCATCCAGAACGTGAACATAGAGGGTGCTCAGATCCTCGCTGACATGCAGCGAGGTCGTGCCGGGGGTCAGGCTGACGCAGTTCGCAAGCGCCGTAACGCCTGCTCTGCTGCGCAGATCAAGCGGCACAGCGAGAATTGCGGGCTTCAGCTGCGAGCTGTCGCCCAGCACCTGGCGGGCGACGGCAATCGACGAACGAATGAGTTCGTTGATGAAGACCAAGCCCAGTGTCATGGATCTGCCGATACGTTTGACGATGGTCATGGCGACACTCCTGCTGTGGTGTTCTGGTCAATGATGGCGCTGATCAGCTCGGTACGATTGCCGATGCTGTCGGCAGCGAGGTTGGAGAACGCGACCAGAGGTTCCGGGTTGAAGCCGATCGCGAGCGTTATGGCTCCAAGCACCGCGATCGGTGCGATCATGGCCGCGGGAACCGCGCGCACTCGGATCTTGCGCGCTGGCTCTTTCCAGAAGGCCTCGATCCAGATTTTGCTCATCGAGAAGATGGTGAGGAGACCTACAAAGAGCGCGATGCCCGCAAGCCAGGCCGCATCCCCCTGGAAGGAGGCGTCGACCACCATCAGCTTCGCCCAGAAGCCGGAGAGCGGCGGGATGCCAGCCAGGGACAGGGCAGGAATTGCGAATAGCACGGCCAGCATCGGGGAGGACTTCATCAGTCCACCGGATTTACGCAAGTCGAAGGTCCCGGTTGCGCGGTGAATGGCGCCTGCGATGAAGAACAGGTTCGCCTTCACCACGATATGGTGGATGATGTAGAAGACCGCGCCTGCCATGGCGAGTGGCGTGGCGATCGCCAGTCCCAGCATGATGTAGCCGATCTGGCTGATGATGTGGAACGACAGGATACGACGCACATCCCACTGCACGGCCGCCCCGAAAACGCCGAACAGCATGGTGCCCGCAGCAAACACGGCGATCAGCGGCTTCAAGATGCCGTCGTCGACTTCGAACAGAAGAGTGAACACGCGGAAGAGCGCGTAGACGCCCACTTTGGTCAGGAGCCCCGCAAACACGGCCGACACGATGATCGATGCCGTGTGATAGGAGGCCGGAAGCCAGAAGAACATCGGGAAGAAGCCGGCCTTGATACCGAAGGCGAGCAGGAACATCATCGCTGACAGGGTGAGCGCAGCCGACGATTCCGTCTGCGGCAGCACCATGGCCAGGTCAGCCATGTTCAAGGTACCGGTCGCGCCGTACAGCAATCCGATCGCCATCAGGAAGAGGATGGTCGAAAGGAGGTTGAGGACAGCATATTTGATCGCCCCGTCAATCTGGGCGCGAGTACGGTCCAGCGTGATCAGGCCAAGTGTTGCGATCAGCATCACTTCGAACCAGACATAGAGATTGAAGATGTCGCCGGTCAAAAATGCGCCATTGACCCCGATCATCAAGCCCAGAAACAGCGGGTAGAAGCCGGAACGGACCTGGCGCTGGCGAAGGTCAGCGACGGAGAAGATCAGGGCGCAGAGCGCCAGAAGACTTGAGATCACCACCATCGCGACGCTGAAGCGGTCAGCGACGAAGACGACGCCGAAGGGTGGCATCCAGCTGCCGAAGGTCTTGGTCAGAATGCCGCCGACCACGACCGCGTTGGCAAGCATGAAGGACGCGCCGAGCGTCATGATCATGACGGTGAGCGCGATGATGCGCTGCACGTCAGGCCGGGAATGAAAAGCGGCAGCCAGTGCCGCCCCGATGAGCGGTAACACGACGGGCCACAGGAGAATTGTGTCAGCCATTGCGGACGGCCTCCTTTTCGAAGGGCGAGCCGAGTTCTTCGGCATCGTTATGCTCGTCGGTGAAGACCGAGCCCAGCGTGTAGTAGGCCTTGAGCACCAGGGCTGCGGCAAACGAGACGAGCGCAAAGCCAATGACGATTGCGGTCAGGATAAGCGCCTGGGGCAGCGGGTTTGCAGACCCTTCGGCCAGTGTCTGCGATCCCTCCTCGATGACGGGAGGGGCCGTGAACTGCAGGCCGCCTGCGACGAAGATCAGGAGGTTGGCTGCGGTGGACAGCAGAACGACCCCGAACAGGATGCGCATCACATGGCGCGACAGGAGGAGATAGATGCCGGCACCCATCTGGGCCGCAATGGCGAACGCGTAGATCAGGCTCACTGTTCTACTCCTTCATAAAAACGGAAGACCAGGGAAAGCACACCGCCGATGACGACCATGAAGACGCCGATATCGAAGGCGGTGGCGGTGCCGAGATGCGTGGAGCCGAGCTCGAACCACCAATGCGTCAGGAACGACCCATCCGAGATGAGGCCAGGGATACCGCTGACGAAGGCGAGCACGAGGCCGGCCCCGATCAGGCCGACCGGGTGAACGATCAGGGCCTTGCGGGCCTTTGCCACGCTGTCGGAGAGCGCAAGAAGCGCAAAGGCAAGCGCCGCGAACAGCCCGCCGATGAAGCCGCCGCCCGGCTCGTTATGGCCGCGAAACAGCATGAAGACAGCCGCACCCAGCAGAAGCACGAAAAACAGGCGGGACATGGTGGAAAAGATGACGGACATGGTCGGTCACTCCTTGTTGCGGGCGGGTTTGAGGGAGCCGCGCAGCAGTCCCCAGGCGGCGATGGTGGCAATGGCGACGACGACGATCTCGCCGAGCGTATCGATGGCGCGGTAATCGACGAGAATGACGTTCACGACGTTGCGGCCATAGGCTTCGAGATAGCTGGTCTCGCCGAAATAGTCGGAAAGGCGCAGGTCGATGGGCGTGACGCCGATGGAGGCAAGCGCGATAAACATCATCCCGGCAAAGCCAACGGCGATCACGCCGTCACGCCGCCGCTCGGAAATCGTGCGCGAATGACGACGTCGCGATGGCAGCTTGAGAAGTACGGCCGTCATCAGGATGACGATCAGCGTTTCGACCGCCATCTGTGTCAGAGCGAGGTCCGGAGCGCCGTTCAGCATGAAGATCACGGCCGAGCCGAAGCCGACTATGCCGACGGAGACAAGGCCTGCAATCAGCGAGCGGACGATGATTGTGGCAATCGCGCCGACGACTGTCAGCATAAGGACAAGGGCAACCGAGATGCGGATGTTGCCCTCGGAGGCGAGGAAGTCGGTCGATGGTGCAGCCAGGAAGGCGATGGCCAGACCCAGTGTCACCACCAGGACGACCAGTGTGGTGTAGCGATGCTGATCACCGTTCTGGAGCACCCTAGTTGACAGGCGTGCCGTCGCCAGAACCGCATTCAGGGCTTTGTGGTAGAACCGATCGCCGAGGAATGCATACAGTGCGTCGTGACGGCGCAGCGCGTTATGGATCCGGGTCCACTGGATGACGATGACCGCGCCGATGGCGACAACGAGCATTGACAGAACCAGCATCGGCGTCAGGCCGTGCCAGAGCTTGAAGGAAACATCGACCGGCTGACCGAGGAGTGCCGAAGCGGCAGGCCCGATGAGCCACTGTCCTGCGGGTGCGGGTATAAGGCCGATCAGAATGCCGCCGGCGGCGAGGAGCAACGGTCCTGCAAGAAGGCCTGATGTCTCGCCATGATGGATCTCACGTTCAGTCTCAGCCTTGAAGTAGAACGGACGGATCGAAACGACGCCGGCCACGCCGACCATCACGGCATTTACGAGAACCGCAGCCGCAATCGGCAGGATGTTCCAGTCATTGGCGAGCTGCGCCTCGAACAGATATTCCTTCGAGATAAAGCCCACGAAGGGTGGCAGGCCGGCCATCGACAGGCTGGCAAGCACCGCGGCGACGGCAGTAACCGGCAGGAAGCGCGCCAAGCCGGCAAGCTTGTCCAATCTGGTTTCACCGGTCGCATGGATGGCGGTACCCGCGCAAAAGAACAGTGCCGCCTTGTAAAGCGCATGGCTGAGGATGAAGCCGACGGTGGCAACAGCGGCGACTTCGCCTGTCAGGCCGATCAGCATCACGAGAATGCCGAGCGAGGCGACGGTGGATTGGGCGAGAACCGCCTTGAAGCCTTCTGCGCGAAGCGCCTGTAGGGCAGCAACGATCATCGTCAGAGATCCGAAGATCACCAGTGTATGCCCGAACCCCGGCATGCCGGCAAACACACCGTCGAAGCGCGCGAGCAGGAAGACGCCGAGCTTCACCATGGTCGCCGAATGCAGATAGGCGGAGGCGGGCGTCGGCGCGGCCATGGCATTGGGCAGCCAGAAGTGGAAAGGGAACTGCGCACTCTTGGTGAAAGCGCCGATCATGATCAGGACTGCGATCGGGATGGCCCAGCTGCTGGCAACCAGCTCGTTCGATCGTGCGAGCACTTCCGTGAAGGAGAAGGTGCCGAGCGTCATGCCGATGAGAAGGATGCCGGCAAACAGCGCGAGGCCGCCGCCGCCAGTGACGATCAAAGACTGCAGCGCCGACTTGCGTGCCGCTTCCTTGTGACCGTCGAAGCCGATCAGCAGGAAGGAGGCGAGGCTCGTCAGTTCCCAGAAGACGAACATGACAATGAGATTGTCCGAAAGGACGGTTCCCAGCATCGCGGTCATGAACAGCATGATGAGGCTTAGGAAACGCCCGATCTCGGCGCTCGGCTTTTCGGCGAAATACGCCCCCGCATAGATCACCACCAGCGTTCCGATACCGCTGATCAGCAAGCCAAACAGCAGCGCGAAACCGTCCAGGCGGAAGGCGAGTTCGACGCCGAGCGAGGGCACCCAGGCCAGCTGCGCGATTAACGCCTCTCCGTTTGCTACTGGAGCGAGGTGCGTCAGAAGCGATGCGAAGATGAACAGCGGTATCAGGCTTACCACCCAGCCGGTGTATCGACCGAGCAGCGACGAGACCGGTTTGGCGATGATGGCCCCGGCCAGTGCGATCAGTATGGTCCACTCAAAGTTCACGGTACGAGTTCCTCTTGTTGTCGACCAATGGACAGCAAGAGGCGTGCCAGTTCGAAATACGCTTATAATTCAGGGGTTTTAGCTGTCTTCCTTCTCCAGGTCTGTTCGGAATTCCGAACGCGAGCTATCGGAATTCGGAATTCCGAACGCGCGACCAACCTTGAGACTTCTCTACTCCAAGAACGTCTCCTGACACAGTCTCGACAACCGCGCATCCGAGGGATGGGAACCATCTGCCTGCCAAGACGATTTCCCAAAGTGGAAGGCGGCGGCGAGAGCGCCGACCGCGTTCACTATCGAACATCGCGAAGGAGAAGACATATGCTCAAGTTTATCGGTGGCACCATTGGCGTCATATTTCTCATCGGATTGGCAGTCGTCGTTCTGCTTCTAATGCTGATTTTCTGACGCCGGAGGCTGCCCTCATTTGGTGGTAACATGCCACGGAAATATCGTGGGTCTCGGCGTATGAAGACTGAAGCGGTGATGAAAACAGAGGAGCGATAAATGACACCAAAACGTGTGCTCGCGGTCCTGGCCATGCTCGCCTGTGGGTCGGCCAGTCCGGCTCTGGGGCAATCTGCACCATATCCAGGCGGCGCGAACCCCGCCGAACTCTTTGGCTACGACATCGAAGTCAGCGAAACGGACGACGAGCGTGTCGCAGAAAGCGCCTTGCGTTCCGTCCAGCGCGCGGGGGAAACGGCCGAGGAAATTAAAATGGTTTTCGGCGCCACGCAGGTCCGGTTCGTGGCGCTGAAGCAGGACAGCATGGACGTCGTGGCGTCGGAGCTAGAAAACAGGAAATCCGACGTCTCGCGCCTGCAGGCGGCTATCGAGAGCAGCGCCTTATTCTATACGGCCATGCGAAGCGAGGGTGTCGCTGCGAGCGATGTCATCGGTGCGGATCTTGCCGACGGAGACAGCGGTCTGAGTTCCGAAAAGCGGGTGACGATCTATTTGGCGCCGTGAACGGCGATGTACATCAGCCTCACGCCGGCGGGTCCGTCCGAGCCGTCAGTGGTTGGCTTCACCGAGATCGGCGGTCCCAGTCATGCTGGGCAAGCGCGAAGACAATACCGACCGCGACCGCCGGGACCAGATCATCCAGCATGACGCCCCATCCGGATGGGACCTGCTCGACATAGGCCATCGGCCAGGGCTTTAATCTGTCGAAGAATAGGAAGACAGCCGCAAACGGCACGAGCATCCGCCAGCCCGCCTGCCGGATCAGCGACGCACCGATCAGGAAGGCTGCGACTTCGTCGATGACGATCCGGCGGTCATCCTTCACACCGGTCGCCAGGTCGATCGCCGACGCGACATAGACGCCGAGGGCGAATATGAACACGGCAAATGCCGGAACCACCAGCCGGGGCATCTTAATCGAAATGACCAGCAGCGGGAGGAGCGCGAAAACTGCAAGACCCGCCCGAAGCGGCACGACCAATCCTGTTCCGAGCCAGGTGGCCATGAGCCACTGCCACATGGGAACCAGACCTACGCCTGGGGGTTCGAGAACGTAAATTTCGGCCATAGGCTCCTGCGGTTGTCGCGATTGGCGCTTGTCGCCCGCGGGGGCGCGAGCGGCATGTGCACCCACTTATGGAGCCCACGGCTGAAATTCGAGACGATCACGCGAAGTTTTCTTTATCGGCTTGGCAGTGAGCCTGGACGGACCATCCATGTCCGTCCCTTGCGACTTCGGATATGGCCAGCGCCAACTCTTGCGCCCTTTGCGGGGAGGAAATTATGCACGCGTCATTCTATCGAGCGCCGAGTATCCACCGCACCCGCTAAGCGACTTCCCTTGCTCATTCAAATCGTAATCCTCCGCTGCGGCATCAGCCTGGGCGAGGGATTTTTCGCTTGCCCTTAGACCCGTTTGCCGCAATATTGCCACCATCAACCGGACCCGCAAAGCGGGTGGCTTCTCCGGGCGCCTATCCCCCGGCAACCAGCTAACTCCTGCCCATATCTCTATTGATATCGCTGCAGCGAGTATTCCGATTGGACATCCCCAATGACCAAGACGGCGTGATCACGCCATAGAACCGACATCGATGATCACGGCACCAGCCGTGTTCGACGCGCTCGCAATTCGTGCGCGCGACGTCATCCACCCATTCAATTTTGACCCGCCGCGCTGACGGACTCCCAAGCGTCGCCGGCATGGAGAACACACACTTGAATCGCGATTATATAGGAACCCTCAAAACCGAATGGTTCGGCAACATCCGTGCAGATGTGCTCGCTGGCCTCGTCGTGGCGCTCGCCCTCATTCCCGAAGCCATTGCCTTTTCGATCATCGCCGGCGTCGATCCGAAGGTTGGACTTTATGCCTCCTTCTCGATTGCCGTGCTGATCGCCTTTGTTGGCGGTCGTCCTGGCATGATCTCGGCCGCCACAGCGGCAACCGCCGTTCTCATGGTCACGCTGGTGCGCGACCATGGCCTTCAGTATCTCTTGGCGGCAACCGTCCTCGCGGGTCTGATCCAGATCGTCGCGGGTGTGCTGAAACTCGGCTACGTCATGCGCTTCGTCTCGAAGTCCGTCATGACCGGCTTCGTTAACGCGCTTGCCATCCTGATCTTCATGGCGCAACTTCCGGAACTGATCGACGTGCCGATGCTGACCTATGTCATGGTCGCCGCCGGTCTGGGGATCATCTATCTCTTCCCGTATGTCACCAAGGCTGTGCCGTCGCCGCTCGTCTGCATCGTGGTTCTCACGGCGCTCTCGCTTTGGTTCGGCTTCGACATCCGCACTGTCGGCGATATGGGTGAACTGCCCTCGACACTGCCGATCTTTCTGATCCCGCAGATCCCGTTCAACCTCGAAACTCTGATGATCATCCTGCCATACTCCGTCGCAGTCGCAGCGGTAGGCCTGCTGGAATCGCTGATGACCGCGCAGATCGTCGATGATCTGACCGACACCCCAAGCGACAAGAACCGCGAATGCATCGGCCAGGGCATCGCCAACACGGCGACCGGCTTCATTGGCGGCATGGCCGGTTGCGCGATGATCGGCCAGTCGATCATCAATGTGAAGTCCGGCGGTCGCGGACGTCTATCGACCTTCTGCGCCGGCGTCTTCCTGCTTTTCCTGCTTCTTGTGCTGGGTGACCTCGTGAGCCAGATCCCAATGGCAGCACTCGTCGCCATCATGATCATGGTCTCGATCGGCACCTTCTCCTGGTCCTCGATCAAGAATTTGAGGGATCACCCGCGGTCGTCGTCGATCGTGATGATCGCGACCGTCATCGGCGTCGTCTACACCCATAACCTCGCCATCGGGGTGATGATCGGCGTGCTGCTTTCGGCTGTCTTCTTCGCCTGGAAGATCTCGCAGATTTTCCGCGTCACCTCGGCTGTGTCGGCTGACGGCATGCATCGCACCTATACGGTCGAGGGGCAGGTGTTCTTTGCCTCCGTCGAGGACTTCAATAAGGCCTTCGACTTCAAGGAAGCCCTCGACAAGGTCACCATTGATGTCAGCCACGCCCATATCTGGGATATCTCCAGCGTCGCGGCCCTCGACATGATCGTGCTCAAGTTCCGTCGGGAAGGCGCGGATGTGGAAATCATTGGCCTCAATGAGGCAAGCGAGACCATTGTCGACAAGCTCGCCATCCATGACAAGCCCGGCGCCATGGAACGTCTGATGGGCCACTGAGGGAGATCAAAAATGACAAGAATACTCGGACTGATCGACGGTTCGCCCTATGCCCAGAGCGTATGCGACCACATCGCCTGGATCGCGGGCAAAACCGACGTGACCGTCGAACTCCTCCACGTCATCGGCAGGCGGGATCTCGCCTCCGAGCCAGTGAACCTCAGCGGCAATATCGGGCTCGGCGCCCGCACCGCACTTCTCGAGGAATTGGCGGAACTCGATGCGCAGAAGGCAAAGGTTGCACACAAGCGTGGGCGCCTTCTCTTGGACGAGGCAAAGGCCCGGCTCAACGAGGCTGGCGTTGCCAATGTCGAGACGAAGCTGCGTAACGGCGATCTGGTCGATACCGTGCTTGAATTCGAGGCCAATGCCGACATCATCGTGATCGGCAAGCGTGGTGAGGGTGCCGACTTTGCCAAGGGCCACCTCGGATCCAACCTGGAACGCGTCGTGCGTTCAACCCACAAGGCGATCGTCATTGCCTCGCGCGCCTTCAAGCCGGTCGCTAAGCTGCTGATCGCCCATGACGGCGGCACGATGGCGATGAAGACGGTCGACCAGGTGTCGCGCAGCCCGATCCTTGACGGTCTCGGGGCCAAGGTCGTGATGGCGGGTGCGGACACCAGCGAAAACCGCAGGAAGCTCGATGACGCTGCGATCGTATTGAAGGCCGCCGGCTACGTCCCGGAAGTCGCACTCGTGCAGGGCGCGCCCGACGAGGTGATCTCGGACATGGTGAAAACGGAAGGCTTCGACCTCCTGGCCATGGGGGCCTATAGCCATTCCCGGCTGCGCTCCCTCTTCATCGGGTCAACGACGACGGAGATGATCCGCTCCTGTAAGGTGCCGGTCGTCATCTTCCGCTAAGATCAGGACGGGCGGGCAAAGTGCCCGCCCTCTTTACCGGAAGAAAACCGCGAAAACGGTCGGGGATCTCGGTCTCGTCTAGGCGTTCAAGAACCGCCTCGAACACGAGACGATTGAGATGGTTCGGCTGATCGACGAAACTCGCGCGTATCGGGCTCCGTTCGAGCTGGATCAGCAGAGCATCTTCTTAGTCATAGCGGCGGTCAAAGCTGATTACCGTCCCGTCGGCCTTTGTCAGGCTCCGTGCGTAGATTTCCAGCGGTCCCAGACCGTCATCCACAAAGCCATTCACGGTGACGTTTTCTCCGACTTCAGCGGGAACCCAGTTCGGACCGACATAAATTCTGACGGAGCCGCTGTTGTCAGTAAGCCGGAATTCGTCTTCGTCAGTGATACGTTCTACCGTTCCTTCGACGGTGACCATGGTTCCACGTTTCAGCTCGTTGAGTGGTGTCAGCTCTCCGGAGGCCGATGCGACGCCGGCAGAGAGCGCCATAAAGACGGCGGCAATTGCGAGTTTCATTTCTGTTCCTTTCTGCGAGAGTTGAAGGCGACTGCGTGCCGGATGTCAGTCAAACGCCATCATGACCAGGATAAAGGCGAGCATGGCGCCGGCGACCAAGAGCTTCCTGGACACCTTGATCTCCACCTCACCTGCAAGCCACTCGTTGGCACGCTTCAGGTCCGTTGGCTGATTCTCATTCATGACTATTCGCTCCTTTCGTGGATCATTGATCGATCCGATGGGAGCGTTTTGCGTCGTGTAGCTGACCGCAGTCTGACAGACCTCAGAAATTTCGCGCGGGCCAGGTCAGCTTGAACTCGGCGCCGCCGCCCTCTGCGTTCCGCGCCTCGACTTTTGCTCCCACAGCACGCTGGACGCGGTCCACAATGGCCAGGCCAAGGCCGGCACCACCCGGTGTTGCATCGGATCCACGCCAGAACGGCTTGAACAGATTTCCCTCCGAGCCGTCTGGAAGACCCGGACCATGATCACGTATGGTCAAGCTCGGTCCCGGTTCCAGAGAAACCTCGACAAGGCCGGGCCCGCCATGAATGACGGCATTTTCCAAGAGATTGGAGAGCGCCATTTCAATCCCTTCCGGATCTGCCCGCACAGTGACTTCGTCCTCAGGCATTACGAGAGATAGCTCTGCACCCCTGCTATAGGCGAATGACGCAAGCGTTGCGACCACGTCCTGAACGAGGGCTTTAAGGTCGACAAGGGTGGTGGCAGCGCCCGAAGCCCGTTCTGCCCGCGAAGACGCAAGCACCTGCTGAACCGTACGCGAGAGGTTGGAAAGATCGGAGCGGATCTTCTCCGTCGCATCACTCGGCGGCAGACTGTCCATCCGTGCCATGAGGACGGCAACCGGAGTGCGCAGCGCATGCGCGGCCTCTGCAGAATGTCGCTTTTCGGTTTCCAGCGCCTGCGCCAGCCTCTCGACCGAACGCTCTGTCGCCTGGACGAGATCGGCTATCTCCGCTGGAAGAGCTCCACCGGGCGGTGGCGTGGGCGATCCTGGTCTGAGATTGCGGGCCCATTCAGCCGCCGCAGCCACTGGCGCCAGTCCCCTGCGGATCAGAAGAAAGTTCGTGGCTGCGAGCACGATGACGAGCGGCAGGATGGGTAGCCATACATGTTGATAGAACTCAGCCAGATAGGCACGCCAGAGCAGGCGGGCGGGATCGTCGCGCATGACGAAGACCATCCGCAGGCCATCATTCCGGCCGGCAAATTCATGCCCTGCAACAAGCAAGGGCGCATTGGTTCCAACCATCCGCGTCATCCAATCATCGGCATAAAGATCCTTGGCTCCAGGCGGGATCAGATCTGAGTTCATGCTGTCGAGTACCCTGCCGCTACGATCGACAAGTGCGAAGGCGTATGATGAGGGGTGATCGGCAAAAAGTCTGCGAACCTTAGCGTCATAGGGCAGCAAGCCCTCTGATAACGCGCCTTCAAACTCTTCAGCCTGATCCGAGACAACTTCAGTCTCTAGAGCCCGTTGATCTGAGCCGTAATAGATACCAACCGTAACCGAGTTAAGCAGGAAGACGATACCAGCGATCAGCAAAAGGCGTTGAGCCAGAAGCCGACCCAAAGGTGGGCCCGACCGAAATTCCGTTGGCATTATTTTTGGTCCTCACGCGGCATCATCCAGCCCAGGCCTCGCACAGTCACGATAGGTAACTGGCATCCAGCCTTTTCAAGTGCGCGCCGAAGACGTGACACACAAGCCTCCAGCGCGTTCGGGCTCACCTCGTCATCGAAACCATAAACGGCCTCTTCGAGCAGTTGTCTGGAAACCACCCGACCTGAGGCGCGCATCAGATGCTCAAGAACCGTCACTTCGCGCCGACCGAGCGTCACGGGCTGATCCATCACGCTTGCACGACGCGCCGCAACATCCAGCAAAAGAGGACCGAGCTGCAGGCTGCTGGCCGATCGTTCGCCCGGCCGGCGCAGCACCGCGCGACACCGCGCGACGAGTTCTGGCATCGCGATTGGCTTCACCACATAGTCGTCGGCACCTCCGTCCAGACCCGTAAGTCGGTCGGCCAACTGGTCTCTTGCGGTCAGGATGATCACCGGAACCTGCCCCTCTTTTCGGAGCTGCGGAAGTAACCGAAGCCCGTCGCCATCCGGCAATCCGAGATCGAGTAGAACAAGCGCATAAGATACCGAAGCCGACATATGTACGGCGCTCTCGATCGTTGATGCATGGTCGACAGTAAAGCCGGCGCGGTGAAGCGCCTGACTCACGGCCTCGGCAAGCGGCGGGTGATCCTCCACCAGCAAGATACGCATGGATGTTATATCCTTTTCCTTGCCGCGTGTTCTCACTTCCGCATGCGAGACCACGTCAAACAGTTTCTGACGGTTGGCTGCGACTGAGCGCCTGTCAACTCTCCCGCTTGACTGGGCTTGGTGACTTATGACCCTGAACCCTCCGGTCTCGTCAAAACGTACGTCTCAACAAAACATCACGTCTTCGTGGGGTCCGCCTGACCAAGAGTTGGCTTTTCGTCTGAGGAATTGCGTGTCGTCCCGATTGGGGTGAAAGGCGACAAGGGGAGAGCGGCAGTTATTTCCGCCAGGGAGCGCCAAGCCGGAGGCGAGGGTTTTCCGCGACGACGCCGTATGGAAAAGGCCAAAATGCTCTTGGCCGCTGGAGAGATGTCGTCTGGAGTACTCCTCCACCTTCCGAGCAGTTCGGCATTATCATCCTGTCTACTGACATTGAGCGGGGAGTCTGGCGCAAAAATTGCTTCGTGACGTGCGGATGTAAGCGGGAGACCTCATTGTCCGTACACACGATCAGCCAAACATGTTGCACGAAGCCACGGCGCGTTTTGGGCAATGCAATGGATTCGGTGAGTGGTCTGAGTATTGCGGGGTCAACGCGGACGACTGTCGGAACCGCGGTCTGAGCATGTCAAAACCTTCCACCGACCTGACGATCCTTGTCATTGATGAAAATGCCATTCGGGCCTCGATCATCGAAGAGGGGCTGAACGAAGCTGGGCATCTGAATGTCCGCGTGATTAATGAGATGCAGGGTGTCGCGCGGCTGATCGAGACGATGGATCCTGATGTCATCATCATCGACATCGAGAACCCCAATCGAGACATGATGGAGCATATGTTCCAGCTCACCCGGATGATTTCCCGGCCTATTGCCATGTTTGTCGACCGCTCGGATACCGCTGCCATCGAGGCTGCCGTGGATGCCGGGGTATCGGCCTATGTGGTTGATGGCCTAAAGAAAGAGCGGATCAAGCCCATACTCGACATGGCGGTGAGCCGCTTCAATGCCTTCAGCCGCCTTCAGCGCGAACTGGTCGAGGCGCGCAATGCGCTTGAGGAGCGCAAGGTCATCGAGCGCGCCAAGGGCATCCTGATGAAAATGCGGGGCTTGAGCGAGGAGGAGGCTTTCGCTGTGCTTCGACAGACCGCCATGAATGAGAAGAAGAAGCTGGCCGACATCGCGCAGAGCGTCGTGACGGCTGCAGGACTCTTGCTGTGAGCGCGGCATGGATCGGAGATTGCTGGTGAGCGATATGGTTTCAACCCAATCCGGCGATACGGCCATCCATGCGCCCGTGACTGTGCGTGGCAAGGAGCAGAGGACGCTCAGGGCAGGCTACATCCCGCTGATGGATGCCTCGATCCTGATCGTCGCGGCAGAGCTTGGCTTCGCCGAAAGGGAGGGACTGCACCTCGAACTGGTCCGGGACGTCACCTGGGCGAATGTCCGCGATCGGCTTGCCTTCCGCCAGTTCGACATTGCCCACATGCTCTCGCCAATGCCGGTCGCATCCATGCTCGGGCTTGGATCCAATCCCTCGCCGACCATCGCGCCCTTTTCCCTCGGCCGCGGTGGCAATGCAATCACGCTATCGGCCCGAATCTTCGACCGGATGAAGTCTTTGACGGGGCTGGCAGACGATGCGGATGCTCTGGCCAATGCAAAGGCACTGGCGGCCTTGCTCGCCGACATGCGCATGCGGGGCGAACCGGTGCCAACACTCGGGATGACCTATCCCTTCTCCTCGCATAATTATGAGTTCCGCTACTGGCTGGCGGCTGGCGGCATTGATCCCGACCGGGACGTGAAGCTGGTTGTGGTTCCGCCACCGCTCACTTCGGATGCGCTCGCAGCCGGCGCGATCGATGGCTTCTGTGTCGGGGCGCCCTGGAACATGATTGCCTCGGAACGAGGCATTGGACGTATCGTTGCTGCCAAACAGGATATCTGGCCGCTTGCGCCGGAGAAGGTGCTCGGCATGCGCCCCGACTGGGCCGACGCCAATGCCGACACGGTCTCCCGTCTGATCGTTGCGCTCGATCGGGCGGCGCGCTGGTGCGATGACCCTGCTCACCACAACGAGCTTGCCGAGATCCTAAGCGCGCCGCAATACATCGCAGCGCCTACGAGCATCATTCGCCGCGTATTGAATGGCGAGTTCAGTCTCGATGCACAGGGGACAAAACGGGTCGTCCCGGATTATTTCCTCTTCCATCGCGGCGCCGCCAACCATCCGAGGCCAGACCAAGCAAGCTGGATCTATAGCCAGATGCTTCGCTGGGGCCAGACCGACTTCAGCGATGAAGGCATGACACATGCGCGAAGCGCTTTTCGGCCGGACCTATATCTTACAGCGCTCGGACCGGATGCCGCCTTGCCGGACGAGGCAAGCGAGAAAGGTGCCGGCGGCTATGAGGGTTTCATGGATGGCAAGCACTTTGATCCGGATGCGGTGCAGGCTTACGTCGACGGCTTTCCGGTCCGATCAAGCTTCTCGCCCAGCCACCCGATCACGGATAGCTGAAGCGCTGCGGTGCACAAAGCTGAGGCAATTGCACTAAGAGCCAGGTCTTTGAATGAGCAGGCGCATCGTGCGGCCGTCGAGAGGCGGTCCTGCCTACGGCTGAAACAGCGATTGTTTTTCTGACGCTTAGCCGACGTCCAGTGAAACTGGCACGGCCCTTGCTTCACTCCTGACGTCCACGGTCAACGGCGATCGAGGGACGGATGAGCGCCTTCAGGGCGCAGACAACCATCAGACAATGACGTCGCAGGCTTCTTGCTGTCCGGCTCCTCCCGCCAGGACCGCGCAGGAAAGCACGCGGCGTTTTTTTCGTTTTCCGGATCTCCGTCAGACAATAGAGGGGCACACAGCTATGACCAACACCAAAGCAATGAGCATCAGCCGCCGTCAGGTCCTCAAGATCAGCTCTGCGGCAGCACTTGTGAGTGCAGCCCGCCTAGCCTTTCCGTCCGGCGCATTCGCCGCGACGGCAGGTCCTGAAGTCACCGGCGTCAAGCTCGGCTATATCGCGCTCACCGATGCCGCACCGCTGATCATCGCGCAGGAAAAGGGGCTGTTTGCGAAATATGGTCTCACCGAAGTGGAAGTCCTCAAACAGGCTTCCTGGGGTGCAACCCGCGACAATCTCGTGCTCGGTGGCGAGGCGAATGGCATAGATGGCGCGCATATACTGACCCCGATGCCCTACCTGATTTCGACCGGCAAGGTCACCCAGAACAATGTACCGGTTCCGATGTCGATCATTGCCCGGCTCAATCTCGATAGTCAGGGCATTTCGGTCGCCAAGGAATATGCCGAGACTGGCGTTCAGCTTGACGCCTCCAAGCTAAGGGAAGCCTTTGCCGCCAAGAAGGCAGCTGGCCATGAGATCAAGGTCGCGATGACCTTCCCCGGTGGCACGCATGACCTTTGGCTGCGCTACTGGCTGGCAGCCGGCGGTATCGACCCGGACAAGGACGTCTCCACCATCGTCGTGCCACCACCGCAGATGGTCGCCAACATGAAGGTCGGTAACATGGATGCCTTCTGCGTCGGTGAACCGTGGAATGAGCAACTGGTCAATCAGGGCATCGGCTTTACCGCCTGCACGACAAGCGAGCTTTGGAAGGGACATCCTGAAAAGGCGCTCGGCCTGCGTAGCGACTGGATCGAGAAGAACCCGAATGCGGCGAAGGCTCTGATGATGGCCGTTATGGAAGCCCAGATCTGGGCCGACAGCATGGACAACAAGGAAGAGATGTCGGCGATCCTCGGCAAACGCCAATGGTTCAATGTTCCACCGAATGATGTCGCCGGTCGCCTCAAGGGCACCATCAACTACGGCAATGGCCGTGTCGCCGAAGACACCGGGCTCGAGATGAAGTTCTGGAAGGATCACGCTTCCTATCCCTTCAAGAGCCACGATGCCTGGTTCCTTACCGAGAATATCCGCTGGGGCAAGTTCGCGCCCGACACGGACATCAAGGCACTTATCGACCAGGTCAACCGCGAAGACATCTGGCGCGCGGCGGCCGCTGATCTCGGCATTGCTGCCGCCGACATACCGGCATCCAGCTCGCGCGGTCCCGAAACCTTCTTCGACGGCAAGGTCTTCGATCCGGAAAACCCCAAGGCATATCTCGACAGCCTGACAATCAAGGCCGGGGCGTAAGGACCTAGGTCCGATCAATACTCCCCTCAGCCGCAGCCGTTCCGTCCCCTCTCCACGCCTGCGGGGAGAGGGGCAGGGTGAGGGGCAGTTTCATGACAACGACCACCCACTCGAAAGAGGACCACACCATGACCGCAACCGCGCGCAAGATTGACACCGAGGCGACGGCCATTTCAGCGACCAGGACAGGCACGGTCGTCATGATCGCACAACGCCCGACCCGCAGAATCGATCTTCAGAAGGCAACTGCTGCCATCTGTCGCAATGTCCTGCCGCCGCTTGTGGTGCTGATCGCGCTACTCGGCATCTGGCAGATCGCCTGCTCAAATCCGGGCGCCACGCTGCCGCCACCATCACAGGTGTGGATCGACAGCTATGATCTGATCGCCGCCCCGTTCTTTGATTACGGGCCGCAGGATATCGGCCTTGCCTGGCGCGTTCTAGTCTCGCTCGAGCGTGTCGCGATCGGCTTCGGGCTCGCCGCCGTCGTCGGCGTCTTTCTCGGTGCCGTTGTCGGTCAATCGGTCTGGGCGATGCGTGGTCTCGACCCGATTTTCCAGATCCTGCGCACGGTACCGCCGCTTGCCTGGCTGCCGCTCTCGCTTGCTGCCTTCCAGAATTCAAATCCGTCGGCGATCTTCGTCATCTTCATCACCTCGATCTGGCCCATCATCATCAATACCGCTGTCGGTGTGCGCAACATTCCCGACGACTATCGCAACATCGCCCGCGTGCTGCGCCTGAACCCGCTGGAATTCTTCATCCGCATCATGGTGCCGGCCGCCGCCCCTTACATCTTCACCGGTCTTCGCATTGGCATCGGCCTCTCCTGGCTCGCGATTGTTGCTGCGGAAATGCTGACCGGCGGTGTCGGCATCGGCTTCTTCATCTGGGATGCGTGGAATTCCTCGCGTCTCTCCGACATCATCGTGGCGCTCGCCTATATCGGCGTGACCGGCTTTGTCCTCGACAAGCTCGTCGCCCTCCTCGGCAGTGTCATCACCCGCGGCACCGCGAAGAACTGAGGAGCGCAACCATGAACGCCTATCTTAAGATCGACCATATCGACAAAAGCTTCGAACGTTCGGGTGCGCGAACTGAGGTGCTGAAGGACGTCACACTCACCATCGAGAAGGGCGAGTTCGTCTCGATCATCGGCCATTCCGGCTGTGGCAAGTCCACGCTGCTCAACCTGATCGCCGGCCTGACACGCGTTTCCGCCGGGGCTGTGCTGCTGGAAAACCAAGAGGTCAATGAACCCGGTCCGGAACGCGCCGTCGTCTTCCAGAACCACTCGCTCTTACCTTGGTTGACTGTCTACGAAAATGTCAACCTCGCGGTTTCCAAGGTCTTCGCAGGTAAGAAAACCAAGGCGGAGAAGCATGAATGGGTCATGCGCAATCTCGATCTCGTGCAAATGGCGCATGCTAAGGACAAGCGTCCGGCGGAAATCTCCGGTGGCATGAAGCAGCGTGTCGGCATTGCCCGGGCACTCGCCATGGAGCCGAAGATCCTGTTGCTCGACGAGCCCTTCGGAGCTCTCGATGCTCTGACTCGCGCCCACCTGCAGGATGCGGTGATGGAGATCCATGCCCGCCTCGGCAACACGATGATCATGATCACCCATGATGTCGATGAGGCGGTGCTCTTGTCCGACCGCATCGTGATGATGACCAACGGCCCGGCCGCCCGCATCGGCGAAGTGTTGGAAGTCCCCATTCCGCGGGTGCGCGATCGCATAGCGCTCGCCGCCGACCGCACCTATCTCAAATCCCGCGAAGCCGTGTTGAAGTTCCTCTACGAACGCCATCGCTTCGTCGAAGCCGCGGAGTAACGGCAATGGCTGAGAAACTCGTTATCATCGGCAATGGCATGGCCCCGGGCCGCATGCTCGAAGAACTGTTCGAAAAGGCGCCCGGCCTCTACGACGTGACGATCTTCAACGCCGAACCGCGCGTTAATTACGACCGCATCATGCTGTCGCCGGTGCTGTCAGGCGAAAAGGCTTACGAGGACATCGTCATTCACGACGATCCCTGGTATGCCGCCCACGGCGTGACCCTGCACAAGGGCGCCAGGGTCACAGAGATCGACCGCCATGCGAAGACGGTCACCTCGGCGAACGGCATTACAGCATCCTACGACAACTTGGTGATCGCGACAGGCTCGCTGCCGTTCATCATCCCGGTTCCGGGTCATCAATTGCCGGGCGTGTTGCCCTACCGCGATCTCGACGACGTCGACGCCATGCTGAGGATCGCGGAAGGCAAGGGGAGAGCCATCGTTATCGGCGCTGGACTGCTCGGCCTTGAGGCAGCCTATGGCCTGAAGCGGCAGGGTATGGATGTCACGGTCATCCACCTGATGCCGACCATCATGGAGCGTCAGCTTGATCCGGCGGCCGCCTATCTCCTCGAAAAGGCGCTCACCGAACGCGGCATCGAGATCATCACCAAGGCCAACACCAAGCAGATTCTCGGAACCGATAAGGTCGAGGGCATCGAGCTGGAAGACGGCCTCGTGATCAAGGGCGACATGGTGATCATGGCGGTCGGCATCCGCCCGGCCTCGCAGCTCGCCAAAGACGCCGGTATCGCCGTGAACCGCGGCATCGTCGTCGATGACGGCATGATGACCTCGGACCCGAATATCTTTGCACTCGGCGAATGCGCCGAACACCGCGGCACCTGCTACGGCCTCGTCGCGCCGCTCTATGAGGCCGCCCGGGTTCTCGCCGATCGCCTGACCGGCGGCACCAGCGAATATCACGGCTCCGTCGTCAACACGAAGCTCAAGGTCACCGGCATCAATCTCTTCTCCGCCGGCGACTTCGCAGAAGCGCCGGATCGAGAGGAAATCGTGCTGCGCGATGCCTCGGCTGGCGTCTACAAGCGCCTCGTGCTGAAGGACAACAAGATCCTCGGCGCCGTGCTCTACGGCGAGACGGGAGATGGCTCCTGGTTCTTCGACCTGATGAAGCGCGGAACCGATATCTCGCAGATGCGCGACACCCTGATCTTCGGCCAGTCCTATCAGGGGGGAACCCCGCTGGACCCTATGGCGGCCGTTGCAGCCTTGCCGGATGATGCAGAAATCTGCGGCTGCAACGGCGTCTGCAAGGGGAAGATCACGTCGACGATCTCCTCCAAGGGCCTGACCTCGCTAGACGGCGTGCGAGCGCATACCAAGGCATCCGCGTCCTGCGGCAACTGCACCGGTCTCGTCGAGCAACTCTTGGCTCTCACGCTGGGCGACAGCTACAATCCCGCTGCCGTCACACCGATGTGCACCTGCACGGAGCTGGGCCATGACGACGTCCGCCGTTTGATCAAGGCCAAGGGGCTGAAGACCATTCCGGCCGTCATGCAGGAACTGGAATGGAAAACCTCCTGCGGCTGCGCCAAATGTCGCCCGGCGCTCAACTACTATCTCGTGTCAGACTGGCCGGACGAGTATGCCGACGATTACCAGTCGCGTTTTATCAATGAGCGTGTCCACGCCAACATCCAGAAGGACGGCACCTACTCCGTCGTGCCCCGCATGTGGGGTGGTGTCACCAATGCCGCCGAGCTTCGTGCGATTGCCGATGTCGTCGACAAATTCGAAATTCCGATGGTTAAGGTCACCGGCGGCCAGCGCATCGATCTGCTCGGCATTGAGAAGGAAGACCTGCCCGCGGTCTGGGCCGATCTCGGCAAGGCAGGCTTTGTGTCAGGCCAGGCTTACGCAAAGGGACTGAGAACCGTGAAGACCTGTGTAGGCTCCGATTGGTGCCGGTTCGGCACGCAGGATTCGACCGGGCTTGGCATCCGCATCGAGAAATTCATGTGGGGTTCCTGGACACCCGCCAAGCTGAAGCTCGCCGTATCCGGCTGTCCGCGCAATTGCGCCGAAGCCACCTGCAAGGATATCGGCGTCATCTGCGTGGATAGCGGCTTCGAGATCCATTTCGCCGGTGCCGCCGGCCTCGACATCAAAGGCACCGATGTTCTGGGCCTTGTGAAGACCGAGGACGAGGCGCTGGAGCACATCGTGGCGCTCACCCAGATGTATCGCGAGCAGGGGCGCTATCTCGAACGCATCTACAAATGGGCAAAGCGCATCGGCCATGACGAGATCCGTCGCCAGATCATGGAGGATGCCGACAAGCGCCGTGCCTATTACGACCGCTTCGTTTTCAGTCAGAAATTCGCCCAGGTCGACCCCTGGTCCGAGCGCGTCTCCGGCAAGGACAAGCATGAGTTCAAGCCGATGGCGACCATCAACTACAATCAGGCTGCGGAGTGAGGCGATGAACGTGAACTGGATCGCAATCGGCACCATTGACGATATCCCGCTACGTGGCGCGCGCTGCGTGAAGACCCCTCAGGGTAAGATCGGTGTGTTTCGCACCGCCGAGAACGAGGTCTTCGCCATCGAGGACCATTGCCCCCACAAGGGCGGTCCGCTCACGCAGGGGATTGTCCATGGCAAGGCGGTGACCTGCCCACTGCACAACTGGGTCATCTCGCTCGAAACCGGTCGGGCTCTCGGGGCCGACGAAGGCGCGGTCAAGACCATCCCCGTCCGCAACATCGACGGTCATCTCTCCATCATGCTCGAAAGCATGATGGTCGCAGCCGAGTGAGTGGGAAGAGCAAAGTGCGGAGCCGAGGCCATGCCCTGTGAAACCAAGACGACCTGCCCCTATTGCGGTGTCGGCTGCGGCGTGATCGCCGCAGTTGATGACGAGGGCAAGGCCAGCGTGCGGGGAGATCCGGACCATCCTGCCAATTACGGTCGTCTTTGCTCGAAGGGTTCGGCGCTGGCCGAAACGCTCGACCTCGAAGGCCGCGTGCTTCATCCGGAAATCCGTGGCCAACGCGTCAGTTGGGATGAGGCGCTCGATCTTGTTGCCTCAACCTTCCAGCGGACGATCACCGATCATGGCCCCGATTCCGTCGCCTTCTACCTCTCCGGGCAGTTGCTGACCGAAGACTATTACGTCGCCAACAAGCTGATGAAAGGCTTCATCGGCTCCGCCAATATCGACACCAATTCCCGCCTGTGCATGGCATCCTCCGTCGCCGGCCACCGCCGTGCTTTCGGCACCGATACGGTGCCCGCCTGTTACGAGGACCTGGAGCTTGCAGACCTGGTGGTTCTTGTTGGTTCCAACATGGCCTGGTGCCATCCGGTCCTCTACCAGCGCCTGGCGGCTGCCAAGGCCGCCCGTCCCGCCATGAAGGTGGTGGTGATCGATCCGCGCCGAACCGCGACCAGCGATATCGCCGACCTGCATCTCGCAGTCCGGGCTGATGGCGACATCGCTCTCTTCAATGGCCTCCTTGCCTATCTGGCGGAGACAGGCGCGGTCGACGAAAACTATGTCGGACAGCACACCTCCGGCTTTGGCGAAGCGCTTCTCGCCGCCTCGAACGGAAGCATGGCGGATCTCTCCGAAGCGACCGGCGTCTCCGGCATGCTGCTGCGCCAGTTCTTCCGCCTTTTCGCGACGACGGAGAAAGTGGTCACCTGTTACAGCCAGGGTGTGAACCAGTCCTCGGTCGGCACAGACAAGGTCAGCGCCATCCTCAACTGTCACTTGGCGACAGGGCGGATCGGTCGACCGGGCATGGGGCCGCTGTCACTGACCGGCCAGCCCAATGCTATGGGTGGGCGCGAGGTTGGCGGTCTCGCCAACATGCTGGCGGCCCATATGGCAATCGAGAACCCTGTTCACAGGGAGCGCGTGCGAGGCTTCTGGAAATCGCCGGGAATCGCGGAGAGACCCGGCCTGAAGGCTGTCGACATGTTCGAGGCGGTGGCCGATGGGCGGATCAAGGCGATCTGGATTATGTCCACCAATCCCGTCGTCTCCATGCCCGATGCCGATGCGGTGAAGGCAGCCCTTGAGACCTGTCCCTTCGTGGTGGTGTCGGACATCCAGAAACACACGGATACGGCCCGTCTCGCCCATGTCCTGCTTCCGGCCAGCGGCTGGGGCGAAAAATCCGGCACCGTGACGAATTCCGAACGGCGCATCTCCCGGCAGAGACCTTTTTTATCTGTTCCGGGCGAGGCCCGCGCCGACTGGTGGCAGTTGGCGGAGGTCGGCAAACGCTTGGGCTTCGGTGCTGATTTCGACTATCGCGGCCCGGCCGATATCTATGCCGAGCACGCCGCGCTCTCCGCCTTCGAGAACGACGGTCAACGGGATTTTGACATTGGCGCCCATGCCGGGATCGACGCGGAAACCTATGAAGCGCTTCTGCCGTTCCAATGGCCTTTGCGCCAGAACGGATCATCGATCGCACGCTTTTTCGCGGATGGTGGCTTCTTCACTTCGGACCGAAAGGCGCGCCTCGTGCCTATTGCGGCGCCGGCGCTTGAAGAGGCGGATGGGCGCTATCCCTTCACCCTCAATACCGGCCGGATCCGCGATCACTGGCACACGATGACGCGAACGGGGAAAAGCGCCCGCCTGTCTGCGCATATTGCCGAACCTTTCTGCGAGATCCATCCGGCGGACGCCGCGAGTGCCGGCATCAGTGATGCCGATCTCGTCTGTGTCGAAGGTGCAAACGGCAGATCGATCCTCGCGCGAGCCCTGCTGACCGAACGGCAGATGCGCGGCGCAATCTTCGTGCCCATGCATTGGACGGGCGAGACAGCACCCAGCGCCCGTGTCGACACTCTGGTTTCCTCTCGCGTCGATCCGACGTCCGGCCAACCGGCGTTGAAGATGTCCCGTGCATCCGTCACCCGCCACGTGGCGAAGGCCCATGGCTTCCTGGTATCGGCGAGCCGCCCACTTGACCTTCCTTTCACCTACTGGTCGATCGCGAAAGCTGAAGGCGGCTACCGCGTGGAATTTGCAGGTGAACAACCTGCGGAGGGCTGGGAGACCTGGCTGCGAAGCAGCCTGCAGCTTGAAGATAATCATGAGTACTCCGGTTACATCGACGAACGCGCCGGCGACCATCGCCTACTCGTCTTTGAGGGAGAAAGACTTCAGGCGGCGCTGTTCGTCTCGGCAGCCCCTGTTTCGGTCTCTCGGCAATGGGCGGTGGATCAACTCAAGGAAAGCCATCAGGATCGCAATGCGCGCTCGATGCTTGTCGCCGGTCGTCCGGCTGCGGGCCGGCCCGACAACGGCGCGATCGTCTGTTCCTGCTTCTCGGTCGGCATCAACCAGATCAACTTTGCCGCACGAGCCGGTTGCCGGTCGATTGAGGCCATCGGCGTTGCCTTGAGTGCTGGAACGAACTGCGGCTCCTGCCGCCCCGAAATCAGGAGGATCCTGGATGCGACGCAACCCATTGCCGCAGAGTGACGGGCAAGAGCGCATCTCGGCGCTCGCCAGGCCGCAGATTTCCTGGAACCTTTCGGTCAAACTGGCGGTCGGAAAAATCCCCTTTTAATTTCCTTTCTTTGCCTGTCGCGGGCGATCGTGGATGCCATCCTTGTGCCCTGGCTTTGGGCCGACCCATCTTCACTTTTAATAATTCAGGTTTCTGAAATGCTCGGTTGAATGGTGAGGGCTCAAGGCCCTCAATGGTGAGCTCGCACCCGCTCGTGTTCAGCCTGCCAAGGCGTTCCCTCGGACTTCGACGGGAGGAAACAAAGCTCGACGCGGGTGCCTTCCCCCAAACGGGAAGTAATTCTGACTTCGCCACCAGACTGGCGGACAAAACCATAGACCATGGCGAGCCCGAGGCCAGATCCTCCGGTTTTCGACCTCGTGGTGAAGTAGGGCTCCATCGCTTGGTCGAGGACTTCGGGCGACATGCCGACACCTTCGTCGATGACTGCGATGGTGACCGTGTCGATCTCCCCCCGCGCTTCAATCCGGACCGTTCCGCCATCCGGCATGGCAGCCGACGCGTTGAGGCAGAGATTCAGAATGGATTGCTCGAGCAGCGCAGGATCAAGGCTGACTTTTGGCAGATTGGCTCCAAGCTCCAGCTCCAGACGATTGCGGGTGCCAATTGCCATCTCTAGAACATCCGCCATCCCATGAAGGATCGTGCCAATGTCTATCGAGGCTGGACGTATCTGCTGCTGGCTGCCGACGGATAACATGCTGGAGGCCAGTGCGCGCCCTCGTTCGGCGGCCTTTCGTATGCGCCCGAGGTGGCGCTTCTGGCGTTCGGTGAAGCCTGCTTCACGCTCCAGTAAGCCAAGACTTCCGGTGATGATGCCGATCATGTTGCCAACTTCGTGGCTCACCTGATGCGTCATGCGCATGACAACATCCAGGCGCTGGGCGCGGGCCGCCTCGATCTCCTGACGATCCATGGCTGTTACGTCGCGGGCGAGCAGGACCACGCCGCCGTCAGGTTGTCGTGAGGCAGAGATCTCTACGACCTGATCGCCAACGAACCGATGTCGGAGGACGTGACGCTCTACGAGTGAACCGCTTTCGTTCTCACTCGGCATTAAATCTGGATCGATCTCCGGGACAGTCTCGACGAAGCGGCGCAACGGCATTTTCCGCGACGAGCCCGTCTGTCGCATGAGCTCTATGATGCGACGGTTCATGGTGATCGGCCGGCCAGAGGGGTCGAAGAGCGCAATGCCTTCGTTCATCATACGGAAGGTCGAGCGGATTGTGCGGGCTGCCGCCTCAGCCGTGCGCCTGAGCCGCGACACTCGATCGACGCTTTCCTTGAAGGCGCGAAATGCATCTAGCAAGCGGATCAACTCCGTTTCTGTCCCGGTATAGGCAGGTGGCCCTACATTCTCCTCTCCACGGGCCAGCGCGTTCATCCCGCGAGACAGATCTCCGATCCCATGCGAGACGCGCATGACTGACCGGATGGACAGAATGGCGAGGATCACGACCGCAAAGGACGCGAGCACGATCATGACAAGCAACTGGCGCAATGCGCTTGAGGTGGCTTCGAGATTCTGGTTCAGCGCGCTGGCAACGAACGCGCTCTGGGTTTCGGTCGCATGCGAGAGGTCGCGCGAGACGGTGTGCAGGCGCGAGACCGATGCGCGGATAGTGAACATCTCGAGGAGGTAACGGGTCTGTGCCTCGAAGATCCGTCGATAAGGTTCCAGTTGCTGAGGCGAGACCCTTAGATTGGGCCCGGGTACCAGCATTCGGACAGTCGTCTCGGCCACGAAGCGCCGTTGAAGTTCGCCAAGCTGGAAGAGACTGTCCGATGTGGAGGCTGATTGTGCGATGTCGTTCAGGCGCTGCCGTAGCTCCTGATCCTGAATGGCGCGAGCGGTCGCTATCTCTCCGAGTGCGACGGCGGCTTCTGCCTTGTGTACCTGCGCGGCATCTGCATTGGCCGCGAGTGCCAATGTCTGAGCCTCAATGCTCTCAAGCAGTTCAATGATCCGGTGCGCGCCGGTGCCAGGCATGCCAGCACGCGGCTTATCCGGTGCCATGGTCTGAAGAAGTGTGCCCACCTGGGAAACCACGGCGCGGCTTTCGCTGGAGACACGGTAGGGAGACGTTGCGTTCATCAGGAAAGGTGCGCTCGAAACGAGGTCGGAAACCTGCCTTGAGACGAGAGAGGCCTTGGCGAGACTTGAGAAGGCCTGCACACTATAGGCCGACATTTCGCTGCGCGCTCTTTGCAGGCCATAGATGGCGACGATCGAAAGGAGGAGAACCGAGACGCAGATGAATGCGATTGCGAACGGCAATCGAAAGGCGATAGACGAGAGGAATGCACGGTTGATCAAGGAAGGGATCCAGCATCGTCGGTGTGCAAGACATAGCCCTTTCCGCGTCGCGTTTGGATATGGCATGGGAGGTCCGGGTTCCGCTCGATCTTGCGCCTGAGACGCAGCACCAGAACATCGACGTTGCGATCAACGAAACGATCCGAATCTGCCCCCATCCGGTCGAGAATGTGCGCACGGCTTACGGGCGTGTTCGGCGTCTCGGCGAGGATCTCAAGCAGGGCAAACTCAGCAGCCGTTAAGGTCTTGGTTGGATCGGTCAGGCAAACGGCGCGGCGCTGAGCCAAATCGACAGCCCATTCGCCGAGCCTGAGCGCCGTCGACGGCTGTTCGCGCTCAATCTCCCTGTCGTGGCGCAGTTGTGGATGGGTACGACGGAGAACAGCCTTGATCCGTGCGGTCAGTTCGTTCGGTTCGAAGGGTTTGACCACATAGTCATCCGCCGCAGTTTCGAGCCCCAGCACCCGATCGGTCGCACTTCCTGCTGCTGTCACCATGACGATGCCGACATCGGTCTGCGCCCTCAAACGCTGCGCGAAGGCTCGGCCCGAAAGGCCCGGCAGATTGTGGTCGACCAGAACCAGTTGAACCGTCTCATGCTGCAATCGTTCTTGTGCAACCTCGGCTGAGGGGGCGGTAACTGGTATCCAGCCTTCTGCCTCCACCAGATCGCAGATAAGCTCCGCCATATCCGGATCGTCCTCGACGATCAGAATTTTCACCCTCTGGTTCAACACGTTGCAGTCCTCCCAGCGGCATCATAACCGGGCAGGGCAAAAACACCAAAGACTTGGTGGTTATCGGCAAACGTCACAATTGTAACATTTGAAATCTCCGAAACGCTGGAGTGGGCGAATGTTGAAAGATCGGTAACCATTCTCCGGGTTGCCAGCCCGATTCGATATGGACATGCTTCGGTCATTGGAACGGGGAGGTTCCAAGGGAGGACGAGGTGAAGTTATTGAACGCCATAGGCGCCGGGGTACTTGTGACCTTCGCCGCGGCCACGGGTTCCCGGGCAGCCGACACGCTGAACATTCTCTGCGGTGTTGACGAGGTTTGGTGCGCCGTCATGGAAAAGACCTACGAGGCCAAGACCGGCCTTGCGGTCAACATGCCGCGGATGAGCACCGGGGAGATACTCGACTATGTTCGGGCCGAGAAGGATGCGCCCACCGTCGATGTCTGGTGGGGCGGCACCGGCGTCACGCACCTGCAGGCCGCCTATGAGGGGCTGCTCGACCCCCATCGTCCCAAACACGAAGCCGATCTTCTGCCCTGGGCGCGAAACTTCTTCTCTCTGTCGGGCGGCAGTTCCGTGGGCCTTTACGCCGGAGCGCTCGGCTTCGCCTACAATGCGGATCTTTTAGCGGCTGCAGGCTTGCCGGCACCCAACTGCTGGAAGGATCTCGCCAAGCCAATCTATCGTGGCCATATCCTCTCCGGCAATCCACACTCCTCGGGCACAGCTTTTACGACCCTTGTCACACTGGTGCAGCTCCTCGGCGAGGATGAGGCTTTCGCCTATATGCGCGAGCTCGGACAGAATATCACCGAATACACCAAGGCCGGTGCGGAGCCGGTCAAGGCGGCGGGCAGGGGAGAGATCACGATCGGCATCTCCTTCATGCATGACGCCGTCACGCAGAAAGAGGCGGGCGCTCCCCTCGTCATCGTCGCGCCCTGCGAGGGCACCGGCTATGAAATAGGCGCGGTCAGCATCGTCAAGGGCAGTCGCAATCTGGAAGAAGCGCGCCGCTTCGTCGATTTTGCGCTCAGTCCCGAAGGGCAGGCGACCGGGGCCGCAGCAGGCCAGAACCAGGTCCCATCAAACGCCAGGGCCATGCTGCCGCCAGCCGCTCCCGATATCTCGATGATCAAGATGGTGGACTATGACTTCGCCACCTTCGGATCGCCCGAACAGCGAAGTCGGCTGTTGAGCCGCTTCGATCGCGAGATCAACCCGATCAACTGACTTTCTAACCACCGGATGATCTCAGACCCGGCGCCTTTGAGGCGCCGCCGCCGAAGGCTTGTCCGTTTTCCGACTACCATCAGACGCAAGCAACAGGAGGATACCCATGCGACTGACGATACTCTCCACGCTACTCTTTGCCGGCACGAGCTTGTCTGCCGGCTCGGCTCTTGCCGCCGGTGAGCTCAACCTCATCTGCGCCGCCGACGTCGTCATCTGCGAACAGATGCAGGGCGATTTTCAAAAGGCCCATGACATCAAGGTCAACATGGTGCGCATGTCCTCGGGCGAGGCCTATGCCAAGATCCGCGCCGAAGCGCGCAACCCGAAGACTGATCTCTGGTGGGCCGGTACCGGTGATCCCCATCTCCAGGCTGCTTCTGAAGGGCTTACCGAGGAATATAAGTCGCCGATGCTCGACCAATTGCAGGATTGGGCGAAAAGCCAGGCCGAGAGCTCCGGCTTCAAGACCGTCGGTGTCTATGCCGGTGCGCTCGGCTGGGGCTACAACACCGAGATCTTCAAGCAGAAGGGCTACAAGGAGCCCACCTGCTGGGCGGATCTTCTGGCACCCGAACTGAAGGGTGAGATCCAGATTGCCAACCCGAACTCGTCGGGCACCGCCTATACGGCGCTCGCCTCGCTGGTGCAGATCATGGGCGAAGATAAGGCCTTCGAGTATCTGAAGTCCCTGAACGCAAACGTGTCGCAATACACCAAGTCGGGTTCCGCGCCGGTCAAGGCGGCTGCACGCGGGGAAACCGGCCTCGGCATCGTTTTCATGCATGACGCGGTGGCCCAGACGGCCGAAGGTTTCCCGGTCAAGTCGATCGCTCCGTGTGAGGGCACCGGCTACGAAATCGGCTCGATGTCGATCGTCAAGGGCGCCCGCAACATGGAAAATGCCAAGATCTGGTACGACTGGTCGCTGAAGCCGGAAGTGCAGTCCCGCATGAAGGATGCCAAGTCCTTCCAGCTTCCCTCGAACAAGACGGCAGAGATCCCCAAGGAAGCGCCGCGGTTCGAGGACATCAAGCTGATCGACTACGACTTCAAGACCTATGGCGATCCTGAAAAGCGCAAGGCGCTGCTTGAGCGCTGGGATCGCGAAATCGGCGCTGTCGCGAACTGACCTTTGCGTCCTGGGGCCGGCAGCCTCTATGCCGCCGGCCCCCTTCTACTCTCTTCCTGATATCTTTGAATGAGGTCGACCATGAGACATGGCAACCGCAGACTGGACCTGTTGCTGGCCTTCGGAGCCGCGTCCTTCATTCTGCTCCCTTGGTACAGGCTGGACTCCGGCTTTTTCGGCCTTGATTGGCTCGGCGAATTTCCGTTCACGGAGAGCGCAGCGCCAGGCGTCTTGCAGGTATTGGGTCACGGTCGCCTTTGGCTTATCGGTGTCGTCCTCTTCTTCGGTCTGGGTCTGGGCTCACGGTTCATTGTCGACCCGATGCGCCGTGGGGCGTTCTTCGCGGCTGCCGGTGCAGCAGGCCTCTTCTATCTCTGCCTTCAGGGGCTCGCGATCGGCTTCTCAGGTTGGACCTGGGGGATCAGCGAAACCCTTTTCGGACCGCTCTCGGATGGGCAACCCTCCATGGGCGCCGGTGCCGTCACCATGGCGATCGTCTTTGTCCTGATGTTCGCCTTCGGCCTCGTAGAACGCGGCGTGATGAAAGGCGACGCCTTTGTCGTCGGGTCTATCTCGCTTCTCGTCTTCCTCGTCTTCGTCTTCGTTTTCTATCCGATCGGCAGCATGCTCGTCGCAGCCGTCCAGGATTTCGATGGCTCCTTCAAGCCGGATGGGTTTATCAAGAACCTGCAGGATCCCGGCATCTGGAGCCTGAACTGTGTGATCAGCGAAGGCCGCTGCGGTGTTGCCTGGCGAACCTTCACGCTCGCCATCATGACGGCCTCTGCGTCGACGCTTCTTGGGCTCGCCTTCGCACTTGTCGCAACCCGCACCCGCTTTCCCTTCAAGAAGGGACTGCGGCTGCTGACTGTCCTGCCGATCATCACACCGCCCTTCGTTATCGGCCTTGCGCTCGTCTTGCTATTCGGTCGCGCCGGCGTGGTCACTGAAACTCTGTCCAGCCTGTTCGGTATCGAACCGGGACGTTGGCTCTATGGCCTGACCGGGATCTGGATCGCTCAGGTCCTATCCTTCACGCCCATCTCCTTCCTCGTCCTGATCGGAGTCGTCGAGGGCGTGAGCCCGTCCATGGAGGAGGCTTCGCAGACCCTGCGCGCCGACCGCTGGCGCACCTTCTGGCGCGTCTCGCTACCTCTCATGAAGCCGGGCCTCGCAAATGCCTTCCTGATCGGCTTCATCGAAAGCATGGCCGATTTCGGCAATCCGCTTGTGCTCGGTGGCAGCAATGGCGTGCTCTCGACCGAGATCTTCTTCGCCGTGGTCGGCTCGCAGAACGATCCGTCGCGGGCCGCCGTGTTGGCCCTGGTCCTCCTGCTCTTTACGCTGTCGGCCTTTCTTGCCCAGCGCCTCTGGCTGTCCGGCAAGAACTTCGCGACCGTCACCGGCAAGGGCGACAGTGGAGCCCACATCGCCCTCCCGCGCGGTATCTCAATCGGCGTCCATGCTCTCGTCATTCCGTGGATGCTCTTCACCGTCGTCGTCTACGGCATGATCCTCGTTGGAGGCTTCGTCACCACCTGGGGCCTCGACAGCACGCTGACCCTCGAACACTACGCCCGCGCGTTTTCCGTCAGTATTGATAACGGTTCGATTGCATGGACCGGTGTTGCCTGGAATTCCTTCTGGACGACCATGGAGATCTCGCTCATCTCCGCGCCTCTGACAGCCGCTGTCGGCCTTCTCACGGCCTACATCATCGTTCGGCAGAAGTTCGCCGGCCGGAACCTCTTCGAATTCGCCCTGATGATGAGCTTTGCCATTCCGGGAACGGTCATCGGCGTCAGCTACATCATGGCCTTCAACCTGCCTCCACTCGAGATGACCGGCTCGGCGCTCATCCTGATTGCCTGCTTCGTCTTCCGCAACATGCCGGTCGGCGTGCGCGGTGGGATCGCGGCGATGAGCCAGCTCGACAAGAGCCTGGATGAAGCTTCTCTCACGCTTCGAGCCGACAGCTTCCGCACGGTGCGCAAGATCATTCTGCCGCTTTTGCGGCCAGCAATCACTGCGGCCCTGGTCTATTCCTTCGTCCGGGCCATCACCTCGATCAGCGCCGTCATCTTCCTCGTCAGCGCCGAACACAACATGGCGACATCCTACATCGTCGGTCTCGTCGAAAACGGCGAATACGGTGTGGCGATCGCCTATTCCTCGATGCTGATCGTCGTGATGATCACGGTCATCGCCGGTTTTCAGCTCCTCGTCGGCGAACGAAAGCTGCGCCGCGAAAATCGTGTTGCCGGTCTCGGTAACAAAAATCCCGTTCCTCTCGGTCAGGAGAAAACCGCATGATCAATGTCAAAGCCGGATCCGTCACCTTTCAGAATGTCCGCAAGACCTTCGGTGCCTTCACCGCCATCCACGATCTCTCGCTCACCATCGAGCCGGGCACGCTGGTTACCTTGCTCGGACCTTCTGGCTGCGGCAAGACGACGACGCTGCGCATGCTGGCAGGGCTGGAACACCCGACGTCCGGAAAGATCCTGATCGGCGGCAAGGATGTGACCATGCTGCCGGCCAATGAGCGTGACGTGTCCATGGTCTTCCAGTCCTACGCGCTCTTTCCGCACATGACCTCGCTCGAAAACGTCGCCTATGGCTTACAGTCATCGGGCTTGGCCAAGAAGCAAGCGCGCGAGAAGGCAGAGGAGGGTCTGAAGCTTGTCGGCCTCGCCGGCATGGGCCATCGCCTGCCGGCAGAACTGTCCGGCGGCCAGCAGCAGCGCGTCGCCGTCGCCCGTGCCCTGGTTCTGGAGCCGCAGGTGCTGTTGCTGGATGAGCCACTGTCGAACCTCGATGCGCGCCTACGCCGGCGTGTGCGGACCGAGATCCGAGACCTCCAGCAGCGCCTCGGCTTCACCGCCGTCTACGTCACCCACGATCAGGACGAGGCGCTTGCCGTCTCCGACCGAATCGTCGTCATGAAGGATGGCGCGATCGCCCAGTCGGGGGCACCGCGCGAACTCTATGAAGCGCCGGCCTCGCCCTTTATTGCCGACTTCATGGGGGAGGCGAACGTTTTGCCCTGCGAGGTCATGCAATCGGATGGCCGGGAAGTCCTTGTACGTGTCAGCAATCTCGAGCATCGCCTGCAGTCATCGGCGGGCCGAGGCTCTGCCAAACTCGCCGTGCGGCCCGGTGCCATCCGGATCGACTCTGCTGGCGCAGAAGGCCTGAAAGGCCGCGTCCTGCACTCCGCCTATCTCGGCGGCCATGTCGAATATGAGGTCGAGACCGACGTCGGAACACTCTTCGTCATCGATCACGATGTCGACCATGCCCATCCCACTGCAAGCGACGTCACATTGGCGTTCAAGAACCGTGGCATTGCCGTCATCAGCGGCTGACGCTTATTTCAGAAAGACCAAGGAAGAAGAGAATGACAGTGAATGATACGGCACTCGCCGCGCGTTTTGCGCTCGCCAAGACGCTGGCAGCCGAAGCAGGCGCCATGGCTCTCGATTACTTCAATCGGCGCGACACGCTGGTCATCGAGACGAAGCGCGATCTACAGGACGTCGTCTCGATCGCCGACCGCAATGTTGAAAGCTTCCTGAAGGAGCGTGTGGCCGAGGTCTATGCCAATGATGGTTTTCTCGGAGAAGAGTTTGGCCACGATGAGGGGAGCTCGGGCTTTACCTGGGTTGTCGACCCGATCGACGGCACGGCCCCATTTGTCAATGGCATGCCGACATGGTGTGTCTCTGTCGCAATCGTCAGGGATGGTGAACCGGTGGTCGGCGTCATTCATGTGCCCTGCTCGGACGAGCTTTATGCCTCGGCACAGGGCTTCGGAGCGACGCTGAATGACGAGGCCCTGAGCCTCGACCCCACTCGTAACCTCCAGAACGCGATGACGGGGATAGGCTGCAACAACTACGTCACCCCGGAGCGCGTCGGTGCGATCATCGCAGGCCTGATGGCTCAGGGCGGTAATTTCATCCGCAACGGGTCGGGAGCGCTGATGCTGGCCTATGTCGCGGCTGGCCGCTTGGTCGGGTATTACGAGCCCCATATGCGCGCGTGGGATTGCATGGCAGGTTTCTGCCTCGTCCGCGAAGCTGGCGGCAAGAACTTGGCCTTTCCCGCAAGCGGTCCGGAGTTCCTGAACGGCCATCCGGTTCTTGCCGCAAACCAATCCTGCTATGATGAACTGATGCAGCTTCACCTCAACAATCTCTAGAGCTTACGGGCCCCGATAACGATTGCTGACAACTAAGCCGATATTGACCAAGCAGTATGATTTGGGCCAAGGCCTTGACAATGATGTCGGCTCTTCTGGCTAAACGCGGACTTTGTGCCATCGGTCAAAGTCGTCGCGTTAGCCAGTTGGAGCAGGTTCGGTGAAGCAAAGTTTTTGAATGAGGTTCATGCTTAGGGGGCCTCAGCCGATTTTGCGATACCCGTTTAGATACGACGGATAGTCTCAAGAACAGCAGCCAGGATTGCCCAAGTTATTGAGAAGGCGTCGCTTCTTTCTGCGAGAAACATCCGCTGATTTCAGCGGAAAACCGACCGAAATTGACCTGCCTGGAGAGCCTGTATTCTCACATGATTTCAGAGGCTTAAAAAACCTTTGATCTTCCTCTGTTTTTCTGCCGCCAGCGACCGTGGATGCCATCTTTGTGTCCTGGCTTAGGGCCGACTTCAACACGGCGGGAGAGCGGCAATTATTTCCGCTCGGGAGGGCCGAGCCGGAGGCCCGGTGAGTATCTACGCGAGGTAGCTAAGCGTATTCATTACGGTCGTTCAGCTTAATTCACGGCTACAGCCGCCGCTCTACGCGGCACGGCACGTCAGCGGCGCTTTTTTCGGAGGTGCTCAAGCAAATGGGGACGGAAGCGGTGATTTGGTCCTCAGGCAGGTTCACAAGTTGATGTGAATGTCTCCCTTGGCTCGCTGGTTTCTCAGGCCGGAATTTGGGTTATTGTTTTGGTGGCGGGAGGGAGAGTTCACATTCGAAGCCCGTACGCCCCTCGGGCAGAACCACAGACCTCAAGGTCATCGAGCCGCCCATCTGAGCCACAAGTTTTTCGACGATCGCAAGACCGAGACCTGATCCGGGTTTGCTAGTTCGGCCACGCCTGAAGCGCGCTCGGTAAACATCAAGGTCCGGATCGAGTGGAGCGGAAACGGCATTGGTCACCGTAATGCGACCATCCGCGCAGACGGCGATCGTGACGGGCTGGTCGGCATCGCCGTGACCGGTTGCGTTTTCCAGAAGGTTGTTGAACGCAATGGCGAAGGCGTCTGGGTCAATGTCTCGAACGAGGCTCAGAAACTCGGGTTCTGGTCGCAACACGATCATCGCGGACGGATGCGAGCGCTGGAACGTCTCGACAAGCAGCTTGACGAGAGGCACCAAATCAACGGGAGTGCTGGATGATCCGACACCGGCCTCTGCGCGGGAGAGTTGCAGCAATTTCTCCAGCATTCGCGATAGGCGACGCAGAGCTTCAAGCACACGCTCCGAACGAGACCTGTCGTGAGGCTCGGTTAACTGTGCTGAGAGCAATTCCATCTGGGCGAGGGCTCCGGCGAGTGGCGTGCGGAGCTCGTGCGCGCTGTTGGCGGCAAGCTCCCGCTCAGCCTGAATCGCATGCTTCAGCCGCGCGAGCAGGGTGTTTACTGAGCCGGGGATCGTCGCGATTTCCGTTGGCAGGCCATCAAGCGCGATCGGTTCGAGATTGCTTCCGTCTCGTGCGCTGATCGCGTCCCGCAAGCTGTTCACGGGTCGTGTGGCGCGCACCACGATCCAGCGGGTCGCGAACATGCCGAGCGGCAGGAGCAATAGGACCGGCAGGAGAAGCGTAAGCGCGCTTTCGAGCGTGGCCTCCCGACGATGCGCGAGCGAATCCGCCACCTGGATGAAGAGCGTGTCGCTGACGGTCGCGATGGTGAAGATCCTGATGTCGTCGCCGCTCCAGAAGCCGGATGTGAGCGGCGCAGGATAGGGCTCCGTCCCGACATTGTGCGAATGCATCAGCACGCGCCCGGCCGCATCCCGCACCTGATAGGTCAGATATTCGTCTTCTGTGCCCTGCGTCAGGGCCGCGACCCGGTTCGGCATGGTGCCGGCATCCCGGCGGAAATAGTCGTCGACCACCAGGGGCGCGAGACGCTCGGTGGTTTCCTGCAGCGCGCTGTCGAAGACCTCGTCGAATTCCGCGCGCATGACATGGATGGAAAGGCCGACGGCGATCGTCCAGAAGACGGCAAGCAGGATCGACAGGGACCAGACGAGGCGTCCGGCAAGGCTTTTGGTTTCAAGTCGCATCGCCGGAAATCCTGTAGCCGACACCGCGCACGGTCTCGATGGAATCCTTGCCGAGTTTGCGCCGTAGGCGACTGACATAAACCTCGACGGTGTTGCTCTCGACCTCTGCCCCGAAGGCATAAAGCGCTTCTTCGATCTGGGCCTTGGAAACGATGGCACGCTTGCGGGCGATCAGCCTGTCGAGAACGGCCCATTCGCGCGAAGATAACTGGATTTCCTCGCTGCCTCTACCAGCAATCCGCCGTTCGGACGGGTAGATGGCAAGGCCCCCGATGGTAAGATCGGGCAGCTTGTGCGTTCCATAGCGTCGCGAAACGGCGTGTATCCGGGCCTGCAATTCGCCGAGATCGACGGGCTTGACGAGGTAGTCGTCCGCGCCGGCATTCAGCCCGGCGATCCGGTCCGACACCTGGTCATGCGCCGTCATAATGATCACCGGCATCTCATCGCGGCGGGCGCGCAGAGCCTTGAGGATGTCGAGCCCACTGCCATCTGGCAACCGGAGATCGAGGAGAACGAGGTCGTAGGTCGCGGCCTGAAGGCTCGCTTCAGCCGCGTCGCGCGTCAGCGCCCAGTCTACGGCATGGCCCTGGCGGTCGACATGCGTCTTCACGGCGTCGCCCAGCATCTCATCGTCTTCGACCAAAAGTACCCGCATTCCATGCCCTTTATCCAAGCGACTGCGATCCCTTGTGCCGCACAAAACTGACAGGCTGCTGAACCCACCGCAAGATTGGTTGAACCTATTCAGGTGGATGTCAGCTTGAACACTGATCTTTCCCTCCGTGTCCAACACAGGAAAGGAACACGTCACATGCGCAAGATCATCATCGCCCTCAGCCTCGCAACAGCATTCGGCGGCACCGCGCTCGCCTCGGAAAAATGCAATGTCGCCATGGCCGACTGGAAGCCGCGAGAGACCCTGCAGGCCAAGCTCGAAGGCGAAGGCTGGAAGGTCCGCTCGATCAAGACCGAGGACGGCTGCTACGAAGCCTATGCCATCAATGCCAAGGGCGAGAAGGTCGAGGCCTATTTCAATCCGCAGACGTTCGACGCCGTCGACATGAAGATCGAGGACTGATCGATGACGTCGACAGTCAAGGTCTGGGATCGTCCGATCAGGCTCTTCCACTGGAGCCTTGCGGGCAGTGTCGCCTTGTGCTGGTTGACGGCGGACGAGTTGCAGAGCCTGCACGAAGTGGCAGGCTATGCAGCCGCCGGCCTGATTGGCCTGCGGCTCGTCCTCGGCTTGGCCGGCACACGCTACGCCCGCTTCAGTCAGTTCATCCGCTCGCCGAAAAGCACGCTCACTTATGCCCGTGAGATGCTGCGCCACAAAGAGCAGCGTTACCTCGGCCACAACCCGCTCGGGGCGGCCATGGTCGTTGCGCTGATCGTGATGGTCGGCGGCGTCGCGCTCACCGGCTGGATGCAGAACACTGATGCCTATTGGGGCATCGAGTGGGTTGAGGAAACGCATGAGACGCTGGCAGAACTGCTCCTGGTGGCGATCGCCTTGCATGTTGCGGGCGTGATCCATGCCAGCCTCCGGCACCATGAGAACCTGATGCTGGCCATGATCACCGGCCGCAAGCGCGCGCCTGCCAGCGGCGATATCGCCTGATTTCTGATATCCGGTGAAAGCAAACAAGGACGCCGCGGCCCGCGGCGTCCTTGTTGTATTTGGGCTCGCTCCAGCGGATGTCGTAGAATGCGGGCCGGCAACGCCAGTGTCACATCGAGAGATGGATCGAGAGCGCGTAGAAGAGCAGCAGGGAATTGGCCACGATCAGGCAGAAGACGGCGAGAGAGCCGAGATCCTTGGCATGCTTGCCGGTATCGGACACTTCGGGCGAGATACGGTCGATGATCTCCTCGATTGCCGTGTTGACCGCCTCCATGGCGATCAGAAGGAGAAACAGCACGGCCGCAGACAGCCTGATTGCAGCCGTCACATCCATGATTGCGTAGGCGGCCACGAGCCCCGCGCCCGCCATTGCCTCCTGGCGGAAGGCTGCTTCTTTCGCCAGTCGTGTCAGGCCGCCGATGGAATAGCCGGCCGCAGAGAACAGATGGGCAAGTCCCGCCTGCTTCGGCTGGGCGTGTTCAGTCTGATGGGTCATGAGGATGCTCCCGTGCGGCAGTTTGCGAAGATGTCCAGCGCGGGGTCTCGCACGTCCGTCGTGACCTGCATCAGGCCGAGGACACTATGGAACAGATTGTCGTGCGAAAGCGGCGCGTTTGCCGTGGCAGCAAGGCAGGCCTGTTCGACCCCGGATGACTGTTGCAGACCCGGCGACATCCAGAGGACGAAGGGCACATGGGTCTGCTGCGTCGGCGCGAACATGTAAGGCGCACCATGCAGGTAAAGACCGTTCTCGCCCAGCGATTCCCCATGGTCCGACATGTAGATCATCGCCGTGTCCAGCCGCTCGCCCTGCGCACCCAGCGTGTCGATGACTTCCGACAGAATGTGGTCGGTGTAGAGCAAAGCATTGTCGTAGGCGTTGGTGATGGTTTCCGGCGTGCAGGTATCGAATTCGACCGAGCGACAGTCGGGCACGAATTTCCGGAATTCTTCGGGGTAGCGGAGGTAGTAGGCTGGTCCGTGGTTGCCCAACTGGTGCAGCACCAAGACGGCGTCGCCATCGACCTGATCCAGCCAGGCATTCAGGCCGTCGACCAGGATTTGATCCAGACACTCGCCGCCAGCACAGAAGCGCGGATCGTTGGACTGGAACAAGTCCGTTTTTTTGATCCGGTCTGCGACGTGTTTGTCACCTGTATTGTTGTCCCACCATTCGGTCTCGATCCCGGCATGGGTGAGAACATCCATCAGATCTTCGGTGGCCATCGCTTTCGCGTGAGAATAGTCCTTGCGGCCATAGACGGAGAACATGCAGGGCACGGATACGGCCGTCGCTGTTCCGCAACTCGACGTGTTGTCGAAATAGACGATGTCTCGCTTTGAAAGCTCTGGATTGGTTTCGCGAGGGTAGCCGCCGAGCTGGAAATTCTGCGCCCGTGCGGTCTCTCCGACGACGATGATCGTCACCCGCGGCTTACGATGGCCGGCTGGCCCATCATCCGCGACCTTCGCATCGGTACCGAGTGGCTGAACGACGATATTCTGCTCCTTGCTTTGACCAATGAAGAATCCGGCTGCACTCGCCATCGGGAAAACGGGATTCAAGGTGCGGAACCACGCCTTGTGCTGGCGGATGTTGAAGATGAAGGTGCCGCTGTTCGAAAGCCCAGCAAGCCCGAACACGACAAGGCATGGCAGGATGATCATCAGATTGACGGCAACCTTTTTCAGCATCGGTCGGTGAACGATGTCCACAGCGGCGATGAAAAGAGAGGGGAGAACGCCGAACAGCAGCATATGGAGGATGAAGGCGGGGGTGATCAGGTGCCCGGCTTCCGCCTGATTGGTCTCCATCGCGTTGCGGATCATCTCGCCGTCGATGATGACGCCGAAGCGGTCCATGAACCAGGCTCCGGAGACGGCAGCCAGGACGATAACGATCAACACCGGCTTGAAGACGTATTTCGCGGAGAAGGTGACGATCAGCGCGATGAATCCGGCGAGCAGCCCGATTCCGAGTGCCAGCAGTGCCAGCGCATCGCCTTTCAGAAAGACCGAAGACTTGTCCCAGAACGTCCCGTTCATGAAGAAGAGAAGATAGACTGCGGTGAGGATGCTCAGCCACTCGCTGCGCATCCTCGGCCTGAAGCTCAAAAGCGTCTTGAACAAGCCCGCTTCCTTTCATGCATGGATCAAAGAGATCCGATGCACTGACCCGGAAAGCTGACAGGAACCTGAACGACGCTGCGGGGGCCGATGCTGGTCCGGGAAGAGAGAGCCGGCATTAACAGGGATCACGGTCCGGAGCGGAATCTCTGCGCTTCCGCCAGCCCCTCACGGCATCCTTATCTTTTCTTTATTCCGCCCGCCGCTCTTCCCAATCGAAGCCTGACGCGGGATGCCCTTAATCCTATCCGTGTACCAACAGGAGACACGGAATATGTCCGACTTCATTTTCATCGCGCTCGGCGCCAGCACGCTTCTCGTGCTGGCGGCTTACGCCCGCGCGCTCGACCGGCTTTGAGGGAGGGTTGCTGATGCTTGAACCTCTCTTCGGCCTTTTCGTCGCGCTGGCCCTCGGCGCCTATCTCGTCATGACGCTCTTGCGTCCCGAGCGTTTCTGATCCGGAGCAGTTCCATGACAACAGTCGGATGGCTGCAGATCAGCCTTCTCTTCCTCGCCGTCCTTCTCGTCATCAAACCACTCGGCCTCTACATGGCCCGGGTGTTTTCCGGCGAGCGGACATTTCTCTCCCCTGTGCTCGGCCGCGTCGAGCGTGACCTCTACCGGTTGAGCGGCATCACGCCTGAGAAGGAGCAGAGCTGGCTCGCCTACACGCTTGCCATGCTCGCCTTTTCGTTGGCCGGCTTCCTGGCGCTTTACACGATGCTGCGGCTGCAGGCCTATCTGCCGCTGAACCCGCAAGGCTTTTCCGGTCTGCCCTCGGATCTGGCTTTCAACACGGCTGTCTCCTTCGTCACCAACACCAACTGGCAGAACTACGGTGGTGAGACGACGATGAGCCACTTCTCCCAGATGGCCGGCCTCACCGTGCAGAATTTCCTGTCGGCCGCCACAGGCATGGCGATTGCCGTCGCCGTAACCCGCGCTCTTGCCCGCTCGAAGGTTTCGACGCTCGGCAATTTCTGGGTCGATATGACCAGGGCAACCCTTTACGTGCTCCTGCCGATGGCGGTCGTCGTCGCGCTTGCCTTCGTGTCGCTCGGTCTGCCGCAGACGCTCCAGGGTTCCGTGACGGCCACGACGCTTGAAGGCGCCAATCAGGTGATTTCGCTCGGCCCCGTCGCATCGCAGGAAGCGATCAAGCAGCTCGGCACCAATGGCGGTGGCTTCTTCAACGTGAACGCCGCCCATCCTTTCGAAAACCCGACGGCCTGGTCGAACTACCTCAACATCTTCGCCATGCTCTCGATCTCGGCGTCGCTCGTCTACACTTTCGGCCAGATGGTCGGAAACCGCCGACAGGGCTGGGCGCTGATCTCGGCCATGGCGGTCTTGCTCATCGCAGGCGTCGCTGTGACCTATTGGGCCGAAGCCCAGGGCAACACAATTCTGACGGCCATTGGCGTCGATCCGGACCTTGGCAACATGGAAGGCAAGGAAGTCCGTTTCGGCCAGGCCATGACCGCCCTTTATGCGGCGGTGACGACTGGCCTCTCGAATGGCGGCGTCAACGGCATGCACGGCTCGTTCACGGGGCTCGGCGGTCTGGTGCCGATGTTCCTGATCCAACTAGGCGAAGTGCTGCCCGGCGGCGTGGGCTCCGGTCTTTACGGCATGCTGGTCTTCGCAATCCTGTCCATCTTCGTCGCCGGCCTGATGGTCGGGCGCACGCCGGAATTCCTCGGCAAGAAGATCGAGGGGCGCGAGATGACGTTCGCCATGCTCGCCGTGCTCATCCTGCCGCTCGCCATCCTCGGCTTCACATCAGTCTCCGCCATGCTGCCCTTCGCGGTGGCAAGCGTCGGTACAGCTGGCCCGCACGGCCTGTCGGAAATCCTCTATGCCTATACCTCCGCTGCCGGCAACAACGGCTCGGCCTTCGGCGGACTCACCGGCAACACGCCCTGGTACAACACGACGCTCGGGATCGCGATGCTGCTCGGCCGCTTCGCCTATATCGTGCCGGTCATGGCGATCGCCGGATCGCTCGCCGCCAAGGTGAAATCGCCTGCCTCCGCCGGCACCTTCCCGACCGACGGCCCGCTCTTCGTCGGCTTGCTCATCGGCATCATCCTCATTCTCGGCGGCTTGCAGTTTCTGCCCGCGCTGGTGCTCGGCCCCATCGTCGAACACTTCGCCATGCTCGCCGGCCAGACCTTCTAAGGAACCACCATGTCAAAAGACCATAAAGCCCCCGGTCTTCTCGACCCGTCGATCCTGTTCCCGGCGATCCGCGATGCGTTCGTCAAGCTCGATCCGCGCAAGCTCCTGCGCAACCCGGTCATCTTCGTCACCGAGATCGTTGCCGTCGTCGTGACGATCCTCTTCGTCCGCGATCTCGTCAGCCAGTCTGGCGGCGCGGGCTTCTCCGGCCAGATCGCCGCTTGGCTCTGGTTCACCGTGCTCTTCGCCACCTTCGCCGAAGCCGTGGCCGAGGGCCGGGGTCGCGCCCAGGCCGACAGCCTCAAGAAGACCAAGTCCGAGCTTGTCGCCCGCCGGCTGGGCAGCAACGGGAAGACGGAAACGATCCCGGCCTCCAGCCTCAAGGTCGGCGATATCGTGCTGGTGGCGGCCGGTGAACTCATCCCCGGCGACGGTGAGGTGATCGAAGGTGTCGCCTCGGTCAACGAAAGCGCCATCACCGGCGAATCCGCCCCCGTCATCCGCGAATCCGGTGGCGACCGTTCGGCCGTCACGGGTGGCACGCAGGTGCTCTCCGACGAGATCAAGATCAAGATCACCGTTCAGCCGGGTTCCTCCTTCGTCGACCGGATGATCGCGTTGATCGAAGGCGCCCAGCGCCAGAAGACGCCGAACGAGATCGCCCTGTCGATCCTGCTCTCCGGCCTGACGCTGATCTTTCTCTTCGTCTGCGTCGCGATCTGGGGCCTCGCCGGTTATTCCGGCACGGTGCTTTCGGTCACGGTGCTGGCAGCCTTGTTGGTAACGCTGATCCCGACCACGATCGGCGGTCTGCTCTCGGCCATCGGCATCGCCGGCATGGACCGTCTGGTCCGCTTTAACGTCATCGCTACCTCCGGCCGCGCGGTCGAAGCTGCCGGCGACGTGGATACGTTGCTCCTCGACAAGACGGGCACGATCACCTTCGGTAACCGCATGGCGAGCGACTTCCTCGCGGCTCCCGGTGTGACGCCGAGCGAACTCGCAGAAGCCGCTCTCATCGCCTCGCTGTCTGATGAAACGCCGGAAGGGCGCTCGGTAGTGGCACTCGCCACTGGTGAGTTCGGCGTGCCCATGCCGAAGGCCGAGTTCGACGCCGTCATCGGCTTCACCGCCGAAACCCGCCTTTCGGGTGTCGACATCGGTCAGCGCCGCCTGCGCAAGGGCGCCGTCGATGCGGTGCTGAAATTCGCAGGCCTCACCGAACCGGATGCGCCGGCTGAATTCCGCCGCGCCGTCGACCAGGTCGCCCGCACCGGGGGTACACCCCTTGGCGTTGCCGACGGTGACCGCCTGCTCGGCGTCATCCACCTCAAGGATGTCGTCAAGCCTGGCATAAAGGAGCGGTTTGCGGCGCTCCGCGCCATGGGCATCCGCACCGTCATGGTGACAGGCGACAACCCGGTGACGGCAGCCGCCATCGCCTCGGAAGCCGGCGTCGACGATTTCCTCGCCCAGGCAACCCCGGAAGACAAGCTCGCCTATATCCGCCGGGAACAGCAGGGCGGTCGCCTGATCGCCATGTGCGGCGACGGCACCAATGATGCGCCGGCCCTTGCCCAGGCCGATGTCGGCGTCGCCATGCAGACCGGCACCCAAGCCGCCCGCGAGGCCGCCAATATGGTCGACCTCGATTCAAGCCCCACCAAGCTCATCGAGATCGTCGAGATCGGCAAGCAGCTCCTGATGACGCGCGGATCGCTGACGACGTTTTCGATCGCCAATGACGTGGCCAAGTACTTCGCCATCATCCCGGCACTGTTCGTGGCCACCTATCCGGCGCTCGAAGCCCTCAACATCATGGGACTGACGTCGCCGCAGTCGGCCATCCTGTCTGCCGTCATCTTCAACGCGCTGATCATCGTGGCGCTGATCCCGCTCGCCTTGAAGGGCGTTGCCTACCGCCCATCCGGCGCGGCAGCCCTCCTGCGCCGCAACCTTCTGGTCTACGGCGTCGGCGGCCTGATCCTTCCCTTCGCCGGGATCAAGGTCATCGACATCGCCGTCAGCGCCCTCCATCTGGTGTAATCATGCTCAACCATATCAGACCCGCACTCACCCTCGTTGTCGCCATGACCGCACTCACCGGTCTCGCCTATCCGCTCACGATCACCGGCATCGCCCAGGCGGTCATGCCTGATGTAGCCAATGGCAGCCTGATCGAACGCGACGGCAAGGTCATCGGCTCAAGCCTGATCGGCCAGGCCTTCACCTCAGACCGCTACTTCTGGCCGCGACCCTCTGCGACGGGACCATTCCCATACAACGCTGCTGCGTCATCCGGCTCGAACCTTGGCACGACCTCGGCCAAATTAAAGGATCGTGTGACGGCCGATGTCACCCGGTTAACCGAAACCGGCATCACGCAGCCTGTCCCGGCTGATGCCGTCACGACCTCTGGCTCTGGCCTCGACCCGCATGTCTCGCCGGCCTTCGCGGAAGCTCAGGTGGCGCGCGTTGCGCAGGCGAGGGGGCTCGATCCATCTGCCATCGCCTCGCTCGTCGCGCAACGGATCGAAATTCCGACCTTCGGCGTTATCGGTCAAGCAAGGGTCAATGTGCTAGAGCTCAACCTGGCACTCGATGCCCTGTAATGTGTGAGACCTAAATGGCGGATGACGACCGCAGGGACGATAGACGTCCTGATCCCGATGCCTTGCTTGCCCTGGCGGAGAAAGACCGCCGGGGCAAGCTCACCGTTTTTCTGGGAGCCGCTCCCGGCGTCGGCAAGACCTATGCGATGCTGTCACGCGCCAGACGCCTGAAGGCTGATGGCATCGACGTCGTCATCGGACTGGTCGAGACCCACGGGCGCGGCGAGACCGCCGCCCTGCTTGAGGGACTCGAGATCTTGCCTCGACGCAGGGTGGCTCATCGTGGCCGGATGCTCGAGGAATTCGACCTTGATGCGGCGCTTCAACGGCGTCCGCGGATCATCATCGTCGATGAACTCGCTCATTCCAACCCGGAAGACAGCCGCCATCCGAAGCGCCATCAGGATATCGAGGAGCTGATATCAGCCGGCATCGATGTCTGGACGGCGCTTAACATCCAGCATCTCGAAAGCCTTGCCGATCTCGTCGCCCAAATCACTGGGGTAACCGTGCGTGAGCGCGTTCCTGATGTGGTCCTCAAACGCGCCGACGAGGTGCTGCTGGTCGATCTCGCGCCCTCGGAGCTGATCGAGCGCCTGAAGGACGGCAAGGTCTATCTGCCCGAAAGCGCCAACCGCGCCGTCGATCGCTTCTTCCGCCTCGGCAATCTGACGGCGCTGCGCGAACTGGCGCTGCGCCGCACCGCCGACCGCGTCGATGATCAGATGGTCGATTATCTGAAGCAGAACGCCATCGACGGACCCTGGGCCACGGGCGAGCGGCTACTGGTCTGCGTCGGCTCCGATCCCCTGTCGGAAAAGGTGGTGCGCGTGGCGAGCCGTCTTGCCTCCGGGCTCAACGCCCCCTGGATTGTCGTCTCGATCGAACGGGCCGACCGTGAAGTGGAAACGCCAGAACGCCTGCAGCGGATAGAGACGCTGTTTCGCCTCGCCGAACAGCTTGGCGCTGAAACACGCCGCGTCATTGGCAATGATTTTGTCGAGGAGATCCTGAAGCTCGCCCGCCGCGAACACGCCACCCAGATCGTCATCGGCACGCGCAAGCGCGGCCGCTGGCATAACCTCGTCAACCGTTCACTGCCCGATGCTTTGGCTGCCAAAGCATCGGGCCTGGGCATTCACATCGTGACACCTGAAGGCACGACAGCCGCCGAGCGCGCACGGCCGTCTCTCAGCCTGCTCAGAACGACCGTCGTCAGACAATCGGCACTTTGGGCTCTCGGCTTTGTCGCTCTGACGACGGTCTTGGGCAAGGGAATCGACGTTTTTGTCGAGCTGCCGAACATTTCGCTGCTTTTTCTTCTCGCAGTCCTCGGAGCCTCGGTGGTCGGCGGATATGCCTCGGCCTTCCTGGCCGCCATACTCTCTGCCCTGGCCTACAACTTCTTCTTCATCGATCCCCGCCACACCTTCACCATCGCGGCTCCGCACGAGGTTTTCGCACTCTTCGTTTTTCTGGCCGTGGCCATCATTGCCGGCGGCCTTGCCTCGCGCATTCGCGAACAGGCGGAAGTGGCACGGATCCGCGCGACGGCGCTGCAATCACTCTATGATTTCTCCCGCAAGCTCGCGAGCACGGCTAAGGGCGACGATGCGATTTGGCTCGCTGTTTCCCAGCTCCAGGCGAGCCTCAAGCGCAAGGTCGTATTGCTGATCCCGCGCAAGGGGGATCTCGGTGTGGCCGCCGCCTGGCCGCCGGATACGGAACTCGACGTGACGGATATGACGGCAGCCCGCTGGACGCATGACAAGCGCGAACCGGCCGGTCACGGAACCGGCACCTTGCCGAACAGCCGCTACGAGTTCAGACCTTTGCTCGGACCCCATGGCATCGTCGGCGTCTGCGGCATCGAGCATGCCGGAGAGAGGCTCGACCTGAACGCCGAGCGCGCGTTGAGCGCCATTCTCGACCAGACAGCGATCGCGCTCGATCGATCACGCCTCGCCGACGAGACCGTGGAGCAGGCCGCGCGACTGGAAGGCGAACGCTACCGCGAGGCGCTCCTGTCCTCCATTTCCCATGATCTGCGCACCCCTCTTGCGACGATCACCGGCGCCGTCACCGGTCTCCGCCAACTTGGTGAGCGAATGACGCCTGAAAACCGCGACGACCTCCTGCAGTCGATAGAGGAGGAGAGCGGCCGCATGAGCCGCTTCGTCGCCAATCTGCTCGACATGACACGCATCGAGGCCGGCACGCTGAAGCCGAAACAGGATTGGGTGGATGTCTCAGACGTCGTCCAGTCCGCCGTCGAACGCACCCGTAAACACGCACCGGGACGCATCATCGAGACCGGCATCGCCGCCGATATTCCGCTGATCCGTGGCGACAGCGTGCTGATCGGCCAGGTGCTGTTCAATCTTCTGGACAATGCCGTGAAATATGGCGGCGACGAACCGATCAACGTCTATGCCCGGCGCGACGGCAAGGATGTGCTGATCTCGGTGACGGATCAAGGAAAGGGCATTCCGGCTGAAGATCTGGACCGGATCTTCGAAAAATTCTATCGCAGGGGAAAGCCGGATGGACGGGCACCGGGAACCGGGCTCGGCCTGTCCATCGCCCGTGGCTTTATCGAGGCGATGGGCGGCAAGATCCATGCGGAGAGCCCGGCTCTCAAGAAGCGGGGCACGCGCATCGTCATGCGTTTTCCGGGAAGCGACGAAGCAAGAGGCGATGTCCGATGAACCAGTCCCGCATCTTGGTGGTGGATGACGAGCCGCAGATACAGCGTTTCCTGAAACCTTCGCTGACGGCTGCGGGTTATGAAGTCGTCGAAGCCGGGACCGGCGCGGAGGCGCTGAAGGCCGTAGCCACCCAGGCGCCTGACCTTGTCATCCTCGATCTCGGTCTGCCGGATATGGACGGCAAGGAGGTGATCGCGAGCCTCAGAGGCTGGTCGGACATCCCGATCGTCATCCTCTCGGCCCGCGACCGCGAAAGCGAGAAAATCGCGGCGCTCGACCTCGGTGCAGACGACTATGTCGAAAAACCCTTTGGTATCGGAGAACTCACCGCGCGTATCCGCACCGCGCTGCGCCATCGTGGACGTCGGGATGCGATCCCGACCGTGATGGAAGTCGACGGCCTGACGATCGATCCGATCAAGCGCATCGTCGCGCGAGATGGCGAGCTCGTGCACCTGACGCCAAAGGAATATGACCTGCTCCTTCTGCTTTCCCGCCATACCGGTCGGGTCGTGACCCACAGAACCTTGTTGACGACCGTCTGGGGGCCAGCACACGGCGACGACCTGCATTACCTCCGCGTCTTCATCGGCCAGTTGCGCCAGAAGATCGAGCAAGATCCAACCCAGCCCCGGATCGTGCGCACGGAACCGGGCGTCGGCTATCGGATGGCCGAGCAGGAATGACGACTGCTGCAGGATGCCCCTTCAGCTCAAGTACGAGTGTCCGTTCCTGTTGCTTCGTTTCATTGCAGGGACGGTTTCTTCAATCCCCAAATACGGACGCTATATGCGGGTCCCCAGCCAGCTTTAAAAGGGCCGCTTAAGCACGAAGGATGGCCTAATGAACGGCCCTCAGAATTCTTCAAGTTGTTGAGAAGACACGGCTTTTTTCTGTGAGAAACAGCCGCCGATCTCGCGCGGAAAACCGGCCTAAAATGGCTCGCCTGGAAAACCTGGATTCTCACATGATGTCAAAGGCTTAGCAAAAAAGCCTTTGATTTCCCTGTATTTTTTCGCCGCGGGCGACCGTGGATGCCATCTTTGTGCCCTGGCTTTGGGCCGACGTCAACAGGGAGCGAGGGCGGCAATAATTTCCGCTCCTCGACCTCAGTTTTGAAGTGCGCTAGCTTAAAGGCTGCGACAACCGACGCCCCCGTTGCGGCCATATAGATCCGCAACGGGAGCGACTTTGACCCTACTTCGGTAACAGTAACCCCGCGCTTAGGCGGCCTGTTTCTCCTTAAGGCTTCCAGCCTCGACAAGGGCAGAGACGATCACGCCGGCGACCAAGGCCCAGAATGGGGCGCTGATGCCGAGGAGCGAAACGTTCGACATGGCGACGGCAAGGGCGACGAAGGCGCCGGTTTGATTGCCGAGCGACTTGCCGAAGGCGTTCTGGAAGGCCGACAGGAGCACGCTGATCATCGCGAGGCCGGCGACCGTGCCGATGAGGGCCGACGGCAGGCTGAGCACGATCGGCACGGCAGCACCCGCGATGAGGCCGAAGGCAGCGAAGAGAAGGCCGTTGACGACCGTCGCGGCATAGCGCCCTTCCTTGTTTTCGCCCGCTTGTTCGGACGAGCAAATCGCCGTCATCGGACCTGCGATATTGGCATTGTGGCCCCCGAGAATGCCGGCCGCAACGCCGCCGATGCCGGAAATGATCGTCATCGCGTTGACCGGTGGCTTGTAGCCTTCCGCCATCAGTACACCGGTCGCCTGTGCGTTCTCGGCGCCGATCACCAGAAGGGCGAGTGGGATGGCGATCGCGAAGAAAGCATCAATGGTGAATACCGGCATCGTGAATTCCGGCGCCGCAAAGGCGATGTTGGCGGCGCCGCCTCCGACCGCACCGGTGACGACTGCCGCGATCAGGCCGGCGACGAGGGCGGCCAGTACGGGCGGAATGCTCCTGGTCAACCGCATCGAGACGAAGAAGGCAAGGATCGCGGCACCGGCGATCAGCGGTGCCGTGCCAAGCGCCGTCACGGCGCCTGTTGCAAAACGGATTAGCGCACCGGCGATCATCGCCATGACGATCGGCATGGGCAGCCAGCGCATGACCTTGCCGATGAGCCCGGTGACGCCGAGCAGCAGAACCAACAGCCCCGCCAGGATGAAGGCGCCAACCGCTTCATTGAACGGAATGGTCGCAAGCGAGCCGGCGACGAGGGCTGCACCCGGGATCGAATAGGCGCCGTTGATAGGTTGCTTGTAGTGTAGCGCGAGCAGCATGCTGATAAACCCGCCGAGCACGTAGATCGCAAAGAGCCAGGCGACGGTCTGGCCGTTGGTCAATTTGCCCGCCTCGGCCGCGCCGATGACGATCAGGGCCGGGCCGGAGCAGCCGAAGATGGCGGCGACGAGCCCGGCGCTCATCGTCTTGATGCCGAGATGTTTCGGCAGGTCGCGCAGACCCGACGCAATGCCGGGTCCCCGTTCGACAAGGCGCTTTTCCTGTGTCGTCTGCTGTGTGGTATCCATTCTCAATCCTCCCGAAGCGGATCCGAGGCCGCTCCCTCCTCCTGGAACATGAAGCCGGGTTCCCGCCCGGCCGATGATTTAGTGTCCGGTGGGTCAGCGCCCGACGAAGGCCGGTGCGCGCTTTTCGTGGAAGGCGAGTACGCCTTCGCGGAAATCCTCCGATGTGCGAAGCCGGCTGTAGCAATGGCCTTCGAGCTCGATGGCCGTTGAAAGCGGAGCGTCGTCGGTATCGTTCAAAAGCTTCTTCGCCGTGCGCTGGGCCAGTGGCGAGAAGCCGATCAGTTCCTCGACCAGCGCATCGACGGCCTTTTCCAGATCGGCATCCGCAACGATCTCCGATGCGATGCCCCAGTCATAGGCTTCCTGGCCGGTGACCCGCTTCGAGCGCATCACGATGTTCTTGGTGCGGGTGACGCCGACCATCTTCTGAAGACGCGCCGAGCCGCCGGAGCCCGGGATCTGGCCGAGCTTCTGCTCGGGCAAGGCGTAGCGGGTGGTTTCGGTCGCGATGCGGAAGTCGCAGGCTAGCGACAGCTCGAAGCCGACGCCGAAGCAAAAGCCGCGATTGGCGGCGATGACCGGCTTTGAACAACGCGTGGGTGCCGCGATGTTCCAGGCGAGGTGCGAGACATGCTCCGGGCTCGCCTCGAGGAAGCCCTTGATGTTACCGCCGGACGAAAAGTGCTCGCCCTTGCCGGCAACGACGATGATGCGCACGCGATCGTCCTCGTCGAGGGCCTCGAAGACGAGACGCAACTGGTCGCGCGCCAGCATGGAGACGACGTTGTAAGGCGGACGGTCGAGCGTGATGTCGGCGCGCTGGCGAGCCGCATCGATCGTGACAGTGAAGCCGTCGAGTTCTGCGAGACGCGCGTCCTGGAATGTAGCCTGTTCGGGCATGGAATGTCCTTTCATGGGTCTTGTGGCGGTCTGGTCGCTCACTGGTGTTCGGGAATGCGTTCCTCGGTGTATTCGCCGGCGACCAGAAGGCGGCGCAGCAGCTTGCCGACGGGTGATTTCGGGATCGCTTCTACGAAGACGATGCGGCGTGGGCGGCGGAAATTGGCGAGACCGGAATCGCGGCAATGGCGGTCGAGATCCTCGGCCGTGACGTCGCCGCGCCGTTTGACGAAAGCGACGACGATCTTGCCCCAGCGTTCGTCGGGCAGGCCGACGACGGCGACTTCGGCGACGCTCTCATGCAGCGACAGGCAGCTTTCCACCTCGACCGGCGACACGTTCTCGCCGCCGGTGATGATCATGTCGTCGGCCCGGCCGGTGACGAAGAGATCGCCGTCCTGGTCGACGAAGCCGGTGTCGCCGGTGAAGTACCAGCCGCCGTGAAGTGCCTTGGCGTCCGCATCGGGCCGCTTCCAGTAGCCCTCGAACGCCTCGTCGCTTTTCATCAACGCGATGATTTCGCCTTCTTCTCCGACGGCTGCCCGCTCGTCCGGATTGCGACTGCCGAGCTTGACGACGCGGATCGTCTGGTTGATGCCGGCGCGGCCGGCGGAGCCGGGTTTCGCAGTTGCCGTCTGCTCGATCGTGAAGGTGTAGATTTCCGACGAGCCATAATGGTTGACGAAGAGCTCCGGCCGGAAGGTCTGGTCCAGCCGCTTCAGCAATCCGTCGGTCATCGAGGCGCCGGCATAGCCGAGCTTGGTGACGGAGGCGACGCGCTCAGGCGAGAACGCCTCGTGATGCACGAGGTCGTGGTAGAGCGTCGGCACGAGGTACAGATTGGTGATCTTCTCCTCTTCGATGAGGTCGAGCGCCCTCGCCACGTCGAAGCGCGGCAGGCAGACGAAGGTGCCGCCGATCAGCGAGGATGCGATCAGGGAGCGCACGCCCATCGTGTGGTAGAGCGGCATGACACCGAGCGTGCGCTCGCCATGCCGGTAGAGGTTCTGCGCCACATGGGCGACGGCGCCGGCACGTTCGGCGCGGTGACGGCGTGGCACCCCCTTCGGCTTCGAGGTCGTGCCTGACGTGTAGAGCATCAGCGACCAGTCTGCAGCGTCAGCCACAGGCACCACATCGGGTGCCTTGCCTGTCATGATATCGGCCAGCGCCTCGGCCGAAAATTGCGGCAAGTCCTGCGCGAGCCGCGACAGGCGCACGGCCTCTTCCGTCGATGCCTCGTAGAACACGGCCTTCGCGTCGGCATCCTCGATGCCGAAGTCGATTTCATCGGCCTTCGCCCGCCAGTTGAGCGGTGTGACGACCAGGCCGAGAAACTGGCAGGCCCAGTGCAGCGACGCGTTCTCCCAACGGTTCTGCATGGCAGTCAGCACATGATCTCCACGCTTCAGGCCGGTCTCGCGAAGGGCCGCTGCAAGCGCCGAAATCTTGTCGTACCATTGGCGATAGCTCAGTCGCATCTCCCCGTCGACGATCGCGAGCGCGTCCGGGTCGCGCTCCACGCTCGCGAGGAAGCTCGTTCCTAGATCAAGCATTGGGTGTCTCCTCCTTCCGTTGTTCCTCCGCGGCGGCGAGCGCCGCCTCGACGATGGTCGCGTAGCCCGTGCACCGGCAGAGATGGCCGGAGAGGTGTTCGCGTATCTCTTCCCGGCCGGCGTCCGGCTGCTCGCGCAAGAGCGCGTCGAGCGACATCAGGATGCCGGGCGTACAGAAGCCGCATTGCAGGCCGTGATGGCGGCGAAAGGCCGCCTGAAGCGGGGAAAGTTCGGCAGGACTGGGGGCCAGCGCTTCCACGGTCCGCACATCGCTGCCGCGCACCTGCTGGGCAAGCGTCAGGCAGGCGCGTGCCGGCTTTCCGTCGATCTGCACGGTGCAGGCGCCGCAGACACCGTGCTCGCAGCCGACATGGGTGCCGGTCAGCCCGACTTCGTGGCGCAGCAGGTCAGAAAGCAACATGCGGTTTTCGGCCTCGGCGCGGACCTTCTGGCCGTTCAGCGTGAAATCGACCACATGCCTTTGGGCAGCGTTCATGCGCGGCATCGGCTTGCCTCCTTGAGGGTTTCGCGACCGAGATTGCGGACCAGTTCGCGCCGGTAGCGGGCGCTGGCGTGAATGTCGTCGCGGGCGTTCAGTGACCAGGCGATATCGTTGAGGGCATCGTCGAACTGGTCGTCGTCGAGCGCGGGCAGGGCGAAGACGCGCGGTCGGTCATCGACCCCGGCAATGCCGAGCCGCAATCCCTTGTCGTCGGCGACGGCAGCGCAGGCGACGATGGCGAAATCGCCATGCCTCCGGCCAATCTCGCGGAAGGCATAACCGCTGCCGGGCCGGGCTTTCGGGAAATGCACGGCTTCAATCATCTCGCCCTCGGCGAGATCGGTCGCCATCATGCCGATGAAGAAGTCGTCCGCCTTGACCTTGCGCTTCTGCTTGCGGCTGCGCAGGCTCACGGCACCGCCAAGCGTCACCAGGGAAAGCGGCAACTCTGCGCTCGGGTCGGCATGGGCGACAGAGCCGCAGACCGTGCCGCGTGCCCGGGTCTGCACGTGGCCGAGCCAGGGGAAGGCGGCGGCGAGAAGCGGCAGGTCGCGCGAAAGATTTGTCCAGGCTTCCAGTTCCGCCTGCCGCACGCCGGCGCCGACGGTGATCTCGTCGCCCGAGGTATCGATCCGGCGCAATGCCTCAAGCCGCATGATGTCGACCAGCAGGCCGGGACGGGCGAGCCGCATGTTGAGCATCGGCACCAGAGATTGCCCACCGGCGATGACGCGGGCCTCACCGCCGCCCTCTGCGAGCGCGGCAAGCGCTTCCTCCAGCGTGTCCGGGCAGAGGAAATCGAAGGATGCAGGCTTCATCGGCGCCTCCTGAAAAGGCTCAAAAGCCGTTGAGTGAAGCCGGCGGCGGCGCTGGGAGGCCCTCCGCCGCCGGCATGACGGGCGAGCGCCTGGAAGAACTGTCCGATCACCACGCGCGCCGCGCCGTCGAGGAGGCGGCCGCCCACCGAGGCGACCTTGCCGCTAATCGCTGCCTCGTAGCGATATTCGATGCGGGTGCCGGTCGCTGTTCCCGTCAGCGTGACACGGCCCGTGCCGCGACCGGAACCGAGTGCGCCCTCCGTGCCGCCGGACAGCGTGACCGCTTCAGGTGCCACCATGTCGGAGAGACGGATGTCGGCGCGGTACCGGCCCTTGACCGGACCGATCCCGAGCGTGACCTCGGCGCGAAAATGCGTGTCGGAAACCTTACGAACCTCGTGTGCGCCGGGAATGATGGCCTTCAGCGTGTTCGGGTCGAGCAGCATCGTCCAGACGGAGTCACGCGTGGCGACGACGTCGGCCGAGCCCGAGCCCGTCAGCAAGCGTTCTCCGGAGACGCCGGTGGCGACGGGGGTCGAATCCTGAGGTTTCGACGGCGGCCGCTCCTCGCCATAGAGCCATTCGCTGACCCGGCTCGGCGACAGCGGCAACCGGATGTCCTCGACCCCGAGCGCATCGGCGACGGCATTGGCGATGCAGACCGGCGTCGACATGCAATTGCCCTCGCCGACGCCCTTTGCGCCAAGCGGCGTGAAGGGCGATGGCGTCTCGTGATGGAGGATCAGCGGCTCCGGCGTCTCCATGACTGTCGGGATGAGGTAGTCGGCGAGCGTGCCGGTCAGGAAACTGCCGTCGCCGCCATAGGAATATTCCTCGTAGAGTGCGGCGCCTATAGCCTGGGCGAAACCGCCGCGGACCTGGCCGTCGACCATGCCGGGATGCAGGATGCGGCCGCAGTCATGCATTGTTACATAGCGGTCGATGCGGACCTGGCCGGTCGCCCGGTCGATCTCCACGCCGCATATGTCGAAGATGAAGCCATGGCAAAGCGAGGAGTTGATACCGTCCGCTGCCGTCGGCGCCTCGAGTTGCTCCGGCGTCCAGAAAACGGTCTCGCGGATGGTCTGGCCGGTTCCATCAGGCAGGGTGCCTGGTGCCCAGTGGCTTGCAGCCGCAACACGCCCGAAGGAGATGGCATTGTCCGGATTGTCGCGATCGAAAAGCTTTCCGGCTTTGAAGTCTATGCGATCCGCCGTCACATTGAGCTGGCTTGCAGCGATCGCTGCAAGACGGTCCCTGATACGGTCGGCGGCAAGGGCCGCAGCGCCGGCGACGGCTGCAGCAAACCGGCTTGCATAGTTGCCCGAGGCAATCGACCAGGCGTCGCGCGCCGTGTCGAGTTCTGTATTGACGCGCACGGCCTCCAGGGGAAGGCCGAGCCGCTCGGCGACGACCTGCGCCAGAATGGTGCGATGGCCCTGGCCCTGCGGGACTGACGCGACCTTGACGGTCACGGAGCCGAGTGGATCGATGGCTACCGTCGCGACGGACTGGGCGCCGTTCTTCGGACCCGCTTTCGCTCTTTCCTCCGGCGTCAGGACCGTCGTGATATAGCCCATGTTGGAGACGCTCGGCTCCACAACCGTCGCATAGCCGATGCCGTAGAGGCGCCCTTCGGCACGCGCTTGATCCCTTCTCAGCCGAAGAGCCTCCAGGCCGCCTTCAGCACAGGCGCGGTCGATTGCGGTTTGATAGTCGCCCGAATCCAAAAGCCCGCCGGTCGCTGTGCGATAGGGAAAGGCGTCGGCCGGCACGAGGTTGCGGCGGATGACCGCAAGCCTGTCGAGGCCAAGTTCGTCGGCGATCTTGTGGACGAGCCGTTCGAGCGCGAAGTAGACCTGTGGTCCGCCGAAGCCGCGGTTGAGCCCGGTCGGCGTCTTGTTGGTGAGCACGACGCGGTTGCGGATGGCGACGTTTTCGATCGCATAGGCGCCGGTCATGTTGCCATGCATGCGGTAGAGGGTCGCCGGTTCCGGTGCGCGGAGATGCGCGCCGCAATCTTCCAGTTGATCCCAACAGAGTGCAGTGATGCGGCCGTCGGCGGCAACGGCCGCCTCCAACGTCGTCACGCGGTTAGTGGCCGAAACGGAGGCCGTCAGGTGTTCGAGCCGGTCCTCGATCCATTTCACCGGCCGTCCTGCAACGCGGGCGGCGACGGCGGCGAGGATGACATAGGGAAAGACACCCTGCTTGATGCCGAAGGAGCCGCCGGAATCGGGCGGTGTGCGTAGCCGCATGCGGTTGCCGGGTACGTTCAGCGCGCGGGAAATCACGGCATGGATCGAGAACGGGCCCTGGAAATTCGCCGTGACGTCATAGGCGTCCTCACCGGGATCGTATTCCGCAATGACACCGTAGGTCTCGATCGGCGTGCAGGAATTGCGGGGATAGGCAATGCGGATGGAAATGCGGTGGTCGGCAGTCGCAAGCGCTGCTTCAGGGTCCCCGTAGCGAAAGCTGCGCTCGTTGATGAGGTTGGTGCCGAGTGAGGGATGCAGCACCGGGGCATCGGCTCCAAGCGCCTTTTCAGGATCGACAACGGCGGCCAGGGTTTCGTACTCGACCTCGATCAGATCGAGCGCATCCTCTGCAACATAGCGGTTCTCGGCAACGACGAGGGCCACGGGTTCCCCGACATAGAGTACCCGGTCCCGGGCGATCGGCCAGCATTCGACGTTCGCCTTGACCCCCACGGTCATGCTGCGGGTAAGCCGCGCCACGTCGACCCCGGTCAGCACGGCAGAGACGCCGGGCAGGGCACTGGCAGCAGACGTATTGATCGCACGGATTTCGGCATGGCCATGCGGCGAGCGCAGGATCGCCAGATGGGCGGTGTCGCGCCGGACGGGCAGGTCATCGATGTAGCGGCCGCGGCCGGTCAGAAGTCCGGCATCCTCGACACGTTCCACGGTCCGGCCGATCAGGCCGCCCGCCGTCTCCAAACTCTTCATGTGCTCCTCCCGCACCCGTTGGTGTCGGGGTGCCGTGGGAGAAAGGTGAAGGAGGGAGCAAGATCGGGCGATACCGCCGCGTATCAGACCTTACCGAGGAGTCTCAAAATCGTCAGCCGAGAGCCGGCTGACGGTGCGGAAGATGCTCGGCGAGGAGCCGGCATGATCGTGGAAGAAGCGCGAGAAATGAGCCGGTACGGAAAAGCCGAGCTGGTCGCCGATCGCCGCGAAACTCTCCGTTCCATCGGCAACGGCGGACACCGCCCGTTCCAGGCGCTGCACATTGAGGAAGACCCGCGGCGTTACACCCAGCGATGTCTCGAACAGCCGGAAGAAATGCGCCCGGGACAGTCCGATCTCGGTCGCGAGAAGATCGAGATCGGCGATCTCGCCAGGTGCCGCCTTCATGCGCTCGACGGCCTTGCGGATACGAAAGTCGAGAAGCGGGCGTGATGCGAGATCGCGGATCGAATTGGGCACGGCCCGCCAGTCGGCGAAGCGTTCGATGACGGCGACCATCAGTTCACCGAGAAGCACCTCATGCACTTCGGCGCTGTTCGGCTCCTTCACCATGGCCTCCGCAAGCGTGCGTGTGCGCGAACGAATGTCGGGGGTGATCGAGCCGACATTCGAGGCGAAGAAGTCGGGGGCGTGGCTTGCCGCCCAATTCGGCCGGAAATGGCCGAGCCATTGCGGCTCGATGTAGAGCGCCAGGATCACCGTCTTCGGCCGCGCCTGGTCATGCGCATAGGCATGCGGCTCCCAGGCATTGATCAGGACGGCGCTTTCGTCCGTGAGAGGCACGAGCCGGTCGCGCACTGAAAACTGCGTGTCTGCACCCTCGACCTTCAACAGAACATGGCAATGCGGATGCGCATGCCGCACCAGGGGCCGATCCATATCCAGCAGCGCCACTCTCCCGAAGCGACCACGTGCGATGCGTAAAGCATTCGACATTGCTTAAATATTGGGTTGTTCCGCAGAAACTACAAGTTCGAAAGAGCTTTCCCGCTCAAGACGGGTGTTGATCGGAAGCCTTCAGGCCGACGAGCCTGAGCCTTCGGAGAACTTCCTGGGGTGCCGGCGCCCGCCACACGGTCTGGAAGCACTCCACCACATTGCTTGCGGTGACCGCAAGGCCGGGAAGCGCGACCCAGTCAGGGGCCGGCCTGCCGAGGAGCGCGGTCACTGTGATGGAGGCTGCGCTCTCACCCTGGCGGAACGGCTGCTGGGCGGCAATCGCGACAAGGGGGTCGCTGGCAGCAAGCCCGATCGCCGCCGCATGGCCGAGATCCACGGTCGTCATCGGAATCTTGCGCCCTAGTGTTTTGAGAACGCCGGCGGCCATCATTGCCGGCGTGTCCCAGACGACAAAGAGGCCGGCGAGATCCGGATGGGCTTCGGCAAGAGTGCGCGTGGTTGCGGCAACTGCCGACAGGGCCGGAAACCGCTGGACACGCAGCGTAACGTCCGGACGGTGGATCTGCATCCATTTCACGAAGGCGATTTCCCGCTCGTTGGTCGCGAAGAAATCGGCGTCGTAGCCGAGCACGCCGACCTCCGCGCCATCAGGCAGATGCGGCGACAAGCCTTCAGCCGCGATCTTGCCGAGGCCGAAATTGTCTGCCGAGACGAGGGAGATGTAGTCCTTTCCCGGAAGAAGTCCGGTTGGTGCGTTGTCGAGCAGGATGAGCTTTATGCCGGCCGCAGACACGTGCGCATGCGCCGCTGCCACTTTCGAATTGGCGACGGGCAGGGATATGATGGCATCCGGTGCTTCCTCGATCAGCCGCCCGAGTGCCTCGATCTGGACCTCCGGCGTGAAGGCGCAGTCGATCACGTCGATGACCGCAACCCCGCAATTGCCGAGCATGCCGATGATGCCGGAAAGCTGCTGTTTGGCCCAGTCGCTTTCGAGCGTGTGCAGGACGACGGCGACCCGCAAGCCTCCTGCTCGCGCCCGCTCCATGTCCTCTGGTAGCAGCAGAACCCGTTCGGGCGCTGATGCTCGCTCTCCATGAGGGCCGAGACCCGCAATCGCCATTCAATCCTCCTCACATGTCCGGCGGTCGGACCATATCTCCCTTGATGACCTTTCGCCGGGCAATTTCATTTTTCAACTCCTGGAACAGCGGATGCGCCTGAGGCTGCCCGGCCATGATCCAGTCTTTCAGCATCGGTGGTGTAAACATGCCCTCGGACGCGACGATCGCGGCTCCGACAAGACCTGAAGAGCTCCCCATCTGGGATCGGATGATCTGGAGGTCGCGGCTGACGAGGGGGTGGCAGGCTCCGTAGATGGCCTCGCGCGCAGAGGCGAGCAGAATATCGTTGGTCTGCGCGATCGAGCCGGACAGCACGATGAGCGCGGGGTTCAGCATGTTGGCGAGCGTCGCGACCACCTGGCCGATCAGCCGGCCGCTCTGCGCCAGGATATCGATGGCGGCGGCATCGCCCATCTGTGCGGCCTGGGCGACTTCCAGCGCCGTAATGTCGGCGCCGCGTCGAACGAGCTCGGCAAGTATCGGGCTGGTGCCGTTTTCTGCAGCAAGCCTGCCATCCTGGGCAATGTGATCCGACCCCGCCATCGCCTCAAGAGTACCCGTCCTGTCGCCGACGGTCACCGGAACAGAACCGATGAGGCCAACGGCCCCTTGTGCGCCGCGAAAGAGAATTCCGTCGCTTGCAAGCCCGGCCCCGATGCGTTTGCCGACCTTGACGAACATCATGGTGCGCTGATTGCGCCCGGCTCCGGCATGCAGTTCGCCCATCGTCATGGTCTCGACGCTGGAACGGAGCCAGACGGGTGCATCGAAGGCCCCAACGAGTGTTTCGACAAGCGGAAAACTCTCCCAGCCGGGCAGAACGCCAGGCGTGGCGCGTTGGAATAGCGTCTCGGCACCGTCGGAGACGGCGCCTGGAACCGAGATGGAGATGCCGTAGAGCTGGATGTCCGAATGCCGTTCCAGGATCCAGCGAAAAAGCGTGACCAGACGATCGGCGAGGGCCGACACCGGTTGGCTGAGTTCGGTCGCCTCGTGATGCTCCATGAGCAGGGAGCCGCCAAGATCGGCAATACCGACGCCGAGCGCGGTTTGGTCGAGCGTGGCGACCAGGATCCGGCCACGATCTGCAGCAAAACGCACGAGGCGCGGCGCGCGCCCACCGGATGCGGTCGCAAGTTCGCTTTCGTCGATCAGACCGAGTTCGCCGAGCGTACCCAAGCGGTCTGCGACGACCGCGCGGCCGAGTTCACTTTGGCGCTCGATTTCCTGGCGTGTGGTGGCCTGCTCCGTCCGCACCAGATTGAGAATCTCGACAAGGCTCGGCGCCGCGGTCTCGGTGACGCGCGGCCGACCTTTGCGGCGGGGAGCGGTGTCATTTGCCGCGGTTGCGGTCGTCGCCATGACTTCTTCCTTCCGGCGGATTCGCCCTCTCCATCCTTATTAAGGCGGAGGCTTCCGACTGGCAACACGGATCTTTTGCATTAAATCTGCAAAAGATTATTAAGTTGTGCAGTTAAATAATTGACATAGACTTTTTCCGGGCGTAAGACAGCTCGCATATCAACACGGTCACTGGGAGGAGGCGCCGATGTCGAACTTCAAGCTCGCCTATCATGCGAACTGCTGGGGCAGCCTTGGCGGAGACGCTGTCGGCGTCACGTCAATCACCAATCTTGCCTACCGCACCTTTGGCGACATGCGCCGTGCCTTCGCGGACATTGCGTCGGCGGGTTACGAAGGCGTCGAGCTCTTCGACGGCAATCTTCTTGATTATGGCGTGGAAGATATGCGTGCCCTGCTTGCCGATTACGGGCTGACGCTCGTGGCAACCTATGCCGGCGGCAACTTCATCTTCGACGACATCCTGCCGGAGGAGCTGGCCCGGGTGACCCGCGCGGCGGATCGCGCAGCCGAGCTCGGCGCCCCGCATCTTGTCGTCGGCGGTGGCGCCAAACGCTTCGATGGCATTCGCGAGGCCGACTATCACAAGCTCGCAGCCGCGCTCGACCGCGTGAAGGAAATCGCCGAGGCGCGCGGCCTCACCGCCCACTACCACCCGCATCTTTCGACCATCGTTGAGGGGCCGGCGGAGGTTCGCAAGATCTTTGGGCTTACCGGCATTCATTTCTGCCCGGACACGGCCCATCTCGCCGCTGCCGGAGGGGATCCCGCCGCACTCATCCGAGAGCATGCGGCCCGCATTTCCTATGTCCATCTCAAGGGTCTCCAGAAGGAGCCCTTCGCCTTCACACCGATCGATCGCGGCGACGTGCCGACGGACGACATCATCGCGGCCCTTCGGGAGGTTGGCTTCGATGGCTGGGTCTGCACCGAGCTCGATTCGTGGTCTGACCCACTCGAAGGTGCGAAGGCGAGCATGACCTATCTCAAATCGGCCTGATGGCCGCGACCGGGGCGAATGCCCCACTTTCGGGAGGAGAAAGTGATGATGAAGAGAAGAACCCTGTTAGGCACTGCCGCCGTGTTGGCGCTTGCCTGCACCTATGCAGCGCCGGCCTTCGCCGATCCTGACAGCGCCCTGGCCGCGCTCCAGCAGACGGTCCTGTCAAAGGGACCGTCGGGCGAAGATCCCTCGCCAGCCGCCGACGTTACCCTGACCGACGAGGAACTGGCGAAGATCAAGGCCATGAATGCGACGGCCGCGATCGTCATGCACTATGGTGGCAACGACTGGTCCCGGGCCCAGATCAACGGTCTTCAGACCCAGTTCGCCGCGATGGGTATCAAGGTGCTGGCGGTGACCGATGCCGGCTTCAAGCCGGAAAAGCAGGTCTCCGACATCGAAACCATCATGGCACAGAAGCCTGATGTCATCGTCTCGATCCCGACGGATCCGACAGCGACGGCCGCGGCCTACAAGGCAGCCGCAGAGGCTGGCACCAAACTCGTCTTCATGGACAATGTGCCGACAGGCTTTGAAGCCGGCAAGGACTATGTGTCGGTCGTATCTGCCGACAACTATGGCAATGGAGTGGCCTCGGCGCATCTGATGGCGAAGGCGCTGAACGGGGAAGGTGATATCGGTCTCGTGTTCCATGCCGCTGACTTCTTCGTCACCAAGCAGCGTTATGATGCCTTCAAGGCGACGCTTGCCTCCGACTATCCCAATATCAAGATCGTGGCAGAGCAGGGCATCGGCGGACCTGATTTCTCGGGCGATGCGGAAAAGGCGGCATCTGCCATCCTCACCTCCAATCCGACCATCAAGGGCATCTGGGCGGTCTGGGACGTGCCGGCCGAGGGCGTGATTTCTGCAGCACGCGTCGCGGGTCGCGACGATCTCGTCATCACCACGATCGACCTTGGGGAAAACGTGGCGATCTCGATGGCCCAGGGCGGCTTCGTCAAGGGGCTCGGCGCGCAGCGGCCTTATGATGCTGGTGTCGTCGAAGCCAAGCTGGCCGGCTATGCGCTGCTCGGCAAGGAAGCGCCGGCCTTCGTCGCTCTCCCGGCCCTTCCGGTGACGCGCGACACCCTGCTTGACGGCTGGAAAGCGGTCTATTCCACCGAGGCGACCGACAACATCAAGACCAGCCTCGGACAGTGACCTGCAGGATACGGGGCGCCTCTCACGCCCCGTATCCGACACGATCCGGCTCTTGCCGGTAATCGAACTTGGCGCCCAAGGGGCGAGCGTTTTTCAGGAGGATACCGATGACCAAAGTGATGAACGTCGCCATGATCGGTGGCGGCTTCATGGGCAAGGCGCATGCCATGGCCTATGCTTCCATGCCGATGTTCTTCTGGCCCGCACCGGCCATTCCCCACCGCAAGGTCGTCGTTGATGTGACCGACGGCATGGCCGAGGAAGCGCGCCATCGCTACGGTTTCGAGGAAGCGTCGTCGGACTGGCGGGCTGTCGTCAATCGGCCCGACGTGGACGTCGTCGATATCTGCACGCCGAACAATGTGCATGCCGAGATCGCCATCGCGGCGGCCAAGGCCGGCAAGCACATCATCTGCGAAAAGCCGCTTGCCCGCACCGTCGAGGAGGCGAGGGCGATGCATGACGCGGTGAAAGCCGCCGGCGTCATTCACATGGTGGCCTTCAATTATCGCCGCACACCGGCCGTGGCGCTCGCAAAGAAGTATATCGACGAGGGGCGCATCGGCCGGGTCCTGAATTTCCGCGGTACTTATCTGCAGGACTGGTCGGCCGACCCGGATTCGCCCCTCTCCTGGCGCTTCCAAAAGAAGATCGCCGGCTCCGGCACGGTCGGTGACATCGCAACCCACGTCGTCGATCTCGCCCATTATCTCGTCGGCCCGATCGCCAAGGTCAACGCGATGACGACGACCTACAACAAGACGCGACCGCTGCAGCAGGGCGGCGTCGACAAGCTCGGCGCGGCAGAGAAGGCCGCGGATGCTGAACGCGGCGAGGTGGATGTCGACGACGAGGTCGTGTCGATGCTGAAATTCGAAGGCGGCGCGATCGGCAGCCTGGAGGCGACCCGCAACGCCTATGGCCGCAACAATTTCATCACCCTGGAAATACACGGCACCAAGGGCTCGATCCACTTCAACTACGAGCGCCGCGACGAGCTTCAGGTGATGTTCGCTGACGACCCGGCGGATGCCCGCGGCTTCCGAACCGTCTACACCGGCCCGGCCCATCCCTATGGCAACGGCCTCTGGCCAATCCCCGGCCTCGGCATCGGCTATTCGGAAACGAAGATTGTCGAATGCTATGATTTCTTCTCGGCCATCGCGAAGAACCGGCAGCCGAGCCCGAACTTCGAGGACGGCTTGCTGACGGAACTCGTCGCCGACGCCCTCATCCGCTCCGGTGAGACCGGGCTGTGGGAGAAGGTGGGATGAGCGCGAGCGCCGCTGCGGTCCGCATGACGGGCATATCCAAGACCTTCGGCGGCGTGCGTGCGCTGGTCGACGTGTCCTTCGAGGTCATGCCCGGCGAGGTCCATGCGCTGCTGGGCGGCAACGGCGCCGGCAAGTCGACAATCCTCAAGGTGCTGAACGGGGTCCACCGCCCGGACAAGGGCGCCATCGAGGTCGGTGGTATGCCCCTGTCCACCCATTCACCGGAGGCGTCCCGTTCTGCCGGCATCGCCATGAACTACCAGGAAATGAGCCTCGTCCCGACGCTGACGGTGGCGCAGAACATCTTCCTGACGCGGGAATACCGCGCCGGCACGGGGCTCATTGATGACCATGAGGCAGAAAAGCGCGCGGCGGACATTTTCGCCATGCTCGACGTCTTTGTCGATCCGAAGGCCCTGGTCGGCGATCTCGGTGCTGGCCAGAAGCAACTGACGGAGATCGCCAAGGCCATATCGCAGGATGCGAGGGTGCTGGTTCTGGACGAACCGTCAACGGCACTCGCCGTTTCCGATGTCGAGCGGCTCTTCGTCTTCCTGCGCAAGCTCAAGGCAAAGGGCGTGGCGATCATCTATGTCAGCCACCGCATGGACGAGATAGCCCGCATCGCTGACCGCGCGACGATCCTGCGCGACGGAAGGCATGTCATCACGGCACCGCTTAGTGAGTTGCCGATCGACACGATGATCGAGCACATCGTCGGGCGGCGCTCGAAGGGGCTGTCGGACGTCGAGCGCGGCGTCGCCGTGAAAGGTGACGTGCTGCTGGAACTCGATAATGTCAGCGGTCGCCACAAGCCGGAGAACGTGTCCCTGACGCTGCATCGCGGCGAAGTGCTGGGGCTCGCGGGTCTGCTCGGCTCGGGCCGTTCGTCGCTGGCGCGGGTCATGGCCGGCATCGATCCGGTCGCCATGGGCGAAATCCGGATCCAGGGCCGCGCCGTCACAATCCGCAAGCCGGGCGATGCGATCGCCGCCGGTGTCGCGCTGGTGCCGGAAGCGCGCGCCACGCAGGGCATTATTCCCGACCATTCGGTCGCCTCCAATATGATCCTTGCCGTCATCGACAGGCTGTCCCAGAGCGGCCTCGTCGATACCAAGGCGGCGAACGACCTGACGGACGCACAAATCGAGCGCCTGCGCGTCAAGACGGCGAGCCGCGACCATGCGGTCTCGACGCTTTCGGGCGGCAATCAGCAGAAGGTCGTCATCGGCAAGTGGCTCGCCACCAATCCCGACATCCTTATTCTCGACGAGCCGACCGCAGGCATCGATATCGGTTCCAAATCCGAAATCATCCGCTTGGTGCGGGAACTCGCCGCCGCCGGCAAAGGCATCATCATGATCTCGTCCGAGCTGTCCGAACTGCTGACCGCCTGCGATCGCATTCTCGTCATGGCTGACGGGCGCGTGCACCAGGATCTGCCGCGCGAGGCGCTGGAAGATCCATCCGTGCCCGTCGATGACCTAGCCCACCGTCTCCAGGCCGCAGAGCAGCGGCTCCAGATCGAAATCCAAAAGGCCCTTGCGGTACAGGAGGTTTCCCATGGCTAACGCCTTCTTCGCCAACTGGCGCCAGAACATCATCTATATCGGCTTCGTCGTGATCTTCCTCGTTTTCGCTGTGACACTGGCAGACAAGGGGTTCCTCAATCCCAACAACCTGCTCAACATCGTACGACAAACGGCGATGATCGCCGTCATGGCGATCGCCATGACCTTCGTCCTCTCGGCGGGCGAGATCGACCTTTCAGTCGGCGCGGTTGCAGGGCTTGCTACGGTCACGGTCGCGATGGGCATCGCCGCAGGCGGGCCGATCGTTGGCGTCGGTGCCGGTATTGCCACGGGTCTTGCCGTCGGCATGTTCAACGGCTGGCTCACCACCCGCATCGGTATTCCGTCATTCCTGACCACATTGGCCATGATGGGCATCGCCAAAGGCGTCGCCATGTGGATATCGGCGACAGCCGCGGTGCCGATCCTGTCGCCCGGCTATTCCTGGCTCTTCGGCGGCGGCAATCTCGGGCCGGTGCCGGTGCTTATGATCTGGATGGCAGTCTTCGGCGGCATCGGCCATATCGTGCTGCGCCGCTCGGGATTCGGTCGGCGGGTGCTCGCGACTGGCGGTGGCGAGACGGCGGCACGCTATTCCGGCATCGACACAAAGGCGATCAAGTTCAAGGTGCTGGTCATCTCTTCGCTCGCGGCAGCGCTCGCCGGGATGCTCTATGCGGGGCGCCTGCAATCCGGCCGCTTCCAGCTAGGGGAGGGGGATGAACTCTCGGTCATCGCTGCTGCGGTCCTCGGCGGCACCAGCCTGTTCGGCGGAAAGGGTACCGTGATCGGCACCATTGTCGGCGCCCTGATGATCGGCCTTATCAACAACGGCCTTATCCTAATGGGGCTCGAATTCAGCCAACAACTGATCGCCCGCGGTGGCATCATCATCCTGGCAGTAGCACTCAGCCAGAAGAGGATGGCATCATGACCCTGACGGTTGTTGCCACCATCACAGCTCGTCCCGAATTTAGGGACGAACTGGCTTCCTTGCTCGTAGCTCAGATCCCACCGACCCGCGCGGAGCCTGGCTGCATCAAATACGACCTGTATGCCGACCTGAATGATCCCTGCGTTTTCGTGTTCTACGAAAACTGGACCTGCCCAGAAGCCCTCTTGGAGCATATGGCCATGCCGTATCTCACGCCTTTTCTCTCTCAAGTCGATCGGCTTTTGGCAACACCGATAGAGGTTCGCCAGCTCCGGATGCTTAAAGATACTGTTTTAACTTGAGCGCTCGCCTTGGGATCGCGACAGGTCCCCATTGCACCTTGACTGGCTTCGTTCGCCCCGCTCGCCAAGGAGACCTAAAGATCAGGCATCAGATGTCGACATTGCCGGTTTGAAATGAGTGCATCCCTCAGCCAAGAAGAGTGAATTCTCAGAATGAAGCCCTAAACCAGGTCCCCAGCCAATTTTGGGAGGCCCGCTTGCGCACGATGGATGGCCTGATGAACGGCCCTCGAACTCCTCAAGCTTTTGAAAAGACGTCGCTTTTTCTGCGAGAAACAGTCGCCGAATTTGCGCCGAAAACCGGCCTAGAATGGCCGGCCTGGAGAATCTGGATTCTCACATGATTTCAAATGGTTAACAAAATCGCCTTTGATTTCCCTTTGTTTTCCTGCCGCGAGCGACCGTGGATGCCACCTTTGTGCCCTGGCTTTGGGGCCGACGTCAACACGGCGGGAGAGCGGCAATTATTTCCGCTCGGTAGTGCAGAGCCGGAGGTGAGGTAGCATTTGAGCGTGGCAGCTAAGCGCCTTCAAGTCGGCCATGCATGCTCCCGTGACACAGACCGGAAAGCGGATACTCCGGCTCACGTCTCCGCTGCACCACCAGCGGAAATTGAGGTGGTCTAAGGATTGCTTGTGAACCCCTGCCGGCCGGCCCTTGCGGGTGACCGGAACGCAGGGCCTAATGCATTGCATGCGATTTACAATTCGTGGCAAAGGCCGGATGAGTTCCAGAATGATGATGCTTGCGGGCCTGGCCTTCGTGCTTGGCTTGGTAGGATACCTGGTGTTGGCGGCTGCGCCGGAGAGTGAGTCTCTCGCGATGCCGCAGACGGGGACCGCAGCGCCGCTTGCGGCGAAAGGTGCAGCAGCATTTGCGGGCGGCGGCTTTGGCGGCATTTCGCAAACCTCCCTTGAAACCAATGCCGTGCCGTTCAAGCTTGTCGCAGCAGCGCTTGTGATGGACGAACAGTTGCGCGATCCGACGGCGCCGACTGATCTTAGAACGCTGCAGCGGGTGATGCGGCGCTTTGGCTTCCTCTATCCGCAAAGCGTCGACGGCGCACCGGCTGAAATGCGCCTGCCCCTTGCTGAGAAACCACTGGGGATGACCCATGGCTTTATCGCGCCCATTGGCGGCGCGCGGGTCGAGGTTGCCAATCTTGGCTGTGCGGCGTGTCATTCCGGGGTTGCTTACTCGGCCGATGGGAAGCCGCAGCCGGACCGTGTCGTGCTGGGAATGCCCAATACGTCGCTAGATCTCGAAAGCTACACCCAGGCGATCTTCACTGCGCTTCGACGCCATGCGAGCGACCCCGGCTTATTGCCAATGGTCGATACGCTGTTTCCGGACATGGGCTGGCAGGAGCGCGCCTCGCTCCGCTGGATCGTTCTGCCGCTTGCGCGCGGCCGCCTGGCGACACTGGCAGATGCAACACGCGCGCTGGCGTTCCCAAACGGTCTTCCGGGAGCGACCAACGGTGTCGCCGCGCTCAAGTTCCAGATGGGAACGCCGCTTCTGGGGGGCGGGGCGGGAGATCGTGGATTCGTCTCCATACCCGACCTCGGCTTGCGCCATCATCGCAGTCGCCTGCTTGTCGATGGGGCCTATGCCACCCCGTCGGGCAAGGCTGATCCATACGAACTCGCGGTGATCACCAGTTTCTTCACCGTGCCGAGCATGGGGGTGACGCCAGAGATGGCCCGGCGGCATCTTCCCGAGGCCGAGGCGATCTTCGCCTGGCTCGCCGACTATCGCCCACAAGCCTATCCCGGTCCGATCGACCGGGCGGCGGCTGAGCAAGGTGCAGCGCTCTATGCCCGGGGCTGCGCATCGTGCCACGGCAGCTTCGACTGGAACGCAGGCGTGCCTCGGCTCGCCACCTATCCCGACTGGATCGGCGACGTGGGTACCGATCCGCTGCGCGCGCAGGCTGTCGACTCCGCACTTGCCGAGGCGATCGGCAAATCTGCCTATGGCAGGGCAATTTCCGTTGCGAACGGTCAAGGCTACGCCGCCCCGCCACTTGCCGGGGTGTGGGCCTCGGCGCCCTATCTCCACAATGGATCCGTCCCGAGCCTCGCTGCGCTTCTCGACCCGTCTCTGCGCCCGGCGCGGTTCATGGTCGGCGGACACGCGCTCGATTGGCAAAGCATGGGCCTGCGGCTGACCCCAGAGGGCGACTATCCGGCGGGCTACACGCCCTTCGCTGAACCGCAACGGGTCGACACAACGCAGCCTGGGCTGGGCAATGGCGGCCATACCTATGGCAGCGAGCTCACTCCGCAGGAGCGGCAGGCGCTGATCGCGTTCCTCAAGCTGCTTTAGTCGAGCAACACTTCGGCAAGCGGCAGGCGGGCGCGGGGGAAGGGCGGACCGTCGTGTCTGCCGATCCGCAAGGCGCTGACCAGCCGGCGGTCGACACAAATCCCGTGGGCTGCGCAGATGGCTGCAGCCGCCGCCGGGTCATCGGCGAGGGCGGCGAGAACATTGCCTGCCAATCCGGTCGCATCGACCTCCAGCCACAGCCGGTGAAAGGCGCGTCCGCTGTCGAACGGGTGCTCGTCTGCAGCACGGTGAAACAGCACGACGGCGGCCGCGTTGGTGAAGCCCTTGGCCTCGGCCAGCAAGGCAGGCGCGACGCCAAGCGCTGCGAGCGGGCGAAACAGCGGCCCCAGTACAGCACCTGCGCCCACAGCCTCGATCCCCGAAAGCTGCATGGCAGTGGCGTTGAGCCCGTCGCGCGCCCAGTCGGGATGACGCGGGCTGAGACGCATCCAGTGCCGTAACTCGGTACGGAAGCCGTCGCCGCGGATGATCGCATAGCTCGCCCGGTCGTATAATGCGGCAGCGACGGCGATGGCCACGGGATCGGAAACGACCACCCGATCTTCGCCAAGAAGTGCTTGTGCCGCGGCGAGGTCCTGCGGCGATGGCGGCAAAAAGGGCCCGCGCCACGATGCCCGTGCCTCCAGCACCGCCAGCAGCGGATCGGGTTCGGCACCCCGTAGGAAGGTCAGCCGCGCCACCGGCCTCAAGCCGCCCGCCACCTCACCGTCGAGCCGCTCGACGCTCGTTGCCAGCCCTGCGGCCGAGGCAGCGATCGCCGCCCCCTCTGTCGCGGCGCCAAGGCTGATCTCGGCATCATTGCCGAGGGGATCACCGGCTGTCAGCCGCCGTGTTGTGTCTTCCAACAAGATCAGTGCTTCGCCATCGATCCGCCAGCGCGCGGGCTGGACGTTATGAACGCTCGGCGCGGCCATTGCTGCGGCGACGAGGGAGCGTAGTCCATCGGCATTCATGCGATATCCTTGCGGAACAGGTGCAGCTTGTGGAGCCATCGGCCGTTCATCTTTTCAACTTGCCTGCGGCTCGCCCGGTTTTCGTCGGCGATCCAGGTCCCGCCGACCGTCTCGTAACCCGCAGCGCGCACCCGTTCGAGCGTCTCGGCCAGCATCGCGCTCATGATCCCCTGGCCCTGTGCCGCTTGGGCGACCGAGTAGAAGACGATGACGGCCCGCTTGCGGTTCATCCGGTATCGCAGGAAGTGCCACGGCGTCGTTAGTCCGATCCGTGAACGGGTTGCCTTGAGGAAACCGTTCAGGTCGGGGATGGCGATGATGACGCCCACCGGCACCCCGTCCCGCTTCAGCACCGAGGACAGGCGGGGATCGATGATCGTGCTGAGCTCGCCCGCCTGGAACTGGAATTCCTCTGCGGTCAGAGGCACGAACATGGGATTGTTATGGAAACCGTCATTGAGCAGCAGTCGGGCTTCCTCCATACGCTCGGGGAAGGTCCCCTTGCGGATCGGGGCAAAGGTATAGCGCGCACGATCAAGCGATGCAGGCGGGATGGGTCTTCGAGTTAGATCAATCTCGAAGGTCGTCATGGGGAAGAAGGCGGAAAAGCCGTTCGTCTCGAGCAATCGTGGCAGCCAAGGCGGGCCGACGATCATATCGGTATAGGCAGTCGCCTCGAACCCTCCGGTCATTACCCCGCATTGCTGCATGGCTGTCAGATTGAAGTTGCCGACCAGCTCTTTCATCCCCTGCTCGCGGGCGAAATCTGCGGCAGCATCCAGCAGCATCCGGGCTGCCTCAGGGTCATCGGCACAGTCGAAGAAGCCAAATTGTGCCCGTCGCAAGCCCCAGCGCTCGTTCGATTGGCGGTGGAGATGGGCGATGATCCGGCCCACCGGCATTCCGTCGCGGTGCACCGTCCAGAAGCGAAAGGCATTGCCTGCCTGCCAGAGCGGGTTCTTCTCCGGGTCAAGCATCCGCATCAAGTCCCCCCGCATCGGCGAGACATAGCCGATATCTGGCGGATAGGCGTTGAACGGGGCGTCGAAGAAGGCTTCGCGGTCGCCTTCGTGCAAGGTGAGGCTCATGGGGCACGCTCCAGCAGCCGAGCAACGATGGTCAGTTCCCGCGTCAGCCGCGCTTCGTCAAGCGCACCGCCCGAGATCGCGAGAAAACGCGGCGAAGGCGCTGCAGAAAGGCGAAGCAGATGGCTGGCGCCATAGCGGTCAAGCAATTCGCGCGCGGCGCCCGTCAAGGTCTCGCTCATCGGATCGCGCGCAGCCGTCACCACAGGCTTTGCGGCGAGCGCAGTCAGCAGGTCCTCGGGCAGGTCGGACAGCGCCTCGGCGGTCACCGTTACCGCATTTGCGAGCAGGGGGTGTGCTGCAAGAATTGCCACTTCATCGGGCGCGGCTAGTGCAATGGGCCCCAGGATCCCCTCGCCGCGCACAGGGCTGTCGGCGAAACGTTCAATGAGCAGCACCAGCGCCGCAGCCGCTCCTCCCGTGGCGGCAAGGGCGGGATAGAGGATAGCGGGCGCGCTGACAAGATACGCGGCCAGTGCGGCCAACATGCCGGCTCCCGAGACCAACAGCACGTCACCCAGCAGCCTGAGCGGACGGCTCGCCACACCAGCAAGGCGAGAGCAGGCGAGGACAAACACAATGGCCGCAAAGGGTCCGCCGCGGAACGTCAGATCCGGAAAGGCGATGGCGAAGTCGGTCGCCAGCAGAGGCAGTGCCAATGCGAAGGCGAGCGCTAACATATCCACAGCGTGCCGCTCAGCCAGCGATATCGAACCACGTTGCGCCCAAAGATGCATGAGAATCGCCACCACAACCGATGCCTGAAACACGGCAAGCGCGATCAGAGCGGGCCCTGCCCACACCAGTTGGAAAATGATCGCCAGCAGCGAGAATGCGCCCGCCCCAGACAGCGCCAACAACTTGACCAGGCGTGGCGCATGGCGGCGCACCATTTCTTCGGCAAGGCGCAAGGTGACAAATGGCAACCAGGCTGCAACGAGCATCTTCGCCGCGACCAAAACCGGCGAAGACAGCGCCGACCCCGCCAACCGCAAAACCAGAAGGAGCACGATCATGGTCAGCAGGCGAGCAAGATGCGCTGCCACCTCGCTACTGCGCGCAGCCGACGCTACCCCCATGCGCGCCACCAGCGCGGCGGCGAGTCCAATGGCCGTTAATAGGGCGGCTATCGCTGTCATGCCAGGAGCTTTGCCATGAAACGTCTCACCAGCACCCGTTTCGCAAAAGCAAGTGGCGGCAGCAGCGGCCGTTCGACCCGCTGGGCATGAGGGTTGAAGAAATAGCCTCGGCAATCGGTGCCGCCGGGCCTCCCCAGGATCTGCCGGATTGCCTCTTCCGCCATCAGAGTGCCGGCCATCGTCACCATGGTCGCAAAGCTGAAGCGCGAACGTTTGCCAGCCGCGACCTGGCCCGCGACGTCGAGATCGACATATTTGTGGCTTGATGAATGCACCAGCACATACTCGATCTCCTTCATCAGACATTCCACGCCCATGTCGCGGGTAATCGCCTGCCACGGCACGCCGACCGTGGGATAGCCAAGCCGTTCTTCCAGCCGTGGATCGTGCGGGCGCACGACGGTCACCGACGGCAGAGGCGAGGCATAGGCATCGATCAATGTGCGCCCGTGATCGCGGCACTGGCGGTAGAATTCTGCGCCCGCCGCAGCATCATCGGTGCCGTTGATCGCGACATCAGCGCGGGGGAGAATATCCGGTAGCCGTTCGGTCCATTCGCGCCCTAGCACTTCGATTTGCAGCTCGGGATTGATCTCGAGCGCCAGCCGTGCCGCCGCCTCAGCCTTCAGCGCGCCAATTGTATCGGCGCGGGCAAAAAGCTGGCGGTTCAGGTTCGACACCTCAAAGACGTCGAGGTCGGCGATAACGAAGCGCCCGATCCCGGCGCGCACCAGCGCCATGAAAGCTGCGCCTCCCATTCCGCCAACGCCGGGAATGAAAACGCAAGCTTCGCGAAGGCGCGCCTGCTCGGCCTCATCCACGAAACCACGGTTGCGCGTCGTCATTTCGGCATAGCTGAAGGAGGTCATGTCATGGGTCATTTTAGAGGCCTGAGGCGGTTATAGGGACGGCGTGGGTCGAGCCACTGGATCAGTGGGACCAGCACTGCGCCGGCCAGCACAATTGCCGCCTGCACCGCCAATTGCGGCAAGGCGCTGCGTGGCACGCTGCGGGCGAGGAAACGTTGACCTGCGGCAAGATCGATCTTGCCGATCTGGAGCACATCATCGCCGCGTCCGTAGTCGAGCTCTCGCTCGCAAAAGGCGTTGTATTCCTCGCGCCGGTGCTTTGCAGCCACCGCAAAGGTCTTTTTCAAGTTGTCCGATCCACCGGTATAGGCATTCAGGATGATCTGCCGATCGGCATCATAGCCCGCATCCTCACCCACGCCAAAGGCATGGCGATGTCGGTGCATGATCTGATGGGCAAGATGACGGTGAGTGAAGGATTGCGGGGTGGCGCTTTGCGCCGGGAATATCTCGCTGAAGGTTTCGGCCACCATGCCGACCACTGCTGGCACCTGGGTAACACTGCTGACCCAGAGAGGGCGCAGGCCCTGTCGCAGAAACAGCGCGAAACAGGTGAGGCCGTAGAGGATCCATGACAATCCGCCGCTGCGTTCGTCGGGGTCGACCATGACCAGCCCGAGATGCAACACAGTCTCGCTTGCCCCACCCCGGATCACATCGAGAAGTGGCATTGCGTTGAAGGCGACTGGCCGATTATCGGCGGTGCGGATGACAAGCGTTATCACGCTATGATCCCAAGCCGCGCGATCCTCTGCGAACAGCCCATAATCGAGTATCTGCCCGTTAAGACAGGCGCGCACGACCGTCTCGCAGTCTCGCTGGAACTTTTCTAACTCGATGGGAGCTAGACTCGTTCCAGGGCGCTCGACGATCAACACGCGGTATTCGCGCGACGGCTGAAACGAAAGCGAGAGAGTTTTGCCGGAGAGCGCACCAAGAAACTGAAGCAAAGGTCCTCTCAAGCGACGTCAAGCCAATACGATTTTACTGCATGCTGTATCAGGACTACGAAAGATTCGGTACACCGAACTCGATTGGCCAGCCAAGATGATATTGTCCTGCAGCGCAAGCAACATGCCCCTTCTCCTTACCTCTGGATTGGCGCCTTCCCACAGTTCGCCACTGCTGCCGGAGAGCAGAAGCTCGTCGTCACGTGTAGTGCTGGAATGCGAGGCCGTCAGTCGAAGATATTTCGCCGGCGGATGACATTTTCGACCCCCGGCGGACTGCCAGGGCGCAGATACCCTGGATAAGTCCGAAGGTAGCCAAGTGCCGATTTCGGCTTGGGCATCATCTTTAGGCATAAGGTCGTCGATGACGTCAAAACGGAATCCTGCACGACTTGAAAAGTGGAGATCAGCGTTTTGGGAGAATTGGCGCGGCTCCCTAGATTAGCACGTGATTTCAAACGCTGAAAAAGGTGACCTTTGATTTGCCTGTATTTTCACGTCGCGGGTGACCGTGGATGTCATCTTTGTGCCCTCGCTTTGGGATGACGTCAACATTGCGGGAAAGCGGCAATTATTTCCGCTCAAAAGCATCAATCTGGAGGTCAGAATGGTATCTTCGCGGGGGCAGCTTCTCGCCGTCATTGCCCCCAATTTCCGTACGTTAAGGGCCTGTCGTAAGCTGCCGTTCGCCCGGAAGGCGTAAGATCTTCTCCATCAGACTGAATCACCTTCTCAAACAGAAATCCTTCGTCGTCCGGCAGATCACTCGGACCCGGTCGGTGTGCATCAGGGAATCTGGCGTGGTGAAACGCAATGATCTTGAAGCCGCACTTGTTCACGTAGAAGTGGATGTTCCGCTTCTCGAAATAAGGCGTATGGGTTTGCCAGGTAATCGTTTTCGGATAGCGCGCTTCTATTGCAAGCCATGCCTTGTGGCCCAGCCCTTGGCCATGCTCGCCAACCTTGAGGAAAAAGAGGTCCAGTGTGTTGTGATGCGTCTCGTCGTTGATGGTTACGACCGCGCCACCGACCTTTTTTCCATCTGAGAGAATATGCAAGGCAACAGCGCCTGGTGCTTGGATGGATTGGTCCAGGTCTTCGTCGGCAGGGATCGGGCCATCTGGCAGAGCCCCGTACCTATCGATTACGGCGACCGCAAACGCTTCCTGGAGTTCTCTCTTGAAGTCCTGCAAATCGTCCGGATGAGCGACTGCCAGGGTAACGGTTTGATTGGTCATGATGTCTCTCCTCGAGCTTACTGAGGCGGAGCGAAGTTCTGCGCCTTTAGCCATGCCTCACGTCATCCAACGCACAGCATCTTGCTGAGGCCTGGGCTAGTTTCGTCAAAAGGGAAGCTAGCAAACCGGCATTGCCGAGCTGTGGAGGTCGTGTGGAGGATGTGTGGAGGCGTGCAGCCAGTTGGAAGGAGCCTCAGGATTTCCGGGGAAGCTGCTCTGAGTTCCAGATCAGACGATTGCCTCACCCAGAGCGATCTCGAACATGGCGCCGCCAGTGCCAGACCGGGCGTAGCGCACTGTCCCACCATGAGCCTCGACGATTGCACGGACCACGGAGAGACCCAGACCATTTCCGCCCTTCTCCAGCGAGCCGGACTGTCCGCCTCTCCGGAAGGGTTCGAACGCGGAAGTGGCAATGTCGGGGGCAAGGCCTGGACCTTCGTCGGCGACACGCAGGATCACCTGGTTGCTTTCCACGCCAAGGCTGATTTCGATGAGGCCTCGATGCGCATATCGACGGGCATTCGTGACGAGGGCGAGGAGGGCCTGCCGGATCCGCATAGGATCAACCTGGACCGTCACATCGGAAAGGTCGAGCTTCAGCTCGAAGCCTTCCTGTTTCAGGTCCTGTTCCAGCACGGCGGCAAGTTTCAGGATCTCGTCCTTCAGCCGAACGGATTGTAGGTGAAGATCAAGGTGACCACTATCGGCAAGGGTTACCGTGCGCAGATCCTCTACCAGCCTTGCCAGGGAATCCACCTGCAGGACAAGCGCCTGAAGCGACTTTTCGTCGGGCTCAAAAACGCCGTCGATCATGCCCTGCAGGCGGCCCTTGAGAATGGTCAGAGGCGTCCGCAATTCATGGGCAATCGTGGCATTCCAGAGCTTCATGTCCGAGGCCATGTCCTGCAGGCGCTGCGCCATGGCGTTGAAGTCCTCAACAAGAAGGGCCGTTTCCCCGAGAGAATGGTCGCCGGGCAAGGCACGGGCCGAAAGATCGCCGTCCTTTATCTGCCGGGCGCTTTTCGCCAACGATTCCAGAGGCTCGAGAATGCGGCGCGCCAACCGGATCGACGCGATCGCGGCGACAAGCAATGCGATCAGGATCAGAACGCCCAGTATGATGAAATCGAAACCCGTCAGCCAATTGTCCGTGTTCTCGGACCACGGGAAGAAATAGAAGAGGATGGTGAAGGCGAGATAGGTGCCAAAGAAGACGAGCAGACCGGCCGCAACGGTGACTGACGCCATGGCAAGCAAAATCTGCCGGCTAAGGCCCTTCATGATCATGGATCAATCCCAAGGCGGTAGCCCACGCCTCGAATGCTGATCAACAAGCCTCCGCCTCCCGCCTGTTCGAGCTTCTTGCGAAGCTTGCTCAGATGACTGTCGATCGTTCGATCCAAAGCGTCAGAGCCGGGCAGGCAGGCGTCGACGAGTTCGGCTCGCGAGAAGACCTTGTTGGGTGTCCGAGCGAGATGGGCAAGGAGCCTGAATTCGGTGAGTGTCAGGGGAACGGCAACTGGTCCACCGTCCTTCTCGATCTTGACCTGATAGCTGTCGAGATCGATGGTCAGGCTTCCTACTCGGATTACAGCCCCCGCCTGAGCCAAACCTGCCCGACGCAGCACGGCCTTGGCTCGTGCGACGACTTCAATCGGGTTGAATGGCTTGACGATATAGTCGTCCGCGCCGATGCGTAGGCCCTGCAGCCTATCAACATCCTCATCAAGTGCCGTGATCATGATGACGGGCGTGCGGCCTCGTCTCTGGATCTCGGCGAGAAGTTCAAAGCCATCCAGGCGCGGCATGGTGATGTCAGCGAGGACGATATCGGGTCTCAAAGATCGGTGCAGATCGAGTGCGACCTGCCCGTCGCGGGCATGCACGGTGCGGAAGCCTTCGCGGGCAAAATAGGCTTCGAGGATACTGGCGATCTCCGCATCGTCCTCAGCTATCAAAACAAGTTCTGCCATGATCAAACCACTCCTTGCGATTTACATGACACCGAAGCGTCTGTCCGTCGAGCGGCCATCTTGCGTCTCCACACGATCGCAACAAAACCTCCACAATCCGCCAATGGAAGGCTTTTAGAGCATCGCCATCGACCAATCCCTCACAAAATGATGGTGACCCAGATGCGAAACGTCGCGCGGTTTTGGATTTTCTGCATGTTATGCGTGCCGTTACTTCTGCTGCTTGCTTGCAGTAGTGAGCAGGATGCTGAGGCGAATGCAACAGCCAAGCCGCAGGCCGTGCGGGTCGGCGTGATGACAATGCAGCCGCAAGCCGTGACAGTTTATGACGAGTTGCCCGGCCGTGTCAGTGCCTTACGCACGGCCGAGATCCGACCCCAGGTCAGCGGCATCATCCAAAAGAAGCTCTTCCAGGAGGGCTCTTTCGTCAACGCCGATGCGCCGCTCTTCCAGATCGATCCGTCGCCCTTTGCGGCCGATGTCGATGCAGCGTCCGCCGCGCTCGCGCGGGCAAAAGCCGAATTTGTCAACGCGAAGATCAAGTTCGAGCGCGCTCAGCTTCTCTCGGCACAGAAGATCACCAGTGACGAGGCTTTCAACAATGCGACCGCAACGCTTGCCCAGGCAAAGGCGAGCGTCGCTGAGGCCTCGGCCAATCTGGCACGGCGAAACGTCGAATTGGCAAATGCCACAATCCGCAGCCCGATCAGTGGGATAATCGGTCAGTCGTTCATGACGGAAGGGGGGCTTGCCTCCCCATCCGGAAGCACGCCGCTCGCCGTAATCCAGCAGATCGATCAAGTCTATGTGGATGTCCGTCAATCCTCCATAAGCCTTGAAAGTCTACGCGAGACAGCGTCGGGTTCCGACCTTGGCGATCCCGAGACACTGCCGGTCAAGATCAAGACCATCACGGACAAGCCCTACGCCTATGACGGCACCATCGTGTTCTCCGACATCTCGGTCGATAGCACGACAGGAAGCCTGGGGATCCGCGTCATGGTGCCGAACCCGGAAAACCAGTTGCTGCCAGGCATGTTCGTGCGTGCGCTCGTGCCACGCGAAGTCTATTCCAAAGCTCTGCTCGTGCCTCAAGAGGCCGTCATGCGCGATCTGACCGGAAAGCCGCAACTCGTCATCGTCACCGAGAGCGGGACGGGAGAGAGACGTCTGGTCGAACTGGGACCGCTCATCAATCGAAACTACCTCGTAAAGCGAGGTCTTGCGGCCGGTGAAACCGTCGTCGTTCAAGGCCAGGACAGGGTCCAGACTGACCAAATTCTGGAGACGTCACCGGTCCAAACCGCCCCCGATACGCAGAGCTGAGATACTTATCATGCCGCAATTTTTCATCGAACGGCCCGTCTTCGCATGGGTCATCGCGATCATGATCGTGATCGCTGGTCTGGTTGCCATCCCGCAATTGCCGGTTTCGCGCTACCCAGCGATTGCCCCACCGAGCGTGTCGATATTTGCGAGCTATCCGGGCGCTACCCCGCAGGTCATCAACGATAGCGTCACAAGCGTCATTGAACGCGAGATCTCCGGTGCCAAGAATGTGCTTTACTTCGATTCGTCGGCGGACTCCTCGGGATCCACTACGGTCACCGTTACCTTCAAGCCCGGCACCAATCCGGAACTCGCACAGGTAGACATCCAGAACAGGTTGAAGGCTGTCGAATCGCGGTTGCCTGAAGCAGTACGCCGCGGCGGGCTGTCGGTGGAATCGGCTTCATCGGGCTTCTTGATGATTGTCTCCTTGAAGTCAAAGGACGGCAGCATCGACGCATTGGCACTGGATGATTATCTCGTGCGCAACATCGCTCCTGAACTGAAGCGTGTATCAGGAGTCGGCCGCGTTCAGTCCTTCGGATCGGAAGCTGCCATGCGGATTTGGGTTGATCCCGCGCGCCTGCTCGCGCACTCGATTTCGATGGCCGAGGTCACCCAGGCAATTCAATCGCAGAACATTCAGGTGGCGCCTGGGCGGATTGGCGATTCACCGACCGTTCCGGGGCAGAAGGTCACTGTGCCGCTCAATGTGAAAGGTCAACTCCAGACCGTTGAAGAGTTCTCGGACATCATCCTTCGCTCGAACCCGGACGGCTCTCGCCTGACCCTGGGTGAGATTGCGCGTATCGAGATTGGGGCACAGTCCTCAAGCTTTGCCATTCTCGACGGCGGCAAGCCCGCCACGGCAGCCGCCATCCAGGTTACACCCGGGGCAAATGCGGTCAGCACCTCGAACGGTGTTCGCGCGCGCCTCGCAGAGCTTTCCCTCACCCTGCCGGCGGGCATCGAGTATGCGATCTCTTACGATACGGCACCTTTCGTGAAGGTCTCGATCCAGAAAGTGGCGCAGACACTGGCCGAGGCCATGGTGCTCGTCTTTCTCATCATGCTGCTCTTCCTGCAGAACATTCGCTACACGCTCATTCCGGCAATCGTCGCTCCGATCGCACTGCTTGGTACCTTCGCCGTCATGCTGGCATTGGGGTATTCCATCAATGTGCTGACGATGTTCGGCATGGTTCTCGCAATCGGGATCATCGTCGACGACGCAATCGTCGTTGTCGAAAACGTCGAGCGCCTGTTGGCAAGGGAAGGGCTGTCACCGCGTGAGGCCACACGCAAAGCCATGAGCGAGATCACAGGTGCAGTGATCGGAATCACGCTTGTACTGACGGCTGTGCTTCTTCCGATGGGGCTAGCCTCAGGCTCGGTTGGCGCGATCTACCGCCAGTTTACGGTGTCGATGGCGGTCTCAATCGCTTTCTCGGCATTTCTGGCTCTCAGCCTCACCCCCGCTCTTTGCGCGAGCCTGCTAAAGCCGATCGACCCCGCGCATCATCAGCGGAAAGGAGTATTCGGCTGGTTCAACCGCGGTTTTGACCGCTTGACCGAGGGCTACACGAGTTGGGTCAGCCGCCTTATTCATAAGACTGGCCGGACAATGCTCGTCTATCTCGCGATTGTAGGCGCGGTCGCCTATGGCTACAGCACGCTTGCCACGGCATTCGTGCCGGAGGAAGACCAGGGTTCTTTTATGACATCCGTCACTCTGCCGGCAGAGGCAACGGCCGAACGCACCCGAGACGTCGTCGATCTCTTCGAAAAGCATGTCCAGACGAGGCCGGATATCGTCAACAACTTGACGATCATGGGTTTTGGCTTCTCTGGCTCAGGCACCAATACAGCCATGGCCTTCACCAGCCTCAAAGATTGGGGGCAACGCTCAGGCAGCGTCGATGACGAGGTCAACGCTGCAACCGAAGCCATGGCTGCCTCGCCGGAGGGCGAGGTTCTCAGCATGAAGCCGCCGGCAATCGATGAACTCGGTACAACTTCCGGGTTTGCGCTCAGGCTGCAGGACCGCGCCAATCATGGAGAAAAGGCGCTTGCTGAGGCTGCAGCCCAACTGACGCAGCTTGCCTCTCAGAGCAAGTTGCTCAGCGATGTCCGCGTGGACGGGCTGCCCAACGGTCCGAGCGTTACCCTTGTGGTCGATCGCCAGAAGGCGAGTGCTTTGGGTGTCGCCTATACGACGATCAGTGACACGCTCAGTGGCTCTGTTGGTTCGACCTATGTCAACGATTTCCCGCGTGACGGTCGGCTGCAACAGGTCATCGTCCAGGCCGAGCCGAAAAGCCGTATGCAGGTCGACGATATTCTAAACCTGCATGTTCGAAGCGATAGCGGCAAAATGGTCCAGCTTTCCGAGATCGTGACAGCAGAATGGTCGACCATTCCGCTGCAGGTGACACGGTATAATGGCTATCCGTCCCTTAGCCTGTCGGGTTCAGCCGCAAAGGGTGTTTCCAGCGGTAAGGCCATGGATGAAATCGAGCAATTGGCGCTCAAGCTTCCCAAGGGCTTTGCCGTCGAATGGACAGGGCAGTCGCTGCAGGAACGGCAATCGGGGGCGCAAGCGCCGATGCTGATGGCCTTCTCGTTCTTGATTGTCTTTCTGGTGCTGGCGGCACTTTACGAGAGCTGGACCATTCCGCTCTCCGTTATGCTGGTGGTCCCGCTCGGCATCCTCGGGGCGGTGATCGCAGTTCACATCCGAGGCCTGGAAAACGACGTCTTCTTCAAGGTTGGCCTGATCACCCTAATTGGACTCTCTGCCAAGAATGCGGTGCTGATTGTCGAGTTCGCGCGCAAGCGCCAGCGCGACGGGCTGGGACTTGCAGACGCTGTTGTCGAAGCTGCGCGTCTGCGCCTTCGCCCCATCGTCATGACCTCACTCGCATTTACCTTGGGTGTCGTGCCGCTGGTCATTGCTTCTGGCGCAAGCTCTGAGACCCAGAATGCCATTGGAACCGGCCTGTTCGGCGGGATGATCTCCGGCACGGTGCTGGCGGTGATTTTTGTTCCGGTGTTCTATATGATTATCATGCGTTTGATGCGCCCGTTAAAAGTCCAAGCTGGCTCCGCAACAACGGGCATCCTGCAGAACTGATGTAGTAATCCCTACAGGGGTGTCCGCTTCTTTCGTCCACGAGACAGAAGCGGACAGTCCGCTCTCAGCCCCATCAAGGATGTCGCTTGCGGGTCCCCAGCCAATTCCGCGAGACCCGCTTCAGCACAACGTATGAACTGAAGAACAGCAGCCAAAATTGCTCAAGTTGTTGAGAATACGTCGCTTTTTTCTGTAAGAAATAGTCGCTAGTTGTCGGCGGACTACCATGACGAAGACACCCTGTATCAGGCCCTGAGATCACCCCGCGCCGATTTCGGCTTGGGTATCACCTTTGGGCATCAGTTTTGGGCATCAGGTCGCCGATGACGCCAAAACGGGATCCGGCACGACGGAAAAACACGAGAATCATGGCTTTTTGGGAGAATTGGCTGGGGAACCTGGATTCGAACCAAGATTAACGGAGTCAGAGTCCGTCGTTCTACCGTTGAACTATTCCCCACCAAGGGTATCGCTGGCGCGATCGGTGAGCGGGCTTATAGCCAAAACATCCGGCATTGCAAAGACTGAATTTCAAAAAAAATGACAGCTTTCGCAAAAGAGCGTGACGCGAGGTCGGCGGCAACTCGATGAGCATCGTGGCCGAGCGCTCGCAGCCTTGTCCCATGCTCCAGGCGGCCCGTTTGAAAAACCGTTTGGTGCTCCGGGCCGGCGCTGGTATGCTTTGTGCAACGAAACGAATGATGACACCTGCGGCATGCGTCGATCTTGGCGCCTTGCGCGGTGCAGTGGAAAACTTCAGTGACAGACCCCAATCGCGGCGGACAGCCGAACAGCGAGGGGGCGTCGACAGGCAAGCGCAAGGGCGGGTCCTCCCGCCGGCGCGGCAAGGGCAAGAAGGCGGGACCGGTCAAGAACGGTCACGAGCCTTCTGCCTCGGCAGGATCGGCGGGCGCGCCGGTCGCCGAGCGACGTTCCGAATCAGCCTTTGCGGATGGTCCCATCCGCAAGCGAAAGCGCCGTCGTCGGGGCAAGGGCGGCGGTGCTGCGGCCTCGGTGCCGGGCAGCGCTAATCCCCAGGGCAAGATCCACGATGGTGTTACGACGGGCAGCACGGAAACTGCAACGTCCGCGAACCTGCGGGACGACGGCCGCAGCGGGCAGGGCACGCAGCCCCTGTCGCATGCGGCGCGGATCGGAGATCAAGGCGGGGCCGATCCGGCAAGCCAGCGCTCTGGTCGAAAGCGCAAACGCAATCGAAACCGGCATGCTGTGGTCCAGAAGCCGGGCCATGTCCGTCCGCTGACCGGTTCCGAGCCGCCCTCGGCCGCCGCGGCAAAGCCGGGGCGATCAGACGCCCGTGCAGCACCCGCCTCGCAAGCGGTTTCCCCGCCACCGCAAAGGACTGCGCCCGCTGCCGAGCGCATCCGCCCGGCACAGGACGGCGGGCCTGACGATCTCTATGCGGCACTCGATCTCGGGACCAACAATTGCCGCCTGCTGATTGCCCAGCCCACTCGGCCTGGGCAGTTCCGGGTCGTTGATGCCTTTTCCCGCATCGTGCGGCTCGGCGAAGGCCTTGGCACCACGGGCCGTCTGTCTGAGGACGCCATGGACCGCGCGGTAGATGCTCTGCGCGTCTGCGCCAGCAAGCTGTCTGGCCGTGACATCAGGCGTATGCGGCTGATCGCGACCGAAGCCTGCCGTGCGGCGGAAAACGGTGAGCTCTTCCTGGAGCGGGTGACCGCCGAAACCGGGTTGCAGCTTGAAATCATCAATCGCGAGACCGAGGCCCGCCTTGCCGTCTCCGGCTGCTCGTCGCTCGTCGGACGGGAAGCGCGCTCCGTCGTCCTCTTCGACATCGGCGGCGGCTCCTCCGAGATTGCGGTCATCCGCATCCACGACAATCGCTCCAGCCGGCTTGCCAATCACATCACCCACTGGACATCGCTTCCCGTGGGGGTGGTGACGCTCTCCGAACGGCATGGCGGTCGCGACGTCACGCCCGATATTTTCGAAGGCATGACCCGCGAGGTCGAGGGCATGCTGGCCAAGTTCGAATGCCCCGATATCCCCCGCAGCATGGATGATTTCCATCTGATCGGCACCTCGGGAACGGTAACGACGCTCGCCGGCGTGCATCTCGAGCTGCCACGCTACGATCGCCGCAAGGTCGATGGCCTCTGGTTGTCCGATGCCGAGGTGACGGCGATGCAGGCAAAACTTCTGTCCTGGGATTATGCCGGCCGCGCCGCCAATCCCTGTATCGGGCCTGACCGCGCCGATCTGGTGCTGGCCGGCTGCGCGATCCTGGAGGCGATCCGCCGCCGCTGGCCCTCGAGCCGCATGCGCGTCGCCGATCGCGGCCTGCGCGAAGGCCTGCTCACCGACATGATGGCCGATGATGGCGTATGGCGCCGCGGCCGCAACCGACGTCCTCCAGTTTTGAGGGAGCGCTGACCATGGCGAAACCACCCATCGGCGGCAATCGCACGGGCCGCAAGCTCGGCCAGAAAGTCAAGAAGGGCAAGCTCAAGGCCTCGTCCAGACGCTGGCTCGAGCGCCATATCAACGACCCCTATGTCCAGCGGGCGAAGCTCGAGGGTTATCGCGCCCGCGCCGCCTTCAAGCTGCTTGAGATCGACGAGAAGCATCAGGTGCTGAAGGGCGCCAAGCGCATCATCGACCTCGGCGCTGCCCCCGGCAGCTGGTCGCAAATAGCTGCCAAGGTGACCGATTCCACCGACGAGGACATCCGCGTCGCGGCGATCGATTTCCTCGAAATGGCCCAGATCCCGGGCGTCAAGATCCTGCATCTCGACTTCCTCGATCCCGACGCACCCCGCCAGCTGATTGAAGCCGTTGGCGGCACGCCGAACCTTGTGCTGTCGGACATGGCAGCCCCGACGACGGGCCACCAGAAGACCGACCATCTGCGCACCATGCATCTCTGCGAAGTCGCGGCACACTTTGCTGTCGAGGTTCTGGCGGAAGGCGGTCATTTCCTCGCCAAGACCTTCCAGGGCGGCACGGAAAAAGATCTGCTCAACATGTTGAAGCAGAATTTCCGTCAGGTCCTGCATATCAAGCCAGCCTCGTCGCGGCAGGAATCGGTCGAGATGTTCCTGCTCGCCAAAGGCTTCAAGGGCCGCAATGGCCCGGGTGTTATCGAACTCGACGAGGAAGGTTTCGCCCGCGATCCGCGCGAGCTGGATACCGCCGACGAAACGGAAGACTGATCGGATCGTCGCGATGTTCACCTATATCACCGTCGGCACCAACAATCTCGCCCGCGCCATCCGCTTCTATGATGCGGTGTTTGCGGCGCTTGACATCGAGCGCCGTGTGACGGTGGAGAGTGAAGCGGGTTATGGTCGGCCGGAGGATGTGCGGTGCCGTTTCTGGGTCACCCATCCCTTCGACGGAAACCCCGCCACATACGGCAACGGCTCTATGCCGGCCTTCGAGGCGATGTCTCGCGCATCCGTGGATGCGTTTCACGCGGCCGCGCTCGCCCATGGCGGCACGGATGAAGGGGCACCCGGCCTTCGCCATTTCCATCCGAACTTCTATGCCTGTTACGTGCGTGACCCCGACGGCAACAAGCTCTCGGCGCTTTGCGAGCGGCCTGAATAGTCACTTCACGGAGATCGACTCGTCCTCGGGCGTCCGGCGGTAGCCCGAGACAGCCGAGCCGACATCGCGCGGCAGGCCGAAGAAGGGGACGACCGCAAACAGCGAAAGTCCCGCGACGATCGCAAATGCCAGATGGAAATCACCGAGCGACAGGCCCTCACCGGATATCCGCGCGCTGGATTCGAGGATCGATGCGGCGGCAGCGACGCCGAGCGCCAGGCTCACCTGCTGCAGCACCGAGGTAAGCGAGGTCGCCTGGGAAGCGGCGCGATCCTCGATTTCCGCATAGCCCAGCGTGTTCACCCCGGTGAAGAAGAACGAGCGGCAGAAGCCGCCGACAAGCAGGACCGCCATGATCAGGAGTATCGGCGTCGCCGGCGTGAACAGCGCATTGGCGGCCGTGGTGAGCGCCCCGAATACGCCGGCCATGATCAGCAGATTGCGAAATCCCAGAGCGGCGAAAGCACGTCTTGCGATGAACTTGGTGGTGATCGCCCCGATGGCGGCGATGAAGGTCGTCATGCCGGATTCAAAGGCGGTCATCCCGAAACCCAGCTGCAGCATCAGCGGCAGGAGAAAAGGCGTGGCGCCCGCAGCGATACGGAACAGCGTGCCGCCGACGATCGAGGCGCGGAAGCTCCTGTTGGCAAAGAGGGTCAGGTTCAGCAGTGGCGCCGGATGCCGCCGGGCATGCAGCACGTAGAGGATCATCAACAAGATGCCGATCAGGGTCGCGGCAGCACCGACCCAGACAGGCAGGGCCGGAAGGCTCATGACTGAAAGGCCGAAGACGAGACCAGATGCCGCGACCGCACTGAGGAAAAAGCCCTTCCAGTCGATCCGCGTCGTCTCGACGGGCTCGATCTCGGGAAGGTAGACGCTGGAAAGCCAGAGGCCGGCAAGACCGATCGGTAGATTGATCAGGAAGATCCAATGCCAGCTGAAAAATGTGGTGATGAAGCCGCCGACAGGAGGACCGGTAATCGGTCCAAGCAGACCTGGAATGGTGAGCAGCGCCATGGCGGAGACGAGTTCACTCTTCTTGGTGGTGCGCAGGAGAACCAGACGTCCGACCGGCGTCATCATCGCCCCACCCATGCCCTGCAGGAAACGGGCAGAAACGAAGGTGAGGAGCGAATCGGAGATGGCGCAGAAGAGCGAACCCAGCATGAAGACGACGATCGCCGCACGAAATACCCGCTTGGCGCCGTAACGATCCGCCATCCAGCCGCTTGCGGGAATGAAGATCGCAAGCGCCACCATATAGGAGGTGAGCGCCAGCTTCAGCGTGATCGGCCCGACGCCGAGATCGGCGGCGATGGTCGGAAGGGCCGTGGCGATCACGGTGGAGTCCATCTGTTCCATGAACAGGGCTACGGCGAGAATAAGCGGTGTGATGCGGTTCATCGGCATTCCGGGCGGAGCCGCGGCTGCGGCAAGGACCGGGTCTCATACCGCAATCGCGCGGCGGTTGAAACTGCGGCAACTTCGGTCGGCAGCCTGCCGCGAGCCACGGTTCCGGCGCCCACGGGCAAACACCATCACGATGGTGTGAGCGCGCTACCCGGGGCCGGCCTCTCCCCTATGTCGAGGTCAGCCCGTGCAGGGGCGAGGTGATTTGTTTGAGGAGATTGCAATGGTTTCGATGAAAAGACGGATGCTGTTGGGAAGCGCCGGCGTGGCCTTGGCCGCGCCCATGATCATGACCAGGGCTGCGATCGCACAGCAGTCGGGAGCAGATACTTCAATGAATATTGATCGCGCCATGCCGCCGGAAACGCACCGCTTCAATGTCGGCAAGTTCGAGGTCGTGGTGGTCAAGGATGGCGCGCGACCCTCGGAAAATCCGCAGGAAACCTTCGGCACCAACCAGTCGCCGGAAACTGTGGGCGCGCTGCTTGAGGCAAACTTCCTGCCCTCCGACAAGTTCGTCAACAGCTTTGCCCCCGTGCTCGTCAACACCGGTTCTGACGTGATCCTGTTCGACACAGGTCTTGGTGAGGGCGGACGAGCAAACGGCCTCGGTCGCCTGGTTGAAGGCCTCACAGCTGCCGGCTACAGGCGCGAAGATGTGACGACTGTGGTGCTCACCCATATGCATGGTGACCATATCGGCGGCCTGATGGAAGGCGGCCAGCCGACCTTCCCGAATGCGCGTTATGTGACGGGCCAGGCCGAATATGATTTCTGGGCCGATCCGGCCCGCGTCGGAACACCGGCCGAGAACGGCCACAAGGGTGTGCTCGCGAATGTCGCGCCAATGGCCGAAAAGATGACCTTCATCGGCGACGGTGGCGAAGTGGTCTCCGGCATTACCGGCATGGCGGCCTTCGGCCATTCGCCAGGCCACATGATCTACCGCCTGGAGTCGGAAGGTCGCCACCTGATTCTCACGGCCGACACCGCGAACCATTTCGTCCTGTCGCTGCAGCGTCCGGATTGGGAAGTCCGCTTCGACATGGACAAGGCGGCAGCTGCGGCCACCCGTACCAGGGTCTTCGACATGCTCGCGACCGACAAGCTCGCTTTCCTCGGCTATCACATGCCGTTCCCGGCGGTCGGCTATGTCGAAAAGATAGACCAGGGCTATCGCTACGTGCCGAAGGCCTATCAGTTCGAGATCTGAGCCTGATCGAGGGCCGCACCTTGTGCGGCCCTTCTATTCTAGGGATCACTGACCGGCGAAGATCTCGTCCGTTGCCTGCTCGATGAATTGATGGATGCGGCTGTCGATGTCGGCATCGCTCACGGCGACACCTGCCGAGGAAAAGTCCTGGCGCAACTGCTCAAGCAGCCGGTGCGGCTCGACGACCTGCTTGACGGCAACGGTACGCGCATAGGCTTCGACATCGTCGAGCCCCATCGTATAGGCAGCCCATCGGCCGACCATTTTGCTGCCGCGGACGCGGGCCTTGAACTGGATTTCCGCCTGGCGGGCGAACTGATTTTCGAGTGCCTGAGCACGCTTCTTCAATGCAGTCATGGTCGATCCCCTGGTCTTCTTGTTCTTGGTTGTGCCCCCAGCCCCGAGAGCAGACCCGTTATATAAGCAAGAGCTTCAAGGACCGTGTAATGGGTCGATACAATTCTAACGATCGCGGATTTTTCTGTATTGGCGAAGCCTGGATCCGCGACCTGGGAACTTTGCCAGCTTTTGCTATTCCTTTCCTGTCATGAACGTGTTACCAGCCCTCGCCAACTTCCAAGCATTTCATGCAGAAGCGACCGAACGGGATTTCTCGTTTTCCGGCCGGATTCTGCCTATTCAAACGAAGGAATTGGCAATGGCACGCATCGTAATGTCGGCAACTGGCGCTGAAGCGCTCACCTTTGACGACGTCCTCCTGCAGCCGGGGCACTCCGAAGTGATGCCGGGGCAGACCAACATCGCGACGCGGATTGCCCGGGATATCGACCTATCCCTTCCGATCCTCTCCTCCGCCATGGATACCGTCACCGAAAGCCGGCTCGCGATCGCCATGGCCCAGGCCGGCGGCATGGGCGTTGTTCACCGCAACCTCACCCCGGTCGAGCAGGCCGAAGAGGTCCGCCAGGTGAAGAAGTTCGAAAGTGGCATGGTCGTCAATCCGGTGACCATCGGCCCCGAGGCAACACTGGCCGAAGCCAAGGCGCTGATGGGCGCCCATGGCATTTCCGGCATTCCGGTTGTCGAAGGTTCAAGCCGTCCCGGCCGCCTCGTCGGCATTCTGACCAATCGCGACGTGCGCTTTGCGTCTGACCCGAGCCAGAAAATCTACGAACTGATGACCCGCGAGAATCTCGTGACCGTCAAGGACGGGGTCGATCAACAGGAAGCCAAGCGCCTCCTACATGCCCACCGCATCGAGAAGCTCCTTGTCATCGACAATGAAGGCCGTTGCGTTGGCCTTATCACCGTCAAGGATATCGAGAAGTCGCAGCTCAACCCGCATGCCGCCAAGGATGCCCAGGGCCGCCTGCGCGTCGCCGCTGCCATCTCCACCGGTGACGACGGCGTCGAGCGTGCCGAGCGCCTGATCGACGCCGGCTGTGACGTGATCGTCGTCGATACCGCCCATGGACACAGCCAGAAGGTTCTGGATGCCGTTGCCCATGTGAAGAAGATGTCCAACGCCATCCGCATCATCGCCGGCAATGTGGCAACGGGCGAGGGCACTCGCGCGCTCATCGATGCCGGCGCTGACTGCGTCAAGGTCGGTATTGGCCCGGGCTCGATCTGCACCACCCGCGTCGTCGCCGGCGTCGGCGTTCCCCAGCTCGCAGCCGTCATGGCCGCCGTCGAGGAAGCCAACAAGCTCGACATTCCCGTCATCGCCGATGGCGGCCTGAAGTTCTCGGGTGACGTCGCCAAGGCGATCGCGGCCGGCGCCTCTGCCGTCATGGTCGGCTCGCTGCTCGCCGGCACGGATGAAAGCCCGGGCGAGGTCTATCTCTACCAGGGCCGCTCCTTCAAGGCCTATCGCGGCATGGGCTCCGTTGGTGCCATGGCCCGCGGCTCGGCAGATCGCTACTTCCAGGCCGAAGTCCGCGACACGCTGAAGCTCGTACCCGAAGGCATCGAAGGTCAGGTTCCCTACAAGGGCCCGGTCTCGGCTGTGCTGCACCAGCTCGCCGGTGGCCTGAAGGCCGCCATGGGTTATGTTGGTGGCAAGGACATCAAGGACTTCCAGGAAAAAGCGACCTTCGTGCGCATCTCCGGTGCCGGCTTGCGTGAAAGCCATCCGCATGGCGTGACCATCACCCGCGAAAGCCCGAACTACCCGGGCGCCGCATGATCATCGGGCAATTGCCTGGTCCAAGTCAGGCGCCGCTCCTCTGGGGGAGCGGTATCCTGTCGGCTGGGTTGCTTGCCTGGATGCATATCGGCTTCGTACGACCGTTTGCTGGATTGACCGGCGGACGGCCCATGCCAGACCTGGATATTGAGAGCATAGGGCAGGGGCTGCTGGCGCTAAAGTCGCTTCTGGAGGTGAGGCCGGAAGCGGCCGAACTCTTGCGCGCCATGCATCTGGGTCCCGATCTCCTGCTACCGGCAGTGCTTGGCCTGTTTCTCTTCCTGTTGATGCGTAGGGCCGCAATAGGGGCGAGCCTCTATGGCCGCCCGGCCGAGCGTCTGTTGTCGGCTCTGACGGCTCTGCCTGTGGCCTATGTGGCCGTCGACTATGCCGAAAACATCCTCAGCCTGATGCTCTTTCCGCCCGCCATGCCCGCGCCGGGCACAGCAAACCTTTGGGCAGAAGCCATCTCCTGGCTGACGCGTCTGAAGTTTGCCGCTCTTGTCATTTCAGCCATCCTTGTTCTCCGGCTCGCCTTAGGTCCGAAGCCCGCAAACGATACCTGATTCCTCCGCCGCCTCGATTTAAGGACGTGATATTCAATGACCGGTTTTGAGATGTTCTGGCCGCTGATGGCCCATGCCTTCCTCGTCTTCTGCCTGTATGCGCTCCTCGTTGTGCGCCGCGCCGCGGTCGTCCGTTCGGGCAAGGTCGAGCGGATCGCCTTTCGTGAAAACCTTGCCGAGCCTGAAGAGAGCCGCGTCGTCAACCGGGCAATCGCCAACCAGTTCGAACTGCCGGTCCTGTTCTACGCCATCTCGGTCCTGCTCTTCATCACCGAAGCCGACAATATTGTCGCCGTCGTGCTCGCCTGGGTCTTCGTCGCCGCCCGTTATGTCCAGGTTGCCATGCAATTGACCGGCAACCTTCCGCTTCGCCGTCTCTCCTTCATGCTGGGTTTCGTTGCGCTCTTCCTCATGTGGGTGTGGCTCGTCGCCTGGATGGCGACCAGCTGACGGCTTGACCCTTCACGGCAACGTGTTTGGGCGGAGCGGGCCGAGGCTCTATCTTGCCGTGGCATCCCATCCGTCCCCCCGAGGAGAGTGTCATGTCGAAGCCCGAAATCACCCAAGCCATGATCGAAGCCTATGACGAATACACCCACCTGACCCTCGACCGCCGCGGCTTCATGCAAAAGCTGACGACGCTGGCCGGCTCGGGTGCCGCAGCTGCCGCCATCATGCCGATGCTCGCCGCCAATCAGGCGAATGCCGCAATCGTCGAAGAGACCGACGCGCGCCTCGACGTGTCGGACGTGACCTATCCCGGCGCATCCGGCGAAATGAAGGGTTATCTGGCGATCCCCAAGAACGCAGCCGACCGGTTGCCCGCCGTCATCGTCATCCATGAGAACCGCGGCCTCAACCCGCATATCCGCGATGTCGCTCGCCGCATGGCGCTCGAGGGTTTCGTCGCGCTCGCCCCCGATTTCCTGTCGCCCAATGGCGGCACGCCGGCCAATGAAGACGAGGCACGCAACATGTTCCAGTCACTGGACATGGCCGGCGCCACGGCCAATGGCGAGGCGACACGCGCCTTCCTCGCCGGGCACGAAAAGACCAATGGCAAGGTTGGTGCGATCGGCTTCTGCTGGGGCGGCGGCATGGTGAACCGCATGGCGGTCGCTTCACCAGAACTCGGGGCGGGCGTCGCCTATTACGGCTCGCAGGCCCCGGCCGATCAGGTGCCGTCGATCCAGGCACCGCTGATGCTGCATTATGCGGGTCTTGATGAGCGCATCAACGCCGGTATCGACGCCTACAAGGCCGCCCTTGACGCCAATGGCAAAACCTACGAGCTGCATATGTATGAGGGCGTCAACCACGCCTTCAACAATGACACCTCGTCCGCCCGCTACGACAAGGCCGCAGCGGACCTTGCCTGGTCACGCACCGTCGAATTCCTCAAGAAAAACCTTGCCTGATCGGATGGGGGGGGCGTCGCGCTCCCCCACTCCATGACATTTCGATGAAATCTCCGTGCCTTTTGACACCGATCAAACCGCTTCACCTCTCCTGCGCCTAGCTTGCCCTCAATTCGCCGGCACACGCCCTGCGAGCAATCAAGCGAGGGAGACTGACATGGCATCGACAATGAAGGCTGCGGTGGTCCGCGAATTCGGCAAGCCGCTCGTGATCGAGGAAATGGCCATCCCGGATCCCGGTCCCGGCCAGATCCTGGTCAAGTACGAAGCAACTGGCGTTTGCCATACCGACCTGCATGCCGCCAATGGCGACTGGCCGGTCAAGCCCACCCCGCCCTTCATTCCCGGCCACGAGGGCGTCGGCTACGTTGCCAAGCTTGGCTCCGGCGTCTCCCGCATAAAGGAAGGCGACCGCGTCGGCGTTCCGTGGCTGCACACCGCCTGCGGCTGCTGCTCGCCCTGCCGAACCGGCTGGGAAACGCTTTGCGGCAACCAGCAGAACACCGGCTATTCGGTCAACGGCACCTTTGCCCAATATGGTCTGGCCGATCCCGACTATGTCGGCCGCCTGCCGGACAATCTCGATTTCGGCCCGGCCGCACCCGTGCTCTGCGCTGGCGTCACCGTCTACAAAGGCCTGAAGGAAACTGAAGTGAAGCCCGGCGAATGGGTGGTCATCTCCGGCATTGGCGGCCTCGGCCATATGGCCGTGCAATATGCCAAGGCCATGGGCATGCATGTGGTCGCCGCCGACATTTTCGACGACAAGCTGAAGCTGGCCAAGGATCTCGGCGCCGATGTCGTCGTGAACGGCACGGCCGCCGATGCCATCGAACAGGTGCAGAAGGCAACGGGCGGGGTGCATGGCGCGCTCGTCACGGCGGTCTCGCCCAAGGCCATGGAACAGGCCTATGGTTTCCTGCGCTCAAAGGGCACCATGTCGCTGGTGGGTCTGCCACCCGGCTTCATCTCGCTGCCGGTCTTCGAGACGGTGCTCAAGCGCATCACGGTGCGCGGCTCGATCGTCGGCACACGTCAAGATCTGGAGGAGAGCCTTCAGTTCGCCGGCGAAGGCAAGGTCGCCTCGCATTTCAGCTGGGACAAGCTGGAAAACATCAACGACATCTTCCGCCGTATGGAAGAGGGCAAGATCGACGGCCGTATCGTTCTCGATCTTGCGGCTTGATGCATGGCTGAAACATCGGAAGGCGGCATCCCGGATGCCGCCTTCCGTGCTCCAGCTTCGATAGTCGGTCAGTTGCCCGATTGGAGGACGGCAACGCGCGGCGGAGCGCTGGTGCAGGCTGTATCTTCGCAGATGCCCGAGAGCCAGACCTCGCCATTGCCGATCATCACGCCTTCGGAATTGACGAAGAGATCGCCGTATTCCTGGTTGGATACGGCCTCGACGACCGTTTCGGTAAAGACGCTGTCATAGCCGTCCAGCAACTCCTGCTCCGAACTATAGGTCGCTTCTTCGCCGTCGATGCTTACGGTGATCGGATAGCTCACGAGGCTGACCACGATGTCGGACTTGCCTTCTTCGAGCGCCACCTTGAAGGCGTAGAACAGCTCCTTGTAGTCTGCAGCATCGCCGAGAAGGGTCTCGATCCGTTGATCGACCGAGGCTTCGTCGGCGCGCGTGACATGGGTCGTGAAGACGGCTGCGGCGAGCGCGGCGGAAAAGAAAATGGCAGTCGATCGGATCATGTGATGTCGGTCCCCAGACAAGCTTTACCTCCTCATAACCTAGATCCGCGACGCTGCATCGCATCACTTTTGGAGGGATATGCAATAGAGCGCGGCAATTGTGAACGCAGAGTGAAGGAGGCGGGTCTGGTTGCCCGACTGACGCGTCGCTATATATTGCGTCGCAGCAAAATAGGGATTGCGACATGACGCAGGCAGAGACCAACGCCGCTACCGACAAGATCTTCGTCTTTCAAGGCGGCGGTGCACTTGGCGCCTATCAGGCAGGTGCCTATGAGGCCTTGCATGAAAACGAGGTGGAGCCCGACTGGCTCGCCGGCATTTCCATCGGTGCGATCAATGCTGCCATCATCGCCGGCAGCCCGCGTGAAACGCGCATCGCCAATCTCCGGGACTTCTGGCACACCGTTTCGTCCAACCTCGATTTCGGTTGGACCGCTCAGGACAATACGCTCCGCCGGATGCAGAACGACGCCGCAGCCATGGCCGCCATGGCCTTTGGCATTCCGGGTTTCTTCTCGCCGCGCCTGCCGACCTTCCAGCAGCTGTTTTCCAATCCGGATCATCGCGTCAGCTTTTACGATACAGAGCCGCTGATGAAGACGCTCGACCGTCTGATCGACTTCGACCTGCTCAATGACTGCCAGACCCGGTTGAGCCTTGGCGCCGTGGAGATCCGCTCCGGCAATTTTGCCTATTTCGACAATCGCAAGAACCGTCTTGACGCCCGCCACATCGCCGCCTCCGGCGCCCTCCCGCCGGGATTTCCGCCGATCGAAATCGATGGCCGACACTATTGGGATGGTGGCCTTGTCTCCAACACGCCGTTGCAGCACGTGCTCAATGTCAACGACGCCTCGCGCGATCTCGAAATTTTCCAGGTGGATCTCTTCAATGCGCGGGGCGACATGCCGCGCGATCAGTTCGAGGTGGAAAGCCGGATCAAGGAAATCCGTTATTCCAGCCGTACCCGCATGAATACAGATGATTTTGCCCGTCGTCAGATTGTCCGCCGCGCCGCCAAGCGTCTCCTCGAAAAGCTGCCGCCGGAGTTCCAAGACGATGAGGACGCAAAGATCCTCCGTTCCATCGGTCACGAGTATGACGTTACCATCGTCCATCTCATCCACCGCCGCGCATCGCATGCGACCCATGCCATGGATGCAGAATTCTCCCGCCGCTCGATCGAGGAGCATTGGAAGGCGGGTTACGACGACGCATCCTATACGCTCAAGCATCCCAAGTGGCGCAATCGCGGTCGCCCGAAGGACGGCATCCAGATCTTCGACCTCGCGCGCGAGCGTCATCTCCAGATTGAAGCTTGAGAACCGCGATCTTTTTTTGTGGGGGAAGCAACCAAAGATGGGTGCTGCCTCCTGCATTAACACTTTTGCCAGACCGCTCGATTTATGTCGGTGACACAAATCTGACAGCCATGACGGTTGCAGCGGATGGGGGGAATGATGAGCGAACACGCCGTGGAGGGGCGACTGCAACTTCGCAAGAAGCCGCAGCAGGAACGAAGCATCCAGCGACTGGAGGCCATTCTCGAGGCTGCCGTCGAGCTTTTTCTCGAAAAGGGCGTCGCTGAGACGACGATGAGCGAGATCGCGGGGCGGGCCGGCATCTCCATAGGCTCGCTCTACCAGTTCTTCCCCCAGAAGGCCGCCGTCATCAAAGCGCTGCACGAGCGGTTCTCGGCCGAACTCGAAGGGTTCATCCGGCAGATCTTCGCAAATGCCGAGACGCTGGACGAGGCGGCAGAGCGGGCTTCCGAAAGTCTGATCGAGCTTCATGCCATGTTTCGCGAACAACGCATCTATATGTCGTTGTGGCAGGCGATCGTCGTCGACAAGGATCTTTCCCAGCTGTCGAACGAATTCCACGAACAGATCATCGCGAGCTTCTACCGCGACCTTTCACATCTCATCCCACAAAGCGAATTCGAGCGTTTTCGCGTCAACATCAAGCTGATGATCCTTGCAACCGGCGAGATCATCCGCTTCACGACCCAGCAGCCGGACGAGGTCGCACGCGCCCATCTCGATCAGTGGCGCCGCGTCATTCGTCGCAGCATCTTCGCCTTCTGAACGGCCTCACCAGCCGGGGATCATGTTGCCTGCCCGCAGTCTCGGATAATAGCGCGAATAGGTCTTCGGCTCGCCGTCCATGTCGTCTTCGACCTGTGCGGGGGTGATGTTGTCGAGGCAGGCGGTAATGTGGTCGGTGATCGCATTGACGAGCGAGGTCGAAAGACCTGGCCGCTTCATCAGGCCGATCTGTACCGGCGGCAGCGGCGGGAAGCCGTCATTCGCCGTCAGGACCTTCATCCCCGTGCGCAGGGCCGATTCCGGCAGGATGGATACCGCCATGCCGGCAAGCACCGCGGCCGCAACGACGGTCGAGGACCAGCTGGTAAACAGGATTTGGTAGTCGCGCCCGTCAGCGTCGAGCGCCGAGCAGGCAAGCTGTCGCCACTGGCAGTCGCGTCGTCCGACTGCGAGCGGCACGGGTGCGTCATCCTTGAGTGGATGATTGGCCGATCCCACCCAGCAGAGCGGTTCGGTTCGCACGACATCTGACTGTCTGAGCAGGGGGTTGTGCGTGACGAGTGCGATATCGAGTTCACCCTTGCCCATCTTGTCGGCGAGATCCATCGAGGGCTCGCAGACGATGTAGAGCTCCACATTCGGATGCGTCTTGGCAAAGCGCCCGATGATCTCGGGCATATAACGGTCGGCATAATCATCAGGCGTGCCGATCCTGAGCGTTCCCTCGAGCCTGTTGTCGTCGAAGGCCGCGATCGCCTCTGAATTCAGCCGGATGATGCGCCGCGCATAATTCAGCAGCTTGTCGCCATCGGCGGTCAGCCGGTTGCCCCGGCCATCCTTGATGAAGAGCTGTTTTCCGACCCGTTCTTCCAGGCGGCGCATCTGCATGGAAACGGCGGACTGTGTCTTGAAAACACGCCCGGCAGCCTTGGTGAAGCTGCCGGTGTCGACGATGGCAATGAAGGTCTGCAACTGATCGATATCGAGGGGGGCCGACATGAGAGTGATCCATCAGAAGGGTTGATGGCTACCATTAGAAACATTCGTTGGACTGATCAATATCCTTTCGGCATCTTCCTGATCGTAATCCTCACCGACCGGTTTCCGGCCAAGCATCCACCTCCAACCCTCGTCGCCTGTCCGCATCGTCGCGGACGGGAGCAATTTCTCGTGCCCGCTGAAAGGAAATGGCCATGCGCACGAACGATCGGATCCTCGACTTTGAACTCGACCTTGCCGTCGATCGGCCGGCTCGGACGCTTGCCGCGCGTCTCGCCCGCCTTCAGGCGTGGATCGGATCCCTTCGCGTGGCGCTGCGCAATCGACTTGCCGCGAACAGACTCGCCGATCTCGACGAGCGTCTTCTGAACGACCTCGGCCTTAGCCGGGGCGACGTACAGGAAGTGCTGCGTCGGCACGGCTATACTGACGATCCTTCGCAGCAGTTGACGCGTCTCGCGCGCCGCCGCGCCGAGCGTTCCCTTCGCGGTCACAAGACCGACTGAGACACGCTGATCCATCCCCGCAGGGTGACAGCCAATAGCCCTGCCTCTTGCCCGGTCCGATTGTTCTGGACCGGGCTTTTTTGTAAACGCTAAAATAACGATACGTGGTGTGAAATACGAGGGGAAAAGCGACCGGAAGTAACCTGTTGCTAACGAGCGTATGTCAGCGATGAAAATGCCTGACGTGCTACCTTTTTCGGAGACCCCTCATGCGTATATCGACCAAGCTGCCCCTGGCCGCCACGCTGTTTGCCCTCGTCATTCTGAGTGCCTCCGTGGCCATCGGTCTGGTTCAGCAGAGCCGAATCCTCGATGAGCAGGTCTACCAGAAGCTGGAGGCGACAGCCGACGGTCGCCGCAACGAGGCACGCCGTTTCCTCGAGGCCATCAGGCTCGACGCCCGCGGTACCGCCGCTGACATGATGACCCAGCAGGCGCTGTTCGGCATCACCGGTGCCTGGCCAAAGCTGGGTGACAATCCAGCCGCTGAACTGCAGAAGCGCTATATCGACGAAAATCCCAATCCCGCCGGCGAGAAGCAGAATCTCGACAGCGCCAAGAAGGACAGCTACGACCGCGCCCACAGGCAGGGTCATGCAACTTTCCTCAAGCATCTCGAGGCGCAGGGTTACTACGACATCTTCCTGATCGATGCCGATGGCAACATCGTCTACACCGTGAAGAAGGAACGCGACTTCGGCACCAACCTTCTAAGTGGTCCCTACAAGGATACAGGCCTCGCGCAGGTCTTCAAGAAGGCGATCGCGAGCGACGATCCCGACAGTTTTGCCAATTCGGAATTCGAGGCCTACGAGCCATCGGCCGGCGCACCCGCCGCCTTCGTTGCCGTTCCCATCATCATGAACGAGCGCAAGCTCGGTGTTCTCGCCTATCAGTTGCCGAACGATCAGTTGAACAGCATCTTCGCCAATACGCGCGGCCTTGGTCAGACCGGGGAGACCGTGCTGGTGGACAAGGCCGGTATGCTTGTTTCTGACAGCCCTCGGACGACAGACGTCGACAGTCTGAAGATGAGCCTGTCATCGCCCATGCTCGCAAGCGCCATCAGTGGCCAGGATGCCAGCGGCGACATCAGTGGCTATCGCAACATGACGAGCTATGCGGCCGTGGTGCCGCTCGATTTCGGCGACGTCCGCTGGGCGGTCGTGGCGCTGATCGGCGAGGATGAGGTTGGCGCACAGCTGGTCACGGCGGGCCTGAAATCGGTCGGCATCGGTGCAGTGCTCGTGCTGGTCGGCTCGCTGTTCGGCTTCATCTTCTCGCGCAGCCTCACACGCCCGATTTCCGAGCTCGTCACCTCCATGGGGCAACTCGCCGACGGCAACACCAACATCGACCTCAAGGGCATCGACCGCTCCGACGAGATCGGCGACATGGTGCGCTCGGTCGCCGTCTTCCGCCAGGCCGAGATCGACAAGCGCGAACTTGAGGCAGAAAACGAAAGCCGGCGCACGGCCACCGAAAGCGAGCGTCACCAGCGCGAGGCAGAACGTGCGGCTGCCCAGGCAGAGCTCACCGAAGCCATCGACGTGCTCGGAACAGGGCTGCAGCGTCTGGCCAATGGCGATCTGACCGGCACGATCCGCAAGCCGCTTGCCGGCAATCTCGACCGACTGCGCCTCGACTTCAATGCCTCGCTCGAACGCTTGTCGGGCACCGTTGCCGCGGTGCACGGCAATGTCGCCGAGATCAACCGCAAGAGCAGCACCGTCAGCTCGTCCACGGCGGACCTCAGCCAGCGCACCGAACAGCAGGCGGCCGCTCTGGTCGAGACCTCGACCGCCATCCGGCAGATCATGGATGCGATCCGCCATTCCTCGGAACGCGCCGAGAATGCTTCGCGTCTCGCTCGCGAGGCCCGGGCCAATTCCGACCGCTCTGGCGAAATCGTCGGCGGCGCCGTCGATGCCATGCAGCGCATCGAGAATGCGTCGAGCGAGATTTCCAAGATCATCAACGTCATCGACGAGATCGCCTTCCAGACCAATCTGCTGGCCTTGAACGCAGGTGTTGAGGCGGCCCGTGCCGGTGAAGCCGGCAAGGGCTTTGCCGTCGTCGCCCAAGAGGTCCGCGAGCTCGCTCAGCGCTCGGCGACCGCCGCCAAGGACATCAAGGCACTCATCACCAAGTCGGGTGATGAGGTCGCAACCGGGGTCGGCATGGTTCGTGAAACCGGCACCGTGCTCTCGTCGATCGCGGGCCAGGTGGTGCAGATCGGCGATCACATCCACTCGATCGCTTCAGCTGCCAAGCAGCAGTCGGCAAGCCTCAACGAGATCAATGATGCGGTTGCCCGCATGGAGAACGTCACCCAGCAGAACGCACGGGCTGCCGAGCAGACCAATGCCGACATGGCAGGCCTGACGCGCGATGCCGAAATGCTCTCCGGTCTCGTCGGGCAGTTCACCCTCGAAGCCAATGCCACGACCATGCAGAACCGCTTCGCCGACCAGCGCGACACGAGCTTCGGCCGTTCGGTTCCGCCGTCATCGCCGCAGCCTGCCTCATCAACAGGAGCCGCGGCGAAGCCCGCAACGCGATCTTTCATCAAACCGAAGGTGGCACCGGCAGAAGCCGGAAGCCGAGCCGTGGCTTCTCCGGCGCGCTCGCTGATGGACAAGATCTCGATCGGCCTCGGCGCCAAGCTCAACCAGGCGAAGGATGGCAAGCCGGACGGAGAATGGGAAGAATTCTGAGGCTACACGGCCGCTGAAATGCAAAACGGCGCGGGAAGCCGCGCCGCTTTCGTTTGCCGGCGATCCTTTGGCCGCTCAGACCTTGTCTTCGGGAGCCTGATCGGCAGGCTTCGGCTCGTCCTTGCGCGATGCGGTAAGGTAGGTGTCGAAGATCTGCTCCATGCTCTTCTGGTAGCTCTTCTGCACTTCAAGCCCGCTATCGAACATGGTGTTGACCATGGCCGCAAAGCTTTCCTGCGCTTCCTTCTCCGGAGCCTTGGTCGGCTCTGGCTGAGGTTTCGCAGCTTCTGCCGGCTGCCCGGTCATCTGCGCCGTATAGGCGGTCGCCATGTCCTGGAAGGCCTTGGTAAAGGGATTGTCGAGGAAGGGGTTGGCAGCTGCCTGGGGTTCCGGCTTTTTCTGACCGCCCATCATGTCCTGGAAGGCGCGCATGAACGGATTGTCGAACATCGCCGCCGCCATCGCAGCCGGCTGGGGCTGCGGCTTCGGCTGCAGGCCGGTGTTCTCCAGCCATTGCTGCATCATTGCCGCCATGGGCGTTCCGGCAAAGGCATTGGCGCCCGGGAACTGTCCGGTGGTCTGCTTGAAGAGCCCACCCATAAGCGTATCGGCCATGGCAGGCATCATCTGTTTCAGGATGTCCTGACCGATACCGGTCAGTTGGGCGGCCTGCGCGGCGATGGCCCGCGACACTTCCTTGGAGCCGAAGAGCTGCTGGAGGACCTGGTTGCCGTCTGAAATGCCCTGTGGCGTGAATGCCGAGCTCATGTCCTCAAAATACTTGGCATAATTGCCCGACGTCATCGCCTGGACGAGCGCGGAGAAATCGTAAGGATTGGTGGTGTTGCGCTTGAAGCCCGATGCAAAGGCCGGCATCAGCGCCGCAACGGCCTTGGCGGCCTGTTCCTGCGCCAGACCATATTGTTTGGCCATGGCGTCCATCGCCATGCCGTTCTGCGCCTGCATCATCATGTCGAACAGTGGCAGCATGGCATTTCTCCCCGGATGCGTGCAGTTGATTCAGCACTATATCCGGAATGGCCATCAGGCAAACCGCTTTTTGCCTGGTGTCTCAATGCCAGGCGCGGCGCGACCGCTTGCTCAGTACTGATATTCCTCGAAAACTGGCTCGACCGACCCGTTCCAGCGTCCGTTATAGAGAGCCAGCATGTCGTCGGCCAGCGTCATCCGCTTGGCGAGAACTTCGTCCAGCGTGTTGAGGAACACCGTCTCGTCCTGGCCTTCGGAATTCAGCTGGCCACGGGCTTTCAGCCCCGCGCGTGACATTTCGACGACCTCGCGCGCCACTTCCATCAGCGGGCGCCCCGCAACCGAAGCCTTGAGCCCCTGAGCCGGGACAGCATCGCGCATGGCAATCACGTCTTCGACGGTCCAGCCGGCGGTCAGATCGTCGGCCGCAGCCAGCGCCGTTTCGTCATAGAGCAGGCCGACCCAGAGTGCCGGCAGCGCACAGATGCGCCGCCACGGACCACCGTCTGCACCACGCATTTCGAGGAAGCGCTTCAGCCGCACATCGGGGAAGAGGGTGGAGAGGTGGTTGGTCCAGTCCCCCAGCTGCGGCTCCCACTCGGCGACTTCGCCCTTGAGAGCGCCATCCATGAACTGGCGGAAGGTGATGTGGGTACAGTCGTGGTACCGCCCGTCGCGCACAATGAAATACATCGGGGCATCGATGGCCCAGGCCACATAGTCGCCGAACGAGAAATCCTTCGAGAAGGTGAAGGGCAGAACGCCGGCGCGCTGATTGTCGGTATCGCGCCAGATGTCGCCGCGCCAGGAAAGCAGGCCGTTCGGCTTGCCTTCCGTGAATGGCGAGGAGGCGAAGAGCGCGGTTGCCAGCGACTGCAGCTTCATCGACACACGCATCTTCTGCCGCATGTCGGCTTCCGACGAGAAGTCGAGATTCACCTGGATCGTGCAGGTCCGGTACATCATGTCGAGACCCTGGCTGCCGACCTTCGGCATGTAGCGGGTCATGATCTCGTAGCGGGACTTCGGCATACGCGGCGTCTCGGCCAGCGACCACTTCGGGCTGCCGCCGATCCCCAGGAAGCGGATGCCCATGGGCTCTGCAACGTCCCGCAGCACGGCGAGATGCTGGTTCGATTCCTTGCAGGTCTGGTGCAGCGTCTCGACGGGTGCGCCGGACAGTTCGAACTGGCCGCCCGGTTCGATCGAGATCGCTCCCATGCCGTATTGTTCGCCGAGACCGATGATGTTCTCGCCGTCCATGATCGGCTCCCAGCCAAGCTTCTCCTGCATGCCCTTGAGCAGAGCGGAGATGCTGCCTTCGCCATGATAGGGAACCGGGCTGTTGTCGACCCGGAAGAAGGCGAATTTCTCGTGCTCGGTGCCGATCCGGAACTGCTCCTTCGGCTTGGACCCAGCCGCCATATAGGCTGCCATGTCGTCGAGAGTGCCGAGAGGGGTCTGGTCGGTGGTGTCACGGGCCATGGAAGCTACCTTGCTGGGCGTCGCCGAGTGGGCTCGATCGAGGCCCATCACTGTGGCTGATTGAACCGGATTTCTGTGCCGTGCAAGTGAAAATCTCTCATGCACGGCTCAAAAAACTGGAACGAAGTGAAGTGGAAATAAAGGCTAGCGCCAGTCGCCGATGGCGGCCTGCACGACGGCCATTGCGGCGACCGCTGCCGTGTCGGCTCTGAGAATACGCGGGCCGAGCGGAATAGCCGTCACAAAGGGCAATGACCGCAGCAGAGCCCGCTCGTCTTCCGAGAAGCCTCCTTCCGGGCCCACGAGAAGCGCGAGCGACTTTTCTTCGATCCGCGAGAGCGCGGGCAGGGGATTATGCGTGGCGCTGTCCTCGTCGCAATAAATGATCCGGCGTTCTGCGGGCCAGCGATCAAGGAGGTCGCGAAGCTTCACCGGCTCGTTGACCTTCGGAATGGCAAGCACACCGCATTGCTCGGCGGCTTCTACGGCATTCGCCTGCAGGCGATCGATATTGCCGATCCTGCCCTGGACATGCTGCGTCATCACCGGCTGCAGAATGCCAGCGCCCATTTCGACCGCCTTCTGCACCAGGTAATCCATGCGGCCGACCTTGAGTGGTGCGAAGAGAAAATGCAGATCGCAATCGTCAGGCTGCGGGCGTGTTTCCTCGACAGGCGTGATCAGGATCTTCTTGCGTGTCGGAAAGTGGATGCTGGCCTTCCACTCACCATGACGTCCGTTGAAGACGAGGAGCTCCGCCCCTTCCTCGAAACGCAGGACATTGGCGAGGTAGTTGAACTGCTCTGCCGTCGCTTCGAAGGCTTGCGCAAGAGCAAGGTCGGCGGTCACGTAGAGCCGCTGCATCCGGTAATTGGCACGCATGAAGGTCTCGTCTCCAGGATCAAAGAGCGAGCTGAGACATAACCCAATAAAGCACGGCTGCAAGGGCGGCCGATGCAGGAACGGTAATGATCCAGGCCGCGACGATCGTCATGAAGTGCGAGCGGCGCACGAGATAACGACGGCGGATCTCTTCCGGGTTGCGCTCCGGCTTCGGCTCAATGACGAAGCGCTCCGCCTTGTTGCGCATGTATTCCATGCGCCGCTTGGAATTGCGCGTGTACCATTCGCGGAAGAAGCCGACACCGAAGACCGCACCCACCGCGATATGGGTGGAGCTGACGGGCAAGCCAAGCGCCGAAGCGATGATGACGGTAATGGCCGCCGAAAGCGAGACGCAGAAGGCGCGCATCGGGTTGAGTTTGGTGATCTGTTCGCCGACGAGACGGATCAGGCGGGGACCGAAGAGAAGCAGACCAAGCGAAATGCCGGCAGCACCGATGACCATGACCCAGAACGGCACTGTGACCTGCCCTGAGATCTCGCTGTCCTGCGCGGCATGCACGATGGCAGACAGCGGACCGATGGCGTTCGCCACGTCATTGGCACCATGGGCGAAGGAAAGGAGGGCAGCTGCAAAGATCAGCGGCAGCTGGAAAAGCTTGCGCAGCGACTGGTTCCGGTTCTCCAGCCCGCGCGATTGCCTGCGGATCAGCGGCACGCTGAGCCACCACGAAAGAAGGCCGAAGGCAAGGCCGATGAGGCAGGCCTGCAACAGGCTGATGGAAATGAGCTTGTTGAGGCCCTTGAGAGCGAGATAGGCGATGAAGGCGCCGGTCATGATCCCGATCAGCACGGGCACCCAGCGCTGTGCTGCCGAGATCTTGTCTTCGCGATAGATGATGAATTCTTTGATGAAGGCGAGGAAGAGTGCAGCAATGACCCCGCCGAGGACTGGCGAAATGACCCAGCTTGCCGCGATGCCGCCCATGACGCCCCAGTCGACGGCAGACATACCGGCCGCCGCGACACCTGCACCGAGCACGCCGCCGACGACAGCATGGGTCGTGGAGACAGGTGCGCCGATCCATGTCGCGAGATTGACCCAGAGCGCTGACGATAGGAGCGAGGCCATCATCGCCCAGATGAAGACATCGGCACTCGGCATCTTGCCCGGATCGACGATGCCACGCGAGATTGTGGAGACGACATCGCCGCCTGCGATCAGCGCACCGGCCGTCTCGAAGACCACGGCGATGGCGAGCGCGACCCCCATGGTCATGGCGCGTGATCCGACGGCAGGACCAACATTGTTGGTCACATCGTTGGCGCCGATGTTCATCGCCATATAGGCGCCGATTGCGGCCGCCGCCACGATGATCCAGGCGCCCGGCCGGTCCATGGCAAGCGCTCCGGCAAACACGGTGGCGAGCACCATGAAGATCAGCGCAATGCCGAGTGGCGCGAAACCGCGGGAAACGTGCTGCGCTGCTTCCTCGACATGGGCGATCTTGTCGAGATCCTTGTCGAGGGTCGGCTTCACAAGTTTCGGCTTTTGCTTGCCCATGGCGGGTGTCTCCGGAAGAGGGTCCCTATCCGGTTTCCTCGTTCTCTTGTTGTAGCGGCGAATGATGACGCTTGATCCGTACGCGACGGGCGCGCCACGGCAGATCTCATCGTGTCGCAGAAGCCCCTAGCGACAAAGGGGCCGCGCTGCAATATGACAGTTTTGTGACAGTCGCTTTCAGGCCCGTTTTGCAGCCTTTTCTAGGATTGGCGCGGGCATTTGTGTCAGTTTCTGAAACTCGAGGAAGAGCGACTTGAGCTCCGGCTCCTCCACACGCGTCGCTGCTTCTGCGCAGCTGACCCATTCCAGACGGCGCACGCCCTTCTCCGGGAACTCCTTGACCGAGCCTTTGACGTCAAGCGCATGCACCTGGACACGGGTCGGAACCTTGTGTCCGCCCCGCATCTTCTTCATGTAAGTGTAATAGCCCACCGGCTCGACCGTAGCCTTGCCTTTGATGCCGGCCTCCTCGAAAGCCTCACGCTCGGCGATGGCATGGGGCTGCTTGCCCGGCATGTGCCAGCCTTTCGGGATGACCCAACGCCCGGTATCCCGGCTTGTGATCAGCAGCACCTCGAGCTCACCGGTCTTCTTGCGCGTCCGGTGACAGATCGCAGCAAACTGTTGCCGCGGCGGACGCTGCAGCATAAGCCTGAGGTCAGATGTGATGCGGCCGATGATACCCAAAGAACTTGCACCTCGATTCGTGTATAAGAATACGCCAAAAAGCCGCGCCTTTGCGGCCAATCTTGCGCGGTTTATACGCATTTCACGCTATGGTTATCCCTGGCTACCAGGTGTGGGCGCCATGCGTTCAATTCAATGCGACATTCGGTACCCGAAAGTCGCAAATTCCGACATTTAGGTTGCCGCATTCGTCGCAAATACGCCGAACTCCTTCAGTCCGTCGATTACGCCCTGGGCAGCAGTCCCTTGGGTGGTGATCATGCCGGGCCTTTCCTGCGCGAGGCTGACGAGTTCGGGAAGCGCGTTGCCCGGCAGTATGCCCCTCACACCATCGAGCTCGAACATCGCCCGGTCATTGCCGGTGTCGCCAGCAACCACCACCTCGTCCAAGCCGATTTCAAGTGTGCTGCAGAGCCAGGTGAGCGCCTTCCCCTTGTCGGCGAGATCAGGCAGAACATCGAGATCGCGAGCGCTGGAATAGACGACCCGTGTTCGGTGACCCGAACGGGCGAGCATCTGTTCCAGTTCCAGAATATCCTCCGCCGAGGCATCGTGGAGATACCAACTCGACTTGTAGGCGTGCTGATACTGTGCCGGTTGCCGCGTCAACCGCTCCATCATGACGAGCTCCGCCTCGATTAGATCAACATCAAAGCCGTCGGCAATGAGCGCGGTGTACAGGTCCGACAGATGCGGGTGGTCGTGCGAATGCACCATTGTGCCAACACCGCCGATCAGAAAATCCGCCTTCGGCAACCCTTCCTCTGCCGTGAACTCCAGAATGTCCTTGATCAGGCGGCCGCTGTTATAGACGAGCAGCGGCCGCTCGTCGTCCGGCAAAGCTTGCCAAAGCCGCGCGAACTCGATGGACGCTTCACGGTCCCCCGCGAGCGTTCCGTCGAGATCGGACGAAAAGAGCCGGATCGGTTTCAATCCCCGTCGTTCCATGGTTCTGCCCAGTCGCTTTCTTCAAGAGCTTGCGCCACCGGACGGCCTTCCACAAGAGCCACGAGTTGCTGAGCGATCCCGGTCCATGTGAAAAGGCTACGTGCCTTGTGTGCACCCATTCGCGACAGCCTGCCATAGAGACGCGCGTGCTTGAGCGGCTTCATCATGGTGATGCCGAGATCATACTTGTCGAAGGTGTCGGCGAAGAGAGCGTGGCGGCCATAGCTGATGGCACGGAAGAGACCGCCATGGATGGTAACGATCGTCGGCGTGCCGCTCGCCATCGCCTCGATCGCGGTCATGCCGAAAGGCTCGTATCGGCTCGACAAAACGAAAAGGTCCGCGGCACGATACATGTCCGGCAGGTCCTCGTCGGCAATAAAGCCTGAGAACTCTACCTTGTCCGCGATTCCAAGATCGGCCACCTGCTGCTTCAGCTGGGCGAGGATCGCCTCTTCCTGCGGATCCATGTTTTCGCCGCCGACGGCGAGCCTGAGACGGGTCTCGGGCATTCGTTCGACGAGAACCGAGAAGCCATCGATCAGGAGATCATAGCCCTTGTTGGTCGCAAGCCGTCCGAGTGCCAGGATCGTCGTACCTTCGAAACCAAAGCGCTGGCGCACCATTTTGCGCGAGGCCTCCGACACCGGATAGAAGCGGTTGTCGTCGTAACCCGGCGGGATCATGTGCACACGATTACGTGGAAGCCCGTAGTCTTCCATCAGCATGTCGAGCTGGATCGGCGTGGTCGCGACGACCAGCTGGCAGCTACGATAGACGATCAGTTCGTGCTGGATGCGTTCCTTGAAATTGAACTCTTGTTCAAACTTGTCCGCACGCTCGGGGTAGTCGGTCTCCATTTGCCGCTTCTTCCACAGACCCAGCGAATGCGGTGTGTGGATATGCGGAACGCCAAGCGCTTCCGAAAGCCTTTGCCCGGCAACGCCCGCATCCCAGTAGTGGCTGTTGATGAAGAGATAGGTCAGGCCTTCGCGCTTGATCCAGCGCAGCGCTTTTTCGTTCCATTCGTTGAGATGTCGGTGCAGATATTCCTTAGGGATGAAATCCGGCCCGCCACAGGGAATGCGCACGACGCGCACGTGTTCGTCCACCTCGTCGATCTCAGGCTGGTCTTCGAAGCGGCGGGTAAAGATATCGACCTTGTGGCCGAGTTGGGCGAGTTTCTTTGCAAGTTCGAGAACATAGACCACCTGGCCGCCTGTGTCGGCGGCTCCGAGTGGTGGATGGGCTGCGACGTAGCCATGCGTTGAGACGAGCGCGATGCGCGGCGTCTCATGCGGATCCGTTTGAAGTGCCATTATCCCCACCTTTTGAAAATTTCGTTCTTAAGAAGCGGGTATAGTAACGCACTAAGGCGGCGATTGTTTCATTATTTGGATGAAATTTTCGCGATGAGCCGGAACTTTTTCGCTTCGGCGCCTCTGTGAGGGCTAAGCGGGTAGCCCGACGATGAGGATGTGGAGTGCCCGAGGACCGTGGGCTCCGAGAAGCAATGTCTGTTCAATGTCGGCAGAGCGAGATGGCCCGGTGATCATGTTGACCGTGCGCGGCATAGCTTCCCCTTGTTTCGCGCGCAGATTGGTCCAGAGGTTTTCCATGTCGCCGACAATATCTTCGGCCGCAACAACGACGATATGGTGGTCCGGCAGGAAATTCAGCGTCACCGGATTGTCGGGCCCCGAGAGAACGCAAAGCGTACCCGTTTCGGCGACCCCGCCGAAGGCGTGACTGACCGCGACAAGGTCATTGCCGTCCGAGGCGCCGGACCGGATCTCCAAGGTGCCGGCACTGTTCCAGTCGAGAGATACGAGACGTGGATCTGTGCCGACGCGGATTTCTGCCGGCAGATTGCGCTGCTTCAGATACTCCGCAACGGCAGTTGGCACGCTGCCGGATGTCGCGAGCTTCTCCGTCGTTGCATTGTATTTCTCGGCCATGGCGATGAAGAGTGCCAGCCGCTCATCGGCCGGCAGTTGGCCGCGCTTCGGAATGATCCCTTGCGGGCGGTCCTGGAGACGACGAGCGACGGTCTCGGCGCGCTCGGTATCGCCGGCCCCCACCTTCAGCGAGGTGCGGATGCGGGATAGAATGGCCTGGCGGCTGTCCATAGGTCAGGCTCCCTGCTTTTGGCGTGCGGCCCATTGCTGGGCAAAGGTCTGTCCCTCCGGTGCCGGCAGATCGCGAATGTCGGTCCAGCCCGAGGCAAAGGGCAAGGAGGCGATCCGTCCCCTGTTGCCGCCGATCACGCTCAGCATCCGGGCTCCGATCGACATCGCCATCCGGTAGAGTTTCGGTCGCTTGGCAAAGAAGGCCCAGACCCCGAGCCCATATCGGGCCGTTGTCGGGTTCAGGTGCTTCTCGAATTCGCGCTCGCGCCAATGCCGCATCATCTTCGGCAGCGGGATATGCATCGGACAGACGCTCTCGCAGCGCCCGCAGAAGGTCGAGGCATTCGGCAGATGCCCGGAAATGTCGACGCCGAAAAGCGAAGGTGTCAGAACAGCGCCCATCGGCCCCGGATAGACGGAGCCATAGGCGTGGCCACCGACCGCATGATAGACCGGACAATGGTTCATGCAGGCGCCGCAGCGGATACAGCGCAGCATGTCCTGGAACTCGCTGCCGAGCATGGCGGTACGGCCGTTGTCGAGCAGGATGACGTGATATTCCTCCGGCCCATCCGGATCTTCGGCCCGGCGCGGCCCGGTGGAAAAGGTCGTGTAGACGGAAATGTCCTGACCGGTCGCGGAGCGGGCGAGGAGCCTCAGGATCTGCGAACAGTCTTCCAGCGTCGGCACCAGCTTTTCGATCGAGGCGACGACGATATGCACCTTCGGCAGCGATTGCGTCAGGTCGCCATTGCCCTCGTTGGTCACGATCACGGAGGTGCCGGTTTCGGCGATCAGGAAGTTGGCGCCGGTAATCCCCACATCCGCCTGGAAATAGCGCTTGCGTAGTACCTGCCGCGCTTCCGTCAGCAGCGTCTCCGGCGCCGTCAGGTCGCGCTTCGGGTCAAGATGTGTGTGCACCCGGCGAAAGTCTTCCTCCACCTGCTCCTTGTTGAGATGCACCGCCGGCGCAATGATGTGGCTTGGATGCTCGCCGCGAAGCTGGATGATGTATTCGCCGAGATCGGTCTCGACCGGTTCGATCGCATGATCAGAGAGGAAGTCGTTGAGGTTTATCTCCTCGGTGATCATCGACTTGCCCTTGGTCACGGTCTTGGCCCCGACACGCCGGCAGATGTCGAGCACCAGCCGGCGCGCATCCTCGGCGCTTTCGGCCCAGTGCACATGGCCGCCTGATGCCGTCACCTTGCGCTCATAGGCTTCGAGATAAAGATCGAGATGGGCGAGCGTATGGTTCTTGATCTCGCGACCTTTGTCGCGCAGGGCGTCGAATTCGGGAAGCGCGGCCGCGGCGGCTGCACGCTTGGCGATGAAACCCTTCTCGACATTGGTCAGCGCCTTCTGTAGCTGGCCGTCCGCCAGCGCTCGGGCTGCATTGTCCTTGAACTGCGGGGCGGTGAATTGCATGCCTTCCTCCTCCCTCGTGTCGTCTATTTGCCGCTGCCGGCAATTGGCCGGCTGTCGGTCATCCCGGCCAGAACTTCCGCGACATGGCGCACCTCGATGGTCGATCCCTCGCGCTTGAGCTTGCCGGCCATGTTCATCAGGCAGCCCATGTCGCCGGCGAGCAGCAGCTCGGCGCCGGTCTCTGAAATCATCGCCGTCTTCTTCGAGACGATCTTGCCGGAAATATCGGGGTATTTGACGCAGAAGGTACCGCCGAACCCGCAGCAGACATCCGACCCCGCCATCTCCTTCAGTTCCAGCCCCTCTACGCTGGAAAGCAGCTGGCGCGGTTGTCTCGAGATGCCGAGCTCGCGCAAGCCCGAACAGCTGTCGTGGTAGGTCACGCTTCTATCGAGCTTGACCTGCACATCAGTCATTCCTCTGACATCGGTGAGAAAGGAAACGAGCTCGAACACCTTGTCCGAGAAGCGCCGACAGCGCTCTTCCCAGAACGCGTCACCCTTGAAGAGCTCGGGATAGTGCATCTTCAGCATGGCCCCGCAGGAGCCCGAAGGCGCAACGACATAGTCGAAACCCTCGAACTGCTCGATGACCTGCTTTGCCAGATCACGCGTATCCTTGGTGTCGCCGGAATTATAGGCCGGCTGGCCGCAACAGGTCTGGGCGATCGGCACATGCACCTCGCAGCCGGCATCCTCGATCAGCTTGGCGGCGGAAAAGCCGACACTCGGCCGGAAAAGATCGACCAGACAGGTGGCGAACAGGCCGACCTTCGGCCGCGATTGGGCTTGGCTCACGCTTTTGTCTCCGTCTTGGAATTGGTGGCTGCGCGGTTGCCGCGCCCGCCATCACGGCGGATCAGCCGCAGTTTCGCGACCCGTCCCCATTCGCCAGCACGCGCGCTTTCGTCGGCCGCGCGCATGACGAAATCGATATGCGCTTGGGCTGCGGCCTTGGCGCCCGCCGGGTCGCCGGCCAGGATTGCGTCATGGATCGCCACATGCTGGTCCAGGAGCTGCTCGCGCGCATTGGGCAGCGAGAAGACGGCCTTACGATTGAAGAAGATGCCCTCAGACAAAAGCCGATAGCAGGCGCGCATCGTATGCAGGAGGATGATGTTGTGAGCCGCTTCACCGACGGCGTTGTGGAATTCGACGTCGGCCGCCAGTTCGTCTTCCGGCTCCTGGGTCCCGTGCGCGTGACGCATGTCCTCGATGATCTGGGACAACAAGGCCTTGTCGGTGTCCGTCGCCCGCTGCGCCGCCAACTCTGCCGTCAGTCCTTCGAGCTCACGGCGATATTCGAGATAGTCACGTGTGGCGCGGGCATGCCGGGATATAAGATCGGTGATCGGCTTGGAAAACACCTGGCCGATGATGTCGGCAACAAAGGTGCCGCCGCCATGATGGCTGATTAGCAATCCCCGGTTCTCCAGCTCTTTTAGCGCATCGCGCAGGATCGGCCGGGAGACTTCGAGTGATTGCGCCAGTTCTCGTTCGCCCGGCAGCCGGTCACCATCACGCAACACGCCATCGAGGATCAACAGCTCGATCTGCTGCACCACCTCGTCGGCGGTGCGGCTGTGGCTCACGCCGGAAAACAGTGTCTGGTCGCTTTCGATCATTCCTCTCTCCATGCCGTTTCATAGCAAGCAGAGTGACAAGTGGTCAACTTTCTTGTCCAGTTGACTATTCGGCAATTCCAGTCAAAGCGGGGCTGTGACGTTTGCACCTTTGCGCTGAGGCGGGCGCACTGCTAGCTTGTCGTCCGGGCAAGGGAGACGGTCGGCGTGGCAAAGGGTGATTTTGCATTTCCAATGGCGCCGGAGCGGGCGCTGGCGCTCGGAGAAATCCATGCCAGACCCTATGCGCTGGTCAAATCCGGCCGGGTAATCTTTCAGCTCGCCTTCATGATGGATGGAGGCTCGGCGGTCCATCATGCCGCGATATCAGAACTATCCCGCGCCCGCGGCGTCGCTCCGCCGGAGAAAAACGGGCGCTATCACTCGCTCGCCTGGGGGCAGGGGACACTGCGCTGGGAACGCCATACCGAGTTTTCCACCTGGTTCTGGGATGGGCCGCTGCCGGAGAGCTTCGGGGGCGACGTGCCGATCCATCCCTTCGGGGATGGCTTCATCGCGCCGGGTCCGCTGATCTCGGGCATCCGCCTCGAACTGCGGCCCGACGGTCCGGAAATCGCCGATGCCCGTGCCGCCTTCGATCCCGCAAGCCTCTGCTATAGCGAGTTGAAGAACGGCCAGGCGGCTGTGCTCACCGACTTCCGCCAGGATGGCCATGGCCTGACCCAGATCCTCGTCATTGACAGAGGCATGACGGAAGCCGGTCGCGGCGCCGTGGTCCAGCGCCTGCTCGACATCGAAACCTACCGCACCATGGCCATGCTCGGCCTGCCGCTCGCCCAGACGCTGTCCCCGGAGATCCGCCGCATCGAGGATGGCCTGACCGCCGTCACCCAGCGGATGAAGGCCCATGCCCGCGACGAGTCTGACGAGATGCTCTCCGAACTCACCCGTCTTGCCGCCGAGCTCGAAGCCAATGCGGCGCTCAGCCTCTACCGTTTCGGCGCCAGCCGCGCCTATGACGGCATCGTGCGCGAGCGCATCAAGACGCTGGATGAAACCCCGGTGCCCGGTCACGAGACGCTGGGCTCCTTCCTCGAGAGGCGCCTGGCGCCGGCCATGCGCACCTGCCAGTCGATCGAGGAAAGACAGGCCAACCTCTCGCGCAAGCTCTCCCGTGCGACTGCGCTCGTTCGCTCCTGGATCGATGTCGAGCTGGAGCGTCAGAACTCCGACCTGCTGACCGCCATGAACAGCCGCGCCGAAATGCAGCTGCGTCTGCAGCAGACCGTCGAAGGCCTCTCGGTCGCCGCCATCTCCTATTATGTCGTCGGTCTCGTCGGTTACGCCGCCAAGGCAATCCCGCACGACCTCCTGCCCTTCGACACGGCCATCATCACCGGCATTTCGGTGCCGCTCTCCGTGCTTGGAGTCTGGTGGGTGGTCAGACGCATCCGCCGCAGCCATGAACGTGACGGCTGATCAGCCCTTGCTGCTGCGCCTTGCTGATCGATATAAGGCCGCGAACGGCGGCAGGTGACGAGAAGTATGGCGAAGCAGACCAAGGCGAAACTCGACAAGAAGGGGCTATCAGGCCTTGGGCTCGAGAAACTGGTCGATATTCTCCTGGAGGAGTCCGCGGCCAACAAGGCGCTGAAGGCACGCCTCCAGACGGCGCTCGCCGGCGAAACCGGCCCGGACGAGATGGCGCGGCTGATCGACAAGCGCCTCGACGCGATCGACCAAGCGACAACGCGCATTAACCGCGCTCGCGCCAGGGATCTCGCCGGAGAGTTTGCCGCCTTGGCCCGCAATATCCTCTCCGAACTCGGCGCTGCCGATCCCCAGGCAGCCGCCGAGCGAATCCTGCGTTTCCTCGGCTTGCGCTTCCCGGTTTCGGCGCGCATGGCAACCGACAATGCACGTCTCTGGAAGGTCTTCGAGGATACGGAGTTCGCGGCCCTTGATCTGATCAAGACGGTCGGTGCCGAAGAACAGCCACTTCTGGTGCCGCATCTGGAGCGCCTACGGCTGCGCGACCGCTACGGCGAGCACACCGGTTTCCTGCGCGCGCTGACCGGCGTCGTCTCAGGCCCGGCCGCGAAGGCCTGGCGAACGGTGCTGGCGGAAGTCCTGCCCTCCGAACCCCTGAAGCTCGGCGCGTTGGATCTCCTGCAATCGCTCGCTTTGCATCAGGGCGATATCGACGACTTCCTGGCGCTCGAGCGCCAGAAGCCCGAAAACCGCCGCGATACGCTGGCCGTCGCCGACATGCTCCATCAGGCCGGTCGTTTCGAGGCCGCACTCGAGTGGGTGCGAGAGCGCCCGCGGGGCGTCCGCCTGATCCCGGTCAATGGCGTGCTCGCCTCCGTCGGTCCTGATTATGGCGCCCATGAACGCCGCCTTCTCGAAGCCGAAATCCTCGAAAAGCTCAAGCGCCGCGAAGACGCGCAGGAACTGCGCTGGCGCGAATTTTCCGAAACCCTCGATCCATCCGTCCTCAAGCTCTACCTCTCGAAGCTCGACGATTTCGCCGAATTCGATGAACTCGACCGTGCCTTGGCGCTGGCGAAGGAGCATGAGGACATCTATCTCGCACTGGATTTCTTCCTCGCCTGGCCGCGCCTCGACCTCGCCGCCGCCCACGTCCTGCGCCACCGCCACGACTGGGAAGGCCGCCACTACGACGACCTCGCCCCGGCCGCCGAAGCGCTCGCAGCGAAAGAGCCACTGGCCGCCGTCGTGCTTTATCGTGTGCTGGTCGAGGATATCCTGCGGCGCGGCATCGGCATGGCCTATCCGCATGCCGGGCGTTACGTCGGTGAACTCGCGCGCCTCATGCCGAACCTGCCCGAAGGTCACGGTTTAACGACCCATGCCGCCTTCGTCGCAGAACTCAGGCGCATTCACTCGAAGAAGTACGGCTTCTGGAGCTCGGTGCCGGGTGGGCTTTCAGGCCAGCCCTAGCGCTCCCAATAGGGCACCGGCCCATACAACTCCGCCAGATAGTCGATGAATAACCGCACCTTGGCCGGCAGGAACTGGCGGCTCGGATAAACAGCTGACAGAGCCACATTGCGCGAGCTTTCATACTGCGGCAGCACCTGCACCAGCTTGCCGGTCTTCAGTTCCGCGCCGACATCCCAGGTGGAGCGCAGCGCGATCCCGAGGCCTGCGATGACTGCTTCGCGGAGCACCTCACTGGAATTGGTAATCAGCATGCCCTCCGGACGCAGCGTGACTGGCCCGGTCGGACCTTCCAGGCGCCATGAATCGTGATTGTGTGCTGGCAGGCAGCGATGCTTCTTCAGGTCGTCGAGGGTTTCAGGCGTCCCGTGCGCAGCAAGATAGCTGGGAGCCGCACAGAGCACGCGGCGCACCGGGGCAAGCCGGCGCGCGACCAGCGAGGAATCGTTCAACTCCGCAATGCGGATCGCAAGATCGAAGCCGCCGCCGACGATGTCGGTGAACTCGTCTGACAGCACCAGATGGATCGCGAGATCCGGATGCGCCTCCATGAAGGGTTTCAAGTGCGGCGCGACATGCATGCGGCCGAACGAGGTCGAAGCCGAGATCTTCAGCGTGCCGTTGACCTCCGAGGAGCGGCCCGAGGCAAAGGCCTCAGCCTCTTCGAGCCCGCCGAGCACCGTCAAAACCCGCTCGTGAAACCCCTGGCCGGCCTCTGTCAGCGAAATCTGCCGCGTCGTGCGTTGCAGAAGCCGCGTGCCGAGTTTGTCCTCCAGCCGCTTGATGCGCTTGGAAACAACGGCAGGGGACAGCCCAAGATCACGCGCCGCCGTCGACATGCTGCCGGCCGCAATCACACGGACGAAAACTTCGAGATCACCGAGATTGGTCATGAGTGCGCGCCACTGTTTCCGATTTGGTCATAAGTGCATAGCATTTGCTCCACGAAAGTCCTAGTGGTAAGAAAAATAGACCAGTTGAGCAGCGGGCGCTGTGCAGCTAGGATCTGGGCAAAGAGGGGGAGACATTTCATGAGCGAAGCCATCGCCTTTCTGTCGCCGAGGCCCGACGTCCTGTCGCGGCGCGCGGAGATCCTTGCCGACCTGAAGGAACTGGTGCCGCAAGGGCGCCTCGTCGAGGAGCGAAACGCGCTCGTGCCCTTCGAGACCGACGGCTTCATCGCCTATCGCCGCCGTCCGCTGGCCGTCGTCCTGCCCGAGACGACAGCCCAGGTCGCCGCCGTGATGAAATACTGTCATCGCTACGGCATCCCCGTCGTGCCGCGCGGCGCAGGCACCTCGCTCTCGGGTGGCGCAATCCCGCAGGAGGACGCCGTGGTCCTCGGCCTCTCCGCCATGACCCGCATCATCGAAGTGGACTACGCCAACCGCTGTGCAACCGTCCAGGCTGGCGTTACCAATTTAGCGATATCGGACGCTGTCGGCGCTGACGGCTATTTCTACGCCCCCGATCCGAGCTCGCAACTTGCCTGCACCATCGGCGGCAACATCGCCATGAACTCCGGCGGTGCCCACTGTCTGAAATACGGCGTCACCACCAACAATCTCCTCGGCGTGAAAATGGTCCTCGTCGATGGCACGATCGTCGATCTCGGCGGCAAGCATCTCGATGCCGAGGGTTATGACCTGCTCGGCCTCGTCTGTGGCTCGGAGGGTCAGCTCGGCATCGTCACCGAAGCCACCGTCCGCCTGCTCGCCAAGCCGGAAGGCGCGCGCCCCGTGCTCTTTGGCTTCGATAGCGCCGAGGCCGCTGGCTCCTGCGTGGCTGACGTCATCGGCGCCGGCATCATCCCGGTTGCCATCGAATTCATGGACAAGCCCGCCATCGAAATCTGCGAGGCCTTTGCCAAGGCCGGCTATCCGCTTGATGTCGAAGCGCTGCTGATTGTCGAGGTCGAAGGTTCCGAGGCCGAGATGGACGCGATGCTGGCCGCTATCGTCGAAATCGCCAAGCGCCATGGCGTAAAAACCGTGCGCGAAAGCCAGTCGGCGACGGAAGCGGCGCTGATCTGGAAGGGCCGTAAATCCGCCTTTGGCGCCACCGGTCGCATCGCCGATTACATCTGCATGGATGGCACCGTACCGCTCAGCCAGCTCGCTTACGTGCTGCGCAAGACCTCCGAGATCATTGACCGTTACGGGTTGCGCGTCGCCAATGTTTTCCACGCCGGCGACGGCAACATGCACCCGCTGATCCTCTACAACATCAACGACCCGGAAGATGCGGCCAAGGCCGAAGCCGCCGGCATGGAAATCCTCAAGCTCTGTGTCGATGCGGGCGGCTGTCTGACCGGCGAACATGGAGTGGGTATCGAGAAACGCGACCTGATGCTGCACCAGTTCACCCAGGTCGACCTCGACCAGCAGATGGCCGTGCGCTCGGCTTTCGATGCGGACTGGATTCTCAACCCCTCGAAAGTCTTTCCGTTGGAGGGGAGAGGATGATGGCAAGCATGCTGACTCCCTCGACCGAAACCGAAGCCGCCGAGATAATCCGCGATCACGCCGACCGCAAAACCCCGCTTCACATCCGCGGCGGCGGCACCCGTGCGGGCTTCGGCAATTCCGTCACCGCGGAAACCACACTCTCCTCCGCGGGCCTCACCGGCATTGTCGAATACAACCCCGCCGAAATGGTCATCACAGCCCGCGCCGGCACTCCCGTTGCTGAGATCGAGGCGGCCCTTGCAGCGAACGGCCAAGGCATGGCCTTCGAACCCATGGACCATCGCGGCGCCATGGGGACTTCAGGTACGCCCACGATCGGTGGCCTCTTTGCCGTCAACAGCTCCGGTCCCCGCCGTTTCACGGCAGGCGCTGCCCGTGACCACCTGCTCGGTGTCCGCTTCGTCAACGGGGCAGGTGAGATCGTGAAGGCCGGTGGTAAGGTGATGAAGAACGTCACCGGCCTCGATCTCGTGAAGCTGCTCGCCGGATCCCACGGCACGCTCGGGTTCCTCACCGAAGTCACCTTCAAGGTTCTGCCGGTGCCCAAGACGGCAACCACGATCGTCCTATTGGGTTTGGAAGACGAGCAGGCGATGAAGGCGCTCGCGGCGGCCCTGTCGCTTTCCGTCGAAGTCTCCGGTGCTGCCCATCTGCCCGAAAGCGTGCGCGGTCGTTTCATCGGTGGCAAGCTTCCCGAAGGTGCTGCAACAGTGATGCGCCTGGAAGGGCTGGAAGCCTCGGTGGCCGTCCGTGCGGATAAGCTGATCGCAGCCATGGCAGGCTTTGGACCGGTCAGCCGCCTCGACGCGGAGCACTCGACGACCCTCTGGGCCGAGATCCGCGATGTCATGCCCTATGCTGATGGCACGGCCCGTCCGCTCTGGCGGCTGTCCATGGCGCCATCGCAAGCCTGGAAGCTGGTCGCGGGCTTGAGGCTGCGCGCGGGTATCGATGCGTATTATGACTGGCAGGGCGGTCTCGTCTGGATGCGCATGGAGGCCGATCCGGAGGCCGAGGTCCTGCGCCACGGCATCCGCACCCTTGGCGGCGGCCATGCCACGCTGCTCCGAGCCGCCCCCCAGATCCGCGCCGAGGCGGCAGCCTTTGAACCGCAGACCCCGGCGGTCGCCTTGCTATCCGAACGGGTCAGGGCAAAACTCGATCCGCACGGGATTTTCAATCCCGGACTGATGGCATGAAGGAGTTTAATCATGGCTGATCCGAATTACCGTCCACCGGTGACCTCTGGCGAAGGCTGGTTCTCGCCCGGCCGCCTCAATGTACAGGTGGTCTACTGCCTCTATCTCGTCAGTTTCGTCGTCGGGATCACCGGAATTGTCGGGCTGATTATGGCCTATGTGAACCGCGGCAAGAGCGAGCCTTGGCTCGATACGCATTACACCTATGCGATCAGGACGTTCTGGATCGGACTGCTCTATGCGCTGATATCAAGCATCCTGATGCTTGTGGCCATCGGCGCCATCCTGATCTTCGGCGTCGCCATCTGGATCGTCATCCGCTGCGTCATCGGCCTGCAGAAGGCCTCGGCCGGCGAACCGATCGCCAATCCCGCCAGCTGGTGGATCTGAAAACAAATGAACGGGGCGGCCCCATCGGCCGCGCTTTGGGAGGATCAGCGTGCAGACCAATTTCACCGCCGAGCAGCTCGCCGATCCGCATGTGGCGGAAGCCGAAAGCATCCTGCGCAAATGCGTCCATTGCGGCTTCTGCACTGCGACCTGTCCGACCTATGTGACGCTCGGCAACGAACTCGACAGCCCGCGCGGTCGCATTTACCTGATCAAGGACATGCTGGAAAACGGCCGCCCGGCGGACGAGCAGATTGTCACCCATATCGACCGCTGTCTCTCCTGCCTCGCCTGCACGACCACCTGTCCCTCCGGAGTCGACTACATGCATTTGGTCGACCATGCCCGCACCCATATCGAGAAGACCTATCGCCGCCCGCTGATGAACCGGCTGACGCGCGACATGCTGGCCATGGTCCTCCCCTATCCCGGTCGTTTCCGGATGGCGTTGAAACTCGCCGCCCTCGGTCGCCCCTTCGCCGGTCTTTTTGATCAGGTGAAATCGCTCAAGCCCATGGCCGCCATGCTGCGGCTTGCGCCTTTCAAGGTCGCGCCACCCTCCGACTTCGCCAGGCCCGCCATTCATGCGGCCTCGGCCGCCCGTCGTGGCCGCGTCGCGATCCTCACCGGCTGCGCCCAGCCGGTCCTCGATCCCGGCATCAACGAAGCCGCCATCTCGCTGCTGACCCGTCTCGGCGTCGAAGTTGTCGTCCCGCAAGGCGAGGGCTGCTGTGGCGCACTCGTCCACCACATGGGCCGCGAGCAACAGGCACTCGACAGCGCGCGGCGCAATGTCGACGTCTGGACCCGCGCCATCGAAGCGGGCGGTCTCGACGCGATAATCGTCACGACCTCGGGCTGTGGCACGACGATAAAGGACTATGGCCACATGCTGCGCCTCGATCCCGCCTATGCTGAAAAAGCGGCCCGCGTCTCGGCGCTCGCGAAGGACGTCACCGAATATCTTTCGACCCTCGATCTGCCGATCGCGGAGACGAAGGGCCTGACCGTCGCCTATCATTCCGCCTGTTCGCTGCAGCATGGTCAGAAGGTGACGATGGCACCAAAACTCCTGCTGAAATCGGCCGGCTTCACCGTCAAGGACCCGCCGGAGGGCCATCTCTGCTGTGGCTCTGCCGGCACTTACAACATCATGCAGCCCGAGATTTCAGCGAAGCTGAAGGCTCGCAAGGTCAAGAATATTGAGTCCACGAAGCCGGATGTGATTGCCGCCGGCAATATCGGCTGCATGACCCAGATCGGCTCGGCCACGGGCATCCCGGTGGTGCACACGGTTGAGCTCTTGGACTGGGCCTATGGTGGGCCGCGACCCAAGGCGCTCGATCGCCGGGCGTCGGTTTGAGCGAATTGTTAAGCGATTGCTGCAACAATTGTCCCGGGATGAGGCATCCCGGGAGGCCATCATGGCGAGAAAGACATTTGCTGTCGGATTCCTGTTCCTGTGTCCTTGGGTGACACCGGCAGCAGCGATCGAGCGCATTTACTGCGCTACATCCGATAGCGTCATCGATATGTCGCTGGAAAGCGGCTTCAGCAACAAGGATCAGGAAAGCATCGTCCATTTCCGCGGCATGGCTGGAGTGAAGGACAAAGCTGCCCCTCCGGGCTTCCAGCGCTTCCAGATCACCTCGAAAATGCTGAAGCAATACTGGATCGACGAGCGTGACCTGCGCTTCAGCGTCCATGCCTTTGCTCCGGAGAGGGAACCCCTCTACCGCGTTTCCATGGCGATGATCACCGACCGCAGTTCAAGCACCGCAAAGCGGTTTACCGGGCGCTACGACCTGAAGGTCGTCAAGCTGAAGATGGGCAGTGCCGTCGGCGGTGAGCAGATCCTCTCCCACGAGGGCGATATCTTCTGCGACATCAAGCGTTGACCGTGTGACCCAAACCGAAACGACTACGGCCGCATCTTTGCGATGCGGCCGATGTCGTTTCATCATGGGTGTTGGGACTCAGCCGCCAAAGATCGTGCGCAGGATGTCCACGCCTTTGTCGTCGAAAGACACGTCGCCCTGGCGGTTGCCCGGACCGATCACGATGACCTTGGAGCCGATATCGGCACGCTCATAGAGATGCTCGACATCCTTGTTCATCATCCGGATGCAGCCGGACGACATGTTGAGGCCGATCGTCCAGGGCTGGTTGGTGCCATGGATGCGGAAAATCGTGTCGCGGCCGCCCTTGTAGAGATACATGGCGCGTGCGCCGAGCGGATTGTCCGGTCCACCTTCCTGCACGACCGGCAAGATATGACCCTTTGCGGCTTCGCGGCGGCGCATTTCTGCCGGCGGGCGCCATGACGGCCATTCCGCCTTGCGGCCGATCTTCACCACGCCCGACCAGCCGAAGCCTTCGCGGCCGACGCCGACGCCGTAACGGGTCGCGCGGTTGTTGCCTTCGACATAGTAGAGGAACTTGTTGTTTGTATCGATGATGATCGTGCCGGGCTTTTCGTCCGTCGTCAGGCGCACGACCTTGCGCTTGAATTTTTCCGGCACTTCCTTGCGCTGCTGCGCAACGAGTGTGACGTCACTCGTCGTCTGAATGCGATTGAGGCTGATGGCGCTGGCGGGCACCGGCAAGGCGATGGTAAGCGCGATCACCGCCACCGCCGCCTTGCGAAGAGTCGTATTGAACATTGGCAATCCCCCTGATTTCCAGGGCCGAAAGCCTAGCCGCTTCGCTTACCAAAGCAAGCGCTAATCGATGCGCTGTGATATCGCCTGTGCTTTAGATCACAATCACCCTGGTGCCGACCTTCACGCGCTCGTAGAGATCGGTCACGTCCTCGTTGCGCATGCGAATGCAGCCGGAGGACACACCATTGCCGATCGACCACGGCGCATTCGTTCCGTGGATGCGATAAAGCGTCGAACCCAGATAGAGGGCGCGGGCACCCAGCGGATTTTCCGGGCCGCCCGGCATGTGCGCAGGCAGGAAGTGGCCCTTGGCCGCCTCACGAGCGATCATCTCCTGGGGCGGGCGCCAGTCCGGCCATTCGCGCTTGGCTGTCACCTTGTGCGTTCCGGCCCATTCGAAGCCCGGTTTGCCGACGCCGACGCCATAGCGTTTGGCCATGCCGTCGGCCATGACCAGATAGAGGAAGCGCTCGCGCGTATCGATGACGATCGTGCCCGGCTTGTGCTTGGTCTGGTACTCGACCATCTGCGGCAGGAATTTTGGCTCGATCTGCGTGCGTACCGGCTTGTCCGGCCGCATGGCGACCTGTTGAGGTGCCGGCTGCTGCTGCGGGAAAAGCACGCGCCGCTGCTGCACCAGACGCCGCTGCTGCTGCAGCGGCTGCTGGCGCAGCACCTGTTGCGGCTGCTGAACAATCCGCTGACGCCCGGCCGGAACCGCCTGCCGCATGCGCTGCGGCGTGGTAGAACTGCGGGTCTGTGCAGGAACGCCGCCGAGTTGCAGGATCCAGGACGCCTGGAGGTCGGGGCTGACCATCACAGGCGGACGGCTCTTGTAGCGATCACTCGCATGGACAGGCAGGGCAATCGACAGGCTGGTCAGCAGGGCCAGAAACAGGGAACGCTTCGACATCGGACAACTCACGAACTAGGGACCGGATGCGGCGGCACGACATGCCGCCAATTCGAACCGATCGTGACAGAACGGAGGCCGCCAATTGGTAAAGAGGCGTTCATGAAAATGCGATAGAGGCGGTAAACCTTTCGGAAGGGTTAGCGTCCGGTTTGGAAAAATCGTGAACAAATGGTAAACGACAATCCGCACCGGAGGAGAATCGCATGGACATGATTGCCGGGGGCCTGATCCGGGGTAACGACGGCCTCGACCGCTGCTTCTGGCATGGTGGCCTTGAGGACTATCGTCGATATCACGACGAGGAATGGGGCCGACCGGTCACCGACGACATCAGGCTTTTCGAGAAGATCTGCCTCGAAGGTTTCCAGTCGGGCCTGTCCTGGCTGACCATATTGAGAAAGCGCGAGAACTTCCGCGCTACCTTTGCCGGCTTCGATTTCCATCAGGTCGCCCGCTTCGGCGACGAGGACATCGCCCGCTGCCTTGCTGACGCCGGTATCATCCGCCATCGCGGCAAGATCGTTTCGACCATCAACAATGCCCGCCGCGCAATCGACCTCACGGCGGAATTCGGCTCGCTGTCTCGTTACTTCTGGAGTTACGAACCCGACGCCTCGGAACGTCCGGAGCGTATGGATTATGCCACGCTTAAGGCCAATCCAACTTCGCCCACCTCAATCCGCCTGTCGAAGGATCTGAAGAAGCGCGGCTGGACCTTCGTCGGCCCGACAACGGTCTATGCCTTCATGCAGGCCATGGGTCTGGTCAATGACCACATCGAAGGTTGCTGTCGTCGCGCGCCGACCGAGGAATTACGGACCCGGCTCGTCCGCCCCTGATCAGGAGAGGCTGGCGACAAGCTCAGGCACATGCCCGAGATCGGGGATCTCGCGGAAGCGCGGTGCCTCCTCGGGCTTGTCGACATGCTCGAGCACCCAGGTCAGTTCATGCGGCACGAAGACACCCCAGGCACCGGCGGCAATCGCTGGCACGATGTCGGACTTCAGCGAATTGCCGATCATCATGGATCGCTCCGGTCCCTCGCCATGCTTGCCGAAGACCCGCCGATAGGTGGTGGCCGTCTTGTCCGAGACGATCTCGACCGCATCGAAATAGTCGCCGAGGCCGGACTGTGCGAGTTTACGTTCCTGGTCGAACAGATCGCCCTTGGTGATCAGCACGAGGAAATATTTGCCCGAAAGCGCCTCCAATGCGTCGCGGGCATGCGGCAGGCATTCGACGGGATGACTGAGCAGGTCGCGACCAATGGCGAGGATCTCGCTGATGACGGAGGACGGCGCCCGCCCCTCGGTGATCTCCAGCGCCGTCTCGATCATCGATAGCGTGAAGCCTTTGATGCCGAAGCCGTAATGGGCAAGATTGCGCTTCTCGGCCTCTAGCAAGCGCTCGGACACATGTTCGCCCTCGGCATAGTCGGCCAGCAGACTGCGAAAATGGTGCTCCGTCAGCTTGTAGTATTGCTCGTTCTGCCAGAGCGTGTCGTCGGCGTCGAAGCCGATGACGGAGACAGGGCGGTTGGACATGACGCCTCCTTTTTCGATCAGGAAGCGAGAGACTATTCCCTCTCTCGGGCAAAGCAATGGCGCCCCAAGGGCGCCATCACAGTTTCTATAAGGGTATGAGAGCTTACTGCCCATTCTCGGCAAGCCAGGCCTTCATCATGGCGATCTCACCTTCCTGGGCAGCGATCACCTCTTCGGCCAGCTTGCGGATCTCGGGATCCTTGCCGTGCTCGAGCACGATCTTCGCCATGTCGATTGCACCCTGATGGTGCGGAATCATGCCCTGCACGAAATCGACATCGGCATTGCCGGTGAGCGGCACCGCCATATCCTTGTGCATTTTCGCATTGGCCTCGGCAAAGGCCTTGGAGGACGGCCTGTCATCCATCATGCCATGGTCCATGGTGCTATGGTCCATGGAGGATATGTCGTGGCCCTGGTGCATGCTGTTGTCCTGCGCAACGAGGACAGAGGCGGAAAGCGTGGTCGCAAGCGACGCCGCAACGAGAACAGTCTTCAGCATTGAATTCTCCTGTGCTGATCGATGAAAGGGAAAGCGCGGGCGGTATCACCGCGCAGTGTCATCGGATCAGGCGCGGGGAGGGGGCGTCTGCGGTGCCATCAGCTGTGACACGAGCCTTGGCGCAAGAGTGGCCGCTTCGGCGGCGCGCGCCGGCTTTCCGCTATCGGCAACGACGGGAAGGGCCGGCAGGGTCAAACAGGCTGAGCAATGCCAGCTTGCCTCCATCGGCTTGGATCTGTGCTCACTAGCATCACCACCATCGGCAACCGTCATGCGGCTGACCGAATGCGGGCAATCGACATCGACCATGGCTTGGATCGTGGGTGCGGAAACCGTCCCATGCGGATCGTTGGCGTCCATCGCATGTGCCACGGGCATCGCCATCACCGACATGCCGGTCATCGGCATGGTGCCATAGGCGAAAGCCGCGATCAGCAGCAGGAGGCGGGCGAGCAATTGCATGCGATGAAGATGATGCTGGATCGAGGCGAATGCAAGGCCGACGGTGCCGCGCTCAACGCGCGATCACATGGTGCACGATCTGATAATCACGGCTTTCCTCACCGAAGGGAACCACCGGCCAGTCCCAATGCTGCCGAGCCTGGCCCATCTCGACGCCGTGCATCAGGTCCACGGTCTCCTGCGCTACTCCGGAGCGGTCGATTACGGTACATCTGACATCTGTCACGAGGCAGGTCTCGGCCGAAACCTGTGCCAGTCCCGCGACATGCGCGGCGATCGCCCGACGGATCAGCGCTTCTTCCTCGGCATGACCTTCGAGACGCCGGCTCATGCCGATCCCGATCTGCGACAAGAGATTGGCAGAGACGACAAGATCGAGATAGGGCACCTGTCGAAGAAACGCGAGCGGCTCCAAAGGCTCGCCGGCAAGCAGCGCATCCAGTCCGGAGAGATCCCGCTCGATCAGCCGGACATTCTTCAGCCGCTTGACCGTTAGCCAGCTTCTTACGCTGGCAAGATGCACGAGATCGACCAGCACCACCGTGTCGAATAGCCGGGAAAGCTCGGCAACCGGCACATCGCGCAGCAGTCCCGATCCCAGCACCACCACCGTCCGCCGCTGCCGGCATCTCTGGGCGGCATGCAGGATGGCATCTTTCGTCCGACGCTCATGCTCGGACCAGGCGGCGCGGCAGCGATTGGCGCGCGCCCAGAGATTGACGGAGGAACGGATGAACGGGCGATGGCCAGCCGAGGTGAGCGGCCATGTCGCGGCGTAATTCAGAGCTTCAAGGATCATGTCTTACCGATAGACGGAGCTGCGATGGCCGATCTCGACCACGAGTACGATGAGTTTGCCGTCCTGGATATCGCAGATGATGCGGTAGTCGCCGACCTTGTAGCGCCAATACGCACCGAGCAGACTCCCCTGAAGTGGTTCTCCAAGGCTTCTGGGGTTTTCGTGTTGGGCAAGCCGCTCTTCCAGAAACTGTTTTATGCGGCGGCGAATGACGGGATCGAGTTTGTCGATCGTTTTCCGAACGGGCTGACGATACTCAATCGTCCAGGCCACGCCAGAACTCCTCGGAACTGACAACCTTGTCTTCGCCGCTCCTGATACGCTTCATGGCCTCGTCCGCTGCAGCGAGGTCCTGCAGATTTTCAAGTTCGCGCTGGATCATCTGGCGCAGATAGTCATCCGGCTCGGCACCCGCCTCCGACGCATATTCGACGATCAACTGATGCATTTCTTCCGGCATATCGAGCGTGACGCGCTTGTTCATCGGAGCGATCCCTGTTTCGAAGCCTCAGCATACCAGTGAAAGCACCCATTTTCCAGCATCCGCCCTCCGCGTCACCCGCCTTCGCACTTGCCGCCAAATCCTTGATCCTCTAAGACACCGGCACCTTTTTGAAACGAAATTCCGGTTGTCATCATGAGCGATAAGAACAAGAAGCCACAGAAGCTGAAGGCCCGCCTGCCGCGCGGCTTCGTCGATCGCGAGGCTGCCGACATCCGTGCCGCCAACCAGATGATGGAGACGATCCGCGAGGTCTATGAGCGCTACGGCTTCGACCCGATCGAGACCCCTCTCTTCGAATACACCGATGCGCTGGGCAAGTTCCTGCCCGACAGCGACCGCCCCAACGAAGGCGTCTTTTCGCTGCAGGACGACGACGAGCAGTGGATGTCGCTGCGCTACGACCTGACGGCGCCGATGGCCCGTCATGTCGCGGAAAATTTCCAGGAAATCCAGCTGCCGTTCCGCACCTATCGCGCAGGGTACGTCTTTCGCAACGAGAAGCCGGGTCCTGGCCGTTTCCGCCAGTTCATGCAGTTCGATGCCGATACCGTCGGCGCGCCCGGCGTCCAGGCCGATGCCGAAATGTGCATGATGATGGCCGACACGCTGGAAGCGCTCGGCATCAAGCGCGGCGACTATGTGATCCGGGTGAATAACCGCAAGGTTTTGGATGGCGTGATGGAAGCCATCGGCCTCGGCGGCGAGGAGAATGCCGGTCGTCGTCTGAATGTGCTGCGCGCTATCGACAAGCTCGACAAGTTTGGTCCGGAAGGCGTGAAGCTACTGCTCGGCGAAGGCCGCAAGGATGAGTCCGGCGACTTCACCAAGGGTGCTCAATTGGGAGAAATCCAAATTGATGTCATCTTGAAAATGCTAGGCAAGCCGGGGGAGCCTTATGAAAGTGCTGGTTTTCTCTCTCATCTCGACTACGTTTTCGAACGGTCTGACCTAGCCAAAAGTGCTGCCGCCGACGTTGGCGATCTTATCAGCCTTGTACAATCTGCCGGTTACGGGATTGATCGCATCATCGCAGATCCATCTTGTGTTAGAGGCCTGGAATACTACACAGGTACGGTTTTCGAAGCCGAACTCACCTTCGACGTCACCAATGAAAAGGGCGAAAAGGTCGTCTTTGGCTCGGTTGGCGGCGGTGGGCGTTATGATGGCCTCGTCTCGCGCTTCATGGGCCAGCCGGTACCCGCCACCGGATTTTCCATCGGCGTCTCCCGCCTGATGACGGCGCTGAAGAACCTCGGCAAACTCGGTCAGGACGACGTGCTCGGCCCGGTCCTCGTCACGGTCATGGATGGCGATGTCGAAAGCATGGGCCGCTACCAGCGCTTCACGCAGCAACTGCGCGCGGAAGGCATCCGTGCCGAAATGTATCAGGGCAATTGGAAGAAATTCGGCAACCAGCTGAAATATGCCGACCGCCGTGGCGTCCCCATTGCCATCATCCAGGGCGGCGACGAGCGGGCGCAAGGGGTCGTGCAGATCAAGGATCTGATCGAGGGCAAGCGCCTCTCCGGCGAGATCACCGACAACGCCGAATGGCGCGAAGCCCGCGTCGCCCAGGAAGTCGTGGCCGAGGCCGAGCTTGTGGCGAAGGTCAAGGAAATCCTGGCTGCCCAGGCAGAAGATCGCCGTCGGGCGAAGGGATAAAGCACCCTATGCAAAGCTTGCCCCTCACCCTAACCCTCTCCCCGCAAGCGGGGAGAGGGGACGTGCTCCAGGCGTCGAAGGCGTCTGGCCGAAACCTTCCGGCATCGGTCTTCTCCCCGCTCGCGGGGAGAAGGTGCCGGCAGGCGGATGAGGGGCAGCTAACCCCGATCGCAGGACCTACCCCATGCCCCTGACCGACATGCCCGATTTCGCCGGCACTATCCTGCAGGAATTCACGTCACGCGGCACCACCCGCGTCGACACGCCCGTGATCCAGCCGGCCGCGCCCTTCCTCGACATGGCGGGTGAAGACCTGCGTCGTCGCATCTTCCTGACCGAAAACGAGCGCGGCGAAAGCCTCTGCCTGCGTCCGGAATTCACCATTCCCGTCTGTCTGCGCCACATCGAAACCGCGACAGGCACGCCGAAGCGCTATGCCTATCTCGGCGAAGTCTTCCGTCAGCGCCGGGAAGGCCCGCAGGAATTCTATCAGGCCGGCATCGAGGATCTCGGCGACATCGCAACCGCCGCTGCCGACGCCCGCGCGATTGCCGATAGCGTGGCGATCCTGACGCGCCTGCTGCCGACCAAGCCGCTGACGGTGACCCTCGGCGACCAGTCTGTCTTCGAAGCCGTCGTCAAGGCACTTGGCCTGCCGGCCGGCTGGCAGAAGCGCCTGATCCAGGCCTTCGGCAATCCCGATCAGATCGATCAGCTGCTGCGCACGCTCGCCACCCCGACGCCGGTGCCGGGTCTGGCGCCGGCGGTTTCGGATCTTCTGGCCAAGGGTGACCAGGACGCCCTGATCGCCTATATCGATCAGACCATGCAGGAAACCGGCTATCTCACCAATGCCAGCCGGACGCCTGCCGAAATCGCCCGCCGCCTGAAGGAGAAGCTGGAGCTCTCGGAGACCCGCCTCGATGGTGCGGCCCTTCTTCTTCTGCGCGAATTCCTTTCGCTCGAACTGCCGCTTGCCGACGCATCGGCAGCCCTTGCCGGCTTTGGCGATGCTGCCGGTCTAAAGCTTGGGGCAGCACTTAGCCGCTTCGATGAGCGCGTGGCGGCGCTTGCGAATAACGGCACGGATCTCACGCGTATCACCTACCGCGCCGCCTTCGGTCGTCCGCTGGATTATTACACCGGCCTCGTCTTCGAGGTGGCGGTGAAGGGGAAACCCGCGGTGCTTGCCGGCGGTGGCCGCTTCGACCGGCTGCTGACCCTGCTCGGTGCCGAGACGCATATCCCAGCCGTCGGCTTCTCGCTCTGGTTGGACAGAATCGAAAACGAGAGGGCATCCTGATGACCATCACCATCGGTCTGCCCTCCAAGGGCCGCATGAAGGATGATGCCTCCGCCATCTTCGAGAAGGCTGGAATGAAGATCGTCGCCGTCGGCAACGACCGCTCCTATCGCGGCCGTGTCGAAGGTTTCGACGATGTCGAGATCGCCTATCTCTCGGCCTCCGAAATCTCGCGCGAGATCGGCAATGGCACGGTCGATTTTGGCGTCACCGGCGAAGACCTGATCCGCGAAGGGCTTGCCGAAGCCGACGCTCGCGTCGAAATCGCCGCCCGCCTCGGCTTTGGCCATGCCGATGTCATCGTTGCCGTTCCCGAGGTCTGGTACGACGTCGACACCATGGCCGACCTCGGCGATGTTGCCGCCGAATTCCGCACCCGCCATGGCCGGCGGCTCGCGATCGCCACCAAATACTGGCGCCTGACCCAACAGCATTTTTCCCGCCAACACGGCATTCAGCTCTATCGCATCGTGGAAAGCCTGGGCGCCACCGAAGGCGCGCCCGCCGCCGGCCAGGCCGATATCATCGTCGACATTACCTCGACGGGCTCGACGCTACGCGCCAACCACCTGAAGGTGCTGTCGGATGGCGTTATACTGCGCTCGGAGGCTTGCCTGGTCAGGGCACGGAAGCCGGAGCACGAGGGCAACCCCATGATCGGCCGCATCATCGAGGCCGTGCGCGGCGCGCTTTAATCAGAAAACGAGATCTGCCCCTCCCTGACCCTCTCCCCGCAAGAGGGGAGAAGGTGCCCGAAGGGCGGATGAGGGGCATTCTCAGAACGCAATTCTCGCACACACTAAAAAACCCGCCGGATCGCTCCAGCGGGTTTCTTTTGCCTTCAGGGGCAGGGATCAGGCAGCGACGGCCTGGGCCGAACCGCGGCGGGCGTCGATCGAGTAGGCCCCGGCGCCGACGATGGCAAGAGCGATGTAGCCGCCAGCCAGCGTCACGTTCTTCATCACCATGATCTGGTTCAGGGTGTTGATCCAGCCGAGTGCGCCTTCCGGCCAGCCTTCGATGGCAACGGTGCCAGTGTGGAAGACGAGGCCGGTGAACACGCAGAAGAGAGCGATGGTCCAGGCCGTGATCTTGGTCTGGAAACCGACGAGGATGAAGAGGCCGGCAACCAGCTCATAGAGGCCGGCGGCATAGGCCAGGAGATCGGCGGCAGGCAGGCCAGCGCCGGAAATCATGCCGGCAGTGCCGGTCGGGTCAGCCAGCTTGCCGAAGCCGGACATGATGAACATGAATGAGAGAAGGATACGGACGAGGACGAGAAGGCCGTTATTGGTCGCGGACATGGGGGAACTCCGTTGAGCGTTGACGCTGAAACCCCAAGCCCTGGCGGTTTCAGTTACTGCCCCTCAGATGCATGCTTTTTTGCCGCAGGCATAGGTTAACAGTCTTTGACTGATTGTTCACAAATACGGAACGATAAAGAGGGTCTCGTTCTCTGTGGAGGCCTTTCCACCGCTGCCTGCGCTCCCTACCTTCCCCCTGTCCAAAGCGCAAAGGAGCCTTGCCATGGCAGATCTTTCGACCTTCCCCATCACCGCCAAGTGGCCGTCCGCCGATCCCGGCATCATCCAGCTCTATTCCCTGCCGACGCCCAACGGCGTGAAGGTCTCCATCGCTCTGGAAGAGCTCGGGCTCGCCTATGAGCCGCATCTGGTGGATTTCGGCAGCAATGCGCAGAAAAGCCCGGAATTCGTCTCGCTCAACCCGAATGGTCGGATACCGGCGCTGATCGATCCCGATGGTCCAGATGGCAAGCCTATCGGCATCTTTGAATCTGGTGCGATCCTGATCTACCTTGCCGATAAGACCGGCAAGCTGCTGCCCAAGGACGGTGCGGCGCGCTATACGGTTCTGCAATGGTTGATGTTCCAGATGGGCGGTGTCGGGCCGATGTTCGGCCAGTACGGTCACTTCTACAAGTTTGCCGCCGACAAGGTGAAGAACAACCCCTATCCGGCAGAGCGTTACCGTGACGAGACCCGCCGGCTGCTGGGCGTGCTGGAGGCTCAGCTCGAAAAAGGGCCGTGGCTGACCGGCGAGGACTACACCATCGCCGACATCGCCACATGGCCCTGGGTGCGTGCACTCAAAATCTTCTATGCGGGCGAAACAGATCTTGGCCTTGCGGATTTCCCGCGTGTGCTTGACTGGTGGGCGAGGGCCGAAGCCCGCCCTGCGAGCCAGAAGGGCCTGAACATACCGTCGCGAGACTGAGCATAAAGAGAAGGCGCCGGATGCGGCGCCTTGTCCTGCATCACGGTGGACCGCTCAGCTCGGCGTAACGGATACGGTCGTCGGCAGCTGGAAACGCGGGAATATAAACAGCCCGACCATGTTGCCGCCGCTGCCTTCGAAGCCAGAGGACTCGCCGATGCAGAACACCGGTTGCCGGTGCTGGGCGCCCGACACGATGGTGGTCGAATAACAGAAGCGCGACGGCTGCGTGGCGGCCTGTTCGAACAGGCGCAGGATGTGTCCGCGATCAGCCTGATCATAGCAGCGCATCACGGTCAGCAGGCCGCATTCATGGTTCTCGAGGCCATGCAGACTGCGTGCATGGTTCCCGAGCTTCAGCAGGCCGTTGGTAAGGTCGCCGGTCCAGTCCTCGGATAGTCCGAAGCGGCAGGCGTGCTGCCCCAGCAGGCCGTTTCCATCCTGTTCGCTCACCCTGAAGGTGGTCGCAAGATTGGCATTTGCTATTTTGAACAAGGCGTTCCCCAAGTCGATAGCCAGCACTGGCCCCAATTTCCCAAGCTCGAAGTATGTGAACCCCGCAGCCGAACCCTATCCGGCCTAGGCCGGCACCCCCTGAAAAAACGATCCCCGCCTTTCAGGTCATCATGCGGCGAAAACGGCCACCGCAATCACCGCGCCAACTCGCCCCTGATCGAGCCGGCACAGCATCGTAATCCAGATCCGGCGGCCGAACGGCCGACAAACCTGGGCAAAGTCAACCGCCGCATATTGATCCGGCTGCAGCAATGTCCGGATCTCTGGCGACGCTTGCTGCATTCGCCAGATTTTCGACCTTCCCCCACAAGAAGGTCAAAGAAGAACACGTTGAGTACGCCGAAATTAACAGAATGGATACCATGATTTATTTCACCTGAAAACGGTTGATGTCTCATTTGGGCACAGAACTCTTGCGCCCTACAATATAAGCAAATATTAGAATAAAATAAAATAAGAAGTCCCTGGAAGACGGTGGTCCCGACATCGGAGACATCTTCCAAGGGATTGCGCACAACATGACGGAGGGCAGAGTTTTGTGTCAAGCGCACTGGACCAATAGTCGCTGCTCCAATTTTGGGCATTTGCGCGGCGACAAAGCAAAAGGGCGGCCCGAAGACCGCCCTTTCCGTAACTGAACCGGATAGCTCACCTGCAGGACCCGAAGGTCTTACATCATGTCCATGCCGCCCGTTCAGCGCGCTTGCCGCGCTGAACCACTTTAGGTGATGGGCGGCTCCGATGGACCTGATGGTAAGACCCGAAGGTCTTACATCATGTCCATGCCGCCCATGCCGCCCATGCCGCCAGGCATAGCCGGAGCGTCCTTCTTCGGCAGCTCGGCAATCATGGCTTCGGTGGTGATCAGCAGCGAGGCAACCGAAGCTGCGTTCTGCAGAGCCGTGCGGACAACCTTGACCGGATCGACGATACCCATGGCGATCATGTCGCCGAATTCGCCGGTCTGGGCGTTGTAGCCGTAGTTCTCTTCGTTCTTGTCGAGGATCTTGCCGACGATGATCGAAGCTTCGTCACCAGCGTTCGTGGCGATCTGGCGAACCAGAGCCTGCAGTGCGCGGCGAACGATGTTGATACCGGCTTCCTGATCGTCGTTGACGCCCTTGACGGTAATCTTCGTGGACGAACGCAGGAGAGCAGTACCACCGCCGGGAACGATGCCTTCCTGAACGGCAGCGCGCGTTGCGTTCAAAGCGTCGTCGATGCGGTCCTTGCGCTCCTTGACTTCGATTTCGGTCGAGCCACCGACGCGGATGACGGCAACGCCACCGGCGAGCTTGGCCAGACGCTCCTGGAGCTTTTCGCGGTCGTAGTCCGAAGAGGTTTCTTCGATCTGCGCCTTGATCTGTGCAACGCGGCCTTCGATGTCCGACTTCTGGCCGTTACCATCGACGATCGTGGTGTTTTCCTTGGTGATGGAAACCTTCTTGGCGCGGCCGAGCATGTCGAGGGTGACAGACTCGAGCTTGATGCCGAGGTCTTCCGAGATCACGGTACCACCGGTCAGGATCGCGATGTCTTCCAGCATGGCCTTGCGGCGATCGCCGAAGCCCGGAGCCTTGACGGCAGCGATCTTCAGGCCGCCACGCAGCTTATTGACGACGAGCGTTGCAAGAGCTTCGCCTTCGACGTCTTCAGCGATGATGACGAGCGGCTTGCCGGTCTGAACGACGGCTTCAAGAACCGGCAGCATGGCCTGAAGGTTCGAGAGCTTCTTCTCGTGCAGCAGGATGAACGCGTCTTCGAGGTCGGCGACCATCTTTTCTGGGTTGGTCACGAAGTAAGGCGAGAGGTAGCCGCGGTCGAACTGCATGCCTTCGACGACTTCGAGTTCCGTTTCAGCGGTCTTGGCTTCTTCGACGGTGATGACGCCTTCGTTGCCAACCTTCTGCATGGCTTCAGCGATGTCGTTACCGACCTGCGTGTCGCCGTTTGCAGAGATCGTGCCGACCTGGGCAACTTCAGCCGAGGTGGAGATCTTCTTGGCCTTGGCCTGGAGGTCCTTGACGACTTCTGCAACAGCGAGGTCGATACCGCGCTTCAGGTCCATCGGGTTCATGCCGGCAGCAACAGCCTTGGCGCCTTCACGAACGATGGCCTGGGCAAGAACGGTTGCAGTGGTGGTGCCGTCGCCGGCGATGTCGTTGGTCTTCGAAGCAACTTCGCGGACCATCTGGGCGCCCATGTTCTCGAACTTGTCTTCCAGTTCGATTTCCTTGGCGACCGATACACCGTCCTTGGTGATGCGCGGAGCGCCGAAGGACTTGTCGATGATGACGTTACGACCCTTGGGGCCGAGCGTTACCTTCACGGCGTCAGCGAGGATATCGACGCCATGCAGCATCTTTTCGCGCGCGGTGCGGCCAAACTTGATTTCTTTAGCAGCCATGTTCAAACTCCCGGGCGTCTAGCCCATTGTTGACTTGGTTAAACAGGAAGAGGGGTGATCGCGCTGAAATCAGCCGATAACGCCCATGATGTCGGCTTCCTTCATGATCAGCAGGTCGACGCCGTCGAGCTTGACCTCGGTGCCGGACCACTTGCCGAACAGAACGCGGTCGCCAACCTTGACGTCGAGTGCGATCTGCTTGCCGCTTTCGTCGCGGGCGCCAGGGCCAACAGCGATGACTTCGCCTTCAGCCGGCTTTTCCTTGGCGGTGTCGGGAATGATGATGCCGCCCTTTGTCTTTTCTTCGGACTCGACGCGCTTGACTACAACGCGGTCGTGCAGCGGACGGAAATTGGTGCTTGCCATTGTCTAATCCCTCGATCAAATGACACTCGCGATCCCATGAGGGCATCGCATCGGAATTTGTTAGCACTCTCCCTCGGGGAGTGCCAGCGAGGCTGAGATAAGAACAGCCTTCGAACGAGTCAAGCGCGCTCGTGAAAAAAGGAATTGTGCGTGCCGGCGAAATCCACCGACATCCACACAAGCGAAACTTCCGTGCAGCCTCAGGCTTCGCCTGCATTTTCTGAGCTTGTGTCGGCCTTTGCTCGGATCGGCCTCATGTCCTTCGGCGGGCCTGCCGCACAAATTGCCCTGATGCACAAGATCTGCGTCGAAGAGAAACGTTGGATCAACGAGGGCCGGTACTTGCACGCCCTGAATTACTGCATGTTGTTGCCGGGCCCCGAAGCCCAGCAGCTCGCGACCTATATCGGCTGGCTTTTGCACGGGGTGCGCGGCGGCATCGTCGCAGGTCTGCTCTTCGTCGCTCCAGGTCTTGTCGTCATACTCGGTCTCTCCAGCCTTTATGCGGTTTATCAGGAGGCGAGCCTTGTCACGGGCCTGTTCTTCGGTCTGAAGGCAGCAGTTCTCGCGATCGTTGTCGAAGCCGTCGTGAGGATCGGCAAACGGGCCTTGAAGACAAGCTTTCACCGATCGCTGGCGGCAGGCGCATTCCTTGCCCTTTTCCTCGTCTCCCTGCCGTTTCCGCTCGTCGTACTCGCGGCAGCCCTGGGAGGCCTCCTCCACGCTCGACGCACGACCTCGGCGGCCGTCGAGATCACTGAAGAGGTGCGTGCAAGACCACCTCTGTTCAGCCAGCTCGCAACACTCCTCTTCTGGGTCGCCGTCTGGCTCGCACCCCTGCCACTTCTGTGGCTGCTGCTGCCGGAAACGGCACTTCCCGAAATCCAGAGCTTCTTCTCGAAGATGGCGCTCGTCACCTTCGGCGGCGCCTATGCCGTGCTTGCCTATGTCGCCCAGGTCGCCGTCGATCACTATGCCTGGCTGAAACCCGGCGAAATGCTCGATGGCCTGGCACTGGCCGAAACCACACCGGGGCCGCTGGTGCTCGTGCTCTCCTATGTCGGCTTCCTCGCCGGCTTCCGGGAAAGCGGCGGTCTCGACCCATTGATTGGCGGTCTCCTCGGCGGCCTGATCGCGGCCTGGGCCACCTTCATCCCGAGCTTCATCTGGATCTTCGCCGGTGCTCCCTACATCGAGCGGCTGCGTGGCAACCGGCTCCTCAGCGCAGCACTCTCCGCCATTACCGCTGCCGTCGTCGGCGTCATCTTGAATCTGGCCGTGTGGTTTGCGCTGCACGTGATCTTCACGGAGGTCGAACCGGTCATACTCGCCAGTCTCGGTCCGCTCACCCTTTCTATGCCGTATCCCACCTGGTCGTCCCTCGACTGGCAGGCATTAGTCATCGCGGTCCTCTCTGCCGTGATGATCTTCCGCTTCCACCTTGGCATCGGCAAGACGCTTCTGGCCGCCGGAGCGCTTGGTCTCGCGGCGCGTTTCCTGCTGTGAAGCGGCGCGAGCAGCCGGAGCAATTTCGATCTCCGGCACGCTTGCCCCTTGCCTTGCCGCCCGTCCTTTGCCATGTCACCGGTCACACTTTGACCAGTCAGGACAGACGATGACCCGCAGCATTTCCACCCTCGGCGACGTGACCGGCTCCTATGATGTCATCCTCTGCGATGTCTGGGGCGTGCTGCACAACGGCATCGATGCCTTTCCGCTCGCCGGCGAGGCGCTGACGGCGGCCCGCGAGAAGGGCCTGACGGTGGTGCTGATCACCAACTCGCCACGTCCGGCCATCGGCGTCATCCCGCAGTTGCGCGCCATCGGCGTGCCGGATACCGCCTATGACCGCATCGTCACCTCGGGTGACGTCACGCGTACGCTGATCGCTGCCGGTCCCAAGAAAGTTTTCCTGCTCGGTCCCGAGCGGGACATGCCGCTCTTCGACGGTCTCGACGTGACGGTTGTTTCGGCTGACGAAGCCGATTGCGTCGTCTGCACCGGCTTCTTCGACGACGAAGTCGAGACGCCGGAAGATTATCGCGACATGCTGACCGCCTTCGTCGCCCGCAAGGTGCCGTTTATCTGCGCCAACCCGGATCTCGTGGTCGAGCGTGGCCACCGCATCATCCCCTGCGCTGGCGCAGTCGCTGCATTCTACACCGCACTCGGCGGTGAGACCCGCATTGCCGGCAAGCCGCACAGCCCGATTTATGAAGCGACGCTGGCGGCTGCCCGCGAAGCTCGCGGCGAGTTCGAGAAGTCCCGCGTGCTCGCCATCGGCGACGGCATGCCGACCGACGTCAAGGGTGCCGTCGATGCAGGCCTCGATCTCCTCTACATCTCCGGCGGCATCCACGCCGCTGATTATGCGACCAACAGCGTGACCGACGAGGCAAGGCTCAAGCTCTTCCTCGACCGCGAGAAGGTCGCACCGCAATACTGGATGCACAGGCTGGCATGAGGCGGGACCCGCGATGACCGTCTTTCACCGCAACGAAAAAAGGGAACCGCTGCCATCAGCCCTCCGCGGCGGCGTGGTGGCCATCGGCAATTTCGATGGTGTGCATCGCGGTCATCAGGCGGTCTTGAGCCGGGCGTTGGAGCGGGCCGAGGCGCTGGGCGTTCCTGCCCTCGTTCTTACCTTCGAGCCGCATCCGCGCACCGTCTTCAACCCCGACAAGCCGGTCTTCCGGCTGACACCACCACCCCTGCGCGCCCGCATCCTCGAGGCCATGGGCTTCCATTCGGTGATCGAATATCCCTTTGACCGGGAGTTCTCGCAGCGCTCAGCCGAGGATTTCGTCCAGTCGATCCTCGGCGACTGGCTGGGTGCAAAAGAAGTCGTGACCGGCTTCGATTTCCATTTCGGCAAGGGCAGGGAAGGCGGCCCCGCTTATCTCATGCAGGCTGGAAGCCGCCATGGTTTTGGTGTCTGCCTTGTGGATGCCTTCCGCGACGAGGGAACCGAAGTCATCTCCTCGAGCCGCATCCGCGGCCTCATCGCCGAGGGCGACGTTTCGGAAGCCGCAGGTCTGCTCGGCTACCGGTACACGGTCGAGGCAGAAATCATGAAGGGCCAGCAGCTCGGCCGGACCCTCGGTTTCCCGACAGCCAACATGCATCTGCCGCCGGAAGCCACGCTCAAGCCCGGCATCTATGCCGTCCGCTTCCGCCGTCCCGATGGCAGCATCCGTGATGGCGTCGCAAGCTTCGGCTATCGCCCGACCGTCACGAGCAATGGCGATCCCTGGCTCGAGACCTTCGTCTTCGATTTCTCCGGCGATCTCTACGGCGAGGTCTGTTCCGTCTCGCTCTTCGGCTTCCTGCGCGACGAATGGAAGTTCGATGGGCTCGAGCCCCTGGTGGCGCAGATCCGCAAGGACGCGGACGAGGCAAGGGCACTGCTCGCGGGCGTCAAGCCAATCGGCGCCCTCGACGCCGCCATCGCGTTCTAAGGCGTCTTAGTCTCGCCGATTTGAATTGCCGCCCGGCATTGCCTCACATATGGATGCGCCTATGTGATTGACGCCCGTCTCGAAACGGCAATTCCGGAGTTTGTCTTGACCGAATTCACCCCCCTGATGTCCTTTGCCGGTGGTCTGCTGATCGGCCTCTCGGCGCTCCTTCTGATGCTCACCTGGGGCCGGATTGCCGGCATGACCGCCATCATCGGCGGCATCCTGCCGCCGCTTGGTTCCGACTGGTCGTGGAAGGCCGCCTTCCTCGCTGGAGCGATCCTTGCGCCGCTTGGCTTGACGATCGGCGGACACGAGGTCGAGTATTCGGTCCCGGTTTCGACCACGGCCCTCGTAATCGGCGGCCTGATCGCCGGCATCGGCGTCACCTTCGGCTCCGGCTGCACTTCGGGCCACGGCATTTGCGGCATGGCGCGCCTGTCGCGCCGCTCGATTGCGGCCACCGCCACCTTCATGGCCTTTGCCATAACAACCGTCTTCCTCATCCGCCACGTCTTCGGGATCACGATCTGATGCGCTTTCTCCTGGTCTTCCTGATCGGTGCCCTCTTCGGAACCGGCATCGCACTTTCCGGCATGGCAAACCCCGCCAAGGTGCTCAACTTCTTCGATCTTGCCGGCAGCTTCGATCCCAGCCTCGCCTTCGTCATGGCCGGTGCTCTCTCTGTTGCAGCCCCCGGCTATGCGATCCTCTTCCGGATGCGCGAGAAGCCGCTCTTCGACGAGAGCTTTAGCCTGCCCAAGGCAAAGGCGATCGATGCGCGGCTGATCGGCGGTTCCGCCGTCTTCGGCATTGGCTGGGGCATTGCCGGCTTCTGTCCTGGCGCATCCATCCCCGCACTCGGCCTCGGCCACACCTCCGCGGCGATCTTCGTTGTGGCCCTGCTCGCCGGGATCCTCATCGCCCGTAGGCTGGCAAAGGCCGAATTTTTTGCCGATGCGGTCGGTCGATCGGGCTGAGTTGTTCCCGGTATCCTCACGACGATCACGGCTTGACGCCTGCCATGCATTGACGCCAAGTGCGCCCAGCATATCAATCGAGACAGCCTGAAAGGCATCCCATGGCCATGACGCCACGCAGACCCGTAAACCCGAAGGATGCCGCCGAGGCGCTGTTCAAGCCCGTGAAAAAGCCTGCAGCCCCGGTTGTCGAGCGCCGCGCGGCACCCGACGTCAAGGAACTCGTCTCGATCAAGCTCGACAGCGCAGTGCTCGCCCATTTCCAGAAGGACGGCCCCGGCTGGCAGGACCGCATCAACGACGCCCTGCGTGCGATGGTCGAGGCCGACAGCGGCTAGTAAAACCGCGGTCGAACTGACGAGGCAAGGCAGGAGCAATGGTCAGGCGACTATTTCCCGTCGCTCGGTAAACATCTGTTCGGCATCGTCTGCGGCGACGACCTCTCCGGCAGCCACGTCTTCGCGGCCACGCGCAACCTTGGCCTCCAGAAACTGACGATAGCCGCTATCGACCTTATGACGCTCGACTTAGTCTTCGACCATATCCCGCAGCACTTCGGCTTCAGACGTCTGCGCGGAGGTAACCGCGGCAGCGAATTCATCGGCCAGCTTTGCGTCGATGTCGATCTGAATATGCGCCTTGCGCGTCATGGCACTTCCGTTCTGCCGTCAAAATGGCTCAGGACCTGCAGTTGTGAAATGAGTTTAGGCGTGTCGTTTCGACCTGTCCATCTCGCCTATCTTGCCCCTTCCTTTTGCCGCGAAAAACCCCTAAAGAACGCGGCAACATGACGTATCTTTCGGCGGCCCGGATCATTCGAATTATTGGCCCGGCCCTCCCGGTGGCTTGAAGAGCTGCGGGAAGGTCCGGGTTCTTTGGCGTTGGGGTAGAAGCCCCGCGCCCGCTTGCCGCCAATCCATGACATAATTCCGCGACCGCTTGAGGTCGCCCCATTCGATGGCTGATCCATGACCGATACCCCTGAAAAGATCGATTACTCCAAGACCCTCTATCTGCCCGAGACAGAATTCCCGATGCGCGCCGGCCTTCCCCAGAAGGAGCCGGAAATGGCGGCAAAGTGGAAGCAGATGGGTCTGTATAAGAAGCTGCGTGCCTCGGCCGCCGGCCGCGAGAAGTTCGTCCTGCATGACGGCCCGCCCTATGCCAACGGCAACATCCATATCGGCCACGCGCTGAACAAGGTGCTGAAGGACGTCATCACCCGCTCATTCCAGATGCGCGGCTTCGATTCCAACTATGTGCCGGGCTGGGACTGCCATGGACTTCCGATCGAGTGGAAGATCGAAGAAAAGTACCGCGAAAAGGGCAAGGACAAGAACGAGGTCCCGGTCAACGAATTCCGCCAGGAATGCCGCGAGTTTGCCCAGGGCTGGATCAACATCCAGTCGGACGAATTCCGCCGCCTCGGCATCGAGGGCGACTTCGACAATCCCTACACGACCATGGCCTTCCACTCGGAAGCCCGCATCGCCGGCGAACTCCTGAAGATCGCCATGTCCGGCCAGCTCTATCGCGGCTCCAAGCCGATCATGTGGTCGGTCGTTGAGCGCACGGCGCTCGCGGAAGCTGAAGTGGAATATGCCGAGGTCGAGAGCGACACGATCTGGGTGAAGTTCCCGGTGGTCGACGCGAAAATGGCGCAGAGCCCCCAGTCGAGCTACTCATCAATGGGTGAGGCATTCGCGGATGCCGATGCTATGCTCGCCGCACTTCATGAGGCTTCTGTTGTCATTTGGACGACAACGCCTTGGACCATCCCAGGCAACCGCGCGATCTCCTATTCATCGCGCGTCGAATACGGGCTCTACGAAGTGACGGCCGCTGCGAACGATTTCGGCCCGCAGCCTGGTGAAAAGCTGATCTTTGCCGACAAACTGGCACCGGAGTCCTTTGCGAAGGCGAAGCTGGAGTTCAAGCGGTTGGGTGCGGTGCCTGCCGGTGTCCTTGCCGGCTTAACCTGCGCCCATCCGCTGGCTTCGCTCGGCTACACCTTCGCCGTCCCGATGCTCGACGGTGACCACGTCACCGACGATGCCGGTACCGGTTTTGTCCACACGGCGCCCTCGCATGGCCGCGAAGACTTTGAAGCCTGGATGGCCAATGTCCGCGCGCTCGAAGCCCGTGGCATCGACACGAAGATCCCGTTCCCGGTCGATGACGCCGGCTTCTACACCGAAGACGCCCCCGGTTTCGGCCCCTCTGCAGAAGGTGGTGCGGCCCGCGTGCTCGATGACAACGGCAAGAAGGGCGACGCCAACAAGCGCGTCATCGAGGCGCTGATCGCTGCCAACAACCTCTTCGCCCGTGGCCGCATCAAGCATGAATACCCGCATTCCTGGCGTTCCAAGAAGCCGGTCATCTTCCGCAACACGCCGCAGTGGTTCGTCTACATGGACAAGGAACTCGGCGACGGCTCGACCCTGCGCAGCCGAGCCCTCTCGGCCATCGATGACACCCGCTTCGTGCCCGCTGGTGGCCAGAACCGTCTGCGCGCCATGATCGAGCAGCGCCCGGACTGGGTGCTCTCGCGCCAGCGCGCCTGGGGCGTGCCGATCTGCGTTTTCGCCGATGCCGAAGGCAGTGTGCTGAAGGATGAAAAGGTCAATGCCCGCATCCTCGAAGCCTTCGAGAAGGAAGGCGCCGATGCCTGGTTTGCCGAAGGCGCCAAGGACCGCTTCCTGGCGGGCGAGCATGATGGCGACAAGTGGCAGATGGTCACGGACATCCTCGATGTCTGGTTCGATTCAGGCTCGACCCACACCTTCACACTGGAAGACCGCCCGGATCTGAAATGGCCTGCCGACGTCTATCTCGAGGGCTCCGACCAGCATCGCGGCTGGTTCCATTCGTCCCTGCTCGAAAGCTGCGCCACGCGTGGCCGTGCGCCCTATAATGCCGTCGTCACTCACGGGTTCACGATGGCCGAGGACGGCCGCAAGATGTCGAAGTCACTCGGAAACACGGTGACGCCGCAGGATGTCATGAAGGAATCCGGCGCCGATATCCTGCGCCTCTGGGTGATGAACACCGACTATTGGGAAGACCAGCGCCTCGGCAAGACGATCATCCAGACCAATATCGACGCCTACCGCAAGATCCGCAACACTGTCCGCTGGATGCTCGGCACGCTCGCCCATGACCATGGCGACGAGATTGCCTATGCCGATCTGCCGGAACTCGAAAAGCTGATGCTGCACCGTCTGGCCGAACTCGACCAGCTGGTCCGCAAGGCCTATGACGAATTCGACTTCAAACGCATCGTTCGTGCGCTCTCGGATTTCGCCAACGTCGAACTCTCGGCCTTCTATTTCGACATCCGCAAGGACACGCTCTACTGCGACGCTCCGTCGAGCCTGAAGCGTCGGTCCGCCCTCTTCGTCATCCGCAAGCTCTTCGACTGCCTGGTCCTCTGGTTTGCCCCGATGATGCCCTTCACGACGGAAGAGGCCTGGCTGTCGCGCGATCCGAAGGCCGAATCGGTCCATCTCGAACAGTTCCCGGTGATCCCGGCCGACTGGTCCAACGAGGCGGTTGCCGAAAAGTGGAAGGGCGTTCGCGCCGTCCGCCGTGCCGTCACCGGTGCCTTGGAAATCGAGCGCAAGGAAAAGCGTATCGGCTCTTCGCTGGAAGCCGCCCCGGTCGTGCATGTCGCCGATGCGGAGCTTCTGAAGGCGCTCGACGGTTTGGACTTCGCCGAGATCTGCATCACCTCGGATATCCAGGTGGTTTCGGGTGAAGGTCCCGCGGAAGCCTTCCGTCTCGAAGATGGTACCAAGGTCGCCGTCGAGCCGAAGCTGGCAGAGGGCACCAAATGCGCCCGCTCGTGGAAGATCACCAAGGATGTCGGCTCCGATCCTGACTATCCCGATGTCTCGGCTCGCGATGCCCAAGCGCTGCGCGAACTCGCTCAGGCCGCTGGATAAGGGCAGATTGAGGAAATGTGACCGGATGATTTGCGCTTTCGCGGGTCATCCGGTAAAACTGCCTGAAATTGGCCGAAATCGACCGGCAGGGCTGGTCGCTAGCATTCGGCATGACTGATGTAACTGCGGCGAGGCTGGTAGGCATTCATGAATTCGGCATATCTGTTCAGAGTTGGCCTCGGTCTGGTTGGTCTCTTCGGCGTGACGGCTGGTTTGTCCGGCTGCGTCGGCAGCCCGACCTACGGCACCGACAAGACGGCGATGGAGCAGCTGGTGGACGACGTCGGCTCGGCCGTGTCGATCGCGCCGCGCGAGCCCGCCAACAAGGGCACCAAGTATAATCCGCGTCCGGATCTCGTTCTGCCACCGGGCGGCACGCAGACGGCCGCGCTCGTCGCGCCGCAGGCGTCCGTCGCCAGCCGCGAGAATAACCCTGAATGGGTTGAATCGCCAGAAGAGGCCCGTGAACGTCTCGTGGCCGAGGCGGATGCGAATGCCGACAACCCGCGTTACCGTTCGCCGCTGCTTGCCGGTTACGGCACAGCCGGCACGATGACCGAGACCCAGAAGTGGCAGGCCTTCCGTGATGCGCGTGCGCTGCAGAAGGGCGCCTATATCGACCAGCGCCGTCTTCTCTCCGATCCGCCGACCGAATATCGTCAGACCCAGGACGTGGCGCTGAGCGATCTGGGCGAGCCGGAACAGAAGAAGGAAAAGCGCCGCAAGGCCGAAGCCAAGGCGGCGCGCCAGGGCAGCTCCTGGTGGATGCCCTTCCAGTAAGTCTTCTCCGACATCGTGAATTTCAGGGCAGGGCGGAAACGACCTGCCCTTTTGCTTGAGGTAGACCCATGTCCTTTACCATCCGTCCTGCAACTCCAGACGATGCCGCTACCATTCTCAGCTTCATCACCGAACTCGCCGTGTATGAAAAGGCAGGCCATGAGGTGGAGGCGACGGAGGAAACGATCCGCGCCTCGATCTTCGGCGAGGGCTCGGTCACGGAAGCAGCCATTCTCGAGCATGATGGACGCCCGGCGGGTTTTGCCGTCTGGTTCTACAGCTATTCCACCTGGCAGGCGAAAAACGGCCTCTATCTTGAGGATCTCTATGTTTCGCCCGATCATCGCGGATCAGGCGCCGGCAAGCTTCTGCTCCGGCATTTGGCAAGGGTTGCGGTGGCGAAAGGTTGCGGCCGTTTCGAATGGAGCGTGCTCGACTGGAACGAACCCGCCATTCGCGTCTACGATGCCGTGGGTGCCGAGCCGCAGAACGAATGGATCCGCTACCGCCTGGCCGGCGACAAGCTGAAAGCCTTTTCCGGCGCAGAGTGAGCTTGGCTTACTCCTCGTTCTTCGCTGTCCGAGCCACAAGCGCCATATGCAATGCCTGGAGCGTGGGTCCAAGAAATGAGATCCACAAGAGTGCCATGTTCCGCTCGGCATGATCATGGCGCGAGAGGATGAAGATCACGAGGATCAGTGTCAGCATCAGCAGCGGAGTCGCCGCGATCGCAATCAGGCGCGGCGCCCGCCAGTTGATCTCGCCGCTTGCCGACCACTGCATCGGTAACCGGTCGGCATCGGGAGCGACGTTTCGATGGGCCCAGATTGCGATACCAACCATGGCCGCGATCGACACGGCGAGCCCGACATAGACCATCAGTCTCTCCTTTGCTGAAAGAAGCTCCGCAGCAAGTCCGCGGCCTCGCTTTCCCGAATGCCGGAATAGACCTCTGGAATATGGTGGCACGTCGGCTGCTGGTAGAAGCGTACGCCGTTTTCGACCCCGCCGCCCTTGGTATCCTGCGCGGCATAATAAAGTCGGCGAATTCGAGCGAAGGAGATCGCGGCCGCGCACATCGTGCATGGCTCGAGCGTGACATAGAGATCGGCATCGATGAGACGCTCGTCGCCGACGGCGGCCGCGGCGCGGCGAATGGCGAGGATTTCGGCGTGAGCGGTCACGTCGTTGAGCGCCCGGGACTCGTTGCCGGCACGCCCGATGATCTCGCCGTCGCGCACCACCACCGCGCCGATCGGAACTTCGCCGCGCGCCCCGGCGGCATGTGCCTCCTCAAAGGCCGCCTCCATGAAGCCGTTTGTCTTCCCCATGCACGAACTTTCCACTTAACCAGAGCCGCGCGACCTGATACGACAGCCCAAACCACAGGCAAACAACAAATGACATTCAAAGACAAGTCCAGGCGTCCGGGGGCAAAGTCCTCCGACCGCAGCGGCAAGCCGCAAACCAGAAAACCGTCCGCCAAGCCGTCCACAGCCGCCGCAGACAAGCCCGCCCGTGCGCCGCGCGCCGATGCGCCGGCCGGCGAAGAGACCATGAAGCCCGAACGCATTTCCAAGCTGCTCGCCCGCGCCGGCGTCGCGTCGCGCCGAGATATCGAGCGCATGATCATGGAAGGCCGCGTTTCCGTGAACGGCAAGGTGCTGGAGACCCCGGTCCACAACGCCACGCTCGCCGACAAGATCGAGGTCGACGGCCATCCGATCCGCGGTATAGAGCGCACGCGTCTCTGGCTCTATCACAAGCCAGCCGGCTTGGTGACGACGAATTCCGATCCGGAAGGTCGCCCGACAGTGTTCGAGAACCTGCCGGAAGAGCTGCCGCGCGTCATGTCGATCGGCCGCCTCGACATCAACACCGAGGGCCTGCTGCTCTTGACCAATGACGGTGGCCTCGCCCGCGTGCTCGAACTGCCGACCACCGGCTGGCTGCGCCGCTACCGCGTGCGCGCCTATGGCGAGGTCGATCAGCCGGCGCTCGACGCGTTGAAGGAGGGCATTGCAGTCGACGGCGTGCTCTATGGCGCAATCGACGCGACGCTCGACCGCAAGCAGGGCCACAATGTCTGGATCACCATGGGTCTGCGCGAAGGCAAGAACCGCGAGATCAAGAACGTGCTCGGCGCGCTTGGCCTTGAGGTCAACCGCCTGATCCGCATCTCCTACGGCCCGTTCCAGCTCGGCGATCTGCCGGAAGGCAAGGTGCTCGAGGTCCGCGGTCGCATGCTGCGCGATCAGCTCGGCCCGCGCCTGATCGAGGAATCCAAGGCCAATTTCGATGCTCCGATCTACGCCCATGGGGCCGAGGTCGACGACGAGGACGCCCCAGCAGCATCGGGAAAGAAGCCTGCACGCGAAGCGAAGCCCGAATGGGGCCGCGACGAGCGTCCGGCTGAAAAGAAGCGCGCGCCGAAGGACTGGTCCGACAAGGGTGACCGTCGCGAGAAGGTCCTCGGACGCCTCGACACCCGCCGCGACGAGGCTGCCAAATCCAGCGACAAGTTCTCTGACAAGCCAAAGCGTCCGGCCGGCAACACCAAGGGCCGCACCGCCAATGTCTGGATGGCGCCCGGTGCCCGTCCGCTCGGCGAAAAAGCGGCAGCAGCAGCTGCCCGCCGCAAGCCCGATCCGCGTGGGCCTAAGCCCGCAGAGCGCTTCGACGACCGCCCGACGTCTACCGTACAGATCACCCGCGCCCGCGACGAAGAGGGCGATTGGATCCGCGCCGACGGCCCGGACCAGAAGCCCGGCGGTCGCGGTGGTGACCGGGGTGGAAAGCCTGGTGGCTTCGGTGCCCGTCCGCCGCGTCGTGACGGTGACGATCGCGCCCCGCGCCGCGAAGGTGCCGACCGTGGACCTCGCCGCGATTTCGGCGACCGTGCCGAGCGCGCACCGCGTCGTGAAGGTGAAGACCGCGGCCCGCGCCGCGAGTTCTCCGATCGTGGTCCGAAGCGTGATTTCGGTGATCGTCCTCCGCGTGGGGATCGCCCGCGCGATGATCGTCCCCGTGAGGACCGCCCTCGTGGGGAACGTCCCTTCGGCGACAAGCCGCGCGGTGGAAAGCCTTTCGGTGACAAGCCTGCCGGCAAGTCCTTCGGTGGCAAGCCGGCTGGAAAACCTGCTGGCAAGTCCTTTGGCGGCAAGCCGGGTGGTGGCAAGAGCTTCGGCGGCAAGCCGGGCGGACGTGCCCAAGGCGGCCCGCGCTCCGGTGGTCCCGGGGCTAAGCCCTCGGGCAGCCGCGGCGGTGCGCCGAAGGGCAAGAGGTAAGTCGTCATGCGCATCGTCGGCGGTGAGTTTCGTGGCCGCAGCCTGGCCACACCGAAGTCGAATGACATCAGGCCGACCGTCGACCGGACGCGCGAGAGCCTGTTCAACATCCTGGCGCATGCCCATCCGGGCGTGCTCGACGGCACCCGCATCCTCGATCTCTTTGCCGGCACAGGCGCTGTCGGGATCGAGGCACTGTCGAGGGGATGCAAGTCGGCGCTTTTCGTCGAAAACAGCGTCGAGGGTCGCGGCCTGCTCTGGGAGAATATCGATGCCTTCGGCCTGCATGGCCGCGCCCGCATGTTGAGACGCGACGCCACCGATCTCGGCCCTGCCAACAACATCGAACCCTTCGAACTGGTCTTTGCGGATCCACCCTACGGCAAGGGCCTGGGTGAGAAGGCGCTGCTATCGGCGCATCGGGGCGGCTGGCTGGCGAAAGATGCTCTCGTCATCCTCGAAGAGCGCGCCGATGTTCAGGTTTCCATCGATCCGGTTTTCGCCTTCATCGAGGAGCGGACCTTCGGTGACACGAAAATGTACTTCTTTTCCTATAGGCCATCCTGATCCCCTTAGCGGAGAAAGGTTCAGCCCATGGATACCGTCGCCGAAACGCCCATCCCCTCTGGAGCCGTCAAGGCCGATCCGACCATCGGTCTGGCACTTGGGGCAGGGGGCGCGCGCGGCTTTGCCCATATCCCTGTGCTTGAAGTCTTCGATGAGCTCGGCATCAAGCCGGCGCTGATCGCCGGGTCATCGATGGGAGCGATCCTCGGTGCCGGTTATGCCGCCGGCATGAGCGGCCGTGACATCAGGGAATACACTCTGCAACTGGCCGACAACCGGGGCCTCGTGCTCAACCGGTTCTGGGGCATGCGGCCGGCAAACATTCGGGAGCTGGGTGGCTTCCGTCTCGGCCAGTTCAACCTGCCGCGGCTGCTGCGCGCATTCCTGCCCCCTGAGATCCCCGAGACCTTTGCAGAGCTACGGCTACCGCTGACTGTCATCGCCACGGATTACTACGGCCAGTGCGAACTGGTCCGAACGGAGGGTGATCTCTATGAGGCACTCTCGGCTTCTGCCGCCATTCCAGCACTTTTCGCCCCCGTCACCATCGATGGACGCCTGATGATCGACGGTGGCATCTTCAATCCGGTGCCCTACGACCACCTCGTCGGCAAGGTCGACATCATGGTCGCTATCGATGTGATCGGCGCGCCGGAAGGCGATGGATCGTTGATGCCGAACCGTATCGACAGTCTCTTCGGGGCATCGCAGCTGATGATGCAATCCCATATCGCGCTGAAGATGAAGATCTGCCGGCCGGACATCTATATTCGGCCTGAGGTCAACAGCTACAAGGTCCTCGATTTCTTCAAGGCGCGCCAGATCCTTGAACTATGCGATCGCCTCAAGGAGCCGCTCAAGCGGGATCTTTCCGCTCGCATGGAGGATTTCGCACGTCGGTGAGGATCAGGCGGCCGGCGCCTGTTCTTCCTCCTCGACGGCCTGGATCGGCTTCTTCGGCTTGATCAGCGGTTCTGGCTTGACCGGACGTTGATGCATGAGCTCCTTGCCCGCGAGAATGCCCTCCTGCGCCTGGAGCCTCAGCCGCTCCTCGTCGCGGCGACGGATGTCCTCGCCGATCTCATAAGCCTCGTCTTCCGTGGCGCCGAGACCTTGCAGCGTCCGCCGTCCGAAGAGCAGACCGGACTCGAAGGTCTCACGCAGTTCGTATTCGACGTCTCGTGCCCGCAGTTCCAGGCTGTGGATGCGGTCATAGGCCCGCACAAAAAGGCGCACATCGGGATATTCGGAGCGGATGAGATCGACGATTTTGTCGGTGATGTCCTTCCTGTGGGTACAGACAGCGACAATCTTCGCCTTTTCGATCCCAGCCGCTCGCAGCATGTCTAGCCGTGTTCCGTCGCCGAAATAGATGCGGAAGCCGAAAGTTGCCGCCTGGCGCACGCGATCGGGGCTGTCGTCGAGAATGGTCACGTCCCGCCCGCTCGCCAAAAGGATTTGCGCGGCGATCTGACCGAAGCGGGAGAAGCCAACCATCAGAACATCCGATCCGGCACCTTCGAAATCCTCGTCCATCTCCTCCTTGTCCGACGTCTCGAGGGCCAGCAGGCGCTGGCCGATAAGCGCCGTCAGCGGCGTGAGCGCCATGGACAGCGTGACGATGGAAATGAGCAGGGATGACTGCGCGCCGGAAAAGAGGCCGGCGGCCGCAGCCGTGGTGAAGAGAACGAAGCCGAACTCGCCACCTTGCGGCAACAACATGCCGATACGGATCGCATCGTTGCGCGACGAACCCGAAGCGCGGCAGATCGCGTAGATCACCAGCGCCTTCACCGCCATCAGCACCGGTACCGCAATGGCAATCAGTGCCAGATTGTCGACGATGACCTGCAGCTCCATCGACAATCCGACAGCGATGAAGAAGAGGGCCAGCAGCAGTCCGCGGAAGGGCTCGATATCGGCCTCCAGTTCGTGGCGATAGGACGACTCGGCCAGCATGACGCCGGCAAGGAAGGCGCCCATGGCCATCGAGAGGCCTGCCAGCTGCATGAGATAGGCCGATCCGAGAACGACGAAGAGGGCGGCTGCGATCATCACCTCGCGCGCCCCTGTCCGTGCGATGATCTGGAACATCGGCGTCAGCAGGTAACGGCCGGCGAGGATCATGCCGATCACCGCGCCGATTGCGATCCCCACTTCGATCAAGGGGGACTGCTGCACGTCGCCCCCCTGAGATCCGAGCACCGAAACCATGGCCAGAAGCGGCACGATGGCGAGATCCTGGAACAGGAGAATCGAGAACGATCGCTGGCCGTAGCGGCTGTTCATGTCGCCATAGTCTTCGAGCAATTGCAGCGCAAAGGCGGTAGACGACAGCGCGAGGCCGAAGCCGGCAACCAACGCGCCGCGCCAGTCAAGCAGGCCTGCCGCATAGACCAGCGCCGTCAGCAGGAGGCCCGTGAGCACGACCTGGCTGGTCCCAAGCCCGAAAATGTCCCGCCGCATGTGCCACAATCGGCTGGGCTTCAGTTCCAGTCCGATGATGAAGAGCAGCAACACGACGCCGAGTTCGGCGACCGCGAGGATCTCGCCGGAGCCTCCAATGAGGTGCAGAACGGGGCCGATCACCACGCCGGCGGCGAGATAGCCGAGCACCGTTCCGAGCCCCAACTTGCGGAAGAGCGGCGCAGCAATGACCGCCCCTCCGAGGAGAAGCAGGGGTTGGGCGAACAGGGCTTCGGTTGCGCTGGCCAAGGGTTCTGTCTCCTCGTTTGCCTGATCGGGCTGACCTTAGATGGACCTATGCCGGGCTCGTGAACGGAAAAGCCCGAACCGCCCTTGATGCCCCATCACAGGCACAATAAATGGAGCGGGAAGGAAAGGCCAACCTATGCCCAATCAAATCGATTCCGCCAACCTCCTCGAACGCGCCGAGCAGCTCGTCGACCTCGCTGTCAAGGCTGGCGCCGACAAGGCGGATGCAGTCGTGGTGCGCTCCCGTTCCAAGGGGGTGAGTGTTCGCCTCGGCAAGGTCGAGTCGACCGAAGCATCCGAGAGCGACGACTTTTCGCTGCGCGTCTTCATCGGTCGACAGGTGGCGAGCGTGTCGGCCAATCCCGGCTTCGACCTTACGGCGCTCGCCGAACGCGTGGTCGCCATGGCCAAGGTCTCGCCCGAAGATCCCTTCGCCGGTCTCGCCGACGAGAGCGATCTCGCCCGTGACATTCCTGACCTGCAGCTTTTCGACGAGACCGAGGTCTCTGGCGATCAGCTGCGCGAAACGGCGCTCGCCATGGAAGAGGTGGCTCGTTCGGTAAATGGCGTCAGCAATTCGCTGGGTGCCGGTGCCTCGGCCGGCATGGGCGGCATGGTTCTCGTCACATCGCACGGCTTCTCCGGCAGCTATGCCGCGTCGCGCTTCTCCCGCTCGGTCGGTGTCATCGCCGGTGAGGGCACCAAGATGGAGCGCGACCACGATTTCGACAGCCGTCTCTATTTCGCCGATCTCGACAGCCCCGAGGAGATCGGTCGCCGCGCCGCCGAGCGCGCGATCCGGCGGCTGAACCCGCGCCAGGTGCCGACCGCCTCCAACCTCACCGTGGTCTTCGATCCGCGCGTCGCCAGAGGCTTCGCGGCCACGATCGCCGGTGCCATCAATGGTGCCTCGGTCGCCCGCAAGACCTCCTTCCTGCGCGACAAGATGGGCCAACAGGTCCTGAAGGCCGGCCTCAACATCACCGATGATCCGCTGAAGGTCCGTGGTTCCTCATCGCGCCCCTTCGATGGTGAAGGGATCTCCGGCAAGCCGCTGACGATGATCGAGGACGGTGTATTGAACCACTGGTTCTTATCGTCGTCCACCGCCCGGGAGCTTGGCCTCAAGACCAATGGCCGTGGCGTACGCGGCGGCACCTCGGTCTCGCCGTCCTCCACCAATCTCGCCCTGGAGCCGGGAGACCTTGCGCCTGAAGAGCTGATCCGCAGCGTCGGCACGGGGCTCTATGTGACCGACATGATCGGCAGTGGCGTCGACATGATCACAGGCGAATACAGCCGTGGCGCAAGCGGCTTCTGGATCGAGAATGGCGAGTTGACCTATCCAGTCTCCGAGATCACGATCGCGTCCAATCTGAAGGACATGTTCATGCGGATCACGGTCGCGAACGACATCGACCGCAAGTTCGGTGTCGCCGCTCCCACCCTTGCCATTGAGGGCATGACCCTTGCAGGAACCTGATCGAAAGCCCGAGGCCATGCCGCAATTCGACTGGCAGGCGGACCTTGTGTTGATCACGGAAGCTGCCCGCGAGGCTGGCAGGGTGGCAATGGCCCATTTCGGCCAGTCGCCGGAGGTCTGGTGGAAGAACGAGGGTCGCTCGCCGGTCAGCGCTGCCGACTATGCCGCCAACCGCGTCCTCGAAGAGATCCTCCGTGACGCTCGGCCGAATTACGGCTGGTTGTCGGAGGAGACCGACGACGATCCGGCAAGGCTTTCCTGCGACACGCTTTTCGTCATCGACCCGATCGACGGCACCCGGGCCTTCCTTGCAGGCAAGGATACCTGGTGCGTCTCGGTGGCTGTCGTCCACAAGAGAACACCCGTGGCCGGCGTCCTGGTCGCGCCGTCCCTGGGCGAGGAGTTTACCGCAACGATCGATGGCCCCGCGCGCCGCAACGGGCAGGACATTTCGGTTTCGTCGGCCGGCATCGAGGGCAGCCTCAAGCTCGCCTCGGCACAGGACATGGTCGCAAGTTTCAGCTCGGTGCTTAGACCCCGCATTGAGCGCGTTGACCACATACCCTCGCTCGCCTACCGGCTGGCGCTGGTGGCCGACGGCCGTATCGATGCGACGCTGGTGAAGAAGAGCAGTCACGACTGGGATCTGGCTGCTGCCGATCTGATCCTGGCGCGTGCCGGCGGATTGCTCACCGATCTCGACGGTGAAGCGCTCGTATACAACAGGCAGGAGGTGACGCATCCGGTGCTCTGCGCAGCATCGCGAGAGCTACTTCCAGCCTTGCTGAAGAACATCTCCCGAATTCCCCGGAGTTGACCTTTGGGGCGAAATCGCGCAGATGGTTCCCAACAGACTAGGAATGAGAAAAAGGCCGCAAACATGACGGAATCCAACGAAAACAAGCAGCTTCTCCATCTCGTTTTTGGCGGTGAATTGTCAAACCTTGAACAGGTGCAGTTCCGTGATCTGACCAAGCTCGATATCGTCGGCATTTTCCCGGACTATGCCAGCGCGCTCGCCGCCTGGAAGGCAAAGGCGCAGGAGACGGTCGACAACGCTCACATGCGTTACTTCATCGTCCACATGCACCGACTGCTCAATCCTTCCGAGAAGTAAGGACTGGTCGGCGGCAACCGGGCCGCCGCTGCATTCGACCTCTGATGGTCACGGTTTCAACTCAGTCTTCTTGCATCTCTCTTGTTGCGTAGCGACGCCTCCTGAACGGGAAGAACGGCATTGTCGATGAAGATGAGCAGGTTTGATAGATGGCACTGAGCGACGGTCTCGCATCCCTCGCTCTAACGTCCTACGGTTGGCTGGGTCTCGCCGCCTATCCGCTGTCACGCCCCCTGCTTGCCTATCGGGCCGCCAAGGGCAAGGAAGACCGCGCCCGCCGCAGCGAACGTTTCGGCCACGCGAGCCTTGCCCGCCCCGCCGGCCCGCTGGTCTGGATCCACGCCGCGAGCGTCGGTGAAACGACGGCCGTGGTCGCCCTGATGCGCGAACTGCGCCGTCGCGACATTCACGTGCTCTTGACCACCGGCACGGTCACCTCGGCGGAAGTAGCGCAAAACCGCCTCGGTGACTTGGTCCTGCACCAGTATGTGCCGCTAGACCTTCTCCCCTGCATCCGTCGCTTCCTCGACTACTGGCAGCCGGATGTTGCAATCGGCGTCGAATCCGAGATTTGGCCGACAACGCTTGCCGAACTGCATCGGCGGCTTATCCCGCAGATCCTGGTCAATGCCCGCATGTCCGATCGGTCCTTCGACCGCTGGAAGCGCCATCCCTCAATTGCCGAAACCCTGTTCGGCAAGCTCGCGCTGGTGATTGCCCAGTCCGACCTCGATGCGGAACGCTTCCGCGATCTGGCCGCCTGGCCGGTCAGCGTGTCCGGTAATATCAAGGTCGATAGCGACGCACCGCCCTGCGATGAGCAGGTGCTGGAGCGCTATCGACAGCAGATCGGCAATCGCAAGACCTGGGCGGCGATCTCGACCTTCGAGGGCGAAGAGAAGATTGCCTCCATGGTCCACCGGGCGCTGAAGGCCCATACCGGCATGTTGACCGTGCTGGTGCCGCGCCATCCCGACCGCTGCGACGAAATCGAGGCCATGCTGGTCGAAAAGGGCCTGGTGGTGGCGCGCCGCACGCGCGGCGATGTCATCACGCCCGAAACGGATGTCTTCCTGGGCGACACCATCGGCGAGATGGGGCTCTATTTGCGCCTGACAGAGGTCGCATTCGTCGGCCGTTCGCTGTCGGCCGAAGGCGGTCAGAACCCGCTGGAGCCGGCCATGCTCGGCTGCGCCGTCCTGTCTGGTCCCCAAGTCAGCAATTTCCGCGAAAGTTATCAGCGCCTGGTTCGCAAGGGCTCGGCCCGGATCGTTCGCGATGCCGAAATGCTGGCCAAGGCCGTACATTTCCTGCTCAACAACGAAGTCGCCCGCGCGAAAATGATCGACGCAGGCCTCGAGAGCATGCAGGAAATGCGCGGTGCGCTGACCGCGACCCTCAAGGGGCTCGAACCCTATATCAGCCCTCTCTCTGTCAAGGCCAAGCTCGAGCCGCGCGCTGCGGGCCAGAGCTGACACGCACCTCAGGACTTCTTCCATGAACGACAAACCCCGGATTGCCGGCATCCTGTTCGACAAGGACGGGACGCTGCTCGATTTTGACGCGAGCTGGGGACCGGTCAACCGGGAAGTGGCCCTGATGGCGGCCGGCGGCGAGCAAGCACTGGCCGATGCGTTGCTTCTGGCTTGCGGCATGGACCCGGTTTCAGGTGACATCGTGCCTGACAGCCTGTTTGCGGCCGGCAATACGGTCGAGATCGCCGAAGGCATGATTGCGGCGGGTTCGCCGATTGCGCTCGACGTTCTTGTGCCGAAGATCGACGCGTGCTTCGCCAAGGCTGCAGAATTCTCCGTGCCGGTCACCGAGCTTCAACCGCTTTTCGCCCGCCTGCATGGCAAGGGCCTTCGGCTCGGCATCGCCTCCAGCGACAACGAACGCTCGATCCGTGTTGCTGCCGAACGGTTCGGCATCCTGCCCTTCGTCGACTACATCGCCGGTTATGACAGCGGCCACGGCAAGAAGCCGGAAGCCGGCATGGTGCTCGGTTTTTGTGCGGCAACCGGGCTTGCGCCGTCAGAAGTTGCCGTCGTCGGAGACAACAATCACGATCTGCATATGGGGCTGAATGCCGGGGCCGGTCTGAAGATCGGTGTCCTCTCTGGAACCGGCTCGCGGGAAACGCTGACCCAGCATTCCGACATGATCTTGAGCGACATCACCGGGCTCGAAGCCCTTTTCGCCTGAGACACGCCGTACCATTTCGGCACGCTCGCGCTTGACCATCTTGCGTTGCAATGGTTCTTGTTGCGCCGATGGGAATGCGTCCGCGGGGCGCTGAGGTCACGACAGGGACAAGAATGGTATCCGAGGCACCGCCTTTCTGGTGGACCAAGACGGGCTGGCAGGCGATCTGCCTCTATCCGCTCTCCTTTGCCTATGGCCGCATATCCGGCGCCGTCATGCGCCATCGCCGCAGGCATCCCTTATCTGTCCCCGTCATCTGTGTCGGAAACTTCACCGTCGGCGGCGCCGGCAAGACCCCAACCGCGATCGCCATCGCCAGGGCCGCGAAGGCGCGGGGGCTGAAGCCTGGTTTTCTAAGCCGTGGCTACGGCGGCTCTCTCGATGTCACCACAGTGGTCGACCCGCATCATCATCGTTCGACTGCCGTCGGTGACGAGCCCTTGCTGCTCGCTCGCGAAGCGCTGACGGTCATTTCCCGTCGGCGGGTCGCCGGAGCCGAGAAGCTGGTGGCCGAGGGTGCGGATATCATCATCATGGACGACGGTTTTCAGAGTGCGCGCCTCATGGTCGATTACGCCCTGATCGTCATCGACAGCCAGCGCGGTATCGGCAATGGCTGGGTCGTACCATCGGGCCCGGTGCGGGCTCCAATCGGCATCCAGATGCGCCACCTTGATGCGATCCTCAAGGTCGGCAAGGGCGATGCCGCCGACCAGTTCGTCCGCAAGGCATCCCGCAGCGGCAAGCCGGTGCTGGTCGCGAATGTCGTGCCGAGCACCGGCTCGGAGCTTTCCAGTCAGTCAGTGTTGGCTTACGCAGGGATCGCCGACCCCAACAAGTTTTACCGGACCTTGAACGAACTCGGCGCCGTCATCGCCGACCGCCAGGATTTCCCCGATCACCATCACCTCGCCGAGGACGAGATATCCGATCTGATCAGCCGCGCCGAAAGGCAGGGCCTGCAACTCGTCACGACGGCCAAGGACAGCGTGCGCCTGTCCGGCGGTCATGGACGTTCGGAAGAGCTTCGGGAAAAATCGCGGGTCGTCGATATCGAAATGCTCTTCGACGATCCGAAGGCGCCGGACTTGATCATCGATCGGGCAATCGAAGCCTGCCGCCGCAGGCGTCTCGACAAGAAGGCGTGAAGCTCAGCGACGCTGGTTCGGCAGGGCGCCTGCGCGCTTTTCGGCTTCGAGCGAGGCTGCCGCATCCACATAGGCCTCTTGTCGGGCGACGCTCCAGTATTTCAGTTCGTCGACCAGCACTGGACGACCAGTGATCGCGCAGGTGACGAAGGTCCCCGGTGTCAGGATTTGGAAATCGGCATCGAGATAGCGGATCTTGGCTTCGCGGTTTCCGCCGCCTTCGAAACGGTTCATCACTTTTCTCCTGCGCCGCGTGTCACGGAACTGCAATACAGCGCCCTCCGGGCGATTGAAAGATGGCTCGCCCTAAAACCCACCATCTGGCGGATCAGCTGCGTCCGAACAGCCGTTCGATATCAGAGAGCTTGAGCTCCACATAGGTCGGCCGCCCATGATTGCATTGGCCGGAGCCCGGCGTCTGCTCCATCTGGCGCAGAAGCGCGTTCATTTCCTCGACCCGAAGCCGCCGGCCTGATCGCACCGAGCCATGGCAGGCCATGGTCGCGGCGACATGTTCGAGTTTCGCCGACAGCCGGTCGGCCGTATCCCATTCGGCAATCTCGTCGGCAAGGTCGCGCACCAGCTGCGTCGCATCCATTTCGCCGAGCATCGCCGGTGTCTCGCGAACCGCAATCGCGCCTGGACCGAAGCGTTCGATCGCAAGTCCCAGCTGTTCCAGGCTTTCCGCGTGTAGCATCAGCCGGTCGCAGTCCTCTTCCGGCAGGTCGACGATCTCGGGGATGAGAAGCCCCTGCGAGGGAAGCCGCCGGCCCGTGAGCGCCTTGCGCATCTGCTCGAAGACCAGCCGCTCATGGGCGGCATGCTGGTCGACGATGACGAGCCCGTCCTCCGTCTGAGCGACGATATAGTTGGCATGCACCTGCGCCCTGGCGGCTCCCAGCGGATAGTTCGAGATCGCCTCGACAGAAGCGCTTGTAGGGGCAGGGACGGTCACGACCGGTTCGCTGCGGGCGGTCGGCACGGAGAGGCTGTCGAAGGCCGCCTGCGCCGCCTCGCCAAAACCGCGCGCAGCCGGCACTGCTGCTGCCGCAAACCCACCGCCAAAGCCTGGCGCACCGCCGTAGAGAGGCCGAGACGGAGAACTGGCTGGCGACCACGCCTGTGCCGGTTGCGGCGAGAACCCTGGCCGAAAGGCGCGCAGCATGCCGCCGGCGCCAGTCGTTGCTGCCCGGTCACCCTCGCGCTGCAGCGATTGCCGGATGGCCCCGACGATCAGGCCACGCACCAGGGCCGGATCGCGGAAGCGCACATCCGATTTCGCCGGATGCACGTTCACGTCGACAAGCGCCGGATCGAGCGTCAGCGACAGAACCGCCACCGGATAGCGTCCCTGCGGGATGGTCTCGGCATAGGCGCCGCGAATGGCCGACAGGATCTGCTTGTCCTGCACGGGGCGACCGTTGACGAAGGCATATTGATGAGCGGAATTGCCCCGGTTGAAGGTCGGCACACCGGCAAAGCCTGTGAGCCGCACATCCTCCCGCTCGGCATCGAGCTCGATCGCATTGTCCTTGAAATCGGCACCCAGGATCTGGGCGATGCGCGCCAGATGATCGTCGCCGGTGCCGGGAAATTCGAGCGTCGAGCGATCCGTACCTGACAGCACGAAGCGGATCGCCGGAAAGGCGATAGCCATGCGTTTGACGATCTCGGTGATCGCACCGGCTTCCGCCTTTTCCGTCTTCATGAACTTCAGCCGCGCGGGTGTGGCGAAGAACAGGTCGCGCACCTCGACCGTTGTGCCGGGATTGGCCGCCGCCGGACGAACATCCCCGACCTTGCCGCCGACCACAGCGATCTCGGCGCCGCTGTCGGCGCCGACCGGACGGCTGGTGATCGTCAGCTTGGCGACCGAGCCGATGGAGGGCAGGGCCTCGCCGCGGAAGCCGAGCGAGCGGATGTCGAACAGCGTCTCGTTGAGCTTCGAGGTGCAGTGCCGTCGGATCGCAAGCGCCAGATCCTCAGGCCCCATGCCGCAGCCATTGTCGATGACGCGCAAAAGCGTCTTGCCGCCGCCAGCGGTTGCCACCTCGATCCGGGTGGCGCCTGCGTCGATCGCATTCTCGATCAATTCCTTCGCCGCACTGGCTGGTCGCTCGATGACCTCGCCGGCGGCGATCTGGTTGATGAGTGTTTCGGAGAGCTGCTTGATGATCATCCAGCTATTTTCGCGGATTCTGCGCGGCGACGAAAGACGAAATCGTAACTGCGTGCGGACGATGCCCAGCATTAAGTGGGCCTTAACGGAATGTCTCTAATCTGAACAATGACTTGCAATGTCTCTGAGCGCAGGTCCGCTGGCAGCGGAATGAGGACACAGCCGCGGTGTCTCTCGTGTGGGTTCCCGCCAGAAGCATGGTTCGGCATGTCTCCGTCATGGCATCAGCCCCACAAAAGTCTCGTTGCGTTCAGCGACGAGGTTCCAAGAGGCAGCAGTGTGAGCGAGTTTCCACCGGCCCCCAGCAAGGACATGAGACGGCAGGGGCACGACAATCCGTCTGCCGAAGCTGCGCTTGATGCTGCCCTGCTGGATGCGGTGTCCGAGGCCTTCTCCTCCGCTTTCATTGTCTATGATCGCAACGATCATCTGATCTTTGCCAGCCGCAGCGCCCGTCAGTTCCTGCCGCTTCCCGCGTCCTTCTTCGAGCCCGGCACGCGTCTGAGAGATATTCTCGGCGCTGCCTATGACCTCGGCTTGCGCCAGCCGGCGAGTGGCCAGTCGGAGACAATTCTCAGTCGCGAGGAATGGCTGACCCGCCAGATCGCCGCCCATTGGAAGGAGCGCTACGAAATTCAGTCCTGCGACGACAGCAAGCGCTGGACCCGCTTCTCCAAGCGTCGTCTCCCCTCCGGTTTCGGCTTCTGCGTCATGAGCGACATCACCGAGCAGAAACGCCGGGAAGAGCAGTGGCGTGCCGATATCGAGCGCGTCCAGCTGACCGAAGAAATCCTCGACAATCTTGCCCATCCTGTCTTCGTTCAGGACCGCAACCTTCAGCTGGTCGCGGTCAACAAGGTCTTCTGCTCCGCCATCTCCGTCGGTGCCGACAACGCGCTGGGTGGCACGATCGCGCCCTTGTTCGAGGCCGATGTCACCGCGCGCCTCACGACGGTTTCTCGTCAGGTGCTGGAAACCGGTCTCACATCCTCGCTGACCCTGACCATGCGTCTCTACGGCGATCCACCACGGCCGATCCTCGTGCATGTCCAGCGGGTCGGGACGCCCGGTCGCTATCTGATTGTCGCAAGCCTTGGCGAAGTCGGCAGTGGCGCTGACTTGCACTCATACCCGGCCGAAATGCCTGAAACACGCGAATATGAGGACGGTGGATACGCCGCGCTCGACGGACGGTTGAACGGCCGCAAGGCATTGCTCATCACCGGCGACCGCGAGTTCGAGGCGCGCGCGCTGGATATCCTTCAGCTCCTCGGCCTTGACAGCTGCTGCGTCCGCAATGAAGAGGAACTCGATGCCTTTCTGTCGGTCGCCCGCTCGGTGGGTGTGGTCATTGACCTCGCCATCGTCGATGTCGACCTCGGCATGCAGTGCCTGGAGCTGCTTCAGGCCGTCGATATCGATTATCTGACGCTAGCGGAAAGCGAAATCGCTACGGATCTCGCCTTTACGGTCCTCGATCGCATGACCGCGCTGCAGGCACGGCCATCTCCGGCGGACGACTGGGAGATCACCACCGAGGACATTCCGGCAGCGCCGGAGCCAACCGTGACCATGCGGCCGGCGGAGCAAGCTGCCGAAGCCCCGCTCAAGCCAGCCTCGCCACGCCAGCCTTCTCTGGTTCTCGTGGCCGAAGACAACGAGATCAACCAGATCGTTTTTTCGCAGATCCTCGAAGGTCTGGGCTATGCCTATCGCATCTGCGCCGACGGCGAGACGGCGGTAAACCTTTGCACCGAGCTGAAGCCGGCGATCGTGCTGATGGATGTGACGCTGCCGGGTCTGAACGGTTTCGAGGCGGCCCGCCGCATCCGCCAGTCACCGGAGGGCATATCGCTTCCGACGCCGATCATCGGTGTTCTCGCGCAGGCCTTCGACAGGGATCGCGAAGCCTGCTTCGCATCAGGCATGAACGACGTGATCCTGAAGCCGCTGAGCCCTGATGTCGTTGATCAGGCCATTCGCCGCCTCGTTCCCGATATCGCAAGACTGGCGTCCACGGCCTGATCCAAACCCCGATTTTTGGGGTGACCATGGTCGCCGCTTTCCATGCATCGATATGATAATTTTAATGTTTTAGACCCATTCTGGGACGTGTGAGAGAACCGTACCAGGAAGCATGAATGGGTCCCGCCGGACTAGGCCCTGAGCAGCACCGCCAGAGCGACCAGAAGACGACAGGCTACACCGATCGCTTGACCGGCCTTGGCAACCGCCATCGGCTGGGCGACAAAGTGCGCCAGCTTGCCGCCGATCGCGCGTCTGATCCTGCTCCTTTCACCGTAGGTATCGTCAATCTCGACGGCTTCAAGCCGATCAACGACCTCTTCGGTCAGGCCGCTGGCGACGAAATCCTCTGCCAGGTCGCCCATCGGCTGAAGGCCTGTGTACCGGATGGCGCAACTGTCACGCGACACGACGGCGACGAGTTTGCCATCATCCTTCCGCTCGTGTTCGAGCGCCTCGGTGCCGAGCGCGCCGGCCAGCTGATCAAGGACGTTCTCTCGGCGCCCTATGATCTGGGCGACCGTAATGTGCGCCTCTCCGCCTCCCTCGGTTTTGCCGTCTATCCCTTTGCGGGCGAAGATTTTGAGGAACTGATGAAGAGTGCCGAGACGGCGCTCTACCGCTCCAAGCGCCGCGGCCGTGGACAGATCACCGTCTATTCCCGCGAAATCGCCCAGGAGATGAAACAGGCGACGCAGCTCGAACAGGCGCTGCGCAATGCCATTATCAACGATACGGTGGACGTCCACTTCCAGCCGATCGTGCGCCTGCGCGATAACCGCATCGTCGGCTTCGAGGCGCTGGCGCGCTGGATCGATCCGGATCTCGGCTTCGTCTCGCCCGCCGTCTTCGTGCCACTCGCCGAGGAGCGCGGCTTCATCGACACGCTGTCCGAAACGCTTTTGCGCAAGGCAGCCGAAGCAACGCTTGCCTGGCCGCGCGACCTCTTCCTCTCCTTCAATCTCTCCTCGGTTCAGCTGATGGATCTCAGGACCTCGTTCAACACGTTGTCGATCCTCAACAGCGTTGGCTTCGATCCTCGTCGCCTCGAGCTGGAGATCACCGAGACGGCCGTCATGTCCTCGGCCGATACCGCACGGCGCATCATCAAGGAATTGAAGGATGCCGGCATCCGCATTTCGCTCGACGATTTCGGCACTGGCCAGTCGAGCCTCGGGCGCTTGCGCGAATTCACCTTCGACAAGGTGAAGATCGACCGTGCCTTCGTCTCGGCCATCACCACCGACCGCACCTCGGAACACATCATCAAGGCGATCGTCAGCATGTGTGAAGGCCTCGATCTCGAGGTCGTGGCGGAAGGTATCGAGACCGATGCGGAAGCCCAGAAGTTGCGCGAACTCGGCTGCGGCATGGCGCAGGGCTATTATTTCGGCAAGCCGGTCGATGCCGCAGCCACCTTGCGTTATCTCGCCGAAAACCACCACGACTTCGCGCTCGTCGATCGCGCCTCCGCCTGATCCTCTTGTCCCTCAGGTTTGGCTCAGCAACCAGTCCCGCACCCGAGTGGCTGCAGCGCTGAGCTCGCGTGACCGGGGCCAGACGACATGGAAGGCCTGACCCGTGCGCAGCGCATGGCCGCCGACTTCCACGAGTTGCCCCTGCTCGATCAGCCGCTCGACCAGATGCTTCCAGCCGAGCGAAATGCCCTGGCCAGCAAGCACCGCCTGGATCACCAGGACATAGTCGTTGATCGCCAGCCGCCGCCCCGTCGGTCGGTAGTCGATGCCGGCCGAGGCAAACCATTGCGGCCAGCTACAAGCCTGCCGTACCGGCTCCTCAAGCCAGATCAGCCGGTGCCGGGCGATGGCCTCAGGACTGTCCGGCAAGCCGTTCGCCTCGACGAAGGCGGGGCTCGCCACCGCCGTGACGACCTCCGGCGCAAGTTCCGCTGAATGATAATGCGGCCAGTCCTGCGGGTTCCCACCCCGCACCCCGAGCGGAATGTCCTCCTCGTCGAGATCGAGATCGCGCACGCTGGTCTGGATCCTGAGATCGATGTCGGGCAGATCGTCCCTGAGGGCTGAAAGACGCGGCAGCATCCACATCGAGGCAAAGGCGGTGGAGGCCGCAAGCGTCACATTCACCTCGCGCCCCTTCATCCGGATCTCCTCCGCCGCCCGACCAATCCGCGAGAGCCCGGCCGACACATCGGCATGAAAGCGTTCGCCGACCTCCGTGAGCTTTGCGGCCCGATGTTGTCGCTCGAAAAGCTGTGTGCCGAGCTGCTGTTCGAGCCCCCGGATGGCATAGGAGACCGCGACCTGCGACATGCCGAGCTCTTCGGCCGCCCGAGTGAAGTTCTCGTGTCGCCCGGCGGCTTCGAAGATCACCAGCGCATTGGCAGAAGGGATGAGGCTGCGAAATTTTGTCATAAGTTGAGCTTATCGCTTCTCCAGCAATTTTCCAGCGTCACAGAGAGTTTGGCCTGAACTAGCCTCCAACAGAACGAGGGGAAGCGTCATGGATCAGGCACTTGCAGATAACCCGGCCACACGCAGGCAGCGATCGGCTCGACGAGGGGGAGCCTTGGTCTCGCCTCTGGTCGTGCCCTACATCCGACGCAACATCCCGACCTACGACATCCTGTCGGAGGAAAATCTCGAGCGCATCGAAGCGGTTGCCGATCGCATCCTCGCCGAGATCGGTATCGAGTTCCGCGACGACCCGGCAGCGCTGGAACTCTGGCGCAAGGCGGGGGCCGAGATGGATGGACTTCGCGTGCGGTTCCCCAAGGGAATGCTGCGCGAGATCCTTGCCTCGGCCCCGGCAGTCTTTACCCAGCACGCCCGGAACCCGGCCAACAATGTCGAAATTGGCGGCAATGCGGTCGTCTTTTCGCCGGCCTATGGCTCGCCCTTCGTCATGGACCTCGACAAGGGCCGCCGCTACGGCACGATCGAAGACTTCCGCAACCTGATCAAGCTTGCCCAGTCATCGCCCTGGCTGCACCATTCCGGCGGCACGATCTGCGAGCCGGTCGACGTGCCCGTCAACAAGCGCCACCTCGACATGGTCTACAGCCACATGAAATATTCCGACCGTCCGTTCATGGGCTCGGTGACGGCAGAGGAGCGCGCCGAGGAATCGATCGAAATGGCCCGCATTCTCTTCGGTGCGGATTTCGTTGACCGGAACTGCGTCATCCTCGGCAATGTCAACGTCAACTCGCCGCTCGTCTGGGACGGCACGATGACCAAGGCGCTGCGTGCCTATGCGCGGGCCAACCAGGCAGCCGTCATCGTGCCCTTCATCCTCGGCGGCGCCATGGGTCCGGTCACCAATGCCGGGGCAATCGCCCAGTCTCTGGCTGAGACCATGGCCGGCTGCGCGCTCACCCAGCTGGAGCGCCGCGGCGCACCGGTCATCTTCGGCAACTTCCTTTCCTCGATGTCGCTGCGCTCGGGATCGCCGACCTTCGGCACGCCGGAACCTGCGATCGGCTCTATGGTCATCGGCCAGCTTGCCCGGCGGCTGAAACTGCCGCTGCGCTGTGCTGGAAACTTCTCCAATTCCAAACTGCCCGATGCCCAGGCCATGCAGGAGGGCGTCATGTCGATGATGTCGGCTGTGCATTGTGGCGCGAACTTCATCCTGCATTCGGCCGGCTTCGTCGACGGACTGCTCGCCATGTCCTACGAGAAGTTCGTCATGGACACGGACTTCTGTGGCGCTCTGCATTCTTATCTCGCCGGCGTCGTGGTCGATGACAACACGCTCGCCATGGATGCCTTCGAGGAAGTCGGCCCCGGCAGTCATTTCCTGGGTTCCGCCCATACCATGCGCAACTACCAGACCGCCTTCTGGGACTCGTCGCTGTCCGACAACGAACCCTTCGAAAAGTGGTCGGAAGCGGGCTCCACGGATATGGCGACGCGTGCCAATGCCCGCTGGAAAAAGACGCTCGCCGAATACGAAGCGCCGCCTTTGGATGTCGCCATCGATGATGCGCTTCTAGACTATGTCGAGAGAACGAAGCGCGCCAAACCGGACGCCTGGTATTGAACGGAATGCATGACGAATGACCGGGAACCGTGATCCCCTTCTACAGCCCTTCCAGCTGAAACACCTGACGCTAAAGAACCGCATCATGTCGACGGCGCATGAGCCCGCTTACTCGGAAGCGGGCATGCCGACCGAGCGCTACCGGCTCTACCACGTCGAAAAGGCCAAGGGCGGCATTGCGCTGACCATGACGGCAGGCTCGGCGAGCGTCAGCCGCGACAGCCCGCCTGCCTTTGGCAATCTGCTTGCCTGGAAGGACGAGATTGTCCCGCATCTGAAGCGCCTGACCGAGGACTGTCACGAGTATGGCTGCGCCGTGATGATCCAGCTCACCCATCTCGGCCGTCGCACCAACTGGAACAAGGGGGATTGGCTGCCGGTGCTTAGCCCCTCTCCGATCCGCGAGCCGGCCCACCGGCATTTTCCCAAGGAGATCGAGGACTGGGACATCGAGCGCATCGTCGACGATTACGCGACGGCCGCCGCCCGCATGCAGGAAGCCGGCCTCGACGGCATCGAGTTCGAAGCTTACGGCCATCTGATGGACAGCTTCTGGTCGCCGGCCACCAACCGGCGCGAGGATGAGTACGGCGGCTCCCTCGACAACCGCATGCGCTTTTCCAACCTGGTGATATCGGCCGTCAGAAAGGCCGTCGGCCCTGACTTCATTGTCGGCATCCGCATGGTCGCCGATGAGGATTGGGACAAGGGTCTGAGCCGCGCCGAGGGCGTTGAGATCGCCAAGCGCTTCGCATCCGGCGGCAAGATCGACTTCCTCAACATTATCAGGGGGCACATCGAGCACGACGCCTCGCTCAACGACGTGATCCCCATCCAGGGCATGGCGGCCTCGCCGCATCTCGATTTCGCCGGCGACGTGCGCGCAGCAACCAGGTTCCCCGTCTTCCATGCCGCCCGCATCGCCGATGTCGCGACCGCCCGCCATGCGATCTCCGAGGGTAAGCTAGACATGGTCGGCATGACCCGCGCCCATATCGCCGATCCGCATATCGTCAGGAAGATCGTCGAGGGGCGCGAGCATCGGATCCGCCCCTGCGTCGGCGCCACCTACTGCCTGGACCGTATCTATGAAGGGGGCGAGGCGCTGTGTATCCACAATGCCGCGACAAGCCGCGAGGCGCTGATCCCGCATGACCTGCCCAAGGCAGACAAGCCCCGCAAGGCTGTCGTGGTCGGGGCAGGGCCTGCGGGTCTGGAAGCCGCACGCGTGCTTGCCGAACGCGGCCACCACGTCGAGGTGCTGGAAGCCTCGAGCCGGGCGGGCGGTCAGGTCAATCTGCTGACCCGCAATCCGCGCCGCAAGGAAATGGTCGGGATCATTGACTGGCGTCTGGCAGAACTGGAACGCCTGGGCGTGAGCATCCAGTACGACACCTATGCCGGTGTCGACGACGTGCTCGGCCTGAATCCTGATCTCGTCGTCATAGCGACCGGCGGTATCGCCCAGTCGCCGGAACTCGAGACAGGCGAGGAACTCGTCACCTCAAGCTGGGACATCCTCGCCGGCAGCGTGAAACCCGAAGGGCCGGTTCTTCTCTACGACGACAATGGCGGACATCCCGGCATGAGTGCCGCAGAGGTTATCGCCAATGCCGGCGTGGACCTCGAAGTGGTCTCGCCAGAACGCTTTTTCGCGCCGGAGATGGGCGGCATGAACCATGTACCCTATGCCAAGACTTTTGCCGAAAGGAATGTCCGGGTCACGATCAACACTAAGCTGGTGTGCGTTCGCCGCGACGGCAATGCTTTGCTCGCGACACTCGGCTCGGACTTTTCAGATGTGAGGGTGGAGCGTCGCGTCGCCCAGGTGGTGGTGGAGCACGGCACCATGGTCAATGCGGATCTCTATCTCGAGCTCAAGCCGCTTTCACGCAATCGCGGCGCCGTCGATTATCCAGCCTTAATTGCTCGGCGCGGGCCGCTGCCGCTCAAGGATGAGGCCGCCCGCTTCGACCTTGTACGCATCGGTGATGCGGTCGAAAGCCGAAATATCCATGCGGCCATCTACGATGCCTTGCGCTTTTGCAGTCTGCTGTAGCGCATAGCAAAAGGCGGCGCCGAAGCGCCGCCCCTTAGGACCTTAACACGTCCCACGTTCCGGGATTAGTTATCCGTCGACGAGGTTGTGGTGCCGTCGGTCGGAGCCATTGTGCCGGTCGCATCGCTCGCATCGGCCTGATCTTCAAGAGTCATGAACTCAGGAGCGTTGCGCAGGCTTTCAGCCGTTTCCGTGGTCGTCAGGCGAACTTCTGCGTCAGCGACGGCCTCGGTGGTCGTGGTCGTGGTCGTCGTGGCTGCATCGCCGGTGCCGGTCGCAGCAGCATCATCCATTTCGCGGGTGATGGTGATCTTGTCGAACGGGATGGCGACGTCCTTCTCGCCGATGCCGAGGAAGCCGCCTACGCCGACGACTGCCGCGACGATACCACCGTCTTCCTGCACGAGCAGGTCGTTGATGTCACCGATGGACTGGTTGTCGGAGGTGTAGATCGGCTGGCCCATGAAATCGTTGACCGAGATCTGGTTTTCAGCCTGCTGCGTCAGATAGGTGGCCGAGCCGGCAGCGTCAGCCGGAGCCTGGGCCGTGGTGCCCATCGAGCCGGACGTGCCGTCCATCGATGCATCCGGGGTAGCCGGAGCAGGCATTGTGGTGGTGCCATCAGTGGCTGCCGGCGGCGTCGTGGTTGCGCCCGGGGTTGCGTCCTGAGCGACGGCGAACGGGGCCATGGCGGTGGAACCGAGCAGCATGGCTGCGGCGAGGGTCTTGAGAGACTTGTTCATGGTGGACCTACCTTTCCTCTGAGATGGTCTGCGACTGACACTGCCCTTGCTGAAGTGCTGGGCGGCGTCGGTTCGAGAGGAGAATGTCCGGCGGCCTCGATCGTTCCGCAGGCGAAGTCCTGAATATTTTGAGGGGGTTGCAGGAACAAAATAGGCCGATCGCAGTTCGCGGGGCCGCCCTCGGCCCCGCCGCGTCAATCCGTAAACTCAGAGTTTGAAGCGCGGTTCTGCCTTGCCCTTGACGCTCACGCCAAGATCGAAGGTCACGCCAGCGAGCTGGTCATCAGCCCGTTCCGCATCGCTCAATCCTTCCCAGCAGGAGGTCACGGCCAGCCGATCGAGGTTGGCACCGTAAAATGCCGGGCAGGTCGGGCGGCGCATCGGCGCCGCGTAGCGGGCGATATGCCGACCGTCAGGCGCATAGCGATCCACTGCGCCGCCATCCCAGTTGGCATTCCAGATCGTGCCTTCGAGATCGACCACCGATCCGTCGATGACGCCCTGGCGCTGGGATTGGTCGATGAACACGGTCGGAGCGGCAACGGGAAGACCGGTCGCGGCGTCGAGCTCGACCCGCATCATGTGGTTGATCTTCGAATCGTTGAAGTAGCCGACGCTGCCATCCGGTGAGAAGCAGATGCCGTTTGGAATGCTGACGGCGTCAAAGAGCTTGGTCACGGTCGTTCCGGCGACATGATAGATGGCACCGGCGCCGGTATCCGCTGTCCTGCTCATCGTCCCGATCCACAAGGCGCCGCTCGGATGCATGCGCCCGTCATTCGAGCGGTTCTGCGGCTTGTCTTCGATTTTTGCATAAGGGGAAAGGACGCCGCTTGCGGTGTCACGCAGGAAAAGCCCCTGGTCGGAGGCGATCAGTTGCCGCTTCTCGTCGATGATGGCCAGCACGCTGCCGAGGAAGGGCAGGGCGTGCTTGTTCAGCCGGCCGCCAGCCACATCGAGTTCGCACAGTGTCCTGCCGAGGATATCGAACCAGAACAGCGCGCCGGTCGTAGGGTCGAAGCTCGGACCCTCTCCCAGTTCCATGTGCTCTTCCGTTAGCGTCCTGCCGGTAAAGCTCTCTGTTGCGGTCACGCTCTTCCTCCTTATCGATTTCGTTTATCTCTGCCGTGCGACTAAGGTCGCAAACAGGGGTTTACGGTAAAATTTATGGGGTATCTGGACCCTCGGCGCTTTACAAGTCTATGCTCCGGCAACTCAGGGGAACAGATTCGGCATTAGTATCGCCTTTGGGTGTCCTTCAAGCATTCTTATCGCAAGGTCTCCGACACAGGAGCAGGCGAGATCAAAGGATCGGCTGAAGCCAGGTTTCGCCACGCCTTCGATCCGCAGCCAATGGCAGGTGTTGTAGCAGTTGACGTATACGTCTTGGACAATCTCCTCGATAATCACGACCGGTGACCCGGTATGGACGGGTGTGTGATGACGAACCAGGACATGGCAGCCGCAGAGCGGATTGAAGGTCTGATCACGGATGTGAAGGTCTTCAAGACCCAGTTCGACGTCTTCCGCTTCATGAAGCGGGTGACGGAGCTTTACGGTGCCCGTGCCTTCATGGTGCTCAATATGCCGGGCGCGACGGCGCGGGAACTCGGCAGCAGTTCGATCATCACCAACTGGCCGTCCGATCTCTTGACCGAGTTCGATCAGATTTCGCTGTTGTCAGGCAGCCCCGTGCTGGCCCATCTGCGCCGCTCGTCGATCCCATTGCGATTCGACATTGATGACGTAGCGCTGCAGCGGGACAGCCGATCCGGCGAGGTCTCGAAAGCGCTGTTTACCCGCTTCCGTATGAACCGCGGGTCCTATTTCCCCGTCCATGATGCGACCGGTGCCCGAGGCGCCGTTTCCTTCATCGGCGACCGCGAGCCCTTCAGCACGCTCGAGATGATGGAACTCGCCTATATCGCGACGCATGTCTTCAACCGCCTCGCTGAAATCCGCGAGATGGACAGCCGCAACAGCGACATGCTGACCGAACGCGAGCTCGACTGCCTCAACTGGACGGCCGCCGGCAAGACCAGCGTCGAAATCGCGGAAATCCTGACGCTCTCCGAGCACACGATCAACCACTACCTGAACCGCGCGACGAAGAAGCTGGATGCGGTGAACCGCACCCAGGCCGTCGCCAAGGCGCTCAGGCTCGGCTTGATCAAGTAAAGGTAGACGTTGGTGCATTTTTGTGCGCCACTCATCACGTCAGCCTAGTTTCCCGGCACAATTCCGATCTGGTGAGGCACCTAACGCGCTTTGCTGCGGCGTTTGCTGTCCCTTCGAAACTGGCACGCTTTCTGCATTGCTAGTGTCAGTCCAGAGGGGACGTTGCACGACACCCGTTAACGGGTGCAGCCTGACAAGCCGCCGCGGGGGGTGCTCTCCGCAGGCGGCTTGTCTGTTTTGGCCTTAATGGTCGCACCCCCTTGCCGCATTTGCTGTTGGCGAATGTCTCCTGCTCCATTATCTGATTTCGCAGACGTGGAAGACGTAAGCAGAAAGAAGATGGACATGGCCGAACTGTCGCGTGATCGGGTGATTGAGGCGCTGAAGGGGATCCGCGGACCGGATCTCAATGGCAACATTGTCGACCTCGGCATGGTATCGGATGTCTTCATCTCCGACGGCAAGGTCTATTTCTCCATCAACGTGCCGGCCGAACGCGCCCAGGAACTGGAGCCGCTGCGCCAGGCGGCAGAGCGGACGGTAAAGGCGCTTCCCGGTGTGAACGGTGCCGTCGTCAGCCTGACCGCCGAGCGCAAGCAGGGCTCCACCCCGCCGCCGCCACGCCCGCAGCCTGCCGCGCCCACCCACAGCCACAGTCACGGCCCGGCGCAGAGCGGACCTCAGCGCACAAAGGCCGGCGTCCCTGGCATCGAAGCCATCATCGCGGTTGCATCCGGCAAGGGTGGCGTCGGCAAGTCCACGACTGCGGTCAACCTGGCCCTGGCGATGAAGGCGAACGGCCTGCGCGTCGGCATTCTCGACGCCGATGTCTACGGCCCGTCCATACCGCGCCTTCTCGGCATTACCGGACGCCCTCAGCAGATCGAGAACCGCATCATCGTTCCCATGGAGAATTACGGCCTCAAGGTCATGTCGATGGGCTTCCTCGTCGATGAAGGGACCGCGATGATCTGGCGCGGCCCGATGGTCCAGTCCGCGCTCATGCAGATGCTGCGCGAAGTCGCCTGGGGCGATCTCGACGTCTTGGTCGTCGACATGCCGCCGGGCACCGGCGATGCGCAGCTCACCATGGCCCAGCAGGTGCCGCTTTCGGGAGCGGTCATCGTATCCACCCCGCAGGACCTCGCCCTCATCGACGCGCGCAAGGGCCTGAACATGTTCAACAAGGTCGAAGTTCCGGTCCTCGGCATCGTCGAGAACATGAGCTACTTCATCGCGCCCGACACCGGCAACCGCTACGATATCTTCGGCCATGGCGGCGCGAGGGCGGAAGCCGAGAAGATCGGCGTGCCTTTCCTCGGCGAAGTTCCGCTCACCATCTCGATCCGTGAGACCTCGGATGCGGGAACGCCTGTCGTGGTGAGCGAACCTGACGGGCCGCAGGCGAAGATCTACCGCGACATCGCGGCCAAGGCCTGGGAGCAGGCCAAGGCTCGCTCGGGCCGCGCCGCGCCGGCGATCGTCTTCGAATAATCGCTGTCAGATAAGCTGTCTGCCCTCCGCTTCGATCCTCAAGAGACGTGCGTCGGCTGCATTGCTGTGCTGCAACAATTGCTTTGGCGTTCCATCCGGGACTATGATTGGTTCCGGATCCAAACCGCGCGGCGTGCCATGAAGGTGACCAGTCCTTGATCAGGGCCTATCGACGAGACGGAAGTGCCGAAATCATCGGCATCGAGCCTCAAGCCAGCAACTTCCCCGATGACATCATCTGGATCGACCTGATCAAGCCGAGCCGCGACGAGGAACACTTCGTCGAGAGCCGGATCGGCATTCCCTTGCCGACGCCGGACGAGTTGAAGGATATCGAGCCCTCAAGCCGGCTCTATGTCGAGCACGATGCGATCTACATGACGGCCTCGCTGCTCTACAGGGCCGATTCCAGCTATCCACTGCTCACCGACGTCGCCTTCATTCTCCATCGCGGGCGCCTGATCACCATCCGCTATGCCGAACCCAAGGCCTTCGAACTCTTCAGTGCGAGCCTCCTGCGCCTGAATGGACAGTGCGACACCGGCGCGAAACTTCTTGGCCATCTCCTGGAAACGATCGTCGACCGGACCGCCGAGATCTTGGAAACGCTGGCCGCACGCCTCGATGCGCTCTCGATCACGGTCTTTGTCAATCGCAAGGCCGCCAAGCGTCGTCCGCCGCGCTTCCTGGAAGACAAGCTGCTCGACATCGCCAGCCATCATCAGCTCGTGGCGAAGGTGCGTGACAGCCTCGTCTCCTTGTCCCGCCTGGTTCTTTTCCTGCAGTCGCAGCCGGCGGTCCGCCGGGAGGAAGAAGCGGCCGAACTCTGCGGCCTCGTTGTCCGCGACCTTCAATCCCTTGGCGAACACGCGGCGTTTGTCGCCAACAACATCACCTTCATGCTCGATGCCTCGCTCGGGCTCATCAATGTCGAGCAGAATGCGATCATCAAGATCTTCTCGATCGCCTCGGTCGTCTTCCTGCCCCCGACCCTCGTCGCGTCGATCTACGGCATGAATTTTCAGTTCATGCCGGAACTCGGATGGAACTTCGGATACCCCATGGCACTTTTTGCCATGCTGCTTTCCGCCATCATCCCCTTCTTGTTTTTCCGTTGGAAAGGCTGGCTCTGAAGAGCCTGGAATCCCATGCAACAAGTCGATCACCAGCCCGCGGCTGGTCCGAAGGGTGCACGCAGTCTTTTCCTTCTCGCGCTCGGCTCCGTCGGTGTCGTCTATGGCGACATAGGCACCAGCCCACTCTATGCCTTCCGTGAGGCTTTAAAGCCGATCGGTGTCGACGGCATTACCCGCGTCGAAATCATCGGCCTGATCTCGCTGATGATCTGGTCGCTGACGATCATCGTCACGCTCAAATATGTCCTCTTCCTGCTGCGCGCCGACAATGATGGCGAAGGTGGCACCCTGTCGCTTCTGGCGCTGCTCTCGAAGTCGGCGAACGGTCACGGTCCGGTCCTGATGGTGTTGGGCCTGATTGGTGCCGCCCTCTTCCTCGGCGATTCCATGATCACGCCGGCGCTCTCGGTCTTGTCGGCCGTCGAGGGTCTGAAGCTCGTCGCGCCGGATATGTCCGATTACATCGTGCCGATCTCGCTTGCGATTCTGATCGGCCTCTTCGCGGTCCAGTCACGAGGAACAGGGGCCGTCGCGCGCTTCTTCGGGCCGATCACGGCGGTCTGGTTCATCGTCATGGCAGCCGGTGGCATCATGCATATCTTCGATGACATCGGCATCTTCGCCGCCTTCAATCCATGGTATGCGGTGAGCTTCCTGCTGCGCGAGGGCTTCCTCGGCATCATCGTGCTTGGCGCGGTCTTCCTGACGGTCACGGGTGCGGAAGCGCTTTATGCCGACCTCGGCCATTTCGGCCGCAAGCCGATCCAGCTCGCCTGATTCGCGCTCGTCTTTCCGGCACTCGTCCTAAACTATCTGGGGCAGGGGGCTCTGGTGCTCAGCGATCCCTCGACAGCCTCGGATCCTTTCTTCCTGATGTTTCCATCCTGGGCGCTGCTGCCGATCGTCATCCTCGCGACATTCGCCACCATCATCGCCAGCCAGGCCGTGATCACCGGCGCCTTTTCGCTGGTGCGTCAGGCGATCCACCTCGGCTTCCTGCCGCGCATGCAGATCCTCTTCACGTCCGAAACCCAGAGCGGCCAGATCTATCTGCCCTCGGTCAACACGCTTCTGCTCGTCGGCGTGCTCTCGCTGGTTCTGCTCTTCGAAAGCTCGGAGGCGCTCGCCACCGCCTACGGCATCTCGGTGACCGGTGCCATGGTGGTGACCACCATCATGGCTTTCGAATTCGTTCGCAAGAAATGGAACTGGAGCCTGGCGCTCGCTGCCGCGGTGCTGACCCCGTTGCTCCTTCTCGAACTGGTCTTCCTCGGCGCGAACCTCCTGAAGATCCATGATGGCGGCTACATACCGGTCCTCTTCGCCGCAGCCTTCACCGTGGTCATGTGGACCTGGCGCCGCGGCACGGCGATCCTCTTCCAGAAGACCCGCCGCGACGATGTCCCGCTTGAAGCCTTCATCGCCATGATCGAGAAGAAGGGCGAGCACGGCCCGACCTGTGTCGCCGGAACGGCCATCTTCCTGACCAGCGACCCGACCTGCGCGCCGGCCGCCTTGATGCATAATCTGAAGCACAACCATGTCATCCACGAGCGCAACATCATCCTGACGATCCGTACGCTTGGACGCCCCCGGATCGCAGAGGTGGATCGGTTTGCGGTCGAGGAATTGTCGGAACGTTTCTCGCGGGTCGAGATCCGCTTCGGTTTCATGGAAACGCAGAACGTCTCGAAGACGCTGGCGAGCCTCCGCCGTGGCGGGTTGAAGTTCGACATCATGTCGACCTCCTTCTATCTCGGCCGTCGCAAGCTGGTCGCCGGTCAGGGCATGGGCATGCCCCACTGGCAGGACCGGCTCTACATCGCGCTTGCGGAGGCAGCGGCCGACCCGTCCGACTATTTCCGCCTGCCGGCCAACCGGGTCATCGAACTCGGATCCCACGTCATCATCTGACGGCCCGGGGACGCCCCCCGCGCTTCATGACCGTCGGCACGCCCGGCGGTCCTACCATTTTTGCCCTGCTGCTCCCAAAGCTGTGATCGCGCATTAACCAAGCATCAAGGTTAACGAGAGATATTCCTCTAATGTAATCCTGTTTGGGTTCGAAGCGTCGGACCCGTGTCAGCGTGTGTTGGAGTGTGGCCTTGCGTCCCAAGTTTCGTCCTTCGAAGAAGGTCCTCTCCCGACTGGAGAACTGGACCTCTCCCCTGGTCTTCGGCCTCGCGTCCTGGCTGATTTTTCCCTCCGTTGCCGCCCAGGCCGACATGGCGGGCCTTCTGACCGGTCTCGACCGCGGCGCCAGCAACTGGCGCATGGTGATGACATCAACGCCTGCCGGCTCAATCCACGAAGCCAATCTCGCCTTCTCGGAAGGGGAGGCGTCCGATGCGCTGTCGGGTGGTGCTGGCTTGATCCTGCCGGATGGCCGTCGTATCGCCTTCGACGGTGGCAAGGCCGATCCTGAGTCCTTGCCGGACGAAATGCGTGTTACCCGCGACCAGAAGAAGGGCCGGGTGATGGCTGTCGAGCCCATGCTGCCCCCGCGCGCCTTTTCGGCCGGATCGATCCTGCAGCGGACGAGCTCGCTGATGGAGCCCGAACTTGGAGCGCCATCCGTCTTTGCTCGCGAGGAAGACAAGGCCAAACCCGTCGAACTCGCAAGCTTCTATTTCAAGCGCGAAAAGCCGGTCGCCGATCCCTCCCTGTCGCCGATGATTGCCGATCTCGTGACCAATTCCGTGCCCGACGTGCTGGCAACTGCCTATGCGCCGCCGGCCCCGGACTATGCGAGCGTGTCGCCCTTCGACAGCATCCTGACAGACAAGCAGGAAGACCAGGGCCGTTTCATCCCCGATATCGACCCGAAGGATCACGCCTGGGCCGCGACGCCGCTGCCGGCAGCCGTCTTTTCCGACAAGGAACAGAAGTGCCTGGCGGAAGGCATCTACTTTGAAGCCCGCGGCGAATCGGTGAAGGGCCAGGCTGCCGTCGCCCAGGTCATCCTCAACCGCGTGCGCAATCCGCATTATCCCGACACGATCTGCGGCGTGGTCTATCAGAACGAAAATTGGCGCAATCGCTGCCAGTTCTCCTTCGCCTGCGATCGCATCCCTGACATCGTCACGTCGCCGCGCCACTGGAAGATCGCCAAGGAGATTGCCATGGCCGTCACCGCCGGCAAGATCTGGTTCAAGGATGTCGGTTCCGCCACCCACTACCACGCGACCTATGTGAAGCCCGCATGGGGCCCGACGATGAAGCGCGTGGACAAGATTGGCAAGCACATCTTCTACCGCACCTATGGCGGCGGCTGGAGCTAATGCTTCAGCGCAGCCCGTCGAGCCAGTTCGACAGCATAGGCACGATCAGGAACGACATGGCATAGGTGAGTGGCACCGTGACGAAGATGTAAAGCATCGGCGTCAGATTGCCCTCCGGGCCGAAGGCGAATGCTGCCTGCACGCCGATCATCCAGCCGAGGACGAGACTGGCTAGAATACGGACAATAAACCGTGTCATGGCTCCCCCGGATCAGGACTTCCGCGAGAGCGTCCCATGTTCGCCCCCGTTTCGCAATCTTCCCAGCATGGGCCAGTACAGTCCGACGATGACGCAAGTCACACGTCTCCGTGAATGTGGCAGATTCTGGTCCATGGTTGCGACGGATTGACCGGATTTGTCGTCCGTCATCTGCGGCGAATCTGCATCTTGGACTTAAGTCTATGATTTTTCGGGGTTAATTTGTGGTGAAACTTGGTGCTGTCATGCCTTGACTATGCAGGGGCTCAAAATTATGGTGCGCCCGACTTCAAAGCGGGCCAGAAGGGTTTCTATCTCGCCGTTTCTGCATTCAATTCGGGCGCATAAACGGCGCTTGAGACAGGCGACGGTCGGAGAAAGCCATGACGGACCACCGGGAAGAAGATCTGGAAGAGCGCCGCAGACGGCTGACCACGGAACTCGCTGAGCGGGATGCCAAGGTCAAGGACGACGAGCGAGCCGAGATCAATGCCGACCAGACCCGCAAGGGATATGGCATGGCAATGAAGATCTCGAGCGAATTCATCTCCGCCATCATTGTCGGTGCCCTCTTGGGTTATCTTTTCGACTACTTTGTGGGCACGGGGCCATGGGGCATGATCGTCATGCTTCTCATCGGTTTCTGCGCCGGAGTGTTGAACGTCATGCGCGTCGTCGGGATCGTGGCATCGCCACATCCGGCGGATCGCAGACTGGACTTGGACGACAAGGGCAACGGTCGCTGACGCGCCGGCCCGGAAACGAGAATGACCGCTTAGGCGGCGAAAGCGAAAGAGCAGAACGTGGCAAACGATCCCACTTCCCAGTTCCTTGTGAAGCCGATTGTACCGATCGAAATCGGCGGGATTGATTTTTCGTTCACCAACGCATCCCTGTTCATGGTGGCGACCGTGGCTGCCGCCTCGGGCTTCCTCTACTTCTCGACCGCCAATCGCGGCCTGATCCCGACGCGCATGCAGTCGGTCGCCGAAATGGCCTATGAGTTCATTGCCTCCATGCTGCGCGAAGGTGCCGGCGCCAAGGGCATGCACTTCTTCCCGATGGTGTTCTCGCTGTTCATGTTCGTCCTGACGGCGAACCTGCTCGGCATGTTCCCCTACTTCTTCACGATCACCAGCCAGATCATCGTGACCTTCGCGCTGGCCTTGTTCGTGATCCTGACGGTCCTGATCTACGGCTTCTACAAGCACGGACTGCACTTCCTCTCGATCTTTGCGCCGTCGGGCGTGCCGGTAGCCCTGTTGCCGCTGGTGTCTGCAATCGAGGTCGTGTCCTTCCTGTCGCGTCCGATCAGCCTTTCCGTCCGTCTCTTCGCCAACATGCTGGCCGGTCACATCACGCTCAAGGTCTTCGCAGGCTTCGTCGTGTCGATGAGTGCTGCTGGTGCCGTCGGCGTCGCGGGCTCCATCCTGCCCCTCATCATGACGGTCGCCATGACCGCTCTCGAATTTCTCGTTGCCTTCCTGCAGGCTTATGTCTTCGCGGTACTGACTTGCATGTACCTGAACGACGCCGTGCATGGTGGTCACTGAGAATAAAGTCGCTGGCCCCGGTGTCCCGGGTGTCAAAAACAGCCGCAACAACCCATTCGAAGGAGTATCCATATGGAAGCGGAAGCAGCAAAGTACATCGGCGCGGGTCTCGCATGCCTCGGCATGGCTGGTACGTCCCTCGCTCTCGGCCGTATCTTCGGTGACTACCTGACCGGCGCACTGCGCAACCCGTCTGCTGCTGACAGCCAGTTCGGCCGTCTGGTATTCGGCTTCGCCGTTACGGAAGCTCTGGGCATCTTCTCGCTGCTCATCGCTCTCCTTCTCCTGTTCGCCGTCTGATAACGGCTGGAGTTTGAGATCACGGCGCGCCGACAAGGCAGCCGTGATCTCGCGCATTTGAGCATACACCTGGAGGTGAGCATGTTTGTGACCCCCGCCTTTGCCCAGGAAACCCCGGCAGAAGGCCAGCTTCACACAGAGACCGGCGTGGCCCACGACGAGGCTCATGGCGGCGGCGTGTTCCCGCCGTTCGATTTTTCGACCTATCCGTCGCAGCTTCTGTGGCTGGTGATCACGTTCAGCGTGTTCTACATGCTCATGCAGAAGGTCATCGTTCCGCGCCTTGGCGGCATTCTCGAGAACCGCCACGATCGCATCGCTCAGGATCTCGACGAGGCAGCTCGTCTGAAGTCCGAAGCCGACGCCGCGATCGAAACCTACGAGCGCGAACTCACCGCGGCCAAGGCGAAAGCCGGCCAGATCGCTTCTGCCGCTCGTGACGCATCCAAGGCCAAGGCCGATGCAGAGCGTGCTGCGATCGAGACGGAACTCTCCGCCAAGATCGCCGCTGCCGAAAGCCGCATTGCCGATATCAAGGCGCGCGCTTTCGCGGAAGTCGACACGATCGCAATCGACACCGTTGGCACGATCGTCGAAGAACTGATCGGCGCCAAGTCGACCGCAGCCGACATCAAGGCCGCCGTCTCCGGCGTCGCCAAGCAGGGAGCGTAAGCATCATGGACGCTTCATTTTTTGCACTCGTTGCACTCGTTCTCTTCTTCGTCCTGCTCGCCTACCTGAAGGTACCGGGCATGATGGGCAAGGCTCTCGACGAGCGCGCCGACAAGATCCGTGACGAGCTGGCCGAAGCCAAGCGCCTGCGCGAAGAGGCCCAGCACCTGCTGGCCGAATATCAGCGCAAGCGGAAGGAAGCCGAAGCCGAGGCTGCAGCCATCGTGGCCGCGGCTGAACGCGAGGCCGCTGCCCTGACCGCGGAAGCCAAGCAGAAGACCGAAGAGTTCGTTGCACGCCGCAACGCGCTTTCCGAGCAGAAGATCAAGCAGGCCGAGACCGAAGCCGTGAACGCCGTTCGCGCCGCAGCCGTCGACCTTGCGATCGCAGCTGCCGAGAAGGTCCTGGCCAAGAAGTCCGACGAAGCCGTGCAGCAGTCGCTGTTCAAGGCCTCTATCGGTGAAGTAAAGTCGCGCCTGAATTAAGGCCGGCCGACCGCTGACAAGCTGCTGATTATGACGCCCCGACCGGTCTCCGCTCGGGGCGTTTTGTTGTTCGGCTGGGGGCAGTCGAGTGAAGCAGGGCGACCTTCGATCGGCTGTGCCTCTGCGGTGCACATGCGCGGGCAAGACCGTGGCCAGGCCCCGACAAGGATTTAGAGATTTTCGTCCATTGGCGCCCCGATTTTCAAGGGCCGGAAACTCATCCGGTGCAAGGGGCAGGGACCGTGGGTCACGATCGCGCTGCGATGGCGGTCTGTGCCATATCCCGCGTGGATCTCAAAGCCGTAATCGGGATAGACGAGGCCCGCTCTCACCATCATCCGGTCCCTCATTACCTTGGCGACGATCGATGCCGCAGCGATCGACACAGACCGGGCGTCGCCCTTGACCACCGCTTCACCCGAGCACAAAAGACCGATCGGGACATCGCGACCATCCGCGAGTACATGCCGTGCCTCGTGGGCGAGACCGGCCACGGCCCGGCGCATGGCATCGAGGCTCGCTTTGCGGATGTCGATGAAATCGATGCGCTTGGGCGAAGAGGACGCAATCGAAACGGTCGCTTCGGCAAGAATGCGCTCATAGAGCACCTCGCGCTGCGCGGCGGAAAGCTTCTTGGAATCGTTTAATCCCTCAGGGATCCGCTTCGGGTCGAGGATCACGGCCGCGGCGACCACAGGGCCTGCCAGAGGCCCGCGGCCGGCCTCGTCCGTCCCGGCGACGGGCCAGAGCCCCTGGCGCTTGGCGCGGCTCTCCAGCGAGAAATCCGGAACAAGCGGCATGTCTGGAAAGAGGCCAGGAGAATCGGGTGGCGTGCGTCGTTTCATGCGGCAGAAATCGCACGCGCACCCGACCTCCTGCAAGTCCCCGGTCCCGATCGCGATCATGGCGAAGGGGGCGGCTTACCAGGGACTACATCCGGTGCGAGGCGGCGGACAACGGCACCGGAATACAAAAACAAACCCAAGTCAGAGCAGCGACAGTTGCACTCCGTCGCTATTGGGCGAGATAAACAGGTCTTCCCTCAAATGCAGGCTGCGACGCATCAGGCCGAGTCGCTTGGTCGCCATTTCGAAGCGACGGCTGATCTGCCACGCATAGGGACCGGCCCCCTTCATCCGCTTGCCGAATTCGGCATCGTAATCCTTACCGTCGCGCATCGAACGCACCAGCGACATCACGTGCCGATAGCGATCCGGGTAATGCTGCAGCAGCCAGTCACGAAACAGCGGGCTCACTTCAAGCGGCAGGCGCAAGAGCACATAACTGGCCTCCGTCGCCCCCGCCGCCTTGCCGCTGTCGAGGATCCGTTCAATCTCGTGGTCGTTGAGGGCGGGAATGACCGGCGCCATCATCACGGCCACGGGAATGCCGGCCTCCGATAGGGTCTTGATCGCCTCCAGCCGCTTGGCCGGCGTCGAGGCGCGGGGCTCCATCGTGCGTGCAAGCTTGCGATCCAATGTGGTCACTGAGATGCCAACCTTCACCAGCCCGCGCTCGGCCATCGACTTCAGGATGTCGATATCGCGCAGGATCAGCGCCGACTTCGTCACGATCACCACGGGGTGGTTCGCCTTGTCCAGCACCTCGAGGATCTGTCGCATGATGCGCCATTCCCGCTCGATCGGCTGATAGGGATCGGTGTTGGTGCCGATCGCAATCGGCTTCACCTTGTAGCCCGGCTTCGACAGTTCCCGTTCCAACAGGCGCGGCGCATCGGGCTTGGCAAACAGCTTTGCCTCGAAGTCGAGACCTGCCGAGAGGCCCATATAGCTGTGGGTCGGCCGGGCAAAGCAGTAGATGCAGCCGTGCTCGCAACCCCGATAGGGGTTGATCGATCGGTCGAAAGGAATGTCGGGTGAATCGTTGCGGGTGATGACCGTGCGCGGCTTCTCGACCTGGACTTCGGTCCTGAAGGGCGGCATGTCCTCAAGCGTGTGCCAGCCGTCATCGAAGGCGACGCGTTCCTGGCTCTCGAACCGGCCGGCCGGATTGATCCCGGCCGCGCGTCCACGCCGCCGATCGATCTCGATCCGCATACCGGACGCATTCATCAGCGCATCGGCAATATCTGCCGTATTGCCGGGCTGAAATGCAGCCTGGCTCACAAGAGACAGCTCGGTCATGTTTGGCTCCTCGCGGGCGTTGCCGCCTCGCTCAATGACTTTATTCCTAGCGCCAAAAAGAGAACAATGCAAGAACAAACTTCAAGAAACTGTCTGTGGCAAAACTTTGTGCAATGCGATAGATATAGGCAATGCTGACAGTGATCATGGAATGCCACGACCAGGAACCCGAGCTCGCACAGACCTTGTCCGTGCTGGTGGCCGGCGCTGTCGAGGGTCTGGTCAGCGATGTCATCGTGCTCGATCACGGCTCGACCGATGGCTCGTCGGTGGTGGCCGACGCTGCCGGGTGCCGCTTTTATCAGCAATGGGACATGAAGCACGTGCTGGCGACAGCGCGGGGCGAATGGCTGCTGCTCATCGAACCGGGTGCGCGGCTCGGCCAGGGCTGGGTGGACGAGGTCGCGGAATATGTCGCGCTCAACAAGGCGCCCGCCCGTTTCTCCGAATCGCGGCTTTACCGGCTGCCCTTCTACCGCCGCCTGACGCGTAGCACACCGCTGCTCGAGAATGGCCTGCTGATCCCGAAGCGTCAGGCACAGGGGCTCGCAGGCGAGGGGAGGGAGCTGTTGCAGCTGGCCCGCGGCCACAAGCCGCGCCGCCTCGCGTCCGAGATCATTCCCTCCTGGGTGGCCCGCGAAGCGCGCCGCTAATCAGCCCTGGCTGCGTCTCAGATGCTCGTCGAGCCGGGGCATGATTTCCACGAAATTGCAGGGCATGTGGCGATAGTCGAGTTGGAGCTTGATGATCCCGTCCCAGGCATCCTTGCAGGCGCCGGGAGAGCCCGGCAGCACGAAGATGAAGGTGGCGTTGGCGACGCCACCGGTCGCGCGGGACTGGATCGTCGATGTGCCGATCTTGTCATAGGAGATGCGGTGGAAGACTTCCGAAAAACCGTCCATGCGCTTTTCGAACAGCGGCTCCAGCGCCTCGGGCGTCACATCCCGCCCGGTGAAGCCCGTGCCCCCGGTGGTGATGACAACATCGATCTCGGGCTTCTTTGTCCAGCTCTCGACCTGTTCGCGGATCTGGGCCTTGTCATCCTTGACGATCGCCCGGGCAACAAGCCGGTGACCGGCCTCTTCAATGCGCGCGACCAGCGTATCGCCCGATTTGTCGTCGGTGACGCTGCGCGTATCCGAGACGGTCAACACGGCAATGCCGACCGGAATGAAGGGGCGGCTCTCGTCGATGCGGCTCATCGGCTCTCTCCCGGGACGGTGCGTGTGAGGAGCACATACCAGTTCGGCCGGTAGGCCGAAAGCGCCAGGGCCGCCTTCATCGCCGCAGCCTCGGTCTCATAGAGCCCGAAACAGGTGGCCCCCGACCCCGACATCCGCACGAAGCCCGCCAGGCTCTGTCCCAGCAGGTCGCAGGCCTCGGCAATCTCGGGCACCAGCACTTCGGCCGGCGGCTGTAGGTCGTTGCGCAGAACGGAAAGCGACCGCATCCAGGGAGAGGCTTCAGCCGCAGCAGCGATCTCGCCGATAGGCGCATTGTCGCGGCGCTGAAGGCTGCGGAAGATTTCGGGCGTGGAGACGGGTTTGAGTGGATTGACGAGCACCAGGGGAACGGATGGCATATCTACCTTCTCGATCGCCTCACCGATCCCGCGGGCGCGCAGCGGCGTCGAGGCAAGACACATCGGCACGTCGGCGCCGAGTTGCAAGGCGATCTGCTGCAGCGTCTCGGCCGGCAGCTGCGCCTTCCAGAGCCTGAGGAGACCGCGCAGCGTCGCTGCGGCATCCGCCGAGCCGCCGCCAATGCCTGAGGCAATCGGCAAGCTCTTGTCGAGCGTGATGGCGACGGGGCCATGCGGCAGGCTTTGGGTGTCCAGCGCCGCCCGCAACAGATCACGGGCCTTCAGAACAAGATTGTCCTCGCCAGAAAGCTCCGGTCCAAAACGCCCGACAACACGGAAACTATCGCTGTCTGCCGGCTCGAATGTGAGTTCGTCGCCGTCCTCGGCAAAGGTCACCAGACTGTCGAGAAGATGATATCCGTCCTCCCGACGACCTGTGACGTGCAAAGCAAGGTTGATCTTGGCCGGAGCCGTCTCGACGATCCGCTCCGACCGGCGCTCTGCAGTGTCTGTCATGCGGCTCAGGTCTTCTTGTCGTCTTTCTTGGGCTCTTCCACCGGTTTGGTCTCGACCTTGGCGGCATCAGACTCGATCGCCGGAAGGCCCTTGTCGATCTTTGCCTGGATCTTCGGAACCTCGGCCTCTTCCGGCTCTGAGGCGAGCGCTCGCTTCCACTGATATTTGGCTTCCAGCTTGCGCCCGACGCGCCAATAGGCATCACCAAGGTGGTCGTTGATCGTTGCGTCACCGGCGCGCAATTCGACTGCCCGTTCCAGTTCGACGACCGCTTCCTCGAAGCGGCCAAGACGGTAATAAGCCCAGCCGAGCGAGTCGACGATGTAGCCGTCGTCAGGACGCAGCTCGACCGCCTTCTTGATCATCTCCAGGCCTTCCTGAAGATTGCGGTTCATGTCGACCCAGGAATAACCGAGATAGTTCAGCACCTGCGGCTGATCGGGATTGAGTTCCAGCGCCTTGTGGAAGTTCGGCTCCGCCTTGTCCCACTTCTTCAGCCGCTCATAGGCGATGCCGCGCTGGAAGAAAACGGACCAGTGGTTCCGAGCCGGGTTCGGACCGATGATCTCGATCGCTTTGTCGTAATTGTCCGCCATCGCCGCATAGTCCTTTGCGTCGGACAGCACGCTGCCATAGGCGAGATAGCTTCTGATGTCCTGCGGATCGGAGGCGATCAGGGCGAGCAGATGTTCGCGTGCTTCCTGAACCTTTCCGGTCTCGGCGAGCGTCAGGCCCAGCTGTAGCTCTGAGATACGCCGCATCGGCGAGGTCTCGGGCACCTGGCGGTAGAATGCGATTGCCTTTTCCGGCTGCTTTGCATTCTCGGCGATCCCGCCGAGCAGGATCAGTGTGTCGGCGGCATCCTTGTCCAGCGCATGCGACAGCTGGAGATAGAGCATGACGGTGTCTTCGGCACCTTCGCGGTTCAGCGCACCACCGATCGAGAAGAGAACGCCGGCCGCACCCTGCGCCGCCGTTGCGACAACCGGCTTTGGCTGGCCGCCAGCTTCGATCTCGGTGCGAAGCGCCTTGAAGGGGGCAAAATTGGTGATCAGTTCATCGCCGGCCGAGAGGGCATCAAGCGCCTTCTGCTTGTTGCCTGCCTGGGCCTCCAGCGTCGCAAGTGCGATCACCGAGCGGGCGAAGGTATCAGGAGCGGTTGCCCCGCCATTGCGATCGGTCACTGTGTCTGTCAGCGCCTTGCGCGCTGCATCCACGTCGCCGATCATGGCGGCCATCACGCCGGCATTGTAGTTGCGGAAAATGCCATACCAGCTCGGACCATCGAGATCCTGCACGAGTTTCAGCCCTTCCTCACCCTTGCCCTCGCCGACCTTGGTCCAGGCGATCAGCAACTGGTTCATCAGCCGGTCGAGATCGTTCGGTCCCTGGTACTTGAAATGCTTGAGCGCTTGAGCAAAGTCGCCGTCTCGGATGGCGCGAAAGCCAAGCGCCACGGAGGTGACGCGCTCCACGGCGGGATCGTTTTCCAGAACCTTGGCGAGATCCGCGCCCTCGTCGAATTCGCCGTTCATGATCAGCGCGATCATCAAACGCTGCTGAAGCTCCAGCTCGTTCGGCGTAAATTCGAGCGCCTTCTTGTAGAACTTCACCGCACTCGGGTAATCGCGATCCGCTTCGGCTGTCCGGGCAGCCAGGAAGGCGCCCGCAAACGAATCGACGCTACCGATGTCGAAACTCTCGGCTTCCGTCGGCTGGGCATTGGCAGCAGCAAGAGCCAGCGGCGCCTGCGAGACGCTGAGCAGCAGCGCGAGCGCGGTGCCGGCGAGAGTGCGAAGGGCAAAGCTTTGCCGCATGAACGAGCCTTTCAAGAACCGAGAGCAAGCGCGGGTCGCCCGCGCGCGGGCGATTGGCGATGATTCACGGACAGAATGGCTTTTTTGAAGCAGCCTCGCAAGGCAATCGCTGGATCTGCGTCAATTCACGCGCGATATGCAGAAATCGATCACGTCGTTGAGGGCGCTCTTCCACGGCGTCTCGGGTAGCGGCGCCAGTGCATCGCGCGCAATGGTGCCGTAATGCTGCGCCCGCTGGATCGTGTCGGTGAGCGCACCATACTTGCCGATCAGGCCAAGCGCCTTTTCGAGCCTCGCATCATCGTTCTGTCCGCCTTCGATGGATTCTTTCCAGAAATCGCGTTCAGCAGCCGTTCCCCGGCGATAGGAGAGAATGACCGGAAGCGTGATCTTGCCCTCGCGAAAATCGTCTCCGACATTCTTGCCTGTCTCGGCAGCCTTGCCGCCGTAGTCCAGCACGTCGTCGACCAGCTGGAAGGCAAGGCCGAGGTTCATCCCGTAGGATTTCATCGCGCTCCGGGTTGCCTTATCGGTGCCGGCAACAATCGGGCCGACTTCGGCTGCAGCGGCAAAGAGGGCCGCCGTCTTGGCGCGGATAACGGCCAGATAGTCGTCTTCCGTCGTTTCCATGTTCTTGGCAACGGAGAGCTGCAGCACTTCGCCCTCGGCGATCACGCAGGCCGCAGTCGAGAGAACGTCGAGTGCATCGAGCGAGCCGACTTCGACCATCATGCGAAAAGCCTGGCCGAGCAGGAAGTCGCCGACGAGCACGCTCGCCTGGTTGCCCCAGATCGTCCGGGCAGTCGACTTGCCGCGACGCAGATCGCTTTCGTCGACCACATCGTCATGCAGAAGCGTTGCTGTATGCATGAACTCGACGGAGGTCGCGAGCTTGATGTGATGATCGCCCTCATAGCCGAACATGGCGGCTGTCGCCAGCGTCAGCATCGGGCGCAGCCGTTTGCCACCAGAGGAGATCAGGTGGTTGGCAACTTCCGGGATCATCTGAACGTCCGAGCCTGCTTTCGACAGGATCAGCTGATTGACGCGCTCCATGCCGCTTTTGGTCAGGTCCACCAGAGGCTTGACGGATGCCTGTTTGTTTTTGCTTTCCTCAAGCGGTATGACTACGCCCAACGCACCGGACTCCTGTTCAGTTTGGATGCCGACCATAAAAAGCCGGGAAGGCCACGGCAAGGGGCGAATTGCCTCGGTCCCGGCCTGATAGCTGGTTTAGCTGTTAACAGTGAGTTCTGAAATCGATGCATGAGATCATTCGCAGCAACGACGTCGTCCTGCTCTCCTTTGCCGAAAGCCTGATGCGCGACGCCGGGATTGCCTCGATGATCGCAGACCAGTCCATGAGCATCCTCGAGGGTTCGCTCGGCATGCTGCAGCGCCGCCTGCTGGTCGATTCGGACTGTGTCGACCAGGCCCGCCGCATCCTGACCGATGCCGGCCTCGGCGCTGAACTGCGCGATCCCGAGGCTTGAGAACGCCATGGCGGCCAGCCCGGAGCCCATCGTCGAACAGCCAGCGGCAGAGACCGTCGATGCCTTTCATCGTGGCCGCTTTCATCTCGTGCAGCCGGTTGGGCGCGGCCATCGCGCCGGCATGGATGCCATGCTGCTCGCTTCTCTGGTCGTGGATGATCGTCCGGTCCGGGTTGCAGATCTTGGAGCCGGAGCCGGAGCCGCCGGTCTGGCAGTTGCCACCCGCCTTCCCGATGCCGCCGTCGTGCTTGTCGAGCGCTCGAGCGATATGGCCGCCTTTGCCCGTAAGAGCCTCGCACTGCCGGAAAACACGAAGTTTGCGCAGCGCGCCGAAGTGATCGAGGCCGATGTCACGCTGACCGGCAAGGCGCGCATCGCAGCCGGCCTCACCGATGACAGCTTCCATCATGTCATCATGAACCCGCCCTTCAACGATCCCGGCGACCGCAAGACGCCGGATCCCCTGAAGGCGGAAGCCCACGCGATGACCGAGAATCTGTTCGAGAGCTGGATCCGCACGGCAGGCGCTATCGCGGTGCCGGGAGGTCAACTTTCGCTGATCGCAAGACCCCAGTCGATCGCCGAAATCATCGCCGCTTGCGGCAGGCGCTTCGGTGGCCTGGAGATCACGGCGATCCACCCGCGACCGGGCGAAAACGCGACCCGCATCCTGGTCACCGCGATCAAGGGCTCGCGGGCGAGGCTGCAACTGCGCGCGCCGCTCCTGATGCACGACAATCCCGACAGTCACGCCTTCGCGACCTTTGTCGACAATCTGAACAACGGTCGCGCCGGCTATCCGCGGCTGCGTTGAAAACACTGATTTTTTGAGCAAACCATTGTGTTTGCGCCGGCGCGTCTTACATCTCCGCTCAGAGCGAAGATCGTGAGGAGTTGAAACGCGACCATGGCAGACTTTCTGAAACGACTGGTTCCCAAGCGCTTCCAGAAAAAGGGCTTCGTCATTCCGGTCGTCAGGCTGCACGGTCCGATCATGAGCGGCGGCTCGCGCTTTCGCCCCGCCTTGAATCTCTCCTCGATTGCCGGTCAGCTGGAAAAGGCCTTCGGCATGAAAGACAGCCCGGCCGTGGCACTGTCGATCAACTCGCCGGGCGGTTCTCCGGTGCAGTCGCGCATGATCTATGATCGCATTCGCGCGCTCGCCGAGGAAAAGAACAAGCGCGTTCTCGTCTTTGTTGAGGATGTCGCAGCGTCTGGCGGTTACATGATTGCCATCGCGGGCGACGAGATCATTGCCGATGCTACGTCCATCGTTGGCTCGATCGGCGTCGTCTCCGGCGGGTTCGGCTTTCCGGAGCTCCTGAAGAAGATCGGCGTCGAACGCCGTGTCTACACGGCCGGTGAGAACAAAGTGATCCTTGATCCTTTCCAGCCGGAAAAGGAAAGCGACATCGAATATCTGAAGACCCTGCAGCTCGAGATCCACGAAATCTTCATCGATATGGTCAAAGCCCGCCGCAGCGCAGTTCTCGCAGACGATCCGACATTGTTCTCTGGTCTTTTCTGGACGGGGCGCAAAGGCTTGGAACTCGGCCTCGTCGATCGCCTCGGCGGACTGCGCGAGGAGATCAAAACGCGCTACGGCAAGGATGCCCGCCTCGAACTCATCGGCGCGCCGAAGGGGCTCTTCGGCCGCCGCGCCCCAGGCATCGGCGCATTCGGGTCGACGGATCAGATCGCCGCACAGGCAGTTGCCGGACTTGCCGAGACGCTCGAAGAAAAGGCACTATGGGGTCGCTACGGTCTTTGACCGGCGCGACGAGGAAGGGCTTTACGGCGAGGGGACATGGCGCAGCTGATATTTCTGACGATCCTGGTGGGCGGCGCCTGGTTGCTCTATCGCCGTTTCGTCGCGGATGCGGAGAAACTGGTGGCGAAATCGCGTGCCGAGGAAAAAGAGCGCGAGAACCAGGCGATCGGGACGCTCATTCAAGATCCCGAAACCGGAGAATACCGCCCCCGTCGCGAGGATGATGATTGATCAGGCCATGCAAGCTGGCCGACGGTTCAGCAGTTTTCATTGTAACTGCGGGTGAGATCGCCTAAGTCATTGCGCTATCGCAATATTGTTTTCGCGTGCAGTCGAAGTTGGAGTCCCATGAGCTACACGACGCAGCTAGACGGCGTGACTGGCCAGATGGCAGATGAGATCCGCTCTTTTGATTGGAGCAAGACATCCCTTGGGCCTATTTCAGGCTGGCCCCTGTCGTTGCTGACGACCCTGCGACTTGTCCTCGCAACGCGCCAGCCGATGTGCTTCTGGTGGGGCGAAGAGCTTCTGCAGTTTCACAACGACAGCTATCTTCCGATCATCGGCGGGCGCGAAACCAACCCGCTCGGTCAGCCATTCCGACAATACTGGTCCGATGTCTGGGACGGTGTTGAACCCTTCGTGAAGCGGGCGCAGGCCGGCGAAGGCACCTGGATCGAGAACCTGCCGCTGCAGGTCCATCGCAATGGTGCGCCGACGGAAAGCTATTGGACCTTTTCCTACAGCCCCCTTTACGACGACAACGCGCAAATTGCCGGTCTCTTGAACGTGGTCACCGAGACAACGGCCTCCGTGACCGGCCGGAAGGCTCTGGAGCAGGCCTATCTCGATGCACAAAGACATCTCGATCAGCGTGAGCAGCATGAAGAGGAGCTGAAGCTCCTCAATCGTGAGCTCGCACACCGGATGAAGAATACGCTGGCCATGGTCCAGTCTATCGTCAGCCAGAGCCTGCGGGGCGCATCGTCGATCTCGGATGCCGCAGCCACGATTGGTGCGAGGATTCAGACGCTAGCCAAGGCACAGGATGTGCTGACCGGCATGAGCGTGACGGCCGCCGAAATCACCGCGATCGCGAAAACGGCCGTTGCTCCCCATGTCGATGGCGACGACCGCATCACGATCACCGGCCCGCAGGTCTACCTGTCTGCCCAGCAGGCGCTCGGACTCTCCCTGGCGATCCACGAACTTGCAACCAACGCTACGAAATACGGCGCACTTTCCCGACCGGAAGGCCGAGTGGTGATGGCCTGGGGCCAGCGCCCGGACAACGGCTTCACCTTCGACTGGCGGGAAACGGGGGGGCCTCCCGTAATAGAGCCCTCACGTCGCGGCTTCGGATCTCGTCTGACGGAACGTGTGGTCTCCGATCTTTTCCAGGGGCAGGCCGCCATAAGATTCGAACCGAAGGGCGTTTCCTTCTCTCTGGTCGGCAAGCTGCACAACGCCGATGACCTTGAGCACTGAGCCGCTTTTTGCCACCGTGATCCGCCTGCCGAGACGCTTGACCCTTCCGCCCGCTCATGGCACCAGACGGGCCGCAACCTGAGCAACCCGATGGATAGCCCGATGACCACGCCCCTTGCCCCGCACATGGACCCCAAGCGCTCCTTTCAGGCGCTGATCCTGACGTTGCACGCCTATTGGGCGGATAAGGGTTGCGCGGTGTTGCAGCCCTACGACATGGAAGTCGGTGCTGGCACATTCCATCCGGCGACCACGCTGCGCGCACTCGGGCCGAAGCCCTGGCGTGCCGCTTACGTGCAGCCCTCGCGTCGTCCGTCCGATGGCCGTTACGGCGAAAACCCGAACCGCCTGCAGCACTATTACCAGTATCAGGTCATCCTGAAGCCGAACCCGTCCAACCTGCAGGAGCTCTATCTCGGCTCGCTGAAGGCGATCGGCCTTGATCCGCTGCTGCATGACATCCGCTTCGTCGAGGACGACTGGGAAAGCCCGACACTGGGCGCCTGGGGTCTTGGCTGGGAATGCTGGTGCGACGGCATGGAAGTCTCGCAGTTCACCTACTTCCAGGCCGTCTGCGGCATCGACTGCTCGCCGGTCGCGGGCGAACTGACCTATGGTCTTGAACGTCTGGCTATGTATGTCCAGGGCGTCGACAACGTCTATGATCTCAACTTCAACGGTCGCGAAGGCGAAGAGAAGATCTCCTATGGCGACGTTTTCCTGCAGGCCGAGCAGGAATATTCCCGCCACAACTTCGAATTCGCCAATACCGAGATGCTGCATCGCCATTTCATCGATGCCGAGAAGGAATGCCAGGCCCTGCTCGCGGCCGGCGCGCCTTCTGACTCGGAAAACCAGCGTCTGCACAAATGCGTGTTCCCGGCCTATGACCAGTGCATCAAGGCCTCCCACATCTTCAACCTGCTCGACGCCCGTGGCGTCATCTCGGTCACGGAACGCCAGGCCTATATCGGCCGCGTGCGCGCGCTGGCGAAAAGCTGCGGCGAGGCGTTCCTGCTGACCGATGCCGGTGGGGTGAACTTCGGCCGGGCTGCGTAGGGGCTAAAACTCCAGCCCCGCCGCTACCCGGTTTTCGATCCGGACCACCAGTCCGTGGATCTTGGCCATCAGCACATCGAAGTCGATCGGTTTGGTGAGGTAGCTTTCGGCGCCCGCGCCCAGTCCCTCGATTATCTTTTCCCGGTCGGCGAGTGCGGTCAGGAAAAGGAAGGGCATATTGGCAAATTGCGGGTGGTTGATCTGCAATTCGCCGAGCATCGAGATCCCGTCCATCTCCGGCATGGTGATGTCGGAGATGACGATATCCGGCCGCTGGCTCAGGATCTTGTCGAGCCCCTCCTTGCCGTTCTCGGCTTGCAACACACGGATCCCGGCATCTTCAAGCTCCTCGACAATGAGGTCCCGGACGTCTCTTTCGTCTTCGACGCAAAGCACTGTGATCATGTCAGTCTCCCGTTGTAGATTGCAGGATCAGGCGGCGCTCACCTCTGGCGCAGGTTGAGCGGTATCTGGGATCGTCGGCCCCAGGATCGGCAGAACCAGGGTAAAGCAGGTGCCCTTGCCGCGCTCGCTCTCGACGAAGATGTCGCCGTCATGCAGCACGACGATCTGCTTTACGAGCGACAGGCCGATCCCAGTACCGGCAATGCCGGTCGAGGTGCGGGCGCGGAAATAGGGCTGGAAGAGTTTGGGCACGTCCTCGGCATCGATGCCCACGCCCTCGTCCTTGACGGAGAGAAAGACGAAGCCGTCCTCTTCCCAGCCCCTGATGGTGATGTCGGGAGCCCGGGGCGCGTATTTGACGGCGTTGGACAGAAGATTGGTCAGCACTTGCGAGATCGCCAGCGCATCGCAACGGATCACCGGCGGCAGTGTCTGATAGTCGGCGTCGAAGCGGTGATGCTGGGAGGACAGCTTCTGCCGTTTGATGGCCTGCTCGATGAGCTTGTGCAGCGAGCAGTCCACCAGTGAGAGTTCGATCTTGCCGGTGTCGATGCGCCCTGCGGACAGGAAGCTTTCCATCAGCTCGACCATGCGGGCGACAGCCGAGCGAACCTGCTGCGTCTTCTCGGCAAGAAAGGCAGCTTCCATCTCGCCCTTCTTACGTTGGATGCGTTGGGCGGCCCCATCGATGATGGCGAGTGGGGTGCGAAACTCGTGGCTGGTCATCGCCACGAACTGGCGCTGCATCGCATTGATGTTCTTTTCCTGCTGAAGGGCTTCCTCGAGTGCCGCCGCCTGGGCGGCAATTTCAGCCGTACGGTGGCGTACGGTCTTCTCCAGTTCGTCGCGATTGCGGATCAGTTCTTTCTCCGCACGTTTGCGCAGCGTGATGTCCGTATAGCTCAGCACATAGCCGCCATTCGAAAGCGGCTCCGAGCGCACCGCCAGAACCTTGCCGCTCTTGCGCTCGCGCTCGAAGCTATAGGGCAAGCCGAGGGCTGCCTGCTCAATCCGCTCGCGCACCATGGCTTCCGGGTCGCCATCGCCCCATTCGCCGCGGCTGGCGTTATAGCGCAGGATGTCCTCGAATTTGGAACCCGGCGGAAACATCTCTGGCGGAATGTTCATCAGGTCGTAAAGCCGCCGGTTGGCCATCAACAGCCGCGAGCGATTGTCGAAGACCCCGATCCCGCCCGGAATGGCATCGAAAACCTGCTCGAGCAAGCCGAAGGCTTTGCGCTGGTCTGCGGTCGCGATCGCGACCTCGGCAAACAGGTCGGAAGAGGGGCCTCTTATGCGCCAGACATGCACCTTGACCGGATAGACCGTGCCGTTTCGTCGGCGTTGGATGGCGTCGAAGGTGACGCTGCGGGTGCTGCCATCGACCAGCGGCATCAGTTTCGCGCGATAATCGAGTTCGGAAATGCCGACTTTCAGCGAGGCGGGCGTCATCCCGGTGAGGGCTTCGGCCGAATAGCCGGTCCGTACACTGGCGGTGGCATTGGTGCGACTGATGGTGAAGCGCTGCGGCTCGAAAATATAGATTTCGTCGGTCGAAAGCTCGACCATGTCGAGAAGGGATGACGTGCAGCCATTGCGTTGCTGGATGATCGGTGCAAGTTCCTGCGCCAGTAGTCTGAGCGCCATCAGGCTTTCCATCTTGATCGGCCGTTCGCTGCGGCTGAAAAAGGCGACTGTGCCAAAATCCGGATCGCCGGTGACGGAAATCGGTATCCAGTAGGGGATCAGGTCCTCGCGCTCGGCAATGCAGTCCGGCATGCGCGCGCCCAGGGGAAGATCAATTGGTAGGTCCATCTGGTCGGCGGTATTGTGGTGAAAGAGCCGCTGCCGGTCCTGACCGGCTTCGCGGATATAGATGGCAGCCATGTCGGACAAATCGAGCTGCGGCAGAGAGGTCAGGGCGGCAAGAACCTCTTTCAGCGTGTCGCTGAGACGCCTTTCAGGGATCGCCGCTCTCAGCATGTCGCGGCTGGCGAGCAGGGCCCACGAGGGCAGAGTATTCCAGGTCATAGCTTGCATGCGACTGCTCCGCTGCAAAACCCATCGAATGATCATATTAGGACATGCGAATTAACAGACCAGTGCCGGTTTGCCTGCAATTTGAAGCATCTCAGTTCAACGTATTCTTCCCAACTTCGATCATGACTTTCTCATGATGACCCGCTAACGTGCGGCCAATTCAGCTGGGGAGCCTGCAATCCATGTTCACGACTCTTGCCATTCTTGCCGCCATCGGCGCCTATCTCGTCTTCATCTACAACGGCTTGGTGAAGGCTCGGCAGATGGCAGAGGAGGCCTGGTCGGGCATTGATGTGCAGTTGAAGCGCCGGGCAGACCTCATCCCCAATCTGATCGAAACGGTGAAGGGGTATGCAGGCCACGAAAAGGAGACGCTGGAGAACGTCGTTGAGCTGCGCAACAAGGCGCAGGCTGTGCCGGCGGGCGATGTCGCAGGCCGTGCCGCAGCCGAAGGCCTGCTCGGGGCAGCACTGGGCCGGATCATCGCGCTGGCAGAAGCCTATCCGGACCTGAAAGCCAACGAGAACTTCCTCGAGCTGCAGCGGTCGCTCGAAACCGTCGAAGGCGAGCTCCAGATGTCGCGCCGCTATTACAATGGTGCGGCCCGCGATCTGAACGTCAAGGTCGAGAGCTTCCCCAATAACCTCGTCGCCGGCCAGTTCGGCTTCTCCAAGAAACCCTATTTCGAGATTGCCAACGAGGCCGACCGTGCGGTACCGACGGTCAAGTTCTGACGTCCGTTCCAGCGGGATCCGGAAAAGTGTTCCTCGGTTTCCCGACAAGAACCCGCGAGACAACAATAAACCAAGCAAGCTTCGTTTGAAGGCTGCTTAGGACGATGCATTGAGACTGGGATCCATGACGACTGACAGTGTGACCATCCTCCCGCCCACCCATGCCCTGACCGGCAAGGTGAGCCCTCCAGGTTCGAAATCCATCACCAATCGCGCGCTTCTCCTGGCAGGCCTCGCCAAAGGCACCAGCCGCCTGACGGGCGCGCTGAAAAGCGACGACACCCGTTACATGGCCGAAGCGCTGCGCCAGATGGGCGTCACCGTCGAAGAGCCGGATGCAACCACCTTTGTCGTCACCAGCACGGGCGAGTTGAAGTCCCCGGCAGAACCGCTCTTCCTTGGCAATGCCGGCACCGCCACCCGCTTTCTGACCGCTGCTCTCGCTTTGGGCAAGGGCCGCTACATCGTTGATGGCGACGAGCATATGCGTAAACGCCCGATCAAGCCGCTGGTCGAGGCGCTGCAGTCGCTCGGCGTGGCCATCGCCGCGCCCTCGGGCTGCCCGCCGGTCGCGATCGACGCAAACGGCGCCTTCAAGAAGAACCACGTCGTCATCGATGCCGGCCTGTCAAGCCAGTATGTCTCGGCCCTGCAGATGGCGGCGGCCTGCGGTTCGGAGCCGTTCACGATCGAGCTTGCCGGTGCCGATATCGGCGCTCGCGGTTACATCGATCTGACGCTGTCGGCCATGCGCGCCTTCGGTGCCAAGGTCGAGCAGCCGACGCCATCGTCCTGGGTCATCCAGCCGACCGGTTACACCGCGACCGATTTCCACATCGAGCCGGATGCCTCCGCCGCTACCTATCTCTGGGGTGCCGAAGTGCTGACCAAGGGCCAGATCGATATCGGCACGCCATCGGACGCTTTCACTCAGCCGGATGCCAAGGCCTATGACGTAATCGCCCAGTTTCCCAACATGCCCGCCGTCATCGACGGCAGCCAGATGCAGGATGCAATCCCGACGATTGCCGTGCTCGCCGCCTTCAACGAGACGCCGGTGCGCTTCGTCGGTATTGAGAACCTGCGCGTCAAGGAATGCGACCGCATCCGCGCCGTCTCGACCGGCCTCAACAACATTCGCGAGGGTCTTGCGAAAGAAGAGGGTGACGACCTCCTGGTCTTCTCTGACCCCTCGCTCACAGGCCAGTCGCTGCCGGCAGACATCGACACCTTTGCCGATCACCGCATCGCCATGAGCTTTGCGCTCGCAGGCCTGAAGATCCGCGACATCACCATTCTCAACCCCGGCTGCGTCGCCAAGACCTATCCCGGCTACTGGGATGCGCTCGCCTCACTCGGCGTCGATCTCGTCAGGAACGATCCGAAATGACTTCATTGCTTCGCCTGTGCTCCGCCTTCCTTCTCCTTCTCTGGATGGCATGCAGCGCGCAGGCTGAAGAGGTCATCCGCGACTACCATGCTGACATCACCGTCCTGCCCGATGCCACGATCGAGGTGACCGAGACGATCACCGTCAATGCTGAGGGCAATGAGATTAGGCGTGGCATCTTCCGCGATTTCCCGCTTTATGCACGGGATGCGCGAGGCTTCCGTCAGAAGGTCGATTTCGAGCTGATTTCGGTCGAGCGGGACGGTCGGCCGGAGCCCAATCACACGGAATCGATCACCGGCGGCATTCGCATCTACACCGGCTCGGCCGACGTGTTCCTGCGGCCGGGCGAATACACCTACAAGATCACCTATCGCACCGGCCGGCAGATCCGTTATTTCGACGACCACGACGAACTCTACTGGAATGTGACCGGCAATGGCTGGCTTTTCCCCATCGATCGTGCGGGCGCAACCGTCACGCTACCAGATGGAGCCGTTCCGACGAAAACCACAGTCTATACCGGCCCATCAGGTTCAACCGCCCAGAATGCCCGCGAAATCCCGGGCTCGAACGGTCTGGAATTTCAGACCACTGAGCCCCTCGGGCCGAACGAAGGCCTGACCATCGTGCTCGCCTTCGACAAGGGCGTGGTCGCAGCACCCTCGTCGGAAGACAGCACCTGGTGGTTCATCCGCGACAACCTCAACACCATCATCGGCTTCGGCGGCCTTGCCGTCATCTTCCTCTATTACCTGCGCTCTTGGACAACGGTTGGCCGCGATCCACCGAAAGGCGTTGTCGTGCCGCGCTGGGATCCACCGGAAGGCATCTCGCCTGCGCTAGTCAACTACGTCGACAACAAGGGTTTCTCCGGAGCCGGCTGGACAGCCCTTTCGGCTGCAGCACTCAATCTCGCAGTCAGTGGTTATGTCGAACTCGACGATCTCGACAGCAGCATCACCATTCGCCGGACTGGCAAGGCCGTCAACGGGAAGCTGCAGTCCGGTGAGGCCGCTCTCATTGCGGAAATTCCGACTGCCGGCGACACACTCGTCATCGACAAGGCCAATGGCAAGAAGGTGCAATCGGTCGGCAACCGCTTTCGCCAAGCGATCGAAAAGGAACACCGTAACAAGTATTACAAGAGCAATGCCGGCTACACTTCGCTCGGCATCGGCCTCTCGATCGCCGTCGTCGCTTCGCTCTTCATCTTCGGACACCTGGACGAGGACGTCTACGCGCTGATTTTCGTGCCCACCTTCTTCTCGGTCTTCTTCGGTACTTTCACGATTGGTCTGGTCAACTCGTTCAGGCGGGGTCGTTCTCTCTTCAGCAAGATCATCGCCATCCTGGCACTGGCCCTGATCGGTTTTGTCGCGCTCTCCACCATGGGCCTGATGCTGATCTCCATGTGGATGGACCTGGAGTCCACCCACCAGTTCCCGGTGCTCATCGCCGTTGGCGGTATCCTCCTCGTCAACCTCCTCTTCTTCTTCCTGATGGGCGCGCCGACGCCGCTCGGTCGTAAGCTGATGGACGGCATCGAGGGCTTGCGCATCTACCTGACGCTCGCCGAGAAGGACCGCATGAACATGGCCGGCGCGCCAAAGATGTCGCCCAGCCATTTCGAAAAGCTCCTGCCCTATGCCGTGGCCCTCGGCGTGGAGAAGCCCTGGTCGCACACCTTCGAAACCTGGCTCGCGACTGCCGCTGCCGGCGCCGCAGCTGCGACAGCTTACAATCCGGCCTGGTACCACGGCAGCAATCGCGGCAATTTCGGCGGCCGGATCGGCGGCTTCTCCTCTTCCATGGCCTCGACGATCGCCTCCACCATCCCGACACCCCCTCCATCCAGCTCCTCGTCCTCATCAGGCTTCTCCGGCGGCTCCTCAGGGGGCGGCGGTGGCGGCGGTGGCGGGGGAGGGTGGTAGTCACCCACCTCCCCCTTGAGGGGGAGGTCGCGCGGAACGCGGGTGGGGGTCATTCATCGGCGATTCACGCTGTTTCCCCCCAATCTCCGGAGTTGCAGGGCGCTGAGATTGGGCGTTCCATGCGCAGGTTATGGTTGGGGACCGAAGAACATGCCCAGACCTCCCGCCTCCATGGATCGCTTTCGCCGCGCCAATGCCAGACGCCTGCGATCAACCAGCACGGATGCCGAGCGGATACTCTGGCGCCATCTCTGGCGCATTCAGATCGACGGGAGCCATTTCCGTCGCCAGGTCCCGATCGGTCCCTACTTTGCAGACTTCGCATGTCATCAAATCGGCCTGATCATTGAGCTCGATGGGTCCCAGCATGCGACGGACGATGCGCTTAAACGAGATGCTGCGCGAACAGCCTTTCTGGAAGCACAGGGATACAAAGTGATCCGCTTCTGGAACACCGAAGTCCTGACGGAGCTCGATGCCGTTCTCGATACGATCTATGCGGCGGCCCGCGAGCGCGAGATATTTCTGGAAAATCACCCGGATGTTTGGTCGCCAGACAGAGAGGGTCGCCGTCCCTCTTCTAAAGCGTCCAACGGTGTTAAAAAGTCTGCGCCGGATCACCCCACCCCGGAGCTTCGCTCCGACCCTCCCCCTTGAGGGGGGAGGTCGCCGCGAAGCGGCGGGTGGGGGTGACACGCTTACTGCCGCCTGATCCACCCGCCAAATTACACCGATCCATGGATGACTTTTGCCGCGCGGCTTGCTAAGTCCGCCGCAGCCTTCTGCAACAAGCGAAAAAGTCTCAATCGATGCCCGATCTCCTGCTCGAACTCCGCTCCGAAGAAATCCCCGCGCGCATGCAGCGCAAGGCGGCTGGCGATCTGAAGAAGATGGTCACCGACGCGCTTGTCGATGCAGGTCTGACCTATGAAGGCGCGCGCGAATACTGGACGCCGCGTCGCCTGGCGCTGGATATCCGCGGCCTGACCGCCCGTTCGGCCGACATCAAGGAAGAGAAGAAGGGCCCGAGCACTTCCGCGCCTCAAGGAGCCATCGACGGCTTCCTGCGTGGCGCAGGCTTGACCTCCATCGACCAGGCCATCGTCAAGACCGATCCGAAGAAAGGCGATTTCTACGTCGCCTATCTGGAAAAGCCCGGCCGTGCGGCGGAAGAAATCATCGCCGCTGTTATGCCCGGCATCATCAGAACCTTCCCCTGGCCAAAGTCGATGCGCTCCGGCTTTGCCTCCATGCCCAAGGGCTCGGGCTATGGCGGTATCGAGGGCAAGGGCATGGAAAGCCTGCGCTGGGTGCGCCCGTTGCAGTCGATCATCTGCACCTTCGGCCCCGAGCATGACGAAGTTCAGGTCATCCCCTTCGAGATCGACGGCATCGTCGCTTCCAACGTCACCTATGGCCACCGCTTCCACGCGCCGGATGCCATCACCGTCAAGCGCTTCGACGATTACGTGACGAGCCTGGAGCGCGCCAAGGTCATCCTCGATGCCGAGCGCCGCAAGGACATGATCCTGCACGACGCCCGCGACATCGCCTTTGCCAATGGCCTGGAACTCGTCGAGGACGAGGGCCTGCTGGAGGAAGTCTCCGGCCTCGTCGAATGGCCGCAGGTTCTGCTGGGCACATTTGAAGAGGATTACCTCTCGATCCCGGCCGAGATCATCCGCCTGACGATCAAGACCAACCAGAAGTGTTTTGTCGTCCGCCCGCAAGCCACCCACCTCCCCCTTGAGGGGGGAGGTCGCGCGGAACGCGCGGGTGGGGGTGACGCCTCGACGGCAGTGGGTCACCCCACCCTGGCCCTTCGGTCCGACCCTCCCCCTCAAGGGCAGGGTGTGCTCTCCAACCATTTCATCCTGATCTCCAACATTCAGGCCACCGACGGCGGCCGTGAGATCATGCATGGCAATGGCAAGGTCGTGCGCGCCCGCCTGTCGGATGCCCTGCATTTCTGGAAGCGCGACCAAGGCGACCTCCCGGACCTCGACACGCTGAAGACCTCTGCGGCTAAGTTAGACCTGGATCTTAAGAAACCGCTCGACCAGCGCATGGCCAAGCTCGATGCGCTCAACGTCACCTTCCACGCCAAGCTCGGCACGCAAGGCGAGCGCGTCGCGCGTATCCGTGAACTGGCCAAGGTACTGGCGCCAATCGTTGGCGCCGATGCCGCCCTCGTCGACCGCGCTGTGGTGCTGGCTAAGGCTGATCTTCGCACCGAAGCCGTCGGTGAGTTCCCCGAACTCCAGGGCGCCATGGGCCGCAAATACGCGCTGCTGCAGGGCGAAGATGCCTCCGTCGCTGCCGCCATCGAAGACCACTGGAAGCCGAACGGCCCCTCCGACCGTCTGCCGGAAGACAAGGTGGGTCTCACCCTCGCGCTCGCCGACAAGCTGGATACGCTTGTGGGTTTCTGGAGGATTGAGGAAAAGCCGACCGGCTCGAAGGATCCTTACGCCTTGCGCCGTGCGGCGCTCGGTGTAGTCCGTATGGTCCTGGAAAGGGGCATCCGACTGCCGTTGGTCAGCGTTTTTGCGCAAAGCCTTCTGGGCCGTGATCTCACCATTGAAGAGAGGGCCGTTCTAGTTAATCCGGATACCATCGACATCGCGAAGGCCGTTCCATCTGTTTCAAGTTCAGCCAATGGCGACTGGGCTCAGTTTAGGCGGGTGTTTATCGAGGCCGACCTCCTCTCCTTCTTCCACGACCGCCTGAAAGTCTACCTGCGCGACCAGGGCGCCCGCCACGACATCATCGATGCCGTGCTGACGCCCGAGGCCGACGACCTCTTGATGGTTGCCCGCAAGGCGGAAGCCTTGACCGCCTTCATCACCTCGGAAGACGGCCTGAACCTGCTCGCCGGCACCAAGCGCGCCACCCAGCTTTTGGCCGCCGAAGAGAAGAAGGGCACCGTCGTCGCCGATGGCGTCTCGGAAGCGCTGCTGAAGCTCGATGCCGAAAAGGCGCTCTTCGCCGCCATCCAGTCCGCCTCGAAATCGGCGGCTGAGGCCGTGGCATCGGAAGACTTCCGCTCCGCCATGCAGGCGCTTTCGACGCTGCGCGGCCCGGTTGACAAGTTCTTCGAGGACGTCCTGGTCAACGACGAGGACGCCGCCATCCGCGCCAACCGACTGGCGCTCTTGAAGGCGATCCGCGAGGCGACCGCGACGGTTGCGGATTTCTCCAAGATCACAGGCTGACGATTTGAGACCCCGCTTTGGCGGGGTTTTTTGCCACCTAATGTAGTGCCATATGTGTTACCAGTGTCGGTGCGCAACTGAGGCAGGCTGAGATGGCTTTGACCAGAGACTTCAAAGAAACCGTTCGCGATAGAGCACAATCGGATCCGGCTTTCCGCGCCGCACTGATGAGCGAAGCGATCGAGCTCCTGCTGTCGGGTGACGTCGCAACCGGGCGCGCGCTCTTGCGCGATTACATCAACGCCACCATCGGCTTTGTCGAACTCAGCAAAAAATCCGGCCTGCCGCCCAAGAGCCTGATGCGCATGTTCGGCCCCTCGGGGAACCCACGTGCTGACAATCTCTTCGCCGTCATCCGTCTGCTGCTGGACGAAACCGGCGTTCAGATCGCGGTCAAGGCTGCTTGAGCATCTTTGGCAGCGCGCGCATTGGTGATAATATCCAAATCCTGGTGTCCCAGAGGAAGCCACTCGCATGAACAAGCCCGTCCAGGTGACCATCGCCGAGCCCTATAACAGCTTCATCGACGCCCAAGTCGAAAGCGGTGAGTTCAACTCGGCGCAAGAAGTGGTGGAGGCGGGCTTGCGGCTTCTGAAGGAAGAGAAGGCCCAGATCGAATGGCTGCGTAATGCGCTGATCGAGGGGGAAAACAGCGGGCCGTGCGTGCCATTCGATCCTGAAGACCTGATGACTTCCGTTCGAGAGAGATGGAAAAGCCGTGGCTGAGATCCGGCTCAGTCCCGCCGCACGACAAGACTTTCTCGATATCGGTGACTACACGCGGGATCGATGGTCTGAGGCTCAAGCCGAACGATACCTCAGGCAGATCCTTCAGATAATTGCAGAAATCGGAACCTATCCGCTATCAGGCAGTGAGATGAGCTCGTTGCGACCCGGGTACCGTCGCCGTCGCTCCGGCTCGCACCTGATCTACTATGTCATTCTGGAAACCGACATCGTCGAAGTCGTCCGTATCATCCACGAGCGAGCAGACGTCTCGCGCCTGCTCGACGAATGACCTCCATGCCCGCCAAAATCCTGATCAGCGCCTGCCTCCTCGGCCGCCCCGTCCGTTACGACGGCAAGGGCAAGCTGCTGCATGATCCCCTGATCGAGCGTTGGAAGGCCGAGGGTCGCCTTGTCGGTTACTGTCCCGAACAGGCCGGCGGCCTGCCGACGCCGCGCCCACCCGCCGAAATCGAAGGCGGCATGAATGGGGAGGATGTGCTGGCAGGTCGGGCCCGTGTATTGGAAGTGACCGGCGGCGACGTGACCGCAGAATTCGTCGAAGGCGGAAGGAAGGCCGTTGCCTTTGCCCAGGAGCAGGGCTGCGAGGTTGCGCTCCTCATCGATGGCAGCCCCTCTTGCGGTTCCGGCTTCATCTATGACGGCTCGTTTTCCGGCAGCCGTCACGTGGGCTTCGGCGTTACGGCGGCGCTGATGCGCCAGGCAGGCATCGAAGTCTTCTCCGATCGCGAACTGGACAAGCTCGCCATGCGTATTGAACGATCGGCGTGAAACGAAAAAGGCCGCCGGATCGCTCCAGCGGCCTTCTTGATTGCGAATAAAATCGGCGTGTCAGCTCGCCATGCGATACTGCGGCTGACCAGCACCAGCCTGGCTGGTCTTGAAGCTGCGGATCAGCTCCAGCAGGTCGCCGGTATCGTTGGCGAGAACCTCGGCGGACGCCGTGGTTTCCTCGGCCATCGCCGCATTCTGCTGGGTTGCCGTATCGAGCTGGTTGACCGCGGACGAGATCGACCGAAGGGTCGTGTCCTGTTCCTGGGCGCTGTGCGAGATCTTCGAGACGATGTCGTTGGCGCTGGCGATCTGGTCGGAGATGCGCTTCAGCGCCTCGCCGGTCTGGCCGACCAGCTGCACGCCCTGTTCGACCTGGGCCGACGAGCGGGCGATCTGGTCCTTGATCTCCTTGGCGGCCGCTGCCGAGCGCTGCGCAAGCTCGCGAACTTCCTGCGCAACGACCGCAAAGCCCTTGCCGCTTTCGCCCGCACGGGCCGCCTCGACACCGGCGTTCAGTGCAAGGAGGTTGGTCTGGAAGGCGATTTCGTCGATGACGCCGATGATCTTGGTGATCTCGGCGGAGGACTGCTCGATGCCGCTCATGGCGTTGATCGCCTTGGTGACGATCTCGTCGCTCTGGCGGGCCTCATCGCTGACCGTGCCGACGCGAGTGGCGGCTTCGCGGGCGCCATCCGCCGTCTGGCGGACCGCGACGGTGAGTTCGTCGAGGGCAGCAGACGTCTCTTCGAGATTGGCTGCCTGACGTTCAGTGCGGGTGGCAAGTTCACCCGAGGCCCGACGGATCTCTTCCTTCGACACGGCAATGTCGTTGCCCTTCAGGTTGACGCGGGCCATGGCTTCTTCGAGGCGGGCCAGTGCATCATTGAAGTTGTCGCGGAGTGCCGCGTATTTCGGTCCGAGATCGGCGCAACGCACCGTCAGGTCGCCATGGGCGAGCTGTTCCAGCGATTGACCGATGGTCGAGACGACATGCGCCTGCTGGCGCGCCTCTGCGAGCTGGGCTTCGGCGTTCTGGCTGCGCTCGCCGTCGAGTTCGCGCTGCTGCTCTTCTTGGCGGGCGGCAAGCGCGTGGCGCTCGCGCACCTTGTCCTGGAGGCTCTTGGTTGCCGTTGCCATCATACCGATCTCGTTGCTGAGGTCGGTATGCGGGATGGCGATGTCGACATTCTCGTCAGCCACGGCTTCCAGCGCGTCATGGATGGCCTTGAGCGGCTTGGTGATATTGCGGATGACGAAATAGGCGGCGATCAGCGCAAGCACGAAGATGCCGGCGGACATGCCGACGGTCTTGATGATGCTGGAGCGGATCTCGGCCTTCAGGTCGTCGGTATAGAGGCCTGTGACGACAACGAGGTTCCAGGGCTCGAACGCCTTGCCGTATGCGGCCTTCGGGAAGCTGTAATCGTTCGGATCTTCGCCGGGTTTCGGACCGATGAACTCCACAAAGCCGCCGCCAGCGCGACCAAGCTTGACGAGTTCGTCGCGGTAGAGGAAGCCGTTGGTGTCGCCCTTGCCCTTGCCAGGATTCCCGATCAGCTTGGCATTGGGATGGAAGACCATCACGACGTCGTAGTCATAGGCGAAGAAGTAACCGTCCGGCTCGAAGCGCATCTTGCCGACTTGCCCGTAAGCGAGCTTCTGGGCCTCTTCGACGGAGAACTCGCCAGCTGCGGCGCGGTCGTTGTAGTCCTTCATGACCGAGAGCGCCGATTCCACTTGGGTCCTCAGGAGTTCATAGCGCTGCTGGTAGATGGTCTCGGTGGAGGAGCGGACCTGCAGATAGGTGGCGGCGGCAAAGGCCGCCATCAGGCCACCGATCAGCAAGATCAGTTGGAAGGAAATCCGAAGGTTTTTCATGGGCGAGGGAGCTTTCGTCTGTCGTGCGGTTCGGGCGCCGGGAAGAAGGTTCAGTCGAACGTATCGGCACGTCATGTCCCGAAAATTTAAACGAAAGTCTCACATTCAAAGATTGAAATGATTTTAAGCGGTCGCAGATATCGACCTATGAATATATACCATTGATATATAGGGGTAACGACATAACGCCCGGGACTGGGCCGGGCGTTATGTCCGTGTCGACCACGATGTACCGCCGCGCCCGGATCGTTAGGCGGGCGGATGGGGATCATTCGAGGCGCAGGTCGAAGCCTGCCATTGCGGGGGCCTTGTCGGCCTCGACCGGCGCATCGACGGCGGCGGTGGTTGCGCCATGGTCGATCTCGTTGACAGCGGGCGGGCCGCCCGCGACGATCGTCGAACCGTCGGTCGCCCAGCCCGTTGCGGATGTGTAGACCACGACCGGCGAGCCGCCGAGCCAGCTCTCCACCCGCTTCAGCTTCTTTTCGCCGTCGACATCGATCACTTCCGCCGTCTGGCTGCCGGCCGGAACCGTGGGGACCTGATAAGCCGTGCGTCCGACCCGGGGAGCGGGCGGTGGGCAATGGCCGCAATCGATTGCGAGAATGCTCGGCTGGGTCGCAGAAAGACCCGTCACCGTCGAGATCGACCCGGCATTGGCAGGCATTGCAAGGGCCGAAACGGCAAGGATTATGGATGTCGAAACGATGAGACGCATCACGTTATTCCCCAATTGTTGGGATGAACATTAGCGAGTGTTTCTTTCGATCCGGTCAGGAGCTTTGGTAAAATTTGAACGAATGGTCGATTTCCTGCTCCGGGCGGTGCGAGACCGCCTGTGTCTCAGGCCTTCTCGCGCTCGATCGCCCGCCAGCCGATATCGCGACGGCAGAAGCCGTTGGACCAATCCACCGCATCCACGAGCCGGTAAGCGGCAGCCTGCGTCTCCGCAACCGTCGCGCCGCGCGCCGTGGCGTTGAGCACGCGCCCGCCGGTGGCAACCAACTGCCCGTCCTTCATCGCCGTGCCTGCATGGAAGACCTTCGCGCTGTCCCCAGCCTCAGGAAGCGAGGCGATCGGCGTCGCCTTGTCATAGCCCCCCGGATAGCCCTTGGATGCCACCACTACGGTCAACGCCGGGTCATCGCTCCACTCGGTCGTCACCTGGTCCAGCGTGCCGGTGGCAGAGGCGTAGAGGATCGGCAAAAGATCGCTCTTCAGCCGCATCATCAGCACCTGGCATTCCGGATCGCCGAAGCGGACATTGTATTCAATCAGTTCCGGACCCTTCTGCGTGATCATCAGCCCGGCGAAGAACACGCCCTGGAAGGGATGCCCCATCTCGGCCATGCCGCGCATCGTCGGCTCGATGATCTCCTTCATCGTCCGTTCGACCATGTCAGGTGTCATGACCGGTGCCGGCGAATAAGCGCCCATGCCACCGGTATTGGGGCCGGTATCGCCATCGCCGACCCGCTTATGGTCCTGAGCGGTCGCAAGCGGGAGCAGCGACTTGCCGTCGGATAGGCAGAAGAAGCTGGCTTCCTCGCCATCGAGAAAAGCCTCGACCACGACTTCCGCACCGGCCGCGCCAAAAGCGCCCTCAAAGCAGTCGTCGATGGCAGCCAGCGCCTCGTCCAGCGTCATCGCAACCGTCACGCCCTTGCCGGCGGCAAGTCCATCCGCCTTTATGACGATCGGCGCGCCCTGTTCACGCACATAGGCCTTGGCCTTCGGCGCATTGTTGAATCGCTGATAGGCGCCGGTCGGAATGTTGAAGCGGGCGCAGACATCCTTGGTAAAGCCCTTGGAGCCCTCGAGCTGGGCGGCTGCCGCCGACGGACCAAACACCGCAATGCCAGCGTCCCGAAGTCGGTCGGCAATGCCTGCAACCAGCGGCGCTTCCGGCCCAACGACGACGAAGTCGATGGCCTTGTCCTTGCAGAACTGTACGACGGCAGCGTGATCCTCGGTATCGAGCGAAACGAGCTCGGCCTCTTCCGCGATTCCGGGATTGCCGGGGGCTGCATATAGCTTAGTCAGAAGCGGCGACTGGGCAATCTTCCAGGCCAGTGCATGTTCGCGTCCGCCCGACCCGATCAACAATACCTTCATCACCAGCCTCCAAAGCTCAAGGGAATGCCCGGCGGTTAAGGGGGAAGGGGAGAAAGGTCAAGCCGAATTGACCTTCAAAGGCCCTGCTTTCCTGTGAAGTGGGCCGCATGCCCGTTGCCTTGCCGCATTCCCTCGCTATGGTCCGCGCTCAATCGAAAAATGCGGAAGACCCATGGCCGACGACATCAGATCCATTGCTGCCCTCATCGCCACCGAGATCAACGCCCGCCCTGAGCAGGTCATATCGGCTGTCGGCCTGCTGGACGAGGGTGCCACGGTCCCCTTCATCGCCCGCTACCGCAAGGAAGTGACCGGCGGTCTCGACGACACGCAGCTGCGCAATCTTGCGGAACGGCTGATCTATCTGCGCGAGCTTGCCGCCCGCCGCAAGTCGATCTTCGAGAGCATCGATGGCCAGGGCAAGATGACCGACGAACTCGCCCGCAAGATCGCCCAGGTGACCACCAAGGCCGAGCTCGAAGACCTCTATCTGCCCTATAAGCCGAAGCGCCGCACCCGCGCCGAGATCGCCCGCGAAAAGGGGCTGCAGCCGCTCGCCGACGCCATCCTCGCGGACCGCACGAGCGATCCGCAGAAGCTGGCGGAAGCCTATATCACCGAGGAGGTTCTCGACGTGAAGGCAGCGCTCGAAGGCGCGCGCGACATCATCGCCGAGCAGATCTCGGAAAATGCCGATCTCATCGGCCGGCTGCGCAACGACATGAAGGATCGCGCGATCCTCTATTCGAAGCTCGTTGACGGCAAGGCGGAGGCCGGCGCCAAGTTCGCCGACTATTTCGACCATTCCGAACGCTGGGCAACCGTCCCCGGCCACCGCGCGCTGGCTATGCTGCGCGGCTGGAACGAGGAGTTTCTGTCGCTCTCCATCGAAGTTGACCGTGACGACACAACCCCGGTCAAACCGAGCCAGCGCATGATCGCGAGTGCCTATCAGGTGGCCGGCAAAGGTCCCGCCGACCAATGGCTCCTCGACGTCGCCGGCTGGACCTGGCGCGTCAAGCTCTCCGTGTCTCTCTCGCTCGACCTGATGCGCGAACTGCGCGAGCGGGCGGAGGAAGAAGCTATCCACGTCTTCGCCCGCAATCTCAAGGATCTGCTGCTGGCGGCTCCCGCTGGATCGCGCCCGACCATGGGGCTTGATCCCGGAATCCGCACCGGCGTCAAGGTCGCAGTGGTCGATGGCACCGGCAAGGTGGTGGAAACGACGACCGTCTATCCGTTCCCGCCGAAGAACGACATCCGCGGCACGCAGGCCGAACTCGCCTCGCTCATCCGCAAGCACAAGGTCGAGCTTATTTCGATCGGCAATGGCACCGGCAGCCGCGAGACGGAAAAGCTGGTGGCCGATATGCTCGCTCAGTTCCCCTCGACGGCCCCGAAGCCGACCAAGGTCATCGTGTCGGAAGCGGGCGCTTCAGTTTATTCGGCCTCGGAAACCGCCGCCAAAGAATTCCCCAATCTCGACGTATCCCTGCGTGGCGCCGTCTCGATTGCGCGGCGCTTGCAGGATCCGCTGGCTGAACTCGTTAAGATCGAGCCGAAGTCGATCGGCGTCGGCCAGTATCAGCACGACGTCGATCAGGGCAAACTCGGCCGGTCACTGGACGCCGTTGTCGAAGATGCGGTCAATGCTGTCGGCGTTGATCTCAACACCGCATCCGCCCCGCTGCTCGCCCGCGTTTCCGGTCTCGGCAAGACGACGGCCGAGGCGATCGTTGCCCATCGCGATGCGACTGGCGCCTTCGAAAGCCGCAAGGATCTCCTGAAAGTCCCGCGCCTCGGCGCCCGCACCTTCGAACAATGCGCCGGCTTCCTGCGCATTCCGAACGGCAAGGAGCCGCTCGACGCCTCCTCGGTGCACCCGGAAGCTTACGGTGTGGCGAAAAAGATCGTCGCCGCCTGCGGACGTGATCTGCGCTCGCTGATGGGCGACAGCGCCACCTTGAAAAGCCTCGACCCCAAGCGCTTCATTGATGAACAGTTCGGTCTGCCAACGGTCAAGGACATCCTGACGGAGCTCGAAAAACCCGGCCGCGACCCGCGCCCGTCCTTCAAGACCGCGACCTTTGCCGAAGGCGTCGAGGAAATCACCGACCTGAAGATCGGCATGACGCTGGAAGGCACCGTGACAAATGTCGCCGCCTTCGGCGCCTTCGTCGATATCGGCGTGCATCAGGATGGCCTCGTCCACGTCTCCCAGCTCGCCGATCGTTTCGTCAAGGACCCGCATGAGGTGGTGAAGGCCGGTGACGTGGTGAAGGTCCGCGTCGTCGAGGTCGACGTCAAGCGCAAGCGCATTGCGCTCACCATGCGGAAAGATGGCGGCGAGGCGCAACAGCCCTCGATGCGCGGCGATGCACGCGGCAATGCCAATGCGATGAAGCATTCCAACGCCCGCCCGCCGAAGCCGGAGCAGCCCGCAATGGGCGGTCTGGGCGCGGCCTTGGCCGAGGCCATGCGCAAGAAATAACAAAAAGAAACAGGCCGGAGCTCATCACTCCGGCCTGCCCATCGCCCCACGAAAAGTACCTCTCAGTGAGAGGCTGCACAGTCCTGGCAGAATGGCGTGTGCGGTACGGCTTTCAGCCGCTCGATCGAAATCGGCTCACCGCATTTCATGCACTGACCATACCGTCCCTTGGCAATTCGGTCCAGAGCGGCGTCGATTGCCCTGAGTTCCTCCTCGCCGACCTGGCCGAATTCCTCCAGCACTTCGTCGTTCTCCGACTCGGTCGCCCGTTCGCTGCTGTCGGCACTCTTTAGGGTACCAAGATCGGTATCGATCTTCTTCAGGCGCCGCTCGATCTCGTCCTTGCGGGAGAGCAGGATGCGCTCGAAATGCGCAGTGTCCATGGTTTGCACGGGGTTCTCCATCATGACCTCACCGGTCGACCAGCACGGAGATCTTCGAATGGCGCACCACACGGTCTGCCGTGGCGCCGATGAAGTAGTTCGAGAAGTCCGGCACATGCGAACCAACGATGATCAGGTCTGCCTTGTGCTCCTCGGCTGTCGCCAGGATCTCGCGGGCAGGGGCGCCGGAACGGATCTCGATATGGGCGGTGACACCCGTCGTTTCCTTCAGCGTGACGAGCTTGGCCTTGGCGTCGGTGATCGCGCCCTCGATGAGGTCGACCGGAACGTCGATCGCCAGATAGCCGGGGATGTCCTCGATGATCGTCAGAAGCACGATCTCGCCGCCCGCATCGAGCAGGGACTTGGCCCTGGCCAAGATCTTCTCGCCGACCGCAATGGCAGCCGGATCAACCGGAACGATGATCTTCTTGTACATCTTGCTCTCCTTTATCACCCGCCGGGTGTTTCCTCTTTATGGCGGCAGAATGCGTCCGGCAGCGCCGTGCCGCATTGATCAGGATCAACTTTGAGGCGCGTTGGGTCGTCAATACTTGTCGAACGATGTTTCGAAAAGGCATCATCTTTTGTGAACGGTGGCTTTGCGCCATATTTGGGTTCAGAGGTCGCTTTCGGCCGCAGGAGAAACGTTATGACATCCGCCCATCCAGAAGCCGCATCCTTCGCCCTAAGCCGCCCCGTCCATGTCGGGCGCGCCCATCTTGTCGTGCGTGATCTGGACATGATCGCCAGCTTTTATGAGAAGGTGCTCGGACTGAAACGCTTGGCGCATGGACCGAGTGGTGTCGAACTTGGCGCCGGTGATCGCGTCCTTTTGGCCCTGACGACGCGCGGCGATGCCGCCGTTGCACCCCAGAACGCAGCCGGTCTCTTTCATAACGCGTTTCTGATGCTCGATCGCGCCGAGCTTGCCCACTGGTTGGCTCATGCCGCTCATCTCGGGCTGCAGTTCGACGGTGCCAGCGACCACCTGGTGAGCGAGGCGATCTACCTCTCTGACCCCGAAGGCAACGGCATCGAAGTCTATCGGGACCGCAAGCCCGAGGAGTGGACCTACCATACTGATGGCACGGTCGAGATGGATACGCGGCGACTGGACCTGCAATCTCTCTACGACAGTGCTCCGAAGACGCCGTGGGCGGGGATCTCTTCGGACGCAGCGCTTGGGCATATTCATCTGCAGGTCGGCGATGTGCCGGAGGCGGACCGCTTCTATGAAGGCGTGCTTGGTCTGAAAAAGATGGCGAGCTACCCGGGGGCAAGCTTCTATGCCTCCGGCAACTATCATCATCACGTGGCCGCCAACATCTGGAACAGCCGAAAGGCGCCGTCCCGCACAGGGGCTATGACCGGGCTCCAGGACTACGAGCTCGCCTTCAATGATCACTCTGTCCTGACCGGCGTGCTCGCCAACCTGGAGAGCCTGGAAATCAGGGTCGATCGGACCGCGCGCGGCTTCAGTCTCGCAGATCCCTGGGGCATCGGCCTCACTCTTGTTCCACCTCAGAGTTGATCCCACGGATCCGAAACTCTGACCTCGTTTTTTCCGGTGGAACGGATGTTGTTCCCGCACGTTGAGAGACGTCGCGAGGGAACAACGTCATGCCACCATCGATCAGCCGAAAGAAATGCCTTTCCGGGAGCGTCCGGTGAACCTCCAGGTCAACCACCGCCATAGCCCCTCCCGGAAAGTCCGTTTCAAGAAGACCGGGCTCGACTATGTCGTGTCCTGGTCAGTCGTTGGGCTTTTTCTGATTTTTGCGCTTGTCGCGCTGCATCTGGCTTCCTTCATCCTCATCCCTCTGACCATGGCGATTGTCGTCGGGCTGATCCTCGGCATTGCCGCTGATCGCCTCGGCAAGCTCGGCATGCCACCCACCGTGACGGCCATTATCCTTTCCAGTCTCTTTCTGGTCCTGCTTCTCGTTCTGGTCAGTATCGTCTGGACGCCGATCAACATGTTGGTCGAAAATGGTCCGGACATGATCAATCGCACGATCGAATATCTCGAGGGCATTGCGTGGATGGAGCGGCCCTTGGCGATCCTGTCGCGAGGTCCCGATTCCATGGAGGCGATGCTGGAAAATTCCGGCACTATTCTCTCGACCATTGCGGCCGGGGTAACGCCTGCGCTCCTCCAGCTCTTCATCTTCATCGCCGGCCTTTTACTTTTCCTGTCCTGCCGGCTGGCATTGCGTCGGGAACTGATCCGCGCCTTTTCCGACCGTGCACGTCGGCTTAAGGCCATCCGCCTGTTCAACGAGGTCGAGGAAGCACTGGGTTACTATTTCGCCACGGCAGTGATCGTCTATGGCCTCTTCGGCGTCGTTGCAGCGCTTGTTGCCTGGGTTGGTGGGCTCGGTACGCCGGCATTGTGGGGAGTGGCGACATTTCTCCTCAGTTTCATCCCGTTCGTCGGTATTGCCATTGTGACCGCTTCTATGGCCATTGGCGGCCTGCTGGCCCATGAAAGCCTACTGGTGGGTCTTCTGCCTGCCCTCGTCTTTTTCATGCTCAACGGTCTCCTGGAAAACCTGCTGATCCCTGCGGTCATGGGCAAGCGGCTGCAGATGAACGCTTTCATGCTCTTCGTCGCCATCGTCTTCTGGACCTGGTTGTGGGGTGCCGTGGGTGCCATGCTGGCAGTCCCGTTGACGCTAATCTGCATCACGCTTTATGGTGGGATCGTGCCGCAGACCCGGATTCAGCCCAATCTTCCGGACTGATCGACTGTCATTCCCCCGTCATGGTCCCGGCCTAAGCACCGCCCAAAACGACAACCGGTGCCTCCATGACTGACACTCTCGCTCGCTTGCGGCTCGGCATCATCGCCGATCCCCAATACGCCGACCTCGACCCGGATCGGGAGCGGGATCGCTACTTCCGCAATTCGCTCGACAAGCTGGGTGAAGCGGTGGAGCACTTCAATTCCCGGAACCTCGATGCCGTGGTGGTGCTGGGCGACTTGATCGATCGGGGTTGGGAAAATTACCCACCCGTTCTTGATCTTCTCGAAACGTTGCAGGCGCCGCGTATCCTGCTGCCGGGGAATCACGATTTCATGGTCGACCCGGCGCGCCTGCCGCAGGTTCACGCGAAGCTCGGCATGCCTGCTCCCTATCATGCCGTGCGGATCAAGGGTCTTCGCCTGCTTGTCACCGATGGTAACGAGATCTCGCTCTTTGCGCCGCCGGAGGGCGACCCAAGGCGGATCGAAGCCGAGCAGCGTCTCTCTGCCTTGCGGGTTGAAAACGCACCAAACGCGCACAGGTGGAATGCCGGTATTTCAGATCGTCAGATGACCTGGGTTGCCGATCAACTGGCGGCCGCCGAGCAAAGCGGCGAAGACGTCATTCTTCTCGGACACTACCCCATCTACCCACCATCCGATCATGCGCTGTGGAATGCCGAGGCTCTCTCCGGACTCATAGCCGGGGCCCCCGCCGCCCTGGCCTATCTCTGCGGCCACCAGCACACCGGCAATTATGGCCAGAAGAACGGCGTTCACTTCGTCAACTTCCGCGGCATGGTGGATACCGAGCACCAGAACGCCTTCGCGGTTCTTTGCGTCCTCGACGATCGGATCGAGATCTCAGGCCATGGTCGCGAACCCGACCGCAGCCTTCAGCTGCGTCCCGGCAAGCGCCATGTAGGCATCTTCGCTGACAATTCGCTGACAGCCGGCTGACGTCAATTCGTCATACATATCCGAAACTTGCCGAGGGCGATGTTCATCACTCCTTTGTGACTTCAATCGGCTGTTCCAACCCTGCAAACATGGAATGCCCGCAACTGATCGCCGGTGCGCCGGCCGAACTCTGGAGAAATGCCGATGAAGTTGAAAGTTGTTCTGTCCGCTGCTGCGGCGATCTGTCTTGGCGTGTCTGCAGCCATTGCTGCGGGCGAACCCCAGACCGTCCGACAGGAAGAGATGAAGAAGGTCGGCGGCGCCATGGGCGCACTCGGCGGTATCGCCAAGGGCGAGAAGCCCTATGACGCGGAAGCGGTCAGGGCTGCGCTCACCACACTGGTCGAGGTCAGCAAGACCTTCCCCGATCACTTCCCCGCCGGCAGCGAGACGGGCATGGACTCCGAGGCCGCACCGGCGATCTGGCAGAACATGGACGACTTCAAGGCCAAGTCCGCCAAGCTCACCGCCGCTGCGGAAACGCAGCTCGCCACTCTGCCAGCCGATCAGGCGGGTGTCGCCGCCGCCATGCAGGCCGTCGGTGCCACCTGCGGCGATTGCCACCAGACCTACCGTCTGAAGAAATAAGGCCTTCCCGGCGGGCGCCTTCCGATTGTCGGATCGCCCGCCGAACAGTTGCCCGCAGGGCACTATCAGACATTGGAGGCCTGGATGGCGTCGACTTGGATCAAGGGGCTCGGCACGCTCGCCGTGCTCGGTGCAGCCGGTTTCGGCGCGTTCCTTTTCATCACGGGGCCTCAGCGCCAGGCCCCTTCCGTCTGGGCCAATCTCGGCGAACCGGATCTTGCCCATGGTCGTGAGGTCTTCTTTGCCGGCGGCTGCGCCAGCTGCCATGCACCGGCAGGCGCCACGGGGGATGCCCGGCTGGTGCTGTCAGGCGGCGCGCCACTGAAAAGCGATTTCGGCACGTTCCATGCGCCAAACATCTCCAGCGACCCGGAAGCCGGGATCGGCGCCTGGACGCTCGCAGAATTCGGCGATGCCATGACCCGCGGGGTCGGTCGCGACGGTGAACACCTCTACCCGTCCTTCCCCTATGGTTCCTATGCGCGCATGACGCCCAAGGATATCAACGATCTCTACGGCTTCATGAAGACGCTGCCGGCCAGTGATGCCGTGGCACCTGCGCATGAACTGGGTTTCCCCTTCAATCAGCGTATCGTGCTGGGCGGCTGGAAGTTCCTCTACTACACCGATGCGCCCCGGGTCGAACTGGCCGACGCCTCCGACATGGTGAAGCGCGGGCAATATCTCGTCGAAGGTCCCGGCCATTGCGGCGAATGCCACACGCCACGCAATGCGCTTGGCGGTTTCCTCGCAGACCAATGGCTCGCTGGTGGTCCGAACCCTGAAGGTGAGGGCTCGATCCCGAACATCACGCCGGGTTCCAGAAGCATGGGCTCTTGGAGTGAGGGCGACATCGTAACTTATCTGGAGAGCGGGTTTACGCCGGATTATGACAGTGTCGGCGGCTCCATGGTCGAAGTGCAGAAGAACATGGCGGAACTGACTGCTGCCGATCGTGAGGCCATTGCCGCCTATCTGAAGGCCATCCCTGCCGTGCAATAGCGGGTGTCAGACCTGTTCAGCATCGCGCAAGCCTTGGCTGTCATCTTTCCGTCGTCGAACTGACTTCGGAGGGGATATGAGCATTGAACGCCGGCGGATGGAGTATGCGCTCCGGTCCTTGCTCGACAATTATCCGGATCCGGCCTTGCATCGCTGGGTGGACGAGACGGTCCGCGCCTTCGAGAAGCGTCTTTCGGCCATCGTCGATCCCCGCGAGCGCGATCACGCGCAACAGGCGGCTCTCATTCTGATCAAGACGACGCTGCAGAAGTGGTCGGAAAACCCGCCCGTCAGGCATTGAGCGCGCGCGCTGTATTCTTACTATCCTGTTGCAGGCAAATAGTGTCCGTCATCAGCATTGAACTGATTGGCTGATCATAACCATCATGGATGGATGAATTGATGAGTGATGTTGCTACTGACTGGGAGCGTATAAGAAAGCAGCCCTTTGCTGAAGGAAAGACGCCGGATGACTGGCCTACGGAGGTTCGGCAGATCAGCTTCCAAGGCTTGAATCTGCTCGGCGTGGACCGATCTGGCCAGCTATACTGGGACGGTAAGCGTCTCCAGACAGTCGCCCGCCTTAATTGGTATGAGCGAGTTCTAGCTACCATTGCAGCCTTAGGCACTGGATCGGTCGCTTTGTTCGACGCGATCAGGTTCTTTGACGGCGCGTAGTATTCGTCAGCAGCCTTGCATTCAAAAATGTTGCCGACCCAGTGCTCCTTTCACCATAATCATCCTCAGCGGCGGTGCTCGGCGGCAAAGGCTGCCAGCTCTGCTTCCGCTTCGGGTCGGTAAAGACCAAGCGCTTTCAACACCTCGACGGTAAACGTATCGGGCGCAGTTCCGGCGGCCGTCACGATTGTGCCATCGTGCATCGCCTGCGGCTGATCGACATAGCGTGCTTCGCCCTGATAGCCTGGATACTTCTTGTGCGAGGCGAGCGCATTTCCGGTATGCGCGACATCATTGAGAACACCCGTCGCCGCCAGCGCGCTCGCGGCCGCACAGATCCCGCCGAGAACCTTGCCCTTGTCGCGAAACGCCGTGGCCAGCGCTGAGAAGTCAAACGCCTCACCCTTTTCCCAGGCATAGCCGCCGGGAATGATCAGCGCATCGAACTGCTCGGCATCAATGCCGTCAAAGCCAATGTCGGGTGTGACCTTCAGCCCGCCCATGGAGATGACGGGTTTGCCATCCGGGCTCGCCGTCACGACGTCGCAGTCGAGCCAGTAACGCGTGGCCGCCATCAACAGCGCGGGCTCCCAGTCGGCATAGTCGTTCTGCAGGGCAATCACGATGCGGGGCATGAGGTTCCTCCTTGCGTCCGTCGGGTGAGGCTCAGCTCAAGGCCTGCAGGTAACGCATGCCCGTGACCGGGCGCGAAATGAAGTCCATGTTTTCGTAGAAACGGTGGGCGGCGAAATTGCCAGTGGCAGCCGACACCGAAAGGAAGTCACAACCCGAAGCGCGGGCGATCTGGCGGGCCCGGTCGACGAGATGCTGGCCGATGCCATTGCCACGCTGGCCATCGCGCACGAAGAGATGGTGAAGTTCCATGCCGCGTTTGCCTTCCTGCGCCTTGTATAGCGGCACGAGGATCGCGTAGCCGATCAGGCCTTCTTCGCCGCTATCGGCGACCAGGGCCTGGATCCAGGGCATGGGCCCGAACAGGTCGCGCTCCAGCACGTCAGGCGTCATCGCCGACGCATCGCCATGATGCTGGGCTAGTGCTGCGATCATCGCGTTCAGTTCCGGCAGATCGCGCGGCTTAGCGTGGCGAATGGCCACGATCGGCGGGCGGGGCTGGGTGAGTTCTGTATCTTCGGTCATGTTGCTTTCCCTTGGTCTCATTTCGTGCCGTCAGGGGGAAAGTCGTCCGGAAAACAACAAGGCCGCCTGACGGCGGCCTGTTGACAATGTGATCTTGTCGGGCCGCCGGTTACCGGTAGGCCCAAAAATACGTGCAGGTGATGTTTGCGCGGATATCGATCATGGCAGCGTAGATGCGCCAGTTTAAATCGATTGTCAACGGCGATTTCTCGGGTCGTGTCGTGATGGAGTATAGCCCATCAATGACCGTGAGGTGAGGGATGGCGAAGGCGACGTTGATCCGTAGGGTGCGCAGCTTTGTGCGCGACGGGGTCTTCGTCGAGGTCTTGATTTGACATGTCCCGGTTGTCGTCCGGGGTAGCCTTCATGAGTTCAAATACAGCCTCGCCCTGGTGTCCGAAGGTGTATGCGTGTTGCGTTATGACAATGAGGCTGGGAAGGGTGATCACCGGCATATTGGAGCGATTGAAACTCCTTACGCGTTTAGTGGCATAAACTAATTGACTGCGGATTTTCTGGCAGACGTGGAAGGGTGGTTGGATGACAACGCTCAAGGTTAAGATCGAAAGTCTCGATCAGACAATGGAAGCGCTCGCCGATGCCATGAAGGCTGCTGCCGGGCAGTCGGCACCACGCAGCGAGTGCAGCTTCAGTTTCCCCTCTTGGGAAGCAATGCATCGGGTTTTTGGCACCCAAAAGGCTTGAGATCATGAAGGTCATGACAGGGCAGGGGACGCTAACCATGCGAGAGGTCGCTCGACGTGTTGGCCTCGACTTCAAGGCCGTTCATGCCGATCTTGAGACCCTCTTGAACAGCAGTGTTATCGACAGGGCTGATGAAGGTGTCGTCTTCCCCTATGACCGGATCCACTTCGAGTTCGAAATCGAGTCGGCTGCGTGATCGAGCCGATCACGGTGTTAGCGACGGGAGCTGAAAGAGCTTCCTCAATGCTCGTGCTCGCACAGCCCGTGATCGGACAGTGCTCGGATCACATAACAGTCGCCGATCGTATGGCATTCGCCATGCGAGACGATACGGGCAAGTTCTGCCTCCAGCTTCTTCAGCCGCGCGATCTTCTCCCTGACATCATCGAGCTGTTCGCGGGCAATATGGTCCGCCCGTTCGCAGGGCTCTTCCGCATGGCCGCTGAGCGTCAGCAACTCCCGGATCGCCTCGATCGGGAATCCGAGATCCCGCGCATGGCGGATGAAGGTCAGTCGCTCGAGATCGGCCTTTTCGTAGCGCCGTTGATTGCCTTCCGTGCGATCCGGGGCCGAGATCAGCCCCATCTGTTCGTAGTAACGGATGGTCGGCACCTTGACGCCGGCGCGCCGTGATAGATCCCCGATCGAAAACATGAAAAAACCTCTTGAACCTCTAGTCACTAGAGATCCTAAGGTCGATGCATGACCACATCAAGACCTGAAGGATTCTGGAAATGAGTGCTGCCTGCGGCCATGATCACGCGCCTTTCGACGGCATGTCCGATACCTACAAGCGCCGGCTCTGGCTGGTGATCGCCATCAATGCCGGAATGTTCGCCGTCGAAATGACGGCCGGCCAGCTCGCCCGTTCCCAGGCACTGCAGGCCGATGCGTTGGATTTCTTCGCCGATGCCGTAACCTACGGTATCTCGCTTGCCGTCATCGGCGCGTCGCTCAAGACCCGCAGCATGGCTGCCGCCGCCAAGGGTATCAGCCTCTTCCTCATGGGCCTCTGGGTCTTCGGCTCCACCATCTGGCGTGTCTTCCAGGGTGGCGTGCCGGAGGCGCCGGTCATGGGTCTCATCGGCTTTCTGGCGCTCGCCGCCAACGTCGCCAGCGTGCTTCTCCTGATGTCATACAAGGATGGAGACGCCAATGTCCGCTCCGTCTGGCTCTGCTCGCGCAACGATGCGATCGGCAATGTCATCGTAATGATCGCAGCCCTTGGCGTCTGGGGCACCGCGACTGCCTGGCCCGACCTGATCGTCGCCGGTATCATGGCGGGCCTCTTCCTCAATTCCTCTGTCCAGATCCTCAGTCAGAGCTACCGGGAGTGGCGGGCAGGAGAAACAATCACCCTGTCATCGTCCTGCTGTGGGACGGGGAAGGCGTCCTGCGAGGAGGCGCATGATCATGATCACGCTCACCATGGGCACGGCGCAGATCATGCGCATCAACACCCCTAAGGGAATGCCCAGACGCAAGAAGGCCGGCCAGGCATCATGCCGGCCGGCCTTCTTGACCGCATCGTCTCATCAGAATTCCTGATAGGGCGAAGGGGGTATCTCGTATTCTCGGTACGCGGCCTCCACCGCCTGCACCCGGGTATCGGCTGGCTGGCGATCCCGGTTCGGGCCGTTGCCGATATCAACGATCGCCTTGCGCGAGCCTTCGACGGTCCACAGCGCCGACGCCAGCTGGTTCGACAGTAGCGTGCTGGAAAACGTGCTGGCACCGCTCGCGCGGGGCGTGCTGGTGTTGGACGTTTCGGGTGCAGCATCCTCCGCGCCGGCCGTGTTGAGCACGTATCGGCTTTGGTAGGAGTAGCCGCTCAGGCCGCTATCGATCCTCATGGCGGACACCTCAGTTGAAGAATTAACCTTTTGTTAACCTTTCAACCTTGCGCGAAGCTTGCGCCGGTGGTGCCGCTATGAGGATTGCCCCTTGCGCAATGTCGCGACTGAAAGTACGGGCGGCGAATCAGGCTGTTGAGGCGTGGCTGTTTCAGGCATTGCTGAGACAATGCCAAAAACGCACCCGTTATTGCTTGCAGCGCTCGATTGCGCGGCCGCCTCACATCTTGCCGGCCACCTTGATCGCATAGGCATATTCAAACGCGATCTCTTCCAATCGCTGGAACCGCCCCGACTTGCCGCCATGGCCGGCGGCCATGTTAGTCTTGAGCAGGAACGGTCCGGCCTCCGGTGCCGTGTCCCGCAGTCTGGCGATCCACTTGGTCGGCTCCCAATAGGTCACGCGCGGGTCAGTCAGGCCCGAAAGCGCGATGATCGGCGGATAGGGCTTCTTCTCGACATTGTCATAAGGGCTATAGGCCGCGATCCACCGGTATTCCTCCTCCGACTCGATCGGATTGCCCCATTCCGGCCATTCCGGCGGGGTGAGCGGCAGGGTGTCGTCGAGCATGGTGTTGAGCACATCGACGAAAGGCACGGCAGCGATGATACCGGCAAACTTCTCCGGAGCCATATTGGCGACCGCGCCCATCAGCATGCCACCGGCAGACCCGCCTTCGGCGATGATCCGGTCAAAGGACGTGAAGCCCTCCTTCACCAGGTGATCGGCAGCCGAGATGAAGTCCTTGAAGGTATTGACCTTCTTTTCCATCTTGCCGTCTTCATACCAGGAGAAACCCTTGTCCTTGCCGCCGCGGATATGGGCGATGGCATAGACGAAGCCGCGATCGACGAGCGACAGGCAATTGGTGTTGAAGCCGGCGGGGATAGTGATGCCGTAGGCCCCGTAGCCATAGAGCAGGCAGGGGGCGGAGCCGTCGAGCGGCGTGTCCTTCCGATAGAGCAGGGTGACCGGCACCGTCTCGCCGTCATGCGCTTCGGCAAAGACGCGGCGGGTAATGTAATCCTCAGGGTTATGCCCCGACGGCACTTCCTGCGTCTTGAGCAGTACGCGCTCGCGGGTCGCCATGTTGTAATCGAACAGCTGCGAGGGCGTCGTCATCGACGAATAGGAGAAGCGGATGACGTCGGTGTCGTATTCCGCAGCCCCCTGCAGGCCCAGCGAATAGGCTTCCTCTGCAAAGGCGATCGAATGCTCTTCGCCGGACTTGCGGTCGCGGATCATGATGACAGGCAGGCCCTCCCGGCGCTCCAGCCAGACGAGATGGCGGGCAAAGGCCATGTGGTTGAGGATCAGCCGGCCCGGCTCATGTGGCACGATCTCTTTCCAGTTCGCCTTGCCGGGAGCAGTCACCGGCGCCTCGACAATCTTGAAGTCCTTGGCATCATCGGCATTGGTCAGGATGTAGAAGACGTCGCCGCCCTCGGTCATCGAATACTCGACTCCTTCCTCGCGTTCGGCGACCAGCTGCGGCTCGGCCATCAGGTCCTTGGTCGAGAGCAGACGGTATTCGGAGGTCTCGTGGTCATGGATGTCGATGAAGATGAAGTCGTCCAGCAGCGAACCGCCAACGCCCATGAAGAAGCCCGGATCCTTCTCCTCATAGACAAGACGATCTGCCGATTGCGGCTGACCGACGATGTGGTGAAAGACCTTCGACGGACGGTGGTTCTCGTCCTGCAGCGTGTAGAAGAAGCTCTTGCCATCAGGCGCCCAGACACCGCCTCCGGCGGTGTTCTCCAGGACGTCATCGAGATCCTGCTTGCTGGCGAGATCGCGGATCCGCAGCGTGTAATATTCTGAGCCCTTGTCGTCATAGCCCCAGATGCCGAAGGCATGGTCGGTCGTATGATCGATGCCGGACAGGCGGAAATAATCCTTGCCGACAGCTTCCTTGTCGCCATCGAGCAGCAGATCGCGGATCGACTCATCCTTCGGATTGCCGTCGCGCGGGATGCGGAAATAGCGCGGTTGCTCGCCACCCGTCACGAAGGCCGAGCCATAGGCGAAGGGGCCGTCCTTCATCGGGATCGACGAATCGTCTTCCTTGATGCGCCCCTTCATCTCGGCGAAGAGCTGCTTCTGCAGCTCTTTGGTATCCGCCATCGCCGCTTCCATATAAGTGTTCTCGGCTTCCAGAGTGGAGCGGATTTCCGGATCCAGGATCGAGGTGTCCTTGAACATCGCCTGCCAGTTGTCGGCCCTGAGCCACGCGTAATCATCCGTGCGGGTGATCCCATGACGCGTGTCGGTCACAGGCTTCTTCGCGACAGTGGGTGGGGCAGGCAGGTTCTTGAAGACGGACAAGAGAGATCCTTCCGGAAAATGGAACAGCTTAAGATCATCGAGAGATAGAGAGGCGGCGCGGCGCGATCAAGCGCCGCGGTAACGGGGATCAGCCGTCCGTGCCGGCAGTCGACTTTGCCCAGTCCATGTAAAGCTCCAGCGCCTTGCGGGTGACAGGGCCTTCCTGGAACTGCGCGTCGTCGAGCCGCGTGACCGGCACGACCTTGGAATAATTCCCGGTTTGGAAGATCTCGTCGGCATTCATGAAGTCCTCGACCGACAGCGTCACCTCGCGCACCTCGAAGCCTGCCTGGCGCAGCAGACCCATGACGCGTGCGCGGGTGATGCCGGCAAGGAAGGTGCGATTGGCGGCCGGCGTGAAGACCACGCCATCTTTCACCATGAAGACGTTGGAGGAGGCCGTCTCGACGACATTGCCGTTCATGTCGCGCACCAGCGCATTGTCGAAGCCGCGATTGCGGGCATCAATGATCATACGGCCGGAATTCGGATAGAGGCTGCCAGTCTTCGCATCGGTCATCGCGCATTCCGGCGTCGGACGCCGGAAGGGGGAAACTGTCAGCGACGAAGGCTTTGCCGTGTGCATCGGCGCTTCGAACAGGCAGAGCGCAAAGCGCGTCGATTCCGGATCGGCGGCGACCACCGAGCCCATCTGGCCGTGTTCGGCCCAATACATCGGCTTGATGTAGACCGCCGTCTTGCCATCGAACTTCTCGACGCCTTCCCAGGCGAGGCGCTCGATCTCCTCGGCCTCCATGGTCGCCTTCATGCCCATATTGGCGGCCGAGCGATTGACGCGTTGGCAATGCAGGTCGAGATCCGGGGCGATGCCGTCGAACCAGCGCGCCCCGTCGAACACCGTCGAACCCAGCCACATCGCATGCGAGACCGGCCCGATTAGCGGCGGGTTGCCGGCAAACCATTCGCCGTCGACATAGGTGAAGGTGGGGGTGCGGGCGGATGTATCGACGGCCATGATGGGTCTCCTGTCTCGTTGCTTCGCAGCAAAGTCGCCTCACGCTTCAAGGTCAAGGCGAAACACGCCCTCACGACACGATTTGGCAGACATCTGGGTCAAAACCACCAATCGACTAGGATTTCCACATGAATCCAGAAGCTTGGCTGATGGATCGATCAGTACGCCTGATGGCCCTGGCGGCCGAAGTGCCCGCACTCGCCCACGTGGTTAAAGATCCTGTAACGGATTCCTGAAATATTGAACGAAGTTGAGATCGCGATCTTCGGTCTTGTGTACTGCGTTTTCTTGGGGGTCTTCATGAACAGGCTGCGTTTTCTCGCCCTGCTGTCCGCATCGGTTGCGGTCTCGTCTTCGCCGGCCTTTGCCGATGGTCTCTTCTCCGGAAACTGGTATGTCACCCTCGGCGGCGCGGGCATCTCCGCGCCGACCTTCGAAGGCTCCAAGAACCGCAAGCTCTTCTTCCAGCCGATCATTTCGGTCGGCCGTGGCGGTGCGCCGCGCTTTTCGTCGCGCAACGACAATCCGTCCTTCGCGATCTACAACACCGACGTGCTGCGTGCAGGTGTCGTCGGCAAATTCGTGCCCTCGCGCGATGCCGGTACGGATGATGCGCTGCGGGGCCTCTCCGAGGTCAAGTGGGGCGGCGAACTCGGCGGTTTCGCCGATGTCTATGTTACCGACTGGATGCGTGGCCGCGCCGAAGTCCGCCAAGGCATCCGCGCCCATGATGGCCTGGTCGCCGATATCGCGGTCGATGCCTTTACAGATATCGCGCCCGATCTCAGGGTTTCGGCCGGTCCCCGCATGACCTTTGCCACCAGCGGTTACACCACAGCTTATTATGGCGTAGACGCTGCCGAATCTGCCGCGTCGGGGCTGAGCCAATACAATCCGGACGGTGGCGTGACCTCCTATGGTGCTGGCGGAGCGATCACCTGGAACGCCACCGATAAGATCACCATGAGCGCCTTTACCGAATACAAGCGGCTCGCTGGCCCGGCTGCCGATTCGAGCCTTGTGCAGGAACGCGGCACCAAGAATCAGCTGATGTTCGGTGTCTCCGCGAGCTACAAATTCGGCGTCAGCTTCAACTGACGAAAAGGCCGCAGCCGATTTTGCCGGGGCGACGGGAGTGGGCGGTTTTCTTGAACCCGCCCATGCTCTATCAGTTGGACCATGAGCACCACCGAGCCGAACATCGATCGCGTCATCGACGCGCCCTCCGACAACTTCGTCTATCGCATTCTGCCGCGATGGCTCTGGCCGCATGCCCAGCTCGCGCGCTGGGATCGGCCGATCGGCTGGCAGCTTCTGATGTGGCCCTGCTTCTGGTCCTCGGCACTCGCCGCCAACGCGCTCGCCGCCGAAGGTCGCCTCAACTTCGGCCTCTTCGTCTTCCACCTCTTCCTGTTCTTTGTCGGCTCGGTCGCCATGCGCGGTGCGGGCTGCACCTATAACGATCTCGTCGACCACGAGATCGACAACATGGTCGCGCGTACCCGGTCCCGCCCGTTGCCGTCGGGCCGCATCTCGCGCCGCAATGCCAAGATCTTCATGGTTGTGCAGTCGCTGGTCGGACTTGCCGTGCTCCTCTGCTTCAACAGCTTCTCGATCATGCTCGGCATACTCTCGCTCGCCGTCGTCGCGATCTATCCCTTCGCCAAGCGCTTCACCGACTGGCCGCAATTCTTCCTCGGGCTCGCCTTCTCCTGGGGCGGCCTGATGGGCTGGGCCGGCCTGCACGGCAATCTCTCTCTGGCGGCCATTCTCGTTTATGTCGGCGCGGTTGCCTGGACGATCGGCTACGACACGATCTACGCCCATCAGGACCGCGAGGATGATGCACTTGTCGGCGTGCGCTCGACGGCCCGTCTTTTCGATCGCGACACCAAGATCTGGCTGAGCGGGCTTTATGGGCTCACCCTGGTGCTACTCTTGTCGGCCTTCATCGCCGGAGGTGCCGCTTTCCCCGCGATCGTCGGACTGTTGATCGCAGCGGGGCTTTTTGCCTGGCAGATCAAGGTGCTCGATATCGATGATGGAGCGCAGTGCCTCGCGCTCTTCAAGTCGAACAACCACGTCGGCCTCATTATTTTCTTGGGCCTCGTCGCCGCCATTCCCTTCGCCTGAGCTTTGTTCAGGTGGCGCTAATCAAAGCGCCGATCTCGTTTCATTTCGAGACGCGGCAAGCCGATATCCCTCAAAGGCGAGAGGCCCGGAAGTTTCCTTCCAGGCCTCTGGCTGTTCAGTCTTGGGACGCAATCAGTTGCGAGCGATGATTTCCTTTCCGGAAATCTTCATGGTTACACCGAGCTTGCCGGTCGTGCGACGCACCAGGAAGCGCGGGCGACGCTCCGCGAAATAGGAGTGACGGCGACGCGGCTGCGTCTCCTTGGTGCGCACATCGCCGAGGTGATCTTCGAGCGGGCGGGCAACGCCGTCGGCCTCGACCATCAGCATCGGGATGCGGAAAGCATCGGCCCAGCCGCGCCAGTCGGCAGCGATGTCGCAGAGATCATGCGCAACCAGCAGCGGAATGCACAGGTCCGGGTCTTCGTGATGCAGTTCAAGCGTCACGGTGACTTCCCCGTCGCCATGATCGATGGCGCGCGCGGCAACGCCTTTGAAGGCGCGAGTGGGAAGAGCGAAGGAAAGCGGCAGGCCGCTGCCGGGAAGGACCTTGCGCAGAACGGCACCGCGCTCGTCGATGGTGATTGTGACGTCGCCCAGAGCGCCCCGCAATGCGTAAGTCACCTGCTGGGGGAACCGCGAGGGATCCAGACGCAGAGTGGCGCCGGCCCATGCTGGCTTCAAAACCGTGTTCGTCATCTTCATGCTACCCTTGTTTTACCCGAGAGCGCGTCATGTGCTCGTCTGTTCGGGACTTTTCGTCCTCTGTGGGGGCAAGATAGCCAGCCGCTGTTGGAGACAGCTTAAAAGACGCGGTAAAGAAAACCTTGCGCGGCCAAATGGTTAGTTTTGTCGTACCGCTCACGGTTTCGAAAAGGTGAAAGTCCTCCTCGTTCTGTTCCGTGACGAAACGGATAACGCCTGACGCGTCTGATAATCGACGTCAGAGCTTAGAAACGACCTGACGCTTCTTCATGAATTCATAAAGCTTGAGGCAAGGATTTTGCGCCATACTGTGATTCGCGCGCGCTGTGTTCTCTAAGGAATTCCGATGGTCTCGACCTATCTGAGCTACAATCTCGTCAACCGTGACATCAAGGGGAGCCTCAACCGCACCGCCTCTGATCCACTCGTCGCGCGCCAGACGGAGTACTTCAAGGAGAACATCGGCAAGGTCTCTACGCTTGAGGAATTCCTCGACGACTACCAGCTTTATTCCTACGCGATGAAGGCCCATGGTCTCGAAGAGATGACCTATGCCAAGGCCTTCATGAAGAAGGTGCTGGAGAGCGATCTTTCGGATGAAAAGAGCTTTGCCAACCAGCTGACGGACGAGCGCTACCGCAATTTCGCCGCCTCATTCCAGTTCTCGGCGGAAAAGACCGATCTGCAGACGGACTCTCAGCAGGCGAGACTCCTTGAAAAGTACGAAGCCTCGCTTGTAGCCCAAAGCGACACGCTGGAGGCGGAAGCCTTCTACTACGAGACCGTGATCGACAACATCACCAGCGTCAGCGGCTTGGTCAACAACAGCCGCCTGATGACCTTTGCACTCGACGCCTATGGCATCGATGGCACCTATTATACCAAGGATCATCTCACCCAGATCCTGACCAGCGACACGTCTGACCCGAACAGCTATGTCAATCAGATGGTCGCCAACGGCGCTGCGAACGCCTCGAAATTCCTCAAGCTCGCCGAAGCCTTCGACTTCAATGCCGATGGCTCGCTTTCTGGCGCAACTGCCCAGACGGCTGCCCAGAAAGAGGCGACCGTCTCGCTCTATGTGGACGAGGAGCAGATCTATGTCACCGATTACTATCGTCAGCGCGAGCGCGCCTATTACGAATCGAAGATCGCGACCCTGACCTCAGTCGATGAACTGACGGCCGATACGCGTCTCTTCTACTATGTCAGGACTGCCTTCGAGCTGGGCTCGATGAGCGCCTCGACCTTCAAGCAGATCGTCACCAGCGACACATCCGACCCGAACAGCTACGCGGCCACCAATGGCGGCGATGCCTGGGTGGCGGTGGCCGGCAAGTTCAATTTCGCCAGCGATGGGACCGTCGAAAGCGGCATGACCGCGCAGGGTTCCACGCAGCTTGCATCGACCAATTCGGGCTTTTCGACCTTTTACGACGATGCCGACGAAGATCGAAAAGAGGCTTTGACGGAGCTTTTCAAAACCAACATTTCCGAAGCCGAGAACGTCGATGACATTCTGGCCGACACGACCATGCGCCTTGTCCTGCAGCGCACATTTGGTTTCGAGGCCAATGAATTCTCGGTGCGCGAACTGAGGCAGGCCCTGACCAGCGATTTCACCGATCCGAACAGCTTTGCCAACAAGTCGAAGGACACGCGTCTGATCGAGATGTCGAAGCTCTTCAACTTCGACGGCGAGGGCAATGCCGCCGTGCCGCTTTCGCCGCACAACACGCTGACGGCGACGATGATCGCGAAGCAATATGTCATCAACGAAGTCCGCTTCCTCGACGAGAACGAGAGGACGGCTGCCCGCGAAGCCGCGACCAAAAAGGCCGAGGTCTATCAGGAGCGCATTCAGTCGATCGACACCGTCAGGGAGCTGCTCGCGGATCGCGATGTTATCGACGTCGTCATTGGCGCTTACGGTCTGGATCCAGAGGATGTCACAGATGATTTCCTCAAGCAGGTTTTCTCATCGGACCTGTCCGACCCCAAGAGCTTCGTCAATCAGCAGCCGGACGGTCGCTGGGCCGAGCTCGTCGCTTCCTTCAACTTTGACGTCAACGGTAATCTGACCCGCGAGACGATCGGCACGGTCCAGCAGCGCGGCGAGACCCTGGAAACCGTGAACAAGTATCTCCGGCAGACGCTGGAAGAAAACGAAGGCGCAAGCAACGAGGCTGTCCGCCTGGCGCTCTACTTCGAGCGCACAGCGCCGAACATCACCGATGCCTACGGCCTCATCGCCGACGATGCACTCATGGCGGTGTTCCGGACGACGTTCGGGTTTTCGGACGAGTTTTCCAACATGGATGTCGACCAGCAGGCACGGATCATCAACGATAACCTCGACCTGGCTGATCTGCAGGATCCGACCAAACTCGAGCGCTTCCTGCAGCGCTACACGGCCATGTATGACACCGAAAACAATTTCGGCGCTTCTTCCGCGGCCACCATTCTGGCGGGCGGAGGTGGCAGCATTTCCGCCGATCTGCTGTTCAGTCTGGCGCAGCTCAAGGCCTGATCACAGTTCAATCCAAGCAACCCGCCGCCATCTTGCCGGCGGGTTTGTTTTTAGTTATCGATATATCCGAACGTATATATCGATAGGAAGCCGATCATGATCCAAGGACTGAGGAATGCCGCATTTGCAATCGCTGCACTGATGGCCGTAACCGCGGTCAGCCCCTTCGGGAGCCCCGCCCGTGCCGAAGAGCCGGTAACGGTCTTCGCCGCCGCCAGCCTCAAGGAAAGTGCCGAAAAGGTTGCTGCCGCCTGGAAGGCCGCCGGTGGCGCCGATGTTACCTTCTCATTTGCCGGCAGTTCCGCACTTGCCAAACAGATCGAGCAAGGGGCGCCGGCCGACGTCTTCATTTCCGCCGATCTCAAATGGATGGATCATCTCGACACGGCAGGCCGGATAAAGACCGACGCGCGCATCAACCTGCTCGGCAACCGGATTGTGCTGGTGGCCCCGAAGGACGCATCCGCAGCAACGACCATCGTCCCAGGCTTTCCACTCGCCGCACTTCTCGGCAATGAACGCCTCGCCATGGCCAATGTCGATGCCGTCCCCGCTGGCACCTATGGGAAGGCAGCGCTTGAAAACCTCGGCGTATGGGAAAGCGTCAGAGACAAGGTCGCCCAGGCGGAGAATGTCCGCGCTGCCCTGCTGCTCGTTTCCCGCGGAGAGGCGCCGCTCGGCATCGTCTACGAGACGGATGCAAGGGTCGACCCTGGGGTGAAGATCCTGGACCGTTTCCCCGAGGCAAGCCATCCCGCAATCGTCTATCCGGCAGCGCTTACCACGGACGGCAAACACCCACGCGCCGCCGACTTCCTGGCTTACTTGCAGGGTGCGGACGCCCATGCCATCTTCAGCGCCGCCGGTTTTACCGTGCTCGCGAAGACAAACTAAACCTTCCATAACTCGCATCCGGGATGCCACATTTGACGCTGACGGCCGAAGAATGGACCGCGATGCTCTTGAGCCTGAAGGTCGCGGCAGTTGCCGTGGCCTTTTCGCTGCCACTGGGTCTGCTGGTCGCGTGGCTGCTTTCGCGCTGCGAATTCTGGGGCAAGTCGCTTCTGAACGGCCTCGTGCATCTGCCGCTGATCCTGCCACCTGTGGTGACCGGCTACCTGCTTTTGATCACCTTCGGCAGACGGGGCGCGGTCGGCGCCTTCCTGGAAGAGACCTTCGGCCTCGTCTTCTCCTTCCGCTGGACCGGAGCAGCGCTTGCCGCAGCCGTCATGGGCTTTCCGCTGCTCGTCCGCTCCATCCGCCTGTCCCTTGATGCGGTGGATCGTCGGCTTGAGGCCGCCGCCGCCACGCTCGGCGCACCGCCCTCTTACGTCTTCTTCACTGTCACCCTGCCGCTGATCCTGCCCGGTATTGCCGCCGGCGTGATCCTCGCCTTCGCCAAATCGATGGGCGAGTTCGGCGCGACGATTACCTTCGTCTCCAACATTCCCGGGGAGACCCAGACGCTCGCCTCGGCGATCTACACCTATACCCAGGTGCCCGGCGGCGATCTGGCGGCCATGCGCCTGACGTTGATATCGATCGTCCTCTCGCTCGGTGCCCTGATCGCCTCCGAATTCCTGTCGCGCCGCATCGCCGCCCGCGTGGGAGCCGCCTGATGCTGGAACTCGCCATCTGCCATCGCCAGGGGGATTTCACGCTTCATGCCGATCTGACGCTCGGCGAAGGGCTTACGGCCCTTTTTGGTGCCTCGGGCTCCGGCAAGACGACGCTGATCAACACCGTTGCCGGCCTGATCCGGCCACAGGAGGGGCGCATTGCCTTCAACGGCGAGACCTGGAGCGACGCCTCGACCTTCCTGCCGCCGCACCGCCGCCGCATCGGTTATGTCTTTCAGGAGGGGCGCCTGTTCCCGCATCTGACGGTCGTCCAGAACCTGCGCTACGGCGAACGTCTGCTGCCGAGGGCTGAGCGCCGCGAAGACCTCGATCGTATCGCTTCCTTGCTCGGGATCACCGATCTGCTCGCCCGCCGCCCGTCCCATCTCTCCGGCGGCGAAAAGCAGCGCATTGCGCTCGGCCGCGCCCTGATGGCAAGCCCGAGACTGCTCCTGATGGACGAGCCGCTTTCGGCGCTCGATGGCGCCCTGAAGGCGCATATCCTGCCCTATATCGAGCGCATCCGCGACGAATTCGGCGTGCCGATCCTCTATGTCAGCCACTCCGTCGAGGAGGTGGCACGCCTCGCCAATGCGGTCGTCACTTTCGATCATGGGACAGCCCGCGCCGTCGGTCGCCCCGACGAAGCCCTGGCGACCGTGGCCCGCGCCTCCGGCGACTTGCCCGCCGGCAATTTCATCGAAGCCGAGATCACCGCACACCACGATGACGACGGCCTGACGGAAGCCCTGTCGCAAGCCGGCCCGATCCTGCTGCGACAAACCCATTTGCCGAAAGGTACCCGCGTCCGCGTCTTCGTGCCCGTCTCCGATATCGTCGTCGCCACGGGGGCAGGAGACGGCCTGTCCGCGCTCAACCGCCTCTCCGGTGAAGTCGTCGAGATCGTGGAAGGAACCGGCGGGAGCGCGACCATCACCGTCGACTGTCACGGCCAGACGATTGTCGCCGAAGTCACGCGCCGATCGCTGCGCCAGTTGGCGCTCGCCCCCGGCAAGCCGGTGCATCTGCTGTTCAAGACGGTGTCGATTGCCTCGGAAGGTCTGTTTCGTCAGGCGCGAGGCTGAGCCGCAATCAGCCCTCGTCGTCGGCCTTCCGACCTTCGGCAACGAAATCCACAGCCTGCATGCTCTGAAGCCAGTCGAGATCCGTCGAGAGCGCCTTGCGGCTCTCCGCATCCATGCGCCGGCAGGCCTCAAGCAAGGTCTCGCCGAAAGGCGTCAGACCCGCGCCACCGCCGCTTTTCCCGCCGTGACGGGTGAAGATCGACGGCTCGCGGAACATCCGGTTGATCTCGTCTGCCAAAAGCCAGGCCCGCCGATAGGACATGCCCATGGCTGCTCCCGCTGCCCGGATCGATCCATGTTCCTCGATCAGTGCCAGCAACTGCGCCTTGCCCGGCCCGAGCCGCGCGCCATTGGAAAGGTCGATCCTGAGCGAAAGGCGAGGGGCGCCGGTCATCGAATCAGCCGATCACCTTGCCGGGGTTCATGATCCCGGCGGGGTCGAAGGCCTGCTTGATGCGGCGCATCAGCTCGGTTTCGATCGCCGGACGGCTGGCGGTCAGTTCGTCACGCTTTAGCTGGCCGACGCCATGCTCCGCCGAAATCGAGCCGGTATGCTTGTGCACGACCGCATGCACGATGGCGTTGACCTCTCGCCAGCGGGCGATGAACGCCGCCTTGTCGGCACCCACAGGCTGGCTGATATTGTAATGGATGTTGCCATCGCCGAGATGCCCGAAGGCGCAGATCCGTGCATCCGGCATCAAGGCATGCACGGCGGCATCCGCTTCCGCGAGGAAGGCCGGGATGCGCGAGACGGGCACCGATACGTCGTGTTTGATCGACCCGCCCTCAGGCTTCTGCGCTTCGGACATGCTCTCGCGGAGATGCCAAAAGGCATCCTGCTGGGCGAGCGATGCAGCGATTGCCGCATCCGAAACGAGCCCGGCCTCGAAGGCCTCCGCCAGCAGTTCCTGCATCATCGTTTCCGCCGTCTCGGCCGAATCCGACGTCGAGATGTCGACCAGCGCATACCACGGATGCACCGAGGTGAGCGGGTCGCGGACACTCGGAATGTGCTTCGTCGTGAACTCGATGCCGATGCGTGGCATGAGCTCGAAGCCCGTGAGCGCCGAGCCGCAGCGCTGCGAAGCCTTTTCGAACAGGGCAAGTGCCGCCTCGGGCGAGGAGAGTCCGACATAGGCCACCTGTCGCCCGCGCGGGCGCGGCACCATTTTCAGCACTGCGCCTGTGATCACCCCAAGCGTGCCCTCCGCGCCGATGAACAGGTCGCGCAGGTCGTAACCGCTATTGTCCTTCTTCAGCCGCCGCAGACCATCCCAGATCTCCCCGGTCGGCAGCACGACTTCGAGCCCGAGGCAGAGCTGACGCATATTGCCATAGGCGAGCACCGCCGTTCCGCCGGCATTGGTCGCGAGATTGCCGCCGATCCGGCAAGAGCCTTCCGAGCCGAGCGACAAAGGAAACAGCCGGTCATGCGCCTCGGCCGCCTTCTGCACGTCAGCGAGGATCGCGCCGCCATCGGCGACGATCACATCGGCGACCGGATCGACTTCCCGGATCCTGTTCATCCGTTCGAGGGAGAGGAGAACGTCCTGCCCGTCCTCGCGCGGTACCTGTCCGCCGACAAGGCCCGTGCGGCCGCTGACCGGTACGATCGATGTGCCCGTTTCGGAAGCGAGCTTTAGGATGGCTGAAACCTCCTGGGTCGAGCCAGGCTTCAGCACCAGCGGCGAGGCGCCGTGATAGAGGCCCCGGTTCTCCGTCAGATAGGGTTTGATATCAGCGGCGGAGGTCAGCGCATTGGCCTCGCCGACGATATCGACGAAGGCGCGCAGACGGTCCGCAAGGCTCATGGTCACATTCATCCTCGTCATCCCTCCGTGCCACGCGGTGCTGCCGCCCGCATCAGCCGGTCATTGATCGCCTCACCCAAGCCCTTGTCCGGGATCCGCGCCACAGCAATGCCCGCAGGCCCGCTCGCATCCGCGCGCTTCAGATAGTCGAACAGATTGCTGGCCGCCTCGGTGAGGTTCGCCGTCGGGCTCAGGTTGAAAACGGCATGCGCGGCCGCCGCGCCCGATATGTCGTCGGGACCAAAAGCGATCAAGGCTTCCCGAGTGGACACCTCTGTCGCATTCAGCCGCACGGCAGCATTCGGCGCATAATGCGAAGCGAGCATGCCCGGCGCTTCAATCGCTGCTGTTCCCGACGCCTTGGGACGAATGACCTGCTCGCCGGTGATGGACTCGATCGCCTCGACGGCGACGCCGCCGGGTCGGAGCAACCGGATCTCGCCGTCCTCCACCTTCACGATCGTCGATTCCACGCCGACAGGGCAGGGGCCGCCGTCGACGATCACCTCGATCTTCCGGCCGAGATCGGCGTCCACATGCTCTGCCGTCGTCGGGCTGATCCGCCCTGAGGAATTTGCACTCGGAGCCGCAAGCGGTCGGCCGAGACTGTGGATGAGCTCCGCGGTAAAACCGATGGGAACGCGTATTCCGACGGTGTCGAGCCCCGCGGTCGCAAGAGGATGAATGCCGCAATTTTCCTTGAGCGGCAGAACGAGAGTCAATGGCCCAGGCCAGAAGGTTTCCGCGAGTTGCCGTGAGATCGGGTCGAACACGGCATAGCGCTCCGCCATGGCGAGATCCGCCATGTGGCAGATCAGCGGGTTGAAACGCGGCCGCCCCTTGGTCTCGTAGATGGACGTGATGGCGGTCGGATGGGTCGCGTCGGCTGCAAGCCCGTAGACCGTCTCAGTGGGGATCGCCACGGGAAGATGCCGCAGCAGCACCTCGGTCGCCGCCGCAATGGCCTCCGCCTTGTCCGTGTCGTGAGCGATCGGGATGATCCGCGCCATTTTTGAGAGCCTTCCAGTCTGCCTTCGATCGTCCTTATCGCGTGCGGAACGAGGCGGCAAACCTCTTTTTCAGCGCAGCCAGGGGCAGTTTCCACCCTAATTTTTAAAGGGGCAGGCGAAATCGTTCGAATTTTAACTAGCGACGTAACCGAAAGAAAGAATTGTTCGCCTATGGTCCAGATAAGAGACGGAAAAGCCTCACTCGGGGAAATGGACAGATGCAGCAAGTCAAGAATCCGGCCGCCAGCATTGCGCTTCGTGTCGCGACCGCCATGCATCAGATGGGCATTGACGGTCTGCCGCGCAATTACGAGCTGGTCTACGAGGCCTATTCCGGCAGCAATCCGGAACTTGTTCGCGAATTCATTGCGCTGGGCAAGATCAAGACCCAGGAGGCCCTCGACGAACTCGGCCGCAAATACCTGCCGCACCACCATGAAGACGGTCTGCTGAGCCGCCAGAACGGCCAGGTTCGCGCGGAAATGAGCAATTTCATCAGTCTGCTGAATGAAGAGAAGATTTCGCTCACCGACTACGGCCGTGTCATCGGTCACGCTTCCAAGACCATCCTGACCGAAGCCGACCTTGAGGGCACGCCGCTTGGTCAGTCGATCAAGATGCTGAAGGCGGCGACTGAAAAGCGTGCTCACCAGAACAGCAATGTCGTGCGCGCCGTGGTCGACAAGACCGCAGCCCTTGCCGACCTGCAGCGCGAGGCCGAGGAGGCCGAAGCCGCGAAATTCGTCGACCCGGTCACCCGCCTTGCATCCCGCCGCGCCTTTAACAAGGCCGTTGCCAAGATCTATGTGAACCCGGAAATGCCGGTGCTCTGTGGCGTCGCCATCGGCGAGATCGACGACTATGCCCGCATCCAGGAGCAGATGGGCCCGGCTGTCGCCGAGCGTTTCCTCATGCAGGTCGCCAAGGTGCTGGAAGCCGTCTCCGGCGGTGGTGATCTCGCCTGCCGCTTCGATGCTGGCCGCTTCGGCCTGTTGCTCTACACCTCCGACCAGGAAGAGATCAGCCGCGTGGTCGAGCTCGTTCGCGCCAAGCTCAAGGCCACCAATTTCGTCGGCTCGTCGACCGGTGCCCGCATGGGCCAGCTCGGCATGTCCTTCGGCATCTGCTACTCCGAGCAGGCCCCGAACGCCTTCGACTTCACCAACTTCGCCGAAAAGGCGCTCGCCACCTCCAAGGCAGCCGGCGGCGACACCGTGACGATCTACGGTGCAAGCGATTATGTCTCGAAGGACTGGTTGCTCTACAAGAAGAAGCCGCTGGGCGGTTTCGGCGCCTGAGCGTCGAAGTCCACTCTCAAAGCTTTGCGATGATCTTCCTGAGCTCGGCGTCTCGTGCGCCGAGCATCAGCACGTTGCGCAGCGCCTCTTTCGGATCCACGGTCTGGAATAGCAGCCCGTTGTTGCGAATCGAGCGATCGATGGTCATCGCCTTGGCCTCTGCCTCAGGCTTGATCGCCACGGCAAAATACATCCGTCCGTAATTCTGCTTGATCTGCTCGAAGAAAACCTCTTCCCCGCCCAGTTCGGCAAAGAAATTGGCGATGTAGAAGGCCCATTTGACATCCGCGTACTGGGCGAAATTCGTGCGCGCCGCCGTCACATGACAGTAGCCCAGATGCGGGCTGTTGTTCAGCGTGCGGTGGAAGATGACCTTGGGGAATTTGATCGACCGGTGAAAGCCGTTGATCCGCTCATGGGTGGTCTCGGCCGCCCGCTCGAGCCGCCGCCCGGTCCGCGCCGCGACTTCCTCATAGGAAAGATAGCGGCGTTCGTCCGGCAGCCAGTCCTCGCGGCTGCGCGAGATCCGACCGGTTCTGAGGAACTCGGTGTGGACTGCCTTTGCTGAGGGCGGCGTTTGCGTTTCCGCTTTGGGAGCCGCGTAGTATCTGAGTTTCTGCATCTTGGCGCTCTGACGGTACCCGGACTGATTGCTTGAGCTTAGCGCAGCATGGTTAATCATGATTTGATGGTATGCTACATCAGCGAGGTTTCGCCAGGCTTGCCGCAGTGCAGTTTGCGGCCGCCGTCTCAAATCGCCCGTTTGCGCCATGATTTCAGCGACCGGAAAGATGCCGCTTCCACACCCTTCGGAAAACAATGGGAAATTCCCGAATATTCTGCCCTGGGTCGTCATCTGTGGGATGTCGCAAACGATTTGGGCCGTGTCGTTCCGCAATGCAGCGCAGCCCCGCGCCCTGTGATTAGATGCAGGCAAGCTCGAGGTGCTGCCCTGCTAGGGAGGGTGGGAAATCGGGAAGCCGGTCAAAATCCGGCGCTGCCCCCGCAACGGTGGTGGAGAATGCGTTTTGGCACAAGGCCACTGGGGGAAACCCTGGGAAGGCGCCGACGCGGTCCGCAAATGGACCACTCCTGAGCCCGGAAACCAGCCTCGGCAGACGGACATTTGAGGTTGCGGAGGGCGACCGGAGATAGCCATGCACACCGCCTTCTCAAGGCGACGGCGGGCTGTGCTCTCTTCTCCCCCGATTTTTTGAAACACGAGGACGACATGGACCTGCAGGCCAACGTGCTGCGCCAGCTGAAGAACCGCCGCGAGGGTTTCTCGCTCGAACAGCCCTTTTACATTGACCAGGACTACTTCAAGCTCGACATGGAGATGATCTGGTATCGCGACTGGCTCTTCATCGGCCATGATTGCGAGATCCCGCGCGCCGGCAACTATTTCACGGCTCAGATCGGTGACTATCCCGTCGTCATCGTCCGTGGCAAGGATCAGGTCATCCGCGCCTTCCACAACACCTGTCGCCATCGCGGCCACCGCGTCTGCACGAAGGACAAGGGTGCCGCTGCCAAGCTCGTCTGCCCCTATCACAACTGGACCTATGACCTCGACGGCTCGCTGGTATTCGCCCGCCAGATGGGCGAGACCTTCGACAAGGCCGAATTCGGCCTGAAGACCGTGCATTGCGAAAGCGTCGGCGGTTACATCTTCGTCTGTCTCGCCAACGAAGCCCCTGATTTCGCCCCGATGCGCGCCTCGATCGAGCCATATCTCCGCCCGCACCGCCTCTGGGAAGCCAAGGTCGCCCACAAGAACACGATCATCGAGAAGGGCAACTGGAAGCTCGTCTGGGAAAACAACCGCGAATGCTACCATTGCGCCGGCAACCACCCGGAACTCTGCCGCACCTATCCGGAAGCCCCGACCGCAACCGGCGTCCAGGGGGCAGGGGACGACCCGTTCATCGCCGAACACTGGGCGCGCTGCGAGGCCGCCGGCCTGCCGTCCGAGTTCAAGATGGACCCATCAGGTCAGTTCCGCACCGCCCGCATGCCGCTGATCCAGGATGCCGAGAGCTACACCATGTCGGGCAAGCGCGCCGTGAAGAAGCCGCTCTCCGCTGACGTTCCGATCAGCCATATCGGCACCATGCTGCTTTTTCACTATCCGACGACCTGGAACCACATCCTCGGCGACCACGCGATCTCCTTCCGCGTCCTGCCGCTGTCGGCCGAAGAGACCGCCGTCACCACCACCTGGCTGGTCAACAAGGATGCCGTCGAAGGCGTCGATTACGACTTGGAAGAACTGACCCATGTCTGGAACATGACGAACGACCAGGACCGCTCGATCGTTGAGGAAAACGCCTTTGGCATCCGCTCGCCGGCCTATGAGCCCGGTCCCTATTCCGTCGATCACGAAGGTGGCGTCATGCAGTTCGTCGAATGGTATTCCAACTTCATGACGAGCCGCCTGCAGGGCGACAAGGCTCATCTCTCAGCGGTGGCTTGACCATGAACATTGCTGTCACCCAGTATCGCCATGTCGACGAGATGCGCCCCTGGTCCGACCGGGAGCATCTTCTGGAATGCGTCGCCGTCACGCCCGAGGCCGCCGACGTGATGACGTTTACCTTCAAGCCTAACAAGCCGGGCCTGTGGTTCCGTTATCTGCCGGGCCAGTTCGTCACGCTGGAAATTCCGGTCGGGCTAGAGCCGGTCATGCGCACCTATACGCTCTCTTCCAGTCCCTCGCGGCCCTATACGGTCGCCGTGACGGTCAAGGCGCAGAAGGACTCGATTGGCACCCGCTGGATGTTCGACAACCTGAAGCCCGGCATGGCGCTGAAGGCTTTCGGGCCGCTCGGCGATTTCTCCTATGCGAAGCATCCGGGCGACAAGTATCTCTTCATCTCCGCCGGCTCCGGCATCACGCCGATGATGTCGATGACCCGCGACCTGAGCGACCGAACCCCCGACAGCGACATCACCTTCCTGCATTGTGCCCGGTCGCCCGATGACATCATCTTCCGCTGGGAGCTTGAGGCCAAGGCGCGCGACATGCCGAACTTCCAGCTCGGCTTCATCATCGAGCAGTTGGGCCGCGGCCAGCTCTGGTCGGGGCTGAAGGGCCGTATCGACAAGGCCAAGATTGCGCTTCTGGCGCCTGACTTCCTGGAGCGCACCGTCTTCTGCTGTGGCCCGGCGCCCTTCATGGCGACCGTGCGCGAGGCGCTGGAAGGGGCAGGCTTCGACATGCGCAACTATCAGGAGGAAGCCTTCCAGCCGGTGAAGGCGGAGCCGATGATGGTGGTCGCCGATCATGGCGACGGCGAACAGGCGACGAGGGTCACCTTCGCCATGTCCGGCAAGGAGGGCCTCTGCGCGCCAGGCCACACGGTCCTCCAGGCGGCGCGTGCCGCCGGTGTCCGTATCGGGGCGGCCTGCGAATCCGGTCTTTGCGGCACCTGCAAGGTCATGAAGCTCTCGGGCGAAGTCGAGATGGACCACAATGGCGGCATCCTCGACGACGAAATCGACGAAGGCTACATCCTTGCCTGCTGTTCGCGGCCGAAGGGCGATATCGAGATCGAGGCCTAGCAAACGGCCACGCTACCAATTGACCTGGAAGATGGGGCGGGACCGGATGGGGCTCGCCCTTTCGCTTCCTTGCGGGATCTCGCTGCCCCTCAATGCCTTGCAGCGCTTCCCCCAACGGGTTAGCATCTGCTGATGGAGGCTCGCGATCGCTGCATGTGGTCGACCTTGGCCTCGGCCATGAGGGCCGGCCGGTCGAAGGGTGTCTCCGGGTCAAGGGGGATCACGCATGAAGCTTGTCTCTGCTTTCGCCTTCGCATGCCTGGCTTTGGCCGGGGTCATGGGATCAGCGGCCGAAACCCGCGCCGGCGGCATCGAAGTCCGCATCTACGAGCGCCATACCAGCTATCGGCACTACGAACGCGTGACCGTTTACTCGCGGCAGCACGTCTATCGTGGTCATGGCCACCGGCTGCATAGGCCGGGCTATGTCTATCGCAACGGGCTCTGGATCTCGCCGCGCTCCATGCGGGCGGGTGTGATCGTCGACAGGCCGATCCCGCGCCGTCACGTCGTGCATTATGGTTCTGGCCTCAATCCGAAGCACTACAGCTGGTGCGCCGAACGCTACCGCTCCTATCACTGGCGCAGCAACAGCTTCCAGCCGTATCACGGGCCGCGCCGGACCTGCCTGTCGCCCTATTACTGAGCCGTTGAGGAACAATCGGCCTTCCCCTCCGTTGACGGGCACTTGCGCGCGAGGACGGTCACTGGACCGTTGCGCGCGGAGCGCGAAGCATGAACACGGTGTTAATCTTGAGTTCAGGCAGGCTTCGCTAATTTCTGTCCCAAGGTCGTGGACCGGGCATCACTGCCCGCTTCGGTCGACCGGAGAAACATGCAGGGAGAAGCATCATGAAAACTGCATTCAAGACGACCGCCGTGGCAGCGCTCGCGTCTATCATGGCCATTACCGGTATGGTCCCGGCCCAGGCCCAGGTCATTCGCCCGGTCGCGCCGATCGCCTCCACGACCGATGCCACCACCGTCCAGTATCGCGACCGTTACGAGCGTCGCATCGACCGTCGCATTGATCGTCGGATCGATCGCCGCATCGACCGCTACGAGCGCGCTCGTTATTATAACGGTCATCGTGGCTATCGTGATCGCCGCGCCGGCTATCGTTACCACAATGGCTACTGGTATCCGCTCGCAGCTTTCGCAGCCGGCGCCATCATCGGCGGTGCGATTGCCCAGCCGCGTCCGGTGGCGCCGCGCGCAGCCGGCCTCAATCCGCGCCACTACGACTGGTGCAACGCTCGCTACCGCTCCTACGATAGCCGCTCGAACACCTTCCAGCCGTACAACGGCCCCCGTCAGCAGTGCCTGTCGCCCTACTATTGATCGACAGGTTCGGCTGATCCGGCTTCCTCGGAAAGCTGGAAAAGGTTAATATAAAGCCGCCCCGGTGCTCACCGCGGGCGGCTTTTTCATATTCCGATCCGCCTGTTTCCTAACGGCAAAATCGCCGCGTTAACCATTTGTTAACCAAATCGGCGCTACTCCTTTCATCAACGATTTGTTTACATAGATGACCAAAGTGCTAACCGAACCACGCTCCATCCGCATCAAGGGTAGATCCTTCCTGGCCGTCGTCCTGACGCCGGATCCGCCATTCGACGACTGGCTCGTCCGGCTCGACGATCTCGCGGCCCGGTCGGCCGGTTTCTTCCTCGGTCGTCCCGTCGTGCTCGACGTGTCCGACATCGAGATCGACCGTCCGCAATTGAAGGCGCTGATTGCCGAACTCGCGGCGCGCAATGTGTCGATCATGGGCATCGAAGGTGGGCGTCCCTCGCTGGTAGAGCCAGGCATGCCGCCGCAGCTCAAAGGCGGCAAGCCGGCCGCCGACTACGAGGTGCCACGCAACGAGGCGGGCGAATTGGAGAAGGCCACCGGCACGGAAGAGGCCGCACGCGAGCATGCAGGGCAGGCAGCCCCTCAGGTCGTGGTGCAGCAGAGCCCGGTCTCGGCCCCGTCGATGATCGTGCGCGAAACTATTCGCTCCGGTCAGTCCGTTATCTACACCCAGGGCGACGTCACGGTCATCGGTTCGGTCCAGTCGGGCGCCGAAGTGATCGCCGGTGGCTCCGTCCATATCTACGGCGCGCTGCGCGGCAGAGCGCTCGCCGGATGCGTTGGCAATGCCGACGCAAGGATCTTCTGTCGTAAGTTCGAATCCGAGCTGGTTGCAATCGACGGCGTCTACGCGATGACCGACGATATGGATCCAGAATTGAAAGGGCATCCAGTTCAGCTTTGGCTGGAGGGGGATGCAATCATGACAGAGAGAATGACGTGAACTTGAGCGGGGATAGACAGGAGAACCACATGGGCAAGGTGATAGTCGTGACATCCGGCAAGGGCGGGGTCGGCAAGACGACCTCGACGGCCGCTCTCGGTGCAGCGCTGGCACAGCGCAATGAAAAGGTCGTCGTCGTCGATTTCGACGTCGGCCTTCGCAATCTCGATCTGGTGATGGGCGCCGAGCGCCGCGTCGTCTACGATCTCGTCAATGTCATTCAGGGTGATGCCAAGCTGCCGCAGGCGCTGATCCGCGACAAGCGGCTGGAAACGCTCTTCCTGCTGCCCGCCTCGCAGACCCGCGACAAGGACAACCTGACCGCCGAAGGAGTCGAACAGGTCATCAACGAGCTGAAGAAGTATTTCGACTGGATCATCTGCGACAGCCCGGCTGGCATCGAGCGCGGTGCAACGCTTGCCATGCGCCATGCCGACATGGCCGTCGTCGTCACCAATCCGGAAGTCTCCTCGGTGCGTGACTCGGATCGCATCATCGGTCTGCTGGACTCCAAGACGCTGAAGGCCGAGCGCGGCGAGCGCATGGAGAAGCACCTGCTGCTGACCCGATACGACGCCAATCGCGCCCAGCGTGGCGACATGCTGAAGGTCGATGACGTGCTCGAGATCCTGTCGATCCCGCTGCTCGGCATCATCCCGGAAAGCATGGACGTCCTGCGCGCCTCCAACATCGGTGCACCGGTGACGCTGGCCGACGCCCGCAGCGCGCCTGCCATGGCCTATTTCGACGCTGCCCGCCGTCTGGCCGGCGAAAACGTTCCAATCACCATCCCTGGCGAGAAGCGTGGTCTCCTCGACAAGATCTTCGCGCGGAGGGCCGCATGAGCATTTTCTCTCTGTTTCGCAAACAGCGGTCCGCCCCGATGGCGCGGGAACGTCTGCAGGTTCTGCTTGCCCATGAGCGCGCCTCGCTCGAAAGCGATCTGGTGGCCGTGCTGCGCGAGGAAATCCTCGCGGTGATTGCTAAGCATGTCGAATTCGACCGCGACAAGGTGCAGATCAAGATGGACCGCGACGAAGACGTGTCGATCCTGGAGATCGACGTAGAGATCCCGCGCAATGCCCAGCGCCTCGCCGCCTGATCGAACAGGTCATCACGAATGAGAAAGGCCGCCGCCGGGATCCCGGTCGGCGGCCTTCTTCGTTTGGTGTAGGGCAGGGCGGCCTGAGGCCGCCCAGCCGACCGAAACGTCAGCCCACCAGGGCGTTGTCGTCGCGCTTGATCGCAACGATCGTCGAGCGCGGCAGCTTGCCTTCTCCGTCAGGGAAGGGCGCGTCGGGATGCTGGATGCCGGCAAACATGGTGCGCTTGTCGGCAGACCAGGTGAGGCCCGTGACTTCCGAACCCTTGGGGCCGGTCATGAAACGCTCAATGCGACCGGTGACCGGGTCGCCAGCGAGCATCTGGTTGTTGCCCTGACCCGCGAACTCGCCCTCGTTCGAGTCTTCGCCGTCGGTCTGGATCCAGACGAGACCGGTCGAATCGAACATCATGCCATCTGGCGAGTTGAACATGTTGCCTTCGTTGATGTTCGACGAGCCGGCATAGGTGCCCTTGTGCACGGCCGGATTGCCGGCCATGGCGAAGAGGTCCCAGCTGAAGGTCGAATCGGTGTGGTCGTCGTTGGCCGGATACCAACGGACGATCTGGCCGTATTCGTTCTTCTCACGCGGGTTGACGGCGTTGACCGCCATCTCGTCGCCGCCGGCATTGGTGCGCAGCTTGCCGTCCTTGACTTCGCCGCGACGGCTGTTGTTGGTCAGGCAGCAATAGGCTTCGACTGCAACCGGATTGACCGCAACCCATTCCGGACGGTCCATGGTGGTGGCGCCAACCTTGGAGGCCGCCTGCCGGGTGAAGACGCAGATCTCGTCCATCTTCATGCCAGTGCTTTCCTCCGTCAGTGCCAGCCATTCGCCGGTGCCTTCGTCGGAGAACTTGGCGACGTAGAGCGTGCCTTCGTCGAGCAGCTTCGAGGTGTCGCCACCCGGGACATAGATGCCGTTGGAGACGAACTTGTAGAGAAACTCGCCACGCTCGTCGTCGCCCATATAGACGACCACGCGACCATCGCGCGCGATGACGACGGCGGCGTTTTCATGCTTGATGCGGCCAAGTGCGGTGCGCTTGATCGGCGTCGAGGAGGCATCCGACGGATCGATCTCGACCACGTAGCCAGCGCGGCGCGGCTCGTTCGGGTTCTTCGAAACGTCGAAGCGCTCATCGAACTTCTCGTAGCCATAGCGGGTTTCGGCGACGATGCCGTAGCGCTTGTAGTCTTCAGGCATTTCGAACTCGGCATTGGTGGAGCCGAAGTAGCCGTTGAAGTTTTCTTCGCAGGTCAGGTACGTGCCCCAAGGCGTCTTGCCGGCACCGCAGTTGTTGAAGGTCCCGAGACAGTCAATGCCATTGGGATCGGCAGCCGTCTTGACGAGCTCGGAGCCGGCAGCCGGACCCGAAAGTTTCATCGGCGTGTTGTGGTGGATACGACGGTTGAACGGGCTGTCGACGACGATTGCCCAGCCGTTTTCACCTTCGGCCACTTCCATGACGGTCACACCCTGCATGTTCTGCAGGATCTTCACATCATCGAGCGACTGCGGCATGCCTTCCGGCGCATGCGGCAGGTTGGTTTCGTTGTTGACGTATTCGTGGTTGACCGCGATCACCTGAGCGCCGCCGATGACGAAGAGCTCCATGCCGTCGGTGTTCTCACCGAAAACCTTGTCGGAGTTCTCAAGCGACACACCCTTCATCGGATCGATGTCGGAAGCCGTGGAGAACAGGGGCTCACCCCAGCGGGCAAGCGGCTTCCAGTTGTAGCCTTCCGGCACATGCACGGTGTTGTCGGTCGCAATGTCGATCGGCTTGAAGGCGAAGCGCGAGGCGGCTTCCTGCGCCTGAGCCGAGGTCGAGCTCATCAGGTTGCCGACGGAGCCCATGGCAACGGCAGCCGAACCCATGGCCAGCACGCCAAGAAAGCCGCGGCGAGAAATGGCGCGTTCGACGACACGGTCGAAGTCGGTCACGGCCGGCGGCGGATTGTGCAGCTCGTCCCACTCGTCCCAGGAGAGATGGTTGGTGTTGGTGTCGGTCATGGCAGAGCCTCCTTTTGTTGAAGTCCACCCTCCGACTAGCCAGCGCGGGTAACAGTGATGTGACGAAAGCGGGGCAGGTCGATAGTTGTGAGAACGCTCAATTAGGTATTCCCGCGAAGGCGTCGCCGGTCGCCGTTTTAAGTCATTGGCGCATCTTGGCTTTGCTTTGGAGGCTGGCGTTTTCTCCAGAAGCGAGGCGTCCGACCCCTCACGCATCTTTGTTTCGGCGGTAATCTTCACCTCGACTTTCACCTGCACGGCGTCCGGGACGAGGCCTCCTGTCGCATCCAAAAGATTTGACGTTTACGTAAAAATCAATTAGCCAAAGAGAAGAATAAGCCGCGCCTCCTGGGTGGGAGTCTGGGCGTGGCCTCACAGCATATGCCAGATGGAGGAGCACGTCATGTACAAGGCGCCCGTTGAAGAGATCGCGTTCACCCTCAAGCACGTCGCGGGTCTGAGCAAGGCCATCGAAGACGGCAAGCTCGGTGATCTGAGCGACGATTTGGTCGATGCCATCCTTTCTGAAGCCGGTCGTTTTGCAAGCGACGAAGTCGCGCCGCTCGCCGAAATCGGCGACAAGCAGGGCGCCCGCATGGTTGATGGCAAGGTCGTCGTGCCCGATGGCTGGGACACGCTCTACCGCGCCTGGGCCGAAGGCGGCTGGAACTCACTGACGGCATCCGAGGATTTCGGCGGGCAGGGGCTTCCGCATATGCTCAACGTTGCCGCCCTCGAAATGTGGAATTCCGGCTCCATGGGCTTTGCGCTCGGCCCGACGCTGACCATGGGCGCCGTCGATGCGCTCACCGCCCACGGCTCTAACGCACTGAAGGCCAAGTATCTGCCGAAGATGGTCTCCGGTGAATGGACCGGCACCATGAACCTGACCGAGCCGCATGCCGGCTCCGATCTCGGCGTGATGAAGTCCCGTGCCGAGCGCCGCGACGACGGCACCTACCGTATCTTCGGCCAGAAGATCTTCATCACCTGGGGCGAACACGAGATCACCGAGAACATCATCCATCTCGTCCTCGCACGCCTGCCCGATGCACCTGCCGGCACGCGCGGCATCTCGCTCTTCCTCGTGCCGAAATACCTCGTCAACGACGACGGCTCGCTTGGCGCCCGCAACGACCTTCACTGCCATTCGCTGGAGCACAAGCTCGGTATTCACGGTTCACCGACCTGCACCATGATCTATGGCGACGGCAAGTTCGGCGACGAGCCGGGCGCGATTGGCTATCTCATTGGCGAAGAAAACAAGGGCCTCGCCTGCATGTTCACCATGATGAACAATGCCCGTCTCGCCGTCGGCATGCAGGGTGTCGCCATCTGCGAGGCCGCCACCCAGAAGGCCGTGCAATATGCCAAGGACCGCACGCAGGGGAAGGCTCCCGGCTGGACCGGATCCGGCATGTCGCCGATCATCGAACATCCCGATGTCGCTCGCATGCTGGTGACCATGAAGGCGCTGACGCAAGGCTCGCGCGCCATCTGCTACGTCTGCGCCCACGCCACCGACATGAGCCACCACGCTGATGGCGATGAAGCTCGCCATTGGGCCGAGCGCGCCGCACTCCTGACCCCAATCGCCAAGAGCTTCGCCACCGATGCCGGCGTCGATGTCGCCTCGCTCGGCATCCAGACCCATGGCGGCATGGGCTTCATCGAGGAAACCGGTGCCGCCCGCTTCTGGCGCGACAGCCGCATTGCCCCGATTTATGAAGGAACCAACGGCATCCAGGCCGCCGACCTCGTCACCCGCAAGCTGCCGCTCTCCAACGGCAATCATATCAGGGGCTACATCACCGAGCTGAAGCAGATCGTGAATGCGGTGCGCGGCTCCAATCTCGACGGCTTCGGCGAGTCCGCTGATCGCCTCGACGCAAGCCTGGTCGACCTCGAAGACGCCACCGAATGGCTGCTTTCACAGATGGCCGCCGGCAATGCCTCCGCAGCACTCGCGGGTGCCACGCCGTACCAGCGGCTTTTCGGCCTCGCTCTGACCGGCGTCTATCTCGCCAAGGGCGCCCTTGCCGATGAGGACCATGGCCGCGACAACCGCTTGGCGCTCTGCCGCTTCGCCGCCGAAAACCTGATCGCCGAGACGGCGGCTCTCAAGGATCGTGTCGTCAATGGTGCAGCGAGCCTGGAAGCGGCACGCGCACTGTTTGCATGACGCTCCACCTCCCCCTTGAGGGGGGAGGTCGCCGCAAGGCGGCGGGTGGGGGTGACTGATCCTTCGTCCGGCCCGGATAGCCCCTCATCCGCCTGCCGGCACCTTCTCCCCGCAAGCGGGGAGAAGAGCGAAAACCGCAGCGCGTCCGGTCCCCCTCGCCCCGTCTACGGGGAGAGGGAGCGCCGAGCGAAGCGGAGGCGGGGTGAGGGGCCTTGCGCAGTGACGGACACAATTGAATAGGGACAAAAATGACCGACCACATTGAGATCACCCGACCGGAAGCCCATCCCGGTGTACTTGTCCTGCGCTTCAACCGTCCGGACAAGAAGAACGCGATCACGCAAGCCATGTATGAGAAGCTCACCGCAGGTCTGCTGGAGGGCGAGCAGGACGACACGATCCGCGCCATCGTCTTCCTGGGCACCGAGGGATGTTTTTCCGCTGGCAATGATATGGCCGACTTTCTCGGTTTCGCTATGGCCGGCGCCGTTGGTGAACCCGCCGCCTTCGGCTTGCTCAAGGCGCTGACAGAAGTCACCAAGCCGCTGGTCTCCGGCGTCGATGGTCTGGCAATCGGCATCGGCACCACGCTGCATATGCATTGCGACCTGACGGTCGCCTCCGACCGTAGCCTGTTCAAGACCCCCTTTGTCGATCTGGCGCTAGTCCCGGAAGCCGCCTCAAGCCTGATCGCCCCGCGCGTCATGGGCCACCAGCGCGCCTTTGCCATGCTCGCCGCCAGCGAAGGTTTTTCCGCCGAACAGGCCCGCGAGGCCGGTCTGATCTGGAAGGTCGTCACGCCGGATCAGGTCGAGACTGAGACGCTGAAGATCGCCTCTTCGCTAGCGTCCAAGCCCCCGGCGGCGATGAAGATCGCGCGTGCGCTGGTCAAGGGCAGTGCCGATGAGGTTCGGACCCGCATGCAGGAAGAACTCGTCCACTTCGTCGCCCAGCTCAAAAGCGCCGAGGCGCGTGCCGCATTTGAAGCATTCATGATGAAACGCGCATAAAACGATACGTCGTATGTGAGGCTTACTTACTTTTCGGATTTTTCTTAAGTACCCATTAAATCCTGCAGGCTAATCCTGGTTTAGCGGCAAACCTGCCGCTTCCTCACCATGATGGTGTCCGGATCGCACAATGCCCCGTGACGTCCCCGCGCAATTGACTGCGCGAAGTGTTTCTGCAGGACCGTATCGTGAAGACCAGTTCCAACCTGATGACCAAGATCCTGGTAGTCGCCTCCCTCGTGGTCGTGGCTGCTTTGTCCGGTTTCTCTTTCTACATCGACAGCCTTCAGCGCAATGCGACGAGTGCAGCCGTCAAGAGCGAGATCGATAGCTCCGGTCTCCAGGCGTCTCAGAGCATTGCCAACTGGCTCGGCGCGCGCGTCATGCTGACCGAACTCGCGGGCAATGCCGCAGCCAAGGCGCCCGATGCAGCGGCCATCACGGCGGCCTTCGACAATCCGGTCCTTATCCGCGAATTCATGTCGACCTATGTCGGCGACGAGCAGGGTGTCTTTACCAGCGTTCCCAACCAGCCGCTGCCGGAAGGCTACGACCCGCGCAAGCGCCCGTGGTACCAGGACGCCGTCAAGGCCGACAAGATGGTCCTGACCGACCCATATGCAGACGCTTCGACCGGCAATCTGATCATCAGCGCCGCCATTCCCGTCAAGAAGGACGGCAAGCTTTTTGGTGTGGCGGCTTCTGACTTCTCGCTGACCTCGCTCGTCAACATGGTCAACTCGGTCGACATGGGCGGCAAGGGGTCGGCCTTCCTCGTCAAGCAGGACGGCACGATTCTCGTTCATCGTGATGGCAACCTCGTCACCAAGACGTTGAAGGATGCTTTCCCGAACCAGACACCCGCTATTGGCTCAGGCATCACCGAAACCACCTTCGCCGATGCCAATGTTCTCGTCTCCTTCCTGCCGATCCAGGGCCTGCCGCGCGAAGACTGGTATCTCGGCGTACAGATCGATCGTGATCTCGCTTTCGCAGCAATCGGCGAGTTCCGCACCGCAGCGGCGGTTGCCACCCTCGTCGGCGTCGTCGCCATGATCGGCATTCTCGCAGCCCTCCTGTCGCGCCTTGTCGTCCGCCCCGTTGTCGACATGACCGGTGTCATGGGCAAGCTTGCCGGCGGCGATGTCTCGGCTGAAATTCCGGGCACGGCGCGCACCGACGAAATCGGTCAGATGGCCGCAGCCGTCGCCGTCTTCCGCGACAACATCATCGAGCGTGGACGCCTCGCCCGCGAAGCGGATGAAACCCGCACCATGACCGAACAGGAACGCCGCGAACGTGAAGCTGCCAAGGCACGGGAAGCCGAACAGGTCTCGTTTGCCGTGCATTCGCTGGCCGACGGCCTCGGTCGCCTCGCCAATGGCGACCTCGTTTCGCGCATCGAGACCCCGTTCTCCGGTGACCTTGACCGCCTGCGCGTCGACTTCAACGCCTCCGTTGAGAAACTGCATGATGCGCTCGCCACTGTCGGCCGCAACGCCCGTGCCATCGACGGCGGTGCAGCCGAAATCCGCTCCTCTGCCGATAATCTCGCCCGCCGCACCGAGCAGCAGGCAGCCTCTGTCGAAGAGACGGCGGCAGCACTTGAGGAGATTACCACGACGGTCAAGGACAGCGCGCGCCGCGCCGAAGAAGTCGGCCAGCTGGTAACTCGCGCCCGTGCCGGTGCCGAAAAGTCCGGCGAAATTGTCGAAAAGGCAGTCGGTGCCATGCAGGGCATCGAGAAGTCTTCCGGCGAGATCTCCAACATCATCGGCGTGATCGACGAGATTGCGTTCCAGACCAACCTGTTGGCGCTGAACGCCGGTGTCGAGGCCGCACGCGCCGGTGAAGCCGGCAAGGGTTTTGCGGTCGTCGCCCAGGAAGTCCGCGAACTGGCTCAGCGCTCGGCGAATGCTGCGAAGGAGATCAAGGCCCTGATCAGCGCCTCCGGCGACCAGGTCAAGGTTGGCGTCGATCTGGTCAACGAGACCGGTAAGGCGCTCGACGTCATCGTCCGCGAGGTCCAGGAGATCAATGGCCACGTCAATGCCATTGTCACCGCCTCGCGCGAACAGTCGACCGGCTTGCAGGAGATCAACACCGCTGTGAACACCATGGACCAGGGTACCCAGCAGAACGCCGCCATGGTCGAGGAACAGACAGCGGCCAGCCACGGCCTTGCCCAGGAAGCGGCAGCGCTTACCGCACTGCTTAACCAGTTCCGGATCGACGAGCGCTCGGCTGGCACGTCATCCGGCCAGCGTCGCGCTGCCTGATCGGGCGACCGATAATCGACAGAATGAAACGGCGCCCCTGCGGCGCCGTTTTTCGTTGCCGGTTGCGAGGGTTCAGCCTGTATTCAGTGTTTTGGCTCTAATCTCTGCAACTAAGTTGGCCCTCGACCGTTCGGATCCTGTCCGGCACGGTCAGCGGGGCGTCGTCATTTGCAAAATTCCAGCTGTCACCACTCTTGCCGAGGTTCTCATGTTGCGTTTGTTCTGCGTCGCACTCAGCCTGCTTTTCATCGTCGCGCCGACTTCCGCCGAGATGGCCATAAGCCCTTCGCTTCCTCTCGTGCTGGTCAACGATGCCGACGGCGCGATCAGTGAGAGCCAGAATACCCCGCGTCAGACCCGACCGGTCCGCCCTCAGCGCTATATCTGTGTCGTCGACCAGTCCGGGAGCATCGGCGGCGGCGGGCAGGTGTCCTGCCCGGCCAATCCCGGCCGCGTCGGTGGTCGTTGCCGTTGCGCGAATGTCACGGGCTCCGGCACGCTTTTGACCTATTGAGCGGACTTTTCCTCGGGCACGACTATCCCGACGCCGTCGCCGACCGGATTGATGTCGTCGACGAACGTCACGAGATCCGCCATGGTGAATTCGCCTGGCGTCTCGCCCAGGTGGGGCTTCCAGTCGGTTCTCTGCCAGAGGAAGGAGTTCTGATCGCCGTGCACGAGGCCGAGGAAGGTCTCCGCAATGATCGTTGATCCAACCGGTCCGAGCCTCAATCCCTCATGAAGCTGCTCGGCTTCCTTCAGGATGTAGTACCAGAGCGGTGTCGCCTTGTGGAAGCCGTTGCGCGCCGCAGCCTCGCCGTCGGCCCCTTGCGAAAGCTGCCGCTCGCTGAGTGGCTCGAAGCCCATGGCGCGCGCAACATCCTGCCCTGATGGCAGTCCGATCTGAGATCCGCGCCTGAGGTTGCGGAAGGGCAGCACGAATTCCCGCGCAGCCACTGTGGTCATGTCCTCGGGATGATCGGGAAGTGTATGCAGGGCCGGCACGATCAAGGGATCAATGCGACGCGCATGATTGAGGGTGAAGTGCTCTTCCTGTGGGGTGCCGAGATCGAAGAAGCGACGCCAATCGATCGCCCAGTTGGATGGCAGCGTACGATGCGGTCCAAGCGGCGATGGTGGAGGGGGCTCAGGCGCGAGGTCCCCCACGATCAGACCGGATTTGCCCGTGAAGTTGAACATGAGTTCAAGCGTGCCTTCGCCTAGTCCGCCGGGACGGAAAACGGCGTTGTGGCTGTAGGTCTCCCGGACCATCGAATGCCCCAGCCGATAGGCGGCGGCCGCAAATTCGGCCGGCATATAGGGCCGGCTGCGGAAGCGATAGAACCGCCGGCCCTCACGCTTGATCTTGCGGATCAGGCCAGGCTCGGTCAGGCGTTCGACGAAATCGAAGAGCACGATCCATTGATAGTGCCAGGTCACGATCCGCCGCGCTTCCGCAAAAAGCTCCGGATCTTTCAGGCCGGTCGTCGTCTTCTTGAGATGATCCACCACGGCATTGTGGAACTTCAGCATCAGCAAGTGGAACTGCGCCACCAGCAGGTTCTCGTCATTGCGCTCGTCGAAAATCAGGGCGCGGCCATGGGCGTTGCGCGGCAGGTCGTTGTCGAGCTCTGGGATCTTCCGGGGCGGCTCCTCTTTCGGTCGGGGAAGTGCGTCGGAAATCTGCGCCTTGCCGATCAGGAATTTCGGCCCAGGTAGAGCGCGAAGCCCCTCCTTGGCATAGAGATAGGGATGAAGGCCCGGCCCGTCGCCATAGAGGGAATCGAGGTCCAGCGCAGGCGTGCGAAAGTTCTGTGTCGCCAGCGGATCGGCGCGCTGCTTGTCGAGCGGGGTCGTATCAAGCGTGATGTCATGATCGACGAACTGGCCGAGATAGGTATATCCGGCCGGCAGTTTCGGATGGTCGCCGTCCGCGCTGTTGTCGTCGTGCATGGCCTTCGCAAGCTCGAAAAGCGCATCGTCGTCGGCATGCAACGGCGCAAGACGCGGAAACATTTTGCCGAACTTCCCGGGATCGGCATTGCCGGCCAGGGCCTGCAGGGACTCACGGCTCATGCCCCGGACGCCATGTCCATGGGCTGCGACTTCAGACATCGTCATTCCCCCTCTGATCACGTCATTTTCTCGATGACGTGATCAGAGATTATTATCGGGGGTAGCGCAACAAATTGAATACAACCAAGGGATGCATTTAGGTCTTATTCTTGCTGAGCGTTGCAACCGCCTCGACATGCGGCGACCAGAGGAACTGATCGATCGGCGTCACCTCGTCGACCCGGTAGCCACCAGCGATCAGGATCGAGAGATCACGGGCAAGCGTCAGCGGGTTGCAGCTGATCGCGACCACCTTTTTCACCTGGCTTTTCGCCAGTTCCGTACACTGGGCCTCGGCACCCGCGCGGGGTGGATCGAAGACGACGGCATCGAACGTCTTGAACTCGGATGTCATCAGCGGCCGGCGGAAGAGGTCACGCCGCTCGACGGTCACCGGCTTCAGCCCTTGCGTATTGCGCGCGGCAAAGTCGAGCGACTTTACGGCCTTCTCATCCGACTCCACCGCGAGCACGGCGGATGCGCGGGCAAGCCGCAGTGCGAAGGTGCCGACGCCGGAAAACAGATCGACGACTTTCTTCGCTTTGCCGATATGGGCGATCGCAAGCGCCGCCATATGCTCTTCCGCCTCATGTGTCGCCTGGGTGAATCCACCCGGCGGCAGCACAACGCGAGCACCGGCGAAATCGAGCAGCGGCTTGTTCGGCTCGATGATGATCTCGCCATTTGCCGAGACACGGGCGATGTTTTTCAGCCTGAGGACGGCATTGGTGACCGCCCGCCGTTCCTGATCGCCGAGCCCGCCACGCAGACCGTCGAGCGAGATGTCGAGGCCGGTTGTCGTCTCGGTTACGGTGACGCGGAAGTGCTCGGCGCCACAGGCATTGGCGATGATCTTGATGGCGTCCAGCCGGGAAATGAGCCCGTCCGACGCGATCGGACATTCCTCGACCGGCACGACGTGATGCGTCTCCGCCTGCATGAAACCCATGACCAGGCCCTGTTCACGCCGCCTTGCGGTGAAGACGAGGCGGCGGCGCTGATGCGGATGTGCCTCGAAGATCTCGCCAACGGGAGCCTCGATCCCCTTCGACTTCAAGGCGTCGATCAGAATCTGGCGCTTGAAGGCGTTGTAGGCGGGTTTTGCCATATGCTGCAGCGAACAGCCGCCGCATACACCCCCGACGCCATCGGGGCCGAAATGCTTGCAAGGCGGCTGAACGCGATCGGGCGAGGGGCTGGTGATCGACATGATCGTGCCCTCGTTCTTCACCTTTGCGATCGAGACGGTCTCGCCGGGTAGCGCAAAGGGCACGAACACCGGACCGTCTGCGCCATGCGCGACCCCATCGCCCTTGGCGCCGAGGCTTGAGATCGTGACGGTTTGCGCGCTCATGCCTCGTCTCCTTCGATGTCGTCCCCGAGGTCCATGTCCTCGCTGTCGCCGCCATCCTCGTCGTGATCGGCGCCGAGCGGCTTGACACCGGCAAGCAGGAATTCCTCGTTGCCATCGCCACCTGATATCGGCGAGGGGATCAGGCCGAGGCTCGTCCAGCCAATGTCTTCAATCAGCCAGCGCTCCAGTTCGGCGGCCACCGCAGGTGCCGTTTCCGGTTCTTTCAAAAGGCCAGCCTTGCTGATTGCTTCGCGGCCCGCCTCAAATTGCGGCTTGACCAGAAGCAGGCAATGCGCGCCGGGCTCGGCCTGATCGAGGGCCGGCGCCAGCGCCAGCTTCAAAGATATGAAGGAAACGTCGGAGACGAGAAAGTCGAAGGGCTGATCGTCGTAATCCTCAGGCTCCAGGTAGCGTGCATTCAATCCTTCAAGATTGGTCACGCGCGGGTCGCTGGCGAGCCGCGGATGCAACTGGTCATGCCCGACATCGATTGCTGTCACATGGGCCGCGCCTCGCTTCAACAGCACTTCCGTAAACCCACCGGTGGATGCGCCGACGTCAAGACAGTGGCAGCCCTCGGGCGAGAGGTTGAAATGGTCGAGCGCGGCCTCGAGTTTGAGCGCCGCACGCGAGACGTAATCCTGTGCCGGATCGTCGATATCGAACTGGTGCGTGGAGGCAAAGACAAGGCTGGGTTTCGACACCACCTTGCCGTCCACCTTCACCGTACCACGCTGGATGGCGTCACGGGAGCGGGAGCGGCTTGCAAAAAGGCCAAGGGCGACCAGAAGCTGGTCGAGGCGCTGGGGTTCTGGGAGCTTCTTCATGCCCCGTCAATGCGGGGAGATGCGCCTCGGCGCAAGTCTTTTTCGCAGCACTCGCTGTGGCCTCGCCAGCGACAAGGCTAGAGGGGTTGCGAATTTCGGATGCTGATCCATTCAAGGTTTCATTAGCGATACTTTAAGCAATTGCTTCTAATGTTCAGTGGCCGGCGCGATGCGATCCTCCCTCCCAAGCAGCATGCTCCGACAAGAGACTGCAGGCCCTCCTCCTCCTTCTGGCCAGCAGGAATGGAAGCCCCCCGGTTTCGGGCCCGGGGGGCTTCATTTGTTTCAAGACTTTGAATGCGAAGGGAAGCTAAAAAAGAAAGTTTTAATAGAAGTATTGCTAAATCACAGTGTCGTCATTTCTCACCATCCGACATCAGGGAATCTCCTATGAAACGCCTGTCCATCCGGGTCGCGCTCACCGGTATGCTGAGCCTGATTGCTGTCGCGATTATCGCACTCAGCTTCACCTCTTACAGCAGTCTTTCAAAGCTAAACGGCAACACTGAAGAAATCGGCAAGTACTGGATGTCGCGCATGGTCCTGGCGCGGGAGGCCAAAGGCAATTTCAACCTGATGCGGCTCGCCTATGCGCGTCTGATCATGGCGTCCACGCCTAACGAGATCGATAGTGAAATCAAATCCATTAACGACACGGCGGATCTGGTCCTCAAGTCCATCACCGATTACGAGGCCGGTGTCCGAACAGAAACCGGCCGCCAGCTCATCGCCGCCTTGAAGCCGGAGTTCGAGGCCTACAAGTTGCTGGGCGAAGAGCTTATTGAAATCAAGAAGGATGGCCAGACCCTGGTCGCGACCAGCCTGTTCAAGGGCAAGATGAAGGCCCAGTCGGAAAAGGTGAATACGATTGTCGATGAACTCGTGGCCAAGGTCATCGAGAATGCCGACAAGGCGGTCGCCGACAGCGGGGCGGTCTACAGAACCAACCTGTTCACCACCCTCGGCATCGCTGCCATGACACTACTGATCGCGCTGGGCGGGATCGCCTATGCTATCCTCGGTGTCACCCGACCGATCGCTCGTATCGCTGGCGCCATGCGCAAGCTTGCGGGCGGCGATCTGGAAAGCCGCATACCTTTTGAAGGACGAGCGGACGAAGTGGGCGAAATGGCCGCTGCGGTCGAAGTGTTCCGTCAGGCTGGCATCACCAACAAGGAGCTTGAGCGGCAGGCTGAAGAGGCGCGGATCCGCGAAGGTCATCAAGACGCCGAAACCCGTCGTCGCAATGCCGAAGAAGCAGAGAAGCTGCGTTTTGCCACTACAACACTCGGCAGTGGCCTGAAGCGTCTCGCCGAAGGTGATGTCTCCTTCCAGTTGACCGAGCCCTTCGCGGCCGAATACGAATCGCTGCGCCAGGACTTCAACGCCTCGCTCAAGCAGCTTGGCGCCACGCTCTCAGCGGTCATGAACTCGGTCGAAAGCATCGACAATGGCACACGCGAGATTTCCTCCGGCGCCAACGATCTCTCCAAGCGCACGGAACAGCAAGCCGCCGCCCTGGAGGAGACTGCCGCCGCCCTCGACCAGATCACGGTCAACGTCTCGACCTCGTCCAAGCGTACGGACGAAGCTCGCACCGTAGCGATCCTCGCAAACCAGGATGCGGCGAAATCGGCTGAGGTCGTGTCCAACGCCGTCGAAGCCATGCGCCGTATCGAGGAGAGCTCGCAGCAGATCTCCAACATCATCGGTGTCATCGACGAGATTGCTTTCCAGACCAACCTCTTGGCGCTGAATGCCGGCGTCGAGGCAGCCCGTGCCGGCGAAGCCGGCAAGGGCTTTGCGGTCGTCGCCCAGGAAGTGCGCGAGCTCGCCCAGCGCTCGGCCAGTGCGGCCAAGGAAATCAAGGGGCTTATCCAGAACTCCTCAAGCGAGGTCGACAATGGCGTGAAGCTGGTGCGTGACACCGGCGTGGCATTGAAGGCGATTGGCGATTATGTCTCGCAGATCAACCAGTTGATGGATGCGATTGCGACGTCTGCCCGCGAGCAGTCGACTGGCCTCGCTGAGGTGAATACTGCCGTCAACCAGATGGACCAGACCACGCAGCAGAACGCAGCGATGGTCGAGCAGTCGACGGCAGCGTCTGCCGCACTCGCCCAGGAATCCACCCGCCTGCGCTCCCTTGTCAGCCAGTTCACTCTGTCGGGTAGGGCCACGGCTCCCGCGCAGGTGGAGCGTCGTCCCGCAGCCGTGCAGGCATCGGTACGCCGGGCACCCGCAGTCCAGGGCAATCTTGCCGTCAAGGAAGAGTGGAGCGAATTCTGATCCCACCACGCTTCGTCTGAAATGCGGACGCCCCTGCCGGAATGACCGGCGGGGGCGTTTGTCGTTTCAGGTGCTAAGGTCCGCGCTCAGGGCACGTAGCGATACAGCCAGTCGCGAATGTCTTCGGGAAGTGCGACGGGTTCGCCGGTCTCCGGCTGCCTGGCCGTCCAGGTGATGTCGACCTCGGCGACGGTCTGTCCGTCCTTCTCCATCGCGACCTCAAACCCGACAGATTTGCCGCCGATCTTGTCGACCTGCACGGTCATGCGCACCTGATCCTCTGCTCTGAGCGGCTGATGCAGGCGGACCTCGAGCTTGGTCGGGCTGTAATGCGGCTCGTCTTCGAGCGGTGGGCGATAGCGCCAGAAGTGGCGCACCGCCTCTTCGGCATGGATGACATAGGCGGCCGCGCGCATTTCACCGGTCGGACCGATGTCGCGATAGGCGACAGCCAATGCGCTCACCTCCACCCGTTCCATTTCGTCCATCAAGGTCCCCTGGTGTTTTCGTGTGTTAGCAGCATCTAACGGCATAGGGCTGAGCTTCACAAGCGCCCGGCGCGGCAGACAGAGGCGAGACGCGGCGCAAGGCCTGGGTAAAACCCGGATCCGTGGTGGAAGATGACGGTCGGTCGCATTATCTTCTGCGCAACCCCGGAAGGATGCCCATGGCCACCCGTCTCTACGAAAACCCGATCTTCCTCGAACACAACACGCCGGAAGGCCATCCCGAAAGGGCAGACCGGCTGCGCTCGCTCAATATCGCGCTGGAGCATCCGAACTTCGCCCGGCTGGAGCGTGTCGAGGCGACCCAGGCCAACGAGGACCTGGTCACGCTTGCCCATCCCGAGGAGCATCTCTTTGCGGTGATGCGGGAGATCCCCGAGGAAGAGGATCGCATCAACCAGCTGGAGGCCGATACCTATGCCTCGCAGAAGAGCCTGCAGGTGGCGCTGACCGCCATCGGTGGCGCCATCGCCGCCGTCGACGACGTCATGACCGGCAAGGCCGACAATGCTTTCGTCGCGGGTCGCCCGCCGGGTCACCATGCCGAAAAGACCAAGGCCATGGGCTTCTGCCTGTTCAACACGGTGGCAATCGCCGCCCGCCATGTGCAGAAGGCCTATGGCGTCGAGCGTGTCGCGATCGTCGACTGGGACGTGCATCATGGCAACGGCACCCAGGACATCTTCTGGGACGATCCGTCGGTGCTCTTCTGCTCGACCCACCAGATGCCGCTTTATCCCGGCACCGGCGCCAAGGACGAGACGGGCAAGCATCGCAACATCGTCAATGCGCCGCTCTCCCCCAATGTCGGCTCGGATCATTTCCGCGAGGCCTTCAAGAGCCGCGTTCTGCCCGCACTGCATGATTTCGCGCCCGATTTCATCCTGATCTCCGCCGGCTTCGACGCCCATCACCGCGATCCGCTCGCCCAGATCAATCTGGTCGGCGAGGATTTCGACTGGGCGACGGGAAGGCTCTTGGAAGTCGCCGACCGTTTCGCCCAGAACCGGGTCGTCAGCCTGCTTGAAGGCGGCTATGATCTCGAAGGCCTCGCCGAATCGGCAGGCCTGCACATCTTGAGACTGATGAAGGGTTGAGTATGTCCGACGCCGTTACCGCCGATCTCTCTGGCTATTCCTTCGAAAAGGCCGTGGCCGAGCTCGAAAGCATCGTCGCCCGCCTCGAACGCGGTGACGTGGCGCTCGACGAATCCATCGCTATCTACGAGCGCGGCGAGCTTCTGAAGAAGCATTGCGAACAGCTCCTCTCCGCCGCAGAAAACCGCATCGAAAAGATCCGCCTCGACCGCGCCGGCAAACCGACGGGCGCTGAGCCGCTCGACGGGGCTTGAGCAAGCCAGCGGCATCGCCGCGTCGCTTTCAATGCTTACAATCAAATGCAGAATGGCCCCTTTCGGGGCCATTCGTCGTTTTTTTATCGGAAAGGGTTGAGCCTTACTCGGCCGGGTTCCGCGCTTCGACAGCCTTGGTCTCTGTCTGCTGCGCACCGCTGCCGGTCTTCCACAGCGAATAGCCAACGCCCACGCCGAGGATCAGGAATGTGATGCCGAGCGACCACTCCGGCGGGAACTTCTCCCAGCCCATGCCCCAGGCGATGAAGATCTTCGAGCCGATGAACATCAGCAGCACCGAGAGAGCATATTTGAGATAGGCGAAGCGGTGCAGGATGGCATCCAGCGCGAAGTAGAGGGCGCGCAGACCCAGGATCGCGAAGATGTTCGAGGTGTAGACGATGTAGGGATCGGTCGTGATCGTGAACACGGCCGGCACTGAGTCGACGGCGAACACCAGGTCGGCGATCTCGATCATGACAAGCGCCAGCAGGAGTGGGGTGGCAAAACGCTTGATCTTGCCCGTCACCGGATCCGGCTTCTTGACGATGAAGGCGTGGCCATGGATCTCTTCCGTCACGTTCATGCGACGCTTGAGGAAGCGGATCATGCCGTTTTCTTCGATCTTGTGCTCCTTGTCGGCAACGAAGAGCATCTTGATGCCTGTCAGGATCAGGAAGCCGGCGAAGAAGTAGAGAACCCAGTGATACTGGTCGACGATCGTTGCACCCAGGCCGATCATGATGCCGCGCAGCACGATGACGCCGAGGATACCCCAGAACAGCACGCGGTGCTGGTATTCGCGCGGAATGGCGAAGAAGCCGAAGATCAGCGCGATGACGAAGATATTGTCCATCGCCAGCGTCTTTTCGACCACGAAGGCCGTCAGATACTGCGCGGTCGCGGTCGTATCCATCTGCCAGTAGATGAAGCCTGAGAAGGCGAGGCCCAGGGTGATATACATGGCCGAAAGCTTCAGACTTTCGGCGATGCCGATTTCATGGTCGTCCTTGTTGAGAACGCCGAGGTCGAAGGCCAAGAGCGCCACGACCAGCAGGATGAACAGCAACCACATCCACAGTGGCTTGCCGAGAAACAGAATGAGCAGGAGTTCCAATTGTTTGACCTCTGTTGCATTGATCCGGCTCGATGCAACGCGCGCACGGTCTCGCTGAAGAGAGGTCCGGTCCGGGCATGGCATCGAGCGTGCTCGATGCGGTCCGACATCACGAGGGTAATCCGTCGTCAGAGGGGCCCGGTCCGCAGGGGTGCAGATGGGGGCCTGACACGGGGAGTTCAAGCCCCGTGCCGACATAAAAACACAGGAATGCCATAATTCCACATTTGCCCCGGTTGTCGGTCTAGAGGGCTATCACAGTCCGAATTTCGTCATAGCCGGTACTCAGTGCCAGACCGTCTCGTGCGATCAACCCGGCTGCCGTTAAAAGCTCTACATCCTCGTGAACACGCCGGTAGTCACGATTGAGGCTACGGGCAAGCGCCGCGACGCTGTCCTGAGGATGGCGGTGGAGATAGCGCAGCAACTCCAGCCGCTTTGCCGTCATGGTGCGCGCAAAGGCGTCCCAGTCCACGAAGGTCAGATGATCTTCATGGACATCCTCTCCATCCCGGTGACGACGCAAGGCGTCACCGACCCGCGCCTGCAGGGCATCAAATCCGCCACCGACGTGAACGTCCAGTTCCCTCGTCATATCGTTTCTCCTCGCAGCCTTTCGACATCGGCCCGAAAGTCTTGCAAAAGCTGCTCGATACCGGCGAACGCATAGGGTGTCTCGTCCCCACCATGATGCCGATGGTCACCCTTGCCACGCTCATTGTCGTAGCAAACAAGACGTTCGCCCGGATACCCATAGAACAGAGCGTATTTGTACCGGTGCAATGAAGGGGGTACCGGATCGGGTACTGACCAGATCCGAACCTCCAGAATGGCACCGTCATTGAAGACGATGCGTTCTCGGATGACTAGATCTGCCTTCATGGCCAACTATGGCACTGGATGCCATAGCAGTCAAACCGGTGGCCTATACCCGCGCTCTGAGCGCCCCAGCCACCCGATGGATATGCTCCGCCCCGATCCCGCAGCAGCCGCCGATCATCGACGCACCCGCTTCGGCCCAGTCGCAGGCGAAACGGGAATAGACGTCGCCGGTCAGGTCCCCGCGGGTATCGTGCAGCCCCTCATTGGCGGCCTTGTCATCGGTGTCGGTCTCGAAGGCATTGGCGTAGACGCCGATTTTGAGCGCGACACCCTTTTCGGCAAACACCGCTGACGCCGTCTCGACGGCTTTTTTCATCACTTCGGGCTTGGCACAATTGAAGAGCAGTGCCTGAGCCCCAGAGCCCGCCGCCCATTCAGCAGCCGCGCGCACGGTTTCGCCCGAGCGCAGCTTCGGCTCGCCACCGGCCACCTGGGCTGCGTCGTCTGCCAGCGTAAACGAGATCCAGAACGGCTTCGGCTGCGCCCGGATCGCCTTGCGCACGGCCTCGCCCTCGGCAATCAGGCTGAGCGTTTCGCCGAGCCAGACATCGACATGGGGGCTAAGGTTCTCGACCAGCACCTTCAGATAGTCCTGCACGGTCGAAGGGTCGAAATTCTCCGGCTCATAGGAGCCGAAGATCGGCGGCAGCGACCCCGCGACGATAACCTTGCGGCCCGCCGCATCCGCAGCCTCGCGTGCCAGTCTACCGGAGAGCGCGATCAGGGCAGGGCCGTCCTTGCGGAACCCCTCTTCGCCGATATGGAAGGGCACCAGCGCATAGGAATTGGTGGTGACGACATCGGCACCGGCGGCGATGAATTCCTCATGCACCTGGCGGACGATATCGGGGCTGTTCATCAGCGCCAGCGCTGACCATTCCGGCTGCTTCAGCTCCGCCCCGAGCCGCAGAAGTTCGCGGCTCATGCCGCCGTCGAGGATGATGGTATCTGCCATGGAAAGGTCTCCGTCGGATGCGGTCAGGGGGTGAGCGCCTGGTCGAGGTCGGCGATGATATCTGCCGGGGTCTCGAGGCCGATCGACAGGCGGAAGAGCCCGTCGCCGGCATAGGCGCGGTAATCGGAAAGGGCTTCGCCGGTGAGGCGGAAGGTGGAGGTCATCATCTCCTCGGTATCGAGCAGCACCACGAGGCTGCGCTGGTGACCGAGCGAAAAAGCATAGTGGGCAACACGCAGACGTGTCGCCAGCCGATCGGCGGCGGCCTTCGGCTCGCGCGTGCGAAACGCAATCATGCCGCCGAAGACATCCATCTGGCGCTTGGCGAGATCATGCTGCGGGTGGGAGGTGAGCCCCGGATAGATGACCCGCTCGACCTCCGGATGCCCTTCCAGGAAGGCGGCGACGGCAAGGGCGCTGTCCGACGCCATGCGCAGGCGCGGGTAGAGCGTGTCGATGCCGCGCATGATCAGCCAGGCCGATTGGGCCGCAAGCGACGCTCCGAGATAGACGCCGGCTCGACCCCTGATACGGGCGATCAGTTCCTTCCGCCCGATCACCGCCCCGCCCAGCACGTCGCCATGGCCATTGATGAACTTGGTCAGCGAATGGATGACGAGATCGACGCCGAGCGACAGCGGCCGTGTTGCAACCGGGGTGGCAAAGGTGGAATCGACCGAGATCAGCGCGCCATGCCTATGGGCGATGGCCGCCAGCGCTTCGAGATCGACGATGCGCAGGATCGGATTGACGGGGCTCTCGCAATGCACGAGCCGCGTATTTGGCCGCATCGCTGCTTCAACCAGATCGAGCCGCGCCATATTGACCGCTGTGACCTCGATGCCGAAATCCGGCAACACCCGCTGCGTCAGCTCGACGGCGCCGGCATAACAGACATCCGAGACGACGAGATGGTCGCCTGCCTTGAGGAAGGTGAACAGCGTGCCGGCAATCGCCGCCATGCCGGTGGCTGTTGCCAGCGCCTCCTCGGCGCCTTCAAGCGCTACCAGCCGCTGTTCCAGCTGCCGCACGGTGGGGTTCGTCCAGCGGGCATAGAGATAGGGCAGATCGGCGAGGTCAGCGACGCCATCGGCGGAAAAGGCCCCGTCGCCCGGCATCAGCGCATTGTTCACCGACATCGAGACATTGGGCGCAATCGCCCCGGTCGTAGGATCGATCACCAGGCCGGCATCGAGCGCCCGGGTTTCATGACCGGCGGACGCGGGCAGGGGATGGGTCACGAAGGTTTTCGTCATGGCATTTCGCTTTCGGGCCGCCTCAGCGGCGGATCGGCACCTGCGCCTCGACCACCCCGAAGGCGCGGGTGATGAGCGCAGTCAGCGCGACATAGAAGAGGGTGACGACGAGCAGCGGCTCGTAGACGAGAAGCGTGTCCTGGCGGACCTTGAAGGCAACCGCGTAGAGATCCATCACGGTCACGGTGAAAGCGAGCGGCGTGGCTTTTAGCTGCAGCACGATCTCGCCGGCAATCGTTGGCAGGGCCGTGCGGATCGCGCGGGGTAACCAGATGCGTCGTGTGAGCTGCCACGGGCTCATCCCGAGCGAGCGGCCGGCTTCGAGTTCACCCTTCGGCACGGAGAGAAGAGCACCGCGCAGCACTTCCGACTGATAGGCGGCAAAATTCAGCGTGAAAGAAACGGCGGCGAAGAAGAAGCCTTCGCGCAGGATCGGCCAGAGGAAGCTCTGTCTCAGGCCCGGCACCATCGGCAGCAGAGAGCCCACGCCGTAGTAGAGCAGCCAGAGCTGGATGAGGAGTGGCGTGCCGCGAAACACGGTCGAATAGCCGAGCGCAAGATTGCGGATCACCGGCCCGCCGCTCACTCGCGCGAAGGCGAGGCCGACGGCCAGCACGAAGCCGATGCTCACGGAAATCACAAGCAGTGCCACGGTCTGGAAGGCGCCGTCGATCAGAAGCGGCCAGTATTTCGCGATCCATTCAAAGTTCACCTCACGTCCCCCTCAATGTGCCGGCTTCTGGCCCCGGCGCACGCGGCGCTCGATGCCATGGAAGACCAGGTTGGAGAGAAGGGTGATGACCAGATAGAGAACGGCCGCTGCGAGGAAGAAGAGGAAATACTGCTTGGTATTGGCGCCGGCGAGACGCGTGGTCAGCGCCAGTTCCTGATAGCCGACGACGGCCACCAGCGCGCTGTCCTTGGTGACAGACATCCAGAGATTGGCCATGCCGGGCAGGGCATTGGGAAGCAGTGCCGGCAGCGTCACGCGCCGAAAGCGCAGAAGCGGCGACATGCCGAAGGCCCGCGCCGCCTCGAGCTGACCGGTCGGTATCGCCAGGATCGCGCCGCGCAGCACCTCGGTCATATAAGCGCCTTGCACGAAACCGAGCACGGCGACGGCAGCAATGAAACCGTTGACCTCAATGGGCGGGAGACCGAAGGCCATCAGCAGCCGGTTGAGGCCGTCGGTTCCGGCATAATAGAGCCCGACGATCAGGATCAGTTCCGGCACCGCCCGGATGACAGAGGTATAGCCCTTGAGGATCACTCCCACCGGGCGGTTGTCTGAGAGCTTACCCATCGCGCCGAAGAGACCGATGACAAGCCCGATCGCATAGGCGCAGGCCGAGATGGCGACGGTCGTTGCGGCACCAGTCAACAGCGCGCCGCCCCAGCCCGGAGGCTGAAGCGCCAGCAATTGCCATACCGTCATCGAACCGGTCGTCATCTCGCCTGCAATCCCCGTCGATTACTGGCCGTAGACGTCGAAGGTGAAGTAAGCCTTCGTGATCTCGTCATACTTGCCCGAAGCGCGAACTGCGGCGATCGCCGCATTCAGCTTGGCCTTCAGTTCGGTGTCTTCCTTGCGCAGGCCGCCGCCGATGCCGGTGCCGAGAACCGACGGATCAGCCGCCACGTCGCCCATGTCGGCGCAGCAGTCCTTGCCGAAATCGGTCTCGAGGAAGTCGGCAAGCGGGATCGCGTCGCCAAAGACATAGTCGATGCGGCCGGCAGACAGATCCTGGAAGGCCTCGTCCAGCGTCTGATAGGTCTGCTCCTCGGCCTTGTCGGCAAAGTGCTTCGCATAGTAGGCCGACTGAACGGTCGAGACCTGGATACCGATCGTCTTGCCCTCGACCGCCTCAGGCGTCGCACCCGGGGTCGAATCCTTCGGTCCGATCAGCTTGCTCGGCGTGTTGTAGTATTTGTCGGTGAAGTCGATGGTCTTCAGGCGCTCCTCGGTGATCGACATCGACGACCAGATGACGTCGAACTTCTTCGTCTGCAGTGCCGGGATCAGGCCGTCCCAGGAGACGTCGACAACCGAGCAGGTCTCCTTCATTTCCGAGCAAACGGCGTTCATCAGATCGATTTCCCAGCCCTTCCAGGTGCCGGAAGCATCCTTGGCGAAGAAGGGCGGGTAGGCCTCGTTCATGATGCCGAAGCGGACTTCGGCCTGGGCGGTGACGGTGGTCGCGGCAAAGGCGGCGCCGGCGAGAAGAAGGGAGATCAGTTTCATCGTCGTTTTCCCCGATTGGTTGGATGGTTCTGGATCTGGATCTGTGTTCAAGCGGTCCCGCGCCCACCAAGGCTGCGGGTGAAGTCGCGGCAACGGGCGCTTTTCGGGTCGCCGAAGACTTGGTCCGGCGGTCCCTCTTCCTCGACGCGGCCCTTGTCGAGGAACATCACATTGCTGGAGACCTCGCGCGCGAAGCTCATCTCATGCGTGACGATGAGCATGGTGCGGCCCTCGTCGGCCAGATCCCGGATGACCTTCAGCACTTCGCCGACAAGCTCAGGATCGAGCGCCGAGGTTGGTTCGTCGAACAGCATCACGGCCGGATCGACGCAGAGCGCGCGGGCAATTGCCGCGCGCTGTTGCTGGCCGCCGGAGAGAAAAGCCGGATAGGCATCGCGCTTATCGTAGAGACCGACCTTGGCCAGCAGCGCTTCGGCCTTCTCGACTGCCTCGCGGCGCGGCACTTTCAGAACGTGAACGGGCGCCTCGATGACGTTTTCGAGCACCGTGCGATGCGCCCACAAATTGAAGCTCTGGAACACCATGCCAAGCCCGGTGCGCAGCCGCTCCAGCTGCTTGCGGTCGGCGGCCTCAAGGCTGCCCTTGCGGGACGGCTTGAGTTTCAGCTCTTCGCCGCCCACCACGATGCGGCCGCGGTCGGGCGCTTCCAAAAGGTTGATGCAGCGCAGGAAGGTGCTCTTGCCCGAACCGGACGAGCCGATGATCGAGATAACGTCCCCTCGCTCGGCCTTGGCAGAGATGCCCTTCAGAACCTCGATGCCGGCGAAACTCTTGTGGATGTCGTGCACGTCGAGCGCGGCCGGGGCGGTTCCTGTCATCTTGATCCCAGGTAGTTTGACAATTGCGAGACCATAGGAGGCCAAAGCTGCGGATTTCGCGCGCATTTCAGCGGCGATGTGGGGAAATCCTGCGCGATGGCGTCGAATGATGCGGAAAGATGGCGCAGTTGAATGAAATGGGCTAAGGGGGCGAAAACGAGGTCGCGCAAGGAGGGGGGAACCATGCCGGACAAGCTCGATCAATTCGACCGCAGCATTCTCGAAGTGGTGCAGCGGGATTGCCAGCTTAAGGCGGAGGCCATCGCCGACAAGGTCGGTCTGTCGCCATCGGCCGTGCAGCGCAGGCTTCGCCGTCTCCGCGACGAGGGCATCATCACCGCCGAGATCGCCGTGGTGAATCGCAAGGCGACCAACTTTCCGATGACCTTCATCACCGGCATGGAGATCGAACGCGACAATTACGATGCGCTCACCCGATTCCGAGCCTGGGCCGACAAGCAGGAGCACGTCCAGCAGGTCTATTACGTCACCGGCCAGGTCGATCTCGTCGCAATCATCACCGCCCGCGACGTCGAGCATTACGATGATATCAGCGCGCAATTGATGGCCGAGAACCCGCAGATCCGCCGAATGCACACGAATGTCGTGCTGCGCGACGTCAAGGTCGGCCTGCATATTCCGGTCGGGGAATGAGCAGAGAGTTCCGTATGCCCATGGATATCCCTGAACTTCGTCAAATACGAGGTTGACGCCCCTCTCGCGCCTCCCCATGATGTCGCAATTGCTAACATTGTTTGGGAGGACAATCATGCATTTTTCGAGACTTAGCACCTTGGCTGCTGCCGCCCTGGCCGCGTCTGTCGCATTTGGTACATCCGGCGCACGCGCCGAGCAGTTCGTCAACGTGCTGACCGGTGGAACCTCGGGCGTCTACTATCCGCTGGGCGTTGCCCTGTCGAAGATCTACGGTGACAAGATCCCTGAGGTCCGCACGCAGGTGCAGGCAACCAAGGCCTCGGTCGAAAACCTCAATCTGTTGCAGCAGGGCAAGGGCGAAATCGGCTTCTCGCTCGGCGATAGCGTCAAGCTGGCCGCGGAAGGCAATGCGGATGCCGGCTTCAAGGCGCCGCTCGACAAACTGCGCGGTATTGCCGCCATCTATCCGAACTTCATCCAGATCGTCGCGACGAAGGATTCGGGCATCACTTCGCTTGCCGATCTCAAAGGCAAGAGCCTCTCCGTCGGCGCCCCGAAGTCCGGCACCGAGCTCAATGCCCGTGCTATCCTCGAAGCTGCGCGCATGAGCTACGAGGATCTCGGCAAGACCGAATATCTGCCCTTCGCTGAATCGGTCGAATTGATCAAGAACCGTCAGCTCGACGCGACGCTCCAGTCCGCCGGCCTCGGTGTGGCATCTCTCAAGGATTTGTCCACCTCGCTTCCGGTCTCTCTGGTTGCCGTTCCGGCCGATGTCGCCAATTCGCTCGGTGCACCTTATATCGCTGCCACCATTCCGGCCGGTACCTATGAGGGCCAGGCAGAGGACGTGCCGACGGTTGCCGTCGTCAACTTCCTCGTGACCCATTCCGAGGTGTCCGACGATCTCGCCTACGAGATGACCAAGCAACTGTTCGAGAACTTGCCGGAGATGCAGGCCGCGCACAATGCCGCCAAGGACATCAAGCTGGAAGATGCCACCAAGGGCATGCCGATTCCGCTGCATCCGGGCGCTGAGCGCTACTACAAGGAAAAGGGAATGCTGTGAGCCCCGTGGGCTTCTGAAACTCTTGGAAGGACCGGGCGGCCGCTATGCCGTCCGGTCCTTTGCCCCTTGGCTTACCCTTCGGACGGACACCCATGAGCGCCTCGACTGCGGACCAGACCCTGTCGCATGAACCCAACACCCATGAGCAGCTTTTTCCGGCGACGGCCGAGGGCAAGCTGCTCTACGGTATCGCCGTTGCCTTTTCGCTCTTCCAGATCGCGACCGCTGCCCATCTGATCGACCTGCCGAGCCAGCTCGTCCGCTCCACCCATGTCGCCTTCCTTCTGCTTCTTGGCTTCCCGCTGGTGGCCGCCAATCTGCGCAAGGGCGCGCTCTACACCGCTGGCGCCTGGGCGCTCGCGACAGCCGGCGTCGCCGTCGCCGTCTACCAGTACATCGAATATGAGCCGCTGATCCTGCGCGCCGGTGATCTGATCACTATGGATCTCTATTTCGGTGTCATGGCCATTGCCACAGTCTTCATCGGCTCCTGGGTGATCATGGGACCGGCGCTGCCGATCATCTCGGGCCTTTTCCTCGCCTACTGCTTCTTCGGTGAGTATCTACCGTCGCCGCTCAATCACCGCGGCTATGACTTCGCCCAGGTGATCGACCACATGGCCTATGGCACCGAGGGCATCTATGGCGTGCCGACTTATGTGTCGTCGTCCTATATCTTTCTCTTCATCCTGTTCGGCTCCTTCCTGGAGCGGGCAGGCATGATCAAGCTGTTCACCGATGTGTCCCTCGGTCTCGTTGGCCACAAGCGCGGTGGCCCCGCCAAGGTCTCGGTCATCTCGTCCGGCCTGATGGGCACGATCTCGGGCTCCGGCGTCGCCAATGTCGTCACGACAGGCCAATTCACCATTCCGCTGATGAAGCGCTTCGGTTATCGCCCCGCCTTCGCCGGTGGCGTCGAGGCGACCTCGTCGATGGGCGGCCAGATCATGCCGCCGGTCATGGGCGCTGTCGCCTTCATCATGGCCGAGACGCTGGGTGTAGAATATGCCGAGATCGTCAAGGCAGCCCTGATCCCGGCCATCCTCTATTTCTGCTCGGTCTTTTGGATGGTGCATCTCGAAGCCGGCAAGCGGGGCTTGAGCGGGCTGGATCCGAAGGATCTGCCGTCTGCAACCGCCGCGATCCGCCAGCACTGGTATCTGCTGTTGCCGCTCGCAGCCCTCGTCTGGCTGCTCTTCTCCGGCTACACGCCGCTTTTCGCAGGCACCGCAGGTCTCGCGCTCACCATGCTGCTCATCCTCGGCAGTTCGATCGCAATCGGCATGTCGAACACGGCGATCCGCACCATCTTCTGGATTGGCATCGGCCTCGCCGGTGCATCTTTCTTCCAGTATGGCTTCCGCGCAGTCCTGATCGCCATCCTGGTGCTGATTGCCTGGAATTTTCTGGTCAAGGGTGGCCGGCAGGCGCTGAAGCTCAGCGTCGACAGCCTCGCCGACGGTGCGAAAACGGCACTGCCGGTCGGCGTCGCCTGTGCCGTGGTCGGCATCATTGTCGGCACCATGACACTCACGGGCGCTGCCAACACCTTCGGCCAGTTCGTCGTTGCGGTCGGCCAGCACAGCCTCTTCCTGTCGCTGGTCCTCACCATGCTCACCTGCATCCTGCTCGGCATGGGCATTCCGACGATCCCGAATTACATCATCACTTCCTCGATCGCCGGCCCAGCGCTGCTCGAACTCGGCGTGCCGCTGATCGTCAGCCACATGTTCGTCTTCTACTTCGGCATCCTCGCCGACCTGACCCCGCCGGTCGCACTCGCCTGCTTCGCGGCGGCCCCCATTGCCAGGGAATCGGGCCTGCGTATCTCCTTCGAGGCAGTCAAGGTGGCCGCCGCCGGCTTCGTCATTCCCTTCATGGCAGTCTACACGCCGGCCCTGATGCTGCAGGATGGCGGCCCGCTCGCCGAGGCCATCGGCTATCCGCTTGCTGTCCTCTACATCGTCATCAAGGCCAGCCTGTCGATCGGTCTCTGGGGTGTTGCCGTGATCGGCTATCTCAACCGGCCGCTGCCGATCTTGCATCGCCTGGTGGCGGCCGCCGCCGCCTTTTTCCTGGTGGCAGCGCTGCCGATCACCGACGAGATCGGTGGAGCGCTCGTTCTGCTCTTTGCATTCCTGGCCTGGAAGTTTCCGGGCAAGGCACCCGCAGGAGCCGAATTGGCTCCACCCCGGACCGAGACGCCATGAGCCTTTGCATCGCGCTGGCTGCAACTGTTCTCACCATCCCGACCACGACTTTCTCGCTCTCCTGGGAGCATTCGGTCGAGAAGGTCGAGTGGCGTGAAGCGTGGGCGGTGACGTCTTCCGGGCTGCAGTTGAAGCAGGCGAGCGTCAAGGGATCCGGCGCCGGCATGGAGCCGGGCGAGGGGGCGGTGCTTCAGGATGGCTGGTGGCAGTGGACGCCGAAGTTGGCGCCACTTTCCGAGATACGCCTCGCCGCCTCTGGAGAAACACCGGGTGGTTGGGAGCTCTGTCACGCGGGTGGTTGCCTGACATTGGGTGGACAGGCGGGCGAGGACAGCGTCCTGTCTCCTTGCGCACCTGCTTCCGTCCCCTGAAGGATGGGGCGTCGGACTGAGGTTTGAATGAAAGCTGGCATCGGAAGCTCAGGCGCTCAACCGTCCGACAGCGTCGACAAGTTTGGCCGCTTCAAAAGGCTTGACGATCCAGCCGGTGGCGCCGGCTTTGCGAGCGCGTTCGCGCTTCTGTGGATCGTTTTCTGTCGTGAGCACAAGGATCGGGATTGCTCTGTAGCGATCGCTGCGGCGAATGCGCTCGATGAATCCGAACCCGTCGAGCCTTGGCATGTTGATGTCGGTGATGATGAGGTCAGGTGCGCCGCCTTCCAGCACTTCCAGGCCCTGAATGCCATCTTCCGCCTGAAGCGTCTCATAACCGGCGCTTTCCAGCGTCTTGGTAACCATGGACAGGATGGTTTTGGAATCATCCACCGCCAGAATTTTCTTCACCAAAATTGCCTCGCTTCTTACGTGCTTCGCTGGAGCCATACCGAACGGTTCGGCATGCTGCGATCACAATAGTTAGACGTGGCTTATTTAGGATTAACGGACCTACGCTGCGCTCGATAAGCGTGTGTCGAGTTTGACGTCCAGAACTAAGCGATTTTCAGTGCGGCCGCTCTGCGGATGCCGGTGTTGACTGAAAGCTGAACGATGCGTCATCGCCTTTCCGTCGATCTGTTCTATGATCCGTGTTGAGACCTGTTACCTTGAGCGGATCTGACACGGAGGTTCCTCATGTCCTTCTTTCCTGGCAACGACCCCGTCCCCGGCGACGCTTTTGCCTGCGACGCCATCGAACATCTGATCATCCCGCGCTCGAGCGACATCGGCGGTTTTGCCGTGCGGCGTGCACTGCCCTCCGTACGCCGCCGTCTCGTCGGGCCTTTCATCTTTTTTGACCGCATGGGACCTGCCGTCCTGAAAGCGGGTGAAGCCATGGATGTCCGTCCGCATCCGCATATCGGGCTCTCGACCGTCACCTATCTTTTTGATGGCGAGATCAAGCATCGCGACAGCCTCGGCACCGAGCTGGTGATCGCCCCCGGCGACATCAACTTGATGACCGCCGGCTCTGGCATCGTCCATTCCGAGCGCACACCGGAGAACCTGCGCGGCCATCCACTCTCGATGTCGGGTCTGCAAACCTGGATTGCCCTGCCAGATCATCTGGAGGAGATCGATCCGGCCTTCGCCCATACGGCGAAGGCAGAGCTGCCGACCTTCAGCGATAGCGGCGCTTCCGGCCGCCTCGTCATCGGCGGCATGGGCGGATTGCGTTCGCCGGTGACGACGTTCTCCGAGACGCTCTATGTTGACCTCACGCTCGAGCCCGGCGCGCGCTTCCCCTTCGATGCGAGCCAGGAAGAGCGCGCGCTCTACATTCTCTCCGGCGAGATCGAGATCGCCGGCGACCGTTTTGCAGCCGATCAATTGCTGGTCTTCCGCCCCGGCGACGAGATCACGCTGATCGGCGGCGCGACGGGCTGTCACGTCATGCTCTTCGGTGGCGCCGCTATGGAAACCAGGAAACATATCTGGTGGAACTTTGTTTCGTCGTCCAAGGAACGCATCGAGCAGGCCAAGGAAGAGTGGAGAACCGGTCGTTTTGACATCGTTCCCGGCGATGAAGACGAGTTCGTACCTTTGCCGGAGGGCCGTTGACCGCTATATAAGCGCTTGATGACGTGGAATTGCCCTGATCGTCGGGGGATGGTATCGCGCATCCAAACAGACTGAAGAGGCATCAGCCCGTGACATCTCTGCCCGATACCCCGCTCCTGGACAAGGTCAATCTCCCGAAAGACTTGAGGACCATCGAGGATCGCGACCTGCCGCAGTTGGCGCGCGAGGTCCGCGACGAGATGATCGACGCGGTGTCGAAAACGGGTGGGCATCTGGGTGCCGGCCTTGGCGTGGTCGAGCTGACGATCGCCATCCACAAGGTCTTCGAAACGCCGGATGATCGGCTGATTTTCGACGTCGGACACCAGTGCTATCCGCACAAGATCCTGACCGGCCGCCGTGAACGGATCCGCACGTTGCGCCAGGAAGACGGCCTCTCCGGTTTCACCAAGCGCGCGGAAAGCGAATACGACCCCTTCGGTGCTGCCCATTCCTCGACCTCGATTTCCGCCGGCCTCGGCATGGCCGTTGCCGCCGAGCTGTCGAAGACCGACCGTAAGGTGATCGCCGTCATCGGTGACGGCGCCATGTCCGCTGGCATGGCCTATGAGGCACTGAACAATGCAGGCGCGCTCGACGCCCGCCTGATCGTCATCTTGAATGACAACGACATGTCGATTGCCCCGCCGACGGGCGCGATGAGTGCCTATCTTGCGCGTCTCGCGTCCGGTCGCAGCTATATGGGCTTCCGCGAGTTCGGCAAGAAGCTGACAGCCTATCTCGGCAAGACCGTCGACCGCGCGATCACCCGCGCCGTCGAGCATGCCCGAGGTTATGTCACCGGCGGCACCATGTTCGAAGAGCTCGGTTTCTACCATATCGGCCCGATCGACGGTCATGCCTTCGACCACCTGCTGCCCGTGCTGCGCAACGTCCGCGACAATGCCAAGGGCCCAGTGCTGATCCATGTCGTGACCCAGAAGGGCAAGGGCTACGCACCTGCGGAGGCCGCGGCCGACAAGTATCACGGCGTCAACAAGTTCGACGTCATCACCGGCACCCAGGCCAAGGCCAAGCCGAATGCGCCCGCCTACACCGCCGTCTTCGCCGATGCGCTTGTCGAGGAAGCCCGCCACGACGAGAAGATCGTCGGCATTACCGCCGCCATGCCCTCAGGCACGGGTCTCGACAAGCTGCAGTCGATCTTCCCCGAGCGCACTTTCGATGTCGGCATTGCCGAACAGCATGCGGTGACCTTCGCCGCCGGACTCGCCGCCGAGGGCTTCAAGCCCTTCTGCGCGCTCTATTCGACCTTCCTGCAGCGCGGCTACGACCAGGTCGTCCATGATGTCGGCATCCAGGGGCTGCCGGTCCGCTTCCCCATCGACCGCGCCGGCTTCGTCGGTGCCGACGGCCCGACCCATGCCGGCTCCTTCGACACCGGTTTCCTCGCGGCACTGCCTGGCTTCGTCGTCATGGCCGCAGCCGACGAGGCAGAACTGAAGCATATGGTCCGCACCGCAGCCGCCTATGACGAAGGTCCGATCTCCTTCCGCTATCCACGCGGCGAAGGTGTGGGCGTTCCCATGCCAGAGCGTGGCGAGATCCTCGCAATCGGCCGTGGCCGCATCGTCAAGCAGGGCTCCAAGGTCGCACTTCTCTCCTTCGGCACGCGTCTCGCCGACTGTCTGCTCGCCGCCGAAGACCTCGATGCCGCCGGCCTCTCGACCACCGTCGCCGACGCCCGTTTCGCCAAGCCGCTCGATCATGACCTGATCCGCCAACTCGCCCGCCACCATCAGGTGGTGGTGACGGTCGAAGAAGGCGCCGTTGGCGGCTTCGGCAGCCATGTCATGCATTTCCTCGTCAACGAGGGCCTGCTCGACAACGGGTTGAAGGTCCGCTCGCTGGTGCTGCCCGACGTCTGGATGGACCAGGCCAAGCCCGAAGTGATGTATGCCCGCGCCGGGCTCGATGCTGCGGGTATTCTGAAGACGGTGTTTGAAGCCCTAGGACAGGACGTGCCGGGTGTGATTGCGGCGGGTTGAGGCAGCAGGGTTGATCTTTGACGCAGCGTGCCAGACAATTTCGTATGCGCAACGAAGATCGGCCAAACATCAGCACAAGCACTTGCCGGCATCAGCTGGGCAAGAGTACGAGACTTTGCTCATGCCTGAGGACTATGCGGTCTTCTTCGCAGCAATAGACAACCCGCTGGCACCGACCGTCGCGCTTCGAGATGCTTTTGTGCGGTATTTGGATCGTATCACTCCAAATCATCAGAGCGCAGAGACGTACTTAAAAAGCCCCTCTCTGGACTTCCCCCAATCCCCCCGCTAGACCGGGCCTTCAATCGACGGGCGCTGAAACCCGCCTCGGAGGCCCCATGCACACCGCACACACCACGGATATCGCAACCGACATCGCGCCCGATTGGGCGGCGATCGCGGTCGTCATCCTGGGCGTGACGGCATTTGCGGTGGGGCAGGGGCTCACTTATCCGCTGATCGCGCTGATCCTCGAAAGCCGGGGTGTCTCCTCGAGTATGGCGGGCCTGAACGCCTCGGTCTTTGCGCTCGGCCTTGCCTCCTCGACGCTTTTGATCGGCAGGCTGACGCAGGTGGTGCGCGGCGACAGGCTGATCGTCGCCTCGCTCTGCGGCGTCTCGGTTTGCTTGGCCACCTTCTCGGCCTTTGATGAGCTCTGGATCTGGTTCGTCGCCCGCTTCCTGCTCGGATTCTGCACCAGCATCATCTACACCGTCTCGGAAGCCTGGCTGAACACTGCCTGTCCGGATCGCCTGCGCGGTCGTGTCTCCGGCGCCTATAGCGCCGGCATGTGCGCAGGCTTTGCCGCCGGTCCCCTTGCCATTCCGCTCGTCGGCATCGAGGACGGCTTCGCCTTTGCGCTGACGGCAGCCTATGTCGCGCTCGTCGCTTTTGCCTCGGTCATGCTCGGCCGCTATGCCAAGACCAAGCCGGAAGCCTCGGAAGCCGGCGGCCTCCTCACTTTCGTCAGGATGGCGCCGGTTTTGACGCTGATGGTGGTCGCCTTCGGCTTTTCGGATATCGCGGCGATCTCGATGATCCCGCTCTATTTCGTCGAACGTGGCTATAGCCAGAATTTCGCGGCCTTCGTCGTTACCATGGTGGCGCTACCGACGGCACTCGCCCAGCCCTTTGTCGGCTGGCTGCTCGACCGCCTGTCGCGACCGGTCATTGCCGTCTCCGGCTCGCTGATTGCCGCCATAGCCTTCCTGGCGCTGCCCTTTATGACATCCGAGGTTGCCCTGCTGATCACCATTTCGATCCTCGGTGCCGCAAGCTTCTCGCTCTACACGGCGGCGCTTACTTTGCTCGGCGAGCGCTTCCGTGGCGGTCTGCTGGTCTCGGGTGCCGCCGTCTTTGCGCTGGCCTATGCGATCGGCAGCGCAGCCGGCTCCGGCAGCACGGGGCTGACAATGGATCTCATCTCCGTCGACGCAGGCCCGGTCTTCGTCGGCCTCTTGATGCTGGGCTTCACCGGCTTCTTCGCCCTGAACCTTCTGCGCCTCCGCGCCGCAAAGCGCTGATCCATGCTGGAAACCTCGCCGCCCGACATCTTCGATTGCCAGACCTGTGGTGCCTGCTGCGCCTATTCCGCCGATTGGCCACGCTTCTCCATGGAAAGCGACGAGGAGCTCGCCGCCATACCCGAAGCAATGATCGCCAAGGACGAGAGTGGCATGAAGTTCGAAAACGGGCGCTGTGCGGCTCTGACCGGCGAGGTCGGCAAACATGTCGGCTGCGCCGTTTATCTCGTGCGTCCCCATGTCTGCCGCACCTGCATGCCCGGCGACGAGGAATGCAAGATCGCCCGCGCCGAGTTCGGCTTTCCGATCGACGCCCTGCCGGAGCCTGATGTCTACGAGGCCTGACCTCTTCAGGGTACGGTGATCGTCACCTGATCGGCCGACAGTTCGCCGCCGATTTCCGCCGTCTGGCTCTTCTTGTCATAGACGCAGATGGAACTGACGACAGCATCGGCCCCAACAGCCTTGCCCGTCAGGATCGCCATGCCATAGCTCTCGGTGCCGAAGGGATCGACGACGACCTTTGGCTGCTCGATCCGCCCTTTGGCGAGCGCTGTGCATTTGGCCGCAACATCGCTGGCGAATTCGTCCCAGGCGTCGCCGGACGAGGCGATTGCCGAGCAGGCGAAGAGACTGAAGACGATTGCGGTCGCCGTCAAAAGCTTGCGGGAACAGAACATGGGAACCTCGGTTGGATGCAGAGACACTTCAAACCTCGGTCGGAACGCCCCGTCGCGCAAGTCCAAAAACGGAAGACATTTCTTTCCCTTGTGGGCGGGAATTTGGAAGGGCAAAGGTTGCCTGCGCGTTGTTCCGCACCTATGTTCCCGTCACCTGCCAAAACGCAATCCATTTGCCAAAAGGAGATCTCACAATGGCCTTCGAATTGCCCGCCCTCCCGTATGCCTACGACTCGCTGGCACCGTTCATGTCGGCTGAAACCCTTGAGTTTCACCACGACAAGCACCACCAGGCCTATGTGACCAACGGCAACAACCTCTTGAAGGATTCGGGCCTCGAAGGCCTGTCGCTGGAAGAAGTCGTCAAGCAGTCCTATGGCAAGAATGCCGGCCTGTTCAACAATGCCGGCCAGCACTACAACCACATCCACTTCTGGAACTGGATGAAGAAGGACGGCGGCGGCAACAAGCTGCCTGGCAAGCTGCAGGCTGCCATCGACAGCGACCTCGGCGGCTATGACAAGTTCAAGGCTGATTTCGTTGCAGCCGGCACCACGCAGTTCGGCTCCGGCTGGGCCTGGCTCTCCGTCAAGGACGGCAAGCTTGAAATCTCCAAGACCCCGAACGGCGAGAACCCGCTGGTCCACGGCGCGTCCCCGATCCTCGGCGTCGACGTGTGGGAGCACTCCTACTACATCGACTACCGCAACGCTCGTCCGAAGTATCTCGAAGCCTTCGTCGACAGCCTGATCAACTGGGACTACGTGCTCGAAATGTACGAAGCCGCGACCAAGTAAGCGCTTCCACACATCCGCATTCGAAACGCCCGGTGCCTTGCATCGGGCGTTTTCGTTTGCAGCGAGTTTCGTTCCCTTTGTGCGCTGCATTGGAACCATCGCGCGTCGCTCACGTTTCTTGGGCAAGATCCCGAAACAAGAAAAGGAGCCGACCATGGCGACGTCCAACCTGCAGGCAGAACTGCGTGAACTGCGCGAACAGATGACCGAGTTGAAGGATGTCATCGGCCGTCAGGCCTCGCGTACCGGTTATGATGCGCGCCACCGCGCAGCCGAAGCATGGCATGGGGCCGCCCGTACAGCGGGCAATGTGGCAGACTATGCCCGTGATGGTGCCGATGCCGTCGCTGGCGTCGCTCGTCGTCATCCGGCTGCTGCGTCCACGGCCCTCATCACGCTTGGCATCATCGGCGGCGTGATCGGCTATCTCGTCGCCACCTCGACGCCGGCAAAGCGCGACCGCTGGCATTGGAATTGAGGCCTGCCATGGTGAAGGTCACCTATCACGTCGTTGCCCATGACGAAGGCTATGCCTACCGGCTGGGAGACGTCTATTCGGAGCCTTATCCGACACACGATCAGGCGCTTGCTGCGGCCCGTCAGGCCGCTGGCGCCCAGCAACTCTCTGACGGCGACGCCGAAATCAGCTGGCAGGACGCCGAAGGCGAGTGGCATCACGAACATGCGGACGGTGCGGACCGCCCCATGACGGACGTCGTCGACGATGTCGAGGACGACCGGTAGCCTGACTGTTTCGAGTTCAGGCAAAAGGGAAAGCCCGTGGCGCAAGCCACGGGCTTTCTTGATTCTGCTGAAGATGGCTCGGGAGCAGCGTGGTCAGAATTCCGTCCAGTCCTGCTTTGTCGGTTCTGCGGGCGCCGCTGAACCCATGCCGAAGGCACGGCCGAGCTTGCTTGCGAGTGCGCGCGCCGGCGACGGGGTAGGGATGTGGGTGGCAGAGGCGGCAGCCGGCTGGCGCGCTGCCGGGCGAGCAACTGGCGCGGGCGTCGCATGCGCGGGCGCGGTTGCGCGGTGCTGCGTCCGGCCAGGGCTGGCCGCTGATGCGCCCTGGCCAAGACGGAACTGGGCGAGCAGCGTGTTGAGCGAATCCGCTTCCGCCGCCAGCGTATGGGAAGCAGCCGTCTGTTCTTCGACCATGGCGGCATTCTGCTGCGTGCCCTGATCCATCGCGGTGACGGCGAGATTGATCTCCTGCAGGCCGGTCGACTGTTCGCGCGCCGCAACCACGATCGCGCCGACATGGTGGCTGATCTCCTGAACGGCGCTGACGATCTTGTCGAGCTCGGTGCCGGTCTCGCCGACCAGCGCCACGCCATTGCCGACCTGCGCAGTCGAACGCGAGATCAGTGACTTGATCTCCTTGGCAGCATTGGCCGAGCGTTGTGCGAGTTCCCGGACTTCCTGGGCAACGACCGCGAAACCCTTGCCGGCCTCGCCGGCGCGGGCCGCCTCGACGCCGGCATTGAGGGCCAGAAGGTTGGTCTGGAAGGCGATGTCTTCGATCACGCCGATGATGCTGGAGATCGACTGTGACGACTGTTCGATCTCCGTCATCGCCTGAACGGCGTTCCGGACGACTTCTCCGGAGCGCTCGGCACCGGAGCGCGTGCTGTCGACGAGCTGGCCCACATCTTCGGCGCGTTTGGCCGTGTCGCGAACGGTCTTGGTGACCTGTTCGACGGCGGCGGCCGTTTCTTCGACAGATGCTGCCTGCTGTTCGGTACGCCGCGCAAGATCGTCTGCAGAGGCACGGATTTCGGCCGCACCGGCATGGATTGCATGGGCATTGGCGCCCACGGTTCTCAGCGCCGCATGCAGCTTCTCGAGAGACTCGTTGAAGTTGCCACGCAGACTGTCGAGGTGGGCGGCAAAGGGCTTTTCGAGCCGGAACACCACATCCCCTTCCGAGAGTGCCGAGAGGCCCTTGGCGAGTTCGGTCATGGCGAAGCGCACTTCCTCGGCTTCGCGGGCCTTTTCCGCTTCGGCCTTTTGACGGTCGGCCTCGGCCTGTTCGCGCATCGTGCGGCGCTCGTCTGACATGCGCGCGCTTTCGATCGCCGCATCTTTGAACACCAGCACGGCTTTCGCCATGCGGCCGACTTCGTCACCACGGTCGACGGCCGGCACTTCGACGGCGTGGTCGCCGGCGGCGAGACGCGCCATGGCATTGGTCATGCCGGTGATCGGCGTGACGATCGAGCGGGCGAGCAGCCAGATCAAACCGACCGCGAAGACGCCGGCGACGGCGGCACCGAGGATCAATGCCAGTTCGAGGGCGAAATGCGCGGCGTCGAGACGGGCGCGAGTGGCAGCTGTCTCCGCTGCCAGCAGGCCCTTGATATCGGCGGCAGCAGCACGGAAGGTGTCGAGCGCACCCGCGGCGTCCGACTTGCCGATGGCCGCAATCTCTTCGATCGATGTCTGGCCTGCCTTGCGGGCGGCGATCTGCGGATCGGCAATCTGCTTGGCATAGGACTCTGCGGCAGCCCGCATGGCGTCGAGGCGGGTCGCGAGCGCGTTGTCGCTTGCCGCCAGCGTTTTCGCCTCGGTGATGGCCGCATCGAGCGCCTGGCGCTCGGTGGTTACGGCTGCCAGCGTGCTTTCGCTGCCGAACAGAAGGTAACCGCGCTCGTTTGCCGCCTGCTCGGCCATGGCAGTCTTTGCGGCATCGACGAGGTTGACGATGCGCTGGGCGCGGTCCTGATCGACCAGCGCGGACTTGGCCGTATAGGCCTGCACGAAGACGACGACGGAGGCCAGGAAACATCCGGCCATGATGGTGCAAAAGGTGAGGATCAGCTTTTTGCTGAGCGAAAGGTTTTTGAGGAACATGATCATGACTTTCGGGCGCGCGGAAACGGCGGGACAGCCGGAAGGCCGGCGTCCAGATGCAGCGGTGACATGATCCGTTCGGGTGTTTGCGTCTCCGTCATGGAGCGCTCAGGGGGACACCGGAAGCGACCGATCGGTGGCAATCCTGTCGGAAACGATTTTACAAGCCGTTACCAAGACATGTCCGAATTGCCACAGGCGGCCAATTTGGTGGCATTTGCCACCATTTCACGGAGCCTGCATCGCCACCTGGTTCGACACGACGAGAAGGATGTTGAGGTCGCGTTCGGGATAGAAATCCTTTGCCCGCATCTCGAACGTCGTCGGCCCGGTCTTCTTCACGCCTTGCCCGCAGAAACTGACGATGGAGTCGGGGTTGAGCTTGTCGACGGTGAGACGGAAGTCGCCAATCGGACCATACCAGTTGTTGCCAGTGGTCAGGATGTAAGAAAGCCACTGCTCGAAATAGTAGATCCCGGCATCCGGGTTCTGCTTCTTCTCCAGCTTGATCGCTGCATTGAGGAATGCGTCGTCGATGCAATAGCGCTGTTGGTATTCGGCATAGGCATCCGATGGCTTGCCGTCCCACATGAAGACAAGGCCGGCACTACCGCCGACGCTCGGACGATAGCGATGCTCGACTTCTACGTCTGCGCCGGCCGGGAAGGTCGTCTCCCACCAATAGATGGATTCGAGCTCCCAGACGGGTGCATATTCCGGAGCAGCCTCACCACCGGTGCCGTAGTTGGTATCGACGATCAGTCCCTTGGACAGCCAATCCTTGATCACGTCGGGCTCCAACGTCTTCAGGGCTTCCGTCGTCTCCTTGAGGAGGGGCTGTAACGGGATTTCCTGCTCCTCGACATCGGCTGTGAAGTCGATGCCGCGGACGAGCACGCGCTGTTGCAGGTTCGGCTCGATCTCCTCGCCGTCCTGGACGACGGAGAAGTCCATGAAATTGTCGCTCTGCTCGTCCGGCACCGCCGACATGATCTCGATCGGGCCGCCGATCTTCGGCATGGGGAAGGCGACGATCGTGTTGACCGGCTTGTCGCTGGTGTTGCGGTAGAGATACTTCACCTCCACCTTCTCCGGCGAGATGTAGAGATCTTCCCGCGCCATGGTGATCTCTTCGCTGCGCGTGAACACGAGCCCACCAGCTTCCAGCGTCGCCATGGAGTCATTGGCCAGGACTGTGGTGGTGGCGAATGCCTGCAGAGCGCAGGCCAGCATCAGTTTCGGCGCGGTCGTCACGGTTCAAATCCCCCAGAACCCAGAACGGAAAATGCCACCTTAGCGGTGGCATTTCGATTCTTGAACGACGCTTTCTGGGTGTTATGTGCGGGCCGGCAGCAGCGGATAGCCGACGAGCACGGCGCGTGCCGCAAGCGTGGCGATCGCAGCCTTGACGAGGTCGCCCGGGATGAAGGCGAGCGAGCCGAGGGCCACCTTGTCGAAGGGCGTGCCGGCCACGAGCGACAGCCAAGGCATGCCGCAGAGATAGACGACACCGATGCCGCCGACGACGCTGGCGACAAAGAAGCCGGTCATCTGCTTGGCAGCCGACTGGCCTTCGCGCACGAGCTTTTCGGCGAGGACACCGGTGACGAATGCACCGATGATCCAGCCGAAGATATAGCCGCCGGTCGGGCCCATAAGCACGTTGAGACCGCCACGACCGCCGGAAAGCACGGGCAAGCCGACGGCGACGAGCACGACGAGCAGGGCATAGGCGGCGGCACCGCGTTTGGCCCCGATGATGCAGCCGGCGAGCATGACACCCATGGACTGCGCCGTGATCGGTACCGGCAGCAACGGGATCGGCACTGGCGGAATGAAGCCGAGCACGATGATGATCGCAGTGAAGAGGGCGGCGAGCACGAGGTCTCTGGTGGTCATGGAACGGGTCCCCGGTAATCTTTCAGGAGTTTTACTGACCCCGAATCCCCCGGGCGTCAATCGCTTCGGCGATCCGATCGGCATCCTTCAACGTCGAAATGATGAGCGGCCCGAGCATGCGCGAGAGCTTGACCGGAATGCCGCGCGCCGCATGCGCCTCGTTCAGCGCTTCGTAGCGCGCCGCAATCTCAGGCACGAAACGCAGGACGAGCCCGAGTGCGAGCCCGAGATCGGCCGCCTTTAGAAGCCCCAGCCGCTCGAGTGGCCGGGCAAGATCGGTAACGGCGGCCATGAAATCGGCAATGGTCGTGGAAGCCGTGACGGCCGCCGCAAAAAACAGGATGGCAACGAGCCTCAGTGTGATCACGAGAGCCTCGTGAGGCGACAGAAGCAGCAGATTGACCACAGCAAGGAAGGCGATCGTGAAGAGGACCGGCTTCAGCCGCCGAAAGCCCTCCGACAGGCCGACCCCGGTCGATAAATAGAGAGAGCCGGTGGAGACCAGAGCCACAGTCAGCACCAGCGGATTATCGACCCAATACAGGCCCAGCCCGAAGACCATCAGCCCGACAAGCTTCGGCTTGACCGGGATGCGATGCAGGAGGCTTTGCCCCTCCACATGCAGGCTCGTCAGCATTCGGCGATCTCCCGGTAGAGGGTGATCGCTTCACTGGCCTTTCCGTCGAAGACGAGCGCACCTTCGTGGAAGACCAGCACTCGGGAAAAATCCGCCACCAGATCGAGGTCGTGGCTGATGACCACAGCCTGTTCGCCCAGCCCCTCGATCGCCGCCTTCACCCGGGCTCGGTTTCTAAGGTCCAGCTGATTGGTCGGTTCATCGAAGATCACCACGTCAGGGCGGTTGACGCAGACGGCGGCAAGCGCCGCCAGCTGCAGCTCCCCACCCGATAGCTCGTGGGGACGTCTTACCGCGAGATCGCTGATCCCGAACCGGGCAAGGACCTCATCCACCAGCTGGTCCACTTCGGGAGCCGCAAGCCCCCGCGATTTCGGTCCAAGAGCTATGTCCTCACGGATAACAGGAAGGATGATCTGATGGCCCGGGTTCTGGAAGATGAACCCCGTCTTCGCCCGCGCCGCCTTCTCGTCGGCAACCGTGTCCAGCCCATCCAGCGTCACGGTCCCGGATGTCGGCTTGGCGAGCCCCGCGATCAGCCGCGCGAAACTCGTCTTGCCCGAACCATTGAGCCCGATCACGCCGATCCGCGGCTCGACGAGCGACAGCGAAAGCGGCGAGAGAGCAACTCGGTCGCCGAAGCGCAACTCGGCCTGGTCGAAACGGATGTGCAAGGTGAGGGGTCTCCTGAAAGATCCGTTCCTATAGACCGCTGGCGCCCGGGCTTCCAGCCTCTGCTGTGAAGCAATCGGTGCGCAACGTGGATCCTCGTCCGGCCCAGGTTGCAGATCGTGGCCCCCTACAAGTTCCACCCATTGAACAAACCGCGAACATGTCCTAGCCTCTCAATCATGTCGATTCCCGTCCCCAACACGCTTGCGCGGAAAATCTTCCTGGAACGGCAGGGCCTGTCCCGCTCGCCGACAAAGGCGCTCGGGCGTCAGGGGCTCTACGACCTGATCCGCGAACTCGGCTTCGTCCAGGTCGACAGCATCCAGTGGGTCGAGCGCGCCCATCACCAGATCCTCTTTTCGCGCAACCAGACCTATCGGCCAAAGGATCTCCAGCATCTCCTCGAAAAGGACCGCTCGCTTTTCGAGCATTGGACCCATGATGCCTCGGTCATCCCTTCAGCCTTCTTTCCCTACTGGAAGCACCGCTTCGTCCGCCGCGAAGAGCGTATCCGGCAAAACTGGGCGAAATGGCAGGGGGAAGGCTTCGACCAGGCCTTCGAAGAAACCTATGCCCGTATCCGCGACCACGGTCCGGTCATGGCCCGCGATGTGAAAGCCGAGGACCACAAGTCCGGCGGCTGGTGGAACTGGCATCCCTCGAAGACAGCGCTCGAATTCCTCTGGCACACCGGCAAGCTCTCGATTGCACGCCGCGAAGGCTTCCAGAAAGTCTATGACCTTTCGGAACGGGTGATCCCCGCCGAACATCACGCAGCGAAAGTAGACGACGAAACCTTCGTTGACTGGGCCTGCCGGGCAGCACTCACCCGCCTCGGATTTGCCACCTCGGGCGAAATCGCCGCCTTTTTCGACATTGTCACACCCGACGAGGCCAAAGCCTGGGTGGCTTCCCATCGCGATGAGTTGCAGGAACTGCAACTGGAAACCGTTGACGGCAAGCCGCGCGCCTCCTTCGCCTTCGCCGACAACGTGGCATCGCTCCTCGACGCCCCTGCGGCACCCGCCCGCATCCGTGTGCTCTCGCCCTTCGATCCGCTGATCCGCGACCGGAACCGCACGGAACGCCTTTTCGGTTTCTTCTATCGCATCGAGGTCTTCGTGCCCGAGCCGAAGCGGCAATACGGCTATTACGTCTTTCCGCTGCTCGAGGGCGATCGCCTGATCGGCCGCATCGACATGAAGGCCGAGCGAAAAGAGGGCGTTCTCGACGTGCGCCGCTTGTGGCTGGAACCCGGCGTGAAGCCGACGGCCGGCCGCCTCGACAAGCTGGAAGCCGAACTCCAGCGTGTCGCCCGCTTTGCCGGCATGGAGGCCGTGCGCTTGCAGCCCGGCTGGCTCGGCTGAACAAACACAATCACCACAGACAGAAAGATCCGACGTGACCGACAACAGCGCCTACCGCATCGAACCTCGTGTGCCCGCCATCGACGACTACATGCGTCTTCGGCTCGAATCGGGCCTCACGCCATTTGCGCGCGAAGCCGCTGAAAAGGGCCTGGCAAACTCGATCTTTGGCGTGAGCCTGATGCTGGGCAATGAGACCGTCGGCATGGGCCGCATCATCGGCGATGGCGGCTGCTTCTTCCAGGTGACCGACATCGCCATCCTGCCCGCGCATCAGGGTAGGGGCCTTGCCAAATGGATCGTGGCGGCTCTTTCCGACTTCATCGCCACACTGCCGAAGTCAGCCTATGTCAGCCTGATCGCCGACGTGCCCGCCAACCGCCTCTACAGCCAGTTCGGCTTCGACGAGACGGCGCCACGCTCGGTCGGTATGGCGCGACGGGTGCTTTAAGGCCGGGCGAGCGGCCACCAGCATTCCAGAATGTCCAAATTGACGACCACCGTGGTGCCGTCCCCTTGTGTGAGCCTTCAAATGACGTATATTTTATTTGTCATTTGAAGGAGGTTAGTCATGCTCCATGCCGTCGAACGCAAGGCCGTCTCGGATGCCATTCCGCCCCAGGGCTTCTCGGTCGAAGCCGATCGGAAACGACTTTCGGCGACTGCTCTCAAAGCCTTTCGCCGTCTGGTCATTCATTGGGACCTGACCAGCCAGCAGGCAGCGGCTTTGCTCGGTGTCTCCGTCAGTACCTGGGAGCGGTTGAAGCCGGAGAACGTGACCAAAACGCTGAGCCAGGATCAGATGACCCGAATCTCCGCACTTGTGGGCATCTACAAGGCCCTGCATCTGCTCTTCGTCGATGCCATGGCGGATCGCTGGCCGATGCTGGAAAACACCGGGCCGCTCTTTGATCGGCGAACGCCGGTTGCAGCCATGATCGAAGGCGGCATCCCGCATATGCTGGAAGTCCGTCGCTATCTCGATGCCGTGCGCGGGGGCCTGTGAGTTGGACGTCGCCGGCGTTCCGGTAAGCACGCTTGCCTATCCCCACACGGTGCGTCTTGTCTCCAGCGCACGCCTTCGCCAGGCCGTGCTTACACCACTCGCCGAGTCAGACGATGAACTTGCCGAACTCGCCGAGATCGAGGCGGCCACATCGACCCGCATCCAGGCGCAGTCGACGGGCATTTCCGGGCTGGCTGCCAACGAACTCGTCTATGACGTGCCGCATGCACATTTCATCAATGCGAGCTTCGCCTATGCCAAGCCGCGCGAACCCAATCGCTTCAACGGCGAGACGCGGGGAGCCTGGTATGCAGCGCTAGCCGTCGAAACCTGTCTCGCCGAAATCGCCTTTCACATGACGGAGTTCCTGTCGCGGACGGGCGTCTTTGAAGCGGTCGCCGATTATGCGGAAATGCTTTGCAGCACATCGGGAGAATTTCTCGACCTGAGGGCGTTGCCCCATCATCCGTCGCTCTCGCCGGACAAGGCACTCGGCTACCCCGAGGGCAACCGCCTGGCATTCGAAGCGAGGCGCGCAGGCTTGAACGGCATCGTCTACCCGTCGGTCCGCCATGAAAGCGGAACCTGCTTCGCCATCCTGCGTCCCGCTGCCGTCCAGTCGGTGCGCCAGGGGGACGTCTGGCGGCTAAGCTGGAAGGGTAGGCCGGAGCCGGTGGTGGAAGGGCCGATCGGGACTTGAGTGTTTTGGCCGGCACTGGGGTCACCCCCACCCGACGCTGCGCGTCGACCTCCCCCCTCAAGGGGGAGGTGGGTGGCCGCCGTTAGCCTTGGTGCGAGCGCTAGCGGTCACACTCCACCCTCCCCTTGAGGGGGAGGGTCGGACCGAAGGTCCGGTGTGGGGTGATCAGGCGGCCGTAAGCCGCCACATGGCATCAATCGAGAGGGAAGACCCTCAGACGATCTCGGTTGCCGAAATCTTAATCCCGAAGCCTTCAAGGCCAACATAGTGGCGCTCGCGCGACGAGAAGAGCCGGATCGAGGTAACGCCGAGATCCTTCAGGATCTGCGCGCCGAGGCCGATTTCCAGCCACTCGCTCTCGCGCGCCTGCGCTTCGGAATGGTCCTCGCGCTCATGTTTGCCGCTGCGCGCCGTCGTCGAAACGCCGACACCGACGGATCCCTCGCGTAGATAGACGATGACGCCACGGCCCTTTTCGGCGATCCGCTTCATGATCCCGTCGATCTGGCGATCTGTCCCAAATACGTCCTTGCCGACATGCTCCAGATGCAGGCGGACCGGAATGTCCTCACCATCACGGATATCGCCGAAGACGACGGCCAGATGCTGCATCGGATCCCAGGGCAGCGAATAGGCGAATGCCTTGGCTGGGCCGTAGGGGGTCTGCAGATCGAACTTGGAGACCAGCTGGATCAGGGTTTCCTTGCGCTGCCGATAGGCGATGAGATCGGCGACGGTGACCTGCTTCAGGCCGTGCTTCTCTGCGAAGGCCGCCACCTGCGGCCCGCGCATCACGGTGCCATCGTCGTTGACCAGTTCGCAGATCACGCCGACCGGCGGCAGCGACGCGAGACGGCATAGATCGACGGCCGCTTCCGTATGGCCGGAGCGCATCAACACGCCCCCCTCGCGGGCCACCAGCGGGAAGATGTGGCCGGGGCGGACGAAATCAGAGGGACCGACATTCGGATTGGCGAGATTGCGGACCGTCAGCGTCCGGTCATCGGCAGAAATGCCCGTCGTCGTGCCATGCTTGAAATCGACGGAGACGGTGAAGGCCGTGGTGTGTGCGCTATCGTTTTCCGCCACCATCGCCGATAGGTTCAGGCGCTTGGCCTCTTCCTTGGGCATGGGCGCACAGACGATGCCTGAGGTATGGCGCACGATGAAGGCCATTTTTTCTGCGGTGCAGTGTACTGCCGCGACGATCAGATCACCTTCGTTCTCGCGGCCGTCATCGTCCATGACGACAACGATTTCGCCGGCTTCGAAGGCTCTGATGGCCTCGACGACGCGTTTCTGGTCAAAGCTCATGGGACAGTCCTTATCTGGTCCGGCCATTCTGGCCGCGGTCTCGCAGGATATGGTCGAGGATGGTGCAGGCGAGCATCGCCTCGCCGACGGGCACGGCGCGGATGCCGACGCAAGGGTCGTGGCGGCCTTTCGTCCTCACATCGACTTCGTTGCCATCGGCATCGATCGAGCGCTTTTCGGTCAGGATCGAGGAGGTCGGCTTGATGGCAAAGCGCGCGACGATCGGCTCGCCGGTCGAAATGCCGCCAAGTACGCCGCCGGCGTGGTTGGAAAGGAAGACGGGCTTGCCGTCTGCCCCCATGCGCATCTCATCGGCATTTTCCTCGCCGGTGATCTCGGCCGCCTGGAAGCCGTTGCCGACCTCGACGCCCTTCACGGCGTTGATCGACATCAGGGCAGAGGCGATATCCTGGTCCAGCTTGCCATAGACGGGGGCGCCGATGCCGGCGGGCACACCTTCCGCAACCACTTCAAGCACGGCGCCGACAGACGAGCCCGCCTTGCGGATGCCGTCGAGATAGTCCTCGAAGACGGGCACCATGGACGCATCGGGGCAGAAGAAGGGATTGCGATCAACCTCGGCCCAGTCCCAGTTGTCGCGATTGATCTTGTGCACACCGATCTGGGTCAGCGCGCCGCGAATAGTAATGCCGGGCATGGCAAGGCGCGCAAGCGCTCCGGCCGCCACGCGCGCGGCAGTTTCGCGCGCCGAGGAGCGGCCACCGCCGCGATAATCGCGAATGCCATACTTGAGATCATAGGTGTAATCGGCATGGCCGGGGCGATAGCGCTTGGCGATATCGCCGTAATCCTTCGAGCGCTGGTCGGTGTTTTCAATGAAAAGCGAGACCGGCGTTCCCGTCGTGATCATCGAGCCGTCTTCCTGCGGCATGACTCCGGAGAGCACCTTGACGATATCGTCTTCGCGCCGCTGGGTGACGAAGCGCGACTGGCCGGGCTTGCGCTTGTCCATGAAGACCTGCAGATCCTCCTGGGCGAAGCGGACGCCCGGAGGGCAGCCATCGACAACAGCGCCGAGCGCCGGCCCGTGGCTCTCACCCCAGGTGGTGACGCGGAAGAGATGACCGAAGGTATTGTGCGACATGCGTGTACTACCGTTCCATTGTCGTCCGCCGGAAAGTGTTCCGGCGGGCCCTGCCTTGGATGGCGTCACTCATAGAGCAAATTGACAATTTCTGTGAAGCGCTTTTGCGCCGCGCGCCGCCGATTTGCGACGACACAGTGTCTCTGCCACCTCCGTGATCCGGCCATGCATCGGGTCAAGACGCTTTGCGTTGTGGCAGGCGATCGACGAAGCGGGTGAAATCCTCGAACGAGAGCGGCTTGGCGAAGGCGTAACCTTGCAGATAGTCACAGCCGAGTTGGCGCAGGATGCCTGCATGTTCATGGGTTTCGACGCCTTCGGCAACCGTCTCGATGCCAAGCGAGCGAGCGATTTCGACGATATTGCGCACGAGGCTCCGTTCCTGCGGCTGAACGGTGACCGGCATGACCAGCTGGCGGTCGATCTTCAGCCGCTTCGGCTTTAGCTTCAGGAGCGAGACGATCGAGGTATGGCCTGTGCCGAAATCGTCGATTTCGATGTCGATACCAAGCGCCTTGATCTTTTCAATGTTGTCGGAGGCAAGCGTGTCGCTATCGTCGAGGAAAATTGACTCCACCAGTTCGAAACAGATCGAACCGGGCGTGATCGCAAGCCCATTCAACTGGTCGATCAGGTTGTCGTCATGCAGACGCTTGGAGGAGACGTTCACCGAGATGCGCGGCACCTGCATGCCGAGCGCCGTCCAGCGCATCTGGTCCTTGAGCGCCGTCTGCAGCACCAGTTCGTCGATGCGAGCCATCACATTCAGGTCTTCTGCAACCTTCAAGAAGTTGCCGGAAGCAAGGATGCCGCGGTCGGGATGGCGCCAGCGGACCAAGGCCTCGGCGCCACAGAGCTGCATGCTGTCAGCCTCGAATTGCGGCTGATACCAGACGATGAATTCGTCGCGGTCGAGTCCAGCCAACATGTCGTCGGCCATGCGCTTCTTGGCGATGATGTTGGCCTGCAGATCCGGGGTGAAGAACTCGTAGCAGTTCCTGCCCTTTTCCTTGGCCTGGTACAGTGCGATGTCGGCGTTGATCAGCACCTTGCGCGGATCGGGTGAAACACCATGGGCCTGGGCTATGCCAATCGATACACCGCAGCGACAGTCAAAGCCTTCGAAGTCGAGCGGCTGACGCATCTCATCGATGATCTTGTTGGCAAGCGTTGCCAGCTCGTCGACCGACGTCTGCCGCCGTGCCAGCACCACGAATTCATCGCCGCCGATGCGGGCGACGAGATCGCCGCGCGGCACATGTTTCATCAGAATGCGGGAGGCGTGAACCAGCATGGCGTCACCAGCCGCATGGCCAAGCGTGTCGTTGATTTCCTTGAATCGGTCGAGGTCGAGATGCAGGATCGCGAACTTGGACGATTGGCGGTCGCCGTTGCGTGCCAGGGTGTCGAGTTCGAGATCGAGCTTGCGGCGGTTGGCGAGAGAGGTCAGCGGGTCGTGCAGGGCGTTGAACTCGATGCGGTTCTTGGCAAGTTCAAGCTCGATATTGCGCATGTCGGTTTCCGCCTTGGCGGAGCGCAGTTGTTCTGCAAGCAGCGCGTCAGCGGTCACGTCGAAGGCAATGCCGATCAGCTTCTTCTTGCCGTCGCGCCCGATATGCGGCTGGCCGACCGAGCGGATGTAGCGAATTTCGCCATTCTGCAATACCACTCTCTGTGTCGTGTTGATGATCTGGTCTAGCGTAACCGCGCGCTTAGTAGCCAGCTGGATCTCGCCCCGGTCGTCCGGATGAAGGCGTGAAAGCCAGACGTGTTCGACGACGGGTTTGTCACTGAACGCCACGCCGTAGAGTTGGTGCATGCGCTCGTCCCAGATGGCGCTCTTCGAAATGGGATCGCCTTCCCAGGTGCCGCAATTGTAGGAGCCGAGCGCCAGATCCAGACGCTGCGATGCTTCCGCCAGCTGATGCTCGCGGCTTGAGAGTTCCTCAAGGGCAAGCTCCAGCTCAGCATTCTTGATGTCGCTGTTTTCCTTCGCGCGGCTCAGCGACTGCGTGACCAGGGTATCGGTGGTCACGTCGCAGACGATGCCGGTGATGCTGCCATCGCTCGTGCGGGCGCCAACCGAGCGCAGATAGCGGAAACTTTCATCCGAAAGTGGAACACGGTAGCTGATGTCCCATTGGTCGGCGGTCGCGGCAACTGCGGCGTCGAAATAGAGTTGTTCTGCGCGTCCGATATCGTCTGCATGCAGCGAGGCAAACCAGTCTGCCAATCGGTCTTCGTCGTCGGTCAGGCTGCTGGGCAGGCCGTGAAGGCCGGCACTGCGGCTGTCCCAGATCAGGGCATGGGTCGAGGCGTCGATCTCCCAGATGCCAATATTGGAGGTCTCTAGCGCTAGCTGAAAACGCTGCGACAGTTCGAGCAGCCGCTGTTCGCGAGCTCTCAGACGCCTAATATTTGTATTCCGTTCGCGCAGCAGGAATAGGGCGAGCAGCACGGAACTCGTCATTGCGACGACGCCTGCGAGCACAAGCAAGCGGCTCGGCAAGAGCCTGTTCATCGCCGCTTCCCAGCCATCCGCCGGTACGCCATAGAGAGTGTAGCTCAAATGTCCGCCAGCAGCCGTAGTGCTGATTGGGGTATCATCGAAAATCGTCGCATCGCCGAAGACTTCGTCCGTGCCATCGGGGGATGCCATGACCACAGCAACTTTGGTGTGGTCATGCCCTTCATGGTCAGGCACATCGACTTCGGTCAGAAGTCCATGGTGCTCCAGGAAACGGTCGGCGTCGATTTCCACGATCAGGGAGATCCACGTCTGACTTGCCTGCCACGAGACCGGCGGTACGGGGATGTCGACATAGATGATCCTGGAAGCCCGGGTTACCTTCGGAGTGAAGGCCATCCTGGCGGGATCGTCGAGGGGGGCGAGACGAATGCGGCGAAGCTGCGGGTTGTCGGTCAGGAGGCGGTTGACCGTGCGGTTGAACTCCATCGGTGACACCATTCCGTCATCGGCGATGTCATCGGCAAATGCCAAAGCAACGTTAATGTCGTGTTCCAGGTGGATCTCGATGTCAGACTGAACACGCAGCAGCCGATCCAGGATCCCGTGCTCGATGCGTCCGCGTTCGGTAAGGGCGGTCTGGCGGTCGATCATCAGGCCGATTGAAACGATCAGAAGGCTCAGAATGGCAGCGCCGATCAGCCAGAGCATGCCGTTGCTCAGTCGCCTGTCGGCACGCGCGTCCATCGTCAACTTGCGCAAGTGTAAGTTTCCCCTGATCCCGATTGCGCTAAGCCTATGGCTCTGCGGTTAATTTAGGATTTCGGCACAGGGAGGTTTTTCTTCGTTTCGCTGTTTTATCGAGTGCAGGACGGTCCTTGAACATGGATAAGGCCCACAGTTTGTCGGGGACAGCGGCAAACGCGCTTGATTGCGATTGCCCTTCGGGTCCACAATCCCTCGAAATGACATTGTCAGGGGCGAATTCCGCCACATTCAGGAGGCTATTTTGCAGTCGTTTTCAGCAGTGATTTGGTCGAGGGTGGTTTGCATGCGTGTCGTAATATCCCTGCTTGTCGCCACCGCAGGCTTTCTGTCGCCGGTCAGCGCCTTTGCCGGCAGCGCCGATGTGGAAGCCACGATTCGCGATGTGAACATTGATGGCATGAGCCTCGTCCTTGATGACGGCAAGACCTACGCTGTTCCCTCGGAATTCAACTTTGAAGGCCTGGAACCCGGCCAAAAGGTCCTCGTCTTCTACACCGAAGTGGACGGCAAGCGCGTCGTTGACGATTTGGAACTGCTGCAGTAGCAGGCGCGGGGCCGCCCGAAGAGGGCGGCGCGGTCGGTGTCAGATCCAGTCTATGAATTTCCGGTCGCGATCGATTTTCAGGATCCGATCCTGCGGAATGTTCATCTCGCAGGCCTCATCCTCACTGACATTGCCAATCAGCCGGAAGCAGCTGCGGATGACGCCACCATGGCTGACGCAGACGGTCTGCCGCTCGACGGAGGTTAGCCAGGCGCCGATCCGCCAGGAGAGGATCTCATAGCTTTCCGCATCGTCGCCGGGCGGGATGAAACCCCACTTCTGACGCGCCCTTTCCTCGACCCGCTCTGGCGAGACCTTCGCAAGTTCCGGCAGTGTCGAACCCTCCCAATCGCCGAAGGAGAGTTCCTTGAGCCGCTCGTCGAGCCGGTAATCGGCCGGCGGAAGGCCCATGGCTGTGCGCACTCGCTCCATCGTGTCGCGCGTGCGTCCGAGCGGCGAGCTCACAAAGTCGAAATCCCCGGCGCGGCCGCCGAGGATTTCACCGAGCTTGCGCCCGTTTTCGCTGGCCTGTTGGCGGCCGGTGTCATTGAGGCCGATATCCTTCTGGCCTTGCATCCGGCCTTCGGCATTCCAATCGGTCTGGCCGTGACGGATCATGTAGATGAGCACGGCGCAGTCTCCGAATTCAGTCTTTGCCGAGAACGATGTCGGGCGCATCGACCGACTTCATGCCGACCGTGTGGTAACCACAATCGACGTGGTGGACCTCGCCGGACACGCCTGTCGAGAGGTCAGACAAGAGATACATGCCCGACTTGCCGACCTCGTCGGTCGTCACATTACGCTTTAGCGGCGAATGATACTCGTTCCACTTGAGGATATAGCGGAAATCGCCGATGCCGGAAGCCGCAAGCGTCTTGATCGGGCCGGCCGAGATCGCGTTGACGCGGATGCCGCGGCCGCCCATGTCGACGGCGAGATAACGCACGGACGCCTCAAGTGCTGCCTTGGCCACACCCATGACGTTGTAATGCGGCATGACCTTCTCGGCACCGTAATAGGTGAGCGTCAGCAGCGAACCGCCGTCGTTCATGATCTTTTCCGCACGCGCCGCGACGGCGGTGAACGAATAGACCGAGATGTCCATGGTCCGGGCAAAGTTGTCGCGCGTCGTCTCGATGTAGCGGCCCGTCAGTTCGTCCTTGTCGGAGAAGGCGATGGCATGCACGACGAAGTCGATCTTGCCCCACTTTGCTTCGATATTGTTGAAGACGGCGTCGATGCTCTCGAGATTGGTGACGTCGCAGTCGCCGGCGAGGAAGGCATCCAGTTCCTGGGCGAGCGGTTCGACACGCTTCTTCAGCGCATCGCCCTGCCAGGTCAGGGCAATCTCGGCACCCTGGTCGCGACAGGCCTTGGCGATGCCCCAAGCGATGGAGCGATTGTTGGCGACACCCATGATGACGCCGCGCTTGCCTGCCATAAGGCCGGAACCCTGAACCATATCGAGACCCTTTAAGACGTTCGGTGGAGTTGCCTATGGCATAGGCCGATCCGGGGTTCAAGATTGCAGGCTCAGATCGACGGGAGACGGCCCCGACATCCATCACAACTGTCAGAAATCACTCATTTAGCAGGCGGAAATCTGCTGGGCTGAAGCGCAAAAATCGGCATCGGGCCCAAACGACGTGCATGCCGAAAATGCTGTGTACAAGAGGAGGTCGGAGCCTGGAGACCTGTCACCAAGGTCCAAGGAACTCAGATATAGAGCCCCTCGCGCATCAGCCGCATAAGGTCGGTGACCTTCTCGTCCGGCTTTTCCCAGAGCATCACGCGCAGTTCGATAACAAGCGCACCTCGGCCACCTTCGGCGTTGGGCAGGCCGAGGTCGTCGATACGGATGACCTGATCGGAATTCGACCAGGCCGGGACAGTCACGGGAACCATGGTTCCGTCAGGTCCTTCGACCTGCGTCTCGCAGCCCAGCACGGCGTTTTCGAGTGTGATCGGCAACACGGTGCGGAGATCGAACTGGTCGACGGCGAAGCGATCGGCGCGCAGCACCTTGATCGTCACGGCGACATCGCCGCGTTGCAGGCCCTGGAATTTCAGCCCCTGACCCTTGAGGCGCACGACATGGCCTTCGGTCACGCCGTTGAGCGGCACGCGTACTTCGCGTCCATCATTCAAGGTGATCGGGACGGATTTCTGCTCGAGCAGATCGGCAATCGCGACCACGGCATCGGCATAGACATCAGGTGCTTTTTCCGGCAGTGGCGGCGGGGCGCCGCGCAAACGACGCACGAGCGAACTGAAGAGCTCGATCGGCGCCAAAAGGGGCGATGCCGCCGGCTTCAGGGGAATGCCCTCCTGAAGCTCTGCGGCTTCCTGCTCGCGGCGCAGGCTTTCAGCGGCCGCCGCCGCTTCGGGACTGTCGCCGAAAATGCGCGAAGCGGCTTCCTCCGGGCCTGAAGCTGTGCCGCCGACGGTAGCACTCGGACCCGATTTGGCTCCAGCGCTTGCACCGGCAGTCGAAGTCTTGTTGGTGCCGGTCGCAGAAGCCGTTTCTGCGGCGGTATCCTTCGCACTGGATTCGGCCTGGCCTTTGGTCTTTGCATCGGTCGCCTGATCCTGTGCAGCCTTTGCCTTGGCGGCTTCCGCCGCCTGGGCCGCATCTGCCTTCGCCTTTTCCGCCTCGGCGCGCGCAAGCTCTTCCAGCACGCGCTCGGCATTGGCCTTGGCCTGCTTGGCCCTTTCCGCCGCTTCGCGCGCGGACTGGCGCTGCTGCATGATCGTCTGTTCGCGTTCCAGGGCCTCGACCTTCATGCGCTGTTGATCGTATCGGCTGCGCTTGGCGGGATCCTTCAGCACTTCATAGGCGCGGCCAATCTCGGCAAATCTGTTATGGGCCTGCGGATCGTCGCGATTCTGGTCCGGATGCACGGATTTCGCCTTCGTGCGCCATGCTGCCTTGATCTCGTCAGAGCCGGCATCGCGCTTCACACCAAGGATCGAATAAAAATCACGCATCGAGGACACCAACACACCTCAGGCGGAAAAGGTCCATTCATCGGGCCCGTCCGCGAAACTTTTATGCCGTCCTGCCAATTTCATGCAGGTCCGGGTGCTACAGTCTCGGGAACCGTCGCATGCCATATGCTAATCGAAGGTTAGCTGTCTGCCGGCATGGCGACCTCATTCTTCCGGTTTGCTTAAGCAAGTGTTTCGAATGCGACCGAAATCGACCCGCCGTTTACGATCGGCGGTCGAAACTCATCAGCTGCCAGTTGCCGGTGCCCGATGTGCACGTCTTTCCGGAGAAATAGGCAATGCCTTCATAAGAATGCCGGGTCGTCGAGAAGTTGCGGCAGATAACGCCGTCACCTTTCTCTTCCTGGATGGCGGTCACGACACCGGCGCTGCCGGTCGTTGCATTGGCCCAGGGAAGCGGCTTGCCCTCAGTCTTGGAGAGATCCGCGGACGAAACGGCGCTTTGTACGGTGAGCTCGTCAGAACGGCTGGTGGGATTGGCGCTCTTGACGACCGTAGACGTGGAGATCGAGCTGTCGACAGTATCGGAGCCGAACAGGTCCATGCTGCTGCCGAAGCAACCGCTGAGCGGAAGTGTCGCAGAGATGACGAGCAAGATAGAGCTTCTACGCATGCACCAACCCTTTGTCCGCTCGACCGATTTTGCTATGTCTGCCAAGGGGCCTGCGATCCAGTGCTTCGTCATCGACGGCCAATATGCATATCGGGAGCATTTTACACAATATGTCAGATATCGGGTTAACAACTGGTGACTTTACCGAAGAGAGCGAGCCCTTTGCGCTGTTCGCGACGTGGCTGAAGGATGCCGAGGCCTCTGAGATCAATGATCCCAACGCCGTGGCGCTCGCCACCGTCGACGCGGATGGCCTGCCAAATGTCCGTATGGTGCTGCTCAAGGGTTTCGATGTCAGAGGTTTCGTTTTCTACACGAATTTCGAAAGCCAGAAGGGACAGGAAATTCTCGGCCAGAAGAAGGCGGCAATGTGTTTTCATTGGAAATCGCTGCGCCGCCAGATCCGCCTGAGGGGCGAGGTCGAGGTGGTTTCCGACGAAGAGGCCGACGAATATTACCAGTCCCGGCCGCTTGGCAGCCGCATCGGAGCCTGGGCTTCGAAGCAGTCCCGGCCGCTCGAAGGCCGCTTCGCGCTGGAAAAGGCGGTCGCCGAATACACGGCGAAATACGCGCTCGGAAATGTTCCCCGACCGCCGCATTGGTCGGGCTTCCGGATCATCCCGCGCTCAATCGAGTTCTGGCACGACCGCAAATTCCGCCTGCATGACCGCATCGAATTCCGTCGTGATGGCGACGCCTGGTCCAAGGTCCGGATGTATCCCTGATCGGGGGAGGGGGCTTAGCCGCCGGCGAGTTTCGACGGCAGCCCCGAGGCCAGCGCCTCGACGTAGCGCGGCTTCTGATAGAGCCCGTTTAGCGAGATCCGTGGCAAAAGCTGCGGGCTCGCCATCGAGTCAGGCGTCAATGTGCCCGGCCGTGTGGTCACCGACAGCTTGAAGCCCGCCCAGTCTGCATAGCCAGCCGTGCGAACCGTGGCGCTGCGGGCATCGCCGTAGGGATAGGCGAAGGTGACGGGCCGCGTACCGGTGATGCCGGCCACATACTCGGCGCTCTCGTTATACTCCTGCAGCAATGCCTCGTCATTGAGATCGGCAAGACCGCGATGGCTAACGGTATGCGCGCCGTAGGAGACGAGCGGGTTTTTGGCCAGGGCGGCCAGCTCTTCCCGATCCATGACCGTTTCCGTGACCAGCGCATGCGGGTTGATGCCCGCAGCATTCGCCGCCGCATCGAGTTGTGCCACTCCCTTCGCTTCGTCGCCCCCCATCAGCAGGCGCGCTGCGGCGTCAAATGCGGCACACTTGGCGCTAGTCGAGCTGCAGTCGATGTCGATCCGACCTGCCGGCAGGCAGAGAGCCACCCTTTGCCGCGCCGAGATCAGGGCCGCAAGCGTATCCCACCACATCGTGTGGCTGCGCTCCGAGAGCCCCTTGCAGATGAAGACGGTGAAGGGCACCCCGTGGCGCTCGAAGACCGGCAGGGCATGGTCGCGATTGTCGCGAAACCCGTCGTCGAGCGTGAAGACGGCAAAGGGCTGTCTGCCCTCGGGTTCGGCAAGCGCGGCCGGCACCTGGTCCAGCCGGATGAAGCGATAGCCACGCGCGGCGAGCGTCCGAATCGCTGAGTCGAGGAACTCGGGCGTAATGTCGAGATGCCGGTTCGGCTGGAACGCCCTGGCATCGGCCGGCCGGACATGATGCAGCGTGAAGATCACCCCGCGGCCCCGAAGGCCAGCCGCGAGCCCGAGCCGCGACATCAGGAAGGAGAGCTCGAGCCCTCCCGTGATTGCTGCTCGCCTAATCTGCTGCTTAATCCGTTTTGCCATAGCCCTGCCTGAAAACAACTTTGTCACAATGCTGCCAAGGCTAGCCTCCAAGTCCTTAAGCGAGGTTCAACGGTATCTATAGCATTTTTGTCATCGTCCGTGAGCGCAAGGTGCCAGCATTCGCGCAACCGATTAACCATCTGTTGACCATGATTGGGCGACCTTCTGTGGATCGATGGTTGCATTTGATTCCGATCGGCTGATTGTCGCCCCATTCTTGCCATAGGGCCTCAACGCAAAGACGGCGGGTCGATGGAATCGAACCAGTCGCAGTCATCATTGAAATCCGGGCGGCATTGGAGTTTTCATGAGCAAGTTGCTGATCGCGTTCTCGTTTTGCGTGGCGATCCTTACCCTCTCGACGACAGCCCAGGCAGGAAGTGCCCAGCTTCTTCTCGATGCCCGCACCGGCGAAGTCCTCGCCTCCGAAAATGCCGATGTGCTCAATCATCCGGCATCGCTGACCAAGATGATGTCCGTCTACATGGTTTTCGACGCGATCAAGGCCGGCAAGCTCAGCTGGGATAGCCCCGTTCCCTTTTCGAAACACGCCGCCTCCCGCCCGCCGACCAAGCTTTTCGTTAAGGCAGGCGACAGCATCACCGTCCGTGAAGCCGTGCTCGCGATGATCGTCCGGTCGGCCAATGACGCAGCCGCAGCGGTGGGTGAGAAGATCGGCGGCAGCGAGGAGGGCTTTGCGGCCCTGATGACGCGCAAGGCCCGTTCGCTCGGCATGATGAACACCACTTTCTTCAATGCCTCCGGCCTGCCGCATGCCCAACAGTTCACCACCGCCCGCGACATGTCGACCCTCGGCGTTGCGCTGATGCGCGACTTCCCGAAGGAGTATGAGCTCTTCGCCACCAAGAGCTTCAAGTTCCGCGGCAAGACGATCAGCGGCCACAACAATCTGATGTATCGCTACAAGGGCATGGACGGCATCAAGACCGGCTACACCAACGCGTCGGGCTTCAATTTGGTCAGCGCCGTCGAGCATGATGGCCGCCGCGTCGTCGGCGTCGTCTTGGGTGGCCGAACCGCCGCCAGCCGCGACAAGATCATGGAACGCCTGATCAACGCCAACATCAAGAAGGCATCGACCGGCCAACAGCTTCTCGTCTCCCGCTCGACCGGTGCGCAGATGGATCTTGCCCGTCTTGGCGATGAGGTGCCGGTTCCGGTTTCTCGCCAGTCTGCGCTGGCCGCAGTGCAGGGGCTCGCCGGCGCGACCAGCGTAACGGCACCCGGCACGGCTTCGGCTTATGCGCCCTCGGCCGGAACACCGGTCCCCGCCGAACTCGTACCCACTCCGGCAAGCCGCTTTGCCGCCGTCGATCCGCAGCAGACCGCCAGCACGCCCGCGACCTCTTTCGAACGCAGATGGCAGGTTCAGATTGCCGCCGCGACATCCGCCCAGGCAGCCATGGACTTGCTGTCCCAGGCCCGCCAGAAGGTCGGCGGTCCGCTTCAGGGGCTCGACACATATACTGAAATGGTAACCCGCAACGGCGTGACCTTCTACCGTGCCCGCTTCACCGGATTCGAGACCAAGGAAGCGGCCCGTGCGGCCTGCGACAAGCTGGTCCGTCAGCGCTACGACTGCGTCCTGATGCCGGCACGGGGGTGATTTGCATCCAAGCTCAAGCGTGACTTACGTCAGCAACCGAGCATGCTGTCCGGTTTGCGCCAGCAGGGTAGTCGCATCCTTATCGAAGGAATAGAACTCTTCCCCGCCAAGCCATCTGCCCTCGTGCGCAATGACGCCGTCTGCAAAATCGCCGCCTGCTTCCAACATGGTCAGCCCGGCTTCGACTGCGGACCGGTTCATCGCAACGTTGGAAGCATTAATCAGGTCACGGATCGACTGCGCTATGTCGGCATTCGAAAGCTTTGCCCCGCGTCGCAAGACCCAAACGAATTCGCATAGGCTTGGCAGGGAGATTGCGATGAGTGAAGCTTCCGTCATCAATCTAGCGGCAACCGGTCCTTGGCTTGGATCGTCCTGTAATACGGCCCTTATCAAAACATTGGTATCGACCGTGATCCTCATCGATCTCCAGCCCAGCCTGACGCGGAAATATCTTTGATGTCCTCAAGGGTAAGCGGAGATGTCGCCTTGCCAGCGTGACGTCCGATAAAACTCTCAATGCTGCCGGTCGCACGCTCTGCCCGTACCCTTAGTTCTCCACCTGGCAACTTGTCGAGTTCGATCCGCTCTCCCGGCTGAATGCCGAGATGCTGCAGGAGATCTCGCTTGAGCGTGACTTGGCCCTTCATCGTAACTGTCAGTGACGTCATGGCGAACTCCTTTGCAAGGAATGTAATGGATATTTACATTCCGACAAGGCGCTCAAGAAGGTGGACGTGTCCCGAGATTCTGAAACAGCCTCAAGAGATACCCATCCGGATCGGCTGCGACGAATTGCCGGTTGCCGACCTCATGGTCGTCCCGACGATACCATTTCTCCTCGAGCGGGAGATAGAGCGCCACGCTTGCCACAGCGAGGCGATCAAGTATGACCGAGACATCAGCTACACGGATCTGCATGTTCAAGCCGCGGCCGAAGGGCCGTTCGACAGGAGCGCCCTCAATTTCGAAGGTTCGACCGATCCCGATCTGGTCGATCATCAGCTGCGCCTCGCCGAGGGTCAGAAAGCTGAAGCCTTCCTCGGGCCGCTCATAGGCAACCTCGAATCCAAGAAGCTCACAATAGAATGCGCGGCTCGTCCGCCAGTCGCTGACCGCGAGTTCGGGGACGAGCGCGTTCTCGCTCAAGCCTTGGTCCCGCCCACGGTGATCTGGTCCATCCTCAGATGCGGCTGGCCAACGCCGACCGGCACCCATTGACCGGCCTTGCCGCAATTGCCGATGCCGGTGTCGAGCTTCGTATCGTTGCCGATCATGGTGATGCGCTTCATGGCGTCGGGCCCATTGCCGATCAGCATAGCGCCCTTGACCGGTGCGCCGATCTTGCCGTTTTCGATGAGGTAAGCCTCGGTGCAGCCGAAGACGAACTTGCCCGAGGTGATGTCGACCTGACCGCCGCCGAAGGACACGGCATAGATGCCCTTCTTCACCGAGGCGATGATCTCTTCCGGCGTCTTGTCGCCCGAGAGCATATAGGTGTTGGTCATGCGCGGCATGGGCTGGTGGGCATAACCCTGGCGACGGCCGTTGCCGGTCGCCTTCATGCCCATGAGCCGGGCATTCTGCCGATCCTGCATGTAGCCGACCAGTTTGCCGTTCTCGATCAGCACATTGTAGGCGGACGGCGTACCCTCGTCATCGACGGTGATCGATCCGCGCCGGTCGTTGATCGTTCCGTCGTCGACGACGGTCACGCCGGGAGCGGCCACCATTTCGCCCATCAAGCCGGCAAACGCCGATGTCTTCTTGCGATTGAAGTCGCCTTCCAGCCCATGGCCGACGGCCTCGTGCAGCATGACGCCCGGCCAGCCATTGCCAAGTACGATATCCATCGTGCCGGCCGGTGCCTCCTGGGCTTCAAGATTGACCAGCGCCTGACGCAATGCGTCGTCGGCACCGCGGCGCCAGCTTTCCTCGGTCAGGAATTCCTGAAAGCTCATTCGCCCGCCGGTGCCGAAGGAGCCGCTTTCCTGGCGGTCGCCCTGACCTGTGACGACGGAAATGTTGATGCGGGTCATCGGCCTTATGTCGCGCACCCGGTGGCCGTCGGCACGTAGGATCTCGACAACCTGCCAGCTTGCGCCGATGGTTGCCGTCACCTGCCGCACCTTGGGGTCCTTGTCGCGCAGATAGGCATCGATCTCCGAAAGCAGCTTCACCTTCTCTTCGAAAGTCGGGGAGCCGATCGGGTTGCCGTCACCATAGAGTTTGGCATTGGTCCGCTGCGGTGCTGTCGCATAGGAGCCGGAATAACCATGCGTCACCGCGCCGACGGCGTCGGCAGCCCGGGAGAGGGCGGCCAGCGACAACTCGCCCGAATGGGCATAACCCACCGCTTCGTCGGCCACGGCGCGAAGTCCGAACCCCTGGTCCGTGTTGAAGGAGCCACCCTTCAGGCGGCCATTGTCGAAGGTGAGCGATTCCGCTTGGGCATGCTCGACGAACAGCTCTCCGTCGTCAGCGCCACCAAGGGCATCTGCAACGCGCCGCGTCAGCGTGGCTTCGTCGCAATCGAAGAGGGAGAGAAGGTCCTGGGTCATGAATGTCTCCTTGGGCGCTGGCATCAAGCATGTAGGCGCGCAACGAAAGAGGGGCAAGCCCGGCGGACTTGCCCCTGTCTACAATGTCATCACGATCAGGCGACCGCGCCCTTACGGTAGCGTGTCGTAACCTTCGCCGAAGCCGGCAAGCTCGATCGGAATGCCGACGCGGTCCTGGTCTGCCGATTCGCGCAGTGCAAAGACGGCAGCCTTGCCGGCGCGCAGGATCTTCATCAGCTCTTCGTCGATCTCGACTTCCACATAGCAGCCTTCCGAGAAGCAGCGGGTGAAATAGGCGCGACCGATATTGTTGCCGTCGACAAAGAGTTCCATGCCGTCCTTCAGGAGAACGCCGAGTGGCGCGAGAATACGCAGTATGCGGGCCTGGCGATCAGCGGTCTTCAGCACGACAACGGAGAGGCCGACTTCCGGCCTGTCTTCCGCAATGACGTTCTGCATCAGAGCACATTGTTCTTCCGAGGCGCCTGCCGGCTTGTCACAGATGACCGACCAGGCACCATGGTTGGAACGGATCGAGCCCGGTTGTTGTTGGGGTTGCTGGCTCAGCGCCGGGGAAGCGAATGCGGCCATCAGCACGGCACTCGCGGCCAGGCTCGACCAGGCAAGACTAGGCAGACCCATGAAAACCTCTGGAAAACGAATCATTGACGACATTCTTGTCGCGAGGGTCCGCAAATGGAAGCCCCGCCCCCTGTTTTAAGGTCGAGTGCGGCATAATTGGGACTGCCGGTTTGCTGTGCGGGCGCAATCATGAGCCCTTTTTGGCGCGATCTGGAGAAAGCCTGTGAATGCAAGGCTCATCTATTTGATGAAGCGCAAAAATGCCGCACCGCCTTTCGCGCGGGCGTATTGCGATTGCGGCCAATCTGTGATTTGAAACGGCGACACTAGCATGATTTTTGCGCTATGGTTTGATGTGGATCAAGCGCTTGTGGGAGACCAAACCGTGATGAAGAGAACCTATGCAGCCTTGGCCGCTTTGGCCTGTCTGCTTTTCGCTTCTGTAGGCTTCGCCGATCAGCCGAAGCCCTGGCAGATGGGTATGCAGGAACCAGCCACCTCCATCATGGAGTTCAACAGCTGGTTCGAGCAGTACACACTGTGGTTCATCGTTCCGATCACCATCTTTGTTCTGATTCTCCTGATCCTCGTGGTCGTGAAGTTCCGCGCCGCCGCCAATCCGGTGCCGTCAAAGACGAGCCACAACACGGCGATCGAGATTGTCTGGACGGTTGCTCCCGTTCTCATTCTCTTCGCGATTGCGATTCCGTCCTTCAACCTGCTGACCTATCAGCTCAAGATGCCGGAAAACCCTGACATCACCATCAAGGCGACCGCAACGCAGTGGCTCTGGTCCTATGAATACGAGGGCGAGCAGGCCGTATCCTTCGACAGCTACATGCTGAAGGAAGCCGACCGCGCCGACGCCGGCAAGGAAGACGTTGCCCGTTATCCGCGCCTTCTGGCTGTGGACAACGAAGTCGTCGTCCCCGTCGGCAAGACGGTCCGTCTCCTGGTCACGGCCGCCCCCACCGACGTTATCCACGCTTTCGCAATGCCGGCCTTCGGAATCAAGATCGACGCGATCCCCGGCCGCCTGAACGAAACCTGGTTCCGCGCCGACCGCGAAGGTCTCTACTACGGCCAGTGTTCGGAGCTGTGTGGCAAGGACCACGCCTACATGCCGATCGCCATCCGCGTCGTCACCGACGAGCAGTATGCGACCTGGCTTGAGGCTGCGACCTCGGATCTGTCGGGCGCCAACCGCGCTCTCATGGCTGCTGTCGACGGCGCTGCCGCCGTCCAGACTGCCGAAAACACAACGAACTGAGAGGAGTGAGGTCAATGGCTGGCTCTGTTGCCCACGACGAACACGCACATCATGACCATAAGCCGGGCTTCTTCGCCCGCTGGTTTCTGTCAACCAACCACAAGGACATCGGTACCCTCTATCTGATCTTCGCGATCGTTGCGGGTATCATCGGTGCTGGCCTCTCGGTTGCCATGCGTATGGAGCTCCAGGATCCGGGCATCCAGATCTTCCACGGTCTGGCCTCCATGGTCTACGGCTTCGAAGGTGACGCTGCCATCGACGGCGGCAAGCACATGTACAACGTCTTCACGACGGCACACGCGCTGATCATGATCTTCTTCATGGTCATGCCGGCGCTGATCGGCGGCTTCGCCAACTGGATGATCCCGATCATGATCGGTGCTCCGGATATGGCTTTCCCGCGCCTCAACAACATCTCCTTCTGGCTGATCGTGCCGGCCTTCCTGCTGCTCGTGCTTTCGATGTTCGTCGAAGGACCGGCAGGCGGCTATGGCGTCGGTGGGGGCTGGACGCTCTATCCGCCGCTGGCGACCTCGGGTCAGCCGGGACCCGCGGTTGACCTTGCGATCTTTGCGCTCCACGTCTCCGGTGCGTCCTCGATCCTCGGTGCGATCAACTTCATCACCACGATCCTGAACATGCGCGCTCCGGGCATGACGCTGCACAAGATGCCGCTCTTCGCCTGGGCCGTTCTGGTCACCGCCTTCCTGCTGCTGCTGTCGTTGCCCGTTCTTGCCGGCGGCATCACCATGCTGCTGACCGATCGCAACTTCGGTACGACTTTCTTCTCGCCTGAAGGCGGTGGTGACCCGGTTCTCTACCAGCACCTGTTCTGGTTCTTCGGTCACCCGGAAGTCTACATCCTGATCCTGCCCGGTTTCGGCATTGTCAGCCACATCATCTCGACCTTCTCGAAGAAGCCGGTCTTCGGTTATCTCGGCATGGCCTATGCCATGGTCGGCATCGGTGCCGTCGGCTTCGTCGTGTGGGCGCACCACATGTACACGGTCGGCCTGTCGCTCCAGGCGCAGCGCTACTTCCTCTTCGCAACCATGGTCATCGCGGTGCCGACCGGCATCAAGATCTTCTCGTGGATTGCAACGATGTGGGGAGGTTCGCTGACCTTCAAGACCCCGATGGTCTGGTCGATCGGCTTCATCTTCCTGTTCACCGTCGGCGGCGTCACGGGCGTCCAGCTCGCCAATGCCGGCCTCGACCGCTCGCTGCATGACACCTACTACGTCGTGGCTCACTTCCACTACGTATTGTCGCTCGGCGCCGTCTTCGCGATTTTCGCTGGCTGGTACTACTGGTTCCCGAAGATCACCGGCTACATGTACAACGAGTTTGTCGGACACCTTCACTTCTGGGTCATGTTCATCGGCGTGAACCTGGTGTTCTTCCCGCAGCACTTCCTCGGCCTTGCCGGCATGCCGCGCCGTTACATCGACTATCCGGATGCCTATGCCGGCTGGAACTATGTCTCGTCCATCGGCTCCTACATCTCGGCCTTTGCGGTTCTCGTCTTCCTCTATGGCGTCTTCGAAGCCTTCGCCAAGAAGCGCGTCGCTGGCGACAACCCCTGGGGTGAAGGTGCGACCACGCTGGAATGGCAGCTGTCTTCGCCGCCGCCGTATCACCAGTGGGAACAGCTGCCGAAGATCAAGTAAGCAGCGCCTAACCTGCAAAATGATATCGGGCGTCGCGATCTTCGGGATCGCGGCGCCCGCAAAGCCAAACGAAAGACGGAATTCCAAAGCATGACGGTCATCGACAATCGCGACGTATTCGGCATCGAAGGCGAGGTCCGCCTGTCCGAAGCCGACCCCCGCGATTTCTTCGCGCTCCTGAAGCCGCGGGTCATGTCGCTCGTCGTCTTCACGGCGCTCGCCGGTCTGGTTCTTGCGCCCGGCGAAATCAATCCGATCATCGGCTTCATCGCGATCCTCTGCATCGCCGTCGGTGCCGGCGCCTCCGGTGCGCTGAACATGTGGTACGATGCCGACATCGATGCCATCATGACCCGCACGGCGACCCGCCCGGTGCCTGCCGGCCGCGTCACCCCGCAAGAGGCGCTCGCCTTCGGCCTCGTCCTCTCGGTCTTTTCGGTTGGTGTGCTTGGCCTTGCCGTAAACTGGTTTGCCGCCGGTCTGCTTGCCTTCACCATTTTCTTCTACGCCGTCGTCTATACGATGTGGCTCAAGCGCTCGACCTCGCAGAACATCGTGATTGGCGGTGCGGCCGGCGCCTTTCCGCCGATGGTCGGTTGGGCCTGCGTGACGGGTGGCGTCTCGCTCGACAGCTTCATTCTCTTCATGATCATCTTCCTCTGGACGCCGGCGCATTTCTGGGCGCTCGCGCTATTCAAGATGAAGGATTACGGCGACGTCGGCGTACCGATGATGCCGAACGTCGCAGGCATCCCGTCGACCAAGCGTCAGATCACGGTCTACGCCGTGCTGACGGCCGTGACTGGCGTGCTGCCGACCTTCACCGGCCTGTCTTCGATCGGGTACGGCATTGTCGCTGCCCTTCTTGGCGCAATCTTCGTGCACTGTTCCATCGCCGTCTGGCGCATGGCTGACGGCGACGAAAAGATGGTGCCGGCCAAGAAGCTGTTCGCCTATTCGATCTTCTATCTGTTCGCGATCTTCTCGGCCCTGATGATCGACTTTTATGTCGCGCCCTTTGCGGCAAGCCTTGGAGGTGCCGCCTGATGGAGACCGTGCAACTCAATGACAAGCAGAAGAAGTCCCGTCGCGGCCGCAACATCGCGCTTGGCGTGGTGCTCGCTGCTCTGGTGGTGATCTTCTACGTCGTAACCATCATCAAGATCGGCAACGTGGGTTAAAGAGGCGTCAAACCGTGACTGTATCGAACGATAACACCAAGGTTTCGAACCGCCGCAATGTCGGCGTAGCGACCGCCTGTGTCGTCTTCGTCGGCGGCATGGTGGGCATGGCCTATGCGGCCGTTCCGCTCTATCAGCTCTTCTGCCAGGTGACCGGCTATGGCGGTACCACCCAGCGGGTAGAGCAAGTGTCGGACGTGGTCCTTGATCGCACGATCAACGTGACCTTCGACGCCAATGCAGCCTCCGGTCTGAACTGGGATTTCAAGGCCGTCGACAAGAAGGTGACGCCGAAGATCGGCGAGACCGTTCAGATCACCTACACCGCGACGAACAATTCGTCCCATCCGGTCACGGGAGAGGCGGTTTTCAACGTCACCCCCGGCGAAGCCGGTGCCTACTTCAACAAGGTCCAGTGTTTCTGCTTCACTGAAACCACGTTGCAGCCGGGCGAGACACTGGAAATGCCTGTTGTCTTCTTCGTCGACCCCGCCATCGTCGAGGCGGATGAGACAAAGGGCATCGGAACGATTACCCTGTCCTACACCTTCTATCCGCGCAATGATCAGGAGCCGGTGGCCGCACTGTCGGTGGGTGAGGGCGAGGAACAGCCGAAACTGTGAGAGGGCTCCGGTTCGCCGGAACTCGTAATGAAATTGACATTCGGGGATTGCTGAAATGGCCGAAGCGCACCAGAAGAACCACGACTACCACATCATCGATCCGAGCCCCTGGCCGCTTCTGGCCTCGATCGGCGCCTTCGTCCTCACCTTCGGTGGTGTCGGCTATATGCGCTACCTTAACGGCGGTTCGATGAACCTGTTCGGCGTGGATTGGGCCAATCCGTGGCTCTTCTACATCGGCCTTGCGATCGTGCTTTTCACCATGTTCGCCTGGTGGGCAGACACCATCAAGGAAGCCCACGAAGGTCATCACACGCGCGTCGTGTCGCTGCACCTGCGCTACGGCATGATCATGTTCATCGCGTCTGAAGTGATGTTCTTCGTTGCGTGGTTCTGGGCCTTCTTCGATGCCAGCCTGTTCGCCAACGAAGCGATTCAGACGAGCCGAGTCGAGTTCACCGGTGGCCAGTGGCCGCCCGTCGGCATCGAGGTTGTCGATCCCTGGCATCTGCCGCTCTACAACACCGTTATCCTGCTGCTCTCGGGCACCTGTGTGACCTGGGCACACCATGCCATGCTGCACAACGACCGCAAGGGGCTCGTCTACGGCCTGCTCCTGACCGTGCTGCTCGGCGTCCTGTTCTCCTTCGTTCAGGCCTATGAATACGCAGTCTCGCCCTTCGACTTCAAGAATTCGATCTATGGCGCGACCTTCTTCATGGCGACGGGCTTCCATGGCTTCCACGTTCTGGTTGGTACGATCTTCCTGATTGTCTGCCTGTTCCGTGCGCTCGCCGGCCATTTCACCCCGCAGCAGCATTTCGGCTTCGAGGCCGCTGCCTGGTACTGGCACTTCGTCGACGTTGTCTGGCTGTTCCTCTTCTTCGCCATCTACATCTGGGGCGACTGGGGTGCACCGCTCGCCCATTGATCCGGGTGACAACATTTTCAGAAGGGCGGCGAAAGCCGCCCTTCGTGTTTCCGGCCCGTGCGACGATCCGGCACTCGTCGGGAACCACTGCTTGCTCTAAGGGTTGCCCGGGGACACTGAGAAGCATCAAGGAGAGTTCTGATGACCGAAGACAACGCGAAATTTCCGCCGGTGGATCCGGTCAAGGCGGCGCTGACGGCATCCTGCCCCCGCTGCGGCAATGGCAAGCTCTTCGACGGCTTCACCAAGCCGAAGGCCCGCTGCAACTCCTGTGGCCTCGATCTCTCCTGGATCGACGCCGGTGACGGTCCGGCAATCTTCGTCATCCTGCTTGCCGACCTGCTCGTGGTTGGCTTCGCGGTCTGGGTGGAGCTCACCTATCAGCCCTCGATGTGGCTCCACATCCTCGTTTTTGCCCCGCTCGGCGTGGCGCTGACGCTCTGGCTCATGCGCTTCCTGAAGGCATTGCTCATCGCCCTGCAGTATAAGCACAATGCCTCGCAAGGGGTGATCGATCGTGGCTGAGACACGGATGAACGAGGCAGACCACGAGGGGCGCCGCACCTGGCGGTTCTGGCTTGCCCTGGTCCTAGTACCGGCAGCGCTCGCCATCCTGCTGTCGCTCGGCACCTGGCAGGTCAACCGCTTGCACTGGAAAGAAAGTCTGCTCGCTGACATCGAGGAACGCAGCACGGCCGCTCCCGTGGACGTTGCTGCGTTGGAGCGCCTGATGGCCGAGGGAGAGGCGATCGACTATCGCCGCGCCATGGCCAGCGGCCGCTACCTGAACGACAAGGAACGCCACTTCCTTGCAACCTTCCAGGGCCAGTCGGGCTTTTACCTCTACACCCCGCTGGAGTTTGCCGACGGGCGGTACCTCTTCGTCAACAGGGGCTTCGTCCCCTATGACCGGAAAGACGCCGCAACCCGTCCGGAAAGTCTCGTCGAGGGTGAGCAGACGGTGACGGGCCTTGCCCGCGCAGAACTTGTCGAAAAGCCCTCTTCGCTCGTGCCTGATAATGACGAGCAGGCGAACATCTTCTACTGGAAGGATCTGAGCCGTATGGCCGCTTCCGTGGATCTGCCGGCCGATCGCGTTCTGCCCTTCTTCCTCGATGCCGATTCGACCCCGGTCGCCGGTGGCCTGCCCAAGGGGGGCGTGACGCAGATCGACCTGCCCAACAACCACCTGCAATATGTCATCACCTGGTACGGCCTGGCAGTTGCTCTCGTGGCCGTCGCGGTCGCAGGTCTGTTCAGGCGCAAAACCCGATAGTCCGAAGAGAGCTTTTCGGCTAAACACGCAAGGCCGTGCGCTCCCGATCGATCGCCGCCAAGGGGTAAATGCATGTCCTATCTCGCTTCGACACTGGTTGCGCTCGTCGCACTCGAACACATCTATATTCTCATACTCGAGATGTTTCTCTGGACCACCCCGACCGGGCGCCGCGCTTTCGGTATGAAGCCCGAGCAGGCCGAAGCGACAAAGGTCATGGCGGCCAACCAGGGCCTTTATAACGGCTTCCTAGCCGCTGGCCTGATCTGGGGCCTGCTGCATCCGAATGTCGCCTTCGGTTTTCAAATTCAGTTGTTTTTCCTTGGCTGCGTGCTGGTCGCCGGCCTATATGGAGGTGCAACGGCCTCGCGGAAGATCTTCGCCATCCAGGCTCTTCCCGCAGCCATCGCCATTATTGCTGTCCTGATTGCCGGCTGATCCGATGAACATGCACATGAACCGCCCCCCTCTGACGATCCGGCTTTGCGGCCCGCGCGGCTTCTGCGCTGGTGTCGATCGCGCGATCCAGATCGTCGTGCTCGCCCTCAAGCGTTATGGGGCGCCGGTCTATGTCCGTCACGAGATCGTCCACAACCGCTATGTTGTGGAGGGGCTGGAAGCCAAGGGCGCGATCTTCGTCGAGGAGCTCGACGAGATCCCGGCCGAGCATCGTGAGCAACCTGTCGTCTTCTCCGCCCATGGCGTTCCGAAATCCGTGCCGGAAGACGCGGCAAGCCGCAACCTCTTCTATCTCGATGCCACCTGTCCGCTTGTCTCCAAGGTCCACAAGCAGGCCATGCGCCATGAGCGCCTTGGCCGCCATGTCATCCTGATCGGTCACGAAGGCCATCCGGAAGTCATTGGCACCATGGGCCAGCTGCCGCCGGGAAGCGTCTCGCTGATCGAAACGGTCGAAGATGCGGATGCCTACGAGCCCGCCAATCCTGACAATCTCGGCTATGTCACGCAGACGACACTATCTGTTGATGACACGGCAGGCGTTATCGCCCGCCTCATGGAGCGCTTCCCCAACCTGACGGCGCCTTCCGCCGATAGCATCTGCTACGCGACGACCAACCGCCAGGAAGCCGTAAAACAGGCCGCGCCGGGCTGCGATCTCTTCATCGTCGTCGGTGCGCCCAATTCGTCGAATTCCAAGCGCCTTGTGGAAGTTGCCTTGAGGGCAGGGGCCACGCGCTCGATGCTGGTTCAGCGCGCATCCGAAATTGACTGGTCCGAAATCGGTGAAATCGGAACCCTCGGCATTTCTGCCGGCGCATCTGCCCCGGAAGTCATCGTCGACGAGATCATCGATGCCTTCCGCCAGCGCTTCGACGCCAAGGTCGAACTAGCGATCACGGCGGAAGAAAACGAACACTTCCTCGTCAACCGTGAATTGCGCGATGTCGAACTTACACGGGAGGATATGGCCTGGGTCAATGGCTGACCTGCCGCGCAGTCTAAGATTTGAGGATATCGTTTTTGAAAAAGATGATTGCGTCAGTTCTGGTGAGCCTTTTGCCTCTCACCGCCTGCTCCGTATCGACTGAAGCTGCAAAACCTGCCGCGAGCCCCGACCTCGAGGAGGCTTTCTTCGATTACACGCTCGAAATCGGCAAGGCGCGCCTCCTGCAGCGCAAGTGCCCCGAGCTTGCCTTGGACTTTGATGGTCTGATGGCTGAGGTCAGGTCTCGCCCTGAGCTTTCAGGTTCGCATACGCGGATATCTGCAGACAGCATCGACAAGGGGCGGCTGGCAGAGGCTTTTGATAGGTTCGAAAAGCAGAATGGCCTGTATCGCGCCAACCAAAATGCCTACTGCGCCTTTGGCAAGAAGCAGATTGCCGCCAAGACCAGAACTGGCCGGCTTCTGCAGCTCCGTGCGGAGTAATTTGAACACGCGCGTCAGAGTCCGTTGACGCGGAGGGGTTTGCCGATCGTTCCGGCATTGTTGATGCATCTTAGCGCATCCTCTTTCCGCATCGGCCGACCATAAAGATAACCCTGGCCTTCCTGGCAGCCGATTTCGCGCAGGACACTTTCTTGTTCGAGGCCCTCGATCCCTTCGGCCACCGTCCGCAAGCCCATTTCCTTGCTCATCGCGACGAGTGCGCGGGTAATGGCCGCGTCCGAAGTGCGCGTGCGAATGTCGCGGATGAAGCCACGGTCGATCTTGAGGGTGGTCAGCGGGTAGCGCTGCAACGAACTCAGCGATGCAAATCCGGTCCCGAAATCGTCAAAAGCGACGCCGACACCGATATCGCGGATCGCCTTGAGAGCCTGCACACTCGCGTCCGCATCGTTCAACGCCACCTCTTCGGTGATCTCCAGTTCGAGACACTCAGGTGCTGCATTGTGGCGTTCCAGCGCATCGCTCACACGGTCGCAGAGATGTGGCGACCGGAACTGTTGTGGGAAAAGATTGACGGCTATCCGGTATCGACCGTCCTGCCGATTGAGGTCTGCCGTCATCTGGCAGGCCTCTTCGATGGTCCACCAGCCGATATCGCTTGCCAATGAGCTTTGCTCCAGGGCCGGCAGGAACGCGCCGGGCAAGAGGAGACCGAGATCGGGATGGTTCCACCGGATCAGCGCTTCGAACCCGACCACGTTGCGCGTGCTCAAATCCACCTGTGGCTGATAATACATTTCGAGTTCATTTCTTTGCAACGCGCGGCGCAGCCGGTCACGCATGTCGCGTTTGGCCTGGCTCTCGCTGCGCATGGATGTCTCGAAGAAGCGATAGGCACGACCGCCCGCCGCCTTGGCGCGGTAGAGGGCAAAATCGGCCGAGGCCAGCAATTCTTCGGCCTCACGTCCATGCGCGGGCGCAAGCGCGATGCCGATGCTCGCCCCCAGTTCCAGCTCCAGACCACCAAGGCTGAAAGGCTTGCGAAAGGCGTCGAGGATCCGCGTCGCCTCCTTTTGTGCAATGAGCGTATCACCACTGTCGGGGAAGAGCACCGCAAACTCGTCGCCGCCGAGGCGTCCAATCACCGTTTTCTCGCCGAGCAGATAGGGCAGGCGCACCCCGACCGCTTGCAGGAGGCTGTCACCGACGAGATGGCCATGTGTATCATTGATATCCTTGAAGCCATCAAGATCCATCATCAGGAGCGTGCAGGCCGCACCCGACGACAGCTTTTCAGCAAGAACCGTCATGAATTCGTGCCTGTTGTGCAGGCCGGTTAGCGTGTCATGCGAAGCAAGCCGCATCAATCGCGCGTCGCGCTCGCGCCGCTCCGAGATGTCACGAATGGTGGCCCCGGCCCAGAACTCGCCCTCTGAAGTCCACATGGAAAGCGTGATCTCGATCGGAAACTCCGTTCCATCGCTCTTCAGCGCGAACACTTCCACGGGTTTCCCTGCGAGTCCCGGCTTGGCGCCCGCTGCAGCATTGGCCATGCCGGCGGTATGGGCGCCGCGCATGCGCTCTGGGATGATCATCGTGATTGGTCGGCCATGAACCCTTTCGGCTTCGTAACCGAACATGGCGCAGAAGGCGGCATTGGCGAAGCGGATATCGCCTCGGCTGTCGACCACGATGAGCGCGAGATTCATAGCCGCAGCAAAATCATGGGCCATGCGAGCAGTCGGAGGGAGATCCATTGCAACAGTCCCGCGTTGTTTCGGAAATGCTATCGGATCGATATTAGCAGGTCGTAAAGTGTTCGTCCAAGATCGGCACAGAGCGGACATCTTGGCCAGGGCGGCAGAGTAGCAGATGACGAGCGACAACAATCCGAACAACATCCGGGGCTATGCGCTTTCAGCGAGACCATTGCAGTCATGCGACCTCAGCACCTGAACGTGCCATTTCCTGTGCCCCGTGTCGCAGCGGGGCTGGCATGGGCGCCGCGCCCGTTATAGGACTGCTGTCATCCCCGAAGCAGCACGGAACCTCACGCTGTGGCAGTCTATACCGATATCAACGAAGTCGACCTCAAGGCCTTTCTGGCGCAGTATGATGCAGGCGAACTGCTCTCTTACAAGGGCATCGCGGAAGGCGTGGAGAACTCCAACTTCCTGCTGCACACCTCGAAGTTTCCGCTGATCCTGACGCTTTACGAGAAACGGGTCGAAAAGTCCGACCTGCCATTTTTCCTCGGCCTGATGCATCACCTCTCGGAGCGCGGCCTGAACTGCCCGCTGCCGCTGCCGCGCGAGGACGGCGAACTGCTCGGCGAACTCTCGGGCCGCCCGGCCGCTCTCATCTCCTTCCTGGAAGGCATGTGGCTGAGAAAGCCCGATGCGCAGCACTGCCGTGAAGTGGGAGCAGCCCTTGCCAGGATGCACATCGCAGGCGAAGGTTTCGAACTCACGCGTCCCAATGCCCTGTCGATCGAAGGCTGGCAGGTGCTCTGGGCTAAATCCGAGGCGCGTGCCGATGAGGTGGAGGAGGGGCTGGAGGCCGAGATCGGCGCCGAGCTGGATTTCCTTTCGACCCATTGGCCGAAGGACCTGCCGGCCGGCGTCATCCATGCCGACCTGTTCCCGGACAATGTCTTCTTCCTCGGCGACACCCTGTCGGGCCTGATCGACTTCTATTTCGCCTGCAACGATCTCCTGGTCTACGACCTCTCGATCTGCCTCAATTCCTGGTGCTTCGAGAAGGACGGTGCCTATAACATCACCAAGGGCAAGGCGATGATCGAGGGCTACCAGTCGGTGCGTCCGCTCTCTGCCGACGAGATCGAGGCCCTGCCGATCCTCTGCCGTGGTTCTGCCTTGCGCTTCTTCCTTACCCGCCTTTACGACTGGCTGACGACGCCGGCAGGCGCCCTGGTGGTCAAGAAGGACCCTCTTGAGTATCTCAAGAAACTGCGCTTCCACCGCGCCGTCACCAATGCCTCCGAATACGGACTGATTGCATGAAACATGTCGAGATCTACACAGACGGCGCCTGTTCGGGAAATCCGGGCCCCGGCGGCTGGGGCGCTGTGCTGCGCTATGGTGAGGTGGAAAAGGAGCTTTCGGGCGGCGAGGCGGATACCACCAACAACCGGATGGAGTTGCTGGCCACGATCACCGCACTCAATGCGCTGAAAGACGCCTGCGAAGTCGACCTCTACACCGACAGCAAATATGTCATGGACGGCATCTCCAAGTGGATCTTCGGCTGGAAGAAGAACGGCTGGAAGACGGCCGACAAGAAGCCGGTGAAGAATGGCGAACTCTGGCAGGCACTCGACGTCGCCAATCAGCGCCACAAGGTCAAGTGGCACTGGGTCAAGGGCCATGCCGGTCATCCGGAAAATGAACGCGCCGACGAACTGGCGCGCAAGGGCATGGAGCCGTTCAAGAAATCGGGCGGCTTTCCCAAGTCCCTCATGGTGAAGTGAGCTGAGTGGGAAAGGGCAGGGCGCGTCCTCATCCCCTTGCCCTTTCGCTCGTTGCCCCTATGCTCCGGTCAAAACACCATCACGGGAGACATCCATGATCCAGCACTGCGTGTTCTTGCGCTTCAAAGCCGCTGTTCAGGAGGCCGAGAAGCAGGCGATCTATGCGGCCATTTCCGATCTGAAGGACGTGGTACCAGGCATGCTGGAGGTGAAGGCCGGGGCGAATGTCTCGCCGGAAGGGCTGGCAAGCGGCTACAATGACGGCTTCATCGTCACATTCGAGGACGAGATGGTCCGCGACTATTACCTGAAGCATCCGAAGCATGTCGAAGTCGGCGAACGCATCGTCGGCGCAACCGACGGCGGCCTAGCCGGCATCCTCGTCTTCGATCTGGCGCACTGACGCTTCCGGAAACGAGAGGAGGCCCGGTTTCCCGAGCCTCTTCAGTTCTAAGAATCTCTTGGTAGCTCAGGCGCTGAGCTGCTCGATCATCGTCGCGGCCGAGGAGACCGTTGCCTGGCCCGGGTTCTCCTCGATGTTGAGGCTCTTCAGAACGCCGTCTTCGACCAGCATCGAATAGCGCTTGGAGCGTACCCCGAGCCCGCCGCCCGACAGGTCGATGTCGAGGCCCAGCGCCTTGGTGAAAGAGGCATCCCAGTCGGCGAGGAAATGGATCTTGCCCTGGCCACCCGAATGCTGCGCCCAGGCGCCCATGACATGCCAGTCGTTGACAGAGACGACGGCGATGTCGTCGACGCCACGCGCCATCAGCGCATCACGGTTTTCCAGGTAACCCGGCAGGTGGTTCAGCGTGCAGGTGGGAGTAAACGCGCCCGGAACGGCGAAGACGACGACCTTCTTGCCCGCAAACAACTGTTCCGTGGTGATCTCCACCGGACCATCGGCGGTCTTTTCCTTGAAGGTGGCCTGGGGCAGCTTGTCGCCAATGGCAATGGTCATGAAATCGTCCTCGCTTGGTTGCTCCATCCAGAACCCCTCCGAATGGCAATCGAGGCGAATATAGGAATGGGTCAATCAAAGGCAAGCGTGGTTTCCATGGCCCTGTCGCCGCTGACCACGAGAATTCCCCACTGCTTGCCGGCGATCTTGTATTTCTTCGGCAGCTTGCCGATCGGCAATGTCAGAACCGTCTCGCCATCGGCGCCTCGAGAGGCGACGGAATCGACGAAGACATGGCCGCTCGGCCCGCTGACAAAGGCCTTCGGCTTGTCGGCATTGGCAGGCATCTTGAGCCGCACGACGAGCTCTCGGTGATCAGCTCCGAGTTGGTGGTCGATGACATGAAACTCGGGCGAGGGGCCGGGCGGCACTTGAGCTTGGGCGGAGCGGACAAGTGCTGTTTCGACGGCATTGGCGATCCCGTCGTCGTCCGGCGGCACGCTGAGATCGGCCTGGAAGGGGATGCAGATATTCTGGCAGACCCCAACAAAGGCGCTCAGCGTCACACCGGTGTCATCGGGCGCGTTCTTGAGGGTGATCGGCAGGGTCACCGGATGGTCATAGCCGACATCGGTCATCTCGTCGTTTGAGAGAACCTTGGGCACGGGAAAGCCGATCCGCTCCACGGTGTAGGCGGCGCCCGGCGCTGGCGTGATTGCGGGCGGAATGCCGACATCGCCGGGCTCCTTCCAATAGGTGATCCAGCCCGGTTTGGGCTCGATCACGAGCGCGCCGTGTCGCGTCCCGTCTGCACCCTGGGGCAAGAGGATCAGCCGCATCCGTCCGCCTTCGTTCACCGCCCAGTCGCTGCTCGCCGCCAGCACTGGTATGGCGGGCACGACTGAAAACAGCCCCATGGCTGCCACAACCATCCATGCGCGGCGGCTGCGGAAAAACCTTGGGAGAGTGGAACAAGACATCGCTGGGTTCATTTTGGAGATCATGTCTCCGGCTCTAGAAGATCGTTGTTGGCTTGGCCAGTCACGCTTGCTTCATGCTCATCATTTTGGGTTGATCGGGACTTGCTTCTGGCCCATCTTGAATGGGAGACTACATCTGAACCACGCGTGAAGCCGATTGCCGACAAGGCGAACCAAGGAGGCGGGCATGGCATTGTCGTCGAAAACCGATCTGAGAGAACGCGGCTTCCTGGATGGACAGCTGCTGATTGCCATGCCGGGCATGCCCGACGGCAATTTCGCCCGCGCGGTCGTCTATATCTGCGCCCATTCCGATGCCGGCGCCATGGGCTTCATCATCAACCGCTCGCAATCGGTGACGTTTGCGGATCTCCTCCTGCACCTGGAGCTGATCGACCGCAACGACGCGATCATGCTGCCCGATCACGCCCGCCATTTTCCGATCCAGTGCGGCGGCCCCGTCGAGCAGAACCGTGGCTTCGTGCTGCATTCCGACGACTATCTTTCAGACAGCTCCATTCCCGTCAGCGACGACATCTCGCTCACCGCCACCCTCGATATCGTCCGCGCTATTTCGGACGGTCGCGGTCCGCGCCACGCCACCATGCTGCTCGGCTATGCTGGCTGGGGTCCGGGCCAGCTGGAAGAGGAGATCGCCCAGAACGGCTGGCTGCACTGTGCGGCCACCGAAAGCCTGATCTTCGACCGCAGCCTGGATAACAAATATGACCGGGCCCTAGGGCTGATGGGCATCAATCCCGCGATGCTGTCGATGGAGGCGGGGCACGCTTGAGGGGGCAAATCCTCTGGTTGCATTCTTTCCGCTTGCAAGCTGCGTGATCGCAGTCATTCTCTTGGTACCAGGCCGCCGGGTCTGGCCCAATCGAGACCCATCCCATGCCCTCCATCGATATCCTCATCGCCTTCTTCGTCACCACCGCCGTCTTCGCCTTCATTCCCGGGCCGGCCATGCTCTATGTCGCGGCCCGCACGCTGGCTGCGGATCTCCGCGCGGGCCTGATGGCGACGCTTGGTATTCATGTTGGATGTTACGTGCATGTGGTGGCCGCCGCCGCAGGCCTGTCCATCCTTTTCCACCTGGTCCCCACGCTCTATCTGGCGGTGAAGCTCGCTGGCGCTGCTTATCTGATCTATCTCGGTGTCCGCATGTTCCGTGCCGCCCGCGCGGCTGGTGGCATGAGCAGCGCAATGCCGCCCGCAAAATCAGCAGGCCGTGCTTTCCTCGAAAGCATGCTGGTCGAGGTGCTCAATCCAAAGACGGCGATCTTCTTCCTGGCCTTCCTGCCGCAGTTCATTGATGCGACGGCAGGCTTTCCAGTCTGGCTGCAGTTCCTGATCCTCGGCACGGCCGTCAATGCGATGTTCACCATCGCCGATATTGTCTGCGTCCTGGCGGCTGGCGCGATCACAGCGCGTCTATCGCGGGTCTCGGCGCTGCAGCGGAATCTGCAAAGGGCAGGGGGCGCGATCCTCGTCGGGCTGGGCCTCCAGGTCGCCTTCCAACGCACTTGAGGCCCTTCCGCCTCACGCCCGCTTCATCAGCGGAAACCGTTCCTTGAGCAACCTGAGCACCGATTCCGAACCCAGCGGCGGGCCGAACAGATAGCTCTGGCCGTAGTCGCAACCCATCATCGCAAGGTCGGCTGCATCCTGGTCGGTCTGGATACCCTCGGCCACCACCTGCATGTCGAGCCCGCGGGCCATTGAGACGACGGAGCGCAGAAGCACGGACTTCTTGTCCGACTGGTCGCAGACCAGCGCCTTGTCGAGCTTGATCGTGTCGAAGGGGAAGCGGGTGAGATAGGCGAGCGAGGAATAGCCGGTGCCGAAATCGTCGAGCGCCAGGCTGATACCGGTGTCCTTCAGCTTTTCCAGCATCAGGCGCGCCTGTTCTGGATTTTCCATCACGACGCTTTCGGTGAGTTCCAGCTTGATCCGCTTTGGATCGCACTGGGTCTTTACCAGCATGGCGCGGATGTCGTTGTAGATCTCGCTCGAAATCAGCTGGGCCGAGGAGAGGTTGACCGAAACGAAGATCGGCAGTTCGCCGGTCTGGCGTTCCCAGTCCATCAGGTCGGTGGATGAGCGCTCCAGCGCGAACATGCCGAGCGGCTCGATCAGGTCGGACATCTCCGCGATCGGGATAAACTCCGTCGGCGAGATATTGCCCCGCTTCGGATGATCCCAGCGCATCAGCGCCTCGAAACCAGCGATCTCGCCATTGGAGAGATTGACGATCGGCTGATAGGCCATCGACAGCTCCTTGCGCTCGATGGCGCGGCGGAGATCCGTTTCGAGTTGCAGGCGGTCGGTGCTGACGGTGCGGAAGGCCGGACGGAAGGGCTCGACGCGGTTGCCACCGGAACGTTTCGCCCGGTACATGGCGAGTTCCGCATCGGCGAGTAGGCTCGCGGCACTTTCCTGCTGGTCGACCCAGGAGACAAGGCCGATCGAGGCCGTCAGGCTGATTTCACGATTGGCGAAGTTGAGCGGCACCATGATCGCCTTGGAGACGGCATCGGCAAAGTCGGCGATCTTGGCCGGATCCTTTTCCGATACCAGGATCAGCCCGAATTCGTCGCCGGAAAGCCGCGCCAGCGTATCCTGGGGCTTCAGGAGGCGGCGAAGGCGGCGGGTTATCGCGATCAGGATATTGTCGCCGGCGGCGATGCCAAGCGCGTCATTGACCTGCTTATAGCGGTCGATATCGATCGCAAGCACGGTCGGGCGCACGCTGTCGGAAGTCGAGGCGAGCGACAGGATCGCCTGCAGCCGGTCGAGGAAGACTTCACGGTTCGGCAGGCCCGTCAGGTTGTCATGCATGGCATCGACCAGCAGCCGGTCGATCGAGTTCTTCTGCTCGGTGACGTCGATGATCGTGCCGACACAGCGGATGACTTCGCCATTCGAGCCGAGCACCGGCCGGGCGCGGATCTTCAGCCAGTGGAAATGCCCGTCTTCGGCGCGAATTCGGAATTCGTGGCTGAGGCGGCCCTTGCGATGTTCGAGCAGCACGTCGAGCGTTGCGCGGAAGCGGTCGCGATCGTCGGGATGCAGGCGTGGCAGCCAGTTACGCGCAGGACCATGCATGGTGCCGGGCGACAGGCCAAGACGGAGCGACACGTCCGGGCTCGTCACCACGCGGTCGCGCGCCACGTCCCAGTCCCAGACGGTGTCGCCGGAGCCGGTGAGTGCCAGAGACTGGCGCTCGAGATCGGAGAACAGGCCCTGCTGATAGGCGCCGCCGGCAAATGCATGCTGCATGACCGTAAATCCGATCAGGAGGACGATGAGAACCAGACCCCCGCCAAGCGCCGGCTGAATGATGTCATTGTCCAGCTGGCCGGTCACGGTCAGCCAGCCGGCGAAGAGCCATACGAGGATCAGGGCCCAGGTCGGCACCAGAAGCACGGCACGGTCATAGCGGTTGAAGCCAAGATAGATGATCAGACCGATGCCGACCACGCCCGTCAGCGCGAAGGAAACGCGCGCAATGCCGGCCGCAATCGACGGGTCGAAGATCGCCACGCCGAAGAGCACGGTGAGCCCGAGCATCCAGGCAAGCGTCGCATAGCCCAGATGCACGTGCCAGCGATTGAGGTTGAGATAGGTAAAGAGGAAGATGACCAGCGATGAGGCAAGCGCCACTTCCGCCCCCGCACGCCATATTCGGATGTCGGAGGAGGTGAGCGAGATCAGCTTTTCGAGGAAGCCGAAGTCGACGCAGATATAGGCGAGCACCGCCCAGGCAAGCGCTGCCGCGGCCGGCAGCATCGACGTTCCCTTGACGACGAAGAGGATGGTGAGGAACACGGCAAGCAGGCCGGCAATGCCAAGCACGATACCACGATAGAGCGTGAACGCGTTTACCGTGTCCTTGTAGGCGTCCGGCTCCCAGAGATAGATCTGCGGCAGTTCCGGCGTCGCGAGCTCGGCTACAAAGGTAATGACGGTGCCCGGGTTGAGCGTGATGCGGAAGACGTCGGCATCGGGGCTTGGCACGCGATCGAGCGCAAAGCCTTCCGACGGCGTGATCGCCATGATCCGCTGCGAACCGAGATCGGGCCAGAACATCTTGGAGCCTGAGAGACGGAAATGCGGCGCGACGATCACGCGCTCCAGCTGTTCTTCCGAGACATTGGCGAGCGCAAAGACCGCCCAGTCGCCCTGATGCCCCTCGGTGGACGAGCGGACCTCGATGCGTCGGCGGATCCCGTCGGCACCGGCTGCGGTCGAGACCTGAAAGGCCTCGCCCTGGTTCGTATAGATCTCGGTCGTGGCTGTGAGGTCGAGTGCGTTGTCGTCGCGCGCAATCTTCACCGGCTCGACAGCGAAAGCCGCCGATGCGGCAAGGCACAGATAGGCTGTCGTGAGCGCAGCAATCCAAAGGGCGGCGAGGCGAGGCACGGCGCGCGAAAGGGGTCGGATATTCGTCATGAGGGCGTCTTGCCGTTCCGCGCCTTATGGCCGCCGATCCGGGAATACAGCAGATGGTCGCGCCATTCCCCGTTGATTTTCAGATAGTCGCGCAAAAGACCTTCCCGCTCAAATCCCGCTTTTTCGAGTAGCCTCAGGCTGTTGACGTTGTCCGGAATACAGGCTGCTTCGATACGGTGCAACTCGAGCGGCCCGAAGATGTAGGGAATAGCCAGCTGAAGTGCGGCAAACATGTGGCCTTGGCCAGCATGACGTTGGCCCATCCAGTAGCCGATCATGCAGCTTTGTGCCGCTCCGCGGCGTATGAGACCGATGGTAAGCCCGCCCAGCAAGGTGTTCTCGGCCCGATCGAAGAGGAAGAATGGCACGGCCATGCCGGAGTGAAATTCCTGTTCATTACGCAGCACGCGCTGCCGAAACGCGCGCTCGGTCAGCTCGTCGGAGCGCCAGCTCGGCTCCCATGGCTGCAGAAAGGCGCGGCTTTCCCTGCGCAGCTGGTGCCATTGCTCGAAATCACGGAAGCGGGGCAGGCGAAGCAGATGTCGTTCGCTGGCGATCTCCGGCATATCCGGCTGCCGGGACAGAAACCGAAACACCGAGCGCGTCATCGTCAATCCCCAAGCGATGTCCGGCGGGATCCCCGCCGGTCGCAGTCTGTGCCGGCGGCCTTTAGCCGACGGCCTTGCGGATACCGGCAGGCTGTGTGGTCAGCGCGCCCTTGATATCGTCGAGCGGAACAAGATGGTCCATCGGGCCGATGGCCGAAAGCGTCGGAACCGTGTCGAAGAACAGGCGGCCTGCAAGGTCGGTCAGGCGTTCTGTGGTGATGCCGGCAAGCCGTTCCATCATCTCCTGGTTCGGAATGGTGCGTCCATAGAGCATCATCTGCCGGGCGATCTGGCCGGCACGAGCGGCCGGGCTCTCCTGGCCCATCAGAAGCTGGGCGCGGATCTGTGCCCGCGAGCGCTCGATCTCCTGCTGGTCGATGTGGTCGGATGCCTTGCGCAGCTCGTCAATGATGACGGGCACCAGTTCCGGCAGGTTCTCGCCGCCAGTCGCTGCATGAATGCCGAAGATGCCGGTATCGGAAAAGCCCCAGTGGAAGGCATAGACCGAATAGCACAGGCCACGGATCTCGCGCACTTCTTGGAAGAGGCGGGACGACATGCCGCCGCCGAGAATGTTGGCAAGGATCTGCGAGCAATAGAAGTCGCGCATGTGATAGGCCTTGCCCTCGAAACCGAGCAGGACCTGGGTATCCATCAGGTCGCGCTCTTCGCGCGACTCGCCACCGGTATAGTGAGCGGCATCCATCACCGGGGCCGCAGAGGGCGTCGTCGGCAGCGAGGCAAAGCGCTGCTCCACCTGCTTGACGAAGGCATCGTGGTCAACCTTGCCGGCGGCCACGACAAACATCCGGTCGGTCGTGTAGTTGCGCGAGAGATAGGCGCGGATCTGGTCGCTGGAGAAGGATTTGACCGTCTCCGGCGTGCCGAGAATGCTGCGGCCGATCGTCTGGCCGCGATAGGCCTGTTCGGAGAAACGGTCGAAGACAACGTCGTCTGGCGTATCGTCGGCTGCGCCGATTTCCTGCAGGATGACGTGTTTTTCGCGCTCCAGTTCCTCTTCGTCGAAGACGCTGTCGGTCAGGATGTCGGCGAGGATATCGACCGCGAGCGGAACATTGTCCTTCAGCACGCGGGCATAGTAGGAGGTCGTTTCCGTCGAGGTGGCGGCGTTCACTTCGCCGCCGACATTCTCGATCTGCTCGGCGATCTGCCGGGCCGTGCGCGTATTCGTACCCTTGAAGGCCATGTGCTCGAGCAGATGCGCAATGCCATGCTCGGCTTCGGTCTCGTTACGCGAGCCGGACTTGATCCAGGTGCCGAGAGCCACGCTTTCCAGATGGGGCATGTTCTCGGTTACGACAGTCAAACCCGATGGAAGCCGGGTGCACTCAACATTCATGGTCCGTCTTTCCGCGCTTCCTACCTGACTGCTCGCGCCTGTTTACTGATAAAGCCTTCGATGGCTTTCAGTTCCGCGGGCAGGACTTCGAAGCGCTCCTCCCTGTCCATCAGATCAGCAAGCCACGCCGGAAGCGCGGGGTCAATACCGGAGGCCGATTTTACTGCGGCGGGAAACTTGGCCGGGTGGGCGGTCGCCAGAACCACCATGGGGCTTTGCGGCTTTTCGAATTTTTTCGCGACATGGACGCCGACGGCCGTATGCGGATCGAGAAGATAGCCGGTCTCATCGAGAACGGCGCGGATCGTCTTCGCCACTTCCTTCTGCGTCGCACGACCGGCTCGGAAATCCTTGCGAATGAACTTCAGCGCTTCCGGTTGGATCTCGAAGGCGCCGGATTGCTTCAATCCCTCCATCGACGAACGGATTGCCGAGGCATCGCGGCCATAGGCCTCGAACAGCAGGCGTTCGAAATTCGACGAGATCTGGATATCCATCGACGGCGACGTGGTCGCCGAGACGCCCTTCATCTCGTAGCGGCCGGTTTTCATCGTGCGCGCCAAGATGTCGTTGTCGTTGGTCGCGATGACAAGCTTGTCGATCGGCAGGCCCATCTTCTTGGCGACGTAACCGGCAAAGATGTCGCCGAAATTGCCGGTAGGCACCGTGAAGGAGACCTTGCGGTCCGGCGCGCCGAGTGCCACGGCGGAGGTGAAGTAATAGACCACCTGCGCCATGATGCGGGCCCAGTTGATCGAGTTGACTCCCGAAAGACCGACGCGATCCCGGAACGGTACGTCGTTGAACATCGCCTTCACCAGATTCTGGCAGTCGTCGAAGTTCCCTTCGACGGCAATCGCATGCACGTTTTCGTCCTTCGATGAAGTCATCTGGCGTTGCTGTACCGGCGATACCTTGCCATGCGGGAAGAGGATGAAGATGTCGGTGCGCGCGCGGCCTGCAAAGGCGTCGATCGCAGCGCCACCCGTGTCGCCCGAGGTCGCGCCGACGATCGTCGCCCGTTCACCACGCTTTTCGAGAACATGGTCCATCAACCGGGCGAGCAACTGCATCGCCACGTCCTTGAAGGCGAGCGTCGTGCCATGGAAGAGCTCGAGCACGAAGGAATTCGGCCCGGTCTGTACGAGCGGCGCCACGGCCGGGTGCTTGAAGGTCGCGTAAGCCTCGTCGATCATTGCGCGGAAGGTGTCGGGTTCGATCTCGCCATTGGTGAAAGGCAGAAGCACCTCGAAGGCGACCTCTTCATAGGACTTGCCACGCAAGGACCGGATCGCTTTCTTCGACATCTGCGGCCACTCGCGAGGCACGTAGAGACCGCCGTCACGGGCAAGACCCGCCAGCAGTGCGTCACAAAAGCCGAGGCTCGGAGCCTCGCCGCGGGTCGAAACATATTCCACGTCGCTCATCCCTAAAGTTCAAGAATTCGGAGCCGAAGCCGCCGTCAAACCTATGGCGTTTCGGATAAAGAGGTTTGCCAATTTGCGCCAGCGCAACGGCGAGGATTTCGCAAGCCCGGCAGTCATGCATGCGCGCGCTGATGTGGAGACTCCTGCCGGCTCTCGAAGGTCCATCGAAAATTGAAGCAAATTGCCGGCTACCCAATCGATTTTTGTCGTGGCCGCTGGTATAGACCATCCGCGAGGGCGCTGAAAAGCCTCAAGTTTGACTGTTTTTCGGCCTTGGGCCGAGCATGCGGAAGGTGAAGTCTCGTGTCTGTAAACGTGTCGCGCGGTGTTGTCGCCGTTTCGCTGATGATGGTTCTTTCGGGCTGCAATGCCGGCGGTATCGGCAGTAGCATTGGCCTTTCGCCAGCGGAGCCAGGAAACGCGGCCGCAGCCGCAACGCAGCAGGCGGTCGTACAGGGCTTCTGCCCACAGATCTCGTTGCGTGACGGCACTGCCGCCTATCGCACCTATGCACGCGGCAAGGACGGCGATGCCGAACAGGTCATCTTCCAGGCCTCGCTCGCCGATACCACGCGGTCCTGCGCCCGTACGGACACGTCGTTGACGATCAATGCTCTCGTTCAGGGTCGCCTCGTCGCAGGCCCGCAGGGCAAGGCCGGCACGATCAATTTGCCGGTGCGCGTCACCGTTATCGATGGCGGTCAGGAAGTGTTCAACGAAGTCGAGCAGTATGCCGTTACACTTGCCGACGTGAACCAGCCGACACAGTTCATCTACAGCAAGGTAGCAACCGTTCCCGGCAACATCTCCGGCACGGCCCGTGTCTTCATCGGCTTCGAACAGCCGAAGAAGAAGTAAGTTTCCGAGGAACGCGCCGGATCTGAAGATCGGCGCCTATCCCCGCCGCGTCAGGGCCACCAGATAGCGGATTGCTTGCTCACTGGCATTGACGAACACGCAGTCGCTGGGCGCGCCGAGTTGCAGGCAGTCACCCGTCGAAAGCTGATGGCTGCGTGTGCCCTCGATGAAGTCAAGGCGACCTTCGAGTACGTAGATCTGCTGGTGCTGGAAGCTGAAGGCGGAAGCCGGGTAGGGCACCCGGACACCGGGCGGCAAAACCACCTCCAGAAGTTCGAGTTGGCCGCCATTCGCTGGGGAAAGCGTGCGCCTCGTATAGCCAGTATCCGGATCGGTCCAGAGCGGCTGCTCGTCACAGCGCGCCAGCCGATCCCCTTCGCGTTCGGCAAGTGCGAGAAGAACCGAGAGCGGCAGGCCGAAGGCGCCGGAGAGACGTCCGAGCACAGTCGCCGTCGGGCTCGCCTCGCAGCGCTCCACCTTGCTGATCATCGCCTTCGATACACCCGATCGCGCCGCGAGTTCTGCAAGCGACCAGCCACGCGTTTCCCGCTCTAGCCGGACGCGCTCGGCTATCGCCCGCGCTTGGCGATCCTCGTCTTGAACTTCGTTTCTCTGCACCGTGTTCTTCATCTCGGCCCTTGCCAAATTCCTCGGCTGCGTCTTCTATAGTGGACGGGAGCATACGATAGATGACGGCGCATCCACAAGTCGCCGCCTGTCAACAAAAGAGAGGGACGAATACGAGCATGGTACGCGAAATCCGTTTCAACGCCTTCGACATGAATTGCGTCGGTCATATCCAGCAGGGGCTTTGGAGCCACCCGCGCGATCGCTCGATGGAATACACAAGCCTCGCCTATTGGACGGATTATGCAAAACGTCTGGAGGCGGGCCTCTTCGACGGCATTTTCCTCGCCGACGTCGTTGGCATCTACGACGTTCTGAGCGGCACACCGGCGCCGGCGCTCCGCGGTGCCGTGCAGGTGCCGGTCAACGACCCCATGATGCTGGTCCCGGCCATGGCCGCGGCCACCCGCCATCTCGGCTTCGGCGTGACGGCTAATCTCACATACGAACAGCCCTTCCTCTTTGCCCGCCGCATGGCAACACTCGATCATCTGACCGGTGGCCGCATCGGTTGGAACATCGTGACCGGTTATCTCGACAGCGCCGCACGCGCCATTGGCCTCGATGGCCAGATGGCCCATGACGATCGCTACGATCTCGCCGACGAATACATGGAGGTGATCTACAAGCTTCTCGAAGGAAGCTGGGAGGACGGCGCTGTGGTGGCCGACAAGGCGGCGAAAGTCTATGCCGATCCGCAGCGTGTGCATCCCGTCCATCATCATGGACGCCAATACAAGGTCGATGCCTATCACCTCTCAGAACCCTCGCCGCAACGCACGCCGGTTCTCTATCAGGCCGGGTCCTCGCCGCGAGGCCGACAGTTCGCGGCAACCCACGCCGAATGTGTCTTCGTCAACGGTCAGAAGAAGGAGGGCGTGCGCGAGATCGTCTCCGACATCCGGGCGCGTGCCGAGGGCTTGGGACGGCATGGCGATGACATCAAGGTTTTCCTTGGTGCCACCATCGTCACCGGCCGCACCGAGAAGGAGGCTCGTGACAAGTTCGAGGACTATCGCCAATATGTCAGTTCGGAGGCCGCGCTCACCCATGCGGCCGCTTCCATGGGCATCGATTTCGACAAGTTCGACATGGACGAACCGGTCGAGACCGGCAAGAGCCAGGCGATCACCTCCAACATCAAGGCGATGGATCGCGCGGCGGGACCGCAATGGACGAAGCGCAAGCTGATCGAGCAGATGGTGCTCGGCAGCCGCCAGCCACCACTCGTCGCCTCCGCCGATCAGGTTGTCGACTGGCTGGTGGACTGGGTGGAAGACACAGGCGTCGACGGCTTCAATCTGTCGCGCACGGTCGTGCCGGAATGCTTCGACGACATCATCGAACTGGTCGTTCCCCGCCTGCAGGAGAAAGGTCTCTACAAGACCGAATACCGTGAAGGGCCACTGCGGCAAAAGCTCTTCGGCGCACCGCGCCTGAGCGACCGCCACGTGGCTTCGACCCATCGAAGCAAGGCTTGAGGCAGTTGTCCAAAGGTTGCAGATGATGCCTGGGCAGTGGTCCACGCAACTTGCCGACGGCGTTCCTGCAATGCTAGTTTCGAAACTTGACTAAAACGGTGCAGATGGCCTCTCGCCAATCTGACGCCGACAATCGAGGGGAGCGGGGCGCCCGATCGGGCGCCTGCTGTGGGAGGCCTTGTTGAAAATTGCCGTTTTGAGAAACCCCATTGCGGGTGGCCGAGCAGGCCAGAAGCAATGGGCTCCCTTGCTTGCAGCCTTCCGCCATCGTTTCCCGGATCTGGAAATCCATGAAAGCCGCTCCAGCGGGGACGCGAGGAGGCTCGCCTGCGAGCTTGCCGCGGGGCCTTGCGACGTCATTGTGGTGGCCGGCGGTGACGGCACGATCAGCGATGTCGTCGACGGAGTGCTGACCTCCACACGCCCCGAGATGCCGCTTGCCTTCCTGCCGATCGGCACGGGCTGCGATTTCATCCGGAACTTCAAACTCCCGAGCGATCCGGCTGCTCTCGCAGAGCACATCGCAAACGCCTCCATCCGAAAGATCGATGCCGGGCTGCTGGTCAGCCGCGATGCATCCGGAAACGAACAGCGTCGCCACTTTGCCAATATCGCCAGTGTCGGCATTTCCGGCGAAATCGTCGATGCTGTGAACGCGCCTGGACGCAGACGCATCTTGAACGGCCCCCTCCGCTTCACCGTGCATGCGGCACTCGCGATCCTGCGCTACCGTCCCTATGATTTCGAAGTGCTGATCGATGGCATGCAGGTGCATCAGGGGCAGTTGGCGATCGCAGCGATTGCCAATGGCGGCTGGTTCGGCGGCGGCATGCACATCACGCCGGATGCCGATGTCGCCGATGGCCTGTTCGATATCGCCGTCATGCGCGAGGAAAAGATCCTCGGCCTTCTGAATTTACTGGGACGCCTGCATTCCGCCGGCCATGTCGGTCATCCGCTCTTGAGTTTTCATAAAGGGCGCCGTGTCGAAGTGCGGCCACGCGATCCCCAGCGTTTCCCGGTGGAAATCGACGGCGAAATGCCGATCCGAGGCGGTTTCGTCGCGGAAATTTTGCCAGGCGCCCTGACCATCAGGACCTGAGCCAGGCGATCGTCATAAAACTAGAACGCGCCTTCCCACTCGGCCATGGCGGCGATCACCCCCGGCAGATCCTGCATGCGGGCAATCACGGTCTCCGCACCGGCATCCGTCAACCGGTCTGCATGCGAAGGATAGGTATGGGATGCACCGGTAAAGCCGATGACGCGCATGCCGGCTTCGCGCGCCGCATGCACGCCATGCACGGAATCCTCGATGACGATGCACTTCGAAGGGCTGACATTGAACTGCTTGGCACCATGCAGGAAGATATCCGGCTTCGGCTTGACCCTGTCAGCGCCGAGATCCTTCGCCGAATAGATATGCGGCGCGAAGAAATCCTTGAGGCCGACCTTGGTCAGCATCATGTCGAGACGGTGTGAGGAGGAATTGGAGCAGATGCAGCGCGGACCGGCGAGACGCGCCAGCGCATACTGCACGCCTTCGATCGCCTTCACCTCGCGGGCGAGCCTCTGGTCGAGCAGCTGTTCCGATTTGTCGATCAGGCTCGCCGACAGCGGAATGTCGATCTCCTTCTCGATCGACAGCAGGATGTTCTTCCAAGTCATGCCGGCGAAACGCTCGCCCATTTCCTCGACCGAGATCGGATAACCGGCCTCCGTCAGAAGCTTCGATTCGACCTTGGCCGCGATGATCTCGGAATCGACGAGCACGCCGTCGCAATCGAAAAGGGTGAGGTCGAAGCCGCTCATGGAAACATCCGTCCTGTGGTCGTGAAGAAGGCGGCTTCCTACACGATCGGTGAGGCAAGGACAATCTCACGCCGCGCATGGCAGATCTGCCGGCGGCTCCGGTTGCTCGGATCAGCTGCCGGCCATCGAAAGCAGCACGCCCTCGAAATCCTGGGGATAGCGCCTGAGCCCGCCCTCCTTCTCCATCATGTCCGCAAGCCAGACTCCGTCGGCTGCAAGGCGGACGGCTACAAGCCGCGGATCGCCATCGGTCTCGGAATGCCGCGCCATGCGCCCGTCGAGCCATGTTGACCAGAGCGAGCGCAGCGCCGGTTCCGAGACGATCGCAACCGAGAGTGCCGCCCAGAGGCTGCGCTCGCCAAGCATGCGGTCGGAAAAGCAGGCGCGCACATAGGCCCGCGTGAAGCGCCCTCGCGACGCTGGGTCATCCGCCAGAGTCCGGTCGATTTCCTGATCCATCTTGTCGAGAAGATCCTTAAAGACGGCGGCCAGCAGCGCCTGCTTGCTGTCGAAATGATGCAGCAGCCCACCTTTGGTCACGCCGGCCCGTTCGGCTACCGCCTGGATGGTGATCGCCGACGATCCCTGCTCGGCGGCAATTTGGGCCGCGCAGTCCAACAAAGCCCGGCGCACCTGCTCCGGCTGTTTTCTCCGGTGATGGGCGGAAAGCGTTTTGTCTCCGCGCGAGCGCGAGGCCGCCATCAGTGCGACACCGTGCTCGACAGCGTATTCATCACGATGACGCCAGCAACGATCAAGGCGATGCCCACAAGTGCTGGAAGATCCAGGCTCTGCTTGAGGTAGAACACGCTGATCAGAGCGGTCAGCACGATGCCGAGCCCACCCCACATCGCATAGGCGATACCAAGCGGCATGCCCTTCAGCGCCTGGGACAGAAGATAGAAGGAGGCGACATAGAACATCACCATGCCCGCCGTCGGTAGAAGCTTGGTGAACTGCGCCGATTTCTGCAGCAACGTCGTGCCGATGACTTCGAGCACGATGGCGGCAGCCAGCGCGCCATAGGCGGTGAGTGTGGGGTTCATGGGCGCAGCTCCGAAACAGATGTGCGGAAAACATACCGTACGGTTGGTTTCTTTTCAAGGCATTCGATATCTGCTGCTGAAGGTCTCAGTCGAGCAGCGGAAACCAGTTCAAAAACTGCCGCTCCCCCTCAGGCGAGAACCTGACGATCCTGCCGTCTTCGGCCCGTCGCGCAAGGCCGCGATCGAGAAAATGACTGAGCAGGGCAGCCCCGAGGCCTCCCGCGAGATGCGTCCGCCGTTCGCTCCAGTCGAGGCAGGCGCGACAAAGCGGTCGGCGCCTGGCGCGCAGCCTGCCGATGTCGAGGCCCCGAGTTTCGAGCAGCACCTCACCCTCTGTCGTCAGCGTGAGCGCCTCGTCCTCCGCCCGGATCACCCCTTGTGCGATGAGACTGTCGAGCATCCGCACGCCATAATCGCCGGCCAGATGGTCGTAGCAGATCCGGGCTTTTCGCAGTTCCGGCTCCTTCGGTCCGGTGCGATGACGCAGATGTCCGCGCGTCGCCGAAAAACTCATCAGGCCTTCGATCATTTCGCCGACTTGACCATCGGCGAGCGCGAAATAGCGGTGCCGCCCCTGCTTGCGCTGGGCAAGCAGCCCGCCCTCTTCGAGCTTGGACAAATGCGAACTCGCCGTCTGCAGCGTAACACCCGCAGCGCCCGCCAATTCCGTCGCCGTCAGCGCCTTGCCGCCGAGCAGCGCCAAGAGCATGTTCGAACGCGCGGGATCGCCGATCAGCGAGGCGATGCGCGCGATATCAGGACCTTCCGCCATGTGATTGTCTCCCGGTTCCGAAGTGCAGTCTGCCTCGCCAGTGTAGCCAATGCTTCGATCCCGGTCGAACTGTTGAAGGTGAGGTATCGGGTAAAACTTCGATCCCGATCGAAGCATCCCACCCTTCGTTCATGGCAAACCCGCCTCGCAACAAACGAGGAGCCACCCATGATCACCTGCATCATCCGCTACCGCATCGACCCCTTCGGTCGCGACGATTTCGCGACTTACGCCCGCAACTGGGGCGAGGCGATACCGCGCTGCGGTGCCGATCTCGTCGGCTATTTCGCCCCGCATGAGGGCTCGGCAACGACCGCCTACGGCATCTACCACATCGAGAATCTGGCGGCCTACGAGGCCTATCGCGCAAGGCTTGCGGCCGATCCGCTCGGCAAGGCGAACTATGAATTCGCCAGAAACGCCCGCTTCATCCTGGAGGAGGATCGCCTCTTCCTGAAGAACGTCTCCAACCCCGCATCTTCAAAAGCCCAGTCATGATCGCCGTCATCTTCGAGGTGGTGCCATTTGTCGGTGAACGCCACCGCTATTTCGATCTCGCGGGAGACCTACGCGCCCACCTGGAGGCGACCGACGGGTTCCTCTCCGTCGAGCGCTTCGAGAGCCTGTCAATCCGTGGCAAGCTCTTGTCGCTCTCCTTCTGGCGCGACGAAGAGGCCGTCCGCCGCTGGCGCGAGACGGAAGAACACCGCGCTGCCCAGTCCGCCGGCCGAGGCGGTGTCTTCGTCGCCTACCGCCTCCGCGTCGCCGAAGTGCTCCGCGACTACGGCCTTGAGGATCGTGCCGAGGCCCCGGAGGACAGCCGCGCCCGGCATGGGTGAGGTGGGGGTTGGGAGAGCGCCACAATCCCTCTCCCTCGACAAGCCGGCAGCCGCTGACTATGCAGATACCCATGCCGAAAAAGCCCCAAGATTCTCCCGAGGATACGATTGCGAGCCGCATCAGCCGCGCGCTGGCGGAGCGTATCATTCATGGCGAACTGGTGCCCGGATCGCGCCTTGCCCAGGATCATATCGCCGAGGAATTCGGCGCAAGCCATGTGCCGGTGCGCGAGGCCTTTCGCCGTCTGGAAGCGCAGGGCCTCGTCGTCAGCATTCCCCGTCGGGGCGTGCGGGTCGCAAGCTTTGATCTCAAACAGGTGCGCGAAGTCGCCGAGATGCGCGCAGCACTTGAGGTGCTCGCACTCCGCCACGCGGCCCCCAACCTGACGCCGGAGGTGCTGGCCGCCGCCGAACAGGCCGCAGCCGACGCGGATGACGCCAAGGATGTTCGCAGCTGGGAGGAGGCGAACCGCCGCTTCCACCGTTTGATCGTCTCGACCTGCGGCATGCCGCGCCTGCTGTCCGTCATCGACGACCTCCACGCCGTCTCCGCCCGCTTCCTCTTCGTCGCCTGGCGCGCCACCTGGGAAGCCCGCACCGACCACGATCACCGCGCCATTCTCGAAGCGCTGAAGTCTGGCGATGCCGCCGAGGCCGCCCGCATTCTCGAGCGCCACGTCCAATGGATCGGCCGCGCGCCCATGCCGGCTCCGGGCCGTGCCGAAACCGAAGGCTTTGCGATCGTCGGGTGAGCGTCGCCGACCGGCTCCGCCGCACTCCACTTCCCCCTTGAGGGATGAGGGGGGGAGGTCGCCGCAAAGCGGCGGGTGGGGGGCGCTCGCCGACCTGTCCGACTTCCGCCACGGGCCGCTTTTGGAAGCCGAGAAATCACCTCCGCCATTGATCCCGGCCAGCGTCGCTGTCACCCCACCCCGGACCTGCAGTCCGACCCTGCCCCTCAACGGGAGGGTGTTGGCAGCGCCTAGTACACGCCAGCCCTCATCCTGAGGCGGGAGCCAGGAGGACGAGGGCGTATGGATCCCGCGTGGCCTCGCCCTTCGAGGCCTGCTGGCGCAGGCCCTTCAGGGTGAGGGTTCGAGTGCTCCGCCCGTTGAACGTCACTTGCGCCTGCTGCTGGGAGAGGACCCTTGCTCCGCCCGCGGGGAAAGCCGAACTATCCCGCGGGGAAGGCCTGAAAGCCAACCGCGCGTGCCTCCCTCTCCCCGCTGGCGGGGAGAGGGTAGGGTGAGGGGCTGGAGTGGAACTCCCAACATAGAATTATAGATAAAATGTGTGGCGCACTTAGGCTGCGCCGACAGCCCCCGCCTCGTTCGCGCTAATCCGCTCAAGATTCGTGATTTGCGCACCTTGGCATCCTCCGTTTCCATAGATAAAAGATTCGTCGCCAATTAAAATTATCTATAAAATGGAGATTGACCATGACGTCCATTCTGGCACCCGCCGCTCGCGGTTTCGATCCGCTCGGCATTTCAGGCCGTTCGCTTCCCGTGCAGGCCGCTCTTCTTCTCTTCGGCACCGGCGTGCTGGCGCTCGCTTCGCAGATCTCGGTGCCCATGGTGCCGGTGCCGATCACCATGCAGACCTTCGCCATCACCATGATCGGCGTACTCTACGGCTGGCGCCTGGGTGCGCTGACCGTGCTTGCCTGGCTCGGCGAGGCGATGATGGGTCTGCCAGTGTTGGCGGGTGGCAGCGGCGGGTTGGCCCCCTTTGTCGGTCCGACGGCCGGCTACCTCGTCTCCTTCCCGATCATCGCAGCACTGGCCGGTTACCTCGCGAACAAGGGCTGGACGGGCAGCCATGTGGTCAAGAGCTTCCTCGCCCATCTCTGCGCCAACATCCTCTGCCTTGTCATCGGCGGTGCCTGGCTTGCCACTCTGATCGGTGCCGAAAAGGGCTTGGCTCTCGGCGTCACACCCTTCATTCTGGGTGCCGTCTTGAAATCTGCGCTCGCCGCTGCGCTGCTCATGGCACTTGCCCGCCGCAACACGCAGCCGCTCGACCTCTGAGCTATCGACTACCGACTGAAACACGCATGACCGTCCGGCTCCGCGCCCACCATCTGCTCTGCATGCTGACCTATGTCGGCAAGGGCTATTCTCCCGCCTTCGTCGAGAACTACGAGGTCATTGCCGCAAGGCTATCGGCCGGTGAGGAGATCGAGCTGGTGGCGGGGCCGGACGATATCTGCGGTCCGCTCATTGCGGACCCCGAGGCCCATTGCCATGGTGCAACCGTCATCGAACGGGACCGCGAAGCGGCAGATGCCGTCGCCCGGCTGATGGGCAGCCCGCTTCCACCAGGCACCCGTATCACCCCGACATCGGCCCTGATCAAGCAGCTCCGAGCCAACTTTGCCACGGGTGAGATCCGTACCGCCTGTTCCGGCTGCGAATGGTCCGGCCTTTGCGACAGCGTGGCCGAGGGCGGCTATCTCGGTACCCGCTTCGATCCCGTGGATCAGGATGCTCGCAAGCGGCCGAGAGGGTTCAAGATCACGGCTCGATGAACTGAAGGAAATACTGTCCTTCCACGGCATTTCCAGCCAGGGTCTTTAGTTCCTCGGACCGTGTCGCATTGCCGAGCTTCTGCTGGATGACACTGCGCTTCGCGAGATAGGGAGCCCAGTCTTCGGCAGTCTCCGTTGCCTTCTCCAGCAGGGCGTCAGCCTCGGAAAACTTGCCTTCTGCGGCCATCAGAGTGGCCCGGCTGTCGAGTACGATGGCATCGTCCGGCAAGAGAGCAGAGGCGCGGTCGATGAGATCGGCCACGTCCGCTTTCGGCGCACCAACGAGTAGCCCCAGCTGCCCCTTGAGCGCCAGCGCTTGCGCGCGCAACTCGTTGTCCGTCCCCGCAGCCATTGTGTCCAGCATCTGGCGAAGCCTGTCCGCCGCCTGCAGATCCCCGTCCCAGCGGGCGATCTCGATCAGCGCCAGATAGATCCCGGCCCAGCCTTGGCCGAGATCATAGCCTCTCTTCAGATGCACGGAAGCGGCAATCGGGTCCACCGGCAGTCCGTACTGACCGTTCAGATAGGCATAGCCGAGGTCCGCGCTGCCAAGTCCATCACTGAGTGACGCAGCCTGAAGCAAGGCGGTGACCAAGGGCTTTGGATCGTCTCCATCCTTGTAGAGCTCCGCCAGCGCCATGGCCTTTCGGCCGAGGGCCGATGTATGGTCACGCGCAATCGCCTGCTCATAAAGTTCAAGTGCCTTCTGCAGATCCTGCTCGACGCCCAAGCCGAGGCGGTAGAGATCGCCCAGATTGGACATGCCCACGGCCCAGCCGTCATCGGCCGCCTGCTTGTAAAGCTCGGCCGCCTTGTTCAGGTCGGCGGGTACCCCCATGCCGACATCGTAGATCAAGCCGAGTTCGACGGCGGCGAGCGTGTAGCCCTTGCTGACTGCTTCCTCCAGAAGCGTTTTCGCGCGCTCATAGTTCTGCAGTTTCACCTCGGTGCGGGCGAGCTGAAACGCAAGCCGCGCCATGTCGGGGTTCTCACGATAGGCGGCCTCGCAGGCGGGTTTCGCCTTTCCGGGGTCCAGATCCTGGAACTTTACGCCCGCCCGGCCGGCAGTGGTTCCCGTGTCGTTGTTGCTGGCGGCATAGCGGTCGCAGTCGAGAACCGATTGTGTTTCGGCCTGCGCCGAGGAGAACAGCAGCAAAGAGAGCGCGGCAGAGCCAACAAGTCGACGGATAGAAATCTGGACCATGCGCATTCGAACCCCTTCGTCATCCAAGCCAGGTAGTGCAGGGAGATCACAGGAGAGGAGCATTCCCGTCAACCAGCGCGAGCGGCCAAAACTGGAGGTATCCCACCGCGGGACAGGAAGAAAAAAGTTATTGCGGTACAGTGATTTACTCGCCTGCACTGGTTTCCGGTCAGGCCATGGGGCGTTGAGCCTAGGCAGTCCGGCGGTGCTGACGCTCGACCTCACGAACATACGTCGTGACAGCTTGCTCCATCCATGGGAATTTTGCCTGACGGAGGCCGTTCGATGATCACCCTTGATATGTTGCGCCAGATCATCCTCGCTTTGCCGACCACGGAGGAGACCACCTCCTGGGGTGCCGTGTCCTTCAAGGTCAATGGCAAGGCCATGCTGTTCTGGAACCCGCCCCACGACTGCCCGGTCTTCAAGGTCCCCTTTGAAGAGCGCGACCACCTGATCGAGATGGACCCCGATACCTTTTTCACCACCGACCATCATCGGCCCTATCCGATGGTGCTCGCCCGCCCCGGTCGCCTCGATATTGAATGGGCGCGCGAAAACCTCACCCGCGTCTGGCGGGCGCAGGCGAAGAAGGCGGTGGTGAAGGCCTGGGATGCGGAGCGCTAATGGACCCCTTCTCCCCGGCGGGGAGAAGAGGGAGCATCCCGCCCCCGCACAAAATTTCATCCCGTCTTCACCCTTCAGTAACCAACTTCGGTAACCATAAGCCTCACATCCCGTGCTGCGTCAGCGTAAGAGTGAGTAACCGATGGCTTCTGTATTCCCGATTGCCGAACTCCGCCGTTCGTCCGACCCGCTGGCCTGGGTCGACAGCATCATCAAGGGCGATTGCGTTTCCGCCCTCGAAGCCCTTCCCGACAAATCCGTCGACGTCATCTTCGCCGATCCGCCGTATAACCTGCAGCTTGGTGGTGCCCTTCATCGTCCCGACCAGTCGCTCGTCGATGCCTGCGACGACGAATGGGACCAGTTCGCCTCCTTCGAAGCCTATGATGCCTTCACCCGCGCCTGGCTCTTAGCCTGCCGCCGCGTGCTGAAGCCGACCGGCACGATCTGGGTGATCGGCTCCTATCACAACATCTTCCGCGTTGGCGCGACGTTGCAGGATCTCAACTTCTGGATCCTCAACGACATCGTCTGGCGCAAGACCAACCCGATGCCGAACTTCAAGGGCCGCCGTTTCCAGAACGCCCATGAAACCATGATCTGGGCCTCGCCCGATCCGAAGGCCAAGGGTTACACCTTCAATTACGATGCGCTGAAGGCGTCGAATGACGACGTCCAGATGCGCTCCGACTGGCTCTTCCCGATCTGCTCGGGCGGCGAGCGGCTGAAGGGCGATGACGGCAAGAAGGTCCATCCGACCCAGAAGCCGGAAGCGCTGCTGGCCCGCGTCATCATGGCCTCCACCAAGCCGGGCGATATCGTGCTCGATCCCTTCTTCGGCTCCGGCACGACAGGGGCCGTCGCCAAGCGTCTCGGCCGTCATTTCGTCGGCATCGAGCGCGAGCAGGATTACATCGATGCAGCCTCGGCCCGCATCGCCGCCGTCGAGCCTTTGGGCAAGGTCGAGCTGACGGTCATGACCGGCAAGAAGGCCGAACCCCGCGTCGCTTTCAACGTGTTGCTCGAAGCCGGCCTCGTGAAGCCCGGCCAGGTCCTGACAGATGCCAAGCGCCGCCACTCCGCCATCATCCGCGCCGATGGCACGCTGACGGCAAACGGCGAAGGCGGCTCGATCCACCGCATGGGCGCCAAGGTGCAGGGGCTCGATGCCTGCAACGGCTGGACCTTCTGGCATGTCGAAGAAAAGGGCGCTCTGAAACCCATCGACGATCTGCGCTCGATCATCCGCAGCCGTATGGGCGGCCTGGAGTAAACACAACGGAGCGGCACCTGGATCGCGCCGGTGCCGATTTTCAGCTCAATTAGAATAACTTCACATTCTTGTGATCAGCTTCGAGCAAGTCCAAGCCTTTAATCGGGCTGCATTCGATCTCAAGGGATCGATCTGGCGCGGGCAGGGGTCCGCCAACTCCACCCGCGCCAGCATCCATCTTCAGGCTGAGACGCCCAGCGCTGCCAGATCTGCCTTCAGCTTTTCCGCTCCGGTAAAATGCACCGCCTGCCAGCCGGCAGCGCGCGCGCCTTCGACATTCGCCAGGCTGTCGTCGATGAAGACGGAGTGCGCCGGAGACAGGCTGAAATCCTTCGCATGCCGCTCGTAGATTGCCACGTCAGGCTTGATCATGCCCACCTCGCCTGAAACAGTGACCCCGCGCGGCAGGTTGAGGAAGGGATACATCTTGCGTGCCTCGGAGAATGTGTCGGCGGCGAAGTTGGTGAGCATGGTCACATCGCGTCCCGCATCGATCAGCCCGGTCATGATGGAAACGCTGTCCTCATAGGCGTATGGCACCATCTCGGCCCAGTGCTTCCGGAAGGCGCGGATATGCGCTTCCTTTTCCGGGAACTGCTCGATCAGCAGCGCTTCGGCGTCATGCCAGCTGCGGCCGCGGTCCTGCTCCAGGTTCCAGTCATGGGTGCAGACCTTCGCGAAGAACTCCGCTCTTTCGTCGGCGTCGGGAATGATCCGAGAAAACGGCAGGTTCGGATCGTAGTGAATGAGCACCTTGCCGATGTCGAAGACGATATGGCGGATTTCGGTCATGTCTTACCCTTTGGAATGTTGAAAGGCGATTGGAATAGCCGCTGCAATTGCCTTCTTCATGACAGTCGGCAGCGCTTGACCATCAAGTTCGGTGACGGGCACCCAAAACCCGTGATCGCCGGCAGGACGGTCGACCGGCCCGACGCGAAAGATCGAAAGTCTAAGCTCGAAATGGGTGAAGACATGGGAGATCGCGCCCGCCGCCTGCCAGTCGGCCGGGAAGGGGGCGGCCTCCGCCCCCGTTTCCCCGTCCTGCCGCGAGGTCCAGTCCGTCGTCGGCACCTCCGTCATGCCGCCCAGCAGGCCGCTCTCCACCCGCTTGCGCAAGAGAAGCTGCCCGTCGCGATCGACGGCAATGAAGGCGGCCCCCAGCCGCACCGGCTTTGCCTTCTTCACCGCCTTGACCGGAAAACGCTCCGGCTCGTCGGTGGCGAGCGCCAGACAGGCATCGTTGAACGGACAGAGCGCACAGGCCGGCCGCTTCGGCGTGCAGATCGTCGCGCCGAGATCCATCATCGCCTGGGCAAAATCTCCGGGCCGATCGGTCGGCGTCAACCCTGCGACTTTCGCCTTCATTTGCGGCTTGGACCCCGGAAGCGGCGCCTCGATGGCAAAAAGCCGCGAGATTACACGCTCGACATTGCCGTCCATGACGGCGGATGGCCGATTGAAGGCGATCGCGGCCACCGCTGCCGAGGTATAGTCGCCGATGCCCGGAAGTGCGCGCAAGCCCTCTTCTGTATCGGGAAACACACCGCCATGCTCTGATGCCACAGCTTCCGCGCATTTCTTCAGATTGCGCGCACGGGCGTAATAGCCAAGCCCCGCCCAGGCCGCCATGACATCCTCGCTGGGTGCCTCCGCGAGATCCTTGACCGTCGGCCAGCGGCTGACGAACTTGGCAAAGTAAGCCTTCACCGCCGCAACCGTCGTCTGCTGCAGCATCACCTCCGACATCCAGATGTGATAGGGATCTGGCCTCGCCCCGCGCTTTGCCGCTGCGGGCGATATGCGCCAGGGAAGCTCGCGGTGGTGCCGGTCATACCAGGCAAGAAGCATGGGTGCCGTCGGTCTTGTCGGTGCTTTGCTGGGGAGTGTCACGCCGGTCATTTGCGAAGAGAGGGGAGGATGGCCTATATCTGGCCAAAGCAGTCGCCCGTTCAAGGGCGGATTTTAAGGATCCCCAGAGGCCATGGCCACGTTCAAGGGCGCAAACCAGATTTCCGAGATCGCCAACGGCATCGTCGACCCGGTGCTGGCAAGGCGTGCGGGCATCAACACAGCATTGCTCGGCTCCTGGGAAGACATTGTCGGCGAAGGTTTTGCCGATTGCACCCGGCCGGAAAAGATCGCCTGGCCGCGCCGCTCCGATCTGCCTGAGGATGGCGGCCACCGTCCGGGCGTGCTCACGATCGCCTGCGAGGGCGCGCGTGCGCTCTTTCTCTCTCATGCCCAGGGCGAACTGATCGCCCGCATCAACGGCTTCTTCGGCTATCCCGCGATCGGCCAGGTCCGCATCGTCCAGAAGCCGGTTTCGGTGGCGATCACGAGACCCCGTATCCGCAAGCTTGAAGGCGAGAAGGCCCGCCGGCTGGAAGCGATGATGGACGGTATCGAAAACGAGAACCTGCGTCGCGCCGTCGAGCGTCTGGGTACTGCCGTTTTGCAGGCGAAGCGCAAATAGCCGTCGCTTCTCCCCTTAGGCGTTGATCCGTTGAAACCGACGGGTTGTCTCCTTTCACTGAAGCCTTTTTCTACACCCGATCCGGCCAAGTTTGGGCCGATCCGGATGGTCGCGTTGCCCGTCACGCCAGCGCCGTCTACCAGTCGATGAGCCCGCTGACATCCCGGCGGCGAATGCCTTTTCAACAGCAGGAAAAGCCGTGAACATCCACAATCCAGCGCCAGCCCCGGATCGCAAGGCTGCGGTCGATGTCGTCTCACGACAGCGGGCATGGCGCTACCCGGTTCCAAGCGCGGCGAGGCGCCATGTCGCTCCCGTGCTGTTCGCACTGATCGCCGGCATTGATGGCCTCGGCACCAGCATCGCCTTTGCCGCGCTGATCTTTGCCGGGCCGCTGGCGGCGGGCTTTTCCATGGGCGTCGGCGTCATCCTGCTCTCCAGCATCGTCATGGCTCTGTGGATTGCCTTGCGCAGCCGCTATCCCTCGAGCATCGGCCAGGTGCAGGAGGCGAGCATCGCCATCCTCGCGACTGCGATCTTTGCTGCAACCATGCGGCTGGAACTCGCCCCGGAAGAGGTCAAGGTTGCCACCGCTTTTGCCATTCTCGGATCGAGCGCGGTGGTGACCGGCTTGGTCTTCTGGCTTTTCGGCCTTGGCCGCTTTGGTCGGCTCGTGCGCTTCATGCCCTATCCGGTCGTCGCCGGTTTCCTCGCCGGCTCCGGCTGGCTGCTCATCCAGGGCGCCGTGATGATGATCATCGGCGACCGCAACCTCGTCGATCTTCTTGTGCGTCCCGAGGGGCAGCAGGCGGTTGCCAATCTCTATGTCGCGGTCGTCTTTTCGATCGTCATGGTCTTTGCCATCAGGCGCTCGACGAGCCCACTCACCATGCCGCTGGTTCTGCTCGGCGGTGGGATACTCTTTTATGCCATGCTGGCGGTGATCGATGTCGAAAGCGAGCAGGCAAGGGCAATGCAGTGGTTGCCGGCCATGTCTGCGGATCAGGGTTTTGCCCTCCCGAACCCCGTCGAAGTCGTCGCCTCTGCCGATTGGTCGGTGGTCCTCCATGCCCTGCCGGCGATCATCTCGGTGGCGCTGCTCGGCATGGTCGGACTGTTGCTCAACACCAGTGGCCTCGAGGTTGCAACCCGCCAGGAAATCGATGCCGATGCCGAACTGCGCACGACCGGCATCGCCAATATCGTTGCCGGCGGCTTCGGTGGTGCGCCCGGCTTCACCGGCCTGTCCATGACGCTGCTGGCAAACCGCATGGGGGCCAAGGCCCGTTCCGTCGGTATCGCGACTGCCCTGATGCTGGCGCTGATGCTGCCCTTTGCCGGCGAACTGGCCGGCGCCATGCCGACTTTCGTGGCCGCCGGTCTGATGATTGCGCTCGGCATCGAACTGATCCAGGACTGGCTGTGGCGCACACGCACGCAACTGCCGCGCATGGAATGGCTTGCTGTCCTCGCCATCCCCCTCGGCATGGCGGCCTTCGGCTTCATGGGCGGCATGGCGCTCGGCCTCGCACTGTCCATCGCCAGCTTCGTCTACAACTATGCCCGTCTCTCGGTCATCCGCGTCAACGCCTCGCTGCGTGAACGCAAGAGCAGCATCGACCGCCCGCCGGCAGAAAACAGCCTGATCGAGCTGGAAGGTGAGCAGGTCCAGGTGCTGGAACTGCAGGAATTCCTGTTTTTCGGCACGGCAGAACAGATCATCGAGGCGATCCGCCGCCGCCAGCAGGATCGCAGCCGCCTGTCGCTGCGCTTTGTCGTCATCGATTTCCGCCGTGTCAGCGGCATGGATGCGGCCGCAGCCGCGACCTTCGTCAAGATCCGCAACCTGCTGGCAGGCAGCGAGGTCGAGCTGGTCTTCAGCAGCCTCTCGCCTGAGATCGAGCAGGCTTTGGTGAGAAACGGTATCGATTTCGCCTCCGACCCGTCCGTCGGTCGCGAACGTGACCTCGACCATGCCCTGGAGCGCTGTGAGGAGCGGCTGGTCGCCGCCATCAGTCGCGAAGAGACCTGGCAGGATATCGAGGATTATTTCGCCCAGACCATTGGTCCCAGCGCACGGCTGAAGGATCTGGTGGCCTCGATGGAGGAAATCCGCCTGCAGCCGGGTGATCGTTTCATCCGGGCGGGAGAACCGGGAGAGGATCTCTTCCTGCTCTGGACCGGCCGCGCCAAGGTCGAGGCCGTGCTCGCCAACGGCAAACGCCTGCGGCTGCGAACCGTCAAGCCGGGCGTTGTGCTCGGCGAAATCGCCATCTATCGCGGTGGCCCCCGCACGGCCGATGTCGTGGCGGAGGTCCCCTCGACCGTCTATCGCCTGGCCCGGCGCCAGCTGCGTTATCTCGAACAGGCAGACCCTGAGCTGGCGCTTCTCGTCCATCGCCTCTGCGCAACCACGCTCGCCGAGCGGCTCACCATTGCCAACCGCGTGGTGCAGTCGCTGCACGAGTAAGGACCGTTATTTGCGGCTGGCGGTAAAAACGCCATCCCAGTCTTCGGGAGCGGTATCGGGGAGTTCTGACAGCCTTTCCCGGTAGAGCCTGTGCGTGCCGGAGAGCGTGTTCTGCGGCAGTGTCAGGAGGTCTTTCAGCAGGTTGCGTGCAGTTCCGAGATCGCCCGCCTGCCAGGCAGCGATGAAAGCCGCGTGGGCTTGTAGCAGATCAGCCTGATCCGAGCTCTTCGCATCGGCGGCACCGATCAGCGCATGCAGCGTCACCGGCGCCTGCCGCCCGACCACGCGAACCCGGTCCACTTCCGCAAAAGTGAGGCCCGTCGTGCCGGCTCGTACCTCCTCGGTGACCAGGATCGAGACATCGTAGAGCTTGGTCATCCCTTCGACGCGAGAGGCCAGATTGACGCTGTCGCCGAGGCAGGAATAGCTGAAGCGCTGGTCGGAGCCGAGATTGCCGACACAGGCCATGCCGGTGTTGAGACCGATGCCGATCTTGAGCGCCATACCGCTCTCGTGGTTGAGCCGAGCCAGCGCCGAGACCATGTCGAGAGCCGCAAGGCAGCCCTTCTGCGGATGCTCGGAAATGTCAAGCGGTGCATTCCAGAAGGCCATGATCGCATCGCCGATATATTTGTCGATCGTCGCCTCGCGCTGCAAAAGCACGTCGGTCATCGGCGTCAGGAAGTTGTTGAGGAGCCCCGTGAGCTCGGTCGGCGTCATCGTTTCGGAGAGGCTGGTGAAGCCTCTGATGTCGGAGAAGAGGATGGTGAGCTCGCGATCCTCGCCGCCGAGTGTCAGCCCTTCCGGGTTCTCGGAAAGACGTTCGACAAGTGTGGGCGAGAGATAGCGCCCAAAACTCTCGCGCACGAAGCGCTTTTCCCGATGCGTGAGCATCAAGAGCAGCGGCAGCGCCGTCAGCAAGACGGCTCCGAGGGCAGCCAGGGGCAGCAGCGGATCGAAGAGCGTCAGCGCCTGTGAGAAGGCGAGCCAGGATCCGCCTGTGACGAGCGTCGCAAGCAGCATGCCGGTTACCGCCGAAAGGGCTGGGGAGGCGCTGGCCAGGACGAGGAGCAGGATCAGGCCGACGGCAATTGCCACCGCCCGTTCTGCACCGATGATCCAGTCGGGCCGCTGCAGGAAGATGCCACTGGCGATCTGGTCGATGATTTCGGCATGCACCTTGACGCCGGGCATCGCCGGATCGACCGGTGTCGCGACGATGTCGCGCAGACCGACCGCGCTGGTTCCGACCAGCAGGATGCGCCCTTGGATCAATCCGGCCAAGGTGTCGGCTTTTGTCGGGTCGAAGAAATCGGCGGCGGAAATGACCGGCATGTTCGGCAGGCCGGAATAATAGATCCAGATCTCGCCATCGGCCGAGAGCGGCACATCAAGCGCCCCGACCCTCAAGTCCGTGAAGGCCGAACCTTCTTCACGTCCGGCAGAGCGCAGGATGAAGGAGCCTTCCTGTTGCGCAATCCTGAGCGTCTCGATCGACAGCGCCGGATAGAGCCGGTCACCGCTCGAAGAGACCAGCGGAAAGCTGCGGATAATGTTGTCCGGCGTCGGCGGGAAGGAGAAATAGCCCATCGCCGTTGCTCGCTCGGTCAAAACGGGCAGGTTGGACAAGGCGCCGGAATAGGGCGTGAGCCGCGCGCGCGGATCAGGCCCAAGAAAGGAAAATCCCGCCTTCGGCTCCGGCGGCGATGCCGTGGTCTCGTTGCTGAGCGCGATCCCAAGCGCCACGGCGTTCGAGCCGACCACCTCGGCCAATTGGAGATCCGGGTCCGGCAGATCGGCGCCGATGTCGATGTCGATCCCCCGGCGCCGCATCGCTTCGATGAGGCGCGCCGGTGCCGTCCGGTCCGGTTCGGAAAACACGATGTCAAAGCCGATGGCTGCCGCGCCAAGACTGCTTGCCCTGGTCACCATCTCGGCCACCGTGTCACGCGACCAGGGCCATTGTCCGAGCTTGCCGATCGACACTTCGTCGATGTCGATGACCGCAACCGGCGGATCAGTCGCGTCCCGCGGCTTCATCACCTGATAGGTGTCGAAGACCAGCGCCGTGAGCCGAAAGGCCTGGGAGGAGAAAGCGGCATGGCCGAGAATAACGGCCAAGAGCGCTGCCAGGCCGACAAGCACAACGCCGAGCTTGCGGCGCTGCGAGGAGGACAGGCGGCGCGATACAGGCCGCCCTTCTCTTTGTTCGGGGCGCAGGCCACCAGCTGCTTTGGTCACGGAACGACGCCTGTCGTGCTGCCGGCAAAGATCCCGGTCGACGACCAGCTGCCATCAGTCGCCGAGAAATTGCCCATGATGCCCTTGACGGGATCGGTGCCATTGGCGGCGAAGGCGCCGGTGACGCTGCCGGACGCGACGCCGCTCGTGATGTTCCCACTGAAAGTCGGCGCATTGCTGGCGAAGTTCACCCCTGCGCTGAAGCTCTTGCTGTCGTAGTTGGAGACAGAAACGGTCCCAGAGCGGGCGTTGAAATCCATTGTCGAGGTCATCGTGCCAGTGGCGATGTATTGGGCGCTGCCATTGACCACCGTGCCCACGGCATTGCCGTTGTAGGTCGCGGTGCCCGCGGTCGGCAGAGCGCTGTTTTCCGGCTGCTTGCCGATGATCCAGTTGCCGAGATGGACCGTGTAGTTGACTTCGCCATAGACATTGCGACCCCACCAGCCCCAGGTCATGAATTCACAGGCGTTACAAATGGCGGCGCTGGTGTTGTTGTTGAAGATCTTTGCCGGCACCACGGCAGACGACACCATATAGGCGCCGTCCTTTGAATTGGTTCCGGCAATCACTTGGTCGGACAGATAGGATCGGTCGGCTTCTCCGTAAAACTCGGCGAAGTAGCTGCCGCCGCCGGTGCTGATGCCCCCGGTGAACGTGCCCGCAGCATTGTCGAAGTTGAGGCTGAAGCTGCCGCGCGTCAGATTGTTGCTGCCCCATTGCCGGATTACTGCGGAGGAGAAGCCGCCAACTTGTCCGCTGAAGGTGCGGCTGCCTGAAGCGGTCGCCGTATCATCGCGGCTCGCAACATGTACCTGCTCATATCCTTGATAAACGGGAGCGGGAGAGCCGAATTGTGTTGCACCGATCGATCCCGAGCCGATCACCAGATACTCGCCATTTGTACCGAGGAAGTGATCCTTCCCGGCGGTGGAGCCGATACTCCCGGCCTTGCCCTGGCGGTTCACCGCCGAATTGATAGCATTGGACCGGCTTGATCCCGCCGTCGAGGCGACGAGGCCATAGCCCCCGCCATTCAGCGCATCAAAACTCCCGCTGAACACATTAATCGCACTCGTCTGGCCGGCACCTGTGCCGTTGATGCTGAGCGAGGCCTGCAGCGCACGTCCGATCGTCGCGCCGCTTCCACCACTGTTCCCACCAACGAGAAGGTCGCTCACCACGGCTTCATTGCCACCGATGAAATTGCCGGTGAACGGGATGGTCGTGCCTTCAGCATTTGTCAACGCAGCAAGCAGATCGGGTTCCAACACGTAAGCCAGGATCTGCCCCGTAGACAGCGTTGTGGTCGCATTTGCCGGCGTGCCGCCGATGACGTAAAACGCTTCTGGATCGCTGCTGCCGGCCGTCAGCATATAGGTGAAGAAACCACCGCTTCCGGTATAGGCCGTCCCGGTCACGGCTGTGCCGTTCACCGCACCCGAAACGGTGCGCTCGGTAAGGACGCTGGTCGCGCTCAGCGCCGGCAGAGTGAAGCTGTTGCTGTCACCATCGGCGCCGCTTAGCGTCCCGTCGGCGTTGCGGCTCAGTGTCCCGCGCGATGCAGTCAGCCTTAGCCCGCTGGTGCCACCGCCCGGCGCTGCGAGAGGGTCACCACCTCCTGAAGCTGCCTTGGGCGACAGGACGGAAACGGAAGTTTCCACATTGTCGTCACCACCGCCGCCGCCATTGTTTCCATCGCCGACCGGCGCCTGCGGCCTTGTCCCCACATCACGCTGCGAAGCACTGGCCACCTCCTCGACCGGTGTCGTCACGACCGGGCGCGGTGTCGGCACGGGGATGGCATTCTCCGACGGCAACTGGGCTGAATTGCTTTCAGCAACCGGGCTGCTGGCGACAGTCTGCTCCGTCGGCACGCTGCTCGCGCCACCGCTCTGGCCGGGACGGCCGGCGAGCACCTGCTGCAGCCCGCTCACCCATTGCGGCGGGGTGCGCTGGACGCGCGGCTGGCCGTCGCCGGCAACGATGGAGAAGCCCTGTTTGAACAACCGCTGCGGCGCGCCATTGCCGGTGAGCTGCACTTCCTTGCCATAGACCAGCGTCATGTGTGGTGGCAGGGGCTGGCCGTCGGGCGTCTGGCCGCTGAGGTTGATATCGACCACCGCGCCGCGAATGCCGGCCGTGCCGATCGGCGTCTTGATCGTCACATTGCCGCTCGCCTTTGATGCCTTGCCGCCGATGAAGCGCAGCGCCCCCTTGCTCATCGTCGCCGCCAGCGACGCCGTATTCTTTTCGGGATCATAGACAAAGCTGTCGATCACCACTGACGAATTGGGGCCAACGGTAAACGACGTTCCGTCGGCAAGCAGGATCTGCACGAGGCCGGCACCGCTGGTTTCGATGCGGTGATTGCGGATCACGGGGTCGCCGAGTGAGATCAGCCGCGCCTTGCCGGCGCGGTCGATGGTGCTTGCATCGGGATTGACCGCCGCGGTGACACCAGCGACATCGGTCTCTGCGCTGACGGGATGCGCTATGATGACCAACAGCGCGGCAGATGCGGCGAGCAGGGCATGACGGGTGTTCGATTTCATCGTGATGCTCCTAGAACGCGGCCTGGATGCCGATCGACAGCGAGATGTTGTCGAAGCTCTTGATGTCGTAGTTCGACCAGACCTTGCGGTAACCGGCCTCCGCCACCAGCGCCATGCGCTCGCTGAAGGGCACGATCTGGCGCAGGTTGAGGCTGAAGTCGGTGTCGCGCTGGCGCTCCGCAGAATTGATCATACGGTCAGGATCGTCATAGCCGCGTCCGGCGACGGCCGCTTCCACCCCGGTGATCCAGGCCGGCCCTTCGCCGATAAGGGCGGCATAGCGATAGGTGCCGGAGATCGCCCCGCCCAGTTCGCTGGAGGACAGGTAGCCCACCTCCGCGTCGCGCCGGGTCGCAAGAAGGCGCCCCGTCAGGCTTAGGTCTTGTGTGAGATTATGCGACCAGGAGAACTGGCCGTCGAACCGATGGCCGCTCTGCAATTCAGCGGTTCGCCGCGACTTGGTGTTGGAAAAATCCTCGTAGCGATATTGCAGGCTGCCAGACAGACTGTCGACCGGTGTCACCTGCCAGTCGATCGTCGTCGAGACCCCGGCGGATGCCATATACCGGTCGCCCTCGATCAGAACGCCGCTGGTGGTCAGGAGGACGGAGAGCGTCCGGTCGTCGAGCCCGAAACGTCCAAGATCGAAGACCGGGCCGGCATAGGCCTCGACCGCTGCCGTGTTCAGCGTGTTGCGGTCGCGGTAGCCGGCGGCATAGCCGGAAAGGCCTGCCTCCAGCGATAGTCCCTGGATATCGGTATCATGGCGATAGCGCAGCCCGCCATTGACGAAGCCGTTGAAGTCCTCGCCCGCGACGCTCAAGCCGTCCAGCGTGTAGGAGAGACCATTGAGCGTCACCGTCGAATTGCCTGGGCCCGCATTGGCATTGCTCTGATATCGGATACCGGTCCGGATCATGCCGGAGAACTGCGAGGGGGCGCCGCGCTGGTCGATGGCCGAAAGATACTGATCGACCTTGGCGGAGACCTCCGGCGGCATGTCGCCTGCGGACTTCGCCCCGTCGAAATACTGCCGAGCGGTCTCGTAGGCGCCGAGACGATAATAGAGAACGCCGAGTTCAAGCTGCAGCCGGGGCAGGCCGGGCGCGTAGATCAGCATGCGTTCGAGCGTCGAGATCGCCCCTTCCAGATCGCCGGCCTCGGAGGACAGCGCTGCATATTCGAAAGCGGTGTCTAGATCGTCGGGTGCTGCCATCATACGGCCGAACAAGGCCTCTCGCTTCGCCTCAATCTCGTTGATCGATGCGCTGCCCGTCCGCGGCGCCACATTCTGGGCTTGCTGCGCGAGGGTGCCACTCACGGACAATGCCAGGCAGGCGGCGGCAAGTGTGAGGCTTGCAATATGTGTGGCGAGAGAGAGGGTCTCCCGGCTCTTCGGCAACGTCATGATGAAAGGAACTCTGACTGTGATCGAGCTGAAATCTCTAGGGCACGTTAAGGTCTTGTTAGAATAACTTAAATGCGACCTGACCGGCCAAGTTTGGGTCTTTGCCAGCTTCATCGGCCTTGCGCGATAAACTGTTACAAGCCCGGTGATCCTGCGGCAATGCGGGTGCAAGGATATCCCCGACGACGGTTCAACACGTGACCTCAATAACTACGTTGCATTGAAGATACGAAATAGTATATATAAAGATCTGCAACACACGATGAGGGCTTTTGCCACAGCCAGAGGTGGCCAGGCGAGGCGGGATCCAGAATACGCAAGGGGCGCCCGTGTCGCCCGGGGGAGGACGCAATGAAAACCAGCAGACGACAATTCTTCGGTTTGGCAGCCGGCGGTGCGGCACTGGCCGCAGCACCGTTGCAGCGCGCGACGGCACAGCCCGTCCAGACCAGTGCCCGCATACTGATCCTGGGGGCAGGCGCGGCCGGAACGGCACTCGCCAATCAGTTGTCCAGCCGACTCGATGGCGCCAAGATCACCATCCTCGACCCCCGCAAGCAGCACTGGTACCAGCCGGGATTCACGCTGATCGCCGCGGGCCTCAAGCCGGCCTCCTATTCCGTGTCCGGCACGGCCGACTGGCTGCCTTCAGGTGTCGAATGGATCGAAGAAGGTGCGGCCGAAATCGATCCCGACGGCAAGAAGGTGGTGACGGAGAGCGGCAAGGCGATCGAATACGATTTCCTCTTCGTCGCAACCGGTCTCAAGCTCGACTACGCAGCCATCGAAGGCATGTCGCTCGACCTGATCGGCAAAGACGGCATCGGTTCCGTCTATGCAGGTCCCGATTACGCCGAGAAGACCTGGGAGGAGATGAACCGCTTCACCGACAAGGGCGGCCTCGCACTCTTCTCGCGCCCTGCTACCGAGATGAAATGCGCCGGCGCTCCTTTGAAATACACTTTCCTCACCGAAGATTACCTCACCCGCAAGGGCACCCGCAGCAACTCCAAGATCGTCTATGCGGCCCACAACAAGGCGCTGTTCGGCGTGCCGATCGTCTCCGAAAAGGTGCGCATGCTCTATGAGGAGCGTGGCATCGACACGGTCTACGAACACGTGATGAAGAAGATCGATCCCGTCCGCAAGATCGCCACCTTCACCACGCCGGAAGGCGACAAGGAGCTCGGCTACGACTTCACCAATGTCATCCCGCCGATGCGGGCGCCCGATGTGATCCTCAACAGCCCGCTGCCCTGGGCTGACAAATGGGTGGGCCAGGGCTGGGTCGAGGTCGACAAGCATACCATGCGCCATGTCCGCTACCCCGATGTCTTCGCGGTCGGCGATATCGCCGGCGTACCGAAGGGCAAGACGGCAGCCAGCGTCAAATGGCAGGTGCCCGTCGCGGTCGATCAACTCGTCGCCCAGATCGAAGGGCGCGAGAGCAAGGAAAGCTATAACGGCTATACGTCCTGCCCGCTGATCACCCGCATCGGCTCGGCTATGCTGGTCGAGTTCGACTACAAGGACAATCTCGTCCCGTCCTTCCCCGGACTGATCGCCCCGCTCGAAGAGCTCTGGATTTCCTGGCTGATGAAGGAGATCGCCCTGAAACCCACCTACAACGCCATGCTGCGCGGTCGCGCCTGAGGAGGATGCCATGAAGGACATGACTGTCGGAATGATCGTCGCGGTTCTCGAAGAGATCTTCGGCCATACCCTGTTCTGGGTCATGGTCGTACTCGCAGCCGTGATCACGCTCGCTTATCTCTACGTGCTGATCCGCGATCGCCAGGTTTCCTGGCGGAAGTTCCTGCTGGCCCAGCTTGCCATGCCGATCGGCGCGATTGGCGCTGTCTGGTTCGTTCAGACCGTGACCCGCTCAGGATTCCGCGACATTGGCGGCCCCGTTGATGTCGTCGTGCTGCTCGGCGTCGCCGCCATGGGCGCCATCGGCATCGCGATCCTGGTCTATACGCTGCAGTCGCTAGTGAGCCGTCCCGTGGCTCGCTGAAAACACACGTTGAAGCAACACCGGACCGGCAGGCAGATGGCTTGCCGGTCTCGGCAATTTTGCCGTGGCTAAGGCTAAAAGGTCACGGATCTTTGATTTTTCAGGGGGGAGCCTGCCTTGTTTGGCGCCTTTTGCCGTTATAACGGTGAAGCCATCCAAGATCTTTGCAACGCAGGTAACTGACCCATGTCGACATCCGAACTCTCGATCACCAAGCGCCGCCTCCTCGGCGGTATCGCCATTGCCGCCGTCGGTCTGGCACTCACCTCCTGCAGCGACGCCGAAGACAAGGCCGCCAGTGCCGAGCCCGCCGTCAGCAACGAGACGACCGCTTCGACGACCTCTGTCGAGCTCCCGACGGCTGATCGCGACGTCGATATGGAAGAGGCATTGAAGCCCGGCCCGCTCAAGGAAATGGCGCTCGGCGACCCGAACGCGCCGGTCAAGATCATCGAATACATGTCGATGACCTGCTCGCATTGTGCAAATTTCCACGTCCGCACCTTCGACGAGATCAAGAAGCGCTATGTCGACACCGGCAAGGTCTATTTTATCGTGCGCGAATTCCCGTTCCCGCAGGACACCGCATCTCTGGCGGCCTTCATGCTGGCTCGCTGCACGACCGAAGAACGCTACTTCCCCTTCGTCTCGACGCTTCTCAAGCAGCAGGGCGCCTGGGCCGCGCCGGCTGACGGCGACGTTCGCAATGCCATGCTGCAAATGTCCAAGCTTGCCGGTTTTACACAGGAGAGCTTCGACGCCTGCTTGACGAACGCCCAGCTTGCCGGTGATGTGTCGGCAGTCCGCGACCGCGGCGCCCAGGAATTCGGTGTCCAGTCGACGCCGACCTTCCTGATCAATGGCAAGGCCTATTCGGGGGACATGTCGGTTGACACCATGTCGGCCCTCATCGACAGCATGCTCTGATCGACGTTCCGTTCTGACGACGGGCGCCGGGGAAACCCGTGCGCCCGTTTTTCGTGCGTTGCTTCGGGGGGCGGCGACATGAAATTCAACCGCCTCCGCGTCGTTGGCTTCAAGTCCTTCGTCGAGCCCTCCGAATTCGTCATCGAACGGGGCCTCACCGGCATTGTCGGGCCGAATGGTTGTGGCAAGTCGAACCTCGTCGAGGCCCTGCGCTGGGTGATGGGCGAGAACTCCTACAAGAACATGCGCGCGTCCGGCATGGACGACGTCATCTTCTCCGGTTCCGGCAACCGTCCGGCCCGCAACTCCGCCGAAGTCGGGCTCCACCTCGACAATTCCGACCGCACGGCCCCAGCCGCCTTCAACGATGCCGACGAGATCCAGGTGACCCGCCGCATCGAGCGCGGCGCCGGCTCCGTCTATCGCATCAACGGCAAGGAAGCCCGCGCTAAAGATGTGCAGCTGCTGTTTGCCGATGCCTCGACCGGTGCTCGTTCGCCGTCGATGGTCGGCCAGGGGCGCATCGGCGAACTGATTTCGGCCAAACCGCAGGCGCGGCGACAATTGCTGGAAGAAGCCGCCGGCATTTCCGGCCTGCATTCCCGCCGCCATGAGGCGGAACTCAGGCTGCGCGCTGCCGAGACCAATCTGGAGCGGCTGGAAGACATCACCGCGCAGCTCGAAAGCCAGATCGAGAGCCTGAAGCGCCAGGCCCGCCAAGCCAACCGCTTCAAGCAATTGTCCGCCGATATCCGCGCCCATGACGCGATGCTCCTGCATATCCGCTGGTCGCAGGCGAAGCAGGCGGAGGGCGAGGCGGAAAGCGCCCTGAACCAGGCCATGTCGACGGTCGCCGAAAAGGCGAACCATCAGATGGAGGCGGCAAAGCTTCAGGCCGTGGCAAGCCTCAAGATGCCGGAATTGCGCGAGGAGGAGGCGAAGGCCGCCGCTGCCCTGCAACGCCTGCAGATCGCCCGTAGCCAGCTCGACGAGGAAGCCAACCGTATCCTCCGCCGCCGCGACGAACTCACCCGCCGCCTCGCTCAGTTGGACGAGGACATTCGCCGCGAGGAGCGCCTCGTGTCGGAAAATGCCGAAGTCATCCAGCGGCTGGCGGAAGAGGAGGCCGAACTCGAGGAAATCCTCGCCGATGCCGGACGCTTCGGTGAAGAGGCAAAGGAAACCTTCGAAGCTGCTGCCGCAAAGCTTGCCGACAGCGAACGCGACTTCACCCGCCTGACCGCCGAACGCGCCGAAGCCGCTGCCGGCCGCAACCAGCTGGAACGCGCCATCCGCGATCTCGCCGAGCGCCGCGCCCGCCTTGAGCGGCAGGTCTCCGAGGCCTCCCGCGAACTCTCAGATATCTCCGACCGCATCGCGGCTCTCCCCGATCCGGACGAGAAGCGCGAAATGGTCGAGATCGCCGAACAGTCCGTGGCCGATGCCGAGAGTGCGGCCATGGAAGCCGAGGCGGCGCTCAATGAGGCCCGCCGCACAGAAAGCCATCTGCGTCAGCCACTCGAAGCCGCCCGTGCTCGCGTCAACGGTCTGGAGACCGAGGCGCGCACCATTGCCCGCATCCTGGCAAGTACGACCACCGGCGACTTCCCGCCCGTAGCCGACGAACTCTCCGTCGATCGCGGCTTTGAAACCGCCCTCGGTGCCGCTCTCGGCGACGACCTCGACAGCGCGCTTGATCCGGAAGCGCCCGCCCATTGGCATGGCAATGGCGACGGGGCAGGGGATCCGGCTCTGCCATCCGGCGCAATGCCGCTCCTCGCCCATGTCCGGGCACCCGCAGCACTCACCCGCGCGCTGCGCCAGATCGGTGTGGTCGAGGAAGCCGATGCGCTCCGACTGATGGCGAGCCTTGCCCCCGGCCAGCGCCTCGTCACCCGCGATGGCGCCGTCTATCGCTGGGACGGCCATGTCACCGGCGCCGATGCCCCGAGTGCCGCCGCCCTGCGTCTCGCTCAGAAGAACCGCCTCGCCGAAATCGAGGTCGAGACCGAGGAAGCCCGCGACCAGATGGTCGAGGCCGAGGATCGTCTTGCGGAAGCTGCCGATGCCATCCGCACCGAGGAAGCCCGCCTGACGACTGCCCGCGACCGCAGCCGCCTAACGGTCCGCAGCCTCGCCGAAGCCCGCGATGCGCTTTCCCAAGCCGAACGGGCCTCCGGCGATCTCATCCGCCGCCGCGAGGTGATCGAAGAGGCGGTGAACGGCTTGAAAGCCCAGATCGAGGAGATCGTCGAGCAGGAGGAAACCGCCCGCATCGAAATGGAGGAGACCCCCGACCTCTCCGCCCTCGATATCAGCCTGCGCGATGCCGAGGCGATTGTCGCCCGCGATCGTGGCCTGCTCGCCGAGGCCCGCGCCCGTTTCGAGGGGCTGGCCCGCGAAGACGAGATGCGCCGCCGCCGCATTCTCTCTATCCGCCAGGAAAAGCAGAGCTGGCAGAACCGGGCGAAATCCGCCGAGGAACACATCGCCACCTTGCGCGAGCGCGAGGCGGAAGCCCGCGACGAGATCATTGATCTCGAAATGGCGCCCGATGAATTTGAGGACAAGCGCCGCAATCTGATGACGGCCCTCGACAAGGCCGAAAAGGACCGCCGCGACGCTGCCGACCGGCTGGTCGAGGCCGAGACCCGCCAGCGCGAGGCAGACCAGAAAGCCGCCGCCGCCTTGGCCGAACTCGCCGAATCCAGAGAAAAACGCGGCCGCGCCGAAGAACGCCTTGTCTCTGCCCGCGAATGGCGCATCGAAGCCGAGGCCCGTATCGCTGATACGCTGAATGTCGGCCCGCACGATGCCTTCCGCCTGACGGGCCTGAAAGACCCTTCCGAGATCGGCGACCTGCGCGAGGTGGAGCGCAATCTCGACCGTCTGAAGATGGAGCGCGAGCGCTTGGGCGCCGTCAACCTGCGCGCCGAGGAAGAGCAGAAGGAACTGTCGGAAAAGCTTAGCACTCTGATCAAGGAGCGCGACGACGTGATCGATGCGATCCGCAAGCTGCGCGGCGCGATCCAGAGTCTCAACCGCGAAGGCCGCGAACGCCTGATCGCCGCCTTCGACGTGGTCAACGCCCAGTTCCAGCGCCTTTTCACCCACCTCTTCAACGGCGGCACGGCCGAATTGCAGCTGATCGAAAGCGACGACCCGCTGGAAGCCGGCCTCGAAATCCTCGCGCGCCCGCCGGGCAAGAAGCCGCAGACCATGACGCTGCTGTCAGGCGGCGAACAGGCCCTGACCGCCATGGCCCTGATTTTCGCGGTGTTTCTCACCAACCCCGCGCCAATCTGCGTGCTGGACGAGGTGGACGCGCCGCTCGACGACCACAATGTCGAGCGCTACTGCAACTTGATGGACGAAATGGCGGCTTCCACGGAAACCCGTTTCGTCATCATCACCCACAACCCCATCACCATGGCCCGCATGAACCGCCTCTTCGGCGTCACCATGGCCGAGCAGGGTGTCAGTCAGCTCGTCTCCGTGGATTTGCAGACGGCGGAGGCGCTGCGCGAGAGGGATCTGGTGTGAGATGCTTCATCTTGTTCCCAAACTGGGAACGTGATATAAGGGCTCATGCGTGTGATTGCTCGTTCGGCTTGGATCGAATTCTGTGAAGGTCTGCCGAAGGGCAGCCGCGCCGCTGCGCATGCTGCCTTGCAGGAATGGCACACAGCCGTAGAGGCTGCCCGCTGGGACAATTTTGCGGATGTGAGGGCCACCTTCAATTCGGCAGACTATGTGAGCGGCGGAAAGATTGTCTTCGATGTTGGCGGCAACAAGTTCAGGGTTGTCGCTCTCGTCGGGTTCAGGACAAAGCGGGTCTTCATCCTCTTCGTTGGCACGCACAAGGACTACGACAAGATCGACGTGACGAAGCTTTAGGGAGTGACCATGGACATCGGTGCGGTAAGAACTTTGGCTGATGACGCGGAGTATCGGGCGGCACTTGCAGCGATCCGCCCATACTTTGAGATTGAGCCTGCCGAAGGCACGCCGGAGGCTGCGCACTTCGATGCTCTGGCGCTGTTGATCGAGGAATACGAGGATCGCCAATATCCGCTGCCGAAGGCGGAGCCTGTTGAGGTGATAAAGGCAGTCATGACGGCGAAGAACTTGTCCCGCGCTGATCTTGTCGAAGTTCTGGGCTCGAAGTCTCGTGCGGCGGATCTGTTGAACGGTCGAAGGGAAATCAATCTGGATCAGATCAGGAAGATCAGCCGTGCCTGGGGTATCTCCGCTGGTGCATTGATCGGCGACTTGGCGGCCTGATGAGGCGCGTCGTTGCTCTCCTCGCCATCCTCAGCCAGGGCATATCACCCCTCTACGCCCAGACGGCCTCCACCTCGCTTGCCGGCAACTACCTGCCGAGCGTCCTGGCAACCTCTCCGGCGCATCGTGACAGCTTGATGGAGATGATCAAGGGCAAGCCGGGCCTGCCGTTCTGGGTCCGCGCCCTGGTGCGCCAGCCGCGTTATGTCGCGCTTGCCTCCGAGGAGGTTCAGGTGAAGGACAAGCGCATGCAGCTCTTCCGCGCCTGTGAGCCCCGAACATGCGAATCGAGCTGGATCCGCGTGCTCTATTCAGAGGATGGCAAGCGGGCGCTGCTTTACGTCTCCGACGCCAAGCTCGGCATCAAGATATTCGGCGATCCCACGCCGGAAGAGCTGGCTTTCCTCACCCGTTCCTAGTCACGCCGCCACCGCCTCCCGCCGCGCCGGCCCGGTTGGCAGTGCGCCGCTCGCCAGGATCGAGCCGAGCACCAGCGGCAGGCAAACGAGATAGGCATTGCGGATGCCGAAGGCTTCGGCAACGAAGCCGAGCAGCGGCGGTCCGAGGAAGAAGACGACGAAGGCCATCTGCGCGATTGCCGCGACATTGATGACGGCTGGACGATCTGTGCGCTGGGCAGCCGCCGAGACCGCCATCGGATAGACCGCACTACAGCCGGCGCCCATTAGCGCGAAGCCGAGCAACGCGACATAAGGATGCGGCGCAAGCCATGCCATCGCGATCCCCAGGGCCGCGACCGACAGCAGCACCCGGCCCACGAGCCGCGCACCGAGGCGATCAACGACCGGATCGACGGTGAGGCGCGCCAGCGCCATGAAGAAGGCGAACAGCGTCAGCCCCGAACCGGAGATGAAGGGCGAAACGTCGAACACCTCTTCCATGTAGATCGTCGACCAGTCGATGCCGGCACCTTCAATCAAGAAGGCCGAGGTTCCGATGATGCAGAGCGGCAGCAGCGCCAATGTCGGCAACGCAAAATGCGGCGCCTTGTCCTCGGCACCTGCGGTGGTGAGAACAGGCGCGTTCTTCATGCCGGCGATCGTAACGGCACCGATGACGAACATCAGTCCGAGCAGTACATGCATGTGCATCTGCATGCTGATCCCAGCCTGGCGCACCAATGAGGCCGTGATTGCGGTAACGAAGAATCCGAGGCTCCAGCAGCCATGCGCGCGGTTCATGATGCCGAAACCCGCCTGCGCCTCGATACGGCCGATCTCGACATTGAGACAGATCTCCAGCGCGCCTGCGAGCAATCCCGTAAGAAAAAGGGTCGCAAAGACGAAGGGTGCGGAAGGCAGTAACGGGATGAGCGACAAGAGCGCCATGACGCCGAGCAGGCAGATGGCCAGTGTCGTGCGCGACCCAAGCCGGACGATCAGCGGCGAGGAGAGGGTGAGCGAAATCAGTGAGCCGATCGCCATGCCGATCAGGGTCATTCCGAGCTCGGCCTTGTTCACCCCGAGTTGCACCTGCAGATCCGGCAGTCGGGAAAACAGCGATCCCGTGCACATGGCAAACAGAAAGAAGGCGATATAGACGCGATACTGCGGCTGGAAATGCATCGGGAAGACTCGATTTGTCTGATGACCAGTCAACGGCGTGCCAGCACTGGACGCGGAAGTCCAGCCGTTCGAACCGCTGATCGGTTCGCCTCCGGAAAAGGGCTTATGTATGGGGCAAAGCAGCCATGGTCTTTGGAGAAGGCGGCTTGCGCTGCCGGGCCCATACGCGCCGTCATCCTCGGGCTTGTCCCGAGGATCTACCAAGGGTGGCCACGGCTGGGAGCCGTAAGGAGAGTCTATAAACGTCGAGCACAAGGCAGCGGCAGTAGATCCTCGGGACAAGCCCGAGGATGACGATCCATGCAAACGAAAAATGCCGAAAGCAAGCTCCCGGCATCCTTCTATTGGCTACTGCCTATTCGCTATTCGCTATTCGCTATTCGCTTCGCGCGCTCAGCTGGCCTTGTTGATCTGCCGTGCCACCATGTCGTGGTTAAGCCAGAGCACCGGCGCAGACGGGTTGGCCATTTCGCCATAGATCAGCGCGCCGGTTGCTTCGACCACGAGCACGCTCAGATAGTCCGAGATCAGCGCCTTGCCGTCCTTGTGCATCTGCGCAATCTCCTGCGAGGTGCCGATGGTGATGTCGGACTGGCCCTGGCTGTTGGGCATCGGCCAGTTGTTGAAGTCGTAGAACGGGATCATCACGTCGCTTGCCTGGAAGTCGGCGATCTTCTTGAGCACGTCCTCGACGGTCGCACCCTCGACCAGCAGCGCCTCGCAGTCGGCCCAGATCTTTTCTGTGCGGGCGCCGGGATTTTCCTTCTTCAGCGCCTTCAGGAGTGGCAGAAGCGGCAGCTCAATGCCGGCGAAGACATCGGACGAGTTGGTGCGGATCTCAGGGCAGTTGAAGACGGTCGCCTTGATGCCGGAAGCGTAAGCCTCCTCGGCAATCGCCTCGAGCTTCATCTTGGCATAGCCCTGGGTGTAGTTCGTATAGGTCTGCCAGCGATATTCGTCGCCGATCAGGATGCCCGTGCCGTGATAGCCATAGGCCGAATAACGCACCTGGCCGCCGCTCTTTTCGATGCGGTTGCGGATGGCAGTGCTGCCCTCGATCAGGTGACGGAAGGTATTGGCCGAGACTTCGTCGAAGTTCTGCAGGATCAGCTTGCCGAGATCGCTGTCGAGCAGCACCTGAGAGGACATGTGGCGCGCGCCACGGCCCTTGTAGATGCGGTTGGCAAGAACGAGGAAGACCTTGGCCTTCGGAATGCCGCCGGCCATGGTGTGGGCGAAATGCACGTTCTTGCCATCGGCAATCATGCCTTCCAGCTCGCCCATGATCTTGGCCACGGCATCCTGGAAACGCTTGACGCCAACCTGGCGGCACTTTTCGATATGCGCCCAGTCGAGCTTTTCGGTTTCCCAGTTTTCCAGCGTCAGCGAAGCAAGCAGGTCCGTCGGTGTCTTCTCGCCCTCGGGCGCATCAAGATCGAAGCCGGCCATGGCGGGAATATTGATGATCCGGCCACCGAGATTGGCTTCCGCCTGGGCAAGCTCTTCTTCGGTCAGCGGACGCAGCTTGTTGTTCTCGTCGCGGCGACCAACGGTGATTCCGATGATCTCCATGCCGGACTTCTTGGCCTGGTCGAGCAGGCCCGTGACGTAGCCGCGACCAAACAATTCGCCGAAAAGAACGAAAACGTCGCCCTTCTGGTAAAGGTTGTTTTGCGGGATCTCAGTCAGGGAAACCGGGCTGGTCAGGGTCATTTTTGATTCCGGATTACAATTTACTAGAATGCCACCTAGCAAACGCTGGCCCTGAACGCATCACCCTCAATTGATTTGTCTGGTCATTTTGCGTGACCGTTTATTGCATTGCGTGATGAGCTGTAACAATCGGGGGCTGTCCGTCGACCCGCTGGCCTGGCGAAAGGCCGCCTCACGGCCCGCCCGATCTCGGCATCACGTCTCTGAACGACATCTCACATCGCCGTGAGCCTATTCCGGCTCCACCGCCGCAATTATGATGCATTGCAACATAAACTTGACGGAGTGGCGTTTCCAATCTGTCGCAATTGCTGTAAACGGTGGAAAAACAAGCCTGTTCGGGTGGAGAGGGCAATGCGCAAGTGGGTTTACACCTTCGGCGGAGGAGCGGCCGAGGGGAGTAGGGCCGAGATCGAGCAGCTGGGAGGCAAGGGTGCCAATCTCGCCGAAATGGCGTCGCTTGGCCTGCCCGTGCCGCCCGGCCTCACGATCGTGTCAGATGCCTGCGGCCTTTATTACAAGAACGGCAAGACGCTTTGCAAGGAGTTGAAGGCCCAGGTTCTCTCCGGCATTACCGGCATTGAAACGGCCACCGGCCGCGCCTTCGGTGACATCAGCCATCCGCTTCTCCTCTCCGTCCGCTCCGGCGCGCGCACCTCCATGCCCGGCATGATGGACACGGTGCTCAACCTCGGCCTCAACGACCACACGGTGGAAGCGCTCGCGCATCACTCCGGCGATGCCCGTTTTGCCTGGGACAGCTATCGCCGCTTCATCCAGATGTATGGCGATGTCGTGATGGGCCTCGATCACGAGGTCTTCGAGGAAATTCTCGAAGACGAAAAGGCCAGGCTCGGCCACGAGCTCGATACCGAATTGTCGGCCATGGAATGGCAGCATGTGGTGAAGCTCTATAAGGAGCTTCTCGAACACGACCTCGGTCAGCCCTTCCCGCAGGATCCGCATGTGCAGCTCTGGGGCGCGATCGGCGCGGTCTTTTCAAGCTGGATGAACCCGCGCGCCCAGACCTACCGCCTGCTGCACAAGATCCCCGGCGAATGGGGCACGGCTGTCACCGTTCAGGCCATGGTCTTTGGCAACCTCGGCTCGACCTCGGCCACGGGCGTTGCCTTCACCCGCAACCCTTCCACCGGCGCCAAGGAGCTTTACGGCGAATTCCTCGTGAATGCGCAGGGCGAAGACGTGGTGGCCGGTATCCGCACGCCGCAATCGATCACCGAAGCCGCCCGCATCGATTCCGGTTCCGACAAGCCCTCGCTCGAAAAGCTGATGCCCGAGGCCTTCGCTGAATTCGAGGCGATCTGCGACCGGCTCGAATCGCATTATCGCGACATGCAGGACCTCGAATTCACCATCGAGCGCGGCAAGCTCTGGATGCTGCAGGCCCGTTCCGGCAAACGCACCACCAAGGCCGCGATGAAGATCGCCGTCGACATGGTGGCCGAAGGCCTGATCACCGAGGAAGAGGCGGTGCTGCGCATCGAGCCCTCCTCGCTGGACCAGTTGCTGCATCCGACCATCGATCCGCGTGTCACCCGCCATGTCATCGGCTCGGGTCTTCCCGCATCCCCGGGTGCTGCCACCGGCGCCATCGTCTTTACCGCGGAAGAAGCAGTCGAGGCGGAGAGCGAAGGCCGCAAGGTCATTCTGGTCCGCGTCGAAACCAGCCCTGAGGACATTCACGGCATGCATGCCGCTGAAGGCATCCTGACGACCCGTGGCGGCATGACCAGCCACGCCGCCGTCGTCGCCCGCGGCATGGGCATCCCCTGTGTGGCCGGTGCCGGCACCATGCGCGTTGATCTCCGCAACGAAAAGCTCATCGGCATGGGTGTCACTCTCACCAAGGGCGATATCGTCACCATCGACGGCTCCTCCGGCCAGGTGCTGAAGGGCGAGGTGCCGATGCTCCAGCCGGAACTTTCGGGCGATTTCGCGCAACTGATGGAATGGGCAGACGCCACCCGCCGCATGACGGTGCGCACCAATGCCGATACGCCGGCCGATGCCCGCGCCGCGCGCTCCTTCGGCGCCGAGGGCATAGGCCTTTGCCGTACCGAACACATGTTCTTCGAGGGCGACCGCATCCACGTCATGCGCGAGATGATCCTCGCCGAAGACGAGGCCGGCCGCCGCGCGGCACTCGACAAGCTGCTTCCCATGCAGCGCTCCGACTTCACCGAGCTTTTCACCATCATGCATGGCCTGCCGGTGACGATCCGCATGCTCGACCCGCCGCTGCATGAATTCCTGCCGAAGTCCGACGAGGAAATCGAGGAAGTGGCCAATGCCATGGGCCTCGAACCCGGCTTCATGCGCCGGCGCATCGATGCCCTGCACGAGTTCAACCCCATGCTCGGCCATCGCGGCTGCCGGCTTGCCATCTCCTATCCCGAGATCGCCGAAATGCAGGCCCGCGCCATCTTCGAGGCAGCCGTCACTGCTGCCCGCGAAACGGGCGCTGCCGTCGTGCCGGAAATCATGGTGCCGCTGGTCGGCCTGCGCTCCGAACTCGATTACGTCAAGGGCGTGATCGACCGCGTGGCAGCCGATGTCATGGGCGAGGCCGAACTCGAGATCTCCTATCTTGTCGGCACCATGATCGAACTGCCCCGCGCCGCGATCCGCGCCCATATCATCGCCGAAGCCGCCGAATTCTTCTCCTTCGGCACCAACGACCTGACCCAGACCACCTTCGGCATGTCCCGCGACGACGCCGCCCGCTTCATCCCGACCTACCAGAAGAAGGGCATCATCGTGCAGGACCCCTTCGTGTCGCTCGATTTCGACGGCGTCGGCGAACTCATCCGCATCGCCGCCGAACGCGGCCGCAAGACGCGCCCCGACATGAAACTCGGCATCTGCGGCGAACACGGCGGCGACCCGACGTCCATCCACTTCTGCGAGGATGTCGGGCTGGATTACGTCTCGTGCTCGCCGTTTCGTGTGCCGATCGCAAGGCTGTCTGCGGCCCAGGCGGCGATCAAGGCGCGGGGGTGAGGGGGATGGCTGAGATTGTTTCTGACTACGATCCAGCCGAAGACCTCACTTCATCGGAAGCCATTGCCGCGTTCGTCAACGAAGCGCTAGGGATCGAAGATGCCGCATACGTTGCACATGCACTCGGTGTCGTTGCCCGTGCGAAAGGAATGGCCGGGGTTGCCGAGGTGGCTGAGCTTTCGAGCGAGGGCAATCCGACACTCAAAACGACGCTGGCGGTGATAAAGGCGTTGGGGATTTCGCTGACGGCGGATGTGCGGGGAAGAACTTAGCCAAATACATCAGTGTTTCGATTCTTTTAGACAATGGACGAGTACCGTTTGACGATGTAGCTGGCAGCCTTGTCAATTTCCGGGAACAGCACGCTTTCATTCACTCCCAACCTTCCAAGTTGCTCTCTGATATCAGCTTTGTTTTCTGCTGGAATAAGAACCCTCTGAAGTCGAAGGTCTGTATCAGGATTGCTTGTTCTTCTTGAGCCGTAAATGATAAAGGCTCCGGACTGTGCAATTATCCGCCGATTGCTCATTTTTGGCTTAACAAATACTGGTAGCTGAAGATCTAGCGGAATAATGTCGGGGGTAAACGCGGATTTTTCTTGGCGTACGAACCAAAGCAAACGCTCTACTGCGGGATCTGAGTTAAATTTTTCGGGTGGCAGTTTGTAGGCTCGTCCAAGAGCCTGCTTCTCTTTGTATGTCAGGTTCGCTAGATTTGCCATACAGCTCACACGATCACTGTCGTAGTACCGTTGTCGGTCTTCCGGCAGAAACAGCGCCTGAACTTTACCATCTTGCGTATCGCCGTCCTCGTCCCGGTGCTCTGCCGTGGCAAAATAAAGCGCAACTAGCGGATTTGTAGTCACATCGAGAAGGCGTGTTGGCAATTCGAAATGTTGCATGCGGACAAGCCGGTCGAACATGGTCTGATCGTGCTGAAATTCTTGAGGGTGTACGGACACGATGTCTCGAACAGCGTTCTTCTCGTGTTCATAGAGGCCTACCCCTGAACGGAAAAGACGTGGTTCAGTTCGCCATCCGTGATAGCTTTGTCCTCTAAATGCAACTGGCCGTTGCTCGGAGCGTGTCCAGTCCATCACATGTTCGACAAACGCTGAGACCGATTTGATGCGAATCGCAGGTTTTAGTTTGAGCGCCAATTGGTTGCCTCCGGGTGGCACAAAGCGTAAACAATCCAGCACCACAACCGTTATTCGTCAACTATAAATTGAAGTCTTGCTCACATTCGCCAAGGTTGCCGTCGCTAATGAGGCAAGTTTTTTGACGCACAGATCGTCCGAATTCTCCTTCCGGCATTTGTGACAACGTCGTTAGACCGCTAGCCTCGCCTTTGCCGTACGACGCTTTCGGCAACTGCGCCCATCCGGAGTCCCCACCCATGCCCGGCTATTCCGCCCGTCCGCCCGCCATCCCGACCGTGGTCCTCGACGATGCCGTCACCCGCATCACCCGCTGGGACTTCGAACCAGGCGCCGCAACCGGGCATCACACCCATGGCCTCGGCTAGGTCGTCGTGCCGCTCACCGATTGTCATTTCCTGATCGAGGATGCCGAAGGCGAGCGCCGCGTGACGTCGAGGGCTGGCGAGGCCTATCGGCGGGATGCCGGCGTCGAGCATAATGTCATCAATGGCGGCGACCAGCCGATGAGTTTTGTCGAGATCGAGTATAAATGAGCAAGACGGAAGAGCCGACAGGCGACCAGACGGTGCCGCACTTCGTAACCGCCTTCGAGCCGCAGCATGGCGTGGCGGTGCCGGTGGCAGACGGGATCGAGCGTCTGACTGCGCCCAATCCCAGCCCCTTCACCTTCCACGGCACCAACACCTATATCGTCGGCGAAAAATCCGTTTGCGTCATCGATCCCGGCCCCGAGAATGATGCGCATTTCGAAGCGCTTATGGTGGCGTTGCAGGGCAGGGAGGTGAGCCATATCGCCGTGAGCCATACCCATCGCGACCATTCCCCGCTCGCCCGCCGGCTGAAAGAAAAGACAGGTGCTGTGATCGTCGCCGAAGGCCCGCATCGCCCGGCCCGTCCGCTCTTCGAAGGCGAGGTGAACCCCTTCGCCGAAAGCTCGGATGTCGATTTCACACCCGACATCGCCCTTGCCGATGGCGCGACCGTGGACGGCGAGGGCTGGCGGTTGACCGCTGTCCACACGCCGGGCCACACGGCAAACCACGCAGCCTTTGCGCTTGATAACACCGGCATCCTGTTTTCCGCCGATCACGTCATGGCCTGGGCCACCTCGATCGTCGCCCCCCCGGATGGCGCCATGGCCGACTACATGGCCTCGCTCGATCGCTTGCTGACACGCGACGACCGGCTCTATCTGCCCGGCCATGGCGGTCCGGTCAGCGAGCCCCGCGCTTTCGTCCGTGCACTGCGCACCCATCGTCTGATGCGCGAGCGCGCGGTGCTGGACCGCATTCGACAAGGCGATCGCTTCATCCCAGACATGGTCAAGGTCATCTACGCCTCGACCGATCCCCGCCTGCACGGGGCAGCAGCCCTTTCAGTGCTCGCGCATCTGGAGGATCTGGTGGAGAAGGGGCTGATCGCCACGGATGGCCCGCCGAAGCTGTCGGGGGAATATCGGCCGGGTTGAGCGTTCTGGCCTGCTCCTGGCCCCGCCCACCGCTGTCCCTTTCGCCGCACCACCTGGATCACCCCCCTCTGTCGGCTTCGCCGACATCTCCCCCACAGGTGGGGAGAGTGGAGATTGTCGCCGGCGCCTGCGTTCATCCGCTCTCCCCCCGTGTGGGGGAGATGCCCGCCCTTCGACAAGCTCAGGAGGGCAGAGGGGGGTATCTCATGGGCGATAGCCCTGCCTATAGGGGGAGATGCCACGCAGTGACAGAGAAGGATACCAAGCGGCAGAAGGCCAATCTCAGTTCCCGGCAATTCCCAAAAGTTCCGCATCCAGCGCATGCAGGAAATCCTCGGCAATCCGGTCGCTGATCCCAAGATCATGCGGCCCATAGCGGGAGGCGACGCGAATGTCGACGAGCGTCATCTCTACCTCCTCGCGAAGCCGCACCACCGCATCGAAGGGCAGCCCCAGCACCAGCGTGCGGGTGGCAAACTGCAGCCTGGCCGTCCCCTCCGGTTCGCCGTCATCGAGTGGCAAGAGCAGGCTTGGCACGGGGCGCGCCGTGGGCAGCGGGCCGCTTTCCGGCAGTGCGTCCTGGGCCGCGGGTACCGCGCCCTCGGGTTCCGACTCGATCGGGCTTTCCGTCGTCGGCCGTAGTTCCAGGGCCGGCAGGCCGTATTCCTCGCCGCGGCTCGCCGTCACAACCAGCCGGTTTTCCGTCGCCACCTTGCGCACCGCCTCATAGACGCGGTCAATCGCCCCCTCATAGCGCCGCCCGTTCAAGCCGGGATAGGCAGTAAGCTGCGCCGCGGCGGCATCGTCAGGCAGGGCAGGCCGCGGCAGGAGGTGCTGGGGCGCTTCAGGCGCGGACACGAAGGCGGGCCGGTCGGTGAGATCGGTCGAAACTTCGGTCAATTGCGGCTTGGTGACATAAAGGTAGTAGCCATAGCCGGGCAGAGCGAGCGGCAAGGCCGCATAGATCAGCGCCCAGGCGGAAGCCACGCCCCCGAGCGCGCCGATCTGCCATAGCCGGGCAAGGCCGAACATCGCAAGCGGAACGGCAAGCGCCGCCGGCACGGCGGATGCCAGCACCAGAAGCACGAAATCCGGCGTCGAGAGCGGCCCGAAACGGTGCGCCAGCACGACGATCAGCAGCAGACCGAGCGAGAACAGCGCCAGACGTCGCGCGAGAAAGGCGGAACGGGACACCGGGCGGTCATAGCGGATATGCATCAGGATCTACCGGAATCAGAGGCGACATTGACCGCTTGTAACGACTGACGCTGAAGGCGTCGACTGGCAATGCGGTCTGTTTCGCTTCACGGCTAGCGGTTGCGCCCGCCGCCGAGAAGCGGATTGTCCCCAAGCTCCGGTGGCGGAATCGCGTTGTCGTCGGCGGTACTATCGAAGCTTTCCGGCGGCGCCTCCATCAGCCCGTCCTCGACCGCCGGGTCGAGCGGCGGAAGCGTCTGGTCATCAAGGAGCTCGGGTAGCGGCGGTGCATCGGGTGAAAACGGCACGTAAAGCGAGACGGTCACGATGACCGCGATCACCATCAGCCAGGAGCCGATGATCCGCGCTGGAATGGTGAGCCAGACGCCGCGGAACGGGCGCAGCATCAGGCCGGGAACGACGAGGATCCACAGCGCGCCAAGCACGGCGGCCAGCGTGAATTCCTGAATGCCGATGCCGAAATCATCGAGCCCGATGAACAGCGCGAAGCAGAAGCCGACCACAGCGGCCGCAAGCGGCGCTGCGAACCGGCGCATCCACGCGGGCAGCCACAGGACCACACCGGACAGCATCACCGCAATGGGTGCAATCAGGAAGAGTTCGTGCCCGAGCGGGCTCTGCAGGATGGCGCTGAAGATCGGGTCGAAGAAGAGGAGCATCGGCGTGATCACGACGAGAAAGGCGACGACAATCGAGACGACCTCGCCTCGCCGCTCGGCCATGCCGATGGCGACTGACAGGCCGAGCATGGCCAGAACCAGATCATAGATCGAAAGCGTGAAGAGATAGCCGAGCTCGAAGAAGGCAAATTCATGCGGAATGGCAAGCGAACCTGCAACCGTGAGAACACCGGCGAGAAATACCAAGAAGGCGATCCGGAAGGCGGGTTTGCGAACTCCGGCGCGGAAGCGTTCGGCAGCAGCGCTCGCCTTGCCCTCGGTGGCCTTGCCCACAGCAGTTTCGCCGACAAAGGCGTCGCCACCCTTGCCATGACCCATACTGCGGACGGCCCCTGAAGGCGCGCCCTTCGCGACAACCCGCCCCGATTTCCTGTGTGGCTGCTTCTGCTTCTTCATGCCCGAGGTCCGATTTTGCGCGGCAAGCCGCAGCATCTCAGCCTATTTCACAAGAGGCTTGATTTGTCACCGCTTGCCGCTGCACTCTCTCGTGACAGGGGAGGGGCTGGCCATGGCCATCGTCATGTTGACGGCCGTCACGCGCGTCGAGCGCAAGGCTGCAACGAGTTTCGTCTTCGACACCGTCAACCGCCTCGGCGGCTGGATCGACGATACGCGCATGTATTCGAACCTGATGAACACGATCCGGATGACGCTCCCGGCCGGCGCCTTCGCAGCTTTGATCGAGGCCTTGGAAGAAGGGGGCATTTCCGTTGGGCCACCAGAGGGGCTCGGTAATGTCAGCGATCCTGCTGTTGAGCGGATGGCAACGCTGCAGCTCACCTTCATCCATGACGAGCCGGATTTGACGCGCGAGGTCCCCTCTGTCCCGGGCTGAAGATGCCGTGATCACTGGTAGACCACAAAAAAGCCCGGCGGTTGCCCGCCGGGTCCATTGTGTTGTCTGGCAGACGCGATCAGGCAGCGCTGCGCTGATGGCGGCCTTCCTCGATCTCCTCGACGATCTTCGCCACGAAGGCATCGAGATCGCCGGGATTGCGGGAGGTGATGATAGCCTGATCCGTAACCACGGCCTCATCGCGCCAGTCGGCGCCGGCGTTGATCATGTCGGTCTTGATCGAGGGGAAGGAGGTCGCCTTGCGGCCCTTGACGGCACCGGCCTCGATCAGAAGCCACGGGCCGTGACAGATTGCGGCAACGGCCTTGCCGGAATTGACGAAGGTCTTCACCACGTCGACGGCCTTCTGCTCCTTGCGCAGGAGGTCGGGATTGATCTGGCCGCCCGGAATGACCAGAGCATCGAAATCTTCGATTTTCACCTCGTCGAGGGTGAGATCGACATCGACAGTGTCGCCCCAGTTCTTCTCGTCCCAGCTCTTGATCGGGGCCTTTTCGAGCGAGGCGATCTTGACCTTGGCGCCCTTGGCGGAGAGCTGTTCCAGCGGCACGCGCAACTCGGAGCGCTCATAGCCGTGGGTGGCGATGATAAGGATGCGGGCGGATGTGATGGGGGGCATGGGATGTCCTTTTCGTTGGTTTTTGTCGTGGAGATGAAAAGGAAACGACGCCGCCGCTGCATCGTTCCGGGAAAAACGATGAAAGACCCTTGCGAGGGTGTTGCCGCCCGGCCTGCGCTTTGCTAATCAGGCCGCGATTTGCAGCGCTCACTCTCGCCTGCAACTCTGTTGGGGCGTCGCCAAGCGGTAAGGCACCGGTTTTTGGTACCGGCATTCCCAGGTTCGAATCCTGGCGCCCCAGCCATATCCAAAGGCGGTCTTTTAAAAGTGATACGCGTATTGCGGTTGCGACTTAAGCGTCCGTCATGCAACGCAGCCTTTTTATACTTGTGGTGACCCTTCATCCTGCGCGGGATCATTGCACGAGACGCCAAAACTTGACTGAAACGGAAAGGTTGTGCTCAACGGCACATCCGGTGCGCTGAAGCTGCTGGAAGCCTTGTCGCGCGTCCCAGGTCTTGTCATGGATGGGATGACACGTCCCGGCCGCTTGCCAGTGCCCTTTGCGGGTGCCATGGACCATTGCAGGATCATCGCATGTTGAAACAGTTTTTTGCCTATTACCGCCCGTGGAAGGGTCTGTTCTGGCTGGATTTCTCCTGTGCCGTCGTCTCTGGCGTCCTGGAGCTTGCCTTCCCGCTCGCCGTCACAGCTTTCATCGACAGGCTGCTGCCGACCGGCAACTGGACGCTGACGCTCATTGCCGCCGCCGGCCTGCTCGCCATCTATGTCGTCAATGCTGCCCTCATGGCCATCGTCATCTATTGGGGTCACAAGCTCGGCATTAACATCGAGACGGCCATGCGCGCCAAAGCCTTCGAGCATCTGACGACGCTCTCCTGGCGCTGGTATGATACGGCCCGCACCGGCAAGCTGGTTGCCCGCGTCACGCGTGACCTCGAAGAAGTCGGCGAGGTCGCCCATCATGGCCCGGAAGATCTGTTCATCGCCATCATGACCTTTGTCGGCGCTTTCATCCTGATGCTCAACATGCATGTGGAGCTCGCGCTGGTCACGGCCCTCATCGTGCCGGGCACGGTTGCCATCGTCTCGATCTATGGCAGCCGCATGACCCGCACCTGGCAGGAGATCTATGGCCGCATAGGCGCTTTCAACGTCCGCCTGGAAGAAACGATCGGCGGCATTCGCGTCGTTCAGGCCTATGCCAACGAGGGTCATGAGCGCAAACTCTTTGCCAAAGACAACGCCAGCTACCGCAAGACCAAGCTCGACGCCTACAAGGTCATGGCCGCATCGTCCTCGCTGCATTACATGGGCATGCGCTTCGTCCAGGTGGTGATCATGGTGATCGGCTCGGCCTATGTGCTCTCGGGCGCCATGACGACCGGCAGCTTCGTCGGTTTCCTGCTTCTGGTCGGCGTCTTCTTTCGCCCGCTCGACAAGATCAGCGCCGTCATCGAAACCTATCCGCGCGGCATCGCCGGCTTCCGTCGTTACCTCGATCTGCTCGCCACCGAACCCGAGATCACCGACAGCCCGAACGCCCGCCCGGTCTCGACGCTCTCAGGCGAAATCACCTTCTCCAACCTCACCTTTGCCTTCATGCCCGGTCGCCCCGTGCTGCACGATATCTCGCTGCATGTCAGGCCCGGCGAAACCATCGCCTTCGTCGGTGAATCCGGTGCCGGCAAATCGACGCTTCTGTCGCTTCTGCCGCGTTTCTATGAGCCGACTTCGGGCAGCATCACCATAGACGGCATGGAGCTCTCCGAAATGACTGTCGAGAGCCTGCGCCGCCAGATCGGCCTCGTCTCGCAGGATGTCTTCCTGTTCGGCGGAACACTGCGCGAAAACATCGTCTATGGTCGCATCGGCGCCAGCGACGAAGAGGTGCTGGAGGCCTGCCGCCGTGCCCAGTTGTCGACCATGCTGGAAAACCTGCCCGAAGGGCTGGACACCATCGTCGGCGAGCGCGGCATCATGCTATCAGGCGGCCAGAAACAGCGTGTGGCGATTGCCCGCGCCTTCCTCAAGGACCCGCCGATCCTGCTGCTCGATGAGGCGACCTCGGCCCTCGACAGTACGACGGAACGCGAGATACAGTCTGCGCTGGAGGAGCTGTCCAAGGGCCGCACAACGCTGGTCGTCGCCCACAGGCTCGGCACCATCCGCAATGCCGATCGGATCGTCGTCATGCAGCAGGGCCGCATCGTCGAAGTCGGCAACCATGCCGAACTGATGAAGCGGCAGGGCGCCTACGCAAAGCTCGCGGCCTGACGGATAAAGGGCAGGGCGCAGACGCCCCGGACATCAGCTCCGATAGGCTGCGGCGCGCGTGGCCGTCGATCAGGCGTTCAAATGCGGGCTGGTAATGCTATGCGCAGGGGCGCTTCTCTATCGTCGTCGATCGCCGGTTCCGCCTCGATCTTGCGAAACTCCGAAGGTGGACGTCCATAGCGGCTGACGAACAGCTGGCGCATGTTTGTCTGGCTGCCAAGGCCGGCCAGACGCGCGACATCCTTGATCTTGCGCTCGCCCGATCGGAGCATTTCACAGGCATAGGCAAGGCGAACGGACAGCACGAAATCACCCACCGTCTGGCCGGTCCTCTGCTTGAAGGCGCGTGACAGTGTGCGTTCGCTCATCGCGACCATGCTTGCAAGCCGGCTGACACTGAGGTCGGCCGAGGGGTTTGCGATCACCCATTCCTGGATCCGTTCGACCGGGCTGCGTCGGTCGCCGTTGACCAGATGTGCGCCGCCATTGGCAAAGCGGGGACGCATGTCCGGGAACCGGTCGGTGAAGCGCTGGCTGACGTCCAAAGCCGCATCATGGCCGAGATCTTCTTCGATGAGGGCCAAAGCAAGCGACAGTCCAACGGCCGGCCCGCGTGCACTCCAGATCTTACCGCTCTTGTGCAGATCGTAATTGGGATCGACGATTGTCTGGCTGCAGAGCGCCGCGAGACGTTCCTCGACCGCACTGTCCGCCGCCACGGCCTGTCCGCGCGTCATCCCGGCGGCCGCAGCCAAAAGGACCCCGTTTCCGAGTGCCACGATGCGGCGGATCGACTTGCCGCGCCGGGCGAGAAATGCGCTGCATTCGAGATCCTGCTCCTGCAGGTCGCTCGCCGAGCAATTCGGCAGGATCAGCGTGTCGATGTCTTGGGGAGCGCTGACAATGTCATGGGCAGCCTTGACCCGGAGCCATGGCTCCTCGGCTTGCAGGCTGTCCTGTTGGTAGGCGCAGGTCGTCAGCAGGTAGGACTCGGCACCATCGGGGTCGCGGGCTGATCGAAGGGCCTCCACGAAGGAGGCCAGATCTAACATTCCACAATTGCTGCGCAGCACAATCATCACTGTCCGCATTGCTGTTCGGTCCTTAGCGTCTCAACGGTATTCATCTGCTCATCCTTGGTGAAAAATGAGTATTTGTGAACAAATTTTGACCGATAAATGTCTAAAAACTAATCAGTATGATTGTTTGCGGATTGTGGTATCAGTATAAGCCAAATTGTATTGACGTGTTGTTTTATTGGATTTCATTTAGGTCTTCGAGTTCGATTATAACAAATAATATATGACAATTTGAATGGCGCTACGGACCTTTTTTGGTTATTAATTAAATGGTGTCAGCGCGTGAATTCTATGCTGCACCGCAACTATTCGGACATTTTGCGACAAGATTCCGACAACTGCACAAGTCAGTGACACACTGCACTTCCCATTCTCCGCGAACGGCTCCTAACGTTAAGTCAAGATTAACCTTTCGGGTCTTGCCGCTTCCCCATCTTGCTTGACGTGTCTCAATTCGAGGACGCATTCGAGAGCGCGGCGAAGCGGGCAGGGCCATCCCGGGTCAATCGACGATTGAACTCATGAGGAGTCCGAGCCCGTGCGAGATTTGCTTCGCTATGCAACCTGGTTGGCCATCGTCGTGGCGATGTTCGTTCTGATCGCCCAGCCCGTCGGCCATGCCGCGCGCTTCAACCTTTCCATCATCGTGATCGCCCTTCTCGGCGCCATCATGCTGCTGAAGCTCGATGGCTTCTGGCGCCATATCTTCCTGGCGCTGGCGAGCGTCGTGATCCTGCAATATGCCTATTGGCGCACGACGAGCACCCTGCCGCCGCTGGAGGATCTCTATTCCTTCATTCCCGGTGTCATTCTCTACGCAGCCGAGATGTATTGCATCCTGATGCTCGCGATCAGCCTCTTTGTCGTCGCTGATCCGATCGATCGCCCGCGGGCGCCACAACTCGCCGACGACGAGAGCCCGACCGTCGACGTCTTCATCCCGACCTATAATGAAGATCGCGAGATCCTGGCGCTCACCGTGGCGGCAGCCAAGGCCATGGACTATCCCTCCGACAAGTTCACCGTCTACCTCCTCGACGATGGCGGCACCGATCAGAAGCGCAACGCCGACGATCCGGTTGCCGCAGCCCAGGCGAAGGAGCGCGCGGCGATCCTCAAGGATCTCTGCAGCGACCTCGGCGCTGTCTACATGACCCGTCAGGAGAACGTGCATGCCAAGGCCGGCAATCTGAACGCCGCGCTCTGGCGCACCCATGCCGATCTCGTGGTCGTCTTCGATGCCGACCATGCTCCGGAACGCAACTTTCTGCGCGAGACCGTCGGCTACTTCCTGGAGGATGAGCGCCTGTTCCTCGTCCAGACCCCGCATTTCTTCTCCAACCCGGATCCGATCGAGCGTAATCTCGGCACCTTTGGCCGCATGCCCTCCGAGAACGAGATGTTCTACGGCAAGATCCAGAAGGGCCTTGACCGCTGGAACGCTTCCTTCTTCTGCGGATCGGCCGCTGTCCTGCGCCGTGAGGCTCTGGAAGAGGTCGGCGGCTTTTCCGGCATTACCATCACTGAGGATTGCGAGACCGCCCTCGAACTCCACGCCCGCGGCTGGAACAGCCTCTATATCGACAAGCCGCTGATTTCGGGCCTGCAGCCGGAGACCTTCGCCAGCTTCGTCGGCCAGCGTTCCCGCTGGTGCCAGGGCATGGTGCAGATCCTGATGCTCAAGAACCCGCTCTTCAAGCGCGGCCTCTCCCTGCCGCAGCGCCTGAGCTATATCTCGAGCTCGCTCTTCTGGTTCTTCCCCTTCGTGCGCGCCGTCTTCTTCGTCGCCCCGCTGCTCTTCATCCTCTTCGACATGAAGATCTTCGTCGCGTCCTTCGAAGACTTCTTCGCCTATACGGTCATGTACCTGATCGTCGGGGAAATGGTCCGCAGCTACCTCTATGGCAGTGTCCGCTGGCCCTGGATTTCCGAGCTCTACGAATATGTCCAGTCGGTCTATCTGTTTCAGGCGATCATCAGCGTGCTGCTGAAGCCGAAGAGCCCGACTTTCAAGGTGACAGCCAAGGGCGTTTCACTGAAGCAGGACCGGCTTTCGGAACTCTCGCTGCCCTACTTCATCATTTTCGGCGTCCTGTGCTTCACACTGTTTGTCGCGGCCTATCGCTACAACACCGAGCCTGAGATCTCGAGCCTGCTCCTGATCGTCGGTGCCTGGAACTGGATGAACCTGATGATCGCCGGCTGTGCGCTGGGCGTTGTCACCGAACGCAGCCAGGATCTCGCCGGCGTCGAGTTGCCCCTGCGCACCAATGTCGAGCTGCAGTTCGGCGAGACTGTCCTGCGCGGAGCAATCACCGAGGCCTCCGCCAAGGGTGCCAAGCTGATCCCGGCACAGGGCGCCTCCCGCATCTTGCGCAAGGGCGAATACGGCCGGCTTCAGCTGCTTAACGTCTCCTCGACCATGCTCGTCACCTCGCTGCCCGTCAGCATTGCCGGCGGCGCACCCGACGAAGACGGCGCGATCGCCCTGCGCTTCGATGCCGAGCCTTATCACTTCCCGATCATCGCGGAACTTTTGATGCACGACATGTCGGTGGTCCGCGAACAGCGTGCCCTGCGCCAGCGCCCCAAGAGCATGATTGCCGGCAGCATTCGCATCTTGCGCTGGGCGATCATGTGCCCGCTCGCCGCACTCGGCGTCGCGCTCGGTGGCAAGCCGGCCGACAAGGCCGAGCCGCAGAGACTGAAACCTCTCGCCGGTGCGGCCCTGGCCGCTGCCCCGGTCCGTCACCAGGAGGCCGGAGAATGATCAGGCAACATCTCACTTTGCTGGCGAGCGTCGGTCTGCTCTTGGCAGCCTCGCCGGCCGGCGCATCCACTTCCTCCGGCTTCGTTCTGGCGCCGCAGGTCAAGGTGGACACTGAAGCCAAGGAATATTTCCAGGATGAAAGCCAGATCCGCCGTCTGATTGCAGACAAGCAGGACCTGTTCTTCACCGGCGAGACCGCCAATCGCGAATATCCCTTTGTCGTGCTGCCCTCGGAAATGACGGGCTCGGCCAAGCTGATCATCACCTTGCAGACGGCCATTTCGGTCGCACCGGAACGCTCGGCGATGCGCATCTTCGTCAACGACCGGGACATCGGCTCTGTCAACCTGAAGTCCGGTGACGCCCATCAGGTCGAGCTTGAGCTGCCGAAGGGGCTTCTGCAGCCCGGCTACAATGCCGTGACCGTGCTGATGGATCAGTCGCATCGCGTCGATTGCTCCGTCGAGGCGACCTATGAATTGTGGACGCAGATCGATCCGGCGCGCAGCGGCTTCGTCTTCACCCGCAATGCCAAGGACGACCCGAGCGATGTCTCGACGCTTCTTGCCTATAGCCGCGACGTCAACGGTCATGCCGCCATCAACGGCCTGATTCCGCGCGGCGCCGCTGGTGAGGATATCGACCGCACTTTTGCCGTTGTGCAGGCGCTGTCGATCCTCGGCCATTTCGATCGTCCGGTGGTCACCGTCGGCAACAGTGCCGGCTCCGGTCCCGGCATCGATCTTGTGGTTGGCACCTTTGGTACCGTGCGCGACCTGACCGGTGTTGTCCCGCAGCAGGCCGGCGTCGAGTTCGACATCGATCCGGCCACCGGCCGTAGCCGCATGGTGGTGGCGGCTCGGACCGCCGATGAACTCGCAAGCACCATCCGGGACTTTACCCTGCGCGCCCAGACGGAAGTGACCGACGGTTCGCCCCAAGGGCGTCGCGCGCTCGGCAATCGTCGGGGACGCCTGCTCGAATCCGGCAGCGCGAACACGCTCGCCGAACTCGGCTTCGTTGCCCGTCCGTTTGCCGGCCGCCATTTCCAGCAGGCGATCGCCTTCAGTCTTCCGGCGGATTTCTATCCGGGTGACTATGGTGCCGCCAACCTGAAACTGAATGCCGAATACGCCGCCGGTCTTTCGCCGACGGCCCAGATGGTCGTCCGCGCAAACGGTGACACCGTCGCCAATATCCGGCTCGGCGAGGCGCGCTCCGGCCGCATCGACGGGCAGGTCCTGCCGATCCCGCTCGACAAGCTGAGACCCGGCTACAATATCATCGAGTTCGAGGCGGAACTGCATGCAGCCTCCGATACGGTCTGCGACCCCTCGACCCTCGGCAACACCACGGCACGCTTCTTCATCAAGGGCGACAGCACCCTCAACATCCCGGCGTTTGCCCAGATCGGCCACGCTCCGGATCTCGCCGTGGTTTCCGCCGGCAAAGCGGACTTCGACGGCGATGCAGCCATGCCGCTCTACGTCGAAAACATGGACAACGCTGTCCTTGGTGCAGCCGGGACGTTCCTCGCCAAGATGGCCTATGTCTCGCGCGAGGTCAGTCCCGTTTCGGTCACCTCCGGCTGGCCGCTGGACCGCCAGGGGCCTTTGATGGCCTTCGGAACTTTCTCCGGTTTTTCCGGCCAATTGCAGTCGGATCTCGGGATCAACCTCAATCCGATTGCAAGCGATCTGAGCCTTTCGCTCGATCAGACTTCTGCGGATCCGAGCGGCGCGCCGGTCGAAGTGGCCGCCCCCGCACTCTCCGTTGACGGCACGCCGGTGACGGTTGACGAACCGGGCCCGACGTCTTTCGTCGCTCGCCTGCGGGACGGAACCCACAAGCTTTACGACGCGATCAGCACCCGTATCCGCATCCAGGCCGCCCAGCTCGGCCTCGTCGAAGACGGCAATGTCCTCTCGGCCGACGCCGTCTATCAGGTCAGCGGCGAGGCGGACATGCTGGTTGCCCAGCGCCTCGTCAACGACAGGGATGCCTGGACGGTGGTGGCCGTTCGGGACCCGGCTCTGCTGTCCGATGGATTGCGAAGCCTTGTCCAGACCGATGTCTGGGGTCGTCTCGGCGGCTCGGTCTATGCTCTCAAGGGTGACGGAGCCCTGGTCGAGCGGAAGATCGCAGCCCATGAGCGTCTCTATGAGACGAAGCCGCTCAGCCTGCAGAACGGTCGTCTGATTGTCGCCGGCTGGTTCTCCAACAACGCCCGGGAGTTCACCATCGCGCAGATCCTCGCCGCAATCCTGCTCGGTGCTTCGACCTTCGTCGTCCTCAGGCAGGGACGGAAATCGTGAAGACACGCACGCGTCTCCTCTCGCTTCTGCTGTTGAGCTGCACCATGTTTACGGGCGCCGCAACGATGGTGCGGTCGCAACCGGAGGAAAATGTTGCAGTCGATCTCGCGGCCGGTGCCTGGCTGGTCTACCGCCACAACTTCCTGACCGAAGAGGGGCGGGTGGTCGACAACCGGGCCGGTGGCATCAGCCACAGCGAAAGCCAGGGCTATGGCATGCTGATGGCCGAGGCGGCAGACGATCGCGACAGCTTCGATCGCATCTGGCAGTGGACGAAGGCCAACCTCTTCGTCCGCGAGGACGGTCTCGCCGCCTGGCGCTGGGATCCGACGCAGATGCCGCCGATTACGGATCGCAATAACGCGACCGATGGCGACCTGCTCATCGCATGGGCGCTGATGCGGGCCGGAAAGCGCTGGGAGGATGCCGACCTGCAGCGCGAGGCCCGGCGGATTTCAGACGCGATCATCGCCCGGACCGCGATCGACACGGCGCATGGGCTCGTCATGCTACCCGGCGTGCAGGGCTTCGGGGCGAAAGATCAGGCGGATGGCCCGGTGGTCAACATGGCCTACTGGATCTTTCCCGCGATCGTCGATCTCGGACGTTTGTCGAACCGTTTCCCATCCGCAGCCCTGATGGACAGCGGTGTGCGTCTGCTGCGCGAGGCACGCTTCGGTCCGGCAAGATTGCCGGCGGACTGGGTGTCGCTCTCGGGCGAGACGCCACGTCCGGCAAACGGCTACCCCTCGCAGTTCGGCTATGATGCAATCCGAATCCCGCTTTATCTGGCCTGGTATTCGCGCGACTATCCGGACATTCTCGAGGTCTTTGCCGCCCACTGGAAGCAGTTCGGTGAAGCCTCCATGTCCGTGGTCGAACTCGCAACCGCGACCCGTCTCGCCCCGATGCCCGGCCCTGGCTACCAGGCCGTCGCCGGTCTCGTCGAATGCAGCCTGGGCCGACGTCCCGATCTCGCCCTTCTCTCTGACTTCAGCTCCCAAGACTACTACCCCGCCACGCTCCATGTGCTCAGTCTCATGGCGATCGCTGAAAGGTATCCGACATGTTTGACCGATTTCCCCTGAAGACTGCCCTTCTTCTCGGCGCCTGCATCACCATCCCGATAAGCCAGGCCACGGGAGACGGGGTCAACAACTTCCCGGCCATGGGCGTCGTCGTTCCGGGCGGCGTGGTGCTGTCCAACGTCTCCGTGCCAGCGGGCGTTCAGCCGGCCATGCCGAGCTTCGCGCCGGTCGCGGCACCGAGCCTGCCGCCCGTCGTTTCGCCGACCATGGCGACACCCCAGCCGGTGATGCCCGTCGCATCGGCTGCCGCCCAGATCGTCCTGCCCACTCCGATGCCGGATCCGACAACCCCCATGGCCATGGCGCCCCAGGCCACAGCACCCGTCATCCGCGATGTGGCGCCGGGTGAGAACCCGTTCGGGCCAAGCCAGGCGACGGCAGCGAAAAGACCGGCCGTCCAGCCGGCACCTGCGACCGTCAGCGCCCAGGCACCCGCAGCGGCAACGCCTCGCGACAGCGTCGAGCTCCAGATCGCCAGGCTCAGCCAGCGGGCCGAGGAGCCCGTGGTTGCGACCCGGCCGGAGGTCGACGATACGGCGCTGCGCTACTACGCCCAGACTCGCGACCTGAAGCGCCTTGGCGCAGAACTGCGCCGCCTGAAGGCGCTCTATCCCAGCTGGGATGCGCCGGAAGACCTGTTCGATGCTCCGACCAATATCTCCGAACAACCGCTCTGGGATATCTTCGGCAGTGGCGACTATGTGCGCGTCCGCACCGAGATGGCGAAACTGCAGAGCGAAAACCCGAACTGGAAACCGAGCCAGGAACTTCTCGACAAGCTTGCGCTGGCTGAAACCCGCAGACTGATGGAGCGCTCGCACGCCCAGCGCAACTGGGCCCAGGTGGTGAGCCTTGCTGAGGGTGCGCCACAGCTGATGGTCTGCGCCGAGATGAATACCATGTGGATCACGGCGGAAGCACTCGCCCAGTCCCGGGACTTTGCCCGCGCCTTCGATCTCTACAAATACATCGTCACGACCTGCGAGGATTCGAACGAGCGGCTGTCGACCGTGCAGAAGGCAAGCCTTCTGCTGCCCGAGGCCGGAACCCGTTCGCTGGTTGCCCTTGGCGCAGTCCTGCCTGACGGCACGGGTGAGTTCGACAACGTCTCCTTCGATCTCGTGCGCCGCAAGATGGGCCAGATCGCCCAGGGGAATGCCGCGGCCGGTCTGACGCTCGACGAGTTGCAGCGCTTCAGCGACTATGCCCAGCGCTCGTTCTCTGCCGCCGATGCGGAGCTGTTCGGCTGGTTCTACTATGGTCAGCAGAGCTGGGAGGCCTCCTATCACTGGTTCGTCAGCGCTACGCGCATGTCAACCAGCCTGAAGAGCATCGAAGGGGTCATCCTCACGCTGCGCAACATGGAGCATCGCGACGAAGCGCTCCAGCTGGCCCGCCAGTATGCAACCCAGACGCCGGAATTGAAGAAGATCTATATCGAGCTGCTATCGGCCGGCTTGACCGATCAGAACACGCCTCTTGTCCCCACAGAGGAGGAGCTGAAGACCTTCGAAACCTATGTCTTCGAACAGAAATCCGCCCTGGGCGCCCAGGCACTCGCCTGGCACCGTCTCGACAACAAGGCCACCAAGGACGCTACGCGCCTCTTCCAGCAATCGGTGGAATGGGAGCCGACCGAAGGCGGTGTCGTGGGCCTTGCGGTTCTGGCCTCGCGCGCAAAGAACTGGGGTCGGGTCGCGTCGATCAAGAAACAGTATGGCGAGAAGTTCGCAGCCCTAGACAACGTCAAGGTCTATCGCCCGAAGGTTGTCGCAAAGCGGCCCCCGGCCAAGCCGAAGGAAACACCCGACCTGCTGACCTGGCTGCTGCAGAAGAACAAGAAGGACGAAAAGAAACGCAGGGTGGAGACGCAGTGACGGCGTAATCCGGACCCTTAGCAGCCGGACGACCGTCCCTAGGATCTGCCGGGAGTTCCCCCGGCGGATCTATCATAGCCATAGGGAGACGACGGCAAGGCGGCGAAGCTGTCTAGCGCATCCCGGCATATTGCAGAGCAAGCCGCATGCCCCCGGTTTCGACGACCGGCACTTCAAACCCGTAGATTGCCTCCAATACCTCAGTTCGCATGATCTGATCGGGCGTGCCATCGGTGGCGATCCGGCCGTCCTTCATGGCAATGATCCTGTCGGCGCTGGCGGAGGCGTGGTTGATGTCGTGCAGCACGATGACGATGGTGCGGCCGGTCTCGTCGGCAAGCCGGCGCAGCTCCAGCATCAGCTGGCGGGCGTGATACATGTCGAGATTGTTCAAGGGTTCGTCGAGCAGGATGTAGTCCGTGGCTTGCGCATAGGTCATCGCCACCATCACCCGCTGCCGCTGGCCGCCGGAGAGCCGGTCGAGCGAGCGGCTGGCCAGATCGCCCAACTCGAAGCGGGCAAGCGCCTCCTCGACCATCGCCTTGTCCTCGGCTGTCATCCGCCCGCCGCTATGCGGAAAGCGGCCGAAGCCGACCATTTCGCGCACGGTGACGCGCGGCGGCGGGCCGGAATCCTGTCGAAGGATCGCGAGCTTCTTCGCCAGCACCTTGCCCGGCGTAGTCGCGACAGGCAGACCATCAATGGTCACGCTTCCCTGTTGCAGCGGCAGAAGCCGGGCTGCGAGCGAGAGCAGCGTCGACTTGCCGGCTCCGTTCGGGCCGACCAGGGCAGTGAGGCCACCGCGGGGCAGGGTGAGGTCGATGCCCTCAAGCACGCGCTGGCCCTCGCGAGTGAGGCTGACGGATTGGATTTCGATCATCGGGTGCGCCTCGCAAACAGAAGCAGAATGAAGACAAGGCCGCCGACGAAATCGACGACAACAGAGAGCGTGCCGGCTTGGCCAAGCCCGTGCTGCAACAGCGTCTGTCCGCCGACGAGCACGATGACGCCGAGAAGCATGGCGACCACGAAGACGGAGGCATGCCGGCGCGAGGATGTGAGCCGTTCGGCAAGCGCTGCGATCAACAGGCCGAAAAAGGTGACGGGGCCGACGAGCGCGGTGGAAACGGCAACCAGCAGCGACACCACCAGGAGGTGGATCATGATCTCGCGATTCCACGCGATGCCGAGGCCGATCGCCGTGTCGCGTCCGAGTGCGGCGATATCGAGCTGGTGTCGGCGCGAGACGAGAAAGCCACCGGCGAGGATCGTGACGAGGGCTGCGATGGCAAGCAGATCCGTATTCGGCGCGGAGAAATTCGCATACATCGCGCGTTGCGCCACCGCGAATTCCTGCGGATCGATCAGTCGGGCAATGAGATTGGTCAGGCTGCGGAACAGCCCGCCGATGACCACGCCGGCGAGCAGCATCAGCGTCAGGTCCATCCGGCTTTTGAGCGCCGGCAAGAGGATGAGCATGGCGAGCAGCATCAGGGCGGATGCCTCCATGCCGAATTTCAGATGCGGCGAGAGCGAGACATAACCCAGCCCGCCCAGCGCAAAGACGAGGACTGCCTGGCCGAACTGGTAGAGCGCGTCGAGCCCCATGATCGAGGGTGTGAGGATGCGGTTGCCGGTGATCGTCTGGAAAGTGACGGTCGAGAGCGCGATAGCGACCGCGACGATCACCAGCGCCGCGAGCCGGATGCCGCGCAGCTCCAGCGCGAACGCGATATTGCCACGCAGGTTGACCGTCATGAAGGCGATGATGGCCAAGAGCGCAAGACAGAGGAGAAGGCCGATGACGATCCGGTCACGCATCGCGGCGCTCCCTGAGGATGAACCAGAGGAAGACCGCCGGTCCGATCACGCCCATCACGGTCCCGACGGGGATCTCGTAAGGGAAGCGCATGATGCGAGCGGCGATATCCGAGGCGAGAACGAGGATCGCCCCGCCGAGCGCCACGAGCGGCAGCGTGCCGCGCAGATTGTCGCCCGAGATGCGCGAGACGAGATTGGGCACGACGAGGCCGACAAAGGGGATCAAACCGACAACGACGACCGAGAGCGCCGACATGACGGAGACCAACACCAGCCCGATCTGGGTCATCCGGCGATAGTCGATGCCGAGGCTGGTCGCCTGGTGCTCGCCAAGCGCCATGATTGTCAGCCGGTCGGCGATCACGATGGCGGCGCCGACGATGACGACGGCAACGAAGAGCAGCTCGTAGCGGCCCTTCAGCACGCCTGAGAATTCGCCATTGGTCCAGATGTCGAGATATTGCAGGAGATCGGTCTGCCAGGCGACATAGGTGACGGCCGCCCCCACCACGCCGCCATAGACAAGGCCGAAGAGCGGCACGAGATGCGGCTGTTCCGGCGGCAGGCGGTGCGCGGTGGCGAGGAACAGCGCGGTGCCGGCAAGCGCACAGCCGCTGGCGACCAGGGCCTTCATGCCAAGGCCGGCTGCCGGCAGGAACAGCGTCACGATCAGGATGCCGAGCGCTGCACTCTGGGCGGTGCCAGCCGTCGAGGGCTCGACGAAGCGGTTTCGCGTCAGCGTCTGCATGATCTGGCCGGCGACGGCGAGACCCGCACCGCAGAGCACGGCGGCGAGCGTGCGCGGCAGACGGCTGATGGCCATGAGATCGGCAAAGGGCATCGTGCCCTCGGTCCCAGAGAGCGACAGCTCCTGTACGCCGATGGCGAGGCTCAACATGACGAGAAGCGCCAGGCAGAGCCCGGCGCCAATCATCACGCGGTGATGGTGTGTCCCAAGCCTTACAGACATCACTGGCCGGCGGAGAATGCGGCCTCGATGGTCGCCAGAACCCGTTCGGTGGCCTTCAATCCCCCAGCTGCGATGTAGAAATCGGCCGACGGCAGATAGATCACCTGGCCGCTCTTCCAGGCCTTGGTCTCGGCGACCAGCGCATTGTCGAGCGTTGACTTGGCATTCTGGTCATTGGCGCCGATGGCGGCGGCCCGGTCGAGCACCAGCAGCCAGTCGGGATTGGCCTTGGCGATGAATTCGAAGGAGACCGGCTCGCCATGGGTGGCGGCCTCGACATCTTCGACTGCCGGCGGCAGGTCGAGCGCCTTGTGCACCCAGCCGAAGCGGGAATCGATCCCGTAAGCGGTGATCTTCGGCCCATTGGTCATCAGGATCAGGCCCTTGCCCTTGCCCTGAACGGCGGCCTTGGCGCGGGCAAGCGCTGCGTCGAAATCAGCAACCGCCTTCTCGGCCTCGGCCTGTTTGCCGAAGATCGCGCCATAGGTGAAGGCCCGCTCGCGCGCCTGCTCGACCACATCGACGCCGTCCATGGTCATGTCGAGCGAGGGGGCGACTTTCACCGTTTCCTTCTCCTTGCCGGAGGAGCGGCCGCCAACGATGATCAGCTCTGGCTCAAGTGCGCTCAAGGCTTCGAGATCCGGCTCGAAGATGTCACCGACAACCTCGGCCTTGCCCTTCAGATCAGACAGTTCCGGCAGATACAGGTTTTCCGGAATGCCCGCCGGCATCACGCCGATGGCCCGCAGCGTGTCGAGGGCGGCAATGTCGAAGACGGCAACCTTCGACGGCCTGCCCTCCACGGAAACCTTGCCGGCATAGGTCGCGACATCGAGTGCCAGCGCCGGCAGGGCGGCAAGGGTGAGGCCGGCGGTAATCAGAGTGCGGCGGGTAAAGGAGCGGATGGTCATTGCAGTCTCTCCGAAACATAAGCTGGTGGTCGTGGTTTAGCCCCGCGCCTTCAGGCGCGATGCGGTCTTGTTGTCAGAAGGTCGCCTTGACGGAGAGAAGGAAGCTTCGTCCCTTCTCATGCAGCGGCGTCACATTGCCGAACTCCTGGCCGTAGGTTGCGCGGCTCGCATAGGTCTCGTTCAGGAGGTTCTGCACCTCTGCGCGAAGGGTCATGTGCGGCAGTTGCTCGGGTTTCCATTCGCCAAAGAGGTTCACAACCTCATAGGATCGGTAGGTCGCGTCGCCGGAGGTGTATTCCGGCGCAATCTCGATATCGCCGCCGATGGTCAGACCCCAATCGGCAAAGCTATGGCCAGCCGAGAGCACGATGATGTCGCCGACCGGCGTGGTCAGGTAATTGCCGGTATCAGAATCCGCCGGACGGCCGTCGATCTCGGCATCGACATGCGCATATTTCACCTTGATGAAACCGTCGATCCAGTCGTAGTCCACCGCAAGCTCGAAGCCCTCGGTCTCCACCTCGTGGTTCTGGTTGGCGAGCGCCACCGCGAATTTGGCAACCCGCGCATCGTGGATTCGGCTGCGGAAAAGGCTCGCTTCCGCCGTGAAGCCATCGTGATGGAATTCGAGACCGGCCATCAGGTTGTCGGCGGTCGTCACCTCCGGCCCTGCCGCGCCATAGGACCAGCCGGGGTTCATGATGAAGGCTTCCGCCAAGGGAATGCCGGCCCAGACATGCGAGGCGCCGGCTTTTGCCGTGAGGAAGCGCGTGAGGTCGTATTCGATCGCGGCATTGCCGCTGAGGCCGGCATGGCGCCACGTCTGACCGGTGGTGCCTTCGAACCATTGCCGGTCGGCCCGCCCGCCGAAGGACAGCCGCGTGGCCTCGAAGGGTTCGAGACGGGCCTGGGCATAGAGCCCGATATTCCGGGCAGTCTCCGTCGCGTCTTCCGCGTTGCGTGCCGTGTCGAGCTCGATACGGTCGCTGTAGAAATCGAGACCGGCAACCATATCTCCATTCTCCAGCGCGAACCTGTTCTGCGCGCGCCCGTTCAGGCTGCCGCTTGCGCCCCGGCCTGCATAGGAAGCCGGGTTGCCGCTGCCGTCATCGAAATAGACAGGCGTCTCGACCGCGCTGTGGCTATAGGCCAGACGCACGAGTGGATCCCACCAGCCGTCGGGCGTGGTGTCGCTATAGGTGAAGACGGTATTGTCCCGGTCGAGCTTGTAGTTGCGAAAACGAGGTTCCCAGGCTCGGCCGGTTGTGACCACGCTGGCATTGGCACGGAATGGCCGCTCCGCATCGTCGCGGATTCGCTCGTGGCTGATCTCGAAACGTTCGCCGTTCTCGGCTTCGTAGGCGAATTTGCCAAGCCCGCTCAAAAGGTTGGTCGCGGTCCCACGAACCTCCTCGCCGTCGCCGGCCTCGTAGTTCTCGCCCTTGCCATAGTTCAGGAAACCGAGGAACTCGAAACCGTCCTGCATCGCCCAGCCACCGAGCCCGGTGGTGAAAGCCTTGGCGTTGCTGTCATAGGTCTCCGACACCAGTCCGCCGACGCCATCCTCGGACAGCAGGTCCTTCACGGTCCGGGTCTCATAGGCGATCGAGCCGGTAAGTGCGCCGGGACCGGCATCGGCCGGGGCGATGCCGGCGTCGATGGTGACGCTGCGCAACAGCGCCGGGTCGATCAGGTTGGTGGCATTGTGGTGGAAGACGCGGTTGTTCTGCCGGCTGCCGTCGATGGTGACGGCAAGCGTCGTCTCTTCGAGACCGTTGACGAACACCTTCTGCGAGGTCGCGATCGAGCTGCCGACGCTGACGCCCGCCGTGTCGCGGAAGACATCGGCGAGATCGGACGGATTGCGCTCAGCAAGCGCGTCAGCATCGACGTTGACTGTGCTGACGCCCCTTTGCATCCGGCGGTCCGTGACCTTGATCTCGTCTATAACAGTCGAGCCATCGGTTACGGAGACACCGCCGCGCATAACGGTCGACGTATCGCCGATGACGACGACGCCATCTTCAATGCGATGGGCAAGTCCGGTGCCGGCCAGCAGCTGCGCGAGCGCCGTTTCCATCGTCAGAGCGCCGGAGACGGCGGCCGAGCGCGTGTCGCGGGCAAGTTCCGCCGCGAGCGATACCTGCAGACCGGACTGCTGCCCTAAGGCGCGCAATGCGTTCGCAAGTGGCTGTGCCGGAATGTCATAATCCCGCACCGTCTCGATCCCGGTCGTCGTCTGCGCCGCCACAGGCAGGCTGGAGGCCCCCGCCAGAAGCATAAGCGCGCAAGCCGTCGCCGTCAGCCGGCGGTGCCACGCCGCGCTGATCAAGGCGTCCTGCTTCGCGGGCAGTCTCGTCGAACGCATACTCATTCCCATGCAGAAACCGTTCTAGGCTCTGCTTAGAGGAAAATACGAGTAATTAAGACAAGTTTTTCAGCGCCGTCCGCATTTTTTGCGCCAAGGCGTGAGTGTTTCCACTTAAGATATTGATATCGAATGAAAAAATTATCGGCTAGAGATGACTCTCAGATAAGGTGAGGCCTTGCGGACCTGCAGCCCGAAGGGTGCGACGAGCGCCATCAACGCCTTGTCGGGGTCGCTGAGATCATAGAGGCCGGTCACCCTCAGAGCGGCAATGTCGCTTTCGGGCGTGACGATCCAGCCGGAATGCTGGCGCTGGATGAGCGCCACGACGTCGCCCAGCGGCTGGTCGGTGACGGCAAGCTTTCCCGTCCGCCACAGCGCGATATCGGTGGGGTCGACCTGGCTACGTTCCGTCTTGCCGTCGGCACGTTCGATGCTCACGACGTCACCCGGTTCAAGCGTCAGCTCGGTACCGTCGACTGGCGTCCCCGGTGTCAGCGCGATTGCGCCGTGCGCCAGCTCCACCCGCGTGCCGTGACCGGTGTCGCGCACGCTGAAGGCCGTACCAAGCACCCGCACGGAGGCGTCCGGTGCCGCAACGACAAAGGGGCGAGCGGTGTCGCGTTCGACCTCGAAAAACGCCTCGCCGGAGATGAGACGGACATGCCGCGCGCCGCTGTCGAAGTCCTCGGCCAGCGCCGTTTCCGGAGCGAGCGTCACCTTGGATCCATCGACCAGCGTCACGACCTGCGTCTCGCCGGCGCCGGTGCGGAAATCTGACTCGAGGCGCATCTGGAGGGCAGGGGCGACCAGGACGGCAACCACTGCCGCAGACATCAAGGTGGCGGCCGCAAGACCGAGACTGCGGCGGGAGAGCCGCCAGCCCTGTACAGATGTGGATCGGTTCGGAACGGTGCCGATAACCGGCACGGCGGGTTCCGGTGCAGCAGCCGGCATCTCGCCAAGGGCCGCCCAGGTGCGACAGATCCGGGCCCAGGCTTCGGCATGGGCTTCCGAGGCCTGCAGCCAGTCGTCCCAGGCCGCGATCAGCGCAGCATCTGTCGGTGCATCGTTGAGGCGCATCAGCCAGTCCATGGCCTCTTCGAGAAGCCGCTCCTGCTGCTGCTGTGGATGATCCGTGACGCTCACCGGCCGACCGTTCCCTGACTGCTGCGTTCCTGTCCCGCAACGATGGCACTCGATTGGCCGTGACCGCAGGACATGGCCGCGCCTATCGCATGTTTATCTGTGCCTGTTGAAGATACGATCGACGCCCTGCTTTTTTTCATCTTTCCCCCGGCATTTTTCCCTGTCGCCCCCATCAATGGCTCGCCCGATCCATGGAGAGCGCGATCTTGACCATGCCGCTGCGGATGAGCCGATGCGCGGTCGCAACCGAGATCTTCAGTTCGCCCGCAATCGCTTCCAGTGTCCAGCCTTCGATACGGTAGAGCTCGATCGCCCGGCGCATGTCGGCAGGTAATCCCTGTAGCGCCTCGCTGGCGACCCGTGCCTGATCGGCAAAAAGCACCGTCTCCTCGGGCGAGCCCGGATCTTGTGGCAGGATCCAGAAGGGCGGATCGATATCGCGCCCGCGCGTCTCGACATTGCGTCGCTTCAACTGATCGAACGCGAGATTGCGCACGATGCTGTAGAGATAGGCAAGGATTTGGCGCGGCGCATAGCCGACGCCATCCTCCGGCTTCAGCCGCAGAAAGGCATCTTGCACGATGTCTTCCGCTTGGTCACGCGAGCCCAAGAGCCGGGCGGCATAGCTCACCAGGGCCGTTCTGTTCTCGAGGAAAACCTCGAGATGGCTCTTGGTTTCTGCGCCCATCTTGCGTTCGGTGTCGCCAGTTTAAATGTGAGAATTAAAGGAAGCTTTCGCTTAGCCGATTAATCCGGGTGATTCAATCACACTGGCGGCCGGCCCTGGAAGTGCGCTTCTCGGTGGCGCAAACCCTCATATTTCCAGCGCTTCTGCTCATTTCGCGCCGTGCCTTGCCGCTTTTGTTCCATCAAGCTCCCACAGACTCAGTTAATCTGAACGTCCATAGGGGATTCGTCTATGGGGACTGCATGGCACATCTTGCCGAGGGTGAGATCGCAATACCGCGCATTGCGCGCATCGAATGGCCGACCGTCGCATTGGCCTTTTTGATCTACGGGGGATTTATCGCCCTCACTTATTTCTGGCGCGACATTCCGCTACTGATCCTTGTGCCATTGGGGGCCTGGCTGATCGCCTGGCATGGATCCCTGCAGCATGAGGTGATCCACCATCACCCGACCCGCCATCAATGGCTCAACGATGCGATCGGGTTTCCGCCGATTTCGCTTTGGCTGCCCTATCATGTCTACAGAGAAAGCCATCTCGCGCATCACCGCGACGAGCATCTGACCGATCCGATCGAGGATCCGGAATCCTACTATTTCACCCGGGCGGATTGGGACCGCTTCGGCTGGGCTGGTCGCACGCTGTGGGAATTCAATCTGACCCTGATCGGCCGCCTGACGGTTGGCCCGGCCATCATCCTCGCCTCCTTCCTCTGGCACGAGGCGATCAAGGTGATCCGCGGCGAGGGCGACAGCCGGCGCCTCTGGGCCTGGCATGCTGTTGGTGTCGCCGTCGTGCTCTGGTGGGTGCTCGTCGTCTGCGACATGCCTTTCCTGCTATTCTTCTTCGGCTTCGTCTATTGCGGCACGGCGCTGTCGCGTCTGCGCTCCTATGCCGAACACCGCTTTGCCGACAATCACGAGGAGCGCACGGCGATCGTTGAGAGAAGCCCGCTCTTCGGCCTGCTCTTCCTCTACAACAACCTGCATGTCTTGCATCACCGCGTGCCGGCGCTGCCCTGGTACATGCTGCCAGGCACCTATGAGCGTCACCGCGATTTCCTCGTTCGGTTGAACGGCGGTCTGGTCTATCGCGGCTATCTCGACGTCGCCCGCCGCTTCCTCTTCAGGAAACACGACGCTCCGACGCATCCGAGGCACTCCTGACTGCGGCCCCCGACACCGGGCTCGCGAGCCTTCGGATGTATGTTGCGCCATCCGTGGTGATCGAGGCGCAGCGCGCGTTCTGGGCCTTCCTGCGCGACCATCTGCAAAGCAAAGGCATGGTCGGCCTACCCGAGACCCTGGACGAAACCTTGCCCCACCACGAGGCCTGGCTCGATCCGCGCCTCGTGCTTGCTCAGACCTGCGGCTTCCCCTTCGTCAAGCATCTGAAGGGCAGGGTCCGCCTCGTCGCGACCCCGGTCTACGAGGCCCCGGGCTGCTCCGGCGCCGATATGTGTAGTGTCATCATCGTCAGAGAGAAGAACGCACCGGCAAACCTTGCCGCTTGCAGGGGGCTGAGGGTAGCGATCAACGAAACCGGCAGCAATTCCGGCTACAATCTGCTGCGCGCGGCCATCGCCCCGCATGCCGGCGGCCGCGCCTTCTTCGCCGGGATCGTTGAGACCGGCGGCCATCTCGCGAGCATTGAAGCTGTTCGCAGTGGTGAGGCCGATCTCGCGGCGATCGACTGCATCACCTATGATCTCTTGCACCGCCATGCCCCGGAACGGATCGACGGCCTTGTCATCCTCGCTGAGACCCCGCGCGGCCCCAATCTGCCCTTCATCACCAGATTGTCGTCCTCAGACGAGGAACTTGCCGCTCTCTGCGCAGCCCTCAAGGCAACCATCATCGCTCCCGAGCTCGCCAATGCCCGCGCAATCCTGGGCCTCAAGGACGTGGCTGTACTGGAGGAGGGCGCTTACGATATCCTGCTTGCACATGAACAGGAAGCGATCGCGGCAGGCTATCCGGATCTGCGCTGATCCAAGCCTGTGAGGCGGCTCACGCGGATGCCAATCCCGCTGCGCGTAGATCGGCCATCTCGACGGCCTCCAAAACTCGATTGCGACCCGCAGCCTTGGCTGCATAAAGCGCCCGATCCGCCCGAGCTATGGCGGCATGCGGATCGGTTTCATCCGGACGGATCCGATCGATCCCGATGCTGACGGTGACAGGCCGGACAAGACCAAAAAACCGCCAGTCTTTCTCGGACACCGTTTGCCGGATCCGCTCTCCCGATACGCGCGCCTTCGCAGCTGGTGTGCCTGGCAGAAACACCACATATTCCTCCCCACCGAAACGCGCGGCAACGGCGTTCGCCTCGGTGACCTGACGCAAGATATCGGCGACCGCCGAGATGACGGCGTCGCCGGTCGCATGGCCGAGCGTATCGTTGATCTGCTTGAAGTGGTCGATGTCGCAAACCAGGACCGCACCCTCCTGCAGTCCGGATCCGCCGAGCTCGCTCAGCGCCGTCTCAAACCCGCGACGGTTGAGCAGGCCTGTCATCGGATCCCGTTCCGCAGCTTGCCGGTGCCGATCCATCGCCGAGACCCCGCTCGCCACCAGTGCCGAGAAGGGGAAGGTCATGCAGATGGTAATCGTCGTGATATGGACCGCGAGGTTATAGGCGGAGTCGACGAAATCGCCGAAATCGTCACTCGCATCTCCGTAAAGGAAGAAGAAGTAGACTGCACGCGCCACGGTATCAACGAGGACAAGTCCGATCGACGCGAGGAGGATCTTGTCGACGCTGCGCCGTGCTCTTGGGATCGCCATGGCAAGTGCCAGCCCGATAAGGCAGGCGAAGGCAATATCGGTCAGGAAGATCTGGTAGCGCAGGCTTTCCAGGATGAAGATGCAGAAGACCAGCAGAAGCGTATAGACCACGACAAACCAGCGGCGTTCGCGATCAAATGACGGTGCCTGGAAATGTTCGAACACGGCACTGCTGTAGCAGTAGGCGGCACCTATGAAGATCATACCGGACGCCAAGGCGTCGAAGATCGGTTCGATCGGAAAGGTTGAGAGCGAGAAGCCGAGGGCAGTCTGCCCGAACCCCGCTCCCCACTGCCAGTTGGTCACAATCTTGTGCCGCCACAGAACGATGAAAGTGACGGCCACCAGTCCGAACAGGACTGGTGGCACATAGACGATGACCGAACTTTCCCCCACAGCAACCCCGCAAATCTACTAGTTTCAATTTGAACTGTTTTCTCCCGTCTATGGTTAAGGTTATTTGAATTTGCTGGCGAATAAGTGTCAAAAGTGATGGCCGTCACGCCCTTGTTTCTGGGGCTGCCGCCTGGCGCAACCGTGTGGCGAGATGGGTTGTATTTTTAAGGCCGGCACATTCGAAGATTGCCGGTTTCGACTGGGGGCTGTACCAAGATGTGTCACTTGATTCATGCGTTGAGTTCATGCCCCGCGTAGCATCCTTTTCTGTCGTTGTCGGCCGCATGCTCGACGCCTGGATTCAGACATCACCCGACCGGCCCGTCCAGGCCGAGGATGTCTATCGCGGTGTCCTGGATCTCTTGTCCATCAAGATGCGCCTGACCGTGTTCGAGGTAACGGGTCCGGATCCGCTCGACTGGTACATGCGCACCGTCCGCCATTCCGGCTTCACGTCCAGGATCATCAACATCAACGGTCTCTTCAGCGACTGTCGTGTCGGCGACTTCAAGGATCGCGCCTATATGGAGCAGTCTGTCATCCCGCGTCTGAAGGAAGTGGTCGAGCGACAGCAGCCTGCGACCGAACTGGTCAAGACGCGCCTGCTCGGGGTCAGTCTTGGCTATGATCGCATCCTCCTGCCGCAGAAGAATGCCAATGGCTCGCAATGGGTAATTTCCTCATCCTATGCGCAATTTCTTCTCGGCCAACCGCAGACCCGCGAGACGATGGACACGTCCGATGAAGCGATCGTCCAGCTCCTGATCGAGGGCTCCACGGCCAAGGAGATTGCCGTCTTGCTCGGCCTCTCGCATCGTACGGTCGAGCACAGGCTGGATAAGATGAAGCAGCGTTATGGCGCGCGCAACACGGTGCACCTGGTGGCCATGCTGATTGCCTCGCATATCGACCGGTCGGCGCTAAGCTGATCACGAGCGATACTGCCTCAGCGGAAGAGTTGAGCCAGCATGTCCGGTGCGTTGTTGGAAATGGACAGTGCCTGCACCGCCAGTTGCTGCTGCGTCTGTAGCGCCTTCAGCCTTGTCGATTCCTCGTTCATGTCCGCATCGACAAGGCGGCCGATCCCGCTGTCGATGTTGGACGAGAGCCTTGCCGCAAACTCCGCCTGCATGTCGATGCGTGTCTGCAGCGCGCCAAGCGTTGCGGCCGCATCCACGACACGCGCCGTCGCCTTGTCCATGTAGTCGATATAGGTGCGCACCATGTCCGGGTTCTGCACGATGTCGATCTCGAGGAAGTTCAGCGTCGGGATCGGTTCGTGGCTGACATTGATATTGCTGAAGCCGATGCGCGAACCAATGCCGGCATTGCGGTCGGCCAGCGGGTCGAGCACCAGGGAAACGGTGGACCCGGCGTCGCTGATGATCACATCCGGCCAGTCGGCCTGCATCAGTGAGGTTAGCAGTGTCACCATCTCGGATGCATTTGAAATGCTACCGTCAGTCTTACCCAACAGGTTGTTCACGTAGGTGCGGTCGAAGGAATAGGTCTTTGGCGTTGCGCTGTTCACGTAGAAGCTGAAGCTGACCTCGATCCCGTCTGGATCCTCGCCGTCGCGGAAGGCCTGAAAATCAGTGAAATCCAGTGTCATTTCAGAACCGCGCGGTGCCTGAGCCGCGCTGTTGCTAAGACCATGCGATCCCGAAGAGACCTGAGAAGTCAGGTTGCTGATCTCGATGTAAGAGCCGTCGAGTCCCGAACTCTCCTGTGTGCGGACCCAGTATTCATTCGGAACCGTACCGTTCGGGTAGCTACTGCCGTAATAGAGGCCGGCGGTGGCGCCCGTGTTGGCCAGAGATAGGGCCCGGCTCAATGCCTGCGAAAAGTCTCTATAGTCATCGATTACACCGTTCCAGGTCGGAAAATGGGTGTCCAAGAATGCTTTGTCGATGGTGACGCCTACCGTGGTTTTCCCTGGATGATAAGGCGGCGAAATACCGTGCGAGGGCTCGTCCTTGTCGACGGTAACATCGAAAGTGATCGCGTCTCCGACGCCGGTCAGATCAAGCGGGCCGGAGAAGACGCGGGAATGCAGCGTCGCATACGTTGAGCTATTTGTTTCCGGTATCCATACCTGCGTCCCGTCGCCGTTATGATACAGGGTTCGCATCCCTCCGATGGTATCGATATCCCGCGCATCCCGCTGCAAGAGCCCGCCCTGCGTGCTGTTGAACAGGGATATCTTCGACAGGTCGACGGTCATGGTCTTCGTCGCAACGCCGCCGTTGGCATCACGTACGAAGGACGAGACGACCTGTGTCTTGTTGAGGTCGACGTCATACATGTCGGCGATATCGGTGGTCAGCCAGTTCTGCCCCGAAAAGCTGGCGGATTCGGCAATCGACTTCACCTGATCCTTCATCTGGTCCAGTTCTGCCTGGACCTTCGCCTTGTCGACACCCTCTTCCGTCGCGGCAACCAGACGCGCCTGGAATTCGGTGAGCACATCGATCACCGAGGTCATGCCCGCATAGGCCGTGTCCACCTTTGCTGCCCCCAGCCCGAGTGCATCTGCCGCCGCAGAGATCGCCATGCTGTCGGATCGCATGGTGGTCGAGATCGACCAGTAGGCGGCATTATCGGCCGCTGCTCCGACGCGAAGTCCGGAGCTGACGCGCTCCTGGGTTCCCTGGAGGTCAGAGGCAAGACTTCTCAGGGTCTGCAATGCGGTGATGGCCGAAAAATTGGTGAGAATGCTCGTCATGGAAAAGAACCACCTGAAAGGAAAACTCAGAAATCACTCACGAGAAATGACCCTCGAGATCTTTATGGTTTCGAAATCCTTAATGCCTTGCTGAAGTTGCCACCGTATAAATACGGGCCGGTTGCAGAATTAAAAAATTCACCCTAGCGCCGGGATGTGACGGTCAAAGCTTCACCTTGACAGGGCGCCAGACGATGGTCTCCGGCGTGCGGTCGTAAGGGTTGTCCATCAGGGTGATCTTGCAGTTTCGCGTATCGCACTGCTTGCAGCGGAACTTCAGCGAGAACGGGTCGCGGCCGTGGCCGTAGAAACTGGCGAGGTCCTTGGCGAGAAACCGACCCTGGTTCTGACATTCACGACAGGTGGCAACCACCAGCATGTTGTGGCGAAGCGCTTTTCCAAGGGTATCGATCGTCTGGGTCATGACCGCGATCTTGAACAAAACAAGAACATCGTCAAGTGCGCAAATGATCACGAAACGCTGTTGCCCCTGGTTTTCAAGGCTTTTTAGGGGGACCTGCGCCGTGCCGGCGCGACTTTGTGCTCCGCCGCTAGGTCACTGAAAATTAACCATAAATTCTGCGGTCCGTAAGGTAACTGTTAACCTTGATCTCCCTATAAAGGAGGCGCTTCCACCAAGGTAGTGCGTCGCGAAGCGCTCGGTTTCTGTATTGCGTATCGGGGAGGGCGTCATCCACGGCGTCCTCCCGCGCACGCCATGAACCGGGTGTTCAGAGGGCATGAGGCCCCGGCGGCGATTGGTGCACGGCCCATGCCACGAAGCCCGTCCGGTTGGACCGGACCTGGAAAGAAAAAGCCTCCACGCCATGCTGGCGGGAGGCTTTTCCATTTTCGGGATCGCGCGGCGGGGATCAGCTGGCCGTCAGGAACTCCGCGCAATAGCTCTTGCCGCCATTTGTGCCCGGACGGTCGACGACCGTGCGAACGCTGCGGATGATGTAGTCGGAGGAGACCGTCAGCTGGACTTCGCAGCGCAGATATTCCGTCCGCGCGCGGGTCAGCATCTTGCCCCTTTTTCCGTCGCCGAGATCCTCGTATGTCGCGGGTACGACCCGAGTCTTGAAGCCACCGCGCCATGTGTAGAGCGTTGCCGCGCCGGAGGCCGCATCCGAGACGGGCGGCCCGAACTTGGCGAAGAAGGCGCCCGCCTGCTGCCCGTTCCAGCGCGTTTCGATCTCGTTTGTCGGTGCTCCACCCACCGTCGTGCAGCCTGCCGCAGCCAGGCAAAGCGCTGCGATCAGTCCCGTGGTCGTGCTTTTCAGCAAATTCATTGTCACTGTCCCTTGAACCCCATGAGGGCCGTCGTCGGCGCCATGCCGCCGGGCACATTCGGCCCACACCTGCTTTACTGCGAAACCGGCACAGACGAAACGGTCGAGGTCCCTTGTACGACGCAATTTTTACGACGGTGACTTCCCCGCAACGGCGCGCCATCGGCTGGCCCCGCGCCGTCTTCGCAGCCTTGCGGATGGTTGTCGATCAACGACTCTTAAATCAATGAATTCAGCGACATGCAGTCGGCGTCACGAAAACTTCAACTTTCTCGCTGCTTTTTTCGTTTCCCTGCTTGTGAAACGAAAATCGCTGGTCTATAGAAGCGCCGCTGGTCACGGAGTGTAGCGCAGTCTGGTAGCGCACCACGTTCGGGACGTGGGGGTCGAGTGTTCGAATCACTCCACTCCGACCAGTTTGATTTCCCGAAATCACCTCCTCTTGTCCCCGACAACAGTTCGCCCGGTAGCTGACCGTCGGCGTCGGTTTGCCTTATCTCTGGCCCGCCCAAGTTGTATATTCTGCAAACAGTGGTAGTGAATACCTATCTCCGGCTTTGCTCTCAGGTGGGGATTACCTCTGCAAGTCATTGCTGAGGAACGCAGATTAGGCTATCTTGAATTGTATCCGATGAGGCGGGCGGATGTGTCGGCCTGGCGGAGATTGCTACCAGTGATTGCAGGTGGGGTGGTCGGGTGAGCATGATCCCAGGCACGAGAAAACGTCGTCAGCGCCAGGACAAGGTGACGCTTTCGGACGTGGCCCAAAGGGCCGGTGTCAGCGCGATCACCGTTTCCCGCGCCTTGCGCGATCCGGAAAAGGTTTCGCCGCCACTGCGGGACACGATCCTCAAGGTTGTCGAAGAGATGGGCTACGTACCCGATCTTGCGGCCCGTGCCCTTGCAAGCAAGAACAGCGGTCTCGTCGGCGTGCTTTCGCCCGGCCTGACCAGCCACGCCTTCCTCGCCCTCATTCGCGGCATCGAAGACCGCGTTCGTCCCTCCGATCTGCGTATTCAGTATGCGAGCGCAGACAGCGACAGCGAAGATCAGCTGCGCCAGCTCCGCTTTTTCATGTCGCAGAACCCAGCAGGTCTGATCCATGTCGGCCAGATCGGTGATCCCGCAATCGACGATCTCTTGAGCCACGCGCCGTGCCCGGTCGTCGAGATCATGGACATCAGCCGTCAGCCGACGGATATGGCGATCGGGATCGACCACCGCCTGGCGGCGGAGACGGCGACGCGGCATCTGCTTGCGAAGGGATATAAACGCATTGCCATGCTGGGTGGCGCCTGGGACTTTCGTGCGCGGCGTCGCCAGGATGGCTTTCAGGCCGTGCTGGAGGAGGCCGGGCTCTTTGATCCGGCCCTCGTGCTTTCGATCGACAGCAGCACAAGCGTAGGCCTCGGCTGTCATTTGCTGGATCGGCTGAGAAACGAGTTTCCGGATGCCGATGCCGCCTTCTGCCACAATGACGACATTGCGCTCGGCGTGTTGTTCGAATGCCAGAGGCGCGGTCTCCGAGTACCTGACGATTTCGGTATCTGCGGCTTCAACGATCTCGAATATGCCGGCTTTGCCTTTCCGGGAATTACGTCGGTGCGCGTTCCCCGTTATGAGATCGGCTACCGCGCCGTGGACATGATCATCCGTGCCTCAGGCCCGGGCGCCTATCCGGCGAAGGTCGTCGATCTCGGCTTCCAGCTCGTGCCACGTGGATCAACGGCCCGCGACCGATGACACAAGGCCATCGGTCGCGTGGTTATGCGGCTAAACGTGTCAGGCGGCCCTATTCATGCGGTGTGCCGAGGCGCCGGACTGCTGGTTGCCGAGATTGAACTGCCCGATCATGCCGCGCAGCTTGTCTGTTTCCGTGGACAGCGTAGAGGCGGCTGCACTGCTTTCCTCGACCATCGCCGCGTTCTGCTGGGTCATCTGGTCCATGCCGTTCACGGCGCTGTTGACCTCGACCAGCCCGGACGACTGTTCGCGCGCCGCCGTCGATATGGCAACGACGTGGTCGTTGATCTCGACGATGAGCTGACTGATCGATTTCAGCGCCCCACCGGTATCGCTGACCAGCTTCACGCCGGAAGCGACTTCCGTGGCTGAATTCTGAATAAGATCCTTGATCTCCTTGGCAGCCTTGGCTGAGCGCTGGGCGAGTTCCCGAACTTCCTGGGCGACGACGGCGAAGCCACGGCCGGCCTCACCGGCACGGGCCGCCTCGACGCCGGCATTGAGCGCCAAGAGGTTGGTCTGGAAGGCGATCTCGTCGATGACCCCAATGATGTTGGAGATCTTCGACGAGGAATCCTCGATGCGGCTCATCGCGTCGACGGCATGGGCCACGACGTCGCCCGACTTTTCGGCGCTTGCCTTGGCCGAGCCGGCGACGGTTCGGGCCTCCTGCGCACGCTGGGCGGACGAGCCGACATTGGCGGTAATCTCCTCGAGCGCTGCGGCCGTTTCCTCGAGATTGGCCGCCTGGCTCTCGGTGCGCCGCGACAGGTCGCCGACGCCTTGGGTGATTTCCCGTGTCCCCTGGCTGATCAGCTCGACACTGGCCGAGATTTCCCGGAAGGTGTCGCATAGCTGCGAGACCGAGCGGTTGAGATCATGACGCAGAAATTCGAATTCGGCGGAGAAGGGCTCGGTCAGCTGGAAGCCGAAGTCACCGGAACAGAGGCGCTTCAGCGCATCACCGAGCGAGCTCACGGTCCGGACGCGAGCGGTGACATCGGTCGCGAATTTGACCACCTTCACGACCTTGCCGTGGATGTCGAGGATCGGGTTGTAGGAAGCCGAAATGATGACTTCCTTGCCGGACTTTGTGATCCGTTTGAATTCCGAGCTTTGATATCTGCCTTCGCGCAGGGCTTGCCAGAAGGTCTTGTAATCATTGGAGGCCACCAATTCACGGTCGACAAACATACTGTGATGCTTGCCCACCAGTTCAGGAAGCGAATAGCCCATGAGGTTTAGGAAATTCTCGTTGGCCCCCATGATCGTTCCATCGACGGTAAATTCGATGATCGCCTGTGAGCGAGAGATCGCGGCAATCTGTGCTGTATAATCGACATTCAGCAGGCGTGCCTTGGCGTCGGCCCATTCGACCACGAAGCCCACCGTTTTCGAACCTTCCTTGAGCGGAGTAACGAGAAGGTCGAACACCCGGTTGCCGACGGTGATCGTTGCGCTGTGGCGGTTTTTCAGAGCCGCCAGCATGTTGCGCTGATGCGAGGGATTCTTGTGGAAGACGTCGATATTGCTGCCGATGAGGCTCGCAACACTGAACTTCGGCAACTCCTTCTTCAGGTCAGCTTCGGCTTCCTTCAGCAGGTCCATAACCGCGGGGTTCATGTAGGTGATGTTGAGATTGGCATCCGCCACCATGACATTGGCCTGCAGCGCATCGAGCGCCAGGATCTTGGCGGCAGTCTTTGCATTCGAAAAGCCTGGGAACCCCATATTTCCTCCAATCGCCCAGCAGCCCCTCCGCTGGTTCCGCGAAAATCAGATGGAGGTAAAATGCATACAAAAAATAAATGAAGAGCTAAAATATGAACGTCTTGTCTATCTTTCATGCGATTTTTTGTAATGCCCTGGCCAAAAGAGCCTTGAGGCGGCGTCTTCAGGGCAGGGGATGACAGGTCGGAGGACCAGGCAAGAAGCACCCCGCCGCGTTGTGGGCAGTCAAAAAGAGTGGTGAACACGAATTGGGGAATGAGGCCTGCGCTCACTCGGCCTTTTGCAGCATTGGTGCCGCCGATGTCAGCGCGTCCAGAAAGACATCCATATTGGACATGAAGGAGACGCCAGCCATCGGAGCGAGGTTCGCGTAAGCCGCCCCGCCGATCCAGATGTCGATATCGGGCGAAAGTGCCGATCGCAGCGCTTGCAGATGGCGCTGCAAAGTCACCTTGCGGCCGGTGAGGGCGCTCAGGCAGACGTGAGAGACCTCACGCTGATGGGCCGCCTCGGCGATTTCGCCGGCCGGCAGGCTTGCACCGAGAAACAGTGCATTCCAGCCCCTGAGCCGCGCGAGCAGGGTTACGATCAACGCTCCGATGTCGTGATCTTCCTTTTCCGGGGTGGTGGCCACAAGGCGCGGCGCATCCGGAGGCGGTATCGGGCATCGGTCGAAGAGCCCGCCGAGGATACGCTTGATATGCGCTGTCGTCATATGCTCGGCTGCGATCGAGACTTCGCCCGCGGCCCATTTCGAGCCGATTTCGCGCATCAGCGGCAGTGCGGTGGTCCGAATGAATTGCTCTGCTGCCTCGGTTTCGGCACGCGCCTGCAAAAGCGCCTGCAGACGATCGCTGTCCATGGCCTTGACCGCTTCGATGATCTCGGAAATGGCGTGCCGGCCTGCCAATTCGCATTCCAGCCGCAACAGGGCTTCATCGGACAATGGAACGAGCGAACTGATCCTGTGGCCGCCGTCGGTGCAGGTCTTCAACAGCCGCAGCCGTTCCACCTGTTCGCGCGTGTAGAAGCGCCGCCCGGTGGGGCTTCGCTCTGCAGGTTCGAGCCCGTAGCGCCTTTCCCAGGCGTGCAGCAGCAGTTTCGGGATCCCGCTTAAGGCAAGGGTTTCGGCCAGGCCGACCAACACTTCCCGTTCCTGCTGTCTGTTTCGATGCATGCCGGCCCCTGGCTGATTTGCCTAGTATATTAGCGTGGCAATTCAGGAAGAAAAGCGGGCTGGCGGCAGCGGCTCGAAATGCAAACGGCCCGCGCAAGGCGAGCCGTTCTCAATCGGGTGTAGCGGTTCAGCCGAAAAGCCGCCGATCAACCGTCGATATCGTCGAGCAGTTGCCGTGCATTGGCCGTGGTGACACGGCGCGTTTCCACCTCGTCGCGGCGGCTGGCCAGCAGCTCGGTCGCCAGCAGCTGTTCGGCGAGGTCCGCCGGCAGCGACAGGATCACGCGCCCGTCATGGGCGTTGAGGCCACCGAGTTCCGAGCGCTTGGCGGTGATCATGCCGCCGGCCACCGTGTTGTTTGTATCCGGATCGATCAGGATGAAGGCGCCGGTGCCGCGGTTCAGCTCATAAGGGTCGAAGATCGCGGTCTCGTCAAAGGCAAGATGCACCTTGCCGATGGCGTTCATCTGCAGCATTTCGGCTGACTGCCACTTTCCGGACTTGAGATCCAGCTGCTGTACCGGCTCGACCTGCACGCGCTGACGTCGCGAGCCTGCCTTCAGCCAGTAGCGTTTGCCGGGCACGATACCATCCGGCTGAAGCGCCACGATCTGGGCGTCGAAGGCAAGCCCCGTCTGCGGCTGGGCATCGAGCGAGACGATCATGTCGCCGCGCGCCACGTCCACCTGGCGGTCGAGCACCAAGGTGATCGCGTCACCGGCAACGGCGGCGTTGCGCACGAGGTCGAAGGTGACGATCTGCTTGACATTGGCGACCTGGCCGGAGGGCAGGATGGCGACGCTGTCGCCCGGCTTCACGGCACCACCGGCAACCGTGCCCTGATAGCCGCGGAAGCTCTCGCCCGGACGCGAGACGCGCTGCACGGGCAGGCGGAAACCGGTCGACTGGCCGGAGCGCAGGGTGGCAAGTTCCAGGGTCTCAACCAGCGTCGGACCTTCATACCACGGAATGACCGACTTGCCGGGATAGACGACGTTTTCGCCCTTCAGCGCCGACATCGGGATGGCGGTGACCTGGCGCACGCCAAGGGAGAGTGCCAGCGCCTTGAACTCGGTGCTGATCTGGTCGAACACGGCCTTGTCATAGGAAACCAGGTCGAACTTATTCACCGCCAGCACGAACTGCTTGATGCCCATCAGCGAGGCGATGGTGGCATGGCGGCGGGTCTGTTCGAGCAGTCCGGCACGGGCGTCGACCAACAGGATGGCGAGATCCGCCGTCGAGGCGCCGGTTGCCATGTTGCGGGTATACTGCTCGTGACCGGGAGTGTCGGCCACGATGAAGGAGCGGCGATCGGTGGCGAAGTAGCGATAGGCGACATCGATGGTGATGCCCTGTTCGCGCTCCGCCTGCAGGCCGTCGAGCAGCAGGGCAAAATCCGGTAGGCCGAGATCGTTCTGGCTTCCAGAGTCACGCTTCAGGCTGGCAGCCTGGTCTTCCTTGACAGCCTTGGTATCCCAAAGCAGGCGACCGATCAGCGTCGACTTGCCGTCATCGACGGAGCCGCAGGTGATCAGGCGAAGGGGACGCGAGTCGCGGATGACGGGTGCGGCTTCGGTCTGGGTTGCCTCGGTGGCGAGGGCGGTATTGGCAGCTGCGGTCATCTCAGAAATATCCTTCGCGCTTCTTCTTTTCCATCGATCCGGCCTGGTCGCGGTCGATGGCGCGGCCCTGGCGTTCGGAGACGGTGGCGATTTCGAGTTCGGCGATCACCGCGTCGAGGGTCGTCGCATTGGAGCGGATGCCGCCGGTCAGCGGCCAGCAACCGAGCGTGCGGAAGCGCAGGTTCCCTTCCTGGATCTGTTCGCCGGGCAAGGCTTCGAAGCGCGGATCTTCGGCCCACATCAGCATGCCGTCGCGCTCCACATATTTCTGCTTCTTCGCATAGTAGAGCGGCGGCAGCTCGATGTTTTCGGCCTGGATGTAACGCCAGATATCGACTTCGGTCCAGTTCGACAGCGGGAAGGCGCGCACGCTCTCGCCGCGGCGGATCATGCCGTTATAAATGTTCCAGAGTTCCGGGCGTTGGTTGCGCGGGTCCCATTTGTGGTCGGGCGTGCGGAAGGAATAGATGCGTTCCTTGGCGCGGCTCGCTTCCTCGTCGCGACGCGCGCCGCCGAAGGCCGCGTCATACTTGCCGGCGTCGAGCGCCTGGCGCAGCGCTTCCGTCTTCATCACATCGGTATGATAGGCCGAGCCATGGGTGAAGGGGCCGATGCCCTCTTCTTTGCCGCGCGGATTGGTGTGCACGATCAGGTCGAGATCGAACTTCTCCGCCGTCGCATCGCGAAACGCGATCATCTCCGGGAATTTCCATCCGGTGTCGATATGCAGAAGCGGGAAGGGCACGCGGCCGGGGAAGAAGGCCTTGCGCGCCAGATGCAGGAGAACGGACGAATCCTTGCCGATCGAATAGAGCATGACCGGCTTTTCAAACTCGGCAGCCACTTCGCGGAAGATATAGATCGCCTCGTTCTCGAGCGCCTTCAGATGCGGATCGAGCGGCGGCTTGGTCTGCGCGTCCCGCGAATGCGGATCGAATTCGGATGTGTGTGTGTGCATTTGTCTTCCTTTGGGCTTTCGCCCGCATTGTCTTCTGGGGTTGCCCCTCATCCGGCTGCCGCCACCTTCTCCCCGTGAACGGGGAGAAGACACTCGCGACACCGTCGGCGGCTCCCGCCTTCTCCCCGCCTGCGGGGAGAAGGTCCCGGCAGCCGGATGAGGGGCAGCTACCGGAGCAAAATCAGTTCAAGCCGGCGCCACGATCGAAGACGCTGCCGCCTCCGGCACATGCAACCCGCATTCGCGCTTCTCGTCATTCTCCCACCACCAGCGGCCGGCGCGCTCCGGCTCGCCGGGCTTGATCGCCCTTGTGCAAGGCTCGCAGCCGATCGACGGATAGCCTCGGGCATGCAGCGGATTGATCGGCACGCTCTCGGCCTCGACATAGATGATGATGTCGTCGAGCGACCAGTCGGCCAGCGGGTTCACCTTGATCAGGTCGCGCTCGGCGTCATATTCGGCAAACGGCGTGGCCGCACGATTGCCCGACTGCGAGCGGCGCAAACCGGTGATCCAGAAGCGGGCGCCGGCAAGCGCTTGCCCCAGGGGCACCAGCTTGCGCACATGACAGCAGGCATGCCGCGCTTCGACGCTTTCGTAAAAGCCGTTCAAACCGTATCTCGCCGCATAAGCGTCGATATCGTCCTGCTTGGGGTAAAAGCGCTTGATCGCAATGCCGAAGCGCTCTTCGGTCTCGGCGATCAGGTCCACCGTCTCCTTGAAAAGGCGGCCCGTCTCCAGCGTCGAGACATCGATCGGAAGGTTGGCGAGCCCGATCGCCGCGGTAATCACCTGGTCCTCGATGCCGAGCGACGTCGTGAAAACAGCCCTCCCATCAAGGCCCGCGACGATGCGCAGGCGCTCGGTGAGGTCGGCCGAGGCGAGTTGCTGGTCCAGCGTCCGGGCCAGGTCTGCGGATGTGTTCGTAGTCATCATGGGATCCCTGCTCAGTGGCGCCATTATCCGGCATGAGCGGCGGGACGGACAGAAATCGACGTTCGCCGAGTTGCATCGAAAGAGCAAATATCTCTCTCTCACGCGTCTATCGCGGCAATTCGTGCCGCGGCGTTGAAATGATCCGTGGAATGCCATGGCAAATTGCGCTATGGCCGCATCCACGATTGTGGCACCGGTTCTGGCAGATTTAGACGCTCGATGATCACGCAGAAAGCCAAATACGCGCTGAGGGCGCTGACGCTTCTCGCCCGCGCCGAGCCGGGCGAACCAATTCAGATCCCCGACATCGCCGACAAACAGAAGATCCCGAAGAAATTTCTCGAACAGATCATGCTCGACCTGAAACGTGGCGGCATGGTCGAAAGCCGCCGGGGCAAGCAGGGTGGCTATCTGCTGCTGAGGCCCGCCAGCGACATTACCTATGGCGAAGTGCTTCGCCTGATAGACGGTCCGGTGGCACCTCTGCCCTGCCTGTCGCTGACCGCCTATCGTCGCTGCGAGGATTGCGACGGTGAAAGCGATTGCGAGATCCGCCGGGTTTTCGCGCGTGTCGCCGATGAGACCCGCGCCGTGTTGCTCTCGACGAGTCTCGCCGATGCCGCAGGGGAAGTCACCGAACCTGCCCACTGAACTGGACCTGCCGAAGGTCCTCCGCGTCATCCCTGCAACGCAAAAGAAAAGGCCCCGGGACTGATGCCCCGAGGCCCACGACGCACCCTTGGATCAGGAAGCGTTGGAGATCGTGCGGGTGACGAGGGTCACCGTCTGGTCGGCATTGACCTTGTAGACTTCGTTGACGTCACGACCGCTGCCGTCCGAGAAGGTGTGGAAGAAGGTCGAACCGGCGGGGGCCTTTTCCAGCTGGGCGTTCGGGTTGTCATAGGTGATCGAACCCGGGATCGGCTGGACGGAAGCGAAAGCGGCCGAACCGGCTGCGAGGGAAATCAGGGCTGCAGAGATGATGGTCTTCATGGTCTTGTTCCTTTCAAGGAT